>Ga0256409_1000007_pt1 | contig 502885 bp, 487 predicted proteins | sample PhySR1_FD_185981 | JGI IMG/M metagenome (GOLD analysis project Ga0256409, IMG submission 185981) | Leaf surface microbial communities from sunflower plants in UC Gill Tract Community Farm, Albany, California, United States - DLSL S.R1 | ecosystem: Host-associated > Plants > Phyllosphere >... | reverse complement strand
CATGGGCGAGACCAGGCGGAACCCAAAGCTGGTTTTTGTTCTCTTCGGACAGGTAGACGCCAACCCACTTTTTGAACGTCGGCGACTCGGGACGAATATCGACGACCACATCGTAGACCTCGCCGCGTACCACCCTCACCAACTTACCTTGCGGTTTTGCCGTTTGAAAATGCAATCCCCGCAAGACACCACGCGCTGAACGGGAGTGGTTATCTTGTACGAATTCCGCATCAATGCCAAGCAGCTCCTGGTATCGACTTTTTTGGAAGGTTTCCAAGAAAAAACCGCGCTGGTCACCAAACACTTTGGGTTCGATCAGCTTTACACCTTCAACCTGCGTCTCTATCACTTTCATTAGAAATTTACTCACGAAAAACGTTACCAGAGACCTCGAATTATGCTTATAAACACGCGCCGCCACCGAGTTTACACTTCACGTTTGAGGTCTTTTTGAACGAACCTTAAACAAACTCGCGTGCATATGACAGAAATAATATAGGGTCCGTGAAGGTTTGAGAGACTAGCACAATTTGCAAAAACATCCGACACCGTAACGTAAAAAAATACGCGAAACCTGTGTGACTCTTGTTAGGAGATACGGGCTAACACATTATTTTTGAAGTTAAAAATCGGAGAGGGAGTAGAGAGTTTTGCTGTATTGCCTAAGGGACTAGTTACAATTTATCAATCATTGCTTACTGATTACCCAATGGACGTTTTTGCCCCGCCATATATCTTTTTAGATAAATAGCGGGGCCAAATTGCTGGATCAGCGCTGAAAACCCTTAGGATTTTTCTTCTGCCAGTTCCAGGTATCACGCATCATGTCATCGATACTGCGGCTAACCTTCCATCCTAACTCCTGATAAGCCAGATCGGCATTCGCCCAAAACGCGGGCAGATCGCCTTCGCGACGTGGCAAAATTTGATAGGGGATCGTTACGCCTGACGCTTTCTCAAACGCCTGAACCATCGCCAGTACAGAATGCCCTACGCCAGCTCCCAGGTTGTAGGCCTTAAACCCATTGATCTTCGGCAGATGATCCATCGCTTTCAGATGGCCTTCGGCCAGATCCATGACATGAATGTAGTCACGCTCACCCGTACCGTCTTTCGTCGGGTAATCCCCACCGAAAATCCCCAGTTTATCCAACTTACCGATCGCCACCTGCGAGATGTAAGGCAGTAGGTTATTGGGAATACCGTTCGGATCTTCGCCGATCAAGCCCGATTCATGGGCTCCAACCGGGTTAAAGTAGCGTAAAGCAATAATCGAAAATTGCGGCTCAGCCTTGGCAAAATCCTGCAGAATCTGCTCTACCATCAGCTTAGACGTGCCATAAGGACTGGTCGTTCCACCGATCGGCGTAGTCTCTACATACGGCACCGGCGAATTGGCACCATAAACAGTGGCAGAGGAACTGAAGATGAAATCATGTACGCCGGCACGGCGCATAGCATCCAACAGTACCAGCGTGCCAGTGACATTATTCTGATAATACTCAATCGGTTTGCGCGTTGACTCTCCCACTGCCTTGAGGCCGGCGAAGTGGATCACGGCAGTGATATCATGCGCGCCAAAGATGCGATGCAGGCATTCAGCATCCTGAACATCACCTTGATAGAACACGGCGGCTTTCCCTATCAATTTTTCCACGCGGTGCAACGATTCTGCGGAAGAGTTTGATAGATTGTCCAACACCACCACATCTTCGCCACGCTCTAGCAGAGATAAAACGGTATGAGATCCGATGTAACCGGCTCCACCGGTGACTAAAATTGTCATTTCAACCCCTTATACTCCGGTTTTACCGAAGGATATCTCTTCGTTCTGTAAGAAAGCCTCTTACCAAGCCGCCTAAACAGGCTTGCATCGCCTCCCCGAAAGACATCATACCGCCCTCTGAATACGGCATGAAGCGAGAGCGGTAAAACCGCTCTCGTCACTGACTTATCACAACTCTTCAAAACAAACATTACGCTCCTGCGGCCAGCAGCGCCAAAATCTCGTCGGTTTTCTCTTGCATCAGCGCAACATCCGCACGTGATTCGACATTAAGACGGACCACCGGTTCCGTATTGGAAGAACGCAGATTGAAACGCCAGCCTGCGAACGCCATGCTGATGCCATCGGTGTAGTCCACCTCATCGGCATGCGGTAAATAGTGTTGTTTAACGCTTTCAATGGACACGGCAGGCTGAGCCAGCTTGATATTGATCTCACCGGAAGACGGGTAGGCGGCAATGCGATCCTGTACCAGTTGCCCCAGAGTTTGTCCCTTCACACTGACCAGCTCAGCGACCAGCAGCCATGGGATCATGCCACTGTCACAATAAGCAAAATCACGGAAATAGTGGTGAGCGCTCATCTCTCCACCATAAATGGCGTCTTCCGCACGCATGCGTTCTTTAATGAAAGCATGGCCGGTTTTCGACATCACAGGTACGCCCCCGGCATCGGTGACCACATCGACGGTGTTCCAACTCAGGCGTGGATCGTGGATGATCTTCGCGCCCGGCTGTTTCTGCAAGAAGGCCTCCGCCAGCAAGCCGACGATATAATAACCCTCAATGAAATCGCCTTTTTCATCGAACAGGAAGCAGCGATCGAAATCGCCGTCGAACGCAATGCCCATATCAGCGCCATGCTCACGCACCGCATCGGCGGTATCCGCACGACACTCAGGCAGCAATGGGTTGGGAATACCATTAGGGAAAGAGCCGTCCGGCTGGTGATGCACCTTGATAAACTCCAGCGGCACACCCCGCGCCTTCAATTGCGCCTCAATAGCATCGATCACATGCCCCGCCGCACCGTTGCCCGAGTTGATCACTAGCTTCAATGGCTTGAAGTTGTTCACGTCGACATAGGACAGAATGTGCTCTACATAAGCCCCTAATACGTCTTGGCGAACATAGCTACCGCGCATTGCCGTCGGCGCCTGAAATTGGTTTTTCTCCGCCAGTTCTTGGATCGCTCGTAATCCGGTATCGCCGCTAATTGGGCGGGATCCTTCACGCACCAACTTCATACCGTTGTAATCAATAGGGTTATGGCTGGCGGTCACTTCCACGCCACCATCCGTTTTCAAGTAAGTCGTGGCAAAATAGATTTCTTCGGTGCCGGTTAAGCCGATGTCGATAACATCGGTACCCGCATCCTGCAAGCCTTTCGCCAACGCCAGCTTTAGGCTTTCACTGGTTAACCGCACATCGCTTCCCAACACGATATTTCTGGGCTTCAAAAACTCGCCGTAGGCGCGTCCAATACGATACGCGATGTCCTCATTCAGCTCTTCACCCAGCTTTCCCCGAATGTCATAAGCTTTAAAACACGTTAACTTTTGCATTGCCAAACCCTTTCTCAAACTCTGCCATAGCGATCTTGCAAACGTTCAATATCATCTTCTTCCAGATAGTGTCCCGACCTGACTTCGATCATTTCCAAATCGATTTTTCCCGGATTCTCCAACGTATGAACACTACCCGCGGGGATAAAGGTGGACTGGTTTTCCGACAAGAAGAACGTTTTATCATCAACGCTAACTTTCGCTGTCCCACTCACAACTACCCAATGTTCAGCACGATGGAGATGTCTCTGCACGGAAAGTCCTTCCCCCGGCCGTACAATGATTTTCTTCACCTGGAAGTGCGTACCGCTGTCAATGTCACAAATCTTGCCCCAAGGACGGTAGGCGGTGGAGTGCTGGCGAAAATGATGGAGATTGCGCTTTTTAAGCTCATCGACCACTTTTTTAACATCCTGCACTTTGTCTTTGTGCGCGATCAGAAGCGCATCATTGGTATTAACCACGATAAGGTTTTCCAATCCAATGGTCGCGACCAACGCAGATTCAGACGAAATGTAGTTGTCACTGGAGTCGATCGAGATAACCTCACCCACGTTGACATTGCCCAACGGGTCTTTTTCGGACACTTCCCACAATGAGGACCAAGAGCCGACGTCGCTCCAGCCAGCATCAATAGGGATCACAACAGCATCATGCGTCTTTTCCATCACCGCATAATCAATGGAGTCACTTGGGCAATGTTTGAAGATGTCTTGTTCAACCCGGATAAAATTCATGTCGCGTTGACTTTTAGATACAGACTGCTGGGTTGTGCTGAAGATGTCGGGACTGAACTGCCGTAATTCCTGCAAGAACTTGGCCGTCTTAAACATGAACATGCCGCTGTTCCAGCTGTAATCACCACTGGCAAGGTATTCGATCGCTTTCTCTAAACGTGGTTTTTCCACGAATGAATCAACCTTAAAGCAATCATTAGATAGGTGACTGCCGCGTTTTATGTAACCGTATCCGGTTTCCGGATGCTCTGGAATGATGCCAAACGTGACCAGTTGATTGTTGTCGGCAAAAGACATTGCCGTCTGGATCGCCGCATGGAAATTCTCTACTTTCGTGATCAGATGGTCTGCAGCCAGCACCAAAAGCATGCTGCCCTCGTCTTTTTCAGCAGCAAGATGAGCAGCCAGCGCCACGGCGGGTGCGGTATTACGCCCTACAGGCTCCAAAATAATATTGGTCGCTAATTGCCCAATCCCTCGTAATTGCTCGGCAACCAAAAAGCGATGTTCCTCGTTACAGATGACCAAAGGAGCGGCAACTTCGATACCGGTCAGACCCGACAAGCGCTGCAACGTCTGTTGCAGCAAGCTCACGCCGCTGTCATCAATAGATAAGAACTGTTTAGGAAACGATTCTCGCGACATCGGCCACAGACGACTCCCAGTACCGCCGGCCATAACCACAGGAATTAGTTTGGACATTATCTACCCTTTACTCAGTCATCATTCTTATAAGGACGACGCCACGTATCAGCAGCATCATACTAAATATCGTGCAATTACCATCCAATTGTTACACTTTGCGAAAAGCATGTATCCCTCTAACCTACCGTTCCTTAACAGAAAGTTATGTATGGCAATTAGCCAGGCAAGCATAAATATCGAAGGAACCACCAGCCGATAACATAACGTATTAACGCAAAAAAGAGCAGCATAGTGCTGCTCTTTCAGATTAATGCTCATAGTGAATATGTTGTTATCGACTGCGGGTAAAATACTGCGCCACGCGCAGTACATCTTTCTCGTCTAACGTGCCGGAGTCACTCAATAGGGTGATCCAGGATTTGATGTAAGTGTATTTAGCAGAAGCCAAATCGCGCTGTGCGCTGTAGAGCTGCTGTTCGGCGTTGAGCACATCGACGTTGACGCGCTGCCCCGCCAACACGCTCTGCCGGGTCGCCGTCACCTGCGTAGTCGCCGACTTCACCGCCAATTCGTAGGCCGCCAGTTTGGCACGACTGCTGATGCACAAATTGAACTGCTTGCGCAGATCGTTCAGCGTCGTGCCAACTTGCGTGTCCATTTCGGCCATCGCCTGGCCGTAGCGCGCCGCGGCCTGCCGGGTGGAGGCCGCCACGCCGCCGCCGGAGTAAATCGGCAGGCTCACCTGCACGCCGATGCTGTCGGTACGATATTTCTGGTTAACCGTGTTATCGCTGCTGGAGTCGTTTTCCGAATGCGAAGCGTAAAGTTGCACGTTCGGCATAAAGCCGGCGCGGTTTCTCTCCACTTCGTATTTCGCCGCATCGACGCCATGGCGCGAGGCGGCCAGCACTGGGTTATTTTCCAGGGCGATCTTTTGCCACTCTTCAAACTTCGACGGGATCAGCGGCGCCACCTTGAATTGCCCTGGCCGTAAGCTCTGCAGCTCATCCAATTGATTCAACGGCACACCGATGATCACCTCCAGCTCACGCTGCGCAGCGTCCAGCGCGTCGCGCGCTTCTATCACCTGCGCCTCTGCCAGGCTGTAGCGCGCCTGCGTTTCGGAGACGTCGGTCAGGGTCCCCTCACCCGCGCTCATCAGACGATCGTTCAACGCCAACTGTTCTTTATAAGCTGCTTTCTGCGCCTCGGCCAAGGCGATTTGATCTTTGGCATAGGCCACTTCGACATACGCGCTGATCACCCTCACCGCCAGATCGAGCAGTTTGCCGCGATAGCGCTCATCCGACATCATCGTCTGCGCCACGCCGCCTTTATAACGCGCATAGGCCTCATAATCGAACAGCGGCTGCGTCAGCGTCACCGAGCTGGAGTAGCTGCGGTACTGCTGGCGCCGCGTCGCTTCCGTTATGTTGCCAAAGAAGTCGCTTTGCGGATATTTCTGGGTTTGCCAGTTACGCGGCGAATTCTGGTAATTCAGCGATACCTTCGGCAGCAGCCCCGCCCTGCCGATATTTTCGTTTTCATCCCCCGCTTCTTTCTCTTTTATAGCCGCCCGGAAGGTCGGGTCCTTTTCTAATGCCAGCGAATATGCGTCTAAAATCCCTATCGAATAAACCGGCGCAGACATCGCAAACAAAAGGGTGCCGATAACCAGACCGGCAGCCTGTCGTTTTGAATGAATCAAAATTATTCCTCGGTTAATGAAGTATGAGCGCGATCCAAAATAGGTTTAAACAGATAGCTCAGCAGCGAGCGCGACCCCGTTTTCACGAACACCTCCACCGGCATCCCCGGCTTGATGTCCTCGCCACTGAGCATTTTCATGCCCTCCGGCGAGACCGTGACCTGCATCTGGTAGTAGGGTTCGCCATTGGTTTTGTCGACCAGACGGTCGGCGGAAACCAACGTGACCGTTCCCGGAATTTTCGGGGTTTTGTTTTGGTTGAAGGCGGTAAACATCAGATCCACCGGCAACCCGTTGTACACCTTATCGATCAGGTCGACTTTGAGGCGAGAATCCACCACCAAAGTCGCCTGGCTGGGCACAACGTCCATCAGGTGGTCACCCGCTCCCACGACGCCCCCCTGAGTGAAGATATTCAATCCGACCACGGTGCCGTCCACCGGTGAGGTGATGGCGGTGTTGCCCAGATCGAAATCGGCCATTTGCAGCTTGTTGCGAAATTCGCTGGCGTCCATTTGAGTTTGCGCCAGCTGCGTTCTGACTTCGCGCTGGTAGTCGGCGAAACGCTGATCGATGCGTTGCTGAGATTCCTGCAGCTGCTTTTGCAGTTGGCCAATCCGCCCGACGGTTTCATCGATGCTGCTGTTCACCTCGGCGAACTGGCGTTGAATTTCCAGATAGCGGTTGCGCGGCAGGTAACCGTCCGCCGCCAACTGCTTCATGCTGTTCATCTGCTCACGCAGGCTGGAAAGCTGGATCTGTTTATTGGCACGCGAATCCTGCAGGCCTTTCAACTGGAAACGGATCCCATCCATCGACTGCTTATAACCGTCGATTTCACTTTCCAGCCCTTGGCGGCGGGAGGCGAACAGTTGCGTTTGCAATGCAATGATTTCTGCCACGCGAGGCTGATCCTTGATCTTGGCGAAGATCGGGGAAAACGTGACATTGCCCAGCCCGTCCCGTTCAGCAAGCAGGCGCCCTTCGGTAGCCAAGGTGGTGTAGTACTGATCGCGCAGCGAATCGACCTGCGCTTGCGCCTGCACCTGGCTCAGTTGCACCAGCACCTCGCCGGCTTTCACCTTATCACCGTCTTTCACCGCGATATTTTTGATGATGCCACTGGCCGGAGCCTGCACCGTTTTACGATTGCCGGAAACGGTTACCGAGCCCGGCGACGCCACCCCTTTATCCAGAGGCGCAAACGCCGCCCAGGCCAAGAAGCCGAACACGCCCACTCCCAGCGCCAACCACCCCAGGCGGGTATAACGACGCTCATCCAACGGGATCTGTTCTGAGTACGAGTCATGCGGCTCGCCAATATGCGTAGACATACCAACTCCTTTGACTGCCGGCGACGCAACGGCGCCGCCAGGCGAGTTCACGGCTTAATTAGTTTGAGTTTTAGGGATATCGCCTTCATCCGGCTCGGAGTTCACCGCACGCACCGCCTGCGGAGGCACCTGCGCTTTTTGCGCATTCGCCAGGGCCTGCAATACCTGCTGCGTTGGGCCAAATGCATTGACGTTCCCGTTAACCAGCAGCAACAGCTTGTTGGTCATCGCCAGCAGATTGGTGCGGTGAGTAATCAGGATCACCGTTTTATTGCGCTGTTTAAGGAACGTAATGGCTTGGTTCAACGCCCGCTCACCGGCATCGTCCAGATTGGAGTTGGGTTCATCCAGCACGATAAGAGACGGATCGCCATACAGCGCACGCGCCAAACCGATACGCTGTTTCTGGCCGCCGGACAACCCGGCGCCACCGCTGCCGATCACCGAATCATAGCCATTGGGGAAGCGCAGAATCAGCTCATGCACGCCGGCCAACTTGGCGGCCTCAATCACTTTCTCCGAGTCCAGCTCGTTGAAGCGGGCGATGTTCTCCGCGATGCTGCCGGCGAACAGCTCAATATCCTGCGGCAGATAACCGATATAGGGCCCCAACTCGTCCTTGTTCCACTGGTAGATGTCGGCATTGTCCAGTCGCACGATGCCTTCACTGACCGGCCAGATGCCGACCAATAGACGCGCCAGCGTCGATTTGCCGGAGGCGCTTGGCCCAATAATCCCCAGCACGTCTCCCGGCTGAACGGCGAAACTGACGTTATGCAATACCGCGCTCCCCTTCGAGCCCGGCGGCGTAGCGGTCACCCCTTCAACGGAAACCACCCCTTCCGGACGCGGCAGCGACATGCCGGTACCGCGAGGCGGATGCTGTTCCAGCAGGCGCACCAGACGCTGATAAGCCAGCTTGGCGGAGCTCCAGCTTTTCCATACGTTAATCACTTGCTCAATCGGCGCCAGCGTGCGCCCCATCAAGATGGAACCGGCGATCATCATGCCCGGCGTGATGTGCCCATCGATCGCCAGCCAGCCCCCCAGCCCCAAAACCAGCGACTGGAGCGACAAACGCACAAACTTGGTGATCGATGTCACCCGCGATGCCCGCTCGCTGGCGATACGCTGACTATTCAGGAAGCGCTGGTGTAAACCGAACCAGCGTCCCTTCAGGTTAGGCAGCATCCCCAGTGCTTCGATCACTTCGGCATTGCGCAAATTCGTGCTGGCCAGATTGCCTGACATGATTGAAAGCCGGCTGGCATCCGCCAGCGGCTTCTTCGACACCACTTCGTTGATCACCGCCAGGGCGATCAACAGCAAGGAGCCCACCAGGGCGAACAACCCCAACCAAGGGTTAAACAGGAAAATCACCAGCAGATAGATCGGGAACCAGGGCGCATCGAAGAAGGCAAACAGCGCACTACCGGTCAGGAATTGGCGCACGTTGGTCAGATCGCTCAGCATCTGGCCGGCATCAGACGAGCCGTTCTTTAAATTCGCCTCGTAAGCCGCCGTATAAATGCGCGTATTGAGGCGCATGTCCAGCTGGCTGCCGATGCGGATCACCACCATGCTGCGCACGTATTCCAGCAAGGACATCATGCCGAACATACCCAGCATGATCAGCGTCAGCATTAACAGCGTGATTTCATTGCGCGAAGGCAGCACCCGGTCGTAAACCTGGAGCATGTAAATGGAAGGAACCAGCATTAACAGGTTAATAAACGCAGTAAATATACCAACGGTCCAGAAGACTTTGCTGCGTGTACGTATAACATCCGCAATTTCGTTGCGCGGGATAAATTGATTCACGTTCTGCCCTTACATCATGTGCACTGTCAGTCCAATCCGCATTGACCCCCTCCCTAAAGAAATTCCTAAAAAAAGAATTATCCCGAGAAGGCTCACCCCAAAGAAATGCCCGAGACTGCAGATACTTTCGTTAACTATAGGTAGAGAAAGTGAAAACCGGCAAGGTGAGTCATAAAAAAAAAGCCGGTCAACGCGCCTGATAAAAGCCCAACAAAACAATGCGATATGAGAAAATAAAAGCAGGGAGGGAAGAGAACGAAATGGAATAACTTAGAGAGGATGACGCCGCTCACAAAATTAAACATGCGGGGGATTACGCCCCCGCATTATTTAACCCCAAATAGTTCCACATGGAATTATTTGTTATTGCAACTTTACCCTTAGGCGTAGTGCAGAGTATCCACCAATTGCTGGTGGTTCTGGCCAGTCAGGTAAATGACCGTATCGTTGGCATCCAGCGTGTGGTTATTGTTATTGTCAATAATCACATAGGAGTCAGCATTGTTACCTGTCCCGCTGAACACCACAGAGGCCACACCCACTTTCCCGGTCAGCGAGTTTGGATTGCTCAGCCCCAGGATGCCGCCCAACAGGCCGACGACGCCGGTGGTCAGACCGCCAACCAGCGATCCCAACAGCGCATCCAGCGTATCTGCAGCGCGGGTACCGTAGTCTGATACCGCAGTGCCGGTATTGGACAAGGTCAGGCCGGAAGCGGCATCGACGATCTTGTCTTTCGCGGTGCTGAAGTCGGTGATGGTGACCCCCGCCTGCGAGTTACTGGATTTCAGATCATAAGTATTCGCTCCGTTACCGCCAGTCAGCGTGGTGTTACCCAGCACGTTGAAGCTGTCGGTCGTCGACGTCCCTTCCACCGTCAATTGGTAACCGTTCAGACCCAGCGTGTTCAGCAGCGGAGTCAGCAGCGCCGTGGTAGCCGCACTCAACGGCAAGGCTTTCAGCAGTTGCACGATAATACCGTCACCGGTACCCGCATGACTTGAATCCAGGTTCAAACCACCGGTATTGGCAGAGGCATTGATGTCGCGCACGTTGCTGTAGCCCGCGCCCACGGTCAGGTTCAACGCATGGTCGCCGGTCACGTTGATATTCTGAACCTGCGCGTTGGTGCCTGCCAGAGACAGAATATTGCTGAACGCACCGGTCCCGCCGGAAGCCACGTTCACCGTCGTCAGCGCGGTGCCCAACAGCGCACTGCTGCTGCTGTTCAGGCTGATGGCACCAGCATTCACGTTGGCAGAACTCACCGCATCAAAGTTGATGTTGAAGTGATCGGTGGCGTTCTGCACGAAGGTAAAGTTCAGCGTGCTGGCAGCGGTGGCATCCCCTTTCACTTCCAGCTGCGCCGCGGTACCGCCGGCGGCGTTAATGACGTTGACATTAGCCAGGCCGGAGATCACGAACCCTTGCGCCCCCAGGTTGGTCGCCGCCGCGTTCTGGGTGACAGTGCCCCCCGTGGTGCCTTCCACCGTGGACGTGCCGTTGGTCAGGCCAAAGTCGAAGGTGTTGGTCGGTGTCGTGACGGTAGTGGTAGTCGGTGAACCAATCAGCGGTGTCGTAATCAGCGTACCAACAGACTTACCGATATAGCCAGTCAGGTCGATCTTCTCGAAGTTCGAGAAGTTGTTGGCGTTGCTGGTCACGGTGCTGGTGCGAACACCCAGGGCGTTCTGGTTGGTCACGACGGTTTTGGTGATGAAGTTGGCAGAGATGGAATCCGTGCCGGTACCGCCGTCAGCCTTGACGGTATTGGCAACGGTGTTCGCACCGCCGGAAACCGCGTTACCCGCCCAGTGCAGGCTGTCGTTGCCGGCGCCGAGGTTAAACTGTGCGGTCCCGGTCGCGATGTTAGCCGTCGAAGTCACGACCACGTTGTCTGAACCGGAGCTGGCGTTCAGAATGACGTTGCCGTTGTTGACAGTCACCGCCACGCCAGGGTTGACGCCGTTATCAGACAGGTTAACCGTTGCCGCGCTAGTGCCGTTGATGGTCAGGTTAGCCAGGTGATCGGCGAACTTCAGGTTGACCAGGCTGGCGGCGTTGGCGTTCAGTTGGACATCCGTCAGTACCGCCGTTTCGGCGTTGCTAATTTGGTGAGATGCGCCGGTGTTGACGCTGCCCGTCGCGTTGCCGCCGGCGGCCGTTGCCGTCAGAGACGCAGCTGTTTTGTACAGCAAGCTGGTACCGATATCAAATTCAAAACCATGCTGTTGAGTTACGGTTGTGACGTCAGTGGCCGTCGAGTTACGAAGATCGTTGATGATAGCTAACGTGATAGCGGTTTTATCCGTGCCCAGAGCAATATACGGTGCGAGCTGTGCGGCGGTGCCGGCAACACCATGAACATCAGTATAAATAAGCTGAATATAGTCGCTTAAAGTAATGCCTTTCGGGAAATGAATACCAAATTCACGAGAAACCAAAAATTCTTTAATGATTCCGTCGTAATTTTTTGCTCCACGCTCAAGTTGCCTTGTATAGCTGCTCAACCCCAGAGCATCAATTTGGCGATCAAAAACAGATAAGTAAAGAGATGCAAGTTGCTCTTTATTGGTCATGTTTGCCGGTAAATAACCATCGTTATAGCTTGGAGAACTAAGCACAAGTTTTTGTTTGGCAGCTAGATCGGAACCTGATGTTATAGCTTTCAATGTGTCATATACATTAACAATCACTTGAGCCCGACTAGCTCCAGATGTGAGTTCATTAAGATATGTATTAAGCTCAGTGGTCGTCGGATCACGTAAATAACCCGCTTTAAAAATGCTTTTGACAAAATTGGTGGCGGTAGCAGTAACCAATCCAGGACGAAGTTGTAGTAAAGCAGTTGCAGCGTCAATTTCAGTCGCTGTGCCCCCGTTGATCCCTGTACCAATGGATTGCAAGATAGCATCAGTAGGGTAAGTCCCCATGATGTATGCAATTCCTTTAACTGTAGTTCCCCCTAAACCTGTCGCAGCACCATCTCCTGCATAGAGTGCAGTATTCAAAATTTGTTGAAAAGCTTGCTGCTGAGATAATAAAGTACTATCAAATCCGTTATAAGTAATCAGGTTAATAGTAAGTGATGCAATATTTTGTGCCAACGTGTCACCGTTAGTCAAATACCCCGACAGAACAGCAGCTGTAGGAGCAACACCATAAGCCTTGGTATATACAGCAGTTAAAATATCAGAATCCGACTTACCGGCATAAAGAGCTTGTCCATCGGTTGATGTCAGCACAGAGTTAACAAAATCACTCGTTGTTTGCAGGCCATACTGGATATTTTGGCCTTGAATGTCAAAAAAAGCCTCGCTGGGTTTCTGACCCAGAATAGCGTAATACATCGCAACAACATTTGTTTGAACTGCTAAAGAAGCCATAAAACCCCCAATCATTCAATATGATGGACGACAAAAAACAAAAAAAGACAACCACGAGTAGCAGTTTAAGTTAAGTACAGCTTCTTTTTGCTGTCAAGAATTAAAAATAATAATTTTCCTATATAAAAACAAAAGGATAGCAATACATTTCACGGCAATTAAAAAATAGCATCATTGATTAACACCACAAGACAAAAAAAACAAAATAAAAACCAAATAGAACAAATAGATACTAAAATACGAGGCAAACCACGTGTCTAAATCCATTCTGAAAAAATAGCTTCAATCCATATCATTAAAAAATATATTCTGAGATTAACTACGGATTGTAGTGGAAGAATTTATCCAAACAGAACGGAAAAATATTAACACTATTGCATTTTACCTGAAGAACGATCCTGTATGGACAGAGGCACTCAATTTTTTCTTCTCTCTTACACTCGGTTTGTCAGCCTAAGAAAACCTAGCCATAATTACGATTGGAGAGGGGTTATAAGCGACGAGGAAACAGAACAACAGAGCCTATTCTAACTCGAAGGCAAAAAACAGCCGTAGAGGGAGGAGTGCCAGATCCTGCTTTAGACGTCGTCAGATTCAAAAAAATATCTGTCACTGGCAGAACCTGTGTGGTGTGAGGGGAATTCGCTCTACATAGCCTCTCTGTATCGCAACGGATGTCTACGTATTTACATGTATCGACGTTAGGAATGTTAAGAATTAAATAGTTGAAATTATTGTCAAGTAGTCAGGATGTAAGCACAGCATCATGGCATTGATGGGTCAGGAAAGGCCAAGACTGCATAATGCAGTTCAATAATGGGGTTTGGGGTTTGGGGTTGGGGGTTGGGGGTTGGGGGTTTGGGGTTTGGGGTTTGGGGTTTGGGGTTTGGGGTTTGGGGTTTGTATAGAATAGGATGCTTATGAAAACGTATCGGACACTGAATCCAGACTGGGAGTGATTATGGAAGCGAATTTATTTCGAAATAATGGGATGAATTGGTATATGAAAATGGCATGAGGCCAAGCCTCACTAAACACTGCTTATAGGTAATAGAATCCTTATCTAGAAAGAGCCCCTCAGCATTCTAGAAGGGCTAGCTTTATCTAAACTTATTTTTCGAACAAGGTCAGACGTTAAAGAGCATTGAGTAATCAATGCTCAGAATACTATACGAAACTACTTTTTTCTTTATGATTAGTTATAATATAAAAGTAAGTAAGTATTATGAAGCTATCAACCGTAAAGAAAGAAACTGTTGCTGTAAATATAGCCACAATCGCAACATCATAACTATCCAGTTTAAGTATCAAAAAAGCAAATATCACCCCAACAAATCCAAGTAACCCCATATCCATAATTAACCCGGACAATCCAACAGCAGGAATTAGACCTTGATCAGTAAGGTAACCGACTAGGGGCTGGTAGTCTACAATGCAATTGTACTCTGTGTTGCAGCCATAGAGAAGATTGCCAATGTTCATATGGAGCATAAGATATGATGCTGATAAGCGGTGAGCTATGGAGTCATTAACCATAAAGTAGCTCGGTGCTCCAATATTTAAAAATTGCGCCAGTGACACAAAAATGACAATAAACCCGATAAAGGTGACAATAACGGGGACCTTTCTCAATAATTTTCTCATCGGGTAAAGAATAAAGAAGAGAACTAGTGTAATCGAAGACTTCGAGAGACTGAAAAGATAACCAAGAAGAAAAAGTGATTTCTCGATAAAATTGAGTTTATTATCTCTAGTACGTATCATGAAAGAAATAATTAGCAGAGAAGCGAAAAAACCCGCCTCTCGTGATAAACCTGACATGCGAGGAAACAAGAAAAGCGTGTATTGATTGGTAAAAGTCATCGTTGCAAACTCGCCCCAGAAAAACTTTGATATGGAGCCAGGACCAATCGCAGCAGAATAAGAGGGATTAATCTGATATGCAATGAATTGTATTACGCACCATACTATCGATACTAACATGCAGCAATAAACTTTATTGGTAATAGGTGTTCCTACTTTGACTAGATAAGATACCCCCAAGATAAGAACAAAAGACTTAAGCGCCAAATCATATCTAAAGAATAAAAAACACATGCTTAACCAAATAAAGACACAGAGCAAGACAGCCTTTGAGACCGCCCTGAAAGATCTTATATATTGATAATCAAAAAATACTAGTGGAATCCACAAATAAATCGTCGTATTAGCAACAAAGGGACTTAAAGGGCTTGCAATTATAAATAGTGCTATTAACCACCGTAAGGTTTTTAGATAAAAAGACTCACTACACTTACTGTTCTCAAGAAGTACATTCTCTGACACTATTGTCATCATATTTCCTTTCTTAGAAACTTATGACAGGTTAAAATCGTTATAAAAATATGCACTTAACGGATAAACGTAAGTGCATATAAACTTAAATCACTTAATACGCGCCATCTTTTTTAAGCACGACATTAATTGTTTTAAAAAGTATGGCGATATCGTTCCATAGTGCCCAATTCTTGACGTACCATGCATCAAAATAGACTCGGGTATCATAATCAATATCATTACGACCACTAACTTGCCATAGTCCCGTCATGCCAGGTTTCGCCATTAAATAGTAATCAACATCGCCTGCATAGCGCTCAAGCTCTGCCTCAACTATGGGGCGCGGTCCAACCAAACTCATTTCGCCAATAAAAACATTCCAAAGTTGTGGAAGTTCATCAAGACTGGTTTTACGTATGAAAGAACCTATCTTAGTAATACGCGGATCATTTTTTAGTTTAAAATCTTTATTCCATTCTTCACGCGCCAACGGATCATTAGCAAGTAATTCAGCCAAGACTTCTTGCGAATTTACAACCATTGAACGGAACTTTAAACACTTGAATTTTCTTCCATCACGGCCAATTCTTTCATGACCATAGATTGGCTTTCCACCATCACGTGATACCGTATAAGCTAAGAATAGCAGCACTGGTGACAAAACGAGCATTATTGCAAATGAACCGAAAATATCAAAGATACGTTTAAGAAAACGCGATGAGCGTTTTGCTAAATTATTGCTGACCCTCAGAATCATTACCTCATGACTGAAAATAAATGACATATCCGTACCGTAAAGAGGTACTCCTCGCAGAGTAGGAATGACAGATACTGAACGACAATTATGCTTTGCTAAATTTTTTAGCCACCAATCACGCAAGCTATGTTGCTCAAATTCAAGAGCCACAATGAATTGAGTATTTTCTATGTCTGCAATTTCCCATAATTCCTTTTCACTATTAATTACAGAAATACCATTGTATTCTCTTTCACATGGTGAATCTGTGCACACAAACGCGGAAACGTTGAATCCTAAGACTTCTTCACTTTGTAGAGCAGCATATGCCTCAAATGCGTTGCGGCCAGATCCGATGATAATCGTATTCTTTTTCCACAAATTGAGTTTATTAAGAATGTGTTTGGCTAAGCTACGACCTAACGGAACAGCGACAAGGATCACCGCCCAGGTAACCAACCATAATAACCGAGAAAAGTTCCATTTTGAGAATGCAACTAATGCCAGATCTAGAACCGCGAAAATAATTAATGTTCTAATAATTTCTTTCAATTCAAACCAAAAAGGCTTCCGGTAAGAATAGTGTCTAAGTCGGGTCCAAAACCATCCAATGCAAATGACAGACAGGAAAAAATGAGATAAAAACCTCATATTAATTTCGTTTGCGGGAATAAAAGCAGACACGTTATCAAAAAAAGAATATACAATACAATAAGCAAAAACAATTGCTAAATTGAAAAATAATAAATCAGCCGCAGCAAGAAATATTTTTGGGATAGCCCCCCCCCCAAACATATTATTTCTTTTCATCAGTTTTACCCATTTCTGAATAGCCTTAATCGTTTTATAAAAACCCGAATAAAATAAAATGCTACACTTATCTCAGCTGAAGCATTCTATTCGAGAACCTACGATAATAACTTAGTATGCTATTTTCTTACTCTCTTCAAATTGTTCCCACTTGGATGTGATATATTCACCCATTTCTTTCTTGAAACGTTCACATGAAAATTTCATCGCATGATTTCGACAATCTTCAGCGACAAAGTCATCTTTTATTTTTTCAAAATGCTGGACAGCAGCTATCACAGACTGAGGTGTTTGCTGATCAAACAGAATACCCGTTGGTTGTGTAACTCCAAACGGCCTTACCGTTTCGAGAGATCCCCCTTTTCCGTAAGCGATTACAGGAGTTCCACAAGCCTGGGCTTCCACTGGAGTAATACCGAAATCCTCTTCCGCTGCAAAAATAAATGCACGAGCTTTTTCCATGTATTTTTGCATTACATCATTGGGTTGATAACCTAAAATTTCAACATTCCCGGCTGCTTTCGACTTTATCTTTTTCATCTCACTGCCATCACCAATCACAACCAATTTTTTATCTGGCATGGCACTGAATGCATCAACAATAAGATCGACTCTTTTATAAGGTACAAGGCGTGATGCAGTGACATAATAATCTTCTTTTTCCGAGCAGAAGTTGAAACTCTCGACATCCACAGGCGGATAAATAACATCAGCATCGCGTCCATAAACTTTTTTTATTCTACGAGCAATAAATTGAGAGTTTGCCACAAAATGGTCAACGCCATTAGTAGTTCTACAGTCCCAAATCCTAATTTTATGTAGCAACCATTTCGCAAGCATTCCTTTCAATCCGCGATCTAAACCAGACTCTTTCAAATACTGGTGCTGTAAATCCCACGCATAGCGAATTGGTGAATGAACATAACTAATATGCAATTGGTCAGGTCCGGTGAGAACTCCTTTTGACACAGCATGTGAACTAGAAAGAATAACATTGTGACTAGAAACATCTAGTTGCTCTATGGCAAAAGGCATTAATGGAAGATATTTTTGGTATGCTCTCTTCGCCTTTGGCAAGGTTTGTATAAAAGTAGTTTTAGCTTTCTTTCCTTTGAAATTAATACGTGACTCATCCGATAAGAAATCAACAACAGAATATAAGTCAGCTTCTGGATAAATTTCAAAAAACTCTTTAATAACCTTCTCTGCACCGGCATACGTGACTAGCCAATCAGCAATAATTCCGACGTTGATTTTCTCTTGAAACATAGAAATTCCTTGAGCCATAACATTTATTCTCAGATGAACTGATGTGATATTAAGCGGATCAGTTTCTAATTTAAGCAATCAACAAGAGTATTCAATTGTTGTGCTGAGTTCACCCAAGAAAATCTTTTAACATTTTCGCGACCTTTTTCGATTAACTGAACACGAAGCGTTGGGTTATCTCTTATCATATACATTGCATTGACAATTTCAGATTCATCTTCTGGATTGAAGAAGATTGCACTATCCGACAAGACTTCTGGCATTGAAGCTGCGTTAGATGACAGAACAGGGCAATCACATGCTTGCGCCTCCAAAGGAGGAATACCGAATCCCTCATATAGGGATGGAAATATGAATGAGTATGCGTTTGAATAAAGTTCAACGAGTTCATCATCTGAAACTCGACCGAGAAATTCAATTTTATTTTTGCAATTTTTGATCAACTCATCCAAATCTATGCCGCCAAGATTCTGACTCTTCTCACCGATTATTTTTAAAGAGTAGCCATCAAATTTTTCTGCTTTTGAAAAAGCTTTTATTAAACCATGAAAATTCTTATGGAAACTAGGAGAAGAAACAGCCAAAAAATATTTATTTGCCTCCTGAGAGTTAGAGGTTATTGCTTTTTTTTTGAAAACATCACTTGATGCATTATAGATGACATTTATTCTATCTTTGCCATAATGGTAAACACTATCAATTTCATCCTTAGAAAACTCACTAACCGTTATTAATGCACGGCTATTCTTCAGCATCAAAGGAATAAAAGTGTTATAAATTGAGCGAAACTTCCATGAATAGCTTTGAGGGAATTTTTTATATGTAACATCATGGTGCGTTACGACCTGATTTCTATAAAAAACTGGGCCAGTATTGCCAAGATTAATCAGGAGCCCTCCTCCATTCTTCTTAAGGTAATTAGGAAGGGTTATTTGTTCCCAAAAGTGACCTCCCCTTTCTCCGATTTTAATTACATCAAGCTTAGATGCTATCTCGTCTCTCAAAATATCCGGAGGTGCCAGGAATACAACATCGCTTCTTATTTTTTTAAACTCAAGACTAATTTGCTCTGCAAATCGCTGTACTCCAGTCAGATTTTGGGTTAAAAATCTCGCGTTGACATATATCATAACCAGGTAAATACCTTATTTTTGACTATTAACTTTTAAACTAAGCACGCTAAAAAACTAGGGTAAGAGAGAAGTCTTACCCTAGTGTTAAAAACTAAATCCTAGCTTTTATACTCATATTGATAATAATCATAATAGTTAGTAGCCCGCCGCTCAACAGCATTCAAGATAATACCTTTAACTTCGATGCCATTTTGCTCAAAACGCCTCATACTTACTTCGATCTCTTTCACTGTATTCATCGCAAACCTGGCAACCATTAAAGATGTTCCAACATGGTGACCTATGATAGCTGCATCAGTAACAGCTAAAATCGGTGGCGTATCAATAAGCACGAGATCGTAATTTTTAGTAGCCCAATCAACAAGGTCTCCAAAACGTGAGGTCATCAGTAATTCAGCAGGGTTAGGTGGAACCTGACCACGAGAAATGAAGTCCATACCTTCTATATCAGTTTTCTTTATCGAGTTCTCTATTGCTATTTTTCCAGCTAAAATATCTGATAAGCCATTTGTTCCTTCAAAACCCAGCAAACTATGCGAATAACCTTTTCGCATATCGGCATCTATAATAAGAACCCTTTGCCCGGTTTGAGCAATAACAGCAGCTAAGTTAATGCTAACAAAAGTTTTACCAATATTAGGACTAGCACCAGATATCATTAAAACATTGTTTTTTGCCTCAAGCATTGCGAAATGCAAACTAGTACGAAGACTTCGAATAGCTTCAATAGCTAGGTCTGCAGGGTTTTCTGTAGAAAGAAGATTACCTTTGCCTGGTTGATAACGTTTTTTATAGTGAACAAACGTCTCTCTATCTTTCTTTTGTTGCCACTCAGAAAATGGAATGCTCGCATATACGTTTATTCCTTCCTGTTCAAGCTGCTCTGGGCTTTCAATGCCCTTATGCAACATTGTTTTTAGCAAAACAATACTTACGGATATCAGCAGGCCTAAAATTGTTGCAATGATAATAATTAACAACGTGCGTGGTTGTACAGGTTTGATCTGAGTGATGGCCGGATCAACCACACGGACATTACCAACTGTGCTCGCTTTGGTAATGCTTAACTCTTGCTGTTTATTTAATAACTGCATGTAAATTTCTTTACCTGCATCAACATCACGTGTTAACCGAATAATCTCTTGTTGAGTCTTCGGCATGCCATTAATTTTCTTATTTAAGTTACCTCGCTCTGTCTCCAATGTTTTACGCTTTTCTAACAATGCCCGATAGGCAGGGTGTTCTTTAGTGTAAAGCTTGGATATCTCGGCCTCTTTGAACGTTAACTCATTGAGTTGTGACTCTGTGGATACAATAGTATCCAGCATGGATTTCGCTTCAAGAGAGAGGTCGACAGAAGAGTTTTGTTGTCTGAAAAGATTCAGCTTATTTTCAGCCGTATCTAGTGACTCTCGTACGATCGGTAATTGCTCTTTTAAGAATGCCAGACTTTTTGCGGCCTCTTCCGACTTTCTTTCAACATTTTGCAATAAATAATTATTACTAATGCTTTGTAACACCTTTTTGCCTTGAACAGGATCAGTACTCAAATAGCTGAGATTAAGAACACCGGTATCCTTTCCTTTATCCACAACAGTCAAAGCTTTTAAAACTGTATTTATCGCATTAATTTTGTGCACTTTTTCAACAAAAAAGCTCGTTTCCGGATCCGCATCAATATCTGTTACAAGTAAACTTGCAAAATCCGATGTTGATAGTGTACCAACTTGCCCTTTAAGAATTTCCTTATCATCAGCTAACAGAATATAATTATTTTTATCGACAACCTTAAGTTCCATCTGGGAACCAATCAGATCTTCACGTACATTAAGGCGCGAGAGTGCAATTTTTGGCTCTTTCTCTGAGATTAGCTGCTCCCAGACACGACCAAGAATAGGGAATCTTTTGACGGAAACTATAGTATCGAGACCAAGATCATCGACAGTTTTCCCTACTACCATCCTGGACTGGATCAATTCTATTTCGGTCGATGATGTACTGGAGTCATTGTTAGAGATCATTTGTGAAAGATCGCTAAGTATTGCATTCCCTGCCTTGTTTTCAACCTGAATTAAAGCATCTGATTGATAGACGGGAGTTGCGAATATGACATATACCATGCTCACAACAGAGAATAAAAGGGTTATACCAATAATCAACCAACGATGATCAATCAGTATTCCAAATAACCTGCCGAGATCGATGTCATCCTGACCATTGCCAGTAGTGCCAGCTCTTTTATTTTCAGTCATTATCATCTCTATTCATCAATTTAGTGCTTTAACCCATTTCTGAGCTGACTCAGCTAACAGCTTATAGACAAACTCAAAGACTTCGTCGCTCTTACGATAAGGGTCGACTACTTCTTTTCTATCGTTCCAATGGCCATAAAGCATCGTTTTGCCACGTGCCTCAGGTGCGAATTGACACACCGCATCAATATGCTTACGTTCCATAACAAGAATAAGGGAGCTCTTCCTGCACATTTCGGCGGTTAATTGGCGTGCAACATGCCCATCCAGACTTAACCCATGCTCATTAGCAACGTTGATGGCTTTGGCATCAGCAGAATTGCCCACCAAAGCAGAAATGCCTGCTGAGCTAATTTCTTTATGAGGAAGCAACTCCTTTAATAAACGCTCACCGATAGGCGAACGACATATGTTTCCGACACAAACAATTAAAATTGAATCAAACATGTCTCAATTCCTACGGCCAGTTTCGGATACGTAAGCTAGCTTCGGTTAGATTATTGAAGCTAGAGATTGTAGGCGCAAGCTGTACTATTACGCGGTTCCAACGAACGACAGGTGCAGCTGTAACATAAACAACATCATAAGGCTGCAAATGGAATTCAGTACCCATAACCATAGCAGTAGCATCAGCCATATTAAGTTGATATATATCCGCAATCTTTTTGCCTTGCGTTCCACGCAATGGTCGAATAACAAACACACCTGTTGCATCAGCAGTGTTTTGATCCAAGCCGGCAGAGTTACCTAATGCTTCTGTTAAGGTCATACCACTGCGATCCATTTTTAATGTCGCCGGGGATTTAACTTCACCCATAACAAAAACTTTTAAATCATCGTTACGTGGTACATAAATAATGTCGCCAGGATAGAGCAACTGATTTTGAGTTAAATCACCATTCTGCATCAACTTTTGAAGCGATATTATTTGTTCTTTACCATTGTGCGTCAAAACTACATTTCGCCAATCGGCATTAGCACTGAGTCCACCTGCAGCATTAATGGCATCTAATACTGTCAATGGAATATTGGTAATTGGCTGTTGACCTGACTTCTCAACCTCACCAGTAATGTAAGCTTTCTGAGATCTAAAGGCAGCTATATTCACATCCACTTGAGGACTTTCAATATATTGAGTCAGACGACTAGAGATTTCACTTCTTACCTGGCTGGCTGTTTTCCCTGAAACTTTTACCTTTCCTATGTAAGGGTAGAAGATAGTCCCATCGGATTGTACCCAGTTACCGGTATCACTCGCACTGCGATACTGACCTGCAGGCGTAGTTAGTTCTGGATGATCCCACACTGTGATGTTTAAAACATCACCAACACCAATTCTGTACTCATAATTCTTCGTTGCTTGCTCTAATAGCACGTTAGGCTGAGCAACAACTTTTACCGGTCTAAGTTTGGCGATAAGTGAGGGGGTCAAAGGGTAAATGTTGACTAGCTCATCAATCTGAAAGTCACTATCTTCTTGTTTTACAACATTTTTGCTATCAGTTGTTAGGTGCTGACCGGGAGCAATTGCACATCCCGTTAGCATAGCTCCATATACAATGATTGCTAAAGCTTTAACTTTTGGATTTATCATTATTGATCACTACCATCTGAATATTTAAGTTAAATTTTTGGCGTTCGCTGGCGAATGTGAGCGATTATTTTACTCCGAAGAGACATCACAGAATCACCACTGACATCATATAGGCTGTCCGTAGGTAAGTAATCTAACATACCATCCCTAGCAGCAGCAATGATTGGCACATTTCTTTCCAAAGCCTCCAGCATAACAAGCGGCACGCCTTCGAACAGCGATGGTATTACTAGAAAATCAATCTTGTTCTTTTCTGCGACATCCCAAGAGTTGGTTGCCCAGCCATGAAACACCATCGATATATTATCTGGTAATTTTCCCTGCATGTTTTTTAAATTGTTTAGATCAGGACCATCACCCACTACATGCAATGCAATTTGGTATTCGCCAATCCCTGAAAGGGCCTCTACTAATACATTATGTCCTTTTTGATGAAATTGCACACGGCCAATGATGAAAATATTAACGACATCAGTGACACAAAATTCACGCACTGTGAAAGATGCTGAGGTTTTTTCAACGAAATTATGAACAATAAGGACTTTTGCTTTTCTATTTCTATTTATTATTTCTTTTTCAAAAACCTTCGATATCGTTATATAATTATTGCATAGCCTATAAGCTATGGTTGAAAAACTGTCTTTTAACCATGCAGCTTTTGCCGCCATTCTCTTGAAAGAATGAGCGTAAGGTATATAACTACTGACAGTTTTGTTAAGCAATTTCCCCGCAACAAAGTAGCCCACCCCCTGGAGAATATCACCTTGAACAACAATGATTTTACTTCCCTTTGGGGTTGAACGCAGCAACCTTATGCAGCGCAGTACGTATACCGGATTAAAAAGAGCATGGAGAAACTCGGGTTTGAATAAATTAGCTTTAAATGATTCGTACGAAATTTCATTTTCTAACAGTGTTTTTTTTATTTTTATATTATCGCTAGGAACATACGCCAGAAAATTTCTTTCTTTAAATTCTTTTTGCTGTCTCAGTAACTTGATAAGTTCTATCGCCATAATCTCATGTCCACCCACTATTTTAGAGGGAAAAATGAAACATACTGGACAATCGTCAAGCGCTGAGGAAAAGAGTTTAATATCACTTTCTATCATATCATTCATACGCAGGGCTACCCGTACCTATACTACAATTTGTTTTTTATTTATAGGCAGTATTCATAAAAATAATGACTACTTTGTTTTAATAGCTAAAAGTCAAAGCAGTCCTTATTAGTATATTAAAAAATGTCTATGTCTATAGCGGCCAAGAAAAAATCATCCAACTAGAATATGGTGAACACTTGCGCTGAAGCTTTATAAATAAAACAAAAGTGGCTATGACAACATCCATATAATGACGAGGATTTATTTTCGAGGCATTAAGCTAAATAGCATGCTACGGTGTAGCATCAAAAAATTAGCTCCGTGCAAAATCTTTGCATTTTGCTATCAATTCATTTGCATATTGAAGGTGAATGTCTTTGTTTTTGATAACAGTTCTAAGCCCTATTTTTTCACCAGAATACTCAAAGTTTGTAGTCGACTCAGCTTTATCATCAACATCAATTCTATTGAAGAAGTCAAACAGACCATCAAATCGACAATTATCGACCTTATTCTTGAAGCCGCCATTAACGAAGATAACCGGAGTTCCCATAGCTAAGCACGGTAATGCTGTGTGAATTCTCGACGTCACTACTAGTCTTGCATTAGCCAAACGTTGTAGGAAATCATCGGCTAACTTGAACCCTTCCTTCGCATCAATATACGGTATAATTTGTGTTTCAAACTTGGCTTGCTCTAATAATTCTGCATCGAAATACTGATTTAGTATTTTTTTACGGTGAGTGAATTCAAAAGCACGCCCATTTAGAATTCGTTTACCAAAGCGGAGAGGCTGACGGATTAGTTCAGGCAGCGTCTTTGAGTCATACATTACGTCAATGAAGTAGATATCATCAGTAACATTATTTCGCTTGTAAGTCTCTCCCAGGGTTAATGTCATACACCCCGAGTAATACGCATCAACCCCTTTTTTTTGTAACAAGTCACGTGTATAAAAATCGCGACAACCGATGGGAGAGTACTTTTTAAAATGCTCGATCGCTGCCGGAGTCAACATTTTTTCTGCGACAGTCGAGTTAATATGTATCGATACATATAACGGACTGACATCATCTGATGGTGGGAAATTTTCAGGTAAATCCATATACCAGGCATTCATAATCATTTTTGTTTTATTGCCTGCATATGAATTCATATGGTCACGAGGGATGAAATTATCCACATGCGGGAAGAATTGTTTAGCAGCTGTACTTTGGACATAGTCCCCAAGGTTAATCCAATTACGCTTAACATATACTTCACTTTCGTAAGTTAATACGCCATATTCATTATTCATTATTCAACCTTAATATATTAAACCCGTTTAAACCGATTTTTAATCATCATGATAATATTTACCCTCTCTTTTTTGCTCACAATAATTATAGAAAACATGAACAAGACGACAAAGAGGTTAATTAACACCAGACTTACGACACCGAAGAAACCACCTACTATATAATAACTACAATAATGACTAAAAAAGATACAAACCAGAGCTACAAATACCAATCGAGGGAAGTCATATAATAAGAAACGATTGACGCGCACCCCTATGACTTTGCTTACATAAATGACTCTGAAAATCAATAAACCTAAAGTGCAAAATATTCGTGCTGATACTGCGATATAAATAGAGTAGCCGGCAGAGTAAAGGATTAGTGTCAGTACTAAAGAAAGTAGCATGATTGAAGAAACTATAATTTGATAGTTCCTTAGCTTTCCCACTGCATAGATTGCAGTCACATAAGGACCCGACATCGAATCTATCAGGACATATATAGCTACTATCTTTATAAGACCGACCAAATACTCGGGAGGCGTATTTAGCCAAATTCCGGCAATAATTTTCGCATCAATAAAAACCGGTATTGCAGAAACCATGACAACAAACGCAGTTAGTTTGCATGATAGCGATAATAGAGACTCTACTTCACGATGGTTACCAATCGTATACTGCTTTATTATTTGAGGGTTAAATGCTGTCTGCAAGGTACCGATAATTCTATTAAAGGCAATTAATACTTGTTCTGCTAACCAGACAGCACCGTTAGCTACGACACCTACAAAATAATAGGTTAGCAACGCTATCCCCTGAGACAACCCAACCACGCTTAGTGATCCCAGCATCGACCAGCTTGAGAAGAAGAAAATTTCCTTCAGCAAACCCGCACTATCCTTCTGGCGAAGATTTATTTTACAAATACTTAACCGAGAAGTACAAAACTTAAGATAAACTGAAAAGACAAGAAAATAGCCTATTAGCAAGAATATCGCATACCAGATAATTTTATTTTCAGTCACCGAGACCGAGAAAATAAACACCATAAACCATCGCTGGAAGGCATCAAATATACCGATCTTGGCGAATAAATCCATTTTTTCACATGCAATCATTGCTGCTATAAATGGCGTTTGCATTATTTGGAAGAGCAAAGAAAGAATTGATATTTGATAGACCCAAAATATATCATCGAGCCTTGCCTCTGGCACTTTTAACTTATGCAGCAAAAACCAAAGTCCAACTGTCTCTGCAATGATAATTATCAGGGCACATATAATTAAATGGACAATTATACTGACGTTAAATACTTTACTCGTCCAGGAAAAATCCATCTTTCCCAAGCCAACAGATAGAAAACGCTGTGTAGCCAACGCCGAAACATTCTGAATGAACGAGAACAGTATGATTATACTACCGACCAAACTATACAAACCGAAATCATAAACACCCAAGGCTTCCAGAACCATTCGTGATGTATATAGCGTCGCAAACATGATTAACAACATGCGGCCATACAACATGAAAGTATTTTTCGCCATTAATTTTTTATTGACCACTTAGAGTTCTCTTCTCAGTAAAATAAAACTGACGTCGAGCGCCCATAACTCACCTCCCCTTTCAGCCCCCTATCCTTATGATGTAAAGAGCATAATGAATTGCGGTTCTGGATACATTACATTGAGGCTTCGTTTAACCGAATTAGATTATCATAAACGATAAACTAATTTTCTCTTGTTAACATCAAGGACTTTTACGCAGCAAAAAGAAAGACGAGCAAACTCCCGATTGCTCGACTTTTTTAAATAATTTCTATATGGCTGTAGTTACTTAGCTGGCAGCGATCCAAAATCAAATTGTTTAAGCCATTCTCGAAATGCGCCACCCTGTGTTGGATGGCGTATCCCATAAGTCACGAATGCCCGCAGATAACCAAGCTTCTCACCGCAGTTAAACGACTCGCCAACCAATCCAGTGGCCTCGACCGTCTGATACTTCAGTAATTCGGCTATAGCGTCCGTCAGCTGAATACGCCCCCAGGCGCCCGGCTCGGTTTTTTCCAAAATGGGCCAGATAGCGTCTGACAGTACATAGCGCCCAACAGCTGAATAGTTGGATTTTAGTTGAACACCGTTGTCCGGCTTTTCGATGATAGCAGCAATGGGTGAGGATTCGCCTGGCTGCAACGCATTGTTCTGACACTCCACAACGGAATAATTGCGCAAAATGCGCTCATCCACAGGTTGTATCAGCACCTGGCTCAATCCCGTCTCTTCGAAACGAGAAATGAGGTGCGGCAGGTTATCTTTTCTAAGATCAGCTTTAGCATCGTCAAGCAACACATCCGGCAACAGCACCACGAAAGGAGAGTCTCCGATTAGCGGTTTGGCACAAAGCACTGCATGACCCAGCCCTTTAGGTTGCCCTTGCCGGATATGCATCAACGTTACGCCTTTCGGCGTTATCGATTGGACTTCATCCAGCAACTGGCGCTTAACCCTTGCCTCGAGCATCGCTTCCAATTCAAAGGACGTATCGAAATGGTTTTCAATTGCATTTTTAGATGAATGCGTAACCAGAATGATCTCTTTGATGCCTGCCGCTACGCACTCATTAACAATATATTGAATCAAAGGCTTATCGACGATCGGCAACATCTCTTTAGGAATCGCTTTGGTCGCCGGTAGCATATGCATGCCAAGGCCAGCGACAGGAATGACAGCTTTCAACTTCGTCATGCTCGTCCTCTTCAATCTTGTGAACGTACTCAGCCATAATGTTAGTTGTTATTCAAGGCCTGCTTCAACCATCGCGAGAAATCTTCACCTTCTGTGGCATGGCGCAGACCGTATTGCACAAAGGCCTTCATATAACCGAGTTTATCGCCGCAGTCGTGTGATTTACCGCTCATATGGAAGGCTTCCACTATTTGCTCATCCATCAGCATGGCGATAGCATCGGTCAACTGGATCTCATCGCCGGCGCCAGGCGGCGTCTTCTCGAGCAGCGGCCAAATAGCGGCGGAAAGCACGTAGCGCCCCACAACCGCCAAGTTAGAAGGCGCTTCCTCACGCGAGGGTTTTTCAACCACTGCCGACATCGGCGCACTTTCGCCTGCAGCCAGTGCTACTCCCGCACAATCCACTACGCCATATTTTGACACATCCTGCTCTGGCACCGGTTCAACCATGATTTGGCTGCACCCTGTAGCCTCAAAACGCTGGATCATTTTAGCCAGGTTTTCTTTACGCAGATCCGCGGTGGCGTCATCCAGCAACACATCCGGCAACAAGACGACAAAAGGGGAATCCCCTACCATGGGTTTCGCGCACAATACCGCATGCCCGAGCCCTTTCGCTTGCCCCTGGCGCACCTGCATCACAGTCACATCCGGCGGACAAATGTTTTGCACTTCGTCCAGTAGCTGACGTTTTACACGCGCTTCCAGCACGGCTTCCAATTCGAAAGAAGTGTCAAAATGGTTTTCAATCGCATTCTTGGACGAATGAGTGACCAATACGATGTCTTTGATACCAGCGGCAACACACTCGCTGACAATGTATTGGATAAGTGGCTTATCGACCACCGGCAACATTTCTTTAGGGATCGCCTTGGTGGCCGGCAACATCCGAGTTCCTAAACCCGCCACTGGGATCACAGCTTTCAGTCTTTTCTGCATTTCCACTTCCACAAGCAATTAACTGATTTATATAGTATAAACAACGAATTTCAGGCAAAATATGGCAGCGCAAACAATTCGATCAGACACGCTACCGCCCTTGGCTTATAGCTGCCAAAACGCTGTTATGAAAATTCCTGTACACAATCCAATGAACGCTAAGCACGCTTCTGTACATGACAAAGAGCGCGCATCACACGTTGGTATTTCGCAGCTTGAAGAGCAACGAGAATCTATGCCCTTATAACCAAAAAACGCGAGTTATCTTCGCTTATATGGCTAAGATTCTTATACTATTGACTTGCTGATACAAGCCTTAGATACCCGTGGCTAGGTGTTTTCAGAATAAGACTACTAACTCGCTGGAGCCGTGCAAATAATAGCATAAGAATCCTATTTCAATACGTTGATATCAATGATATTTAAAGCGTGTGTCTTTTATGAACAGCTCAGTTAGCATTCTCATACAGCGTTTCTCCATGATGCCAAGTACACCTGAATGAGCTTTGAATTATTGGTTTTTTTCTACCGAAATAACCTGTTTTCATCCATCTCCCCGGATTAGAGTTGAATTTTGCCGCCTCAGCGCCCATCATTCCCGTGCGGCATAAGCCGTAGAACTTACAGGTGAAATTGGGCGTATGGAATGGATCGCTGATCCAACAATTTGGGCCGGCCTGGCCACATTGGTCGTGCTGGAAATCGTTCTGGGTATAGACAACCTTGTCTTCATCGCCATTCTGGCGGATAAACTACCAAAACAACAAAGAGATAAGGCTCGTGTCGTCGGTCTGTTGCTGGCGCTGGTGATGCGTCTGGCGTTGCTCGCCTCCATCTCGTGGCTGGCGACGCTGACCAAACCGATGTTCATCGTCGCAGAACACCCCTTCAGCGGCCGCGATCTGATCATGCTTGTCGGCGGCATATTCCTGCTGTTCAAAGCCACCATGGAGCTGAACGAGCGGCTGGAGGGCAAGGATGAAGAGCAGCATGGCACACGCAAAGGCGCGCGCTTCTGGCCGGTGGTGGCGCAGATCGTGGTGCTGGATGCCGTCTTCTCGCTCGACTCGGTGATCACCGCGGTCGGCATGGTCGACCACCTGGCGGTGATGATGATCGCGGTCTGTATCGCCATCGGCCTGATGCTGCTGGCCAGCAAACCGCTGACGCGCTTCGTCAACGCTCACCCGACTATCGTCATTCTGTGCCTGAGCTTCCTGCTGATGATCGGTTTCAGCCTGGTGGCGGAGGGCTTCGGCTACCACATTCCGAAAGGCTATCTCTACGCGGCGATCGGCTTCTCAGTGATGATCGAAGCATTGAACCAATTGGCGCAATTCAACCGCCGTCGTTTCCTGTCGAAGGTGCGGCCACTGCGCGAGCGTACCGCCGAGGCGGTGCTGCGCATGCTGAGCGGCAAACATGAAGAAGCCGAGGTCGACAGTCATTCCGCCAATCTGCTGGCCGACAGCGACAGCGAAAACGGCGAGATCTTCAATCAGCAAGAGCGGCGCATGATCGAACGCGTGCGAGGCATGGCGCAGCGCACGGTCAGCAGCATCATGACCTCGCGTCACGACGTCGAATACCTTGAGCTGAACGATCCGCAGGAGAAGCTGACGCAATTGCTTGAGCGCAATCAACACACGCGCATCGTGGTGGTAGAAAGCAGCGCCAGCGATGAGCCGTTGGGCGTTATCCACACTATCGACGTCCTCAAACAGCAGCTGGCGCAGGCGCCGCTGGATCTGCGCGCGCTGATACGCCAACCGTTGATCTTCCCGGAGCAGCTCACACTGTTGAGCGCCCTTGAGCAATTCCGCCAGGCACAAACGCACTTTGCCTTTGTGGTCGATGAGTTCGGTTCCGTCGAAGGCATCGTCACCCTGACGGACGTGATGGAAACCATCGCCGGCAACCTGCCGGAGGCCGGCGAAGAGGTGGATGCACGCCACGACATTCAGCAAAACGAGGACGGCAGTTGGACCGCCAACGGCTATATGCCGCTGGAAGATCTGGTGTTGTACCTGCCGATGCCGCTGGAAGAAAAGCGCGAATACCACACGCTGGCTGGGCTGCTGATGGAACACAGCCAGCGCGTGCCGCAAGAAGGCGAACAAATCACGATCGGTGACTACCTGTTCGAGCCGTTGGAGGTCAACAGCCACCGTATCCTGAAAGTGAAGATCACCCCGCCTCCCCCACCGGAGGACTACGAGGTTTAATATTGAGGCCGGGCATTGCCCGGCCTTGGTTTTACTGGGGAACCAGCAACTCCGTCGCCACGATCACCACCACCAGCCCGACAATCACCGGCACCGAAGTGCGCTTCACCACGTCGAACGGTGAGATTTTCGCCATGCCGGAGACCGCCACCACCACGCCGGAGACCGGCGACAGCGTGCGGCCGAGGTTAGACGCCTGCAGCATCGGGATCACCAGATAAGCCGGGTTAACGCCCATTTGCGCCGCCAGTTTCGGGATCAGTTCGACAAACGCATAGAACGGCGCATTGCCGGAACCGGTGGTCATTGCCGCCAGCATGGTGATCACCACCAACACCAACATCATGATCAAACCGCCGGTGCCGAACGACTGCGCCAGCCCGATCAACCCGCTGATAAAGCCGACGGTGCTCAGCCCTTGCGCGAAGACCCCGGCAGCCACCAACAGCATGACCACGCTGGCGAATGCGTCCGCCATGCCGCGATAAGCCACTTCCAGGCCGCTGAATACCTGTTTCGCGCTGAAACTGCGCACGAACTCAATCAATGCCGCCAACAGTATGCACCCCACCAACACGGTAATGATGTGCAGCTCCGGTCCCCATTTGCCGTCGAAAATCAGCACGCCGAGGATCGGTGTAAACGGCAATATCGCGTAAAATCCCGGCGCATGGGTTTTGATTTCGCTGACGTCCATGATGTGATGCTGTTCATTGCTCTTTCTGTCGAGATAACGCTGCCAGAAAAAATGCGCCACAGCCATGCAGACAATGGCGGCAATCGAGATAGGCAGCGTGGTTTTGAACGCGAAGTCCACCAGCGGCATCTCCGCCGCTTTGGCCGCCAGCACCACGTCGCCGGACGTCGGCGCCAGAATAATCGCCGCCGGCGAAGCGCAAATGGCAGCCGCCGCGCCGCGGCTGATACCCACGTTCACCATCAACGGGAATAGCGTCGCCATCAGCAGCACGCCGAGGCCGGTGGCGGAAGAGACCGCCAGCGACATCAGGCAGGCGACAAAATACGCCGCCACCATCAGCAGATAAGGCGAATTGATCATCTGCAGCGGACGCGAAGCCAGCTTGACGACCACGTCGTTGGCGCCGATATGCGTCATATAGGCGGCAAAGCCGCACAGCATCATGATCATCATGCCGAGATCGCCGCCGCGGCTCATCAGCAAAATCTTGACGTATTCGATTATGTCGGTCGCACGCCAGCCGGTTGAGGCGGCGCCGGACGGCAACAGCGTTTTCCCCATCAGCGCGCTGATGCCGAGCAGCAGCAGCCCCCCCACCAACAAGACGCCGGTAGCGGAATATCCCTTGATAATGTAACGGCCCACACAGGCAGCAACGGTAATCCCAATAGCGAGCTCAATCATAAGTAACCCCGGAGAGAATAGACCAATATAGACTATGGAAACTGAACGCCTTAATCGTGATACAAATCAAACAAAATAGGAAATCTCTCAATTAATTGATTACACCTTGAACAACAAGAATAATCTAATAATAACGCCATCTTTTTTTATAAAAACAATTCAGTAACACCTTGAAAAAACATTTAACAACTTGTGATTTACAAGCTTTTATCAGATGCTACTATCGCAGATGACCGTCATCTGACAGTGTTTTTTATGGGTGGACATATGAACAGAAGAGATTTGGTAAAAACTATTATAGCAAGCACTTCAGGTATTTTAGTAGGAAAATCTTATGCTGAAGATAATGTCAGAAGTATTATATCCAGCAGCACAGAACAAGATCTATCTTCAAGTAACAGTTTATCTGTCCTCTCATCAAAACTATCCAGCTACGATGGTGCCAAGTATATAGGCCGCTGCCCCGACATTGATACATTAAGAAAAATAACCCCTCAATTTCCTGGGCAAAAAATTGATGTGGTTAGCTTTTACTCAACTAATGACATTAAATCGACAGGAGGGGGGGAGTTTTATTCTGCTCGGTCAAAAGACCTAAAAGAAAAAAATGGCATTGTTGTTAGGGTTGATGAAAGCTGGTGTTGGATACGAGTTGACTCCGTGTCGACAAATATTTGGCCAATTGAATGGCTAGGTGTCAGGGTCGGTTCAGCTCAGTACGGCGAGGACAACTCAAATATTCTCCAAGAGTCAATGGTAAATAACTACCGAGTTGAATTAGTTTTTCCGAGCGGCGTCACTTACCTCAAGCCAGGAATATTGCGGATACCTGGTAATTGGGCAGGAGTTCTGAGAGGGAGCAATACAAGAAACTGTATAATATCACCAAGCGAAGACCCTAAAAATCCCGACACGATACTTTTAGAATATAATCATGAAAAAATATTCAGCTGGGGATTAAGAATAGAAAATATTTCGTTCGATGGTAATAACTATACGTTGAGCGCCCTACGTATTAATAATGTCGGATATATTTATACCAATAATCTACAGATCTACTCTTTTCATGGTTGCAATCTTTGGTTGGATAAAGTACAAGACTCTGTTTTTGAAGCAACTAATATTCAAGATGGAGGTTATTCTAACGGTGATGCTAGCGATAATTCGCAAACAACACATCCTGCATTATTATTAACGAGCACAATAAAAAATGATGCATGCAACATGATAAGATTTAATAACTGTCAAATAGAAAATAATAAGTGTAGTCCTTATGTTCGCATTAAAAGTGGAATTGGCCTCATGTTCACCCAAACACATGCTGAGGTTAGAGATCCAAATCAATGGGGGAAAAGAGACTTTTTAGAGGTTGATAGTGCTGATGTACAAATAATTGAGCACGCAGGTTCTCGTTTCAGAAATGCAGTATTAATTAAAGGATATGGCGCAACCACGATAAGCGGAGGGCGTGCATTAGGCGGTGATATTAAGACCATAGCGGAGGGGAAAAGAGGTGCTATTTCTTTATCCAATTGCCGCACAGGAAATATATTAATTTCAGCCTACGGTGGAAATCACCAGTTTTCAAACGTCTACGCAGCTGATGTCACATTAAATAAAACTGCGGGCTCTATAAGATGGTTTGGTGGCGCGATAGGTCAATTGTCAGTAAATGGTTCGGTCAATCCATCTCTTGGGGTTCATTTTGATGGTGTTATCGCATCTAAAGACGTCTATTTCAATGATAAACTCAATAACAGAAATTTATCTCATTCATTTATAAATAGTACTGTACTAGGAAGTGTGATTTTTAACTGCATTAATGGCGTATATTACGCAAACAATGTTGTAGGGAAAGAGTCAATAGGAGCAGAACAGAAAATTTCAATCCCAAGCAATGTGCGAACAATTTACAGTAATGCGGTGCCTACATCTGGTAGTTACAATCAAGGAGATAGAGTCATAAATAATCTCCCCGTAGCTGGTAGCTGGGATGGTTGGAGATGCGTAGAATCAGGCTCTCCAGGTGTATGGAAAGGTTACGGAAAAATCGCCGATTAATTCCACTCATGTTAGATCAAGGGGGCAAAGCCCCCTTGATGTTATTCAAAGCTTGTCGAGCAGCTTTTTCAGATCCTGACCTTCGCGCGAATCCTTATTCTTTTCAGCCCATTTGTTCAGCGCATCTTTAGCCCGATCCTGCAGCGTTTTACGCAACACCTGATCGACCTGCAGTTGATAGTTGAGCTGTTGCCACGGCCCATAGACCCGCAGCGGGATCGGCGTTTTTTGCAGTTGCTCGATCAGCTCGCCGCGCCCTTGCCATCCGCCGGTGACGCGCACGTTAAGCGCCATATCGCACTGTTTGCCCGGCATATCGATGCTGCCGGCGCCGGTCAGCGCCAGCAAAGGAGAATCCGCCGTCAGACCGCTGAGCTTGATCGTGCCCTGATTCAGACTGGCCTGCGCCGAGACGTTTTTGACCTCGGTATAACGCTGATAGCTGTCTTGCCCGCGCACGCTGTTATCGTTGCGCGCCACAGCCTGCTGGATCAGCTGCTGAATGTTCAGGCCATGCAGCTGCGCATCCTGCATCGCCAGCTGCGCCGTACCGCGCCAGCGGCGCTCAAATGACTGTGAAGAGAGGCGATCGCCGGTCAAATCCCCTTTCATGCTGAATTTGCCGGTCAACATCTGCGGCATGTCGAAGGCTTTGAGCACCGTGCCCAGTTCAACCTGGTCCAGCGCCGGCTGCACGCTGATCACCGGTTTATTGCCGCGCGCGTCCAGCGAGCCCGGCAAGGAGAAATCACCGCCGGCCAATTGTCCGGCGAGTTTATGCAGCGTCAGCAGTCCGCGTTGGTTGTCCGCCACGACGGCCAACTGAGTGACGTTCATACCGCGATAGGTCAACTGCGCGGCCTGCAGATTCAACTGCGCATTGAAATCGCGCAGCGCCTCTAAATTCTGCTGCCGATCGTCAACCTGGCTGGCGATCACCGGCGCGGAAGTCACGGCGGGTTGTTCGGCGGTATTGGTGCTGGATTGCCAGCCGGAGAGCGCATCGAGATCGAGGTTAGCCGAATTGAGGTTCACCACATAGCCGGGCACCGCCCCCAGCGTGGCGCTGATATCGCCGGTCAATTGGCTGTTATTGGCACTGACGCTCAGCTGGCTGACGGCAATCTGCGCCGGCGTCTGCTGATAGACCACCTGCGCATTGCCCTCTCCCTGAATACCGCCGTTCGGAATATCCGCACCCGCCAGTTGATAATTGAACTGGGTGACTTTGGCGCCAATCTGGCGAGGGAACTGCTGCAAGTCGACATCGGCCGCCATGCTGAAGGTCAGGTCGCGCTGATCGCGGTTGACCCGGCTGGAAAGTTCCAGCTGCGCCTGTCGCGTCTGAGTTTGTTGCAGGGTGAGATTGATATCCCGGACATTGATTTGCTCATTGTCGGCGCGCTGCCAAATCAGCAGACTGTCCACGACCCGAAGATTATCGATATCGAACTTCCAGGCCGCATCTACCGCGTCTGTGCCAGTGCCGGCCGGCGCGATCGGGGCATCCATCTGCGAATGCTCTTCGCTATCGGGCGTGAGGCGAATGATGGCGTTTTTCAGCATCACCTGTTTCACAAACAGCTGATGCGACAGCAGAGGCAACAGTTTGACATCGAGGCGCATATTTTCCGCGCTCACTACCGGCGCTTTCGCGCCCGGCGCGGTCAGCGTCATGCGCCCGGCCAAAATGCTGAGCTGCGGCCAGATATGCCAGCGCAGGTCGCCTTCGAGCGTCAGCTGATAGCCGCTCTTCTGCTCGACCTTTTTGACCATGTAACCGCGAAAATCATTCGGATTGACCAGCAGTACCAGCGCGGACATCCCCGCCACCACGACCACCAGTAAAATCGCCAATGTCGTCAGTAATCTTCTCATGCCACCCTCTTGTCAGCGCCACACCGACGGTGCATCCCGCGCCGTTAGTCCTTGTCGATTCGACTGGCTACTGCGCCCTGCTGATCGCGATACTTCGCGTCCTGCCGGCTGTTGTATGGCCGGGCCGCCGGGCCGGACAACGGTTCAAAGCTCAAGGCCCCGATCAGCATGCCCGGCCGCAGCGCCAGCGGCAGCTTGCCGGAGTTGTAAAATTCCAGCACGATGCGTCCGTGCCAGCCCGGATCGATACGGTGCGCAGTGACGTGCACCATCAACCCCAGGCGCGCCAGAGAAGAACGGCCGTCGAGCCAACCCACCAGATCGTCCGGCAGCGTCACGGATTCGAACGTCACCGCCAGGGCCAGCTCGCCGGGATGAAGGAAAAACGCCTCGCCTTCCGGCAGGACAATCTCGTCGCTCATCACGCGATCCAACGCAGCGCTGACTTCGTCTTTCGGCCCGCTGAGATCGATAAAAGGCGCGGTATGGCCGCTGAATACGCGGAACTGGTTGCCCAAACGGACATCTACTGTGGCCCCGTTGATGCGTTCGAGCGGCGGACGCGGGGAAATCACCAGTTTCTCGCTATCCAGCCAGGCTTCTATATCGCGGTCGCACAGTCTCATGTCTCTCTTCTCCATCAAAACGCGTAACTAAACAAAAATTGCCACACAACGGGCGAAAGGTCTACGCCGGGGTGCAAATAGTTGGCCACCGGCCGGAAATACACATTTCCGGCCATTAAGCGGCATTATTCAAAGAATTGGCTGATTTTGGCTTTCAGAATATCGATCGCGATGCGGTTTTTGCCACCGCGCGGGACAATGATATCGGCGTATTGTTTGGAAGGTTCGATAAACTGCAGGAACATCGGGCGCACGGTCTTCTGGTATTGCGCCATCACCGAATCCATCGAGCGGCCGCGCTCGTTGACATCGCGCTTCATGCGGCGCATCAGGCAGATATCCAGCGGCGTGTCGACGAAGATCGAGAAATTCATCTCCTGCCGCAAGCGGATATCCGTCAGCAGCAAGATCCCTTCCAGAATAATGACTTTTTTAGGTTTCAGGTGGACGGTTTCTTTCTTGCGCGTGTGCTCGGTGTAGCTGTACAGCGGCAGTTCGATCGCTTTTCCGGCCTTCAGCATCTGCAAATGCTGGAACAGCAGGTTGTGATCCATGGCGCTCGGGTGGTCATAGTTGGTTTTGACCCGTTCTTCCATGGTCAGGTGACTCTGGTCTTTATAGTAACTGTCTTCTGGAATAACGCCGATGTGCTCATCGCCGACCTGCTCGCGGAGTTCGCGGTACAACGTGCTGGCAATAAGGCTTTTTCCGGAGGCAGATGCGCCAGCTATACCAATAATGACGCACTGATGCGGATTGTCAGTCATAAAATTAAAGACCTGATTTCGTAATGTGAAGGGAGGGAACTAAAACGCGACAATTATAGGGAGTCGTCGGGGTTTGCGCCACTGTATATTGCGCGACGGCGGGCGAATTCAGGCTATCGCGCCGTACCGGCGATATGACATTTTAAGAATCTCACGGCTAGGGCAATGCTCCGCAACAGGTTACACTCCTGCGCTGACTTAGGGACCCCGTAGTCTTTCATCGGAGAGTGATGTGCTGGATTGGTATTTTTTGACTTTTTTCGGCGACAGTATGCTGCTGCTGCCCTGCGCGCTGATTCTGTTTTTGTTGCTGATCGCGTCTCCCGCCACTCGCGCGGCAGGCTGGCAATGGGCGCTGATCTTCGGTTTCACCGGCGGGCTGGTCTGCCTGTCCAAGTTGGCCTTTATGGGCTGGGGCATTGGTAGCGCAAGTTATGACTTCACCGGATTCAGCGGCCATTCGGCGCTCGCCGCGAGCATCTGGCCGCCGCTGCTTTGGGCTTTAACCGGTCGATTTTCCCATCCAGTGCGCAGCATCGCGTTGTTGACCGGGTGGATATTGCCTTTCACCATCGGCGTGTCGCGCCTGGAAATCCGCGTGCATTCGGTATCCGAGGTCATCAGCGGGCTGATTTTAGGCTACCTGGCCAGCGCGCTGTTTTTATGGCTGCAGCGAGGGAAAGCGCGACCACAGCTTGCCTGGTCGCATTTGGCCATTGCGCTGGCCTTGCCGTTGGCGCTGATGGGGCAGCGGCAGCCGGCCCCCACCCAGGGATTGCTGGAACATATCGCCAAAACGCTGGCGCAGATCGAACGCCCTTATACCCGTGCCGACCTGCACAAGCCGACCCCTACCCCATAAAAAAACCCGGCGTTTAAGCCGGGTTCTTGCATTGCGATAGGCTGATTACAGCGCGCGGAACGCAATCTCCGTCGGGATCGCCTCACCCTGCCAATACATCTGCGCAGCCACACGGCCGGCCAATTGACGATACATGTCGGCGAATTCGCTGTCCGGGCGGCTGATCACCGTCGGCGTACCGCGATCCAGATCTTCACGCAGTGAGATATGCAGCGGCATCTGCCCCAGCAGACGGCTGTTATATTTCTGCACCAGCTTCTCGGCGCCGCCGGTACCGAAGATCGGCTCATGGTGGCCGCAGTTGCTGCAGATATGCACGCTCATGTTCTCGACAATGCCCAGTACCGGCACATGCACTTTCTCGAACATTACGATGCCTTTGGCGGCATCCAGCAAGGCGATATCCTGCGGCGTGGTGACCACCAGCGCGCCGGTCACCGGAATGTTCTGCGACAGCGTCAGTTGGATGTCACCGGTGCCCGGCGGCATGTCCAGCACCAGGTAATCCAGATCCGGCCACAGCGTATCCTGCAGCAGCTGCATCAACGCCTTGCTGGCCATCGGGCCGCGCCACACCATGGCGTTGTCGTCGGTCACCAGATAACCGATGGAGTTGGTCGCCAGCCCGTGCGCCATGATTGGTGCCATATGCTGACCGTCCGGCGAGGTCGGCCGCTCATGTTCGGTGCCCAGCATGTTGGGGATCGACGGGCCGTAAATGTCGGCGTCCAGAATGCCGACCTTGGCCCCTTCGGCGGCCAGCGCCAGCGCCAGGTTGACGGCGGTGCTGGATTTCCCCACTCCGCCTTTTCCGGAGCTGACGGCGATGATGTTGCGCACGCCTTTGATCCCGGCCTGCGCGTTGGCGCGCTTCAGCGTCGTGATATCGTGTTTCAGCTTCCAATCGATGGTGCCGGCGCCGGTCACGCGCAGCAGTTCGGGGCCGACGCTCGCCTGCAGCGCTTCAAAACCGCTCTGCCAGGCAAAGGGCATCGTCAGTTCGATATGCAGTACATCGTCCAGCAACGCGCAGTGATGGATAGCCTTCAATGCGGTCAGGTTGTTTTTCAACGTCGGGTGTTCAAAGGCGGCCAGTACACCGGTCACCAGGGCGCGCAGAACTTCGGGGTTGGTCTGCTCAGGGGATTTTGCGTTCATCCCGGCTCCTTGATTTTGAATGGGTAGCTTCCGGCTAAGCATACCAGAACTGCGCGGCGGCTGGCGCGTATAACCTGTAAGAAACCGCCCTAGCAGCGAAGGGCGCGATCGGTTAACATCGAAGGCCCTTTTATTCATTACAGAAAGCAAGTTCTCACTATGGCTCAAGTCGCGAAAAAATTATTGGTGACGTGCGCGCTACCGTACGCAAATGGTTCCATCCATCTCGGCCACATGCTCGAGCACATCCAGGCGGATATCTGGGTGCGTTACCAACGAATGCGCGGCCACGAAGTGCATTTCATCTGCGCGGACGACGCGCACGGCACGCCGATCATGCTGAAAGCGCAGCAACTGGGCGTTAAACCGGAAGAAATGATCGCGGAGATGAGCCAGGAGCACCAACAGGATTTCGCCGGCTTTGGCATCAGCTATGACAACTATCATTCGACCCATAGCGATGAAAACCGTGAGCTGTCCACCCTGATTTACAGCCGCTTGAAAGAAAACGGGTTTATCAAGAACCGCACCATTTCTCAGCTGTACGATCCGGAGAAAGGCATGTTCCTGCCGGATCGTTTCGTGAAAGGCACCTGCCCGAAATGCAAATCGCCAGACCAGTACGGCGACAACTGCGAAGTGTGTGGCGCCACCTACAGCCCGACGGAACTGATCGATCCGAAGTCCGTGGTTTCCGGCGCGACGCCGGTGATGCGCGACTCCGAGCACTTCTTCTTCGACCTGCCGACCTTCAGCGAAATGCTGCAGGCGTGGACGCGCTCCGGCGCGCTGCAGGAGCAGGTAGCGAACAAGATGCAGGAGTGGTTCGAATCCGGCCTGCAGCAGTGGGACATCTCCCGCGATGCGCCTTACTTCGGCTTCGAAATCCCGGATGCGCCGGGCAAATACTTCTACGTCTGGCTGGACGCGCCGATCGGCTACATGGGCTCCTTCAAGAACCTGTGCGACAAGCGCGGCGATCTGGACTTCGACGAGTTCTGGCGCAAAGACTCCACCACCGAGCTGTACCACTTTATCGGCAAGGACATCGTCTACTTCCACAGCCTGTTCTGGCCGGCGATGCTGGAAGGCAGCCAGTTCCGCAAACCGACCAACCTGTTCGTGCACGGTTACGTGACGGTGAACGGCGCCAAGATGTCCAAGTCGCGCGGCACCTTCATCAAGGCCGGCACCTACCTGCAGCACCTCGACGCCGACTGCCTGCGCTATTACTACGCCGCCAAGCTCTCTTCACGTATTGACGACATCGATCTCAATCTGGAAGACTTCGTGCAGCGCGTCAATGCCGACATCGTCAACAAGGTGGTGAACCTGGCTTCGCGCAACGCCGGCTTTATCAACAAGCGCTTCGGCGGCAAGCTGGCCGACACCCTGGCCGATCCGGCGCTGTACCAGACCTTCGTCGACGCGGCCCAGAGCATCGCCGAAGCCTACGCCGCCCGCGAGTTCAGCCGCGCAATCCGCGAAATCATGGCGCTGGCCGATTTGGCCAACCGTTACGTGGATGAGCAGGCGCCGTGGGTGGTGGCGAAGGAAGAAGGCCGCGACGCCGATCTGCAGGCCATCTGCTCGATGGGCATCAACCTGTTCCGCGTGCTGATGACTTACCTTAAGCCGGTGCTGCCTTCGCTGACCGAACGCGCCGAAGCGTTCCTTAACGCCGAGCTGAGCTGGGACGCGATCCCGCAGCCGCTGCTGGGCCATCAGGTGAACGCGTTCAAAGCGCTGTTCAACCGCATCGATCTGGACAAGGTCAACGAGATGGTCAGCGCCTCGAAAGAAGACATGGCCGCCGCCAAGCCTGTGACCGGCCCGCTGGCTGACGATCCGATCCAGGAAACCATCACCTTCGACGACTTCGCCAAGGTCGACATGCGTATCGCCCTGATCAAGAGCGCCGACTTTGTCGAGGGCTCCGACAAGCTGCTGAAGCTGCAGCTGGATCTGGGCGGCGAATCGCGCCAAATCTTCTCCGGCATTCGCTCCGCTTACCCGGATCCGAAAGCGCTGGAAGGCCGTCTGACCATCATGGTCGCCAACCTGGCGCCGCGTAAAATGCGCTTCGGCGTGTCAGAAGGCATGGTGATGGCGGCGGGCCCAGGCGGGAAAGAGATCTTCCTGCTGAGCCCGGACAGCGGCGCGCAGCCTGGCATGCAGGTCAAGTAATCGCGCAGATGCGCGGCGTAGGGAGGGTCGAGCTTGCTCGGCCCTTTTTTATTGCCCCAACCCCCACGTTATAAGCATGAAGAAAAAGTCATAACCGCCCTGATTCCTCTGCCCGCCGCATCCGGCTATGATGCTCCGAAACCCAAAATAGACGTCCAGACAGAAAGACTGCTATAACAGACCTTCACCGGGATCGTTTCCCTGCTTTTTTGGAGCCTATAATAATGAAAAACCTCAAGACTTCGCTGCTCGCCCTCAGTCTGTTGTCCGCCCTGCCGCTGCAGGCGGCGGAAAACGCCGCCGTACCCGCCGCCATCGCTCAGCATCAGGGGCCGGTGCGCATCGCGGTGATCCGCAACCTCGGATCCGACGACAACACCACGCAATTTTTGGCGGGCGCCATTCAGGAAGGGCGCAAGCTGGGCTTTAAGGTGGATACCTTCCTCAGCAACGGCGACGACGCGCGCTTCCAGGACTTCGTCAATCAGGCTATCAGCCAGAAATATGACGGCATCATTCTCTCGCAGGGGCGAGCCCCCTATTCCACCGACCTGGTCAAGCGCATCGCGGCGGCCGGCATCGCCGTCGCGGCTTTCGATACCGACGTCAGCGGCAGCGTTCCCGGCGTCACCGTCTCGCAGCAGGACGACGCTTCACTGGCCAATGCCTCCTTCGGCCAACTGGTGAAGGATTTCAACGGCCAGGCCAATATTGTCAAGCTGTGGGTGGCCGGCTTCCCGCCGATGGAGCGCCGTCAGGCCGCTTATCAGCAGTTGCTGAAACAGCATCCGGGCATTCATGAGCTGGAATCGATCGGCGCGGTCTCATCCGACGTACAGGGCGATACCGCCAACAAGGTGGGCGCGGTGCTGGCGAAATACCCGAAAGGCAAGATCGACGCCATCTGGGGCACGTGGGACGCCTTTACCCAAGGGGCTTACAAGGCGTTGAAAGAGAACGGCCGCACCGAAATCAAGCTGTACAGCATCGATATCTCCAATCAGGATTTACACCTGATGCGCGAGGCCGGCAGCCCGTGGCAGGTCAGCGTGGCGGTGGATCCGAAGCTGATCGGCGCGGTCAACCTACGCCTGGTGGCCAACAAGATCGCCGGGGAAAGCACGCCGGACAACTATCAGTTCAAAGCGGCGGTCATTCCGCAGGCGCTGCTGCTGGCGCAACCGGGGCCGGTCAACGTCGCCGGCCTGGCGAAGATCATCCCCGGCTGGGGCAGCAGCAGCGATTTCGTTCAGCCGTGGTTCGCCACGCTGCAGGCCGAACACGGTAAATAATGCTGTTTTTCACGAGGCTGCCGACGCAGCCTCTGTTTTTCAGATAAATATCGGCAGCCCCCTTCCGTCCCCGCCAAAATGCGCTATGTTATCTGCATCGCCCAATAACTGTATGCATAAACAGGTTTCAAATGAAGGGATTCCCCTCGCTGATCAACGTACTGCTGGCCAGTTCGCTGGTGTTGACCATCGGCCGCGGCGTCACGCTGCCGTTCATCACCATCTACCTCACCGAGCACTTCCAGCTGTTGCCGAAAAGCGTGGGCGTGATCCTGGGCGTCAGCCTCACCCTCGGCATCATCGCCAGCCTGTACGGCGGCTATCTGGTGGACAAATTCAGCAAAAACCGCCTGATCCTGCTATCGATTTTATTGTTCGCGCTGAGTTTCTTCGCCATTCCCTGGATCCCGCGTCCCGGCGGCGTGATCGTGGTGCTGGCGATCCTGCATACCTGTTATTCGGTGCTGAGCATCACCATTAAGGCCTGTTTCGCCGATTGGCTGCCGGTCGAGCAGCGCATCAAGGCTTTTTCAATCAACTACACGCTGGTCAACGTCGGCTGGGCGATCGGCTCTGCGCTCGGCGTTCTGGTGGCCGGGCTGAGTTCGCTGCTGCCGTTCTACCTGTCAGGCGGCCTGGCGCTGGCGACGGTGACGGCGCTGAGCCTGCGCTTGCGCGGTGGTGAACAGCGCCCGGCACCCAGCGCCGCCGCATCGGCCGCGCTTGCCAACTTCCGTCAAACGCTGGCCATCTTGCGAAGCGATCGACGGCTGATCTACTTCACCCTCGGCAGCACGCTGGGCGCGGTGGTGTTCGGTCAGTTCACGGGCTATCTGTCGCAGTACCTGATCACCGTCTCCAGCGCCGAGTTCGCCTACAAAATCATCGGGTTGGTGATGATCGTCAACGCCGGTATCGTCATCGCCCTGCAATACCTGCTCAGCCGCGGCATGCGCCAGGAAAATATGCTGCGCTGGCTGGCGCTGGGCACGCTGTTTTTCATCGTCGGGCTGCTCGGTTTTATGGTGGCCGGCCAGGCGGTCTGGCTATGGCTGGCGGCGATGGCGGTGTTTACCTTAGGCGAGATCATCGTTATCCCGGTGGAATACATGTTCATCGACTTTATCGCGCCGCCGCACCTGAAAGGCAGCTACTATGGCGTACAAAACCTCAGCGCATTGGGCGGCGCCATCAACCCGGTGCTGTGCGGGGTCATGCTCAGCTACGCCGCGCCGCCGCTGATGTTCGTGATGCTGATCGTCGCCGCGCTGCTCAGCCTGCTGTTTTTCTTCCTCGGCCATCGTTTGGCGGAACGTTCTGCGGCAACGGCCGAAGACGCGCGCTGACCCTGCCTGCAATTCTCAAAGCAGGATGTCAACCCGCCGATCGCGCATGGCAGGCATAGCGAGAATTCATAGTGCGATCTGTGGCGTGGCTCACAGTTTAATTGTATGATGAATGCATCGGTTAAACGGGAAAAGACAATGGCCAACGTGCTCACACTGTGCTGGAAATACCTCAGGGCCCTGCTCCTCATCTACCTGTGTCTGTTCGTCGGCAACGCAGTGGCAGCGCTGCTGCCGTTCGCCATTCCCGGCAGCATCATCGGCATGCTCTTGCTGTTCGCGCTGCTCTCCACCCAGATCCTGCCGGCCAAATGGGTTAAACCCGGCTGTCATTTGCTGATCCGCTACATGGTGCTGCTGTTCGTGCCGATCGGCGTCGGCGTGATGAAATATTACGACCAGATCGTTGCGCATCTGGGCCCGCTGGTCATTTCTTGCCTGATCAGCACGCTGATGGTGCTGGTGGTGGTCGGCTATACCTCACACTATTTTCACCGCGAGCGGCGCATTGCCGGCAAGCCCGACGACACGGAGGGCAACTCATGATCCATGAAATCTGGTGGTCGCTGCCGCTGACGCTGGCGGTCTATTTCGCCGCGCGCTGGCTGGCGCGCCGGTTGAACATGCCGCTGCTCAATCCGCTGCTGATGTCCATGGCGGTGATCATCCCGCTGCTGCTGCTCAGCGGCATTTCCTATGAGCGCTACTTCCAGGGCAGCAGGATCCTCAACGATCTGCTGCAGCCGGCGGTCGTCGCGCTGGCCTTCCCGCTGTATGAGCAGTTGCACCAAATCCGCGCGCGCTGGAAGTCGATTATCACGGTGTGCTTCATCGGCAGCCTGACCGCCATGATCAGCGGCGGCGCCATCGCCCTGTGGTTGGGCGCCACGCCGGAAATCGCCGCCTCTATCTTGCCGAAATCGGTCACTACACCGATCGCGATGGCCGTCGCGGACTCGCTCGGCGGCATTCCGGCGATCAGCGCGGTTTGCGTTATTTTCGTCGGCATCCTCGGCGCCGTGTTCGGCCACACGCTGTTCAACCTGTTGAAAATCACGGTCCCCTCGGCGCGTGGCCTGGCGATGGGCACGGCTTCCCACGCGCTGGGCACCGCGCGCTGCGCGGAGATGGACTATCAGGAGGGCGCCTTCGGCTCGCTGGCGCTGGTGATCTGCGGCATCATCACCTCGCTGCTGGCGCCGTTTGTGTTTCCGGTGCTGTTGCATCTGTTCGGTTGATCAGGATGAAACTTGCGATACATCTCGCATTTACGCCTTTTATTGCATTGATTTCATCATTTAAGAGATATTGATCACACTTTAATGTCTCTGGCCTGCCTAGAATGTGATCCCGTTAACCTGTAGAGAGACCTTCCATGCATCCGCGTTTTCACACCGCTTTCAGCGCACTGCCCGCGACACTGCAATCCGCCCTGCAGCCCTATCTGGACGCGTCCGACTTTCCGGCGATGTTCACGGCCGAGCAAGCGGCGGCGATCCGCTCAGGTTGCGGGTTGGACGATGACGCGCTGGCATTCGCGCTGCTGCCGCTGGCGGCGGCCTGCTCGTTAACCCCGATATCGCATTTCCACGTCGGCGCCATCGCGCGCGGGCAAAGCGGCAATCTCTATTTCGGCGCCAATATGGAATTCAGCGGCGCGCCGCTGCAGCAATCCGTGCATGCGGAACAAAGCGCAGTGACTCACGCCTGGCTGCGCGGCGAAAAAGCGCTGGCCTCGATCACCGTCAACTATACGCCGTGCGGCCACTGCCGCCAGTTTATGAATGAGCTGAACAGCGGCGGCGCACTGCAAATCCGTTTGCCTGGCCGCGCGCCGGCCACGCTGGCGGACTATCTGCCGGACGCCTTCGGCCCGAAAGATCTGGATGTCGCTTCACTGCTGATGGACGAGGTCAATCACGGGCATCAACTGCCGCTGAACGATGCGCTGACGCAAGCGGCGCTGGCGGCGGCCAACCGGAGCCACGCGCCGTACAGCAACGCCCACAGCGGCGTGGCGCTGGAAACGGCAGACGGCAGCCTCTACGCCGGCCGGTATGCGGAAAACGCCGCTTTTAACCCGAGCCTACCGCCGCTGCAGGCCGCGCTGATCCTGCTGAACCTCTCCGGCGGCGACTGCCGGGCTATCCGTCGCGCCGTCCTGGCCGAACCGCAGGACGCGAGCATCAGCCAATGGGATGCCACCCGCGTCACCCTGGCGGCGCTGGGTTGCCAAAACGTCAGCCGCGCCGCCTTCTAAGCGCACGACGGCGGGGCCATCCGGTTCCGCCGTTAACAGCACCGCCCGCCAAATACAATGCCCCGACGCCGCCAGAAACACTTTCTTTAGTTAAAAAATCATTTGATTGTCGATAATTACGCCAACCTGGTTCATCATCGGGCAACAAATGCTGTACATCTTCTCTTTATCTTTTAGGATCGTCGGCAATACAGTTATCTGATACGTGAAGAGTAAAACTGATGGAACTAGAATACGAAAGCAAACGCCCGCTCTACATCCCTTACGCCGGCCCGATTCTGCTGGAATTTCCGCTGCTGAACAAAGGCAGCGCTTTCACCGAGGAAGAACGTAGCCACTTCAACCTGCACGGCCTGCTGCCGGAAGCGGTGGAGACCATCGAAGAACAGGTGGAACGCGCCTACCGTCAGTATCAGGATTTCAAGAACGATAACGATAAGCACATCTACCTGCGCAACATCCAGGACACCAACGAAACCCTGTTCTATCGCCTGCTGGACTCGCACCTGAGCGAGATGATGCCAATCATCTACACCCCGACCGTCGGCGAGGCCTGTGAACACTTCTCAGATATCTACCGCCGCGCGCGCGGGCTGTTCATCTCCTACCCGAACCGCGATCGCATCGATGACATGCTGCAAAACGCCACCAAGCAGAACGTCAAGGTGATCGTGGTGACCGACGGCGAACGCATTCTCGGCCTGGGCGACCAGGGCATCGGCGGCATGGGCATTCCCATCGGCAAGCTGTCGCTGTATACCGCCTGCGGCGGCATCAGCCCGGCCTATACCCTGCCGGTAGTGTTGGACGTCGGCACCAACAACCCGCAGCGCCTCAACGATCCGCTGTACATGGGCTGGCGCCATCCGCGCATCTCCGGCGAGGAATACCACGCCTTCGTCGAAGAGTTTATTCAGGCGGTCAAACGCCGCTGGCCGAACGTGCTGCTGCAGTTCGAAGACTTCGCGCAGAACAACGCCACCCCGCTGCTGAACCGCTACCGCGACGAGATCTGCTGCTTTAACGACGACATCCAGGGCACCGCCGCGGTCACCCTCGGCAGCCTGATCGCCGCCAGCCGCGCCGCCGGCAGCCAGCTGCGCGATCAGACCGTCACCTTCCTCGGCGCCGGTTCCGCCGGCTGCGGCATCGCCGAACAGATCATCGCGCAGATGAAGTCCGAGGGGTTGAGCGAAGACGAAGCGCGCGCCCGCGTATTCATGGTTGACCGTTTCGGCCTGCTGACCGACAAACTGCCGAACCTGCTCGACTTCCAGAGCAAGCTGGTGCAGAAGAGCGACAACCTGGCCGGTTGGGAAACCGCCAGCGACGCCATCTCGCTGCTGGACGTGGTGCGCAACGCCAAGCCGACCATTCTGATCGGCGTTTCCGGCCAGCCGGGGCTGTTTACCGAAGAGCTGATCCGCGAGATGCACAAGCACTGCGAACGCCCTATCGTGATGCCACTGTCCAACCCAACCTCGCGCGTGGAAGCCCGTCCGGAAGACATCATCAACTGGACCGACGGCGCCGCCCTGGTCGCGACCGGCAGCCCGTTTGCGCCGGTAAGCTACAAAGAGCAGCTGTACCCGATTGCTCAGTGCAACAACTCCTACATCTTCCCGGGCATCGGTTTGGGCGTGCTGGCCTCCGGCGCCACCCGCGTCACCGACGCCATGCTGATGGCCGCCAGCCGCGCGCTGGCGGATTGTTCGCCGCTGGCGACCGACGGCCACGGCGCGCTGCTGCCGAATATCGACGATATTCAGGGCGTATCCAAGTGCATCGCCATGGAAGTGGGCAAAGCGGCGCAGCTGCAGGGTGTGGCGATCGTCACCTCCGAAGACGCACTGTCGAAAGCCATCGAGCACAACTTCTGGCGGCCGCAGTACCGCAGCTATAAGCGCACCTCGTTCTGATTGACGCGCTGAAATGACCCAGCCCGGCTTCGCCGGGCTTTTTTGTGCGGCAAAACCGCCGAAAAATGCGGCGACGCGCGTGCTTCAGGCAGTTCGCGTCTTGCGTCGGTCGGTCAGGTAAAGTAGCCTTGATCCATCTTTTTCAGCCCGGTGCGCGTAAGGCAACAACATGTGGAAACGCCTGATAATCAGCCTGTTCATCATCATTGCGGTGTTGATGGGCTCGGCTATTGCGCTCGATCGCTGGATCAGCTGGAAAACCGCGCCTTACGTCTACGACGAACTGCAGGAATTACCGCATCGCCAGGTCGGCGTAGTGCTCGGCACCGCCAAGTATTATCGCACCGGCGTGATCAACCAGTACTACCGTTACCGCATTCAGGGAGCGATCAACGCCTATAACAGCGGCAAGGTGAAATACCTGCTGCTGAGCGGCGACAATGCCCAGCAAAGCTATAACGAACCGATGACCATGCGCCGCGATCTGATCGCCGCCGGCGTGGCGCCGAGCGATATCGTGCTGGATTACGCCGGCTTCCGCACCCTGGATTCCATCGTGCGTACCCGCAAGGTGTTCGACACCAACGATTTCATCATCATCACCCAGCGCTTCCACTGCGAGCGCGCGCTGTTTATCGCCCTGCACATGGGCATTCAGGCGCAGTGTTACGCGGTGCCGTCGCCGAAGGACATGATGACGGTGCGCGCCCGCGAGATCTTCGCCCGTCTGGGCGCGCTGACCGATCTGTACATCCTCAAGCGCGAGCCGCGCTTCCTCGGCCCGCTGATCCCGATCTCCGCCATGCACACCGTGCCGGAAGACGCCCAGGGTTATCCCGCCGTCTCGCCGGAACAGTTGGTGGAACTGGAGCACAAGCTGAAAGAAGAGAAGCAGAAAGCCAAACAGCCTTGACGCGGCAAACGCCCAAAAGAAAGGCCGGCATATTTTGCCGGCCTTGTCGTCTCTGCTGCGGTAGATCTACTTCTTCTTGGCGTATTTCAACGAGTCCAGCGCCACGGCGAAGATGATGATGCTGCCCTTGATGATGTACTGCCAGTACGGGTTGATGCCGATATAGGTCAGGCCGTAGTTGATGACGGTAAAGATGATCACCCCGGTCACCACGCCCCACACCGTACCCACCCCGCCGGCAAACGAGACGCCCCCCACCACGCAGGCGGCGATGGCGTCCAGCTCATACATAAAGCCGAGGTTGTTGGTGGCGCTGCCGATGCGCCCCGCTTCCAGCAAGCCGCCGAAGGCATAGAACACGCCGGACAGCGCATAGATCATGATCAGGTTCAGCGGCACGTTGACGCCGGACACTTTGGCCGCTTCCGGGTTGCCGCCGATGGCGAAGATGTTCTTGCCGAAGCGGGTCTTGGTCCACAGGATCCAGACGAAAATGATGGCAATCAGCGCATAGAAGGTGATGTACGACAGCTTAAAGTCGCCGAAGCGCAAGAAGCCTTGGGCAAAGGTGGAGAACTTCGGATCGAAGCCGGCGACCGGCGACGCGCCGACCGAATCGTAATACAGCGAGTTGATGCCGTAGACGATGATCATAGTGCCCAACGTGGTGATGAACGGCGTCACGTTGAGGTAGGCGATAATCAGGCCGTTAACCAGGCCGATCACCGCGCCGACCGCACACACCAGCAGGATAACCACAGGAATCGACCAGGTTTCCATGTGCGGGAACACTTTGTTGACGTTATCCATCGACTGCAGCAGCGTGGCCGCCACCACCGCCGCCAGCCCCACCTGCCGCCCGGCGGACAGGTCGGTGCCCTGAGTCACGATCAGCCCCGCCACGCCCAGCGCGATGATGATGCGCACCGAAGACTGCGTCAGGATATTGCTCAGGTTCATCAGGCTGAGGAAAGTGGGGTCCTGAATGATGATGATGGCCAACAGCACCAGCAACACCACGTAAATGCCGCCTTCCTTGAAATAGGTAAATAAGGTTTTTTTATTTAGCGCGTTCATAATTCCGATCCTTAAAGGTGCAGGGAGGCGAGACGTAAGATTTCATTTTGCGAGGTCTGTTTGGTGTTAACGATGCCCGCAACCTGGCCGTTGCTCATCACCAAAATGCGGTCGGTGATCCCCAAAAGCTCCGGCATTTCGGACGAGACGATAATGATCCCCTTGCCCTTCTTCGCCAGCTCGGTCATCAGCTGATAGATCTCGAACTTGGCGCCCACGTCGATGCCGCGCGTCGGTTCATCCAGCATCAGGATTTCCGGTTGCGTCAGCAGCCAGCGGCCGATGATCACCTTCTGCTGATTGCCGCCGGACAGCGAGCCGATATGGGTGTGATGCCCCGGCGTTTTCACCCGCATGGCGTCAATCACCCACTGGGTGTCACTCTTCATCCGCGCGTTGTCCAGCAGGCCGAGCTTATTTTTATAATTGCGGATGTTGGAGATCAGCGAGTTGAAACCCACGTCGAGGTAGGCGTAAATCCCGGTGGATCGCCGCTCTTCGGTCACCAGCGCGAAACCGTGGTTAATCGCTTCGTTGGCGCTGTGGTTGTCGATCGCCTTGCCGTGCAGCTTGATAGTGCCCGCCACCTTCTCGCGAATGCCGAACAGCGTCTCGACGATGTCGGTGCGCTTGGCGCCCACCAGCCCGGCGATGCCGAGGATCTCGCCCTGGTGCAGATCGAAGGACACATCGCGGATCGAAGGCTGGCGCAGCGACGTCAGGTTCTTCACCTCGAGGATCACCTCACCCGGCGTATTCTGCCTGTCGGGGAAACGCTGGCTCAGCGAGCGGCCGACCATCATGGCGATGATCTTGTCCATATCCAGCCCTTCCAGCGGCTGTGTGGCGATCCACTGGCCGTCGCGCAGCACCGTTATCTCGTCGCACAGCTGGAAGATCTCTTCCATCTTGTGCGAGATATAGACGATGCCGCAGCCGCGCTCTTTCAGCTTGCGGATGATGGTGAACAGGTGATTGACCTCTTTCTCCGTCAACGAAGAGGTCGGTTCGTCCATGATGACGATCTTGGCGTCATAGGAAAACGCTTTGGCGATCTCGATCATCTGCATCTGCGATACCGACAGGTTGCCCACCTTTTCGCGCGGGTTGATGTCGATATCCAGCTCGTCGAAGATCGCCTGAGTGTCTTTGAACATCTTGTCCTGATCGACGAACAGGCCTTTGGTCGGGTAGCGTCCCAGCCACATGTTGTCCATCACGGTGCGCTGCAGCACCAGGTTCAGCTCCTGATGCACCATGGAAACGCCGTGCTCCAGCGCTTCCTTCGAGCTCTTGAAGTCGATTTCCCGGCCCTGAAATACAATGCTGCCGCTGTCTTTTTTGTAAATGCCGAACAGGCATTTCAACAACGTCGATTTCCCCGCGCCGTTCTCCCCCATCAGGGCGTGAATGGAGTGCGGACGGACGCGTAAATTGACATTGTCCAAGGCTTTGACGCCGGGAAATGACTTACAAATATCCGTCATTTCCAGCAAAAATTCGCGTGAGCTATCGGCCATAAATACACCTGGCTTAACGATCTTGCAGTCGTAAACATCCCCGCCGGCGGTATCCCTGGTGTTGGCGCCGCAGGCGGGGTCTTAGCGGGATCTCAATTCTTATTTAATGAACTGAGACAGGTTGTCTTTATCTACGCCGACGTAAGGGATACGCACGACTTTATTTTCGATTTTATATTGGGTGCCTTCGGTGGCCGGTTTGCCCGCCGCCAGGTTTTTCGCCAGCTCGAAGGTGGCCTTCGCCTGATTGTCGGCGTCATTCAGCACCGTGCCCGCCATCGCGCCGGATTTCACCAGCGCCAGCGCTTCAGGCAGCGCATCCACGCCGAACACCGGAATACTGGTCTTGTTGTGCGCTTTCAGCGCTTCCACCGCGCCCATCGCCATGGCGTCGTTGTTGGCGATCACCACTTCGATCTTGTTGGCGTTCGGGCCGGAGAGCCAGGCGTCCATCTTGTCTTTCGCCTGCGCGGTATCCCACATCGCGGTATCCAACTGCAGCTGTTGGGTCTTGATGCCTTTCTCGTTCAGCGTTTTCACCACGTAGGTGGTGCGCGCTTCGGCATCCGGGTGGCCCGGCTCGCCCTTCAGCAGCACGAATTGGATCTGGCCGTCTTTGTTCAGATCCCAGGCCGGATTGGCTTTCCAGTGTTTGGCGATCAGTTCGCCCTGGATCACGCCGGACTCTTTGGAATCGGTGCCGACGTAATACGCCTTGTCATAGCTGTCCAGCGCTTTGCGGGAAGGTTCTTTGTTGTAGAACACCACCGGGATATCGTTTGCGCGCGCCTTATCGATAACCACCGGCGCCGCGGCCGGGTCGACCAGGTTGATCGCCAGCGCTTTCACGCCCTTGGCCAGCAGCACGTCGATCTGATCGTTCTGTTTGGACTGGTCGTTCTGCGAGTCATTCATCAACAGGGTAACGTCCGGTGAAGCCTTGGCGTCTTTCTCGATCGCTTTGCGCACCACCGACATGAAGTTGTCGTCGTATTTGTAAATCGTGACGCCAATACGGGTATCAGCATGGGCTGCGGCGCCAAACATCATGGCAGCGGCCATGGCGGCCAGGGTGAAAACCTTCTTATTCATTGTCAATCTCCGGTTCTGTGTAGGGTATTACTCGTCTTTGAGCCAATGGTCACCGGCAGTGCGCGCACCCCAGGCCAGGCGATTTCCACTCAACACCTGTCGTCCGTGGATCTTGTTATTTCCGAGAAATGCTGTGTCAGCGCGAGATAAACGGTTACAGCGGCAAGGGCCTTTGCGCCTGAAAACGCCTAGAGCATAGACGGCGTGATGTTAATATTCTGTGAATTTTCTCACAGATTGAAAACGGTTACACAAGATTAAATCGTCAGAGAGTGACCGTCGCCTCACTTTGCCAGGGGGCGACAGAATGGCGCCGCACCAGCGTCGGCATGAACAGATGGCTCGCCTGCGGCTCCGCCAGGCCTGCTGAGCCCTGTAATGCCAGCTCGGTCGCCAACGTGGCCATCGAAACGATCGGGTAACGCACCGTGGTGAGTTTGGGGCTGGTGTAGCGCGCGATGGGAATGTCGTCGAAGCCGATCAGCGAGAAATGCTGCGGCACCGTGATACCGTTTTCTTTCAGCACCGCCATGGCGCCGGCGGCCATGGCGTCGTTGTAGGCGAACACCGCGCTCAGCTGTAAGTTGCGCCCCAGCAGCTCGACCATCGCCGCCTCGCCGCCCTGCAGATCCGGCGAACCGTACGCGCGCCAGCTGTCGGGCGTCGCCAGCCCGGCGGCGGCCATCGCCTGCGCATAGCCTTGCTGACGCAGCGGCCCGTCTTCGATCGGGTGATTGGAGCCCAGATAACCGATGCGCCGATGGCCCTGCGAGAGCAGAAGACGCATCGCCATGTCAGCGCCACTGACGTTGTCCAGCCCAACGCAGCGCGGCTCATAGCCGGGGATAATCCGATTGATCAGCACCATGCCCGGCACCTGCTCCAGAAAGCCGATCAGTTCGGCGTCGCTCAGGGCTTTGGCGTGAACAATCAGGGCGTTACAGCGCTGACGGATCAGCACTTCGATCGCATGGCGCTCTTTGTCCGCCTGATGATAGCTGTTGCCGATCAGCAGATACTTGTGGTGTTTCTGCGCCACCGTGTCTACCGCTTTCACCAGCGCGCCGAAGAACGGATCGGACACGTCCATCACCACCACGCCCAGCGTATCGCTGCTTTGGGTCGCCAGCGCCTGCGCATTGGCGTTGGGGCGGTAGCCCAGTTCCGCTACCGCCTGCAGCACCTGTTCGCGCGTCTCTTTGCTGGTCAGCGCGCTGTGATTGAGCACGCGAGACACGGTCGCCACGGAGACGCCGGCGCGTTTCGCCACGTCGCGAATAGTGATCGGATGAACTGGAGGCATGCGGGATCCTGAAATCGGGGTAGTGGCCGGTGGCGCTATCCTACCCCGATTGACCCGCTGCTCTGCGTGAATTACGTCACAGGAAAGAAAACGTTTACATACATTTTTTTAACCTGTCGATGGGCGCTCACTTCAGCGCTTTGGATTCCGTTTCACCGGCGGCCATCTGCGTCAATTTGCGCCACAGCCATTCCATCGGCCCCTGTTCGAAGTAACGCAGCCACAGTGCGGAAAAGACCAGGTTGACCAACCAGACCAGCGGCACAAACGCCAACAGCTGAAGCCGGTCGAACTGCTCATAGAGGCCAAAGCGATAAAACAGCGTAGTGCAGATCAGCGTTTGCAACAGGTAGTTGCTCAGCGCCATGCGCCCCACCTGGCTCAGCCAGTGGGCGATGCGCAGGCGCGACAGCGCGGGCCAGAAACCGTAACACAGCGCCAGATAGCCCAGCGCCTGCAGCGGCGCGCCCAGCTCGCGCGGCACCTGCAGCAGGAAACCGCTCCAGCGATAGTCCCAGTGCACCTGCCATTGCAGCGCCACCGCCGGCAGTTGGATCAGCACGGACAGCGGCAACAGCCACGCCGCCTGCCGCAGGTAATAGCCGGAGGAATAGCTGCCGCGCAGCCAGCCGCTGCGCATTAGCCCGGCGCCGAACAGCATCAGCCCCGCCAGCTCCCAGCCATACTGCGCGCCGATGGCCAGCAGGCTGGACGAGAGCAGATCGGCGCGGCTGCGCCAGGCTTCGAAACCACCCTGCAGCTTCCAGAACTTCTCGTACTGCAACTCCGCCACGCCCGGCTGCCAGAAGCTGCCCGGTTCACCGTGCGAGACAAAACCGAGCAGCAGCAGCACCGCCACGCCGATCAGGTAGAGCACCACGCCGGTTTTCAGCAGTTGGAATGTGTCTTTGGCTTCGCGGATCATGCGCCAGCACACCAGGCCGATCAGCCCGTAGGCCAGCAGAATATCGCCGTCCCACAGGAAGATGGCGTGCGCGAGGCCGAACAGCACCAGCCACGACAGCCGCGCGCGGATCCAGCTTTTGCCGCGTCGCAGCAGCATTTGCAGCCCGGCGCCGAACAGCAGTGCGAACATCGCCAGGAACTTGGCCTGGGCGAAAAGATCCAGCAGCGCCCAGGTCCAGGCGTCGCGCGATGACGGCATCCCCAGATAGGCCGGATTGAGGTAGGCGGCCTTCGGCAAGCCGAAGGCGCTGATGTTCAGCAATAAGATGCCGAGGATGGCGATGCCGCGCACGCAGTCCAGCGTGGCGATGCGCGGCAGAGGATGACTGTTCATTTTTTATCGCTGTCTTCCGCTCATGAAAAAGGCGCCCGCAGGCGCCTGTTGTCGTCGTGCGGGTCGCCCCGCAACGCCATCACCCCTGGTGATGGCGCACCGCGCGCAGGAACTCCTGGCGGGTATTTTGGCTGGACTTGAACAGCCCCCCCAACGAGGTGGTGGTGGTGGCGCTGGTCGCGTCGCGAATGCCGCGCGCTTTGACACAATAATGGACCGCATCGATCGATACCGCCACGTTATTGGTGCCGAGCAGGGTCTGCAGCGCCACCAGGATCTGCTGGGTCAGGCGCTCTTGCACCTGCGGGCGCTGGGAGAAGAACTGCACAATGCGGTTGATCTTCGACAGACCGATCACCGAGTCTTTCGGGATATAGGCCACGGTGGCCTTGCCGTCAATGGTGACGAAGTGGTGTTCACAGGTGCTGGTCAGCGTGATATCGCGCACCGTCACCATCTCATCCACCTTCATTTTGTTCTCGATGACGGTGATTTTCGGGAAGTTGGCGTAGTCCAGACCGGAGAAGATCTCGTCGACATACATTTTGGCGATGCGATGCGGCGTTTCCGCCAGGCTGTCGTCAGACAGATCGAGATTCAGCAGCTGCATGATTTCGGTCATGTGCTCTTTGATGCGACGCTTGCGCGTTTCGCGATCCAGCACTTCCCCGCGCAGCGGTGTCTCCAGACCACGCTCTTCCAGTGCCGCATGCACCAGCGCGGCTTCTTTACTTAATGATGTCATGTATTTGTTCTCCTGCGGACGGAACCCGCCGGCGGCCTGATAGGGCGTGCGGCCGGCGAATTGCTTGCTCTCGTGACGGCAGAGTTTTCGTGGTGGATAACGTGAACCCGGTCAAGATTTTGCCCCCACTGTAGATGAGAGCGCGGCGATTATCCAGTGATAGTGCTTCATCCAGAGGTGAAATCTTCGCATTTAGCACAATCAGGCCGGCTGCGGGTCTCCACGCTTTTTGTATGGATTTTAATCACCGAGTCGCCGTTTTTTGCGCCAACCGCCGCGCCGGGGTATTCACCGCCAGCCCTCCGGCCACCAACAGCGCTATCACCGCCACATACAGCGCCGGTTCCAACCGATGGGTCAAGGCGGTCGACAGCGCCGACAGCATCGGCCCAACCAGCTGGCCGATCGCATAACCGGTGGTCAGCAATCCAGCCATGTAGCGCGCATGGCGCGGCGCCAGTTCACGGCCGTGCTGAAGGGCAAGCTGCACCACGCAGAGGAAACCGCCGCCGGTCAGCAACGCCCCGAGCGCCAGGCCGGCCACGCCCGGCACCACTTCAGCGCTCAGCACACCCAATGCCTGTATCCACAGCGTGATCGCCAGCCGGCTCTGGGTGGTCAGCCGATGGCGGGTCAAAATGCCGATAACGATCCCCAGCACCGCCGCGCCACCGAACACCGGCCAGACAAACTGCGCGAACAGGCTACCGGGAAAACGCGCCGCTGCCATCTGCGACAAAAATGTCGCCGGCAGGATGTAACCGAAGCCGGCCAGGCTGTAGCTCCACACCAGACGCTTGAGCGCCGGCGTCAGCAGCAGCGGCTCCGGGGCCACGTCCGGGCGATGCAGCTCACCGTTGCGCGGCAGAAAGGCGCTAATCCCCCCAACCAACACCAGTGCCAGCCCGCCATACACCAGCCAGGCCTGCGCCGCCGTCAGTCCCAGCGCGTTGATGCCCACCGCCAGCATGCCGCTGAGGAAGATACCGGCGCCCGGCCCGGCGAACACCGCCGCGCTCAACGCCGGCCGGCCGTAGTGCGCCAACCGCTCGTTGGTCCAGGCCGCCACCAGCACCATCGCCCAGCCGCTGGCCCAGCCGATGACGAAGCGCAGCGCGCCGTGGGTCCATTCATCCTGCGCCAACGCCGACAGCAGCGTCAGCGCCATCGCACCCCATACGCCCAGCCACAGGCGCCGCTCGACGTGGCGCGTGGCGCGCATCGCGTCGTAGGCGCCGCACAGGTATCCCAAATAGTTGATCGCCGCCACCAGCCCAGCGCCGGTCAGGCTGAACTGGTGGTCAGCGATCATCAGCGGCACCTGAGGGGTGAAAGCGAAGCGGCCAATGCCCATCGCCACGATCAGCGCGGCAAACCCGCTCAAGGCAATACGTAAAGCCATACCGGTATCCAAAAGGTTAAAAGAAAGTTGCCAGTATCATGCCGCAGTATTAAACTCACAAAAACTGAATAATAGTCATCAAGTTCATCACGAAACGAGAATATTATGGATCTGACCCAGCTTCGCATGTTCTGCTGCGTAGCGGAAACCGGCTCGGTCGCCCGCGCCGCCGAGCAGCTGCACCGCGTGCCGTCGAATCTGACCACCCGGCTGCGCCAGCTCGAGCAGGAGCTGGGCGCCGATCTGTTTATCCGCGAAAAACAGCGCCTGCGCCTGTCGCCGATGGGCCATAACTTTCTGTGCTACGCCAATCGCATCCTGGCGCTGAGCGACGAGGCGATGAGCATCACCCATGCCGGCGAACCGGCGGGCAACTTTGCTCTCGGCTCGATGGAGAGCACCGCCGCCACCCGCCTGCCCTCGCTGCTGGCAGCTTACCACCAGCGTTTCTCGCAGGTGTCTCTGTCGCTGACTACCGGCACCTCCGGCGAAATCGCCGATCGGGTGCGCGCCGGCACGCTGGCGGCAGCGCTGGTCGACGGCCCGGTGCCCTATGACGAGCTAAACGGCTGCATCGCCTATCCTGAACATATGGTGGTGATCTCCTGTCTCGATCACGCGCCGATCCACAGCGCCAAAGACGCCAACGGCGAAACGCTGTTCGCCTTTCGCGCCAGCTGTTCCTACCGCCTGCGGCTGGAGGCCTGGTTCAAGCGCGAAGGCGCGCGGCCGGGGCAGATCATGGAGATCCAGTCCTATCACGCCATGCTGGCCTGCGTCGCCAGCGGCGCCGGGCTGGCGATGATCCCGCATTCGGTGCTCAGCCTGCTGCCGGGCCATGAGCGGGTTCGGGTTCACACCCTGCCGCCTGACGTGGCCGACACCGCCACCTGGCTGCTGTGGCGCCGCGACGCGTTCGGGCCGAACGTGCGCGCGCTGAAAGAATTGATTATTGAACAGACGGAAACCGCCACTGTTGATGAAAGCCCCCCCAACGATTTATCAGACGTTGTCGATATCGCCTGATTTAAAAAGAAAACCACTGAGGAGACTATGATGGAGATGATCAAAACCCGCGCCGCCGTTGCCTGGGGCCCGAACCAGCCGCTGAAGATCGAAGAAGTCGAGCTGATGCCACCGCAAAAAGGCGAAGTGCTGGTGCGGATCGTCGCCACCGGCGTTTGTCACACTGACGCCTACACCCTGTCCGGCAAAGATCCGGAAGGCGTGTTCCCGGCGATCCTCGGCCACGAGGGCGGCGGCGTGGTGGAAGCGGTCGGTGAAGGCGTCACCAGCGTGGCGGTCGGCGATCACGTGATCCCGCTCTACACCCCGGAGTGCGGCGAGTGCAAATTCTGTAAATCCGGCAAGACCAACCTGTGCCAGGCGATCCGCACCACCCAGGGCAAAGGCCTGATGCCGGACGGCACCACGCGCTTCTTCAAGGATGGCAAGCCGATCTTCCACTACATGGGCACGTCCACCTTCTCCGAGTACACCGTGGTGCCGGAAATCTCACTGGCGAAAATCAACAAGGAAGCGCCGCTGGAAGAAGTGTGCCTGCTGGGCTGCGGCGTGACCACCGGCATGGGCGCGGTGATGAACACCGCCAAAGTGCAGCCGGGCGATACCGTGGCGATCTTCGGCCTGGGCGGCATCGGCCTGTCGGCGATCATCGGCGCGCAGATGGCCGGCGCGGGCCGCATCATCGGCATCGACATCAACACCAGCAAGTTCGAGCTGGCCCGCAAGCTCGGTGCCACCGATCTGATCAACCCGAAAGACTATGACAAGCCGATTCAGGATGTGATCGTCGAGCTGACCGACGGCGGCGTCGATTTCTCCTTCGAGTGCATCGGCAACGTCAACGTGATGCGTTCCGCGCTGGAGTGCTGCCACAAGGGCTGGGGCGAATCGGTGATCATCGGCGTCGCGGGCGCCGGCGAAGAGATCTCGACCCGGCCGTTCCAGCTGGTCACCGGCCGCGTCTGGCGCGGCTCGGCATTCGGCGGCGTCAAGGGCCGTTCGCAGCTGCCGGGCATCGTCGAGCGCTATCTGGACGGCGAATTCGCGCTGAACGACTTTATCACCCACACCATGGGGCTGGAGCAGATCAACGAAGCGTTCGATTTGATGCACGAAGGCAAATCGATCCGTTCCGTCATCCACTTCGACAAATAAGCCAGGAGGCAGAGATGACGTTGTCATTGGAACTTCTCGAAGAGCACCGCATGTTCGGCGGCTGGCAACAGCGTTATCGCCACGCGGCGCAGAGCCTGAATTGCAACATGACATTCAGCATCTACCTGCCGCCGCCGCGCGATGACAACCCGCCGCCGGTGCTGTACTGGCTGTCGGGGCTGACCTGCAACGACGAGAACTTCACGTTGAAAGCCGGCGCGCAGCGCATCGCCGCCGAGCTGGGCCTGGTGCTGGTGATGCCGGACACCAGCCCGCGCGGCGACGAGGTGCCGAACGACGAAGGCTACGACCTGGGCCAGGGCGCCGGGTTCTACCTGAACGCCACCCAGGCGCCGTGGGATCGTCACTTCCGCATGTACGACTACATCAGCGCCGAATTGCCGGCGCTGATCGAACAGCACTTCAGCGTCAGCGATCGTCAGTCGATCTTCGGCCACTCGATGGGCGGCCACGGCGCGCTGATAATGGCGTTTCGCAACCCGCAGCGCTTCCGCTCGGTATCGGCCTTCGCGCCGATCGTCAACCCGTGCCAGGTGCCGTGGGGCCGCAAGGCGTTCACCGCTTATCTGGGCAGCGACGAGAGCCAGTGGCTGCAGTACGACAGCTGCCATCTGCTGGCCAGCGGCGCGGAGAAAATGCCGGTCCTTATCGATCAGGGCGACGACGACCAGTTCCTGGCCGATCAGCTGCAGCCGGCGCGGCTGGCCGAACTGGCGCGCCAGCGCGACTGGCCGCTGACGCTGCGCATTCAGCCGGGGTACGATCACAGCTACTTCACCATCGCCACCTTCGTGGAAGATCACCTGCGTTTCCACGCCGAGCACCTGTTCCGCTGATAAAAAATCCGGGCGGTTAAACCGCCCGGATTTCTTCAAAAGCCATCAATCAGAAAATCGATGGCGGCTTTAATTTGATTCCTGTGCTCATTGACATTACCAACGGCCTTCCCGATCTGCGAAATACGTACGGCAGCCATCTCATGCGTCATAACAAGAAACTTTTCGCCGTTGACCTCAATCTCCGGGCATAAACGTGCAGAAATTTTAACCCTGACGTTATCCAAAGCATAAAGAGGGATCATTAACCGGGTCGAGAGGACATCAATAAGATCGCTTTGAACGTCCAGTAAGTAGGGATAGGCTGATGCCGGATACGTATTGTCATATACGGTAAATTGCATGTTCAAAATGTCCGATATTCATCAGACAACAAACCATTTTCTTCAGTGATACGATTAAGTTCTTCTAACGCCGCGCGATTTTGCTCGCGCCACTGTTGAATCTCAATATCCCTGACGCGGACGCTCAATGCGTCTGTCAATACGGATGACACATTGACGCCCAGGGATTTTGCGCGCTGGAAAAGATCGCGATCGATGGTTACGTTGACTGTCTTTTTCGTCACATTGCTATTTGCCATATCCATACCTCATCCCTGTAATATACACGGGTCAAATTTTCATCAATTATACTCGTAAAACAGGGGTATGCCAATTCAGCGATGCCCTCACCCCTTCAATTTCGGATCCAATGCGTCGCGCAATCCGTCGCCCAACAGGTTGAACGCCAGCACGGTGATGAATATCGCCAGGCTGGGGAAGATCGCCACGTGCGGCGCGATCACCATATCGGCGCGCGCTTCATTGAGCATCGCCCCCCACTCCGGCGTCGGCGGCTGGGCGCCCAGCCCCAAAAACGACAGGCTGGCGGCGGTGATGATCGAGGTGCCGATGCGCAGGGTGAAATAGACCACGATCGAAGACAGGGTGCCCGGCAGGATGTGCCGCAGGATGATGGTCCAGTCCGAGGCGCCGATGCTGCGCGCCGACTCGATATAGGTCAGGTGCTTGAGCACCAGCGTATTGCCGCGCACCAGGCGGGCGAAGGCCGGAATGCTGAAGATCGCCACCGCGACGATCACGTTGGCCATGCCGCTGCCCATGATCGCCACCACGCCGATCGCCAGCAAAATGCCGGGAAACGCGAACAGCACGTCGCAGACGCGCATGGTGAGGCGATCCCACCAGCCTTCATAGTAACCGGCCAGCAGCCCCAGCAGGGTGCCGATCGCCCCACCCGCCAGCACCGAGAACACCCCGGCCGCCAGCGAAATGCGCGCGCCCATCAGGATGCGGCTGAAAATATCGCGCCCGAGGGAATCTACGCCCAGCCAGTGCACCAGCGAAGGCCCCTCATTCAGCCGGTCGTAATCGAAATAGTTTTCCGCATCGAACGGCGCCAGATAAGGCGCCAGCAGCGCCGCCGCAATCAGCAGCAGCACCAACAGGCCGGCGACCAGCGCCGCCCGCTGACGGCGAAAACGCCGCCAAAATTCGCCCCACGGCGTGCGTACCGCGTTAGGGTCGATAAGCGGCATCGCCTTCAATGCGGCGCTGCGCCGCCAATGCTTAATCATGCCGCGTCCTCATTGGTAACGAATCGCCGGGTTGATCGCCGCGTACAGCATATCCACCAGCAGGTTGATCAGGATGAACTCCAGCGAGAACAGCAGCACCTCGGCCTGGATCACCGGGTAATCGCGCATTTCCACCGAGTCCACCAGCAAGCGCCCCAGCCCCGGCCAGTTGAATACCTTCTCCACCACGATCGAACCGCCGAGCAGGAAGCCGAACTGCAGCCCCATCATGGTCACCACCGGGATCATCGCGTTGCGCAGGCCGTGTTTCATCACCACCACGCTTTCCCGCACGCCCTTGGCGCGCGCGGTGCGCATGTAGTCCTCCTGCAACACCTCGACGAACGAAGCGCGGGTGAAACGCGCCATCACCGCCGCCACCGCCGCCCCCAAGGTGATAGAAGGCAGAATGTAGTGCCGCCAGCTGTCGGCGCCCACCGTCGGCAGCCACCCCAGCTCGACCGAAAACACCTGCATCAGCAGCATGCCGAGCGCAAAGGCCGGGAACGAGATCCCCGACACCGCCAGCGTCATGCCGAGGCGATCCGGCCAGCGGTTACGCCACACCGCCGACACCACGCCGATCGCCAGACCGAACGCCACCGCCCACAACATGCTGGCGATGGTCAGCCAGAAGGTCGGCATAAAGCGCGAGGCGATCTCTTCGCTCACCGGGCGCTTGGACACCATCGAGATGCCGAAGTCGCCCCGCAGCGCGTTGACGAAAAAGTGCGCGAACTGCTGCGGCAGCGGCTTATCCAGCCCCAAATCCTTGCGCACCAGCTGCACCACCGCCTCGTCGGCCTCCGGCCCCGCCGCCAGCCGCGCCGGATCGCCCGGCAGCAGGTGGACGAACAGGAACACCAGCACCGCCACGATCAGCAGCGTTGGGATCAGGCCCAGCAGTCGTTTCAGAAAATAATTGAGCATCTCATTCCTTCCCCCGCCCGCCGCCGTCTGGCCGCAGGCGGGGATGGGCGCCTTATTTCAGATCGGCGTTATCAAAGTTGAACGAGGTATCCGGCATCACGTAGAAACCGCTCAGCTGCTTGCTGTTGGCCGACAGCAAGCGTTCGGTCGCCAGGAAGATCCAGGGCGCGTCGGCCCAGATGCGATCCTGCGCGTCCTGATACAATTTCTGCTTCTCGGCGCGATCGGTGGTCGCCAGGGCGTCGGTCAGATCCTTGTCCACCTGCGGGTTGCTGTAGAACGCGGTGTTGAACTGCTTCGGCGGCGCCGCCTGGGTGGAGAACAGCGGCGACAGCGCCCAGTCCGCTTCCCCGGTCGAGGCCGACCAGCCGGTGTAGAACAGCCGCACGCCGGTGTCTTTCACCCCGACGCTCTCCACCTGCGCCGCGCGCTGCCCGGCATCCATCGCCGTTACCGTCACTTTCACCCCCACCTGCGCCAGCTGCTGTTGGGTGAACTGCAGCACTTTCTGCGCGGTGCTGTGGTTGTGGGACGACCACAGCGTGGTGGTGAAGCCGTTCGGGTAGCCGGCCTCTTTCAACAGCTCGCGCGCCTTGGCCGGATCGTACGGCCACGGCTTGTAGCGGGCGGCGAAGTCGATCGCCGGCGGCACCGGCCCTTCCGCCGGCACCGCATAACCGGCGAACGCCACCTTGATCAGCGCGTCCTTGTTAATCGCGTAGTTCAGCGCCTGGCGCACCTTCGGGTTGTCGAACGGCTTTTGAGTGACGTTCATGCTGATGTAACGCTGCAGGATCGACGGCGCAGCCACCACGTTCAGCTTGGCGTTGCCCTCCAGCACCTTGGCCTGCTCGTAAGGGATCGGGAAGGCGAAGGTCGCCTCGCCGGTCTGCAGCATCGCCGCGCGGGTGTTGTTATCCACCACCGGGCGCCAGGTGATGCTGTCGAGCTTCGGCAGCCCCGGCTGCCAGTAGCCGTCGAACTTCTTCACCTTGACGAAATCGGTCTGGTTCCAGGTCACGAACTGATATGGCCCGGTGCCGACCGGATGGAAACCGATCTCCTTGCCGTATTGCTTCAGCGCCGCCGGGGAGATGATCGCCGCCGCCGGGTGCGCCAGATTGTTGACGAACGCCGAGAACGGCGCCTTCAGCACGATCTTCACCGTATTGGCGTCCACCGCTTCGGTTTTGTCGATCATCTTGAACAGGTTGTAGCGCTTGAGGTGGCTGTCCGGGTTGCTGGCACGATCGAGGTTGATCTTCACCGCTTCAGCGTTGAACGCGGTGCCGTCGTGGAATTTGATGCCCTGGCGCAGTTTGACGGTATAGGTCAAGCCGTCTTTGCTGACCTCATAGCTGTCCGCCAGCACGTTCACCAGCTTCATGTCCTTGTCGAAGCCGAACAGCCCCTGATAGAAAGACTTGGCCACCGCCTGCGACAGCGTGTCGTTGGCGTCGTAAGGATCGAGGGTGGTGAAGTTGGAAGCCACGGCGATCACCGCGTCCTTCGCCGCCCAGACCGGGCCGGTTCCCGCCGCCAGCAGTACGGCGGCCAACAGCGCATTGCGTTTGAATGTGTGCTTCATGTCGCTTGTCTCTCCTGAGGTCTTTAAAAAGCACCGGCGATCGGGTGGCGGGCGACAAAGTGCCCGGCGCCAACCTGCACCAGCGGTGCGGTAACGGGTTCATCGCCCAGCGCGCGCACCGGGCTGGGGATCTCATCGGCCGGCAGCGGCTGCCGTTTGCGGGCGTGAGCGGGATCGGCCACCGGCACCGCCGCCATCAGCTTGCGGGTATAGGGGTGCTGCGGGTTGTCGAACACCGCCTGCCGCGGGCCGATCTCGACAATTTGCCCGAGGTACATCACCGCCACCCGGTGGCTGATGCGCTCCACCACCGCCATGTCGTGTGAAATAAACAGAAAAGCGATGCCGAACTCGCGCTGCAGATCGAGCAGCAGATTGACGATCTGCGCCTGAATCGATACGTCCAGCGCCGAGACCGCCTCGTCGGCGATCACCACTTTCGGGTTCAGCGCCAGCGCGCGCGCGATGCAGATGCGCTGGCGCTGGCCGCCGGAAAATTCGTGCGGATAGCGGCGCGCGTGTTCCGGCTGCAGACCGACGCGTTCCAGTAGCCAGGCCACCCGCCTTTCCGCCTCACGGCCGCGCATCACGTTGTGCACCAGCAGCGGCTCCATGATGGAGAAACCGACCGTCAGGCGCGGATCGAGCGAGGCGTAAGGATCTTGAAAGATGAACTGAATATCGCGCCGCAGGTGCTGCAGCGCCGGCCCCTTCAACCGATCGATTCGCCGCCCGGCGAAGGTGATGGTGCCGCTCTGGCTGTCCACCAGCTTCAGCAAAGAACGCCCGGTGGTGGACTTGCCGCAGCCGGACTCGCCCACCAGCCCCAGCGTCTCGCCGGGGTAAAGATCGAAACTGACGTTTTCCACCGCGTGCACCCGGCGAGTAACCCGATTGAACAGCCCGCCGCGCAGATCAAAACGCGTGACCAGATGCTCCACCCGCAGGATCGGCGCAGCGTCTGGCGGCACGGTATCCTGCGGCGCGGCATCCCCCTCGCCATCCGGCAGCGGAAACTTCGCTGGCAGCGGCCGATCGGCCATTGCCCCCAGCTTCGGCACCGCCGCCAGCAGCGCCCGGGTATAGGCCTGTTGCGGCGCGGCGAACAGCTCGCGCACCCGATTTTGTTCCACCTGCTCACCGCGGCGCATCACCAACACCCGATCGGCGATCTCCGCCACCACGCCCATGTCGTGAGTAATGAAGATCACCCCCATCTGCATCTCCTGTTGCAGCACGCGGATCAGCTGCAGGATCTGCGCCTGAATGGTGACGTCGAGGGCGGTGGTGGGTTCATCGGCGATCAGCAACGCCGGCTTGCAGGAAAGCGCCATGGCGATCATCACCCGCTGGCGCATACCGCCGGAAAGCTGATGCGGGTAGCGCCCCAACACCTCTTTAGCCTCCGGAATACGCACCAGATCGAGCATGCGCAGCGCCTCCTGGCGCGCGCTGCGGTGGTCCATGCCCTGATGCAAACGCAGCGATTCGGCGATCTGCTCGCCGACCGGAAACACCGGATTGAGCGAGGTCATCGGCTCCTGGAAGATCATCGCCATGTCGGCGCCGCGCACCGTGCGCAGCGTGTGCTGCGAGGCGCGCGCCAAATCGAGCAGCGCGCCGTCGCGCCGGCGCAGCGTCATGGCACCGCTGACGATACGCCCGCCGCCCTGCTCCACCAACCGCATCAGCCCCAGCGAAGTGACCGATTTGCCGGAGCCGGACTCGCCGACGATCGCCAGCGTCTCGCCGCGATCGAGATCGAACGACAGGTTGCGCACCGCTTCTACGGCGCCGTCCGGTTGCGGAAAACTGATGCTCAGATCGCGCACCGCCAGCACCCGCTGCGGCGGCAATGACAACCCGTCGCCGGCGGGCCGGAATGAAACGTCGGTCATACACCCTCCCGGTGAACGCTTAGCGATAAATCCCGACGGACGGCGCATCGCCGACATAGCCAAAACCGCGGTACATCCCCTCGCTGTTGAACGGCAGCGCGATATTGCCGTGGCGATCGACGGCGATCATGCCGCCGCTGCCACCGAGGGCCGGCAGCTTCTCCATCACCACCCGATCGCTGGCCTCTTGCAGGCTCAGCTCGCCGTATTCGATCAGGGCGGAGACGTCATAGGCCGCCACGCCGCGCATGAAGATTTCGCCGGTGCCGGTGCTGGAAACCGCCACGGTGGCATTGTTGGCATAGCAGCCGGCGCCGATGATCGGCGTGTCGCCCACCCGCCCGGCCTGCTTGTTGGTCATGCCGCCGGTCGAAGTGGCGGCGGCGAGGTTGCCCAGCGCATCCAGCGCCACCGCGCCGACGGTGCCGAATTTGCGATCGGGATCGAGCGGCTCGCCGGCCTGCGCCGCGCCGTCGTGATCGAGCAATACCCGCCCCTGCTCCGCCTGGGCGCGGTGCAACTGATCAAAGCGTTCCTGAGTAAAGAAGAAGTCGGGGGTGACCATTTCCAGGCCGTGGGCGGCGGCAAACTTCTCGGCGCCTTCGGCGGCAAACAGCACGTGTTCGCTGTTTTCCAGCACCGCGCGCGCCGCCAGCACCGGGTTGCGGATGCGGCTGACGCCGGCGACGGCACCGGCATCACAGGTGCGGCCGTCCATCACGCAGGCATCCAGCTCATGGGTGCCCTGATGGGTAAACACCGAGCCTTTACCGGCGTTGAACAGCGGGCACTCTTCGAGCAGCCGCACCGCTTCGGTCACCGCGTCCAGCGCGCGGCCGCCCTGCGCCAATATCGCCTGCCCGGCGGCCACGATCTCGGACAGCGCCTGAATATACTGCCGTTCCTTTTCCGCACTCAGCGCCGCCCGGGTAATTGCGCCCGCGCCGCCATGAATGGCAATCACTGGTTTGCTCATTTGCCTGACACCCTGTGTTAATCCCGCCGTAGCACAGCGAATAAGCTGAGCGCGGTATCATTATTATTCAGTCTTTTTTCGATGCTATTTAGCCCGACTGTGGAAGTACAGCATAACGTCCACGCCCCACTTTTAGCGTAGTCCGCTTAGACCGTTTCGCACCTTGAAATAGCTTATTGGAATAAAAACAGCAGGTTATAAAAAGCAGCAAACCGCTGAGAGTGCGGCTGAGATTATTGGTAATTTCGCGAGAGGAAATAGCGGCATGGAGTCATGAAATAAACGTTCACGCTGAATAATCATTATTTCAACGCCCGGCCTACCGTTTTTTCCCGGCCGGGCGAAGATAATCCGCGATTAAAAACCGGAACCGGGTTGCTGTAAAAAGGCCTCTTCTTCCGGCGTGCTGATGCGCCCCAATATCGCATTGCGATGCGGGTAGCGGCCGAAACGATCGATGATCGCCTTATGACGCAGTTCGAATTCCAGCTGATCGCCGTTATTGAGCTCGGTATACAACACCAGCGCCTGTTGGTGAATCAGCGGCGATTCCGAATGCATGAACGGCAGATAAAGGAAGCCGCGCTGCTCGCGGCTCAGCCGTTCGCACTCGCCGCTGTGGATCGCCTCCTGCGCCAGAATCAACGCCATGCCGTCGCAGGCGAACGACTGCGGCGTGCCGCGGAACAGGTTGCGGCTGAACTGATCGAGCACGATCACCTCCGCCAGCCGCCCTTCGATGGTGTCGCGCCAGTGCGCCAGCTCCCCCGCCGCCGCCGCCCGCCAGATTTCGCCGAAGCGGCTGTGCAGCAGACGATCGAAATCATCGTCCTTTTTGAACCACATCACCGGTTCGATCTCGTCGAACCAGAACTCGATAACCTGTTTATGCATCATGATTCTCCTCTGTTTTACGCAGTTTATACCCGTTCGCGCTTCCGCCGCAGTGCGAAAGATGGCGGGCATAACCCGTTCTCCCCCCCGGCGTTCTCTGCCATAATACCCGCACTTTGTCGCTATCATTGCGCACCCTGATTACGGAGTTCCCCTTATGGATCATTGCCATACTTCCGATCTCATCTCCCTGGAGCAAGCGCTGGAAAAAATGCTCGGGCAGATCGCCCCACTGCAACAGACCGAATCCGTCGCCCTGACCGCCGCTGCCGGCCGCATCACCGCCGCGCCGGTGGTCTCACCTCTCGACGTGCCGCCGTTCGCCAACTCGGCGATGGACGGCTATGCGGTGCGCCTCGCCGATCTGGCGGCCAATGCGCCGTTGCCGGTCGCCGGGAAAGCCTTCGCCGGCGCGCCGTTCGACGGCCAATGGCCGGCCAACAGCTGCGTGCGCATCATGACCGGCGCGCCGATCCCGGCCGGGGCGGACGCGGTGATCATGCAAGAGCAGGCCGAAGTGAGCGACCAGGGCGTGCGTTTTACCGCGCCGGCAGAAACCGGCCAGAATATCCGTCTGGCGGGTGAAGACATTCGCCAAGGCGCCAGCGTGTTGCCGGCCGGCATGAAGCTGGGCGCAGCGCAGCTGCCGCTGCTGGCCTCGCTCGGGGTCGCCGAAGTGCAGGTGATGCGTAAGCTGAAGGTGGCGGTGTTCTCCACCGGCGACGAACTGCAGCCGGTCGGCCAGCCGCTGCAGGCGGGCCAGATCTATGATACCAACCGCTTCGCGGTACGCCTGATGCTGGAGCAGCTGGGCTGCGACGTACTCGATCTCGGCATTATCCGCGACGATCGCGATGCGCTGCGCGCCGCCTTCGAACAAGCGGACAGCCAGGCCGATGTGGTGATCAGCAGCGGCGGCGTCTCGGTCGGCGAAGCCGACTACACCAAACAGATGCTCGACGAGCTGGGCCAGGTCAGCTTCTGGAAGCTGGCGATCAAACCCGGCAAACCGTTCGCCTTCGGCAAACTGGGCCACGCCTGGTTCTGCGGCCTGCCGGGCAACCCGGTTTCCGCCGCCCTGACCTTCTACCAACTGGTGCAACCGCTGCTGGCGAAGCTGGCCGGCCACAGCGACTGGCGCCTGCCGCCGCGCCTGCGCGCGCGGGCGCTAACCCCGCTGAAGAAATCGCCGGGCCGCCTCGATTTTCAGCGCGGTGTGTTCAGCAGCAACGCCGCGGGCGAACTGGAGGTGAGCACCACCGGCCACCAGGGCTCGCACGTCTTCAGCTCCTACAGCCAGGGCAACTGTTTCATCGTGCTGGAGCGCGAACGCGGTTCGGTGGCGGTGGGTGAAACGGTGGAGATCGAGCCGTTCAACGCCCTGCTGAGGAGCTGAACATGTTGCCGGAATTGACCGACGCCGAAGCGCTGCGCTACAACCGCCAGATCGTGCTGCGCGGCTTTGACTTCGACGGCCAGGAGAAGCTGAAGGCCGCCCGCGTGCTGATCGCCGGGCTGGGCGGGCTGGGCTGCGCCGCCGCGCCTTATCTGGCGGCGGCCGGGGTTGGCCATCTGGTGCTGGTGGATTTCGACACCGTCTCGCTCTCCAATCTGCAGCGCCAGATCCTGCACCGCGACGATCGCATCGGCCAGAGCAAAGTCGCCTCCGCCAGGCAGGAACTGAGCGCCATCAATCCACATATCCGCATCGACGCCATCGACGGCCGTCTGGAAGACGATGCGGTTGCGGCAGAGATCGCCGCCTGCGATCTGGTGCTGGACTGCACCGACAACGTGGCGGCGCGCGACGCGCTGAACCGCCTGTGCCACGCGCAGCAGAGGCCGCTGGTTTCCGGCGCGGCGATCCGCATGGAGGGCCAGCTCAGCGTGTTCACCTATCAGCCCGGCGAGCCCTGCTACCGCTGCCTGAGCCGGCTGTTCGGCGACAGCGCCCTCACCTGCGTCGAAGCGGGCGTAATGGCGCCGCTGGTCGGCACTATCGGCACTCTGCAAGCGATGGAAGCCATCAAGCTGCTGGCCGACTATGGTCAGCCGCTGCGCGGCAAGCTGTTGATGTTCGATGCGATGAGCATGCAGTTCCGGGAGATGAAACTGCCGAAGGACCCGCACTGTGAGGTGTGCGGCGGAGAATGACGGATAAAAAAAGGGCGGGATAATTCCCGCCCTGATGCGTTGCCGCGAGGGTTACACGATGCCCTGGCTGCGCAGATAGTCTTCGTAGTTGCCGGTAAAGTCGATCACCTTGTTCGGGGTGATTTCCAGAATCCGCGTCGCCAGCGAGCTGACGAACTCACGGTCGTGGGAGACGAAGATCAGCGTGCCTTCGTACATCTCCAGCGCCATGTTCAGCGATTCGATGGATTCCATATCCAGGTGGTTGGTCGGTTCGTCCATCACCAGAATATTCGGGCGCTGCATCATCAGCTTGCCGAACAGCATGCGGCCTTTTTCACCACCGGACAGCACCTTCACTTTCTTCTTGATGTCGTCCTGGCTGAACAGCAAACGGCCCAGCACGCTGCGCACCGCCTGCTCGTCGTCTTTTTCCTGCTTCCACTGGCTCATCCAGTCGAACACGCTCAGGGTGTCGTCGAACTCGTATTCGTGATCCTGCGCGTAGTAACCGATACGGGCGTTTTCCGACCATTTCACGGTGCCGCTGTCCGGCTGCGCGTCGCCCACCAGCGTTTTCAGCAGGGTGGTTTTACCGATGCCGTTGGCGCCCAGCACCGCGACCTTCTCACCCACTTCCACCATCAGGTTCAGCTTGCTGAACAGCGGGCCGTCATCGAAGCCCTTGGTGAGCGCTTCCACTTCCAGCGCGTTACGGAACAGCTTCTTGTCCTGCTCGAAGCGGATGAACGGGTTCTGGCGGCTGGAGGCTTTCACCTCTTCCAGCTGGATCTTGTCGATCTGACGAGCGCGCGAGGTGGCCTGCTTGGATTTGGAGGCGTTGGCGCTGAAGCGGCTGACGAACGATTGCAGCTCGTTGATCTGCGCCTTCTTCTTGGCGTTGTCCGCCAGCAGACGCTCGCGCGCCTGGGTGGCGGCGGTCATGTATTCGTCGTAGTTGCCCGGGTAAACGCGCAGTTCGCCGTAGTCCAGATCCGCCATGTGGGTACAGACCATGTTCAGGAAGTGACGGTCGTGCGAGATGATGATCATGGTGCTGTTGCGCTCGTTGAGCACGTTTTCCAGCCAGCGAATGGTGTCGATGTCCAGGTTGTTGGTCGGTTCGTCGAGCAGCAGGATTTCCGGATCGGAGAACAGCGCCTGCGCCAGCAACACGCGCAGCTTCCAGCCCGGCGCGATTTCGCTCATCGGGCCATAGTGCTGCTCAACCGGAATACCCACGCCGAGCAACAGTTCGCCGGCGCGCGCTTCGGCGCTGTAGCCGTCCATTTCGCCGTAGGCCACTTCCAGATCGGCCACTTTATAGCCGTCTTCTTCGCTCATCTCCGCCAATGCGTAGATGCGGTCGCGCTCTTCCTTCACCGCCCACAGTTCGGTGTGGCCCATGATCACGGTATCCAGCACGCTGTACTGCTCAAAGGCGAACTGATCCTGACGCAGTTTACCCAGGCGCTCGTTCGGATCGAGGAACACGTTGCCGCCGCTCGGCGCCAGATCGCCGCCGAGGATTTTCATAAAGGTGGACTTGCCGCAGCCGTTGGCGCCGATCAGGCCGTAACGGTTGCCGCCGCCGAATTTGACAGAGATGTTTTCAAACAACGGCTTACTGCCGAACTGCATGGTGATGTTGTTAGTGCTTAACACAGCGCTCGCTCTTTATACATAGGGAATGTGATTTGGCGCGCATTATGCCACAACGGGGTGCAGAGATCGCGGGAAGTTTCGGTGACATTTTGAGCGGCGGCGACGGATGAATCATACTTGCGTTGAATAATGCCGATGAAAGTCACGGGGAGGCTTCGCTCAAACCGTACAATAGCTAAAACAAATTCACAAAATATATTAATTATCAGTATTAATTAAAATAAAAAATGAAATACATTCTCGCCAGACACCGCACCGGCTAAGAATAAATAGCACCTGAATACCTTTTGAGAATCATTGATACAGTCAACACACCTCTATTTAATTCTATTTTTTGCCGACTATAGCCACATATTATGCTATACGCGACATTTTGTGATCGCCTTCTTAAATACCTCGAATACTTAGATGATTAATGCGCCACAGCTCACTAAATCGGTACCGTACCACCTCGTCACCACACGTCATAATTTCCAAAAAAACTTATAAATACAGAAAGTTAAAAAAATAAAACCACCATTATCCCGTTAATTGATCTCGCATTGCATATAATTGTACATACAAGTATATGTAAACGTAACGTTGCCATTTTGTTGGCGTTTTGGGTCTCGGTTACCGCCGCACCGGATAACGCCGCCTGTGGCCAGAAAATAATAACAACGCACCGTCCACCTATCGCGAGAGATAACGATGAACACTGCTGAAAAAACCTTGCCCAAAAACCAAACGGCGGAGAAAGGCGCGGTAAATTACAAAGTCATTGTCGGCGCCAGCCTGGGCAACGGCCTGGAGATTTTCGACTTCACCGTATACAGCTTCTTTGCCGCCATCATCGGCAAACTCTATTTCCCCAGCGACAGCGCCTACGGTTCCTTGTTGATGTCGGTGGCGGTATTCGGCGTCGGCTTTATCATGCGCCCGCTGGGCAGCATGGTGCTGGGTGCCTATGCCGACCGAGTCGGCCGCAAGGCCGCCATGCTGATGACCATCGTGCTGATGGGCGTCGGCACCGCCCTGATCGCCTTCTCGCCGACCCATGCGCAAATAGGCATTCTGGCACCGGTGCTGATCGTGGTCGGCCGCCTGATTCAGGGCTTCGCCGCCGGCGGTGAAGTGGGCTCAGCGACTACGCTGCTGCTGGAGTCGGCCGGCGCCAATCAGCGCGGTTTTTTCGTCAGCTGGCAGGCGATCAGCCAGGGCGTCAGCGCCCTGCTCGGCGCCTCGTGCGGCCTGGCGCTCACCTATTTTCTGCCGGAAGACGCGCTGTATGCCTGGGGCTGGCGCGTGCCGTTTATCATCGGCCTGCTGATCATTCCCGTCGGCGTGTATATCCGTAAGCATCTGGAAGAGACCTACAACGGCGAACAGCCGGATCGTGCGCGGGTACCGCTGAATCCGGTATGGGATCTGGTAAGGAACCATGCCAAAGATCTGTTACTGGGGGTGCTGGTGATCATGTCCGGCACCGTGATGGTTTATGTGGTACTGCTGTATATGCCGACCTATATGATGCAGACCTACCACATCGCCGGCCCGACCGCCTATCTGTTCAGCTGCATCGCCTCCGTGGTGCAAATCGTGGCTGTCTACTACGCCGGGCGCTATGTCGATCGGATACAGAATTACAAAAGACCGCTGCTGTTCTCGATCTTTGCGGCGCTGATCCTGATTTACCCGACCTTCTGGTTCCTCAGTGCCACGCAAACCCTGTGGCTGGCGATCGTCTTCCGCATCCTGCTGATCGGCGCGCTAGGCATCAACATGCTGGCCAGCACCATGCTGATCGTCTCGGCACTGCCGCGCCACGTGCGCGCCACCGGCACCTCGATGATCTACGCCTTTGGCGTGACGCTGTTCGGCGGCTCGGCACAGTTGATCGTCACCTGGTTGCTGGATGTCAGCGGCAACCCGCTTGCGCCGGCGTGGTACGTAACCGGCATGTTGACCGTCAGCCTGATAGCTACTCTGCTGTTCCGGGAGCGCCACACCGAGTAACGTACCGTTCAGTACCGATACTGCCGCAGGGGATAACTTACTCAGAAGTGAGAAGGCATTATCGCCTGAGGGCATACGCTCAAGCTGGCATTATTTCGTGCACTCGCGCGGCGGGAACTTCGCGGCAATCATCGCCGCCGTCGGTTGCACGCCGCCCAGGCTCCATTGTTCGGGCGCATGTTCATCGATTCGAACCCAAACCGACTGCCTGAACGCCGGATCGCCTCGCCCTTCTATCTCCACCAACAGATCGGTAATGCGGGACAGCAATTCGCTTTTTTGCCGTTCATCCAGCATGCCTTTCACCGTTTGCACATTAACAAATGGCATTATACTCTCCTTGAATATAGTTAAGTCTAAAAACAAGACTTAGATTAGCGAAGGAAAATGCCCATGTCAAAATCTCCCGATCTCCCTACCGTTTCTCTTGCCCTGTGCGGGCTGGCGCAGGCCGCGGATCTGCTTGGCGATCGCTGGACGTTACTGATCCTGCGCGAGTCATTCTACGGCGTCCGCCGTTTTGAAGACCTGCGCGAGAATATCGGCGCTTCGCGCCAGGCGTTGAGCAACCGTCTGAATGCCATGGTAGAACAAGAACTGTTGGCCAAACGCGCTTACCGGGAGCCGGGCGAGCGCGAACGACATGAATATGTCTTGACGGACAAGGGGCGCAGCCTGGGGCCCATCCTGGTTGCGCTGATGGCGTGGGGCCACCGGCATATTCTGCATGACAACCCCCACGTTCAACTGGTGGATAAACGCAGCGGGCTGCCGGTGCAGCTGGCATTTATCGATGCGCAGGCGCACGTAGTGCCTGAAGACGCGCTGCAAATGTCGGCCGTTGAGCTCCCCCCGGCCTGACTTACCCATTCTGGTCTACGCTTGATACCAGACTGATTTAGGACAAGGATGCTGAACCATGCCACACCTCTATAACACCGCGCTGCTGATCGGCGCCGCGCTGAGCGCCATCGCCGCCCTGCTGCATATTTGGGTGATCGCCGCCGGGCCGCGCGGCTATCGGCTGTGCGGCGCCGGCGATCGCTTCATTAAGGCGGCGGAAGCGGGTAAAAAGTTCCCGGCCGTCGTCACCGCCGGCATCGCGCTGGTGCTGTTTATTTGGGCGCTGTATGCGCTGTCCGGCGCGGGCCTGATCGCACCGCTGCCGCTGCTGCGGCCCGCGCTGTTTATTATCACCTTTATCTACCTGCTGCGCGGCGTCGCCGGCCCTTTCGCCCTGCGCGATACCGGCCGCAGCCAACGCTTCATCGTCGTCAGCTCGCTGATTTGCCTCGGCTTCGGGCTGGTGCATCTGCTGGGGATGACGCAGCGCTGGAGTGCGTTGGCGTAACGCCCTGTTCCTGCAAGACGGCGATAAACGCCTGCGCGGCGGCGCTGCGGTAAGCGCCTTGGCGCTGCAGCAACACCGCCTGACGAGCCGGCATGGCGTTGGCCAGCGCCACCTTTTTCAACTGCCGGTTCTCGCGCGCAATCGCGGCCGGCAACAGCGTGGCGAGCTGCCCGCGCCGCACGATCTCGACGATGGCGCCCAGCGCATTGGCCTCCACCGCCACCTGCGGCCGAAATCCCAGCTGTGTGCAGTAGCGATCGATAAACTGCCGCGTGGCGAAGTCGCCGCTCAGCAAGGCCAGCGGCAGATGCCGCCATTCCGCCAGCGTCAGCGGCCGACGCCGCGCCGCCAGGGGATGATCGGCGCCGACCATCAGCTCCAGCGTCTCGCTGAACAACGGCATCGCTTCCACGTCCGCCGACTGCGCCATCTCAAAGGCAATCCCCAGATCCAGCCGATCCTGCGCCAGCAGCACCTCGATCCGCTCTTGCGCCATCTCCTCAATGCTCAGCGTAATCCCCGGGTAGCGGCGATAGAACGCATCGATCGTCGGCCCCACCAGATAGGCAGTGAACGTCGGGGTCATCGCCAGCCGCAAATGGCCGCGCGCCAGCGTCGCCACGTCATGGATCGCCCGCGCGCCAGCGTCCAGATCCTGCAGCGCCAGCCGCGCATAGCGCATCCACGCCTCACCGGCGTCGGTCAGCTGCACCCTTCTGCCGCTGCGATCGAACAGCGGCGCTCCCAGCGTATCCTCCAACTGTTTGATCTGTTGGGAGAGCGTCGGTTGCGAGACGTGCAGCGCTTCGGCGGCGCGGGTGAAATTGCCCTGTTCGGCAACGGCCAGAAAATATCGGATATGTCGCAGCAGCATAGCGCCCCAGCTATTAGTAAAACCTATAGTCAGCATTATAAATGGGTCTTAGACCCTATAACCAGAAGCGTTCATCATGCCGTCATCGCTTACCCCCCAGGGAGAAAGACAATGAAAGAGGTGATTGAAGGCTTCCTGAAGTTTCAGCGCGAAGCCTTTGTTGAACGCACGGCGCTGTTTCAGCGGCTGGCGACCCGCCAAAATCCGCGCACGCTGTTTATCTCGTGTTCCGACAGCCGCCTGGTGCCGGAGCTGGTCACCCAGCGCGAGCCGGGCGATCTGTTCGTTATCCGCAATGCCGGTAACATCGTGCCGTCTTTCAGCCCCGAACCCGGTGGGGTGACCGCCTCGGTCGAGTACGCCGTCGCCGCGCTGGGCGTGGAAGATATCGTGATCTGCGGCCATTCCGACTGCGGCGCGATGACCGCCATCGCCACCTGCCAGTGTCTGGATCACCTGCCGACGGTCGCCAGCTGGCTGCGTTACGCCGATTCCGCCAAGGCGGTCAATCAGGCTTATCCGCACGCCTGCGACGAAGCGCGGGTCGCGTCGATGGTGCGCGAGAACGTCATCGCCCAACTCAACAACATCAAAACGCACCCTTCCGTCGCCCTGGCTCTGGATCAGGGCCGCCTGGCGTTGCACGGCTGGGTCTATGACATCGCCAGCGGCGCTATCGAGGCGCTGGACGGCGAAACCCGCCGCTTCGTGCCGCTCGCCACCCATCCCGAGGTGACCGCCACACCGGCGAACGCCCGTTTTTAAGCCCACAAAAGGAGCCAACATGACACACTCTCTGCACAACGCCGCCCCGCGCGAAGCGCTCACCGACACCATCATGGCCGCCAAGATCCGCCATAACCTGACGTTCGAAGCGCTGGCCGAGGGCACCGGTCTCAGCCTGGCGTTCGTCACCGCCGCCCTGCTGGGGCAGCATGCGCTGCCGGAACCGGCGGCGCGCACGGTGGCGGCCAAGCTGGGGCTGGATGAAGAAGCGGTGCAGCTGCTGCAAACCATCCCGCTGCGCGGCAGTATTCCCGGCGGCGTGCCGACCGACCCGACCATTTATCGTTTCTATGAAATGCTGCAGGTCTACGGCTCCACGCTGAAAGCGCTGGTGCACGAGCAGTTTGGCGACGGCATTATCAGCGCCATCAACTTCAAGCTGGATATCAAGAAGGTGCCCGATCCAGACGGCGGCGAACGCGCGGTGATCACCCTGGACGGCAAATACCTGCCGACCAAGCCTTTCTGATTGGCCTTGCGCCGGCGGCCCGCGTCGCCGGCAAATTGACAGCCAACCGGCCATTGGCTACATTTACTGCGCTGAAACGCCGCCCTGGCGTTTTTCACTGCCCGAGGCCTGTATGTTGGAGATTGTAACCACCCGATAGTCGCTTCCTTGCCACATGGCGAGGGACTCTGACGTATCCGACGCGCGTTTGCGCGGGGATGCGCGTATCTGGGGTTATTACAGGATCTCCCAACATGAACATTTCCAAAGCGGAACAACGCGTGCTGCACGTGTTGGCCAAAGGCGGCTATATCGCCTTCACCCGCAACGACGCCGGTCGCGTCACCCACGTTGAATGCTACACCCGCGAAGGGCTCGGCCTGGCCGACTGCTCGCTGGCCGTTTTTACCAAGCTCAAAACCAAACGCCTGATCCTCTCTCGCCAGGGGCGCCCTTATCGCGTCACCTTCGCCGGGCTCAAGGCCGTGCGGGCGCAGCTGGATAACCGTTAATCATCGATATCGGCCGGGCAGGCAGCCCGGTCGGCACAGCCTTATTTAATCAGGATACAACCATGAACATCACGTTACGCCACGAAACGCCGGCCGACGTCGGCGCCATCGCCACCCTCACCGCCGCCGCATTCTTGCATGCCGAGCACAGCAGCCACACCGAGCAGTTTATCGTCAATGCGCTGCGCGCGGCGGGAGCCCTCACCCTGTCGCTGGTCGCCGAACGCAATGGCACACCGATCGGGTACGCGTCCGTCTCGCCGGTCGCACTCAGCAACGGCGCCGTCGGTTGGTTCGGGCTGGCGCCGGTATCGGTGCTGCCGGCCTGTCAGAACCAGGGGATCGGCAGCCGGCTTATTCGCCGGCTGCTGGCCGAGCTGCAGGAACGCGGCGCCGCAGGCTGCGTGGTGCTGGGCGAGCCGAACTATTACGGCCGTTTCGGCTTCCAGGCGCAGGACGCGCTGACCCTGCCAGGCGTGCCGCAAGACTACTTCCGCGCCATCGCCTTCCAGGGCGCGCTGCCGTGCTCGGAGGTCACCTTCCACAACGCGTTTAACGCCGAAGCCTAACCCTGTTGCCGGCGCCGTCATGGCACCGGTTTTCAGTCCCGTTCGCCATAACGCAAGACGGCCATCCCTTCTTCTTCCGCCGGGAAAAAAGTACTGTGCCAGGCGCTCAAACTCCGTTTCGCTCAGTGCAAACGGGTTGCAGGATGGGTTTGCATAACGTTCTCCGGTCGTTGCCGGAGGGGGATAAAAAAACCCGCCTGCAGGCGGGTTTTTATTGGCGACACACGCGCTACCCCACCCTCTGGAGAAGGGTGATAATCATTTGCGCGAATGGGCGGTAGGATTTTTTCATAGCTAATGAATATGACAACCGTGCAGCGTTGTCAATTCGCCGTCATCAATCCCTGTTCTCGCACAAACTCGGTGAATAAACTCACTTTCTGCTGCACATGCCGGCGCGTCGGGTAAACCGCGAAGACCTGATGCACGTCGGCAATCTGTTCAGGGAACAGCCGCACCAGCCTGCCGGCAGCGATCTCGGGATCCGCCACAAACGACGGCAGCGAACCGATGCCCAGTCCCGCCACCAGCATATCCCGCAGCATCAGGCTGTTGTTGGCGATCAGCCGGGGAGTGAACGTCACGCTCAGATTCTCCTCGCCGGCGGTGAACTGCCACTGCCCCGGCTTTTCTGCCAGGGAATAGGCCAGACAGCAGTGTCGCTGCAAGTCATTGGGCGTTCGCGGCACGCCGTGCTGCGCCAAATAGCCGGGCGCGGCGCAAATTCGCTGGTGCACGTCCCCCAGCGCCCGGGCGCTGAGGGAAGAATCCGGCAGTCGGCGGCGAATGCGCAAGGAAATATCGAACCCGGCCGCCACCACGTCCAATACCCTGTCGTCCAGCGTCAGTTCGACCTGCAGCTGCGGGTAACGTTGCATAAACGGCGGCAGCAGCGGCGACAGCACCGTCAGGCCGAACGAGAGCGGCGCATTGACCCGCAGCGTGCCGGAGACCTGCTGCGCGCTGGCGGCAACCGTCTGCTCCAGCGCGTCGAACTCGCCAAGCAACCGGCAGGCTTCCTGGTAATAGAGCTGCCCGGCTTCGGTCAGACTCATGCTGCGGGTGGTGCGCACCAGCAACAGCGTCCCCAACCGACTTTCCAACTGCTTAATCTGCTTGCTCAACGCCGCCGGCGTGATCGCCAGATCCTCCGCCGCCTTATAGAAACTGTTGCGCTCAACCACGCGGCGAAAGGCGCGCATCGTCAGTAGCACGTCCATATTATGTCCCACAGGTTAATTATTAATTCAATAAAACACAGATTATTAACCTCAACAACCTCAGTAGACTTTATTCAACCACTTCCCTGAGTGGGAAGTGAATTTAATCTACTGATAATCATGGAGTTAATAATGAAAAAGACCCTGTTCGCCCTGATGCTCGGCCTGAGCGCCGCCACCGCCCCCGTCGCCGCGCTGGCGCAATCCCCCGCCGCCGACAGCCGCCAGACGGGTTATGTGCAACCGCTGACCGCCGACAACAGCCTGTTGCTGCTGGTCGATCTGCAGGACATGTTCGGCATGACCATTTCCTCTATCGATCAAACCAATCTGGTGAATAACGCCGCCGGCATCGCCAAGGCCGCCAAGGTGTTCAACGTGCCGACCATTCTGGCCTCGGCCAACGCCAAAAGCTTCGCCGGGCCAGTATTCCAGCAGGTGACGCAGGCACGTCCGGATCTGCAGGTGTACGATCGCACCGCCATCAACGTCTGGCAGGATCGGCGCGTAGTGGATCTGATCAAACAATCCGGCCGCAAGAAAATCATCATCGGCGGATTGTGGACCGCCAGCTGCGTGATGCTGCCGGCGCTGTCCGCTCTGGGCGAGGGGTATGAGGTTTATATCCTGTCGGACGTCACCGGCGACATTACGCCAGACAGCCAAAACAACGCCATGCAGCGCCTGATACAGGCGGGCGCCACGCCCATCAACTGGGTGGCGTTGATGCTGGAATGGCAGCAGGACTGGAGCCGCAAAGCCACGGCGGGAGGCGTATTGCAGATCGCCCGCGACCACGGCGCCGCCTGGGGGATGGGCGCCAGCTACGCCGGAGCAATGAAAGTGGGCAGCGAAGCGAAATAGCAGACGAAAGCCCGCCGCCGGCGGGCTTTTTTCAGGTGCGGTGATAACAACGGCTATCCTGTGGCGCCTGGTCGCGGCTCTCCAGCCCGTAGTCCCGCACCACTTCCGCCACCCGCAGCCGATACTGCGCCAACACCTCGCCACGGCCGCGCGCCTGCGCCGCCCGGTGCTGTTCGAGATTGCGCCACTGTTGCACCGCCGCTTCGTCGCGCCAAAAAGAGAGCGACAGCAGGCGCGCAGGATCGGCCAGGCTTTGAAAGCGCTCGATGGAAATGAATCCGTCGATCTGCGCCAGCAGCGGCTTCAGCGCCGCCGCCAACTCCAGGTAGGTCTCCCGCTGCCCATCGGCGGCCTGTAGTTCAAAAATCACGGCGATCATTATCTTCTCCTCTCAACGGTAAAATTCCGGTACGCGCGCAGGGTAAGAATGGCGCCACTGCACCGGTTTCAACGCCCGCTCATCAATATCCAGCGAATACGGCCGCTCAGCACCAAAGTGCGATGACCACAGGCTAGCAATGGGCGCACAGCCATACTTCGTCTAACATCAAAATATGCATAACATCGAGATAGAAGATCGTTTAGCGGCGCTGAGCGCCGCCATCGCCGACCGCACCCGAGCGCGCATGCTGTGCCTGTTGATGGACGGGCGCGCCTACACCGCCACCGAGCTCAGCGCGGCGGTCGAGGTCGCCCCGTCCACCGCCAGCGCGCATCTGGCAAAACTGCTGGAGCAGCAGTTGATTGCCTGCGTCAAACAGGGGCGCTATCGCTATTTCCGGCTGGCCGGGCAACCGGTGGCCGCAGCGCTGGAAGGCCTGATGGCGCTGGCGGGCGTGCCGCGCCCGTCGGTGAAAAGCCGCACGCCCACCTCGCTGCAATATGCTCGCACCTGCTACGACCATATGGCGGGCGAGGTGGCGGTGAAGCTGCACGATCGGCTGCATGCGCTGAACTGGCTGACCGGCGAAGCAGACTACCGGTTAAGCGACATCGGTCAGGCCGCGCTGGCGCGGCTGGGCGTCGATTGCTCCCCCGCCCCCACCCGCCGCCGCTTCGCCTGCGGCTGCCTGGACTGGAGCGAACGCCGCTCTCACCTCGGCGGCGCGCTGGGCGCCGCGCTGTTAGCCGCCTTTATCCAACGCGGCTGGATCCTTCGCCGGCTCGACAGCCGCGAGCTGCAGCTGACCCCCGCCGGTAAAAAAGCGCTGGCCGCACATTTTGACCTCACGGTGTAACCCGGCGACAGGGTAGTTTTACTGCAATACTCTAGGGGTACGCTTAAGCGACCCCGCCAACCCGAGGAGTTTCCATGCTCGATTCCACCCAATTCCCGATCGTCAAACGCTGGCCGGCTCAGCATCCAGAACGGCTGCAGCTCTACTCTCTGCCGACGCCGAACGGCGTCAAAGTCTCCATCATGCTGGAGGAGATCGGACTGCCTTATGAAGCGCACCTGATCGACATCGGCAACAACGAAACCTGGACGCCGGAATTCCTGGCGCTGAACCCGAACGGCAAAATCCCGGCGATCATCGATCCCGACGGCCCCGGCGGCCGGCCGCTGCCGCTGTTCGAATCCGGCGCCATTCTGCTCTACCTGGCGGAAAAGAGCGGCCGTTTCCTGCCGCAGGATCCGGCGCAGCGTTACGAAACCATTCAATGGGTGTTCTTCCAGATGGCCGCCGTCGGCCCGATGTTCGGCCAGCTCGGTTTCTTCCATAAATTCGCCGGGCGCGAATATGAAGACAAGCGGCCGCTGGAGCGCTACAAAAACGAATCGAAACGCCTGCTCGGCGTGCTGGAAACGCGCCTTGAAGGCCGCGACTGGATCATGGGCGCGGAGTACACCATCGCCGATATCTCGCTGCTGGGTTGGGTGCGCAACCTGATCGGCTTCTATGAGGCGCGCGAACTGGTGGAGTTCGACAGTTTCCCCCGCGTCGCGCAGTGGCTGGAGCGAGGTCTGGCGCGCCCGGCGGTGCAGCGTGGGCTCGCTATCCCGGCGCGCGCGGCCTGATCGTCAAACGGGATGGCCGCCGGGCCCTCCCGCCTTCCGCTGTCATAAAATTGTCATCCCTCTGCTCTACTCTCCTTTCGTAACAATTTGATGTTATTTACATTGTTGTATTACGACAAGGAGCTTACCCCATGCAACCTGCTGTATCCCTGATCGCCGGCGCCGTACTGTCCGCCCTGCTCTGTTCCTCCGCCATCGCAGCGGAAACCTCGGCCAATGCCGATGGCCTGACCGATCGTGCCGCGCGCGGCAACCTCGTCGAACCGGGCGGCGCCCGCCGTCTGGCCGGCGATCAGACCGCCGCGCTGAAGGCGTCGCTGTCGGACAAAACGGCGAAAAACGTGATCCTGCTGATCGGCGACGGCATGGGGGATTCCGAGATCACCGCCGCGCGCAACTACGCCGAAGGCGCAGGCGGTTACTTCAAGGGCATCGACGCCCTGCCGCTGACCGGACAATACACCCATTACTCGCTGGACAGGAAAACCCACAAGCCGGACTACGTGACCGACTCCGCCGCCTCCGCCACCGCCTGGGCCACCGGGGTGAAAACCTATAACGGCGCGCTCGGCGTGGACGTGAACGGCAAGGATCAACCAACGCTGCTGGAGATCGCCAAGGCGGCCGGCAAGGCCACCGGCAACGTCTCCACCGCCGAGTTGCAAGACGCCACGCCGGCGGCGCTGGTCTCGCACGTCATCTCACGCAAGTGCTATGGCCCGGAGGAAACCAGCGAGAAATGCGCCGCTAACGCGCTGGAAAACGGCGGCCGCGGCTCCATCACCGAACAACTGCTGAAAACCCGCGCCGACGTCACGCTGGGCGGCGGCGCGAAATCGTTCAACCAGCTGGCGAAAAGTGGCGAATGGCAAGGAAAATCGCTGAAGGACCAGGCGGCGGCGCAGGGTTATCAGTGGGTGAGCAACGCCGACGAACTGCAGGCCGTTACCCTCGCCAACCAGCAAAAACCGCTGCTGGGGCTGTTCGCCGACGGCAATATGCCGGTGCGTTGGCTGGGGCCGAAAGCCAGCTACCACGGCAACCTCGACAAACCAGCAGTGACCTGCGAAAACAACCCGGCGCGCACCGCCGCCACGCCAACGCTGGCGGCGATGACCGAAAAAGCGATCGCGCTGTTGAAAGACAACCCGAACGGCTTCTTCCTGCAGGTGGAGGGCGCGTCGATCGATAAGCAGGATCACGCCGCCAACCCGTGCGGGCAGATTGGCGAAACCGTCGATCTGGACGAAGCGGTACAAAAAGCGCTGGCCTTCGCCCGCGCCGACGGCAACACGCTGGTGATCGTCACCGCCGACCACGCGCACGCCAGCCAGATCGTCTCCGCCGACGCCAAAGCGCCGGGCCTGACCCAAAAGCTGACCACCAAGGACGGCGCCCCGATGACCCTCAGCTACGGCAACTCGGAAGAGGAGTCGCAGGGGCACACCGGCACCCAACTGCGCGTCGCGGCCTACGGCCCGCACGCCGCCAACGTAGTGGGCCTGACCGATCAGACCGATCTATTCTTCACCATGCGCGATGCGATGGGTATCAAGTAACCGTCTTCTGAACGATGGCCGCCCGCGACGGCGGCCATTTATTATTGGTTACCGCTAGGTATTTGCAATTTAACCGCAATTATTGTGTGATAACGAAATAACGTCTAATTACGCGACAATTAGCCCCTGAAGATAACGCGGTTATACGGCCTTTCTTCCCTCTCTGTTTATTCCTGCGACAGCAACCGGCCGTTTTTTGCTTATATTCATTTTTTTTAGTTACAAAAGTAGTTTTTAACATTCTCGCAAACAATAATACCCCGCCAGTAACGTGAACCGATCAATTTGCATCCGGACGGCCTGCAATAGTTCACTTTTCGTTAAATACCCTATTAACAAAAAGGCATTATTGCTGCCTATCGGCTTTCGCCGGGCGGTCGGCTTCATTATTTCCAGGGTAACTCCCGCTAAATTCTTTCACCTGCAATGAGTAGAATTTACACACAAGAGATTTAATTCAATGAGAAAATTACTCGTCCTGATTTTCAGTCTCAGCCTGTTTGGCGTTACGCAACAGGCGGCGGCTGAAGAGAAGAATAAAACCGTCGACGTGGTTCTGATCGGCGGCGGCATCATGAGCGCCACCTTGGGTACCTATCTGCATGAGCTGGAGCCGACCTGGACCATCGACATGTACGAGCGCATGAACGGCGTAGCGGAAGAGAGTTCCAACGGCTGGAACAACGCCGGTACCGGGCACTCCGCCTTCAGCGAAATGAACTACACGCCGGAAAAAGCCGATGGCACCATCGACATCAGCAAGGCGGTGAAGGTCAACGAGTCTTTCGAAATCTCTCGCCAGTTCTGGTCTTATCAGGTGAAAAACAATGTCCTGAAAGATCCGAAATCTTTCATTAACAGCGTGCCGCACATGAGCTTCGTGTGGGGCGACGACAACGTCAACTTCCTGCGTAAACGCTATGCGGCGCTGCAGCACAGCACCCTGTTCCGCGGCATGGAATACTCCGAAGATCCTGCGCAGATCAAGCAGTGGGCGCCACTGGTGATGAACGGCCGTGATCCGGCGCAGAAAATCGCCGCGACCCGCATGCCGCTGGGTACCGACGTCAACTTCGGCGTGATCACCCACCAGCTGGTTGACGCGCTGAGCGCCAGCGACAAGTTCAAGCTGAACCTGAGCCACGAAGTGCGCGACATCAAGCGCAACGCCGACCAGACCTGGAGCGTGACCGTTGCCGATCTGAACCGCGACGGCAAAGAAACCACCGTTAACGCCAAGTTCGTGTTCATCGGCGCAGGCGGCGCGTCCCTGACCCTGCTGCAGAAGTCCGGCATCCCAGAAGCCGACGGCTACGGCGGCTTCCCGGTCGGCGGCCAGTTCCTGGTCACCACCAACCCGGAGATCGCCAACCAGCACCTGGCCAAAGTGTATGGCCTGGCCAGCGTAGGTTCACCGCCGATGTCCGTGCCTCACCTGGATACCCGCATGCTGGACGGCAAGCGCGTGCTGTTGTTCGGGCCGTTCGCCACCTTCTCCAGCAAGTTCCTGAAGAACGGTTCACTGTTCGATCTGATGCACTCGCTGAGCACCTCGAACCTGATGCCGATGACCCACGTCGGTCTGGATAACTTCGATCTGGTGAAATACCTGGTCGGCCAGCTGATGATGAACGACGACGACCGCTTCGCCGCGCTGAAAGAGTACTTCCCGGACGCCAAGCAGGAAGACTGGAAGCTGTGGACCGCGGGCCAACGCGTGCAGATCATCAAGAAAGATGCGGATAAAGGCGGCGTGCTGCAGTTCGGCACCGAAGTCGTCAGTTCTGAAGACGGCAGCATCGCCGCTCTGCTGGGCGCTTCGCCGGGTGCTTCTACCGCTGCGCCGATCATGCTGCATCTGATGGAAACCGTGTTCAAAGACAAAGTGGCGACGCCGGAATGGCAGAGCAAGCTGAAAGAGATCATCCCGTCTTACGGCCACAAGCTGAACGGCGATATCGAGATGACCAACAAGATCCGCGGTTACACCAGCAGCGTGCTGGGTCTGAACTACATTGAAGTGAAACCGGAAACTAACTGATTCCCCGTGGTTTCCTGCTGACAAGGCCGCTTTATGCGGCCTTTTTTCTATACCCCTGCCGCTCAAAGAGCATTTTTGGCCACCTATTTACCCCCGGTTTACCCTTGCGTAACGGCGTAGTCACGCCTATTATCAAAGTATATTCTTGGATAATTAAGCTAAGTCACTGTGACCTGAATGTCGTTTTTGCGGGAGAACTAAAACCATGGATCGCGTCAATATCATTCACGATTTACTAGACTGGATTGAAACTCATCTGGACCAACCGCTGCTGCTGGATAACGTCGCCGCCAAGTCAGGCTACTCCAAATGGCACCTGCAGCGCATGTTCCGCAGCACCACCGGCCACGCGCTCGGCAGCTATATCCGCGAGCGGCGCCTGTCGCAGGCGGCGCAGGCACTGCGCTCCACCCCACGACCGATCCTGGATATCGCCCTGCAATACCACTTCGATTCTCAGCCGTCGTTCTCGCGCGCCTTCAAGAAACAGTTCGGCAAGACCCCGGCGGTGTATCGCCGCACCACCCGCTGGGACGTCGCGGAGTGGCCGGCGCAGACGCAGACTGAGCAACACCGCGACGCCCCCGCCTTACCACACTGGTTTGCCGGCAAATTGCCGGAAGGCGTATGCACCAGCTGGATGGGGCTGCGTTAATCCTCATGGTAAAGGCACAAAAAAGGGTTCAGTTCGCGAGAACTGAACCCTTTCTTTATTGACGAGACACCGAATTATTTGAAGGTGACGTCAATATTCGCCGATGCGCTGAACGGCCCCACTTTCGGGTTGGTGCTCAACCATTTCAGGCTGGCCATAAAGTTCTTTTCAACGATGGTGCCGTTGACCAGGCCCAGATCGACCGGACTGTTCATCATGATCGGCGTATTCGGCGTCGCCGCCTGCGAGATCAAAATCCCGAAACCGCTGTCGCTGGTCGGCAGGATCACGCTGTTATCCTGCAGTGGATAGGTGGTGCTGAAGCTGGCCTGCAACGTTTCACCTTTGCAATCCTGACCGGTCGTCGGATCGGACATATTGGCGGCGACCGAGAACGGCACCTGTTTCTCGATTTTACCCACCACCGCATTCTGACGCGGGATAGTGCCGAAATTCACCGTCGAGCCGTTGTTGGCCACCACGGTGATTTTCGGGTTGCAGGAAATAAACTGAATATTGCCTAGCCCGGAAATGTAGGCGTTAAAGTTACTGTTCGGCGTGCCGTTCAAGCCGCCGACGCCATCAACCTGAAATACCGAGTACGAGTTGTTGTCGTTGATCTTGCCGCCGGCCGGCGGCGCCTTGCCGGTTGCTTTAATGTAGATGGCGTAAGACACGGTTACCGTCAGCGATCTGGCCGGAGACAAACAACGGCTGCCCGAACGGCGACATTCCGTGCCGGGACCGACGTCCTGACGTGCGCCTTTAGTCGGTTTGACATCAATCCCCTGATAAGTGACACCCACTTCGATCGAATTATGGATCTGACTCATCCGGGACTGCGGATCCCAGTACAGGTAGGCGTTCTCCCCTTTCGGGTTGTTCCAGTCATCCGTACATTGGAATGTCGAAGTAAAGGTCTGCGAACGCCACAGCAACGCGCCCGGCGCGGTATTGGCGGTCGACACCTTGATGGCTTTATCCAGCACGATATCCTGGCGAATGCTGCCGTTCTGCTTACAAGACAGCGCATAGCTGCTCTGAGAAAACGCGCCCAGCGTGACCAGCAGCCCAGCCGCCAACCCGAGATTCTTGTGCTTTAACAAAGAAGACATATCCTTTCCTTTTACGGTTTTCCGCAGGTCAGCGAAAGTTCCTGATAACCCATCAGCTGTTCGGTCGCCGCTTTCAATTCCGGCACCACCAGTGAGCAGCTTTCGCCCGCGTCGTTGCCCCATTTCACCAGCAGGCGATCCCCTGCGGAAGCCCCTGAAATATAAATATCGCCGTTGGTACCGACAGTACCGTTGTTCTTGCCGTCCGCACTGAAGACGTTGGCGCCAATCGGCGGTACGCTGCCGTCGGCCATCTTGCTGTGCACCAACAGGCTTTGGCCCGTGTGCGTTTCAAACTTCACGCGGGTGATTGCGCCGTAAGTCGGCACCACGTCTCGCGCCGCCATCGGGATATCCAGGCCGTTGCCGATATCTTCGGTGCGCAGCGCCACGCGGTTATGACGGTATGGCGACGCAGAGGTCATTACCGCGTAACCGAAGCGGTCGATGGCGACGCCCGGTTGGTTTTCGATGCGAACGCCTTTGGCGTCTTTGGCTTCCACCAGCACAAAGGTGTTCTGCAGCGGCTGGGTCAACGTCACGCCGCCGGAGTGCGCGACGATGCCACCCGCCACGCCCAACGAAGATTGTTGATAATCTTTGCTGTAGCTGTAACCGGCATTGATGTTCCCCATGCTGCCCTGGTAACCGACGTTGGCCGAGCTGGTTTGGCCCGAATAACGATCATGGCCGCTTTGCACCGCATAGTTCAAGCGGTTGTCATCCAGCGCGGTACCGCTCAGGCCGGCGCTGTAGGTATTGCCGCTCTGCTTGCTGTGGCCGGCGTTGAAGCTGGCGGTCATGTCCGACGAATCCTTGCTGAAGAAGCTGAACGGAATCGATACGGTCAGGTTGACGCTGCGATCTTTATAGCCGTAGTTGCTGCGGCTGTCCTGATAGAAGACGCCATAGCTGATATTTTTATAGCTGCTGTTGAAACCGGTCTGAACGGTGCGATCTTCGCCGGACCCGCCCCAGTAAGACTGGTTGCTGAGGTTGGCGTACAGCGTCGAATTACCGGCGATGCGCTGGTTGACAGACAGCTCAACGCGCTGGCGTTTGTTATTGAACCGGCTGGTATAATAGCTGCGACGGCGCGACTCCGCCCAGTCCGGCACGCCCAGGTTGCGATCGTTTTGATCGTAGTAATCGTTACGGTAATAACCGTTCTCATAGCGTTCGCGCTCGGCAACCGCATCGGAGAAATCATAATAGCCGGAGGTCGAGTAACGGTAACCGGCAATGCGGAATTCCGTCCCCCAATCGTTGAGCGACTTGGAATACAGGAAACGGAAACTTTCCCCTTGCTTGTCATCGCCGTTCACCAGGTTGGTGTCGGAATAGGACATATCAAAAGAGACAGCCCCCCAGTTCCCCAGGTTTTTACCGAGGCCCACGACCGCTGAACGGTAGTTTTCCGCCACCAGCACGCCGCCGTAAGGCGTGATGTCATACGACATGCCGTGCGACAAGGTACCTTGTACAAACTTGGGTTGATAGCGGCTGGTGCCGTCGTGGTATTTACCGGCGGTCAGCTGATAGTTCCAAATCCCTTCGCGCAGCATGTTCGGCACCGAGGAGAATGGCACGACGAATGAGGTTCTCGAACCATTGGCTTCGATGACCGTCACGTCCAGGTTACCGCTCAGGGTGCTTGGGAAAATGTCCGTCAGTGCAAACGGCCCTGGCGGCACGTTGGTGCTGTAAATGGTATAGCCGTTCTGACGCACTTCAACGCGTGCGTTGGTCGTCGCCACACCGCGCACCACCGGCGCATAGCCGCGCTGGCTTTCCGGCAGCATGTCGTCGGCGCTGGACATCTGCACACCGCGGAACTGAATGCTGTCGAAAACATTGTTATTGGTGTTGGTCTGGCCGATCACCAGACGGCTGCGCAGAGAAACGATGTCCGTTTCCGCCCAGCTGGAAATGTTCTTCCAATGCGTACCGGCGCCCGACTGTTGGTTCAACGTCGAGTTGTTGCGCAGGCGCCAATCGCCAATATTGAGGCCATTGTTAAGGCTCAGGAAGTAATAGTCGGAAGTCTTGTCGTTCTGATTGTTGCCGTAGCGGTTATGAGTGCCGCTAAAGTTATAGTTAACAAAGCCGGCATTGATGCCGCGATCGTAAACTTTCGGCGAAATGGCGCCTTGCGGGCGCGGGATCAGAAATACCTGCGGCACTTCCAGATCCATTCGCTGTACGGCGGCGTCATAGCTCAGCTTGGCGCCGGAGATCTGTTGTGGCAATGCGTAGCATTGCGCGGCACCGGCGGTGGTCAGATCGCCGGGCAGCTTTACGCCGTAATCCTGATAGTCCGCGGCCGTCAGGCACGGCGCTACCGGAGAGTCCTTGGATTCTTTCTTGAACTCGATTTCACGGTGATCGATACGCTGCCCGTTGAGATAGATATCAAACGGATATTTACCCGGCAGAATGTCATCCCCGCTGGCCAACGACGCCACCTGGGCGATGTTGTCATCGCCATGGATGAAGGAGGTGTTGAACTGCTCCTCCGCCATGGCCATATGTGAGAATGAAAAAGGCACAGCAGAAAAATAAATTACACCATTAATCAGCTTCACCAAACGTTTTGGCGCGAGGGTTGTTATTCTTTTGTGTGCCATTTCTTTCATTCCTTGAAGTGCTTCAAATCAATTCAGTGCGACGTTTTTAATCTCGGTGTGACCGCCATAGTCGTTGATATAGGTAAACGACATATTGTTGGCCGATTGCGCCCCCTGAGGCAGGGAAATACGCAGGCTGTCGTGTGGCTTGACCATGTCGGCGTTCACTTTCCAGCTCTTGCCGCCGCTCTTCAGGTTCAACACGCCCAGCGTGACGAACAGCGGGCCATCGTTGGTCACGACCAAGTTGCCGCCCTGGCGCTTCCACTTCAGCGCTTCTGCCTGCTGCTGCAGGTTGGTTTTCAACGAATCCGGGCGATAGAACAGTTTGATACGGGTACGGATCGCCACCTGCAGCACGTTATCTTGCTTAGGCGTTGGCGGAATTTCCTGTACGTTGACCCAGAGCAGAGATTCTCTGTCCTGCGGCAAACCGCTGCCGGAATAGATAAAACGCAAAATGGCGTCTTTCTTGGCAGCCAGCTTCAAAATGGGTGGCGTCACCACGATCGGCAAATTCTTAGGCATCTGGCTTGCATCGCCAGTATCCAGCCAGGTTTGCACCATGTAGGTATCGTCGCTGTCATTGCTGATTGAGAGCGATGCGGATTTACTTGCGCTGTTATAGATGACACGCGTCGCATCAACCTGAATGCCGGCAAAGGCATTAACAGAGAATGCGAATAAAATACCAGTCAGAATTTTTTTCATCGGAATGTCTCAACTCTCAAAATTTAGCCATCCTTGGCCAATAACTCTATCTATCCTGCCAGCGAATTATTTGTATTCGATGGTGAAGGTAGCGTTAGAGTTTGCCTGACCGGCAGTTACCAGATCCTGGAAGGATTTGTAACGAGCGCGCAGGTTGAAAGTCGCAGCGCCTGGGTTATCGCCATCAGCAGCAACAGTTACGGTAGCTGGGGTAGCCACTTCCTGAGAGATTGGCAGAGTAGAACCGTTGTTATCCAGAATTTCAACGCCAACGCCAGTTGCGCCGCCAGTTACAGCCAACAGCTCTGGGTGGCCAGCAGGAGTGTTACCGTCGAAACGCAGGGTGTAGTTACCCGCTTCACATTTCTCCAGGCTAATATCGAAAGCTTTAGCACCGCTGGTAGAACCGGCAGTTGGGAAAGCGGTGGTAGGATATTTACCCAGGTAAACTTCTTTATTCTGGTCTTTATCAACAACTTTACAGGTGGACTGTACAATTTCACCGGTGAATTTAACGTTGCCGTTTGCTGCCATTGCATTGGAAGCAGTTGCAGACAATACCAGGGCAGCCAAAGGCAATAATACTTTTTTCATTTCCAGCTCCATAGAACAATAAAATAATCGATTCAGTGGCGGGCTTATATATATATTGCCGCCACTGAGCATACACTCAGCGATAGCACTCCCTTGCTGAAAAGGAGCGTTGCCTCGATGAACTCATTGCCGGACGAAATATAGACTAAGCATATTCTTAATGTTAAATCGTTTAAAACATTCATAAGCCCCCTATTGATAGGAATAAACTATCGGCGGATACCTATCGATCGATGTTGACGATTCATATGAATAGGAATAATCTGTGTTTGGGAAAGCTGCAGAGTTCAACATTTTGCGTTAAGGCCTGAAAATCAGAATATTATCCCGAATATTTACATTTGGTAACAGATTGCGACGTTTGGACTTTGGCACAAATTCCGCGTTAAATGGTCTGTCGACACGTTTCGGCCATTCTGACGCTTTAAATAAGAAATTTACCAAAAAATACGGAGTAACTTTCTTTTTAATCATTTAAAATCAACAAGTTAAATATCAATCCAAGGATTGGGAAATGAGCGGTTCTTTCAGAGAGAAAAATAACGGCATTAATTATGTTTTTCAGCCAATGTTCGCGAAATCGGGACAATTGCTGGCCGTTGAATGCCTGTCTCGCTTTACGTTTAATAGCGAATATGCCCATTTTTCTCCTGAACAGTTCTTTCGCCATGCCGACAGCGCTACCCGGATTGAGATTTTGATGGATCAGATCAATCTGATCGATAAATACAAACACTGGTTTCATGAAAACCAAGTGATAGCCACTTTGAATGTTGACGATTATTCCTTGCAATCGCTGGCGAATACTCACTTTGCCGAAAGAATTAATGCCCTGCGCTGTATTCATTTTGAGATCAGCGAGAATTCAACCCGGCTGGTGAAAGATCGCGTGCACGGCGATCCGTCCTTGAATAGTTATTCATTTTGGCTCGATGATTTTGGTTCTGGCTATGCGGGTTTTTCCGCGTTGTACAACAGCCAGTTCCGCTTCGTTAAGCTCGATCGTTTTCTGCTTTGGGACTTTATGAAAAAGTCCGGCGGCGAGGGCTTGATGCGCGCGTTACTGCGCTTCTTTTACCTTAATCATTACAAGGTAATTATCGAAGGAGTTGAAACTCCCGAACACAAGAAATGGCTGGATGAAATGCCATATTACGCACTGCAGGGAAAGCTGTGGAAGGAATCCAGCATCAAGGATTTGAACTCGCTTCTTACAGCTGAATACTTTTAACTCGGTATTGGTGTTTGCCCTATGTCTAAAAACAACGTTCTTGTGATTAGTGAGTGTAAGTACAGCTATGTTGGCCTGTCGGTGCTGCTGAAGAAACACTACGGCGCGTACGATATCCGCCTGTTTTCCGATTTCATGCACGGCGGCGCCAAAGCGGAAAAGATCACCAAGCACGATATCGCACTGATTTTCACCTCGCAAAACCTGGAGCAGAGCGTCAACGTGATCGAAAGCCTGGTGTCCCTGCACCAGCAGTACAACAGCAAAACGCGCCTGTTGGTGTTCTATGACGACGAGCGCGTGGTGAAACTGCTGTCGATCCTGGGGATTTCCGTCGAGTTGGTCTCCACCCGCATTCCGCTTTATTCGCTGCAGGAAAAAATCCAGCGGCTGCTGGAAAGCAAAGAGCCAGGCGGTATCCGGGTGCAGAAAACCCGCGAGCTCAGCCCGGCGGAAAGCGACGTGATCTTCAATCTGCTGCGTGGCGACAGCCTGCTGCATATCGCGGAAAAACGCGGCACGCACCCGAAAACTATCTTCTCGCAGAAATACAGCGCGATGAAAAAGCTGCGGCTGCGCAGCATGAGCACCATCTTCGTCGCCGGCAAATAGCACGCCCTGGTTTGTTGCGCGGTACGCCGCGCGGCAACCCGCCCCCTCGCCGAGTTAAATTAATGTAACAACCGGCGACAAAGCAGCAACAGACACACAACATCCTCTCCTGTTGGCTACGATTTGCACACGGATTATCCGTGAGTCATGTCGTGTGGATTAAAAATAAACATCAGGAGATGTTATGAAGTCGTCCTTATTCAGCCGCTATACCTGCTTTGTGCTGAGCATCTTGCTCACCCTGGTTTTCTTGATCATGATGCACAACCATCCGTGGTTCTGGCTGCCGGCCCTGGCCTGCGGTTGCCTGATGGTGCTGGGTATCTACGATCTCACGCAGCAGCGCCACGCCATTTGCCGCAACTACCCGATCATCGGCCGCCTGCGCTTCTTCTTCGAGTTCATCCGCCCGGAACTGCGCCAGTATTTCCTCGAGCAGGATAATGAAGAGATCCCGTTCTCCCGCACCCAGCGCACGTTGGTGTATCGCCGGGCGAAAAACGAGATGGGCGACAAGCCGTTCGGCACCCTGCTGGACGTGTACCAAACCGGTTATGAATGCATCGGCCACTCGATGCGGCCGGTGGAAGCCGCCGATCCCACCAGTTTTCGCATCACCATCGGCGGCGCCGACTGCCGCCAGCCCTACTCCGCGTCAATCTTCAACATTTCGGCGATGAGCTTCGGCGCGCTCTCCGCCAACGCCATTCGCGCACTCAACCTCGGCGCGGCCAAAGGCAATTTCTACCACGACACCGGTGAGGGCAGCATCAGCCGCTATCACCGCGAAAACAACGGCGATCTGGTGTGGGAGCTGGGCAGCGGCTATTTCGGCTGCCGCACCGCCGACGGCCATTTCGATCCGCGCCGCTTTGCCGAACAGGCGCAAAGCCCGCAGGTGAAAATGATTGAAATCAAGCTCAGCCAGGGCGCCAAACCGGGCCACGGCGGCATTCTGCCGGCGAAGAAGGTGGATGCGGAAATCGCCGCCACCCGCGGCGTGCCGGAAGGCGTGGATTGCATCTCGCCGGCCTCGCACAGCGCCTTTACCACCCCGCTGGAAATGATGCAGTTCATTCAGCAGCTGCGCGAGCTGTCAGGCGGCAAACCGGTCGGTTTCAAGCTGTGCATCGGCCACCCGTGGGAGTTCGTCGCCATCGTCAAGGCAATGCTGCACACCCGCATTCTGCCGGACTTCATCGTGGTGGACGGCAAGGAAGGCGGCACCGGCGCCGCCCCGCTCGAACTCTCCAACTATATGGGCATGCCGCTGCGCGAAGGGCTGCTGTTCGTGCATAACACGCTGGTGGGCTGCGGCCTGCGCGACCAAATCAAGATTGGCGCCAGCGGCAAGATCATCAGCGCCTTTGACATCGCCAGCGTGCTGGTGCTCGGCGCCGACTGGGTGAATTCGGCGCGCGGCTTTATGTTCGCCGTCGGCTGCATCCAGTCGCAAAGCTGCCACACCAACCACTGCCCGACCGGCGTCGCGACGCAAGATCCGCTGCGTCAGAAGGCGTTGGTGGTGCCGAACAAGGCGGAGCGCGTCTATCACTTCCATCAAAATACGGTGAAAGCGCTGGCGGACATGCTGGCGGCGGCTGGCGTCAGCCGCCCGGAGCAGCTGACCTCGCACCATATGCTGCGCCGCATCACGCCGACCGAGATCAAGGTGTACGCCGATATCTATTACTACCTGGAGCCGGGCGCGCTGCTGCAGCCGGAGATCAAAAGCGAGTTCTACGCCCGCATGTGGCGCATGGCGACGCCCAACAGTTTCGATCAGGCGATCTCGCTGCCGGCGGCATGATGGGATAAGGGATAAAAGAGAGTTGCCCCCTCGCCTTGGGGAAGAGCATATGGAGAGGGGTTGCTTGCTACGGCGGCCCTCCCCCTCAACGGCGAGAGGGCGTGTCGGTTACTGCTTGCGCACCGGCGCATCGCCGGCGACGTAGTAGTCGGCGGTGCTGCGCGGCAACGGCGCGCGCTGGCGAATGCGGTCGGCGATCTTTTCGGCGATCATGATGGTGGTGGCGTTCAGGTTGCCGGTAATGATCAGCGGCATAATCGACGCATCCACCACCCGCAATCCTTCCATGCCGTGCACTCGGCCCTGGCCGTCGACCACCGCCATCTCGTCTTCACCCATCTTGCACGAGCAGGACGGGTGGAAGGCGGTTTCGGCGTGCTCGCGCACGAAGGCGTCCAGCTGCTCGTCGGTCTGCACCTCTGGCCCTGGGCTGATCTCGCGACCGCGGTATTCGTCCAGAGCAGGCTGCGCCATGATTTCGCGCGTGATGCGGATAGCGTCGCGGAACTCCTGCCAATCCTGTTCGGTCGACATGTAGTTGAACAGAATGCTCGGGTGCTGGCGCGGATCCTTCGACTTCACCTGCACCCGGCCGCGGCTCGGCGAACGCATCGAACCGACGTGGGCCTGGAAGCCATGCTCTTTCACCGCGTTGCTGCCGTTATAGTTAATCGCCACCGGCAGGAAGTGATACTGAATGTTCGGCCAGGCAAACTCTGCACGGCTGCGGATGAAACCGCCGGCCTCGAACTGGTTGCTGGCGCCGACGCCGGTGCCGTTGAACAGCCATTCCGCGCCGATTTTCGGCTGATTGAACCATTGCAACGCCGGGTACAGCGACACCGGTTTCTTACAGGCGTACTGCAGATACATCTCCAGGTGGTCCTGCAGGTTCTCTCCGACGCCCGGCAGATCGTGCACCACGTTGATGTCCAGACTTTTCAGCAGCGCCGCCGGGCCGACGCCCGAACGCTGCAGAATTTGCGGCGAGGCGATGGCGCCGGCGCACAGCAGCACTTCGCGCCGCGCTTTGGCATGGGTCAGCTGATTGCTGTCGCCCTGCAAATAGTTGACGCCCACCGCACGCTTGCCGTCGAACACGATGTGGTCGGTCAGCGCATGGGTGACGATCTTCAGGTTCGGCCGTGAACGCGCCTGATCCAGATAACCGCGGGCGGTGCTGGCGCGGCGCCCTTTCGGCGTCACGGTGCGGTCCATCGGGCCGAACCCTTCCTGCTGATAGCCGTTCAGATCGTCGGTGCGCGGATAGCCCGCCTGCACGCCGGCTTCCACCATGGCGTGGAACAGTTCGTTGTTACCGGCCTTCGGCGTGGTGACGCTCACCGGGCCATCGCCGCCGTGGTAATCGTTCGGGCCGATATCGCGCGTTTCCGCCTTGCGGAAATACGGCAGGCAGTCCAGATAGGTCCAGTCTTCCAGACCCGGCGCCTTGGCCCAGTTGTCGAAGTCCATCGCGTTGCCGCGAATGTAACACATGCCGTTGATCAGGGATGAACCGCCCAGCCCTTTGCCGCGGCCGCATTCCATCCGGCGGTTGTTCATGTGCGGCTCAGGATCGGTTTCATACGCCCAGTTATAGCGGCGGCCCTGCAGCGGAAACGCCAGCGCGGCCGGCATCTGGGTACGGAAATCCATCCGGTAATCCGGGCCGCCGGCTTCCAGCAGCAGGACGCTGACGTCGGCGTCCTCGGTCAATCGGGTGGCTAACACGTTGCCGGCTGAACCGGCACCGATAATGATGTAGTCAAATTCCATTCATTATCTCCTTACTTTATGGAGGCCTGGTCAGGCAAAGACGCGAAGCGCGGCTCGGCAACAGGCTGTGTATTTGGGCGCTCTAGAGATTGTCGGCCGCAGCCAACGCGGCTGCGGCTCGAAAGACGACGGGGATAGTTAAAATACCGAGGCGTATTCGCCCAGCTCAACCTGCACCGATTTGATCTGGGTGTAGTGTTCCAGCGTCGTCAGGCCGTTCTCGCGGCCAACGCCGGACTGCTTGTAGCCGCCGACCGGCATTTCCGCCGCCGACTCGCCCCAGGTGTTGATCCAGCAAATGCCGGCTTCCAGCTGGTGGATCACGCGGTGCGCGCGAGCCAGATCGTGGGTCACCACGCCCGCAGCCAGGCCGAAGGTGGTGTCATTAGCGCGGCGCACCACTTCCTCTTCGCTCTGGTAGCTGAGAATGCTCATCACCGGCCCGAAGATCTCCTCACGCACGATTTCCATATCGTCGCGGCAGTCGCTGAACACCGTCGGCGCCACATAAGCGCCCTTGCCGAATTCGCCATGGGTGACGCGTTCGCCGCCGCACAGCAGGCGCGCGCCGCTGTTTTTGCCGCTCTCGATAAAGCGCAGCACCGATTCCATGTGCGCAAAGCTGACCAGCGGCCCGAAGTTGGTCTGCGGATCGGTCGGGTCACCGAGGCGAATGCGCTTCACGCGCTCGAGGATTTTCGCCTCAAACTGCGCCTGCAGCGCCGCCGGCACGAAGACGCGGGTGCCGTTGGTGCACACCTGGCCGGAACTGTAGAAGTTGGCCATCATGGCGATATCGGCGGCGCGATCCAGATCGGCGTCGTCGAAGATAATCAGCGGCGATTTGCCGCCCAACTCCATGGTGACTTCCTTCAGCGTCGAACCCGACGCGTTGGCCATCACCTTCTTGCCGGTTTTCACCCCGCCGGTGAAAGAGACTTTGGCGATGCCCGGATGGTCGGTCAGATACTGCCCCACTTCCGCCCCGCTGCCGGTCACCACGTTGAACACGCCGTCCGGCAGGCCGGCTTCGGTGTAGATTTCCGCCAGCTTCAACGCCGTCAATGACGTGACTTCACTCGGCTTGAAGATCATCGCGTTGCCCGCCGCCAGCGCCGGCGCGGACTTCCACAGCGCTATTTGAATCGGGTAGTTCCAGGCGCCGATGCCGGCCACCACGCCCAGCGGCTCGCGGCGGGTGTAGACGAACGAGGTATCGCGCAGCGGGATCTGCTCGCCTTCAATGGCCGGGATCAGGCCGGCGTAGTACTCCAGCACGTCAGCGCCGGTGACGATATCCACCGCGGTGGTTTCCGACATCGCTTTGCCGGTATCCAGCGTCTCCAGCGTCGCCAGTTCATCGTTGCGCTCGCGCAGAATATCCACCGCACGACGCAGGATGCGCGAACGCGCCATCGCCGTCATCGCCGCCCACACCTTCTGCCCGCTGGCCGCACTGGCCACCGCACGATCGACGTCTTCAGCGCCGGCGGACTGGACTTCAGCCAAAACTTCGCCGTTCGCCGGGTTAATGGCGTTGAAGGTTTTTCCAGCGGTGCTGTCTACATAGGCGCCATGAATATAGAGCTTCTGCAAGCCAAAACGGGACATAGGATCTCCTTGAGTTATCCTCCGGGCGGCGTTTGCCCCCGGAGTTGGAACGTGATGTATTCGGTCGTGAGCGCCAGGGCCTGCGCCTGATTGAACGCGGAGCCGCGCAGCGCGCTGCGCAGCCACAGCCCATCGATCAGCGCCGCCAGCCCCTTGGCCGCCAACCGCGCCTGCGGCTGCGGCATAACGCGGCGAAACTCGGCGCACAGGTTGGAATAGAGCCGACGGCCGTTCACCTGTTGCAAGCGGTTGAGCTGCGGCTGGTACAGACTGCTGGCCCAAAAGGCCAGCCAGGTCTTCATCGCCGCGCTGTTAATCTGGCTGTCGTCGAAGTTGCCGGCGACGATCGCCTGCAGTCGCGCCGCCGGGCTGTTGTCGGTCAGCGCCTGCAGCCGCAGCTTCACCGCCTCGCCCAGATGGCTGATCAGATAGCGCATCGTGGCTTCCAGCAGGCCGTTCTTATCCTTGAAATAATGGCTGATGATGCCGTTGGAAACGCCGGCCCGCCGCGCAATCTGCGCGATGGTGGCGTCATGCATTCCCACTTCGTTTACCGCGGCGAGCGTGGCATCAATCAACTGCTGCCTTCTGATTGGCTGCATTCCTACCTTTGGCATATTTCGACTCTCACAAAACCGACTTCGGCCTTATCTCAGCGGGCAAATTTCACTGCCGTTTCGCCCGTGATTCAGGTCATCATGAGGACTATTAAACTTTTTTTTGATTGAACGTTCAATAAAAATTGCATATATTTTATTGCCGCCTGGTTAAAAAAATGTATTTTCTGGTTGTGGAACTGGCTGATTTTTGTGAGGTAATTAACGAATCTGACCAAAATCAGTGGCTGTAAGCGGTTCCCACCGCGAAGCGCTCCGGTGCTTCATAAGCAGGCGAAAGCGGCATCGTTCAGGCCATTCCCGTGGGGATGGCCGCCGCCTTCATTCGCCCGTTTTCCGGATGCGCCAACGCGCCCCAGAATGCGGAGCGGCACGATTTTACTCAGTTCAGAGGATGACGATGACAACACGCGAAACCTCCTCCAAACCGCAGCAGGACCGCCTCAACCCTGTGGTTTTCTTCACCTCGGCGGGGCTGATCCTGGCCTTCTCGCTGATGACCATCTTTTTCACCGACTTCTCCGGGCAGTGGATCACCCGCACGCTGAATTGGGTGTCGACCACCTTCGGTTGGTACTACCTGCTGGCGGCGACGCTGTACATCGTGTTCGTGGTGTTTATCGCCGCCTCGCGCTTCGGTTCCATCAAGCTCGGGCCGGAACAGTCCAAACCGGAGTTCAGCCTGATGAGTTGGGCGGCGATGCTGTTCGCCGCCGGCATCGGCATCGATTTGATGTTCTTCTCGGTCGCCGAGCCGGTGACCCAGTACATGATGCCGCCGGAAGGCGACGCGCAAACGCTGGAGGCCGCCCGCCAGGCGATGGTCTGGACACTGTTCCACTACGGCCTGACCGGCTGGTCGATGTATGCGCTGATGGGCATCGCCCTCGGCTACTTCAGCTATCGCTACAATCTGCCGCTGACCATCCGCTCGGCGCTATACCCGATCTTCGGTAAACGCATCAACGGCCCGATCGGCCACAGCGTGGACATCGCCGCGGTGCTCGGCACCATCTTCGGCATCGCCACCACGCTGGGCATTGGCGTGGTGCAGCTCAACTACGGCCTCAAGGTGCTGTTCGAGATCCCGGAAAACCTGACGGTGCAGGGCTCGCTGATCCTGCTGTCGGTGATCATGGCCACCATCTCGGTCACCTCGGGGGTCAACAAGGGCATCCGCATCCTGTCCGAGCTGAACGTGCTGCTGGCGCTGGGCCTGATCCTGTTCGTGCTGTTCTTCGGCGACACCGAGTTCCTGCTCAACGCGCTGGTGCTTAACGTCGGCGATTACGTCAACCGCTTTATGGGCATGACGCTCAACAGCTTCGCGTTCGATCGGCCGGTGGAGTGGATGAACAACTGGACGCTGTTCTTCTGGGCCTGGTGGGTGGCGTGGTCGCCGTTCGTCGGCCTGTTCCTGGCGCGCATCTCGCGCGGGCGCACCATTCGCCAGTTCGTGGTCGGCACGCTGATCATTCCGTTCGTGTTCACCCTGCTGTGGCTGTCTATCTTCGGCAACAGCGCGCTGTATCAGATCATTCACGGCAACGCGGAATTCGCGCAGGAAGTGATGCAGTTCCCGGAGCGCGGCTTCTACAGCCTGCTGGCGCAATACCCCGGCTTCACCTTCAGCGCCTCGGTGGCCACCATCACCGGCCTGCTGTTCTACGTCACCTCGGCGGACTCCGGCTCGCTGGTGCTGGGTAACTTCACCTCACGCCTGGCCGACATCAATAATGATGCGCCGAACTGGCTGCGGATTTTCTGGTCGGTGGCCATCGGCCTGCTGACCATCGGCATGCTGATGACCGACGGCGTGCCGGCGTTGCAGAAAACCACGGTGATCATGGGCCTGCCGTTCAGCTTCGTGATCTTCTTCGTGATGGCCGGGCTGTACAAATCGCTGCGGGTGGAGGACTACCGCAAGGCCAGCGCGCTCAGCACCCTGGCGCCGGTGCCGGTCTCCAGCCACGACGTGCTCAACTGGAAACAGCGTCTGTCGCGGGTGATGAACTACCCGGGCACGCAGTACACGCAGAAAATGTTGGATAAGGTTTGCCGTCCGGCGATGCAGGACGTGGCGCGCGAGCTGGAGTTGCGCGGCGCGAAAGTGGAGTTCAGCGAAGTGCCGCCGACCGAAGACGAACGCCTGAACCACCTGGAGCTGCTGGTGCACCTGGGCGAGGAACAGAACTTTATCTATCAGATCTGGCCGATGCGCTACTCGGTGCCGGGCTTCACCTACCGCGCCCGCTCCGGCAAGTCGCACTACTACCGGCTGGAAACCTTCCTGATGGAAGGCACCCAGGGCAACGACCTGATGGACTACAGCAAGGAACAGGTGATTGGCGATATTCTCGACCAGTACGAGAAGCACCTGAACTTCCTGCACATTCATCGCGAAGCGCCGGGGGGCACCCTGACCTTCCCGGATATGTGACGGCCGAGAAATACCCAGAGGGCGTAGCCAGGCTACGCCCTTTTTTATGCCTGCTCGGCCGGCAAATCGGCCTTCAGCAGCACCAGGGAGCCGGCCAGCAACACCAGATCCTTGATTAAAAAGCTGGTGGCGCCGGCCATGGCCGGAAAACCGCCGGCGGAGGGCTCCCAGGCGCCCGGCGTGGAAAAGATCAGCGTCAGCGTGGTCAGGTAGGTCACCGTCGATCCGATCGCCCCCAGCAAACCCAGACGCCGCGACCAGAACCCCGCCAGCAGCAGCAAACCGAAGCTCCATTCAGCGACGCCCAATGCATAACTGGCGCCGCGAATGCCGAACGCCTGATGCATCCAGCTCAGCAGCGGGCTGTTGCCGATCAGCGGCACCAGCCCCTGCGCCTCATAATCAAACCATTTGGCGTAGCCGAAGGCGGCGAAGATCACCACCAGCGCCGCACGCATAAAAATAACGTCCCCGTTCGAGCGCCGAAAGCGCCGCAGCCATGTCGCCAACATCATCCTCTCTCCTTATGTTGCCCGCAGCCGCCGCGGTTTGCCGCTTGCGGCCGCGGGGTGAGGCGGCTTAGTGCCCCATCGCATCCTTTTTCATCTCGTCTTTCTTCATGCCGTCTTTGGCCATACCGTCTTTCGCCATGCCATCCTTTTTCATGGCGTCTTTGCCCATTTTGTCTTTCTTCATGCAGTCCTTGCCCATGCACTCTTTCTTCATCCCATCTTTCGCCATGCCGTCGTGCGACATCTGGCTCATGCCGTCCTTTTTCATCGCGTCTTTACTCATGCCGTCCGCGGCGTTGGCGCCGGCCACGCCCAGCATCAGCGCGCTGCACATCATCATTGCGAATAACTTTTTCATGGTATTTCCTTCCGTCATGTCAAAGGCACCGGAGTGCCGGAGAATGGCCGGCGGCCGCCTCAGCTGCCGCCAAACCAGTTGTAACCCTGGTCTTCCCAGTAACCGCCCGGGAAGCGGTTGGTGACCTCGATCACCTGAATGTGCTTCGGATTCTTGTAGCCCAGCTTGGTCGGCATGCGCAGCTTCATCGGATAGCCGTACTTGCGCGGCAAGGTCTGGCCGTCATAGGTCAGCGCGATAATCGTCTGCGGATGCAGCGCGGTGGCCATGTCGATACTGGTGTAATAGTCGTCGGCGCATTTAAAGCTGACGTAGCGGGCGCTCAGATCCGCGCCGATTACCTTAAGAAAGTTGGCGAACGGCACGCCGCCCCACTTGCCGATGGCGCTCCAACCCTCGACGCAAATATGACGCGTCACCTGGCTAACCTGCGCCATCCGATGCAGCTGCGGCAGGCTCCAGGCGCGCTTGTCCTGCACCAACCCCGCCACTTCCAGCCGATAGTCGTCGCCGTTGATGTCGGGCGCGTCCTCCTCGGCGTAAAAGGCGTTGAACGGGAATGGCCGGGTGATCATCGACTCCGGGTAGACCGGCGCCAGGCGATCGCCGTTGAACAGCCAGCCCTGCACCCGATCGTTGAGGCGCGAAATACGGCTCAGCGCCTGCTCGACGTTGGCGTTGCCGCTGAGATCGCAGCCGGTAAGCATAGCGATACCGCCCAGCGTCAGGCCGTTGCGCAGAAAGCGGCGGCGGGACGACGCGGTCAACAAGCGCTGCGCTTCTTTGACGATCGCCTGCCCTTCAACGATCGTCATGATCTGTTTATCCTTTTTCATCGTGAACTCCTTAACGTCCGCGCAGCATGGCCAGCAGCGTGCGGGGCACCAGCGCCACCATCACCAAATGGATCGCGACGAAGGCCACCAGCGCCGACATGGCGAAAAAGTGGATATAGCGCGCCGCCTCATAGCCGCCGAGCAGCGTGCGCAGCAGCGGAAACTGCACCGATTTCCACAGCACCAGCCCGGACAGCGCGCTCAGCACGCCGAGGAGCATCACCGACAGATAGGCCACGCGCTGCACCATGTTGTAGTGGCGCAGGTCGGCGTGCTGCAGCCTGCCGCGCAGCGCCGCGCCGACATCGGCGAGAAACTGCTTCGGGCTGAGCGGCCAATATTTGCGTTTGAAGCGCCCGCTGGCGAGGTTCAGCAGCAGGTAACACAGCCCGTTGACGCCAAACAGCCACATGCCGGCGAAGTGCCACTGCAGCGCGCCGCCCAGCCAGCCGCCGAGCGTCAGCTCGTTGAAAAAGCTGAAATTGAACAGCGGCGAAGCGTTGTAGATGCGCCAGCCGCTGGTCACCATGATCAGCATCGCCAGCGCATTCAGCCAATGCGTTAACCGCAGCCACAGCGGATGTACGGTCTGTCGTTGTTCCGGGGTGAGGGTGAGGCTCATAACGATTCCTGCCAGCTAACGATGCGATGCACCGAGTATTCCCCGGATTTGTTCCCCAAGACCTCACGCAAAGTTAAATAAAATGTGATAACTCCGCCGGTGGCGGTTGTGTAGACTTCAGAGAGAATCGGGCTAATCAGCGGTAATGAGAATGGACAAGCCAAAACGAATTTTGATCGTCGAGGACGACGGCGACATCGCCGAGCTGCTGCAGCTGCATCTGCGTGACGAGGGTTACGCCATCAGCCACGCCGCCGACGGCAATCAGGGCATGGCGATGCTGGAACAGGGCGGCTGGGACGCCTTGATCCTCGATCTGATGCTGCCGGGCGTAGACGGATTGGAGATTTGCCGCCGGGCGCGCACCATGACGCGCTACACGCCGATCATCATCACCAGCGCGCGCTCCAGCGAGGTGCACCGCGTGCTGGGGCTGGAGCTGGGCGCCGACGACTATCTGGCCAAACCCTTTTCCATGCTGGAGCTGGTGGCGCGGGTCAAGGCGCTGTTTCGCCGCCAGGAGGCGATGAGCCGCAACCTGCGCATGGACGCCGGCGCGCTCAGCTTCAACGATCTGACCATCGATCCTATCGCCCGCGAAGTGCGCCTGCACCAACAGCCGATCGAGCTGACGCCGCGCGAATTCGACCTGCTGTACTTTTTCGCCCGCCACCCGGGCCAGGTGTTCTCGCGCCTCAGCCTGTTGAATCAGGTCTGGGGCTATCAGCACGAGGGGTATGAGCACACCGTCAACACCCATATCAACCGGCTGCGCATCAAGATCGAGCGCAACCCGGCGGAACCCGAGCGCATCCTCACGGTGTGGGGCATGGGCTATAAATTCGCGGCCGCGCCGCAAGAGTGAGCCATGAAAAACCTTACGTTAGCGCAACGCCTCACGATTATCTTCGCGCTGCTGATCGTCATCGGCTGCGCCTTTTCCGGCTGGATGCAGGTGCGCAGCAATACCCAGTACAGCCAGGCGGTGATCCAGCGCCTGTCCGGCAACCTGGCGCAGCATATCGCCGACAGCAATCCGCTGCTGGGGGTGAACGGGCCGGATCCGCAGGCGGTGCATACCCTGTTCGATCAGCTGATGGCAGTGAACCCCAGCGTTGAGGTTTATCTGCTCGACAAACAGGGCGCAATCATCGGCAACGCCGCGCCGGCCGGGCATCTGAAGCGGCAGCGGGTCGCGCTGGCGCCGCTGCAGGCGCTGCTCGATGGCGCGCAGATGCCGGTGTACGGCGACGATCCGCGCAGCGCGGACGGGCGCAAGGTGTTCAGCGTTGCGCCGCTGAAGGTCGACGGCCGGGTCGAGGGCTATCTGTATGTGGTCTTGCTCGGTGAAGAGTACACGGCGCTGGCCAGCAACGCCCAGTTCAACTCGGCGGCCAGGATGGCGCTGTGGACCTCCGGGGTGATGGTGCTGTTCAGCCTGCTGGCCGGCGGTTTCGCGTTCTACTGGGTCACTCGCCCCATCCGGCGCCTGACCCGTCAGGTCAATGCGCTGGACAGCGGCGGTATTGAGGCAGTGCAGGCCTACGCGGCGCTGCCGGCGGTGCCGGCGGTGCCGGCCGGGCGCGACGAGGTGAGCCAGCTGCAACAGGCCTTCCACCGCATGGCGCAGCGCCTCGCCGAACAGTGGCAAACGCTGGCGCAGCAGGATCGGCTGCGGCGCGAATTCATCGCCAACGTCTCGCACGATCTGCGCACCCCGCTCACCTCGCTGCACGGCTATCTGGAAACGCTGTCGGTCAAGGCCGCCACCCTGAGCGACGCCGATCGGCGGCGCTATCTGGAGATCGCGCTGGCGCAGAGCCGCAAGGTGGGCAAGCTGGCGCAGGAGCTGTTCGAGCTGGCGCGGCTGGAATATGGCGTGGTGAAACCGCAGAAAGAACCCTTCTCCCTCAGCGAGCTGCTGCAGGACGTGTTCCAGAAGTTCGAGCTGGCGGCGGAGGCGCGCAACCAGCGGCTGCACGCCGACATCGCCCCCGGCGTGCCGCCGGTGTTCGCCGATCTCAGCATGATTGAGCGGGTGCTGACCAACCTGTTGGACAACGCCATTCGCCATACGCCGCCCGGCGGCGACATCGGCGTGCGGCTGTGGCGGCAGGAAGACCAGGTGATGGTGCAGGTCAGCGACAGCGGCCCCGGCATTCCGCAGACGCTGCGCGCCGATCTGTTCGTGCGGCCGTCTATCCTGAGCGGCGCCCGACGCCCCGCCGGCGGACTGGGGTTAATGATCGTGCGGCGCATTCTGCAGCTGCACGACAGCGACATTCAGCTGATCGAACAACCGCAAAGCGGCGCCTGCTTCCGCTTTGCCATTCCGCCGCGTTAATCCGGCATATCGGTTATTGCGCTAACGGGAACCGCAGGCTGAAAATGAGGCTGGCGACAGGCGCGCGCTCGATACATTCGGCGCGCACCTCACCGCCGTGCAGCGTCATGATGGCGCGCACGATGGACAGCCCGAGGCCGCTGGCGTGGCTGCCGGCGCTGCGCGCGGGATCGGCGCGGTAGAAACGATCGAACAGCTTTTCCAGATGCGCCGGCGCGATCGGCGGCCCCTGATTGATGACCTGCACCCACCAGGCATCGGCACGCCGTTCAGCCCGCAACACGATCAGGCTGTTTTCATCGGCATAGCGCACCGCGTTGGCCACCAGGTTGCTCAGCGCCCGCTGGAACAACATCGCGTCCGCCTTCAGCTCACCTTCCCCTTCACAGCTCAGCACGATGCCGCGTTCTTCCGCCAGCCCTTCGAAGTAATCCGCCACCCGCCGCAGCTCGGCCGCCACCTCCAGACGACTGTAGTTCAGCGCGGACTGCGCCTCACCGGCGCGCGCCAGAAACAGGATGTTTTCCACCATGCGCGAAATACGCTCCAGCTCATCCATATTGTTCGACAATAGGGTTTCGTACTCCTCCACGCTGCGGGGTTGATACAGCGCAACCTGACACTGGCCCATCAACGCGCCCACCGGCGTGCGGATCTCATGGGCCAGATCGGCGGAAAACTGCGTCAGCCGCTGATAACCTTCATTCAACCGATCGAGCATCGCATTGAATGACCGGGTCAGCTGCTGCAACTCCTTCGGCGCCCCCTGTTCGCTGAGGCGAGTGGACAATGTATTGGGCGCGATCTGCGACGCCTGCGCCGCCATGCGCCATAGCGGCTTCAATCCCCGGCGCATGACCCCATAGCCCAGCAGCGCAATCAGCAGGAAAGCCACAATGACCGCCGCGACAATGCGCCACAGGTAACGCGCCAGCATCTTCTGCTCGTTGACCATGACGTGCGCAGCGGAGATCTGCAGCAAACTGCCGTCTTCCAGACGCACCATCGCCGATGCCGCGCGCAGCGGCACCCCCTGCGCCGTCTCCCCGCCGCGCACGGCGGCCAGCGTCTGCGCCTGTTCGGGCGGTGTCGGCGCCATCGGTGGCAGGGCCACCCTGGCCGGATTCACATTGATGAGCGGTTTTTGCCCCGGGATTTGGAAAATCAGCACGTCCTGTTCATTGCCCAGCATATTTTCGAACAGGCCGTTATTGGCGGTCAGGCGCGCCAAAGGAAAGCGCTGCCCCAGTAAATGGCGGAAATACTCTACGCGCCCGGTCACCTGCAGATCGCTGCGGAGCGTCATTTCCTGGCGCATCGCGCCGAACAGATACCAGCCCGCCCCGCTCACCACGCAGGCTGCCACCAGCGCGAACAGCATGGCGGTACGCAGCGTCAGCGACACCGGCCGACGTGAAGCGCGGGCGTTCACGAGCGCGGCTCGCAAACATAGCCGATGCCGCGCACGCTGTGGATCAGCTTGACGTCGAACGGCCGGTCGATTTTGGCGCGCAGGCGTTTGATCGCCACGTCAACCACATTGGTGTCGCTGTCGAAATTCATGTCCCACACCTGAGAGGCGATCTGCGTGCGCGACAGCACTTCGCCTTCGCGCCGCACCAGCAGATGCAGCAGCATGAATTCTTTATTGGTCAACGGGATCACCTGATCCTGGCGCACCGCTCGGCGGCGCAATACGTCCAACTGCAGATCGGCGATGGCGTAATGATCGGCTTCGCGCGCCGGCCCGCGGCGCAGCAAGGTGCGCAAACGCAGCACCAGCTCGGTAAAGGAAAACGGTTTGATAAGATAGTCGTCCGCGCCCAGCTCCAGACCGTGGATGCGATCCTGCACGCCATCGCGGGCGGTGAGAAACAGGATCGGCACGTCGCTTTTCTTGCGCAATACCTCGATGATCTGCCAGCCATCCAGCCCCGGCAGCATGACATCGAGCACGATCGCATCGTAGTCCTGCTCCAACGCGCGAAACAGCCCATCGGTGCCGTTGCGCGCCAAATCGACGCCATAGCCCGCTTCCCCCAGCCCTTTCTTCAGGTAATCCCCTGTGCCGATATCGTCTTCAACTACCAGTATTCGCATGCTCGCCACCTCGTTACGTCTGCAAAAATACTAGCAGCTTCGGCGGACAAACTTGATGACATTAATGTCATCAAACGGCCATGGCGCTGACCCAGTAGGTCAACCATGCTTAACCGGCAAACTCATTTCAGGAGAACGTTATGATTACCCGTCATCGTATAGCCGGTTTACTGTTGTCCACGTTACTGCTTTCCAGCGGATTGTCCGCCGCCGCCCAAACGCCGGGCAAGGTGATTGCGCCGCTGCGCGGCACCATCACGCAGGTTACCGACGGCAATCTGCAGCTGACCGACCGCAAGGGCGAGACACTCAGCGTCAAGCTGAACGATCAAACTAAAGTGCTCAGCGTTTCCAAAGCCACGCTGGACGATATCAAACCGGACAGCTTTATCGGCACCGCCGCCGTGCCGCAGCCGGACGGCACGCTCAAGGCACTGGAAGTGCACGTGTTCGCCGCCAGCCTGCGCGGCACCGGCGAAGGGCATTCGGCCTGGGAATCCGCCGACGGCAAAGTGGATACCATGACTAACGGCACCGTCGGTAAACTGGTGAAATCCAACGGCCGCACCCTGACCGTCACTTACGGTAACCAGCAGAAAACCGTCGTCGTGCCGGAAGACGTGCCGATCGTGACGCTGGATCCGGGCGATCTGAGCCTGCTTAAACCGGGCGTGCACATCGTGCTGTTCTCCGCCGCCGACGATAAGGGCCAGCGCGTCGCCACGCGTATTTCCGCCGGCAAAGACGGCACCGTGCCGCCGATGTAACCGGAGGAATACCATGAAGACCAACGCGTCGCCGCCGGTGCATCGCTGGCCGGTTCGAATCACTCATTGGATCAACCTGTTCGCCATGGTGTGCATGTTCATGAGCGGTTGGGAAATCTACAACGCCTCGCCGCTGTTCGATTTCCGCTTTCCGCCGCAGATGACGCTGGGCGGTTGGCTAGGCGGCGCGATTGGTTGGCATTTGGCGGTGATGTGGCTATTGGCGCTCAACGCCGTCTGCTATCTGCTGTGGAGCCTGTTCAGCGGCCATTTTCGCCGCGATCTGTTGCCGCTTCGCGCCGACGCGCTGCGGCAGGATATCTGGCTGGCGATGACGCTGCGCCTGCGCCACCGGCATGGCCGCTATAACGCCATTCAGAAACTGATGTACCTCGGCGTACTGGCGCTCGGCCTATTACTAGTGCTGTCCGGCCTGGCGATTTGGAAACCGGTTCAGCTGCAGGGATTGGTCGCGCTGTTTGGCGGCTTCGACTTCGCGCGCTACGTGCATTTCTTCGCCATGGCCGGCATCGGCCTGTTTGTGGCGATCCACGTCTTTATGGTGGCTGTCGTGCCTAAAACCCTGTGGGCGATGATAACGGGTGGCAAACATGAATGAGAAAAAACAGCGGGCAATCGCGCCGACGCTGGAACCGGACCAAAAAAAGCAGCTGGTCAATCTGCAACGCCGGCTGATGTTGCGCTCCGGGCTGACGCTGGGCGGCATCGCCATGCTGACCGGGTGTAATCTGCAAGACGGCGATCGGGTGGATAAGGTGCTGTGGGCCATGTCGCGCTGGAACGACCGGGTGCAGGCCTGGCTGTTCAGCGGCCAGCGGTTGGCGCAAACTTACCGGCCGGACCAGATCACTCACCCTTTCCCCTTTAACGCATTTTACCCGGAATACAACGTCCCCGAGATCGATCTCGCCGGCTACCGGCTTGAGGTCGCGGGGAAAGTGGAGAAAAAAGCGCCCTGGACGCTGGAACAGCTGCAGCGGCTGCCGCAGCAAAGCCAGATCACGCGCCTGATCTGCATTGAGGGCTGGAGCGCCATTGGCCAATGGGGCGGCGTGCCGCTGCGCACCTTTCTGCAGCACGTCGGCGCGGATCTGAATGCCGGTTACGTCGGCTTCAAATGCGCCGATCGCTACTACGCCAGCCTCGACATGGCCACCGCGCTGCACCCGCAGACCATCCTGGCGCTGGACTTCGGCGGCAAGGCGCTGCCGGCGGACTATGGCTACCCGCTGCGGCTGCGCGTGCCGACCAAGCTGGGGTTCAAAAACGCCAAACATATCGCCGCGATCTTCGTCAGCGACGTCAATCCGGGCGGCTATTGGGAGGATCAGGGCTACAACTGGTTCAGCGGCATTTAGTTTTGCGCGGTGCTGCGCACAACCTTCATCGGCGGCTGGAGGATCGTCTCCGCCGCGGTTAATAATCTGTTCGTCACAAAGGGGATAACTATAGGAAAAATAATAGTAAAAAGGATTTTATCATGGATATTGATGTGAGGGAGTCACACACTGGAATAGCAGACACATACAGATATCAGATTGCCGTCAGAAAAGGTGATGGTAAATCGGCCATCTATCATTTGGATTTCAAGAGAATTGGGCAAAACATGCACCATTGGTTTGCCCCAGTGTATGTGGACACTGCTATCCTCAATAATGCTTTCTCTCTGGAATTTTATGATGTTAAGGCGTTGAGCGACGTAAACAGGCATCGGCGCTCAGCTTTCGATACCTATACTGCAATGCATTATACCCTTCTCCAACGCGAACGCTTATTCGTTGTTGGCATCGGGGAAACTCTTCTCAAGTTTGCCTATCAGTATCATGCCAGGATCATCTTAAGTGCACCGTTAAGGCCAGCATTAGCTAAAATTTATGATTTTTTGTTGAAAAAATACGCGCAAAAAGGGCATTATTTATACAAAATAGAGTTTATAAAGGACGGCCTCTATGTCATCGAAATCCCACGTAGCCCCCATAGCATCCCATACTTGCCAACAGCACGTTAAGGAACAGCGCCTGAAAGAGATGCAAGCCTTCCACGAAGAGTGGTGGGAACAAAGGCGCCGCGAATGGCGTGAACGCGGCGGCATTGAAGCCAGTGAACCGCCCGCACGTAGCATCGATACCGAACTTTCATCCTAATGAAGGTTCGTTCTTATTCTTCCGCCGTCAGCAATGCAATCCCCGCTTGCTCAATGGCCTCCCGCGCGGCGGCGGGCAACCCTTCGTCGGTAATGATGGCGTCAAAGGCAGCGATCGGCAGCGCCAGATAGGTGGCGACTTTGCCGTATTTGGACGTATCGCTGAGCAGAATGCGGCGGCGGCTGGCCTCGACGATGGCCTTCTTCACCATCACCTTATCTTCGTTCGGCGTCGACAGGCCGCGCATGCTCCACGAAGAGGCGGAGATGAACGCCAGATCGATAAACAGACCGCGCAGCGCCTGCGCCGCCGCCTCGCCGACGCAGGAGCGGTTTTCCCGGCACACGGTGCCGCCGGTGTGGATGATTCGGCACTGGCTATGCTCTATCAGGAACCCGGCGATGACAAAGTCGTTGGTCACCACCGTCAAATCGTCACGTTCTCCGATCTGTTTCGCCAGCGCCAGCGTGGTGGTGCCGGCATCCAGATAGATACAGCTATTGGCGGGAATTTGCCGCGCCGCCAGCCGGCCGATGGCGATTTTCTGCCGGCCGAACATCCCCTCTTTGGTCTGGTGAGAAGGTTCGCTCGCCACCCGTTCCGGCGCCTGCACGCCGCCCGAGACCGACTGCACCGCCCCCTGCTCTTCCAGCTTTTGCACGTCACGGCGGATCGTCATATGTGACACCCCCAGCCGTTCGGTCAGCTCGGCGATGCTGACGACGCCGCGTTCGGATACCAGCGCAAGAATTTGTTGATGGCGTTCTACAGGTATCACGGTTCCCTCTCGTTGCTGCGGTGATAATAATTGTGATTTTACGTCAATTTTCGTTCGCCGATAGCCCTAATTTCTCGCAGCGTGACGGCGAGCGCAGTTAGGCCAGCCAAACATAAACTTATTAAAAACATAATAGTAATGTTGCTTCATGCCAGAAATCGCACGAAAAACCCGTTTCACGCATTGTTAATTATTGTGATATCGATCGCGGATAATCGGCCGACAAGCGCTTACATTTAACACAACAAAACAAATTATCACTAAAATTAACAGGAGTGCAGTATGACACACCCAGGGAATTATGCCGTTTGCGTCATCGGGCTGGGGGCGATGGGCATGGGCGCCGCGCGTTCATGCCTCCGCGCCGGATTGACCACCTACGGCGCCGATCTCAATCCGCAGGCGCTGGCGGCGCTGCAACAGGCCGGCGCGAAACAAACGGCCCCCAGCGCGTGCGACTTCGCCGCCGAGCTGGACGCCGTGTTGCTGCTGGTGGTGAACGCCGCGCAGGTGAAGCAAATCCTGTTCGGCGAGCAAGGCCTGGCGCCGCAGCTCAAGCCGGGCACGGCGGTGATGGTCTCTTCGACCATTTCCGCCGATGACGCCAAACAGATCGAGCAACGGCTGCTGGACTACGGCCTGGCGATGCTGGACGCGCCGGTTTCCGGCGGGGCGGCCAAGGCGGAAGAAGGCCAGATGACGGTGATGGCCGCTGGCGCCGACGCCACCTTCGCGCGCCTGCAACCCGTGCTGGACGCCATCGCCGGCAAGGTTTACCGCATCGGCGAAACCATCGGCCTGGGCGCGACGGTAAAAATCATCCACCAGCTGTTGGCCGGGGTGCACATCGCCGCCGGGGCGGAAGCCATGGCGCTGGCCGCCCGCGCCAACATCCCGCTGGACGTCATGTATGACGTCGTCACCCACGCCGCCGGCAACTCCTGGATGTTCGAAAATCGCATGCGCCACGTGGTCGACGGCGACTATACGCCCAAATCGGCGGTGGATATCTTCGTCAAGGATCTGGGGCTGGTGGCGGATACCGCCAAGGCGCTACATTTCCCGCTGCCGCTGGCCTCCACCGCCTTCACCATGTTTACCGCCGCCAGCAACGCCGGCTACGGTAAAGAAGATGACAGCGCGGTAATCAAAATCTTTGCCGGCATCGATCTGCCGCAGAAAAAGGAGACGCTCTGATGCAGCTCGGCGTAATCGCGGATGATTTTACCGGCGCGACCGACATCGCCAGCTTTCTGGTGCAAAACGGCCTGCCGACGGTGCAGTTGAACGGCGTGCCGCAGGACGAAACGCCGGTCGACGCTCAGGCGGTCGTCATCAGCCTGAAATCGCGCTCCTGCCCGGCAGAGCAGGCGATCGAACAGGCATTGCAAGCGCTGGCCTGGCTGCAAAAACAGGGCTGCCGCCAGTTCTACTTCAAATACTGCTCCACCTTCGACAGCACCGCACAGGGCAATATCGGCCCGGTGACCGACGCCCTGCTCGCCGCGCTGGGGGAAAATTTCACGGTTGTTTCCCCGGCGCTGCCGGTAAACGGCCGCACGGTCTATCAGGGCTACCTGTTCGTCGGGGAACAGCTGCTGTCTGAGTCCGGCATGCGTCATCACCCGGTCACGCCGATGACCGACAGCAACCTGCTTCGCCTGATGGAATCCCAGGCCGCCGGACGCTGTGGGCTGGTGACGGCGGCGGAAATGGATCGCGGCGCCGAGGCAGTCAGCGAGAAGCTGCAGCAATTGGCGCAGGAAGGCGTGCGCTACGCGGTGCTGGACACGCTCAACGAACGGCATCTGCTTACCCAGGGCGAAGCGTTGAAAACGATGAAGCTGGTGACCGGCGGTTCGGGCCTGGCGATCGGTTTGGCGCGGCAATGGGCGCAGAACGGCGAACGTTCGGCAGAGGCGGCCGGCGCGCCGCAGGGGGAAAAGGCGGCGGTGCTGTCTGGCTCCTGCTCCGTCATGACTAACCGGCAGGTGGCGCACTATCGCGAACGCGCGGCGGCGCAGGCCATCGATATCGACCGTTGCTTCGATCCCCAGACGCGCGCCGCCTACGCCGTCGAGTTGGCGCACTGGGCGCAGCGCCATGCCGGAGAAGCGCTTGCCCCGCTGATCTACGCCACTGCATCGCCGGAGTCGCTGCAGCAAACGCAACAACGGCATGGTGCCGCCGCCAGCGAGGCGGTGGAAGCCTTGTTCGCCGAGCTGGTGGTGCAACTGCGCCAGTTGGGATTCAGCCGCTTTATCGTCGCCGGCGGCGAAACCTCCGGCGTGGTGACGCAGGCGCTGGGCATTCGCGGCTTCCATATCGGCCCCAGCATTTCCCCCGGCGTTCCCTGGGTGCGCGCCAGCGATCGGGCCATTTCCCTGGCATTGAAATCAGGTAATTTTGGCGATGAAGCCTTCTTCGCGCGCGCGCAAACGGAGTTCCCGGTATGAGCATGACGATTGAACAGCATGCGCGTGAAGAGATGGTGCGCCTGGGCGCCTCGTTTTTCCAACGCGGCTACGCCACCGGCTCCGCCGGCAACCTCTCGCTGATGCTGCCGGACGGCGCGCTGCTGGCGACGCCGACCGGCTCCTGTCTCGGCGAGTTGCAGGCCGATCGCCTGTCTAAAGTGAGCCTGAACGGCGACTGGCTCTCCGGCGACAAACCGTCGAAAGAGATCAGCTTTCATCGGGCGCTCTATCTGAACAACCCCGAATGCAAAGCGGTCGTGCACTTGCATTGCACCTACCTCACGGCGCTCTCTTGCCTGCAGGGGCTGGACGCCGACAACGCCATCAAACCGTTCACCCCCTATGTGGTGATGCGCGTCGGCAAGGTGCCGGTGGTGCCTTACTACCGGCCCGGCGACGAAAGGCTGGCACAGGATTTGGCCCGCCTGGCGCCGACCCACCGCGCCTTTTTGCTGGCCAACCACGGGCCGGTGGTGACGGGTAAAGACCTGCGAGCGGCGGCGGACAATACCGAAGAGATGGAAGATGCGGCGCGTCTGATCTTCACCCTCGGCGATCGTCCGATCCGCTATTTGACCGCTGATGAAATTGCCGAATTACGGAGCTGAACCATGCCTAAATTTGCCGCCAATTTGTCGATGATGTTTACCGAGGTGCCGTTCCTCGATCGCTTTGCCGCCGCTGCCGCACAGGGCTTCAGCGCGGTGGAATTCCTGTTCCCTTACGAGCATCCCGCCGATCTGTTGGCCGAGAAACTGCGCGAACACGGCCTGCAACAGGTGCTGTTCAACACCGCGCCCGGCGATGCCGCCGCCGGCGAATGGGGACTGGCGGCGCTGCCGGGCCGCGAACGGGATGCGCGCGCCGATATCGATCGCGCGCTGGCCTACGCCATCGCCCTTTCCTGCCCCTGCGTGCACCTGATGGCCGGCGTGGTGCCCGCGAGCGCGGATCGGCGGCGTTATCTCGACACCTTTATCGCTAATGCGCGCTATGCCGCCGACGCTTTTGCGCCGCACGGCGTCAAGGTGCTGATCGAGGCGCTCAGCCCGCCGGTCAAGCCCGACTACCTGTTCGCCAGTCAGCATCAGGCGGCGGAAGCGGTGGCGGCGATCGAAAGACCGAACGTGTTCATCCAGTTCGATTTTTTTCACGCGCAGTTGGTAGACGGCAATATCAGCGGGCTGCTGGAGACGCTGGCCGGGCGCTACGCGCATATCCAGATAGCCTCGGTGCCGGATCGTCATGAGCCCGACGAGGGCGAACTGAATTACCCGTGGCTGTTCGACAGGCTGGATGCGCTCGGCTATCAGGGCTGGATCGGTTGCGAATACCGCCCGCGCGGCGACACCGCCGCCGGGCTCGGCTGGCTGAAGCCTTACCGCTAAAGCCGCACGCCGACACCAGGAAATCGATTTTATAACAATGAAACGCACCCGTATCGCCACGCGGCGATCGCGGTGCCCAACGCTTACCCAACGAAAGGCTTTTTTCATGTCTACCTCTCTGCTGTTGCTGATTGCCGTACTCGGCGTGGTGCTGCTGTTATTGATGGTGATTAAGGCGAAGGTGCAACCCTTTGTCGCGCTGTTGGTGGTCAGTTTGCTGGTGGCGCTGGCCAGCGGCATTCCGACCGGCGAAGTGATGAAAGTGATGACCGCCGGAATGGGCGGCGTGCTCGGCTCGGTGACCATCATCATCGGTCTGGGGGCGATGCTCGGCCGCATGATCGAACAATCGGGCGGCGCCGAGTCGCTGGCGCAGCGTTTCAGCCAGGGTCTGGGGCCGAAACATACCGTCGCGGCGCTGACCCTCGCCGCGTTTATTCTCGGCATTCCGGTGTTCTTCGACGTCGGCTTTATCATTCTGGCGCCGATTATCTATGGCTTCGCCAAGGTCGCCAAAGTGTCGCCGCTCAAGTTCGGCCTGCCGATGGCCGGCGTGATGTTGACGGTACACGTCGCGCTGCCGCCGCACCCCGGCCCGGTCGCCGCCGCCGGCTTGCTCAACGCCGACATCGGCTGGCTAACCATTATCGGCCTCGCGATCTGTATTCCGGTCGGCGTTATCGGCTATTTCGCCGCCAACTACCTCAACCGCAAAACCTATCCGTTATCGATAGAGGTGCTGGAACAGCTGCAGCTGGCGGCGCCGGAGCCGCGTCCGGAAGATCACGCGCCGCTCAGCGATCGCATCAACCCGCCCGGCGCCGGCCTGGTGGCGGCGCTGATCGTCATCCCGATCGCCATCATCATGCTCGGCACCGTCTCCGCCACCCTGCTGCCGGCCGGCTCGGCGCTGCGCGACGCGCTGTCGCTGCTGGGCTCGCCGGCGGTGGCGCTAATGATCGCCCTGCTGCTGGCCTTCTATTTCCTGGCGCTGCGCCGCGGCTGGAGCCTGCAACACGCCGGCGACGTGATGGGGGCCGCGCTGCCGACCGCCGCGGTGGTGATCCTGGTAACCGGCGCGGGCGGCGTGTTCGGCAAGGTGCTGGTGGAATCCGGCGTCGGCAAGGCGCTGGCGGAAGTGCTGACGGCCATCGGCCTGCCGCTGGTGCCCGCCGCCTTTATCATTTCGCTGGCGCTGCGCGCCTCGCAGGGTTCCGCCACCGTGGCGATCCTGACCACCGGCGGCCTGTTGTCGGAAGCGGTCAGCGGCTTGAATCAGCTGCAGCTGGTGCTGGTAACGCTGGCGACCTGTTTCGGCGGGCTCGGGCTTTCGCACGTCAACGACTCCGGTTTTTGGATCGTCACCCGCTATCTGGGGCTGTCGGTGGCCGATGGCCTGAAGACCTGGACGGTGTTGACCACCCTGCTCGGCCTGAGCGGCTTCCTGTTCACCTGGCTGTTGTGGCTGGCGGCGTGATTTCTCTGGCATACTGAACGCCGTTGTTTTTCATCGCCTTTCATCCTGTGCAGGAGCAGCAACATGACCGTAATCAACACCGCGCCAACGCTTATCACCGAACGCCTGCGGCTGGACGCGCACACGCTGGACGACTTCGACTCGCTGGCCGCGCTGTGGGCCGACCCGCTGGTGGTGCGCTATATCGGCGGCACCCCGCGCGACCGGGAAGACTCCTGGGGGCGCCTGATGCGCTACGTTGGCCACTGGGCGCTGTTGGGATACGGGTATTGGGCGGTGCGTGACAAGCAGAGCGGCGAGTACCTCGGCAGCATCGGCTTCTCCAACTTCCTGCGCGACATCACCCCGGCGCTCGATGCGCCGGAGATGGGCTGGACGCTGGTGAGTTCGGCGCACGGCAAAGGCTATGCCACCGAGGCGCTGCGGGCGGCGCTGGCCTGGGGGAAAACGCACCTGCCGGGGGAAAAAACCGTCTGCATCATCTCGCCTGAAAACCAGGCTTCGCTGGCGTTGGCGAAAAAGGTCGGCTTCAGCGAAAGCCACCGCAGCGAGTACCATCAAAACCCGATCGTGGTGATGCACTGCCCGCTTTGAATGCCTAAGCGCGTTGCACCGCCAACGCCGTCTGAATGAAGTTGTCCCGCAGCGCGTCGGTGCGCTGCGGATCCCAGGCGATACCGACCTGCCACTCCGTCTCCTCGCCGCTCAGCGATAAAATGTCGATGCCGGCCGGCGCGATATGCGTGATGCTGTGCGGCAGCAGCGCGACGCCGACGCCGGCGGCGACCAACGCCAACAGCGTCTGGATATCACCGGCCTGCTGCACCACGTTCGGCGTCAACCGGTGAGCGGCGATAAACCGCAGCGACTGATCGCTCAGCCCGCGCCCGCGTTTAGGGGTCAATTGCAACAGCGGCAGCTGATTGAAACGCGCCATCAGATCGTCGGCGCGCAGCGCCAGCGCACCCGGCGCAGCCAGCACCAACCTATCGCTCAACAACGCGACGCCGCACAGCGGCGTATTGACCGGCAAGCGCACGAACCCCGCCAGCAACTCTCCCTGCAGCAACAGCTGATACTGCCGCTCCGACGGCAGATCTTCGAGGCCAATCGCCACCTCGGGAAACCGTTGGCGAAAGGCGGCCACCAGCTGCGGCGCCAGATGAAAACTGGACAGGCCAAACCCCAGCGCCAGCCGCCCCGCTTCCCCGAGCGCCACCCGCCGCGCGCGCCGCTGGAACTGCTGATACTGCTCCACCAGCACCTGCGCCTCCGGGTAAAGCCGCCGCCCGCCGGCAGTGAGCACCGCCCCTTGTCGGCCACGCTCGAACAGCCGAACGTCAAGCTGGGCTTCCAGCGCCTGAATTTGCTTGCTCAGCGCCGGTTGGCTGATACACAGCAGGCTCGCCGCCTGCCGATAATTGCCCTGCTCCGCCAGCGCCACCAGGGCGCGCAGTTGTTTTATATCCATTCCATTAGGTTATCAAATAAGGAATTTAATTGATTATACAGTAATCAATTCGCCTGCTGTAATCAATGCAGACCCCAACCGGAGAGATCCCATGACCACCTCATTACGCGCCGCCACGGTGCAATTCCAGCATCGCGCCAATGACAAGAATTACAACCTGTCGACCATGGAACGCTTTATCGCGGAAGCGGCCGAACAACAGATACAACTGTTGGCCTTCCCGGAAATGTGCGTCACCGGCTATTGGCACGTGCGCCATCTGTCCGACGCCGAAGTGCGGGCGCTGGCGGAGCCGATCGTGAGCAGCCCTTCGCTGGCGCGCATTCGCCCGCTGGCTGAGCGTTACAACATGGCGATTGGCGTCGGGCTGATCGAGCTGGGCGATGACGGCCTGTGTTACAACGCCTATGCCGTTTGTCTGCCGGACGGCGAACTGCATGTGCACCGCAAACTGCACGCCTTCGAGCACCCGGCTATCGCCAGCGGCGACCGCTATACGGTGTTCGATACCCCCTGGGGCGTACGCGTGGGCATATTGATCTGCTGGGACAATAATCTGGTGGAGAATGTGCGCGCAACGGCGCTGCTGGGCGCGGAGGTGCTGATCGCCCCGCACCAGACCGGCGGCACCCATTCGCGCAGCCCGCACGGCATGAAGCCGATCCCGCAGGCGCTGTGGCAGCGGCGCGCGGAAGATCCGCAGGCGATAGAAGCCGCCTTCCGCGGCGAACACGGCCGCGGCTGGCTGATGCGCTGGCTGCCGTCGCGCGCTCACGACAACGGGCTGTTCTTGCTGTTCAGCAACGGCGTGGGCCGAGATGACGATGAAATACGCACCGGCAACGCGATGATCCTCGATCCTTACGGCCGGATCGTGGCGGAGACCTGGGCGGCGGAAGACCGGATGGTCAGCGCCGAGCTCGATCTGACGCTGATCCCGCTCAGCACCGGTCGCCGCTGGATCTACGGGCGACGCCCCGAGCTGTACGGGTTGTTGACCGAGCCGCAAGGCTACGAGCGCGATGCCCGCAGCGCGCGCTTTTCGACGCAGCCGACGGGGCGCGGCGGTGAATGACAGATAAAAAAAATCCGCCCGAAGGCGGATTTTTTATGGGTGCGGCAAACAAGGCCACAGGTTCATGCCCGCAGGCACGAACACACTTAGAAGCGGTAGCCTACGCCAACGTTCCAGGTGCCAACGTCAACGCTGCGAATGCGGTTCTGCTCGTAACCGACATCCAGGGCAACGTTCTCGATTGGGTTGAACTGCAGACCGGCGCCGTAGGTGAAGCCGTAGTCAGCGGTGTCGTGACGAGAAGTGCCGTTCTGAGCGTTGGTAGTGAATTTACCGTAACCCAGGCCAACCAGACCGTAGATGCTCGCCCAGTCATTGATGCGGTATGCTGGACCGGCAGAGATAGAGTTGTACTGAGCTTTGTTATAGAAACCATCCTGAGAACCGTCCTTTTCCAGGTGGGTAAAGGAACCGATTACGCCCAGTGGGTTGTTGTCGAACTCGTAACGGTATTTCAGGTTGAAACCGTCGGCTTTGTTAGCAACGCCTTGGAAATCACCCTGCGCATAGCCAGCGGATACGGTGCTCTGACCAGCGAATGCGGTACCTGCGCTAACTGCTAATACGCAAGCTGCTACTGCGGAAAGACATGCAATTTTTTTCATAACCACCTCAAACGCGTTTTATTATTAAGTACATCCATTTGTTCATGCTTTGAAAATATAACAAAAATTAGCGTGAAACTCTGCCTTGAAATGAGTGTCTAATGCTTTATATCGTGTAACAGAAGATTTCAAGAACAGCGTATCTTCTTCTTTTCGCTCTATTTTCGGCCGTATTCTACGACTTTCTGTGACAAAAATCACCTATTTAATATCCAGATAATTCTTAAGAAAAAGCGCATTTTTTGACCAAATCCGCCACATCTCATCCGAGGATCGGCGGATTTCACCGCGATGCGCGCTTTTCTCAGACAGATTTTCGCCATTTCATTTACACTGCTCGCATCCCCGTTTCGACCGTTTTCTCAAGGCTGAGGAACGGCGCATAAAAGGCCCGTTAAGGATGTCGTTATCTACTGCCGGCAGAGCGCCCTCCGCGCTGCTGCCCATTTGTCTGTTAATCATCGCCATGGTGTCGATCCAGAGCGGCGCTTCGTTGGCCAAAAGCCTGTTCCCGATCGTGGGCGCGGAAGGCATCACGACGCTGCGTCTTTTCATCGGCACCCTGATTCTGTTCATCATCTTCCGCCCGTGGCGCATGCGCATCGCCGCCGGCAGCCGCTTGCCGCTGTTGATTTACGGCCTGTCGCTCGGCGCGATGAACTACCTGTTCTACCTGTCGTTGCGCACCGTGCCGCTCGGCATCGCCGTGGCGCTGGAGTTTACCGGCCCGCTGGCGGTGGCCATGTTCTCGTCGCGGCGGCCGATTGACTTCCTTTGGGTGGCGTTGGCGATCGCCGGGCTGTGGTTCCTGCTGCCGCTTGGTCACGGCGTAGGCGGAATCGACCCGTTCGGTGCCGCCTGCGCGCTCGGCGCCGGCGCCTGCTGGGCGGTCTATATCATCTTCGGCCAGAAGGCCGGCGGCGATCACGGCCCCGGCACGGTGGCGCTCGGCTCGCTGATCGCCGCGTTGGTGTTTTGCCCGATCGGCGCCTGGCAAACCGGCAGCGTGCTGTTCAACGTTGAGATTCTGCCGATAGCGCTGGCGGTGGCGATCCTTTCCACCGCGCTGCCTTATTCGCTGGAGATCATCGCGCTGCCCAAAATTCCGGCGCGCACCTTCGGCACCTTGATGAGCCTGGAACCGGCGATGGCGGCGTTATCCGGCATGCTGTTCCTCGGCGAACACCTGAGCGGCGTGCAATGGCTGGCTCTGGCGGCGATCATCGCCGCCTCCATGGGCTCCGCCCTCACCATTCGCCCCAAACCTCGCCTCGAAAGCCTTTCCTGATGACCCGACTCGCCTGCAGACCGCAACGTCGGAATGCAGGCGGGTTAACTGTTTTCCTCGTGACAAGTCGGCATACTTCCCCTTAGCCTGTATCGCAGGCTCTTTGGACTTTCGCTCACATGGAGAATAACAGTGATTCACAACAGCCTGTTCAACCCACGCTTCGGCCGCGGACTCGCGCCGGCGCTGGTTTCAACCCTGACCGAATTGCGCCGATGCGACCTGCCAGAACTGGCGCTGGGGCATCACCCGATCGACGGCGACAACATCTTTATGGACGTGATGACGCTGACCACCGCGCCGGCGGCGGAAAAGCGCGCCGAAATGCATCAGGAATACATTGCGCTGCATCTGCTGATCAGCGGTGAAGAGCGCATCGAATACGGTCTGGCGGGCAACGGACATCGCGAACAACCCCACGCGGAAAATAGCGATCTGCTGCTGCTGGACATCAAACGCCACCCGCAAACGCTGCACATGACGCACGGCATGTTCGCCCTCTTTTTCCAGATGGAGCCGCACAAGACCGGCTGCGTGTGGCAGCGTCCACAGCAAATCAAGAAAGCGGTGGTGAGGATCCATCACCGTCTGCTGCTGTGAACCTGCGGCAGCGCCCGTAGAAAATCGGCGGCCTGGCGGGGAGAACGCAGGCGCACGAAACGGCGTCCGGCGTCGGGACGAGCCATCTCCGCCAGGTATTTTCGCCGGTTCTTCGAGTAAGTGCGGATCGTCCAGAGCACGATCGACTCGCGGCTGAAGAAAGAACGGCGGAAGCTTTCCCGATTGCCGGTGCCCGGCCACAGCTCGCTTTTGCCGGCCGCGCGTCGGCACGCGCGGCGCACGGCCTGCCACAGCGTGCGGCCGAAACCGTAGTCCAGCCACAGAATATAATCGACCTCGCGCCACTTGATCGGCTGCGTGCGGCTGTAATTGCCGTCCAGCACCCAGCCATCCCCCGCTTCGGCCAGCATCTGTTCAAGCCGCGCCAGGAACGCGTCATCGGGCGTTCCCTGCCATTCGGGCCGCCAATACAGCCTGTCCATCTCGATATAGGGCACGTCAAGCCGTTCCGCCAGTTGACGCGCCAGGGTACTTTTACCGCTGCCGCTGGTGCCGACGACGTTAATTTTCATTATTCGCCTATAAAGAGAGAGGATAATTGCCCTACTGTAGCGGCATCAATTACCGCTATCAATATGAATGGATGAGAAATTAACACCACGATAACAAAGCGGATATTTAGCCGAAGCCCGCAGGCGAAAAAATAAAATAACCAAGGTAAATTTTCACAGCCATAAACAATAAATCAGCGAATGATAAATAACTATATTTTTCATGGTTTTGTATTAATTAAAAATTCAACCAGATCCATTATTCGTAGGCTAACCCTATTTGTGCAATAGCCATTTTCGTCCGGCAAAAATAAACAGCCCTGCTATAATTGATCCCGTAACGAAATAGGACAACGACTAATCAAGAGGATATCTGATATGAGTACCGCTAAACTGGTGAAAACGAAATCTTCTGATCTGCTGTATACCCGTAACGATCTGGACGAAAAAATCAAACTGGCCGCCATCAAGGCGCTGAACCATCAGGTCGTGCAATTCATCGATCTTTCGTTGATCACCAAACAGGCGCACTGGAACATGCGTGGCGCGAACTTTATCGCGGTTCATGAAATGCTGGACGGCTTCCGCACCGCCATCATCGAGCACCAGGACACCTTCGCCGAACGCGTGGTGCAGCTGGGCGGCGTGGCGCTGGGCACCGTACAGGTGGTGAACGATCGCACGCCGCTGAAAAGCTATCCGACCAATATCCACAGCGTGCAAGAACACCTGAAAGCGCTGGCCGATCGCTACGGCGCGGTGGCGAATGACATCCGTAAGGCCATTACCGAAGTGGAAGACGAAGACACCGCCGACATGTTCACCGCCGCCTCGCGCGATCTGGACAAGTTCCTGTGGTTCATCGAATCCAACATCGAATAACGCCGCAGCGCGTTGCAGACCGCTCGTCGTGCCGGGCAGAACAGGCTGGGCTTCGCCCGGCCTGTTTTCTTTTGCGCGGCCGTTGAATTGTGCAAAAAATGGCCCATATTAAGCGGTAGGTTTCCCTTGTCAGGAGGTGATGATGGCCAGCGGCTGGGCGGCGGACGGCGCCGTACAAGATCAAATTGATTCTACCGTCGACGATGCGGTGCAGCGTGCGCGTGATGCGCTCGGGCATGGCGAGAGCGAACGCTATTGCCAGGAATGCGGAGAACCGATCCCCGAGGCGCGCCGCAAGGCGCTGAAGGGGGTGCGTTTTTGTGTCGCCTGCCAGGCCGAACAAGACAAAAAACACGCGGCCAGCAGCCTGTACAACCGGCGCGGCAGCAAAGACAGCCAGTTGCGCTAGCAGTATCTGCTCCCCTTTTTCCCCTCTCGCAGTCACGCTTGCACCGTCAATGGATCATGAAAGTTAGAGTTAGTTATCAATATTGAAGCAAAAACGTTAAAGAACGGTTGTTTCGCAGCCAAAATTTGGTTAATGATAGCCCCGTGCACCAAGATAATTCTTACGCACCATTTCGGTGCCTCATTGTGGTGCATAACTATAACTATTCGCCGTCACGGCACAACATCACGCAGTAACTCTTTGTTTTTATATTAGTTGAAAACATGGCACGATTTTTTCATGGCACCAACTGCAATATAAAAAATGGGTAATCCGCAACCTGTACAGGAATTCCTCTCATGAAGTCGATTTTTAAAGTCTCCCTGGCCGCACTCTCCCTGGCCTTTGCCGTAAGTTCCCACGCAGCAGACAAACTGGTGGTCGCCACCGACACCGCTTTCGTTCCTTTTGAGTTCAAGCAAGGCGACAAATACGTCGGCTTCGACATCGACCTGTGGGCCGCCGTCGCCAAAGAGCTGAAGCTGGACTACACCCTGAAACCGATGGACTTCGGCGGCATCATTCCGGCGCTGCAGACCAAAAACGTCGATCTGGCGCTGGCCGGCATCACCATCACCGATGAGCGCAAGAAAGCCATCGACTTCTCAGACGGTTACTACAAAAGCGGCCTGCTGGTCATGGTCAATGCCGACAACAACAGCGTGAAAGGCATCGACGATCTGAATGGTAAAGTGGTGGCGGTGAAGAGCGGCACCGGCTCGGTGGATTACGCCAAGCAGCACATCAAAACCAAGGATCTGCGTCAGTTCCCGAACATTGACAACGCCTATATGGAACTGGGCACCAAGCGCGCCGACGCGGTGCTGCACGACACGCCAAACATCTTATACTTCATCAAGACGGCCGGCGCCGGCAAGTTCAAAACCGTCGGCGATTCGCTGGAAGCGCAGCAGTATGGCATCGCCTTCCCTAAAGGCAGCGATGCGCTGCGCGAGAAGGTGAACGGCGCGCTGAAAACCCTGCGCGAGAACGGCACCTATAACGAAATCTACAAGAAGTGGTTCGGCACCGAACCTAAGTAAGCGGTGAACTTGGCACGCTATTAACTTAAGCACAGGGGGCGCTTAACCCCCTGCGCTTCGTTGTATCTGATACCCACGTTTGGGATCACCGGGAGAAATATCATGCAGTTCGACTGGAGCGCCATCTGGCCCGCCATTCCTATCTTGTTAGAGGGCGCCAAAATGACCCTGTGGATTTCGGTCCTCGGTCTGATTGGCGGCCTGATCATCGGCCTCGTCGCCGGCTTTGCCCGCACCTACGGCGGATGGATCGCCAACCACATCGCGTTGGTGTTTATCGAAGTGATCCGCGGCACGCCGATCGTGGTGCAGGTGATGTTCATCTACTTCGCCCTGCCGATGGCGTTCACCGATTTGCGCATCGATCCGTTCACCGCGGCGGTGGTGACCATCATGATCAACTCCGGCGCCTACATCGCGGAAATCACCCGCGGCGCGGTGCTGTCTATCCATAACGGTTTCCGCGAAGCCGGGCTGGCGCTCGGCCTGTCGCGCCGCGAAACCATCCGCTACGTCATTATGCCGCTGGCGCTGCGCCGCATGCTGCCGCCGCTGGGCAACCAGTGGATCATCAGCATCAAAGACACCTCGCTGTTCATCGTGATCGGCGTGGCGGAGCTGACCCGTCAGGGTCAGGAAATTATTGCCGGTAACTTCCGCGCGCTGGAAATCTGGAGCGCCGTGGCGGTTATCTACCTGATTATTACTCTGGTGCTGAGCTTCGTGCTGCGTCGTCTGGAAAGAAGGATGAAAATCCTGTGATTGAATTTAAAAACGTCTCCAAGCATTTTGGCCAAACCCAGGTGCTGCACAACATCGATTTGAAGATCGACAAAGGCGAAGTGGTGGTGATCATCGGGCCGTCCGGCTCCGGCAAGTCCACCCTGCTGCGCTGCATCAACAAGCTGGAAGAGGTGACCAGCGGCGATCTGATCGTCGATGGCCTGAAAGCCAACGATCCGAAAGTAGACGATCGGTTGATCCGCCAGGAAGCCGGCATGGTATTCCAGCAGTTCTACCTGTTCCCGCACCTGACGGCGCTGGAAAACGTCGCCTTCGGCCCGATCCGCGTGCGCGGCGCGAAGAAGTCCGATGCGGAAAAGCTGGCGCGCGAGCTGCTGGCCAAGGTCGGTCTGGCTGAGCGCGCCCACCACTACCCGTCCGAACTGTCGGGCGGCCAGCAGCAGCGCGTGGCGATCGCGCGCGCGCTGGCAGTGAAGCCGAAAATGATGCTGTTCGACGAGCCGACCTCCGCGCTCGATCCGGAGCTGCGCCACGAAGTGCTTAAGGTGATGCAAGACCTGGCCGAGGAAGGCATGACGATGGTTATCGTCACCCACGAAGTCGGCTTTGCCGAAAAAGTGGCGTCGCGCCTGATCTTTATCGACAAGGGCCGGATTGCCGAAGACGGCAACCCGCACGATCTGATCAACCATCCGCCGAGCCCGCGTCTGCAGGAATTCCTGCAGCACGTGTCCTGATCCTGGCGGTTTAACGGCGGGCGCGCCACGCGCCCGCCGCTTTCATTCCGCACGCTCTCCCACGCCCCATCGCGTTTCCTTTCCTACTATATTGATTGTTTTTCATCGTATTGCTCTGACATCCGCCGATCACAGAACGCCAAAGAGAGGAACCATGCCGCCAAACGCAGACTCCCGACGAGGTTCTCATCTGCGAGAACACCTGCTTTTCCTGCTGCTGCTGTTGACCCTGAGCGTCTTCGCACCACCGGCGCTGGCGCAAAATGCGCCGCCTGCGCCCGCCGACAAGAGCGAGCAGCAGAAAGCCGCCTACGCCGCGCTGGCCGATCTGCTGCAAGACGACCAAGCGCGCGCGGAACTCATCGACCACCTGAAACAGACCGCCGGCGACGCTACGGCCGCCGCGCCGACAACGTCGGAGGAATCGACGCCCGTTACGCTGAGCGACAGCCTGAACTCGCTGGCGCAGGAAGGCATCGGCACCTTTAACCAGAAGCTCGGCGCGCTGCAAAAGCTGATAGATTCCGGCCCGAAGCGCGTTTTCAATCCCGCCGGCTTTTTCCGCGCGCTGGGCTACTTTCTGCTGACGGTGGCGGTCACCTTTGCGCTGTTCCACCTGATCCGCCGGCTGATCGCGCCGCTGTACAAGCGCATGGGCAGTTGGGGGCACAACGCCAGGCTGCAGCGCGGCCCGTGGTATAAGCGCCCCGCCGCCATTCTCGGCGCTTTCGCCATCGATCTGCTGGTGCTGCTGCTGGCGCTGGCGGCAGGCAACCTGTTTGCCCGCCACGTCCACGCCGACAGCGCCACCATTCTGCGGCTGCAGACCCTGTTTCTCAGCGCCTTCGCGGTGATTGAATTTTTCAAGGCGGTGCTGCGGCTGATTTTCGCCCCCAGCTTCGACTATCTGCGCCCGTTCCCCTTCAGCGATCGGAGCGCGCGCTATTGGAATACCCGCCTCGCCTGGCTCAGCGGCCTGATCGGCTATGGCCTGATGGTGATGGTGCCGGTGGTGGCGGTGCAGATCAGCTATTCGGCCGCCGCCGCCGTCAATCTGGTTGTGATGCTGGCGCTGACGCTGTACGCCATTTGGCTGATCCTGCACAACCGCAAACCGATACAGCAACAGATCAACCTGCTGGCCGAACGGTCGATGGCGTTTTTCAGCGTGATCCTGCGCGGGCTGGGGCATGTCTGGCACCTGCTGGCGATCGCCTATTTTCTGGTGCTGTTCGTGCTGTCCCAGTTCGACATCGGCAACAGCCTGCGCTTTATGATGAGCGCTACGGTAAAAAGCCTGCTGGTGGTCGGCGTCGGCGCCCTGCTGTCCGGCATGCTGACCCGCTGGATTTTCCGCCGCATTTCGCTGCCGACCGACGTCAATTTGCGCTATCCGATGCTCGAGCGGCGCATCAACTCTTACATCCCCAACGGGTTGAAGATACTGCGGGTGATGGTGGTGCTGGCAGTGACGCTGTTTCTGCTCGATGCCTGGCATCTGATCAACCTGTATCAATGGGCGGGCAGCGAAAATGGCCAGCGGACGCTCGGCGGGCTGGTGCATATTCTGCTGATCCTGTTGATCGCCGTGTTCAGTTGGACGCTGATGGCCAGCATCATCGAGCACCGCCTGGCGCTGGAGCTGAGCAACGGCGTGCGGCCGAGCGCGCGCGAACGCACGCTGCTGACGCTGTTTCGCAACGTGTTGGCTATCGTTATCAGCACCATCACCGTGATGATCGTGCTGTCGCAGGTCGGACTGAACATCGCGCCGCTGCTGGCGGGCGCCGGCGCGCTGGGGCTGGCCATCAGCTTCGGTGCCCAGACGCTGGTGAAAGACGTGATCACCGGCGTGTTCATCCAGTTTGAAAACGGCATGAACACCGGCGAATACGTGACCGTCAGCGGCATCACCGGCACCGTGGAGCGCATGACCATCCGCTCGATCGGCCTGCGCGACGACTACGGCGTCTATCACATCGTGCCGTACTCTTCGATCACCACGTTGGCCAACTATGCGCGTGAGTTCGGGGTATACCGCGCCAATTATACCGTCAGCCGCGACGAGGACATCGATCGGGTCAATGAGGTGCTGCATCAGGCCATCGAGGCGCTGAAGCAGGATGAACAGGTGAAGCATTTCCTGATTGGCGAGCCGGTCTTCAACGGCGTGGTGGCGCTGGGCGATCGCTCGTTCACCACCCGCGTGACGGTGCGCACGCAGGCGCTGAAACAGTGGGTGGTGCAATACGCCCTCGACCGGCTGGTGAAAATCCATTTCGATCGGGCCGGCATCGTCATGCCGCAGCAGGCGATGCAGATTTCCCGCGCGCCGCAGCCGCATGACGAGCAGGCGCCGCCCGCGGCGATCTGAGGTTAGCGCCCGCGCCCGCAGGGCTGAGCGGCCAGGAAGGCCGCCACGTCCTGCCGGTAGGCGTCGTATTGCACCGAGCGCGGGGCAAACAGGCCCACCACGTTGATCAGCCACGGATGGCGCGCGAACAGCGGCTTGACCATCACATGATCGGCCTCGTCGATACGTGTCACCGTCAGCAGCGAGGCCGGGATCGTTTGCCGATACACGCGCTCGGTTTCGTCCGCGTCCACGTTGACGTCGCGCCCGCCCAGGATCAGGTGCACCGGCGTGGCGAAATGCCGCAATCCCGCCGTCGCGTCGCTGGCCATGTTGGCGCGAATAAAGCGCCAGCGGTCGGCGCTCAATGCAGCGGCGGCGCCAGACTCACGGCGGTACTGTTCGTAACCGTCCGGCTGTTCGAGCAGCGTTTGGATGTGGCGCCAGTGCGCCTCGCGCGCGGCGATCGACGCTTCATCGTCCCCTGCCGCCGCCATCGCCGCCCGGGTGTTGTAGCGCCCCTGCCGCAGCCAGTTGATCGCCGGCGCCACCGCCAGCGTAAACGCGATGTCGGGGCGCAAACGCGCCACCTCCGGCATTACCCACCCCGCCTGACTGGTGCCCCACAGCCCCACGCAGCGCGCATCGAAGCGCCCGTCCCGCCGGGCCCAGTCGATGATATCGGCGGTTTCCCGCGCGCGATCCGCCATGGTCTGATGCAGCCAGTTGCCGCCGGAGCCGCCCACGCCCGGCTTATCGAAGGATAAAACCGCATAGCCCTGCTGCGCCATCGTCTCCCAAATGCCGTAATAGCCTTCGTCGCGGCTGGCGTTAGCCGGTCCATCGCCGTGCACGAACACCACGACGCCGGGCTTCACCGGCGCATGCTCCGGCAGCACCAGCGTGCCGGTCAGCCGATTGCCACCGGCGGTCACCACGACCGGTTCGGTGACAAAGCGAAAGTCGTTGACGTAAATCACCCAGCCGAGCACCGGCAAGAGCAGCGCCACGAGACACAGCCCTATTCTGCGCACGTCGCCTCCCCGCTGCGTTTCTCCATCAACACCCAATCGGCCTGGCCGAACAGCAAGCCCAGCGAGGCGTAATGTTCTTCGCGCCGCACCTGAAAACCGCAGCGCTGATACAGACGCTGCGCATCGACGTTGCGCCGGCTGACGTGCAGGCTCAGGCGCCGGCCTGCGCCTTGTTCGGCGGCGTAGTCGTTCATCCACTGCAGCAGTCGCCTGCCCACCCCTTTGCCGCGCTGACTCTCGGCCACCGCCAGGTAGGAAAGATACAGCTCATCGGCCGCCGGGGTGTGCTGCAACACCGCAATTTGCAGATACATACGCCAAACGTTTAGCCAGCCATAGCGGCGACACAGCCGCCAAATCGGCAAGGCGCGCGGACGTGGCCCAGCGCGGTTCTCGCCATCGATGGCATTCAGGGCAAAGGCCGCCACCACCTGTTCATCCTGTTTCACCACGAAGCTGCGCTCCCGGCTGCCGCTTTGCCGCCAACGCCACAGCCGATAGAACAGACGCCACTGAAGGTGGGTGCTCAGACGGCGCGCGCGCTGGAATTTGTCGCAGAACGCGGCGTAGATCAACGCCGCCGTTTGCAGGCGGTCAGCGTCGCGATAAGGCTCAATGTGCAACATATCAACCTCGACTAGGGTTGGCGGTAGAGCAGTTGCTCCAACAGCCGCACCGGCGTGATCGCCTCCGGCGAAGGCGACGCGAAGATCGCCTGCCGCCAAGCCTGGCTTTCGATCACGTCCAGCACCAGCTGCGCGAGCGGCAAGGGCGCTATCGCCGGCGCGATCTCGCCGATTTGCTGAGCCTCGGCGATCGTCGTCGCCAGCGCCTCAATCAACTGCCGCTGGTTGGCGCTGAACGGCTCGGCCAATGCCGGGTTACGCGCCACTTCAGCCACAATCTCCGCCGACAGTTGCACATTGTCCGGTTCGGCGACAAAAGCGTGATAGGCGGTGAAAAAGGCCGACAGCGCCTCTTTCGGCCGCTTTTTCTCGGCCCGCAATGCGGCGGCGAACTCGGCGAATACGCCGTTTTCCAGCAGCGCGATCTCGCCGATCAGCGCCTCCTTGCCGGAAAAATGGTTATAGAGGTTGCCCACGCTAACGCCCGCCGCTTGGGCGATATCCCGCATGCTGGTCTGGTGAAATCCCTTATGGGTAAAGCTGTGCAGCGCAGCGTCGACAATCTTTTCTCGGTTTCCCATCGGCAGCTCCCGAAACGGTGAAGGGGCGCTGGGCGCCGTAAATTGACACAAATAAATGAACGAACGTTCATTCATATTTAAGGATAGCATAGGCCGGTAAAATTGAACCGCGGCTCAACGGCGCAGAGATCGGTGGGAAGAGACAAACGCCGCCCCGCTTTCAGGGGCGGCGCCCGGCAAACTCAGTGCAGCGCGTCGCCCTGCTTCACCGACGTAAACGCCTGCATCAGTTTCACGACGTCATGCATGCCGATGTTGACCTGATTGATCACTTCTCCGGCGTCATGGGTCAATGCCACACCGCCGCCGGCCTGTTCCACGCAGGTCGCCATGCCGGCGATCGCCGCCGCCACGCCTTGCTGGATAGACTTGGTCATGCGTTCGATCTCGGTCGCCGCCTTGCGCGACTGTTCCGCCAGCGTGCGCACCTCGTTGGCCACCACCGCAAAACCGCGCCCGTGCTCACCGGCGTGGGCGGCTTCGATGGAGGCGTTAATCGCCAGCAGATTGGTTTGCGAGGCAATTTTACGAATGGCTTCGACGATGGTGCCGATCTGCTGAGAGCACTTGCCAAGCTCGGTGACCACGTCCGACGTTTCGCGCGCCGCCGCTTCGACCTGCTGCATGCCCTTCACCGCCTGCTGCACGATGACCGCGCCCTGCGCCGCCTGCCGGTCGGTATCGAGCGACAGATGATGCGCGTTGCGCACCATCTCTTCTTCATGCTGCTGCTGTTGCATCAGCCGGGTGATGTCCTGGGCGATCTTCACCACTTTCACCACCTGGCCGTCGTTGTCGAGGATCGGGTTATAGCTGGCCTCCAGCCATACCCGTTCGCCGCGCCGGTTGACGCGCTCAAAACGCCCGGTGATGAACTCGCCGCGCGCCAGGCGCTGCCAGTGCCGCCGATAATCGTCGGAAGCGGCGAACGCCGGTGGGCACAGCACCGCATGCGACTGCCCGCACGCCTCATCCAGCCGATAGCCCATCAGCGCCAGCATATTGTCATTGGCGCTGACAATGTCGCCCTGCGGCGTGAAAGAAATCATCGCCATCGAGCGATTCAGCGCCGCCAGCAGGCTGCGGTGTTCCTGCGCCTGGGTCACTCGCTCGGTCACTTCGCTGGCGATCTTGACGATTTCCACCACCTTACCCTGTTTATTCAGCACCGGCGCATAGGTGCCCTGCAGCCACACCGCCTCGCCGTTTTTCGCGATGCGCTTTATCGTGTCCGTGATGGGTTGCCCTTTATTCAGCGTCTCCCAATGTTCGCGATATAACGGGCTGGCGACATAGTTCGGATCGCAGAAAATACGATGATGCCGGCCTATCACATCATCGCGTTGAAATCCGAGCGTGCTGAGAAAGAGATCGTTGGCGCGCAATACCGTGCCGTCGGGCGAGAATACAATCATGGGAACGGCGTGTTCTATCGCGCTCAGCTCGGCGCCTTTGTGGGTAGTTAACTGACTGAATCGTAACAGCATAGGGTGTAGTCCTTGTGGCAGATGATCGCGCTTTTCTTATTTTGTCTGGCCACATGCCGCGCCCACACGCAGACGTGCCATCGCGGAAGGAGCGGGCAGCGCCGATCCTTCTGGTTATTGCTCTTAACCGGATTAAATTTATTTATTCAGTAAAGTAATTATTCGAATTTAAATAAACCAACAACCTAAGATTTTTATTATGAATAACTGTATTGAGAATAACGTAAGTGATGAAAATTGAAAGGTAAAATGCGGATTTTTGTCGGCGCCGGCAGGATAACCGGCGCCGGGAAGATTAACGCCAGCGTTCGGCTGCCCAGGCGGCCTGTTGCTCGGCGTCATGGAAGGTCCAGGCGACGAAGCGGCTGATCTTCTGCCCTTGCGCCATCTCGATGGTGCGCACCTCGGCCGCCCCCGCCACTTTCAGCGCATGGTAGATGGCCGGCAACGTGGTGTTTTTCGAGATAAGCGAGGTGAACCACAGGCAGTTATTGGCCTTGCTGACGCTCTCTTCCACCATCTTGCGCACAAAGGCTTCTTCGCCGCCTTCGCACCACAGCTCGTTGTTCTTGCCGCCGAAGTTTTGCACCGGCTTGTCGGCCACTTCCCCTTTGCCCAATTTATGCAGCTTGCGGCGGGTGCTGGCGCGCGCTTCCTGCTCGGACGCGTAGAACGGCGGGTTGCACAGGGTCGCGTCGAATTTCTCGGCCGCGCCGATGATGCCGCTAAAAATCAGCTCAGGCTGTTTTTGCAGCCGCAGACGCACGCTGTTGCGCAGCGTCGGGTTCATTTCGACGATCATTTTGGCTGCGTTCAGCGACACCGGATCGATTTCGGAGCCGGTGAAACGCCAGCCGTATTCGCGCAGGCCGACGATCGGGTAAATGCAGTTGGCGCCGACGCCAACGTCGAGGATCGCCACGCCCTTGCCGCGCGGGATCTTGCCGCCGTTGCTGGTCGCCAGCAGATCCGCCAGGTGGTGCAGATAGTCGGCGCGGCCCGGGATCGGCGGGCACAGGTAATCAGCCGGAATATCCCAGTGTTCAATGCCGTAAAAGTGTTGCAGCAACGCACGGTTGAGCATTTTCACCGCCGCCGGATCGGCGAAGTCCACCGAGACATCGCCCCAGGCGTTCGGTTTTACGAACGGCGCCAGCGCCGGGCAGCTGGCGATCAGCCCCGGGAAGTCGTAGCGCGAACGATGACGGTTGCGCGGATGCAGGCCGCTTTTCTGCTGCGGGAAGGTTTTCTTTTTTTCCACCGTGACGGGCTCTCTTGAAGGTATTTCCGGCGCGTAAGATAACACATCCGGCCCGGAATGGCGCAGCGGCGGGAAACCCGGCACAATGAAAGCTTCATCGATTGCCACAGGGGTCCCCATGAGCCGTGAATCTCGTTATTATTATGAACCCGCCGCCGGCCACGGCCTGCCGCACGATCCGCTGAATGCCATCGTCGGCCCGCGCCCCATCGGCTGGATCTCTTCCCGCAGCGCCGCCGGCTTGCGTAATCTGGCGCCCTACAGCTTTTTCAACTGCTTCAACTACCGCCCGCCAATCATCGGTTTCGCCAGCACCGGCTGGAAAGACAGCATGGCGAATATCGTGGAAACCGGCGAGTTCGTCTGGAACCTGGCGACGCGCCCGTTGGCGGAAGCGATGAACAACAGTTCCATCAACCTGCCGCGCGGTGAGGACGAATTCGCCTTCGCCGGCGTCACGCCGCTGCCCGGGCGCCGGGTCAAAGCCGAGCGCGTGGCCGAAAGCCCGGTGAACTTCGAATGCCGCCTGACCCAATGCATTCAGTTGCAAACCGCCGCCGGGGAACAGGTGGAGACCTGGCTAGTGTTGGGCGAAGTGGTGGCGGTGCATCTCGATCCGGCGCTGCTGGATGAACACGGCGTTTACCAGACCGCCGCCGCCGAACCGATCCTGCGCGCCGGCGGCCCGAGCGCCTACTACGGCATTTCCGAGCAGCACCGTTTCGATCTGACGCGCCCGACGCGCTGATCGTCTCCCCCGTTTATACAGAAGATGAATGGGGGAATTAACAATCAAAAAATCTGAATAAAACCGTCAACACTCTCCGATTTCATCACGTCTTCTCCTGCGCAATAATCTTCCCATCGAAAGGCACTCCCTTTCTCCATAATCCGCTTTGACAGGAATGACGAACATGAAAACCATCAAAACTTTTGCTGCTGCTATCGCTCTGGCTACCGTTTCTTTCACCACTTTCGCCGCTGAACACGTCAGCGCGCAGGATGCCGCCCAATTCGAAAAAGCCGGCGTGATCGTCGCCAGCGGCGCAACAGACCTGAGCAGCCTGAAATCCCAGTTGGCCGCCAAAGCCGATGCGGCGGGCGCCAAGGCTTTCACCATCACCTCCACCAGCGGCAATAACCTGATGCACGCCACCGCGGTTATCTACAAATAATCGCCGCCCCAGACGTCAAAAAGCCCGCCGGCTATCACCCCGGCGGGCTTTTTTTATGTTCAAGTGCATTAGCGCTGAATGGGTAAGACAGCGAGTTTTTTGCCGTCCGCTTTGTCAGCAACCAATGTAAATTCAGTCCAATATTTGCGCGGCGCCTCATTTGACGCATTGCCGACCGTCGCAATCTCAACCGAATAGCTATGCCCAATCTTGAACCCGTCGAAAGCCTCCGTCAGGCATTCGCCAGGCATGGCCGCTATCGGCTGCTGGCCCGGCGCAACCGACGTGGACCATTCCGCCTTCCCTCCGGCCCCCGATTGATAAATTCCGATGCCCACCAGCTCGCGTTTTCCATCAATATCGTCCGGCACGCTAATGCATACGCGATTGTTTTTAACGCTGACGTTTGCCGGATAGAACCAGGGACGTTCCTGCACACAGCCGCTCAGCAATGCCAGCGCCAATAAAAAAGTCAGTTTTTTCATTTCATTGCCTTAGGGTTACGCGGCTCTCGAAGGAACAACCGTAACACGGTTTCATAGCGAGTTTTAAATAGATACGACAGCTATTTTCCTATCGTCCGCTTCGTCAGCCCCCACGCGTAAACGAGCCGGAAAATTCTGTCGCCAACAGGCAGAAACCCTGTATTCAATGGGGTTTGCACACACATTTTTTTACCTGCCTATAGCTGGACTAACGGGAGAGGATGATTATCATGTTACGCAGACTACAGATGCAGAGAGCGTTGTATGCAACATATCATTGAAGGTTTCCTCAGTTTCCAGAAAGAGATTTTCCCGCAGCGCAAGGAACTGTTCCGCAGCCTTGCCTCCAGCCAAAATCCCAAAGCGCTGTTTATCTCATGCTCTGACAGCCGTTTAGTGCCCGAGCTGGTCACACAGCAAGAACCTGGGCAGCTTTTCGTTATCCGTAACGCCGGCAACATCGTCCCTTCCTTCGGCCCGGAGCCGGGCGGCGTCTCTGCTACCATCGAGTATGCAGTGGTGGCGTTGGGGGTTACCGATATCGTGATTTGTGGCCACTCGAACTGCGGCGCAATGAAAGCGATAGCCTCCTGCCAGTGCCTTGATCCCATGCCTGCCGTGGCCCACTGGCTGCACTATGCCGATGCGGCAAAAGCGGTGGTCGAGAAGAAAACGTGGAATAGCGAAACAGACAAAGTTAACGCTATGGTCGAAGAGAACGTTATTGCTCAGCTAAATAATATCAAAACCCACCCTTCTGTGGCGGTGGGTCTGCGCAACAGCGGGCTGCGCCTGCACGGCTGGGTGTACGACATCGAAAGCGGCGAAATTCGCACGCTGGATAGAAACACCAAGAGCTTCGTGTCTTTGGCCGATAATCCCGACGTCTATTTCGAATAAAATAGCGTCCGGTTTAGCCATTAAATAAAATCCACGCCGCGGCGTGGATTTTATTATCCGCCTTAAGCCAAGCGCGCCTCTATCGCCGCAGCGAAGTCGCGGCACATCCGTTCGTCACCCTCAGCGTTGTCCGCCAATACCGTCTCGCCATCCACCACCCGGATGTGCGCCTGCAAATCGAAATCTGCCGGCGGCTGCGGGCGCTTGGCCGCGGCGGCCATCGTCTGCTGCGCCTCGTGCCACGCCTGTGCCACCGTCTGGTTGCAGGCCTGCGCCAGATAGTCCGGATTAAACCCTTCGCCGGTCAGGCTGCGCAGCGTGTCGTCATGGCTGACGCTGTTGCCCGGCAACCAGTAGTGTTGCGCCAGATCCGGGCCGATGGCCGGGTTGTCCGTCAGGTAACCGTCGCGCTGCAGGAAGAAGTGACGGGTTTGCTCCACCGCCATCATCGCCAGCAGATAACCCTGATAGGAACAGGCGGACTCCAGCGACAGCAGGTGCGGGATCGCCAACGTCGGGCGCGGGCTGCCGCTGATGCCGAGGATCTTTTGCTCGACCTCGCGCGCCAGCGCGGTGATGGCTTCCGGCGTGCGCTGCTCGTCATCCCACTGATACAACGCCCACTCGAAGTACGGCACCAGCAGGATATGGCGTTCGTTGAACGCGCGCATCGGCTGGCGCGCCGCGATGCCGGCCTCAATCAGCGCATCGGGCACCGCTTCGCCGGCGGCGTTTTTCGCATAGCGCTTCAACCAGTCGGCGTCGTCCAGCAGGCTGTCGCAGAACATCGATTGGGTTTCGGCATAGGCCATCGAGGTCGGCGGGAACTCCTGCGAGAAGCACGGTGCATTCTGGCGGATGTTGGCGAAGTGCGCCGCGTGGCCGCCCTCGTGGAACAGGGTGTTGAGCCCGTAAGCGCCGCTGCCCACCTGCCCCGGCTGCGCCAGGCTGGTGAAGTTGATGCGCGCCGGCACCCATTCCCCCTGGCGCACAAACGGCGGCACCGGGCCGTGCATAAAGCCGTTCTCATATTTGCCTTTGCGCACCAGTAGATCGAGGTTCATCTCGGCGCCGCCAAAGCCAATGTGCAGACGTTTGAAGCTGTCGATCCAGCGTTCCAGCGAACGAGAGAACGGGAAGTAAGGATCCAGTTGACGGGTGACGTCGCCGGCGCTGGCGAAGCGCACGTTCCACGGCTCCAGCGCCTGGTCGCCCTTGTCGGCCGCCAGCTGCTGCAGGCTGCGCGCGTTGGCCTCGCGGGTTTCCCGCTCGAAACGATCCAGAATGGCGAACAGCTGCTCCGGCGTCATGCGCTCGGTTTTGTTCACCTTGTAGTCGAAATAGTTGCGATAGCCCATCTGGCGCGCAAAGCGGTTGCGCAAGCCAATCAGCGCCGGCAGGCCGTTATGCAGCAACCATTGCTCCAGATCGCGCAGCGCCTGCTGCGAGCTGCGGCGAGCGTCTTCGTTCGGGTTGGTCGCCTGGTTGGTCAACAGCTCGCCGAGCGAGGCCGCCACCCGCTGACCCTCGGCGTTCAGATGGGTGACCTGATAGCCCTTGCGGCGCGAGTAGAGATCGGATTCGGCGTGGATGATTTGATCCAACAGCGCCTGCGCCTGCGAGTCTTCAATGGCGTTGCAGTCGAAGAAACGCAGCCAACCTTGCAGGCCATGGATCAGCGCATCGCGCTGCGCCTCCTGCGGCAACGCTTCCAGCCCGGCAAGCAGACTGCGGATCTCGGCCAGCCGGCGCGGTTCGGCGACGAAGCGCTTATAGGCGCTTTCCGCGGCGGAAAAGCGCGCCGAGACGTCTTCATCGCCGGTGCCCATGTAGTTTTGCCAGAACAGCTCTTCTTTGGCGCGGTGAACGTCGAGGTAATCCTGGTTCAATTGATTGAAGTAATCGAGAGCCTGTTGCATAACCGTCCTTCTCAGCCGATGAGGAAATATCCCAGTATAGTCGCGCTTAGGCCTGACGCAGGCGCTGCAGCCCCTGCTCCAGCGTCTCGCTCTCGCCGGCGGCCACCAGGCAACAGGCGACCTGCCGCTGGATAGCCTGCGGGATCGCCACCTCACCCGCCAGACAGCGTTCAGTCCAGCGCGCGGTGGTTTCCGCGTCTTTCGCCGCCGGCAACGTCGGCGTTTCATCCTGCAAGGTGCGCTCCAGCAATACCCGCTGTTCACCGCCGGCAATATAGTGAATCTGCGGGCAGCGCAGCGGGTTGGCGTAGGCTTCGCCTTCGGTGCCGTGCATCAACAGCCCGCGGGCGCCGATCTGGCGGAAAAACGACGCTACCCGGCCGACATACTCCGGGTGTGAGACGCTGGCGAGGCGCAGCGCATCCTGTTCGCCGAACGGCGTCGCCAGCTTGGCCAGCGTATGGGCGCTGTTGCGCACCCCCATGCGCCAACGCAACCCGAGCTGCCGCGCCAGCGGCGCCGACAGCGTGGAAACCGGCATGAATACCGCCTCGCCGTTATCGAGGCGCTGCTGGGCGTGAGCGGCCTGTTCCGACCACGGCAGCCCCAGAGCGCGGAAAATCTCGGCGCTGGTCACGCGGGTGCTGTCGTCCAGGACGCCGTGGACCACCACCGGCAGGCCCACTTTCGCCAGCAGCAGCGCCAGCAGCGGCGTCAGGTTGGCCTGCTTGCGCGCACCGTTGTAGCTCGGCAGCACTACCGGCAGCGGGCGCCCTTGCGGCGCCTGCAGCGACAATACCTGCTGCTGCATCGCCTGGTAGAACCCCAGCATCTCCTCTTCGGCTTCGCCCTTGATGCGCAGCGCGATCAGAATGCCGCCCAGCTCAAGTTCGGGGACCTCCCCGGCCAGCATCGCCTGATACAGTTGAAAAGCGGTCTGTTGATCCAGGTCGCGCGCATGATTTTTGCCGCGGCCTATTTCTTTGATAATTTTGGTGTAATCCATCCGAAGGTTCCCCTGGCTGCCCTTCAGTTAGCATACCCTATCCGCGCCGCCGCTCAACCTCCTGCGCCAGTCGCCGCTGCGCGTCATCGCCCTCACGCAGCCCGGCGATGACCCCGCCGGCGTCGTCGGCGCTGCGGTTTTGGCTCATCTTCCATTTGCCTTCACGCCGGGTGACGGCGATCTCGATGCCGACGATGCCTTTAAGCTGCGCGGCGATGTAGTTGGCCGGCGCATCATCGAGCCGCCAGGGTTCCGGGCGTCGCCCTTCCTGCTGCGCGGTAAGAGCGATCAGTTGGCGGCGCAGCCAGGCCGGATCGTCCGTCACCGTCGGCACGCCATACAGCTGCACCACGCTGTAATTCCAGGTCGGCACCACCTTGCCGGTCTGGCGTTTGCTCGGGTACCAGCCTGGCGACACATAACCTTCCAGGCCTTGAAAGATCACCAGGCATTCCGCGGCGTGCCGCAACCGCCGCCAGTGCTCGTTGGCGCGCGACAGGTGCGCCCGCAGCCGCAGCTGCCCCTGCTCGACATCAGCCACAAACGGCAGCGGGTCGGCCGTCAATCCGTGCTTGCCGTGGCTGACCAACAGCCCCAGCGGGTGGGCGCGGATCAACGCCAGTTGGGCATCCAGATCGTCTTCGCGAAATGCGGCGGGTTGAAACATCAGTGGGGCTCCTTATCGCGCTCTCATGATGACAACAGTAAAGCACCCGCCGGCGGCCTACTTAAGATCCGCTTTCTGGCTATTTCGAGTGATCCGGTTTAACAACAACAGGGCCACGCCCATCGCCAACAGATTAAATACCATGGCGCCGGCAAAGGCCTGGGCATAGCGCTCCGCCGCGCCGCCGCTCGCCAACAGCGGCACAAAACCGACGCCGCTGACCACGATGCCCAACGCGCCTCCCACCTGCTGCACGGTGGCGACCAGACCCGCCGCCATCCCCGCCTGCCGCTCCTGCGCCAAACCCAGCACCAGATTCAGCAGCGGCGTCATGCTCAGCGCCTGACCGAACCCCAGCACCACCAACCCCGGCAGCAACCGCAGCGGATGCGCCAGCGCCTCACCCCACAGCGCCTGCGCCATCAATAGCGCCAACCCGGCGGCGTAAATCGCCACGCCCACGCTCAGCACGGCGTTGCCCCACCGCTGCGCCAGCCGGGGCGCCAGCATCGACGCCAACATAAAGGCCGCGCTGGCCGGGGCGAACAGGCTGCCCGCCTGAAAAGGCGTCAGCCCCGCCCCCGCCTGCAGCAGCAGCGCGAAACACAAGAAAAACGAGGAAGCGGTGGCATAAATCGCCAGCACCACCGCCATACCCGGCGCGAAACCCGCCTGGCGGAACAGCGCCGGATTGAGCACCGCATCGTCACCGCGCTGCGCCAGACGCCGCTCCCAACGCAGGAAGCCCCACAGCGTCAGCATCGCCAACGCCAACATCGGCGCTATCCACCACGGCCAGCCGCGCGCCGGCCCCTCCAGCAGCGGCAGCAGCAACAGCGACAGGCCGGTCGCCGCCAGCCACAGGCCAACGCCGTCCAGCCGCTGCGCCTGCGCCACCCGCGATTCGGGAATGCGCCGCACCGCCCACAGCGCCAGTGCGCCGATCGGCAAATTGATCAAAAAGATCATGCGCCAGCCGCTGCCGAACAGGTTGGCCTCGATGATAAATCCGCCGAGGATCTGGCCGAAGATCGCCGCCAACCCCAGCGTCATGCCCAGCCAGGCGAAGGCGCGCCGCCGCTGTTGCGGCGCGTACAGCACCCGCATCAAGGCGTAAATTTGCGGGAACAACAGCGCCGCCGTCGCCCCTTGCAGAATACGCGCGGCGATCAGCAGGCTGAGCGATCCCGCCAGCCCGCACAGCAGGGAGCTCAGCGTGAATCCCAGCATGCCGAGGCTGAACAAGCGCCGACGCCCGAAGCGATCGCCCAGGCGCCCACCGGCGATCAACAGCACCCCAAACGCCAGCTCGTAACCGGCGACGATCAAACCGACCCCGGCGAAATCGGCGGCGAACTGCCGCTGGATCACCGGCGCCGCCACGTTGACCACGAACAGATCGAACACCGTGACAAAACCGCCCAACAGCAGCACCGGCAGGCCGGGCAGCCCTCGCCGCTCACGAGATAATGAATGTTCCATACCACCTCCAGAGATTATGATGGCCGCAGTATGGAACAGGGTTTAAACTGTTACTATATAGCCATTTATACTATTACTGACAGCAACAGGACGGCCGACATGCCCCCACGCACCCTCGAACGCACCCGCCACGAACTGGGGGATTTTCTGCGGCAAAAGCGAGAACAACTGTCGCCAGAGGCGGTCGGCTTGCCGAGCGGCAGCCGCCGCCGCACGCCGGGATTGCGGCGCGAGGAGGTGGCGGCGCTGGCCGGCGTCGGCCTCACCTGGTACACCTGGCTGGAGCAAGGCAGGGAAATCAATGCGTCGGTGACGTTTTTGGAAAATCTGGCGCGGGTGCTGCAGCTCGACGCCGCCGGCCGCTACCACCTGTTCTTATTGGCGCATCAGCGCCCGCCGGTGCCGGTTGGGCATCAGTGGTGCCAGGTTTCGCCGTTGGTGCGGCGTCTGCTGGACGATTTGGCGCTGCGTCCGGCCTACGTCATGAACCTGAGTTGGGACATCATCGCCTGGAATCCGGCGGCACAGCGGCTGTTCGCCATCGGCGAGCGCCCAGCGCAAGAGCGCAACATGTTGTGGATGCTGTTTGCCGATCCGCAGCTCAATGAGCGCCTGCTGGAGTGGCAGGCGCAGGCGCCGCAAATCCTGGCCAGCTTCCGCCGCGACTACGCCCGCGCGCCGGAGGATGAGGTAATGCGCCAACGGGTGCAGGCGCTGGAGCGGGTGTCGCCGCCGTTCCGCCGGCTCTGGCGGCAGCATGACATTCACGGACGCTGTCAGGGGCGGCGCAGCTTCGTCGTCCCGGAGATCGGCCCGGTCACCTTTGACCATGCCTCTTTCATCGTCGACGAAGAGAACCATCTGCGGCTGGTGATGTACAGCGCGCTGCCGGACGAACCGGCCAGCGCGGCGTTTGAAACGCTGCTGCGCGAGGATTAACGACGGCTGTCGAAAATGAGTTTGCAGGCCAGCCCGGCGAACACGCCGCTCAGCAGGTAGTTCGGCCAGCGGGCGCTGAAGCGGCGACTGGCGAAACGGCTTTTCATGCCGCTGACCGCCAGGATCACCCCGCCGTTAATCAGCAAGCCGACCAGATTCAGCACCGTCGCCAGCGCCAGCATCTGCACCACCACCGAGCCGGCGCGCGGATCGATAAACTGCGGGAACAGCGCCAGCACGAACAGCGCCATTTTCGGGTTGAGGATGTTGGTGAACAGTCCCTGACGGAAAATGCGCGCGGTCGGCACCGCCTGCAACCCGGCAGAAGCCTGCAGACTGCTGCCGGATCGCAACGTTTTCCACGCCAGATAGAGCAGATAAGCTGCGCCCAACATTCTCACCGCGTCGTAAGCCAGCGGCACCGCGACGAACAGTTGCGACAACCCCAGCGCCGCCGCCAGCGCATGGCAGTAAGTGCCGAGTTGAATGCCCGCCAGCGAAGCGAAACCGGCCCGCCGCCCCTGGCTGACGCTGCGCGAAGCGATCAGCAGCATATCCGGGCCGGGGGTCAGCGCCAGCGCCACGCAGGCACCGGAAAACAACAACAGCGTTGCAGCATCAATCATGAATCACCTGATAAGAAGACGGACGGGGATGGAGCGTCCATCATAGCGACGCCGACGTGGCTTGTCAGCGCCGCTCGCGTCAGATCACCCACAGATCGAGATACTCGTTGACCGGCATCTGCGCCAGCCGCTGCCGGTCCAGCGACACCTCAAGAATGCGCTGCTGCTGCAGGGCCGGGAACTGGCGCGCCAGGTTGGTTTTGAACTTCTCGATCAGCAGCGGGATGCCCTCTTCGCGCCGCCGCGCATGGCCGATAGGATACTCCACCGCCACCTCATCCAGACGGCTGCCGTCGGCGAACTCCACCGTCAGCGCATTGGCTATCGAGCGTTTTTCCGGATCGTGATAATCGCGCGTGAAGGCGGGATCTTCATGGCAATGTATCTTGCTACGCAATGCGTCGATGCGCGGATCTTCGGCCACCCGGTCCTCGTAATCCGCCGCCGTCAGCCGGCCGAACAGCAGCGGGATCGCCACCATATACTGAATGCAGTGATCGCGATCCGCCGGATTATCCAGCGGCCCCTGCTTGTCGATAATGCGCAGGCAGGCCTCGTGGGTGCGGATGCTCACTGCGGCGATGTCGGCGGCGGTTTTGCCGGCGGCCTGCATCTGGCGGTGCAGCGTCATGGCCGCCTCCACGGCGGTCTGGGCATGGAACTCCGCCGGGAACGAAATTTTAAACAGCACGTTCTCCATCACATACGCGCCGTATGGCCGCTGGAAGCGGAAAGGTTTGCCGTTGAACGAGACGTCGTAGAATCCCCAGGTCGGCGCCGTGAGCGCCGAGGGATAGCCCATCTCACCGGTGGCGGCCATCAGCGCCAGCCGCACCGCGCGGGCGGTCGCATCCCCCGCCGCCCAGGATTTGCGGGTGCCGGCGTTCGGCGCGTGGCGGTAGGTGCGCAGCGACTGCCCGTCCACCCACGCCAGCGACACCGCGTTCAGGATCGCCTCGCGGCTCAGGCCGAGCAGCTGCGCCACCACCGCGGTGGACGCCACCTTCACCAGCAGCACGTGATCCAACCCTACCCGGTTGAAGGCGTTTTCCAGCGCCAGGCAGCCCTGGATCTCATGCGCCTTGATCATGGCGATCAACACCTGCCGCATGGTCAGCGGCGCTTTGCCCGCCGCCACCGCCTGGCGAGAGAGCCAGTCGGCCACCGCCAGGATCCCGCCCAGGTTATCCGACGGGTGGCCCCACTCCGCCGCCAGCCAGGTGTCGTTGAAGTCGAGCCAGCGGATCATGGCGCCGATATTGAACGCCGCCTGCACCGGATCCAGCTGGAAGCGGGTGCCCGGCACCCGGCTGCCGTTCAGCACCTCGGCGCCCGGCACCACCGGCCCCATCAGTTTCTTGCAGGCCGGATAGCTCAGCGCCTCCAGCCCGCAGCCGAGGGTATCGAGCAGGCAATAGTGGGCGGTGCGGTACGCCGCCGGGGTATCGACGGCCTCTTTCATCACATAATCGACGATATCGACCATTTCGCGATCGAACGGCGGACGGCGGGTATTGGCAGACTCAAGCATCATGATTCCCAAAGGCTCCATAGTGAATAACGATCGGCGCTCAGCGCTGATCCAGCGGTACGAAGGCTCGCGCTTCCGGCCCGGTATAGTTGGCGGACGGGCGAATGATTTTGTTGTCCTGCCGTTGCTCGATGATGTGCGCCGACCAGCCGCTCACCCGCGCCATGACAAACAGCGGCGTGAACATTTCGGTGGGCACCCCCAGCTGGTGATAAGACACCGCCGAGAACCAGTCGAGGTTGGGGAACATGTTTTTGGTGTCGTGCATCACGCTTTCCAGCCGATCGGCGATGTCATACAGCTTCATCGCACCCGCTTCCTGCGACAGGCGCAGCGCGATCTCTTTGATCACCTGATGGCGCGGATCGGAGACGGTGTACACCGGGTGCCCGAAGCCGATCACCACCTCTTTGTTGTCGATGCGGCGGCGAATGTCGGCTTCCGCTTCGTCCGGCGTTTCATAGCGTTGCTGGATCTCCAGCGACACCTCGTTGGCGCCGCCGTGCTTCGGCCCGCGCAGCGCGCCAATGGCGCCGACGATCGCCGAATAGACATCGGATCCGGTGCCGGCGATCACCCGGCCGGCGAAGGTCGAGGCGTTGAATTCATGCTCGGCGTACAGGATCAATGACGCGTGCATCGCCTGCTCCCAGCTGGCGGAAGGCGCTGCGCCGTGCAGCAGGTGCAGGAAGTGGCCGCCGATGGAATCGTCGTCGGTCTCCGGCTGAATGCGCTCGCCGTTGTGGCTGTAGTGATACCAGTAGAGCAGCATCGATCCCAACGACGCCAGCAGGCGGTCGGCGATGTCGCGCGCGCCGGCCGCGCCGTGCTGCTCTTTTTCCGGCAGCGTGCAGCCGAGGGCCGAAACGCCGGTGCGCATCACGTCCATCGGATGAGATGCCGCCGGCAGCGCCTCCAGCACCGTGCGCACGCTGGCGGGCAGGCCGCGCAGCGCCTTGAGCCGCTGCTTGTAGGCATGTAGTTCGTCGCGGTTGGGCAACTTGCCATGGATCAGCAGATGGGCGACCTCTTCAAACTCGCAGTGGCGCGCGAGGTCGAGAATGTCGTAACCGCGGTAGTGCAGATCGTTGCCGCTGCGCCCTACGGAACACAGCGCGGTATTCCCGGCGGGCACGCCGGATAACGCCACGGATTTTTTCGGCTTAACGCCAGTCGGGCTTTGCGGGGGGATCGCTTGGCTCATACTGTCCTCATTTGGCTTCTGCGTGAATGGCGCTTATTCGTCGCGTTGGCGAGCGAACAGAGCGTCGAGTTTCTCTTCGAACAAATAGTAGTTGATGCTTTCATACAGCTCGTTGCGGGTCTGCATGGTGTCGATGACGTTTTTCTGCGTGCCCTCTTCGCGCAGGGCGCGGTACACCCGCTCCGCCGCCCGATTCATCGCCCGGAAGGCCGACAGCGGATACAGCGCCATATCCACCCGGGCGCTGCGCAGCTCCTCGGTAGTGAACAGCGGCGTCGCGCCGAATTCGGTGATGTTGGCGAGGATCGGCACCTGCGTCGCTTCGGCGAAGCGGCGGTACATGCCCAGCTCGGTAATCGCTTCCGGGAACAGCATGTCGGCCCCGGCCGCCACGTAAGCCTGAGCGCGCTCGATGGCCGCCTCCAGCCCCTCCACCGCCAGCGCATCGGTGCGCGCCATGATCACGAAGTCCGGATCGCTGCGCGCATCTACCGCCGCCTTGATGCGATCCACCATCTCTTCGGTGGAGACGATGGCCTTATTGGGCCGATGACCGCAGCGCTTGGCGCCGACCTGATCTTCGATATGCAGCGCCGCCGCCCCGGCCTTGCTCACCGAGCGTACCGTGCGGGCGACGTTGAACGCCGATGCGCCGAAACCGCTGTCGACATCCACCAGCAGCGGCAGCGGGCAGACATCGGTGATGCGGCGAATATCGGTCAACACATCGTCCAGCGTCGAAATGCCCAGGTCCGGCAGCCCCAGCGAACCGGCCGCCACGCCGCCGCCGGAAAGATAGATGGCCTGGAACCCCGCCCGCTGGGCCAGCAGGGCATGGTTGGCGTTGATCGCGCCGGCGATTTGCAGGGGTTTTTCTTTACTCAGGGCCTGACGAAAGGCGAGCCCGGGTGAGCGCAGCGTCATGACGTTCTCTCCGATTAACCAGATGGAACAGACAGAGCAAGGGGCGGGCCAGGTTGCACTTTGGCGAGGAAAAAATTAAAAGCGATAAAAATAAAGACGTTACAAAAGCTGCTGCGCCAATCGCCAGGCAAAGGGATAAAAAAACGTTTCAGTTAACGTTTCAATCGTTGTTTCACGCAGTGCATTTGAAACAGAGTTGAAACCGGGCTACACCTAATGCAGCCACTTTCATTCGGTAACCCACCATGAGCGATCACATCACGCCGTCCCGCACGCCGGATAAACCGGTGATCTGGACCGTCTCCATCACCCGTCTGTTCGATCTGTTCCGGGATATCAGTCTCGAGTTCGACCACCTGGCGACCATCATCCCGATCCGCCTCGGCTTCGAGGAGGCGGTGCAGCATATCCGCGCTCGCCTGGCTAGCGAGCCTTGCGACGCCATCATCGCCGCCGGCTCCAACGGCGCTTATCTGAAAAGCCGCCTGTCGGTGCCGGTCATTTTGGTCAAGCCCGGCGGCTTCGACCTGCTGCAGGCGCTGAGCCAGGCGCGCAGAACCGCCGATCGGATCGGCGTCATCACCTATAAAACGCCCCTGCCCGCGCTGATGGAGTTCCAACAAACCTTCGATCTGCCGCTGGAGCAGCGCAGTTACGTCACCGAAGAGGACGCGCGCGGCCAGATCGCCGAGCTGAAAGCCGCCGGCATTCAGGCGGTGGTCGGCGCAGGCCTCATCAGCGATCTGGCGGAAGAAGCCGGGCTCACCGCCATTTTCCTCTATTCCGCCGCCACCCTGCGCGCCGCCTTCAGCGATGCGCTGGACGTAACGCGCCTGATGCTGGGCGGCGCCAAGCGCGGCGGCGATTACGCCGCGCGCGATACCCTGCAGCCGCGCTATGGGCTGAGCGATTTACAGGGCGATTCCCCGCAGATGGAACAGACCCGGCGCACCATCATGCTGTACGCCCGCTCGCCGGCGACGGTGTTGATTGAAGGCGAAACCGGCACTGGCAAAGAGCTGGCGGCGCAGACGATCCACCGCGAATACTTTTCCCGGCGCGGCGCGCCGTCCAGGGGCGCGACGCCGCCGTTCGTCGCCATCAACTGCGGCGCCATCGCCGAATCGCTGCTGGAGGCGGAGCTGTTCGGCTATGAGGAAGGCGCCTTCACCGGTTCACGGCGCGGCGGCCGACGCGGGCTGCTGGAAACCGCCAACGGCGGCACCCTGTTTCTGGATGAGATCGGCGAAATGCCGCTGCACCTGCAAACCCGGCTGCTGCGGGCGCTGGAAGAAAAAACCATCACCCGGGTCGGTGGGCAACAGCCGGTAAAGGTCGACTTTCGCGTCATCAGCGCCACCCACACCCGCCTGGAGCAGGCGATTCAACAGGGCGATTTTCGCGCCGATCTGTTTTACCGCCTGAGCGCCCTGCGGCTGCAGCTGCCGCCATTGCGGGCGCGCGGCGACGATATCGCGATGCTGGCGGAACACTTTCTGAAACAGTCGCTGGCGGCGCTCGACGTGCCGCTGACGGAGCCGCTGCGCGCCGCCCTGGCCGGGTGTTACGCCGCGCTGGGTCATTACGCCTGGCCCGGCAACCTGCGCGAGCTGCGCAACATGATGGAGCGGGTGGCGCTGATGCTGAGCACCGGCGTCGCACCGAGCGGCGAGACCCTGCAGTGGCTGCTGCCGGAGCTGGCGGCGGTCTCGCCGCCCGAGACGCAGGCGGCGCCCGTCTCCGCCCACGAAGCCCTGGCGCGGTGTGGAGGCGACCACGCCGCCGCCGCCCGGTTGCTCGGGATCAGCCGCACCACGTTATGGCGTCGGCTGAAAAAACCGAACTGAGCATCAGCCGGCGCGCCGGCCGTCCGAGGCCGGCAGCAGTCGCGCTCGCCGCTCGCCCAGCAGGTTCATGCCCGCCGCCGCCAGCAGGATGATCGCCGTCCCCAGCAGTTGCCATGCCGACAGCCGGTGGCCAAACGCCAGGCGATCCACCAGCATGGCGGCGATCGGGTAGATGAACGACAGCGAGCCGATCAGGTGGGTCGGCAGCTTCTGCAACGCGCCGTACATCAGCACGTACATCAGGCCGGTGTGCAGCACGCCGAGCGTCGCCAGCATCCCCCACTGCCCCACGCTGGCCGACGCATGAAAATCCACCAGCGGCAGCAGCATCACCGCCCCCACCGTTACCTGGATCAGCGCAATAAGATGGGGCGGCGTGCCCTTCAGCCGCTTGGCCGCCAGCGCCATCAGGGCGTAGAAAAACGCCGCGCCGAGCGCCAGCGCGATGCCCGCCAGATAATGGCTCTGCTCCCCCGCCTGCCGCGGCTGCGCCAGCACCACCAGCATCATGCCGCCGAACGCCAAGCCCAGCCACAGCAGCTTGCGGGCGGACAGCCGTTCCCCCAGAAACAGCGCCCCCAGCCCCACCAGCATAAACGGCTGGGTGTTGTACACCGCGGTGGCGATGGAGATAGAGGCATAGGAATAGGCGGCGAACAGCAGCAGCCAGTTGATCACCAGCGCGACGCCGCCGGCGATCGCCAGCAGCAGCGTGGCGCGCGTCAGCGCATCGCGGCGCAGCTGGCCCAGCGCGCCGCACACCGCCAGCAGCACCAGCGCCCCCACCGCGCAGCGCCAAAACACCACGTTGATAACCGGCTGGCCGGACATCAGCACAAACCAGCCGATGGAGCCGGAAATCAGCATCGCCGCCGCCATCTCCAGCGAGCCGCGTTTTATCTCTGCATTCATTCTGCGTTCCTCAAAGCTTGCCCAGAGACATAGCTTGCGGCTTCGCAGGGAGGCTTTCCATAGCATAAAAAAGGCAGATATGCTTAACTGCCTTTTTCTCGCAGCTACAATCAAGAAAACACCTAACGGAGGCGTTATGGATGATATCGATCGCCAAATCCTGACCATTCTGGCGGAAGATGCGCGCGCATCGTTGAAGACGCTGAGCGCGCAGGTGGGCCTGTCGTCGCCGAGCACCTCGGAAAGACTGCGGCGGCTGGAGGAAAGCGGCGTGATCCAGGGCTATACCCTGAACGTCAATCTGCAGGCGGTGGGTTACGCCTTTCAGTCGCTGGTGCGCATCAAGCCGCTGCCGGGCATGCTGAAGAAGGTCGAACAGCTGATTCAGACGATCCCGGAAGTGGTCGAATGCGATAAGGTGACCGGCGAAGACTGCTTTATCGTGCGGCTGGTGGCGCACTCGATGGAACAGCTCGACCACACCCTCGATCGGCTGGCCGAGCACGCGCAGAGCAACACCTCGATCGTGAAAACCACGCCGGTCAAGCGCCGCCTGCCGCCGCTGCTCTGATCAACGCCGCCGTTTGCGGGCGAACGGGTTGCCGCGCTTCTTCTCTTTTTTAGTCGCGTCGGCGGCGGATTTCAGCGCCGCCAGATGCGCCTTGTCGGCCTCCGGCACCGCGCGCTGCTCAATCGGGAACACCGGCAACGACGCCAACAGCCGCGAACCGTAGTTTTTGGTCAACAGCCGGCGATCGTAGATCACGATCTCGCCGTAACATTGGTTGCTGCGGATCAGGCGGCCGACCTGCTGGATCAGGTTGAACGAGGCGCTCGGCAGGCTCTGCACTTCGAACGGATAACGCTTCAGCGATTTCAGCCACTCGCCTTCGGTGATGATCACCGGGCTGTCGATCGGCGGAAACGCGATTTTGTGAATATGCACCTGGGTCAGCAGTTCGCCTTTCAGATCCAGCCCTTCGGCGAACGATTGCAGCCCCACCAGCACGCTGGCGACGCCCTTCTCCACCCGCTTGCGGTGTTCTTCCACCAGCCGGTAGCGCGGCTGGTCGCCCTGCACCAGCAGCATCAGCCGCAGATCGGTCACGTAGCTGAGGAAAGTCTGCATCGCCCGGTGGCTGCTGAACAGGATCAGCATGCCTTTGTGCTTGCCGCTCGCCTGCTCGGCGCGGAAAAACCGCGCCATTTCCTCAAGGTGCTCCGCCTCATTGGCGAGCGCCGGTTCATAGCGCATCTGCGGAATGACAATCTTGCCCTGTTCGACGTGATTGAACGGCGATGAGAGCGTTTCGAAGCGATCGCCGGCCTTCTCGCTCAGCCCGCTCATCTCTTGCAAACGCGCGAAGCTGTTCAGTGAACGCAGCGTGGCCGAGGTGACCACCACGTGCGGCACCTTGCGCCACAGCAGCTTTTCCAGCTGATCGCTGACGCGAATGCCGACGCAGTGCAAATACAGATGGGTGACGTTATCGCGCAGTTCGCGCGTGACCCATTTGGAGATCGGCGCGTTGGACGACTTGTCGAGCGCCGCCAGCCGCCACAGCTTGCTCATCGCCTCCAGATAGCCCAGCGTGCGGCTCATCTGAATGATCGAGCGGTGCAGACGCATGATGTCGTGCTTGCCGGTCTGTTCGGTAAGATCGTTAAGCACGAACTCCGCCAGCCCGCGCAGCGCATCGGTCAGTTTGAACAGCCGCGCGCAGCTCTCCACCATCTCCGCGGGCAGCTCGCCCATTTCAAAACGGTGCTCGGCCGCCACGCTGTCGCCGGGCAGATAGGCGCTGACCTGATGCTCGAAGATCTGCACCAGCTCGCGCAGCTCCTCGCAATGGTTTTTCAGCCGTTCGCTGTTGGCCAGCCCCGGCGGATTCTTCGGCCGGTACTGCGTCATGCACTGTTCGACCTGGCGCACGATCATGTCCAGTTGCAGGTTGGTCGACAGCGCGGTGATTTCCCCGTCGATCTCCAGCGCGTCGCGCGCCACCTCCGGCAAATGGTGGCCTTCGTCCAGCACCAGCAGCAGCTCTTTCGGGTTCGGCAGCACCGATTCCGTCTCCAGCGCCGCCATCACCAGCGCGTGGTTGGCCACCACCACGTCGGCGCTCTCGATCTCTTTGCGGGCGATATAGAACGGGCATTCGCGAATGTAGTGACAGTTGCGCCCCAGACAGTTGGCCTTGTCGGTGCTCAGCTTGGCCCACAGCGGATCGTCGATGCTCTGCTGATAGTGATCGCGCAGCCCATCCCACTCAAAGCGGGCCAGCGCCTTGGTCAGTTTCTGACACAGCGCCTGCTCTTCACCGCTGGACGGCGCCAGCTCGTCGTCGAGAAACAGCGTCAGATCGCCCTGTTGGCTAACGTCGGTGCTCATCGCCGCCAGGTTGCGCGGGCAGACGTAACGCCCGCGGCCAAAGGCGCCGGTGAATTTCAGATCGGGAATAATCTTCTTCAGCAGCGGCAAATCCTTGCTGTAGATCTGATCCTGCAGCGCCACGTTGGCGGTGCTGACCACCAGCGGTTTGCTCTCCGCCCGCCCGACGGCGATGCCCGGTATCAGGTAAGACAGCGTTTTGCCGACGCCGGTCGGCGCCTCGATCGCCAGATGGCGCGGGTAGTCGCCGGCCAGCGTCTTCGCCACCTCGGCGATCATCTGACGCTGGGGCGCGCGGGAAATGAAATCCGGTATTTGCTGCTGCAGGGCTTTGTACCACTGGCCAATCTGATCTTTAACTGCGGAGGAGAGCGCCATTCAACTCTTATCTAAACGAAATGATGGCGCTATTGTCCCACAGACCGCCGGCGGCGTCAGCCCGAGTTACGCCTGCGGATCGATCATCGAGGCGCGTCCGGCGCCGAACGACCATTCGTCCAACTGGGTGGTGGCGATCACCACCATCACATCCTCGGGGTTCAGCCGCAGGTTCTCCGCCAGCAGCGTCGCCAACCGCCGGTAAAAACGCCGCTTGGTGTCGCTGTCGCGCGGCCGCCCGGCGGTGATGTAAAACAGCACGAAATCCGCGCTGCGCGGCCCGCCGAGATAATCGCGATCGTAGATAAGCTCACCGGGGCGGTATTGATCGATCGCCTGAAACCTGTCCGCCGGCGGCACCTCGAAGGCCTCCACCAGCGCCTGATGCAGGCTGTCGGACAAGGTTTGCAGGTAGTCGGTGGATTTGCCCTGATGCAGGGCGATGCGGCTAAACGGCATGGGGCGCCTCCGGTTCCAGCTCGCGCAAGCGCGCCACGGCCGACGCCGCCGCGGGCCAGCCGGCGTAAAACGCCAGATGGGTGATGAGCTCAGCCAGCTGCTGATGCGCCACGCCGTTGCGCTGCGCCAGCTGCAGGTGAAACGGCAGTTGCTCCAGGCGGTTGAGCGCCACCAGCGCGGCGACGGTGATCAAGCTGCGCTCGCGCGGGCTCAGTTCTGGCCGCTGCCAGACATCGTCAAACAAGACGCTGTCGCTGAGCTGCGCCAGCTTGGGGGCGATATCGCCGAACGCCTGTTGTCCGGCCCGGGATTCTGATTGCATCACACTCTCCTGTCAGTTGCAGATAGCCTTACGCTACCCGCCGACGAGGCGTGTGAAAATCGGGATTTTCGGCAGTCTCGGTTCAGAAAAACGGGAGGGTTCCCCGCCGACGGCGGGGAGATATTACGATTCCAGCGGCGCAACGCCGTCGAAATGGGCGCTCAGCAGCGCATTCAGCTCCGGCCGCTGCTCCACCCGTTCGGCGATGGCGTAAAGCCGCGGGCAGTGTTGCCGGAACCACGCGCGCCCCGGCCGCCAGTTGCACATCACCGCCACGTACAGGTCCAGCGCGCTGAAGCTCTTGCCGAGAAACCACGGGCCGGCGGCGCCGGCGGCGGCGTTCAACTGCCGCAATAAACGCTCGCGATAGCTCATCACTGCGTTTTTCAGCTGTTCCGCCCCTTCCGTTTTCGGCTGCCAGCGCTGCGGATGGTCGGCGTAGGTGAAAGTGGGATAAATCTCCGCGTTGATGAACAACAGCCAGCGCAAAAAGCGCGGCAACAGCGGCGAGCCGCCGGGCGGCGCCAATTCGGCGTGCGGCGCGCGATCGTGCAGCAGCAGGATAATCGCCGCGCTCTCCGTCATCACTTCGTCATCAGGCAGCACCAGAGTGGGGACCTGGCCGAGCGGGTTCAACGCCAACAGGCGATCCCGATCCGGGCCCTCCTGGGTGTAATCCACTTCCTCGTAGCCCCAGGGGAACGCGGTCAGCACCAACGCGGCGGCCACGATGGTCGAGCCACACCCCTGCGTACCGAACAATGTATAAGTATCGTGCATGATTCCTCCGGAAACCGATCAGGCTATCGGTAACTGTAGACCAGCCGCCGACCGTCGGTTGCAGAAAAAATTCACCCTTTGCGCGACTTTTTTAATCGTTCGACATGAAAATGAATTTTTTGTCATAAATAGATCACATTACTACGGTAAAAATTCTCCGCCGCCAACAACCGGACGGCACAGTAAAGCAGCAATGCAACTGATGATAGCGTCTTTTAATCGAATAAAGCAGGGTAACCCATGAAACGTAATCTTCTGGCCGTTATTATTCCGGCACTTTTACTTGCGCAAGCGGCACAGGCAGCAGAAATCTACAATAAAGACGGCAACAAGCTCGATTTTTACGGTCGTGTGAAAGCCCTGCATTATTTCTCCGATGATGCCGGCAACGATGGCGATAAAACCTACGTCCGTATCGGCTTTAAAGGCGCGACTCAGATTAACGATATGCTGACCGGTTACGGCCAGTGGGAATATCAGATCGCCGCTAACCATTCTGAATCCGACGGCACCAAAGACACTAAAACGCGTCTGGGCTTCGCCGGTCTGAAATATAAAGACCTCGGTTCTTTCGACTACGGTCGCAACTACGGCATTATTTACGACGTCGGCGCCTGGACGGATATGCTGCCTGAATTCGGCGACGACGCGTACGTCAAAACCGACAACTTCATGAACGGCCGCACCAACGGCGTCGCCACCTACCGCAATAACAACTTCTTCGGTCTGGTCGACGGCCTGAAATTCGCCGTCCAGTATCAGGGCAAGAACGAAAACGACGGCCGCTCCGCCAGCAAGGCTAACGGCGACGGCTGGGGTCTTTCCTCCAGCTATGAAATCATCGACGGCCTGAGCGTGGGCGCCGCCTATGCCTCTTCCAACCGCACCGCCAGTCAGAAAGCGGGCACCTTCGGTAAAGGCGACAAGGCCGATATCTGGGCCGCCGGTCTGAAGTATGACAACAACGATGTCTACCTGGCCGCGACCTACTCGGAAAGCCGCAACATCGCGCCAATTTCCGGCACCGCCACCATCAATAACCGCTCCACTTCCGTCAGCGGCTTCGCCAATAAAGCCGAAGGCCTGGAACTGGTTGCGCAATATCAGTTCGACTTCGGTCTGCGTCCATCGCTGGGCTACGTTCAGCAGAAGGGCAAAGATATTGAAGGCATCGGCGATACCGACCTGGTGAAATATATCGACGTCGGCGCGTACTACTATTTCAACAAGAACATGTCGACCTATGTGGATTATAAAATCAACCAGCTCGACAGCAATAATAAGCTGGGTCTGAAAGACGACAACGTGATTGCCGTCGCCCTGACCTATCAGTTCTGATGTGATGAATGAATAACCACCACTGCAAACTTTAGCGTCACTTGATACCCAGAGTTTTATTTCGCCGGGCGGCTGCGTCCGGCTTTTTTGTTTTTATTTTCCCCGCCGGCGAATGCCCCCGCTTGCCTTGCCAAACAAACGGGTCTACATGTATAGCTTTCCCCCGAGCGGAATCAGCCATGCATAACGACGGTCGGTTTAACTATCACAACGCCGTGCGCTACAGCAGCGACGAACTGGCGAACATCCTCAACCACTGTTTTGAAAACTACATCGTGCGTTTCGTCCTCGACGGGCCGACCTTCGCCGCCCGCTTCGGCGCCGAAGATCTCAGCCTGAACGACAGCCTGATCGTCACCCATCGCAATGAGCCGGTGGCGGTGGCGCTGATCGCCCGCCGCGGCCGGCACAGCCGGATCGCGGCCTTTTCCGTACGCCCCGAGATGCGCGGCCAGGGGCTGGGTAAGGCGCTGATGCAGCGGATGGTGGCGGATGCCCGTCAGCGCGGCGACCATCGGCTGTCACTTGAAGTGATCGAAGGCAACGAAGCCGCGCTGGCGCTGTACCACCGCGCCGGGCTGCGCATCGTGCGCACCCTGACCGGCCATCAGGCGCCGGCGGCGGTGCCGCCAGGCAAGGCGGTGCTGCAGGCGGTCGATCCGCTGACCGTCAGCCATCGCCTGACGGCAGAAGGCGCCACCGACCTGCCCTGGCTGATCGCCCCCGAATCGCTGTTCAAACTGCCGGGCAAACCGCGCGCTTATACCCTCGAACGCCAAGCCTACGCCGTGGTGATGCCCGGTGCCGAGCACTGCTGGCTGCGCCTGATCTACGTGCCGCCGCAGCATCGCGGCCAGGGGCATGCCCGCGCCTTGCTGGCCGCTCTGCAAGCGCAGTTCGCCCCTTTGCCGCTGACCGCCAACGTTTTTGTGCCCGAGGTGGCCGCCCCCTTCTTTACGCATCTTGGCTGGCGGCAGGATCCCCTGCGTCAGTTCGAGATGGATATGCTGCTGGACAGCCCACAATAAAAAAGAGAGATAACAATGGCAGGAAAACAGGTACGCACACTCACCCTCGGCGCGGCGATGGGCGTCGCGCTGCTGGCCTTGACCGGTTGCGCGCAGTCACCGCACGCCGACGCGCAGGCCCAGCAGCGGTTGGCGGATCAATCGGTGCTGGCGGTCAACTGGTTCCAACAGTCCGGCGAATACCAGGCGCTGGCGCATCAGGCGTTCAACAGCGCGCAGCGCGCCTTCGATCAGGCCAGGGCCGCGCCAGGCCGTAAAAAGGCGGTGGTGGTCGATCTGGATGAAACCATGCTGGATAACAGCGCCTACTCCGGCTGGCAGGCGCAGCAGGGCCGACCGTACGACGGCGCGACTTGGGCCAAATGGACGCAGGCCGAACAGGCCGCCGCGGTGCCGGGCGCAGTGGCGTTCGCCCGCTATGTTAACGCCCATCAGGGGACCATGTTCTACGTGTCGAACCGTAAACAGAGCGACTATGCCGCCACGGTGGCCAACATGCAGAAGCTCGGTTTCACCGGCCTGTCGGCAAAAACCGTGCTGCTCAGCACCGACACCGCCAATAAACAGGCGCGCTTCGACGCCATCAAACAAGCCGGCTATGACATCGTGGTGTACGCGGGCGACAACCTGAACGACTTCGGCGCCGCGACTTACCACCAGGACAATGCGCAGCGCCGGGCGTTCGTCAGCGAGAACCAGGCTAAGTTCGGCACCGAATTCATCGTACTACCCAACCCGATGTACGGCGACTGGGAAAGCGGCCTGGCTCGCGACTACAACAAACTGACGCCGCAGCAAAAGCTGCAGGTGCGCCAGCAGGCGATCAAAGCCTGGCGCGGGCGCTGATCCAGGAATAGGGCGAAATGCCCCATATAACCTAATATTTTGTAAAAAAGGGATTAACAGAGCATGCCGCCGAACCAATGGGGACGTTAGTTCGGCGGCATGAAGATGAAGAAATGTGGATGCTCACATTTTGGGTTGCGGGCATCAGAAATGAGAGAAATCGGTATCGGCACCGCCCTGTGAGTTAATCCCACAACGCTTCTCGGTGAAACGAGCACTTTCACATCCTTTCAGCAATATCAGAGTAGCTAATCCGTTAATTCTCTCGATTTTAATCGCCCGAACCGCGTAGCAGCATCCGCTCTTTGATGTAATCTGAACGTAACCTAAGCAGGCAAGGCACGGATCTTCAATGTCAAATGGCTATGGGGACTTGCAACATCATTACAGAACTTTCTCGAAACAGACCGCCTGTGGATTACCTCGATAACGGCCATAGTTTTCGCGTATCCGATACCCCTGAGCCAGATAAAACTTGATGGCACGTTGGTTCACTCTTCGAGTTTCCAGCCACAGTTGTCGATACCCCAACCATCGAGCCTGCTGTTCCAAAGCATGCAATAATTTACGGCCAATGCCGTTGCCAGGCTCCCGCACATACATTCGTTTCAGCTCTGCAACGCCAGAAGTTAATCGACGAAGCGCCCCACAAGCTACAGCTTCATCGGCAGCATTGCGTACCAACATAAAACAACCTCCATCCGCTTCTATAGAAGCAGGATCAAACGAGGACGTACCGCTATCGCCGGTGATCTCAGCCAACTGCACCGACAACTCCGCCATCAGTGTCAGTGCGTCCAAGCTATCGACTTCACTTAATAGTATCCGAAGAATCACAGCAGTTTGTACATATAGCAGGTGGCCTCCAACGCCCCGCCGTCGCTGGCGCGGGCGTATTGCGGGATGTCGCCCGCCGCCTCGAACCCCAATTGGCGGTACAGCCCCTGCGCCGCGCTGCCGCTCAGGGTATCCAGCACCAACAGGCTGCGGCGATGACGCGCCGCCAGCGCCTGCACTTCCTGCATCAACAGCCGGGCGACGCCCTGCCGCCGCGCCTGCGGGTGCACCATCAGCTTGACCACTTCCGCCCGGTGACGGCCGTTGTCCGGCATCGCCAACAGCAGCTGCACGGTGCCGACCGGCCGGCCGTTCGCGAGCGCCACCAGCATCGCACGCTCTCCCCGCGCGATGGCCGGCAGCACCCCCTGCCAAAACGCCTGCGCCTGCGTCAGCGTAAAGGGCATGACAAAACCGATGCTGGCGCCGTGCGCCACGCTGGCGTGCAGCATCTCGGCCAATTCGACAATGGCGCTTTGCGCCGCGCCGGCGTCCCACTGTTGCAATTCAATCATGGCTATGGCCTGCAGATAACGAGGGTGTAATGGGCCGGCTCATCGCCGGGGACATGGAAACGGGAGGCGCCGAACAGGCGGTAGCGCAGGCAGTCGCCGGATGATAACCGGAAAACGCGCCCTTCCAGCGTCAACTCCAACTGCCCGGACAGCAGCCAGAGATGGTGCTCCAACGCCGGAATCGACGGCAGGTCGTAATCTATCTGCGCGCCGGCATCGAGCCGGGCTTCGATAAATTCAGCCTTATACAACGCAGCGGGGGGAGAAACGGAGCGACGGTGAAAACCGCTGGCGCGATCGACCCACACCGGTTGCTGCTGCGGCCGCAACAGCTCCGGCGGCTCGTCTTCGATCTCGCTCAGCAGGCGCGACATGGTCAACCCATAGGCGGCGCACAGCCGGTTCAGCAACGACGCCGTCGGGCTGGTCTCGGCGCGCTCCACCCGCGAGAGCGTCGCCCGGCTAAGGCCGGTGCGCTGCGCCAGCTCCTCCAGCGACCACGCCCGTTGCTGGCGCAAATCCGCCAGCCGCTGCGCCAACCTCAGGTCGGCATTGTCCAGACCGTTATCCATCGTTCACACTCCGCTTGAAAATCCCATATAAGAGAAATAATCTCAAATTAGAGATATAGCAAGCGAATTTTAACAATGTCGCGCAGGAATAACGCCAGGATCACCGCAAACATCGCCGAATGAGGAGAAGCGTTCTAGCACTCGCGCGAGGACGGGTTGGGTACAAAATTGCCCGTCTCGGCGGCCGGCGGCGCGATCGCGGCGCAGCGCCAGGCGCTGAATACCGCCAGCAGCGGCGCCAGCGCGAACGCCAGGAACAGCCAACGCGCCGCCGATGCCGCGCCCGCCGCGCCGCCCGGATCGTTCAGCCCCGCCAGGTTGGCGATCATCCCCGCCAGCGCCGCGCCGAATGCGGTGGCGAACAACTGCACCGTGGTGATCGAGGCGCCGGCGATGTCTTTGTCCGCTTCAGGAGCCACCTGCAAAATGCGCGTCAGCAGATGCGGCCAGCCGAAGCCGATGCCGAATCCCACCAGCGACAACGCGATGACGATCGGGGTCAGCGCCTGCCAGTGACCGCCGGAGGGCGTCGGCATCAGGATCGCCAGCGCCAGCAGGCCCACCAGCACGAACAGCGGCCCGCTGACGATCGCCCGGCGAATGCCCGCCCCGCGCCAGCCGGAGCTGAGGATTTCGGACAACGTCCAGCCGGCGGCCATGGTCGCGGCGATATAGCCGGAGATCAGCGGCGACTGGCCGTGCAGCAACTGCAGGAAATAGGGCACGAAGATTTCGCTGGTCATGCCGATCACCAGCAACGACACCGTAATATAGAGCGCCGCCAACGATGAGCCGCGCCGCAGCGCACCGTGCGGCAACAGGCGCGCGCGCGAGCGCGCCTCGCGCTTCATCAGCCAGGCCATCAGCGCCAGCGAAAGCGCGATGCCCGCCAGGTTGATCCAGACGCTGTGCGCCAGGCTGCCGGCGGACACCACCAGCACCGCCACGGTCAGCAACAGCAGCTGCGCGGTCGGCAGCGGCGCGGCCGCCTGCTGCGCCTGGCCCTTGGGCAGGATCAGGAAGGTAAACGCGGCGTACAGCGCCATGATCGGCAGCAGAATGCCGAAGGCCCAACGCCAGGCGTGCAACTCGGCGAAAATGCCGCCTACCGCCGGGCCGAGCAGCGTGGCGATGCCCCACATCGCCGAGATAAGCGCCATGGCGCGCGGCCACAATCGCTGCTCGAACACCAGATTGATCATCGCGTAGGAGAGCGCAAAGATCAGCCCGCCGCCGAACCCCTGCACCGTGCGGCCGATCAGCATCACCGGCATGCTCGGCGCCAGCGCGCACAGCCCCGCTCCGGCGATGAAAAACAGCGAAGCGACCAGATAGGCGTTGCGCGCGCCGTAGCCGCTGAGCAAGCGGGCCGACAGCGCGGAGCCGAGGATCGACGCCACCACGAACAGCGTGGTGTTCCAGGCATAGAGATCCAGACCGCCGATATCCTGCACCACCGAGGGCAGAATGGTGGTGGCGACCAGAATATTGATGGCATGCAGCGCCACGCCAAGCGAGAGCGCGATCGCACTGGCCGCATTTTTGCCGGAGAAAAGGTCGCTCCAGCGGCTATCATCATGGGTTATCACGGTTGTTGTCCTGTTTTCAGAGGAATGGCATTGAGTTGGTCATGAGATTGCGTTAAATTTAACAAGAGTTATCTTGGAATAAGTTAGGGCGAGGCGGAGAAATATGTCAAGAATAAACTTGGAAAATGGCGACAGCACCGCACAATCGGTCAGTGACCGTTTGCTGACGCTATTGAAGACCCGCGGCCCGCAGCAAGCCTCAGACGCAGGAAAAGTGCTCGGCACCACCGGTGAAGCGGCCCGCCAGCAGTTCGTCAAGCTGGCGAAAGAGGGGCTGGTCGAAGCGATCGCGGAAACGCGCGGCGTGGGCCGCCCGGTGCAGCTGTGGCATTTGACTGCCGCCGGTAACGCACGCTTTCCGGACACCCATGCGGATCTGACGGTGCAGCTGCTGCGCACCGTGCGTGACAAGCTGGGTGAACAGGCGATCGACCTGCTGATCGAGACCCGTGAGCAGGAAAACCGCATCAACTACAAGCAGGCGATGATCGGCGCCACCGATCTGCGCGAACGCGTGGCGCGCCTCACCGAGATCCGCTGCCGCGAAGGGTATATGGCCGAATGGCGTCAGGAGGAAGACGGCGCCTATCTGCTGGTGGAAAACCACTGCCCGATCTGCGCCGCCGCCACCGTCTGCCAGGGCTTCTGCCGCGCTGAGCTGAGCATCTTCACCGAAGTGCTGCAGGCGCAGGTGGAGCGCGCCGAACACATTCTGGCCGGCTCTCGCCGCTGCGCCTACCGGATTTCTCTCTTGTAACACCGGTTTTTGCCCGCGTTTTCAACCGGTACAGATTATTCTGCTTGTGCACCCCGCACCTTCCCTTCTAAGGTTGAATTATCGAATATTCAGGCAAACAACGGGCCCCGCGCCCGTTCTGACACCTCCGTCGGCGCGCTGCGCACGGCGGCAGAGTAACCCCACGGGAGTTGAACGATGAAGAAGCCGCATGCCGGATTCTGGCTGGCGACGCTGGGGCTGGGCGTCTGCTGGCTGCTGGCGCTGCTGACTCGCGATCGGCTCAACGGCATACTGCTGGCCGGTGCGGTGCTTGCGCTGATCTTTACCCCCGCCGCCCGCCGCAAGGGCGCCGCCCTGGCCGCCTTGGGCGGCATCGGCATGGATGGTCTGTGGAGCTACAGCGGCGTGCTGCATTACAGCGGGCAACACGGCCTGCCGCTCTGGACCATCGCGCTGTGGATCGGCTTCGGCTGCTGGTGGTATTGGCTGTTGGACGTGGTCAGAGCGGCGCCCTGGCCGCTGGCGGTATTGGGCGCCGCCCTCGGCCCCTTCGCCTACGCCGTGTCCTGGAAACTGGACGCCCTGCTGCCCGGCGTGCCGCCGGAGTTCATGCTGCTGCTGCTGGCCATCGGCTGGTCGATTTATCTGCCGGCCGTCAGTTGGCTGCAGTGGAAACAGCAAGGCCATTGAACGGCTTTCGGCCGCCGGAAAAATAATGCCGCAGGCCATTGCTTATCGGTTGCCCGATCGGGTTTACTGAGCGTTCTAATAATAATCATTCCCGCAAAATACAATCCTATGCTTAGCCAACAAAGCCGTAGCGTCCTGCCGTTGATCGGGGCGTTGTTCACGTTATATATCGTTTGGGGTTCCACCTATTTCGTCATTCGTCTGGGCGTCGAACAGTGGCCGCCGCTGATGATGGCCGGGATTCGCTTTCTGCTAGCCGGCATCGTGCTGTTCAGTTTCCTGGCCTGGCGCGGCCACGCGCTGCCGACGCCGAAGCAGTGGCTGGCCGCCGGCGCCATCGGCATTCTGCTGCTGGCGGTGGGCAACGGCCTGGTGACGGTGGCGGAACACCAACACGTACCGTCCGGCATCGCGGCGGTGATGGTGGCGACGGTGCCGCTGTTCACCCTCTGCTTCAGCCTGTTGTGGGGCATGCGCAACACCAAGCTGGAATGGGCCGGCATCGCGCTCGGATTGGTGGGCATCGTGCTGCTTAATACCGGCAACAACCTGGTGGGCAATCCGACCGGCGCGCTGCTGATTTTGCTGGCGTCGGCCAGCTGGGCCTTCGGATCGGTGTTGGGATCGCGCATCTCGCTGCCGGCCGGGCCGATGGCCGGCGCGGCGGAGATGCTGGTCGCCGGCGTGGTGTTATTGGCAGCCAGCCAGCTGAGCGGCGAGCGCCTCGTTCAGATGCCGAGCACCGGCGGCTTTCTGGCGCTGGGTTATCTGATCGTCTTCGGTTCGATGCTGGCGATCAGCGCCTATATGTTCTTGTTGAAGAACGTGCGCCCGGCGGTCGCCACCAGCTATGCCTACGTCAACCCGGTGGTGGCGGTGCTGCTCGGCATCGGTTTTGCCGGTGAATCGCTGGCGCCGCGCGAGTGGCTGGCGCTGGTGATCATCGTGGCGGCGGTGGTGCTGGTGACGCTGGGAAAATACCTGTTCGCCCGCCCGGCCAACGTACAGGCCATCGACTGCGAACGGCGGTGATCACAAAGGGCGGTCTGCGGGCCGCCGTTAAAAACGATTCTTGTTTCACCCGGCGAAGGGGCTATAATTCCCGCTGTTCCAAGCAACCTGCGAAATTATTCCTATGCTGAAAAAAGCGTTCGTCATCGTCATCGCCCTGTGCGCCTTCGGTTCTCTGGGCGGCGTATTCCTCGCCGGGCTGAACATCTACACCCGTTCCACCACCCCGCACGAAGAAAGCGCGCCTGCCGGGGATACCGCCGCCACGCCGGCGCAAACCGAAACCCTTCAGGCCAAGTGATCGTCCATCCAACGCTGGCAGCGCTGCTGTAAAAAGCGCTGCAGCTGCCTGACGCGTTCCGACACCTGCGAACGATGCGGGCAGACCAGATTGATCGGCACCGCGTCGCTGCGCCATTCCGGCAACAGTTGCACCAGCCGCCCGGCGTGAATGTCGGCCGCCACGTCGATCGCCGACTTGCGCACCACGCCGTGCCCCGCCAGCGCCCAGCGCCGCGCCACCTCGCCGTCATCGGTAAAATAGCTGCCGTTCAGTGGCACTTCGACCCCCTCCTCACCGCGCCACAGCCGCCATTCTACCTGCCGTTTGCCGCTGGGCTGATACACCAGAATGCTGTGCCGAACCAGATCGGCCGGCGTTTGCGGCGCGCCGTGACGCCGCAGGTAATCCGGGCTGGCGCAGATCAACCGCCGATGCTGCGGCAAGATCGGCAGCGCCACCAGCGAAGAGTCGGCCAGCGGCCCGAAGCGCAATGCCACGTCCACCGGTTCGCGGAACAGGTCGGCCTGCCGATCGTTGATCAGAAGCTGCAGCTGGATATGCGGATGCTGCAGGCGGAACTCATCCAGCCAGCAGAGCAGCAAATTGCGGCCAAAATCCGACGGCGCGGAAATCTGCAGCACCCCGGACAGCCCCTGATGCTTCTCGCGGATCGCCTGCTCTCCTTCGGCTAACGCGCCCAGCGCCAGGCGCGCGCTGTCGAGATAGCGAGCCCCCTCCTCCGTCAACCTCAGGCTGCGGGTGGAGCGCACCAGCAGCCGCGCGCCCAACTGCTGCTCCAGCCTTTTCACCGCAATGCTGGCCGCCGCCGGCGTCATGTCCAGCGCGCGCGCCGCGGCGGAAAAACTGCCGCCGTCCACCGTGCGGACAAACACCTCGAGATCGACAAATGAGGTCATCTGCTCCCCCTCTTTTTAGCCCAATCAATTATTAAGATTAATTTACAAGTGTTTGCTATTAGGCGGGCTTTTTTCCTCATTTTCAATCAGGAAAGATAGATCCCGTTGAAACTTACCTAAAAAGAGGCCTTAACATGACAATTCCTGACTCCCCCCTGAAACGACAAAAGCTGGTGATCCTGGGCGGCACCAGCGGCATTGGCGCCGCGGTGGCCTACGCAGCGGCGGCGCGCGGCGCTGAAGTGGTGCTGGCTTCGCGCCGCCTTCCCCACGCCGGGGAGAAAAACGACGCGCTGCATCTGATGCAGGCCGATCTGACCGATGAAGCGTCGCTGCATGCGCTGTTTGCCGCCGTCGGCGCTTTCGACCATCTGGTGATCACCGCCGGGCCGCTGGTGCAGGCGAAACCGCTGGCGGAGACTGCTTTTGAGCAGGCGCAGGCCGACTTCAACGTCAAATTCTGGGGCAGCTTGCGCGCGGTGCAGGCCGCGCTGCCGACGCTGGCGCCGCAGGGCTCCATCACCCTGACTTCCGGCCAGCTGTCGCGCAAATACCTCGGCGGTCAGTTGATCAAAACCGGCATCAACGCCGCGCTGGAAGCGGTCGGTAAACAGCTGGCGAAGGAACTGGCGCCGCGGCGGGTGAACGTGGTCAGCCCCGGCATCACCGCCACCGAAGCCTACGACGGCATGAGCGCCGCGCAGCGTCAGGCGCTGTTCGAGCGCGTGAGCGTCAGTCTACCGGTCGGCCGGATCGGCCAGGCGGCCGACGTCGCAGCGGGTTACCTGCTGGCGATGGAGAACGGTTTCGTCACCGGCAGCGTGATCGATATCGACGGCGGCGGCCTGCTGTAACGGCGGCTAGAGCGCCGTTACGCCCTGTGCGGCTGCCTGCTGCTCCAGCACGGTGATAATCTGATAAGCCGAGCGCGGCACCAGGCTGAAATCGCCGATCAGCAGGCGGTCGCTGACCGCCTCATCCAGCATCGCTCGGGCGCCGGCGCGCAGGATGTCCACCTGTTCCGGCGGCGTGCCGGCTGCGGTGATCAGCGGCAAACCCGGCACCGCCGCCGTGCGGCCAATGATTTTCAGCCCCTCCAGCGCCTGCGGCTGCGCGCGGCGCAGCAGTTCCATGCTGATGGAATCGATGGCGGCGATATCCGCCTGCCCGCTGCGGATCAGTTTCAGCGACTGATAATGCGCCCCGGAAGCGATAGCCGCACCGAAGAATTTCCCGTCCTGCGCCAGCGGCGCGATCAGCGCGCGCAAGCCGTTGTAGCCGGACTGGGAATCGGTGCTGTTATACGCCACCGTCCGGCCGCGAAAATCCGCCAGCCGTTCGCCGGAGTCGCCCGCGCGCACCACCAGCCAGCTGCGGTAATTAGGCCCGTCGCACCCTTCCACCCGATAATGATAGGTTCCGATCAGCTGCACCTGCGGCAGGCTGCTGACCAACGGATAACCACAGGTTTGGCTGAGCAAGAGATCCTCGCGCCGCCAATGCTGCGCCAAATCGTCCGGCCAACTGAGCCGTTCCGGCGCCGCCGGCAGCCCCAGCCGCAGCAGCTTGCCGCGCAAGACCTGCCAGAAAGCGTCGGCCTGCTCCCGGCCAACGCCGTACATCGGTAGAGACACCTGCATCATTTCCCCCTTACCCCGCCGGAGTGGCCGCCAGCGTCTGCTGACGCCAGGCGGTGAGATAACGCACCCAACGTTCGAACAGCATATCGGTGATAATAGCCAACAACGCCACAACCGCCGCGCCCTGGATCACATAGGCGGTGTTAAACCCGGTTAGGCCGATGATGATCGGCGAACCGAGCGTTTTGGTACCGACGGTGGAAGCGATGGCCGCCGTGCCGATGTTGATGATCACCGACGTGCGGATCCCGGCGACAATCACCGGCGCCGCCAGCGGCAGTTCAACCCGCCACAGTATTTGCCAGGCGCTCATCCCCACGCCGCGGGCGATCTCGCGCGTGGCGGGCGGCACCGATTCGATGCCCGCCAGCGTGCCCTGCAGGATCGGCAGCAAGCCGTACAGCACCAGCGCGATGATCGCCGGCTGCTCGCTGAAGCCCATCACCGGCACCGCCACCGCCAACACCGCCACCGGCGGGAAGGTCTGCCCCACCGCCACCACCGTTTCCAGCAGCGAACGAAACTCCCGGCCGCCGCGTCGGGTCACGGCGACGCCCGCCGCCACGCCGAGAGCCACCGCAATCAGGCTGGAGATCGCCACCAGCGACAGGTGCGCCCCCACCAGCGCGATAAAGCTGTCCTGCTGATAAATGGGCCGGTCCAGATCGGGGAACCAGGCGGCAAACAGGCCGCGCAGATGATCCATGCCGAACACCAGCGCCAACAGCAGCGCCAGCGTCCAGGGCAGCGGATCGCGCAGCAGGCGCCAGAGACGCCCGCTCATGACAGCGCCTGCCCGGCGATCAGATCGTGGAAGTGCAGAACCCCCAACGCTTCGCCTCGTTCATCCACCACCGGCAGGCAGTCGCTGCCGCGCGCCACGAACACCGACAGCGCCTCGCGCAGGCTCATGGCGGCGGCGATCGGTTCGCCCCCGGCGACACCGGGCCGCACCCGCTCCGCCACCGTCCCCAGCGACAGCAGCTTGATGCCGCGATCGCTGCGCCCGAAGAAGTCACGCACGAAGTCGTTGGCCGGGGCGGTCAACAGCGTCAGCGGGGTGCCCTGTTGTACCACCCGCCCCTGATCGAGCAGCACCAGGCGATCCGCCAGGCTCAACGCCTCGTCGATGTCGTGCGTCACCAGCACAATGGTGCGGCCCGAGATCTGATGAATGCGGGCGATCTCCGCCTGCAGCGCCGCGCGGGTGACCGGATCCAACGCGCCGAACGGTTCGTCCATCAACAACACCTCGGGATCGGCGGCGAGCGCGCGCGCCACTCCGACCCGCTGCTGCTGCCCGCCGGAAAGCTGGTGCGGATAGCGGCGACGAAACAGCTCCGGTTCCAGGTGCAGCAGCTCCAGCAACTCGGTAACCCGATCGCGAATGCGCGCACGCGGCCATTTCAGCAGCTGCGGCACGGTGGCGATGTTCTCCTCCACCGTCCAATGTGGAAACAGGCCGATCGATTGGATCGCATAGCCCATGCGCCGCCGCAGATCCTGCGGTTTAAACGACTGGATCTCTTCGCCGGCAAAGAGAATCTTGCCCCGATCGTGTTCGATCAGGCGGTTGATCATTTTTAACGTCGTGGACTTGCCGGAACCCGAGGTACCGATCAACACGGTGAATTCGCCCTCGGCGATGTGCAGCGTGAGATCGTCCACCGCCGGCTTACCCTGAAAAATTTTGCTGACTTGCTCAAAGTGAATCATCGGCGCGATACGTCCAGGATTGAAACCCAAAATTTAAACAGCGAATCGACGATGACCGCCATCATGACCACCGGGATCACCCCCAGCAGAACCAGATCCAGCGCGCTGCTGAGCAGCCCCTGAAACACGATGGCGCCAAAGCCGCCGGCGCCGATCAGCGCCGCCACCACCGCCATGCCGACGGTTTGCACCGCCAGGATGCGCACGCCGGTCAGAAACAGCGGCAACGCCAACGGCAGTTGCACGCGCAGGAAGATCTGCCCGCGCGTCAGCCCCATGCCGGTGGCGGATTCAATCACCCCGGCCGGCACGCTCTGCAGCCCCGCCACCACGCTGCGCACCAGCGGCAACAGCGCGTACAGCACCAGCGCCACGATCGCCGGCGCCATGCCGATGCCGCTGACGCCGTGTTCCGCCAGCCAGGGCACCGCCGCCGCCAGCCCCGCCAGCGGCGCGATCAGCAGGCCGAACAGCGCGATGGAAGGCACGGTCTGGATAATGTTCAGCGCGGAGAAGATCGGCCTCTGCCAGCGCTCGGAGCGAAAACACAGCACCCCGAGCGGCACGCCAATCGCCAGCGCCGGCGCCATCGTCGCCATCAGAATGGTCAGGTGCTGCAGCAATGCGGCGTCAAACACCTCCTGCCGATTGTGGTACTCCTTCAGCAGCGACAGCTGATCGAGCTGATGGCCGAACAGCAGCAGCGCCGGCGGCACCAGCACCAGCGCGTTGCCGAGCATTCGCCGCAGGTGCGACGCGGTGAGGCGCGCCATGGCGTCGGCGGCGATCAGCAGGCTCAGCGCCATCGTCAGCCAGGCACCGCTGCCCCAAGAGGTGCGCGCCAGGCGCGATCCCTCCTGCGCCAGGCGTTCGGCGGCCTGTCCGCCGATCCAAAAGACCAGCGTCAACACTCCGCAGGCGGCCAGCGCCGTCAACAGCGCACGCCCCCGCGTCGGCGGCAACAGGCTGAGGATCGCCAACGCCGCCAGCGGCAACAGCAGCCACAGCGCCGGGCCGTGCAACAGGGAGAATAAGGACAGGCTTTTACCCGACAGCAGACGATTGGGGGCATAACTGAGGAACGGCAGGCCGAAGGCGGCCAGCAGCAACAGCACGAACAGCGTTAACAACACGCGATGTTTTACGGCAATAGTCAAAGAAACTCTCCGGCGCCATCGGTTTTCCCCCTCTCCCGTAGCAAGAGGGGGCACCTCGGCGTTATCCCTTAACAAATCCTTTCTCTTTCAGGTAAGCGGCCGCCACCTGTTTGGCGTCCTGGCCTTCCACGGCGATCTGCGCGTTGAGCTTTTGCAGCGTCGGCCCGTCCAGCGAGGCGAACACCGGTTTCAGCAGTTCAGGCAGATTGGCGTGCGCTTTCAGCGCCGCTTCGCGCACGATCGGCGCCGGCGCGTAGATGGGTTGTACGCCTTTCGGGTCCGCCAGCGTCTGCAATCCCAGCGCCGCCACCGGGCCATCGGTGCCGTAGGCCATCGCCGCGTTGACGCCGGAGGTCTGCTCCGCCGCCGCCTTGATGGTCACCGCCGTGTCGCCGCCGGCCAATGACAGCAGTTGATCCTGATTCAGCTTGAAACCGTAGGCGTTTTGGAACGCCGGCAGCGCATCCGGCCGCTCGATAAACTCCGCCGAGGCCGCCAGCTTGAACTTGCCCCCGCCGTTGATCCACTTGCCGAGATCCGCCAGCGTTTTGAGATGGTTGGCGTCCGCCACGTCCTGCCGAATGGCGATAGTCCAGGTATTGTTGGCCGGCGCCGCGTCCAACCAGACGATTTTGTTTTTGTCGTAGTCGAGCTGCTTAACCTTCTCGAAGCCGGCCTGGGCGTTCTTCCATACCGGATCTTTCTCATCGGAGAAGAAAAACGCGCCGTTGCCGGTGTACTCCGGGTAAATGTCGATCTCGCCGGAGGTAATGGCGCCGCGCAGCACCTTGGTAGTGCCGAGCTGCAGCTTGTTGGTGGTTTTGATGCCGTTGGCTTCCAGCACCTGCACGATGATGTTGCCGAGCAGCGAACCTTCGGTATCGATCTTGGAGCCGACGCGTACCGAGTCGGCCGCCTGCGCCAGGCCGCCGGTGGCCAGCAGAGCCAGCGCGACGGCAAAGGAACGTCCGCGTGATAAGGTGATTGCCATACTTTTCCTCTGGTTATATGTTTTCCGGCTCATGGGCCAGTTCGGTTGGAAAATCCTGAGAAACGCGCTTCCAGCGCGCAATAAAGTTTTTCTTCGGCCGGGCGCCGCGTTCCTCCCGCCGTTCGCCGGCGCTCAGCGGATGCACGCCAACGTCGATCGGCGTCAGCGCGTAATCGCGCAGCCACTCGCCGTAGCCTTGCGCGACAAATCCCTGGCTGCGGCGCTGATACGCTTCGCGCTCCGCCAGGTAGACTTCGCGCAGGCCATACCAGGGCAGGCCGGGCAGATCGTGATGCACTAAATGGTAGTTCAGATTGAGAAACAACAGCCGCCACGGCCAGCCCGCCTCATTAATAATAGAACGTGCCTGCGGTGCGTCCACGGCGCGATGCTCAAAAAACGATCTCACCTTGGTCAGCGCCAGCGCCGGATAGCTGATGGCCAACAGGTAAAACGCCGTACCGATACCCTGCGTCTGCAGCCAGTGCAGCAGCGCCGCCAACAACGACAGGTGCACCAGCCACATCGCCCAGGCGCGCCATGCGCCACCGGCAAGCGCCTTCACCGCCGCGGCCAGGGTCGCGGCGATATCCAGCGCCGGGCCGAGTAGCACCCGGCCGATCAGCGTATTGCGCACCGCGGCCAGCAGCGGCAACAGGCGGGGATAACGCCGCCACTGCGCGGCGCTGAAGTAGTAGCTTTCGGGATCTTCGTGCGGATCGGTCAGGTGGTCATTGCGGTGGTGGCGCAGATGCGAATCGCGATACAACCCATAGGGATACCACACCGCCAGCGGCAACAGGCCGAACAACTGATTGACGCGCGGCCGGCGCGTCGGATGGCCGTGGATCAGCTCATGCTGCAGCGACATATACCCGGTGGTCAGCAGGATCAGCAGCGGCGCGCCAAGCCACGGGCCCAGCGCCTGCCAATAATGCGCCACGCCAAACCAGCCGCCGTACACTGCCGCCATGATCCCCCAGGTGGGCAGTTCCAGCCGCCAGTGCCAACGCTGATAAAGCCGCCGGATCCGGTCGCGTTGTTCGGGGTGCAAATAGTGGGCGTGGGACATGCTGCGGCTCGCGGTTGGGGATTTTCCCCCAGTATCCGTGAGCCGCAGTGACGTTCAAAATAACGAAAATGGCAAAGCTAAGTGAAAATTCAGCGGGTTGCGTACGCGGCCTGCGGTTCGCACGCCACCGGGAAATTCACCGAATTGGCGATAAAGCACAGGTGATGCGCCTTCTCATGCAGCTGTTGCGCCAGTTGCAGATCGTCGCCGTCGCGCACCGTGACCTGCGGCCGCAGCGTCACCGAGGTGAAAAAGCCGCCGCGCGCGGCGTCTTCGCGCATCACGCCCACGGCATCGTCCTGATAGGCCAGCACCGAAATCCCCGAGGTGGCGCACAGATGCAGGTACCATAATTTGTGGCAAGCGCTGAGCGATGCCACCAGCAAATCCTCCGGATTCCAGCGCGTCGCGTCACCGCGGAAGGCCGGATCGGCTGAGCCGGCGATATCGGCCTTGCCCACGGCGCCGATCAGGTGATCGCGTCCATAAGCGCGATAATCTTCCGTGCCTGCGCCCAGATTTCCCTGCCAGGTCACCGAGACCCGATAATGATGCTCGCCTTTCATGTCTTTTGCTCCCGTTGGCCGGCCAATGAAAAATTGTCTGGGTGCATGCCCGGAGAACACTATTGGCGGAAAAGCGTGAATACGCAAACGGCGAAACGAGAAAAAACGGGCCGCGCAGGCGGCCCGTCGGTCACATCCCTTTAGGGAACGAAATCGAGCACCACGGCGTTGAACAACGCGTATTCAGTGGCGCTGGCCATCGGCGGAAACTGCGCGCGCTGCACCGCCGCGTTGGCCGCCGCGCACAGCGGCGCATCGCCTCTTACGATCTTGCTGCTCGCCAGTTTCCCGTCCGGCCGCAGACGGATGCTGATGGTGCAGCGTTGGCCGCGCGCATGCTCCGGCAAACGCAGCTCGCGGCTCACCGCGTTATGCACCCGCACCGGATAGCTGAGCGGCGCCGCTACCGGCGCCTCGGCCTGCGGCGACGGCAAAGGGGTGCCGGCCTGACGCCCGGTGCCCGCGCCGCAGCCGCTCAACAGTAACAGCGCCAACAGGCTTAGTGTCTTTTTCATTCCCTATGTCCTTATTGGGGATTAATCTTTATCGAGCACCCTTACTGCGCCGCTGGGTAAGCCTCACCGTCATCCGCGTAACGCTGCAGCCGCTCGCGCCACCACTTGGCCGCCAGGCCGCTGGCGCTTTCCCGCCAGCCGAAGTAGGCGATGTCGCTGCAACGTTCCGATTCGACGCGTTTCGCCACCAGTTCGCCGCTGTTCAGGTAAGGTTCCGCCAAGGCGCGCGGCAGATAGCCGCAGCCCAGTCCGGCCAGCTGCGCCTGCAGCTTGGCGTCGAAGCCGAAGACCGTCAGCGTGTCTTGCTCTTCCAGCAGGTTCAGGCTCTGCGGCGCGTTGACGCGTGAGGTATCGCGCACCACCACCGCCCGGTGCTGACGGATCTCATCCTTCGGCAACGGTTCCGGCAGCGCGGCCAGCGGATGCTGCGGCGCGACGGCGAACACGTAATCCAGCTGCCCCAGGCGGCTGAACGCATAGCCCACCCGCGACGGCGGCTCGCAGATGGCGCCGATGATAATGTCGGCACAGCCGTAAACCAGCGACTCCCAGGAGCCGGCCAGCACCTCGTGGCTGAAGCGCAGCCGGGTATGGTGATGCTGCCGGTAGAACTCTTCTATCAGCGGCAACAGGCGGGCAAACGGGAAGGAGGCGTCGATCCCGAGCGTGATCTCGCTTTCCCAGCCGTTTTCGACATAGCGCGCCTGCTGTTCCAGATCCTGCGCCGCGCGCAGCAGCACCCGCCCTTTTTCCAGCATCAACTTGCCGGTATCGGTGAACTTCGCCCGATGGCCGGAGCGATCGAGCAGGGTGATGTCGAGATCGTTCTCGAGCTTTTGCACCATATAGCTCAGTGCCGAAGGGGTTTTAAACAGTGCGGCGGCCGCGGCGGCGAAAGATCCGTGCCGGTCCAGCGCGTCCAAAATCAGCAGCGCTTCCAGGTTTAATCTCATGTTTTCTCCCGTGTATAAAAAAACTCAACAAGTCGGCAAAAATTCTGCGGTATCTTTGAAATCGCCCTCTGCCTACCATGGGTTTTATCGGCGTTACACTCATCAGATGTTCAACCGAAATATCACTGGGAAGGTAAATTATGTCCAAGTTTCAACTGCTTGATAAAGACAACTCCGCACTGATTTTTATCGATCATCAACCGCAAATGGCCTTCGGCGTGGCTAATATTGATCGTCAGCAACTGAAAAACAACGTTGTTGGTTTGGCGAAGGCAGGCAAGATTTTCAACGTTCCTACCCTTTTCACCTCGGTCGAAACCGAAAGCTTCAGCGGCTATATCTGGCCGGAGCTGCTGGCGGTACACCCTGAAATCACCCCGATTGAACGCACCTCGATGAACTCCTGGGAAGACGCGGCCTTCGTCAAAGCCGTGGAAGCCACCGGCCGCAAAAAGCTGGTGATCTCCGCGCTGTGGACCGAAGTGTGCCTGACCTTCCCGGCGCTGATGGCGCTGGAAGCCGGCTATGAAGTGTATGTGGTGACCGACACCTCCGGCGGCACCTCCGTCGATGCGCACGAGCGCTCTATCGATCGCATGGTGCAGGCCGGCGCCGTACCGGTGACCTGGCAGCAGGTGCTGCTGGAGTACCAACGCGACTGGGCGCGCAAAGACACCTACGACGCGGTGATGGCGCTGGTGCGCGAACACAGCGGCGCGTACGGCATGGGCGTCGACTACGCTTACACCATGGTGCACCACGCACCGGCCCGCACGGTGAAATAATTCCCCCTGCCCCGGCCCCGCGCCGGGGTATTTTCAGGAGTCGGTTTTATGGCCCATCCGCAGCATGTCACGCTGGTGATCACCCACCGTTTGGCGCCGGGGAACGAGCAGGCCTATGAGGCCTGGCTGAACCGCATCATGCCGGACGCCGCGGGCTTCACCGGCCATCTGGGCGTCAACGTCATCCGCCCATCCGACAGCGAACAGGCCTATACGGTGCTGGTCCGCTTCGACAATGTCGATAATCTCTACCGCTGGCTCAACTCGCCGCTGCGCAAGCAATACATCGAAGAAGTCACTCCGCTGTTGCTGGAGAACGACCATATCGAGATCCGCCCCGGCGCGGAGTTCTGGTTTACCCCGCCCAACCCCGGCGTGCGCCAACCGCCCCAGTGGAAGCAGTTCATCATCACCCTGCTGGTGATCTTCCCTTCCACCAATCTGGTGCCCTGGTTTTGGGGGCTGGCGCTGCCGCAGTTGAACGGCACGCTGCTCGGCCATTTTCTCAATGACGCCACCGTGGTCGCCCTGGTGGTGTACCTGTGGATGCCCATCGTGACTCGCGTTTTTCATCAATGGCTGATCCGCCGCTAGGCGGTTCGCCGGGAGAATGTTATGAACCACCACGCTTCATTGATCCTCACCAACGGCAAATTTCACACCGTTGACCGCCAAAACCTCACCGCGCAGGCGGTCGCCATTCGCGACGGCAAGTTTCTGGCGGTCGGCAGCGAAGCCGAAGTCATGCAACACGCCGGGCCGGAAACCCAGGTGATCGATCTGCACGGCCACACCGCCATTCCGGGCCTGAACGACTCGCACCTGCACCTGATCCGCGGTGGCCTGAACTACAACCTGGAGCTGCGCTGGGAAGGCGTGCCTTCGCTGGCCGACGCGCTGCGCATGTTGAAAGAGCAGGCGCTGCGCACGCCGAGCCCGCAATGGGTGCGGGTGGTCGGCGGCTGGACCGAGTTCCAGTTTGCCGAACGCCGCATGCCGACGCTGGACGAAATCAACCAGGCGGCGCCGGACACGCCGGTATTTATTCTGCATTTATACGATCGCGCGCTGCTCAACCGCGCGGCGCTGAAAGTGGTCGGCTACACCAAAGACACGCCGAACCCGCCGGGCGGCGAGATCCAGCGCGACGCCAACGGCAACCCGACCGGCATGCTGATCGCCAAACCCAACGCCATGATCCTGTACGCCACGCTGGCGAAAGGGCCGAAGCTGCCGTTGGAACAGCAGGTCAACTCCACCCGCCAGTTTATGCGTGAGCTGAACCGCCTCGGCCTCACCAGCGCCATCGACGCCGGCGGCGGTTTCCAGAACTACCCGGAGGATTATCAGGTGATCGCCGAGCTGCACGAGAAAAAGCAGCTGACCATCCGCATCGCCTATAACCTGTTCACCCAGCGGCCGAAGCAGGAACTGGAAGACTTCGAGCTGTGGACCGACATGCTCAAACCGGGCCAGGGCACCGACTTCTATCGCCACAACGGCGCCGGCGAGATGCTGGTGTTTTCCGCCGCCGACTTCGAAGACTTCCTGCAGCCGCGCCCGGATCTGCCGCCGGGCACCGAAGACGAGCTGGAGCGAGTGGTGCGCCATCTGGTTGAGCACCGCTGGCCGTTCCGCCTGCACGCCACCTATGACGAATCCATCAGCCGCATGCTGGACGTGTTCGAGAAGGTGAACCGCGATATTCCGTTCAACGGCCTGCACTGGCTGTTCGACCACGCCGAAACCATTACCGAACGCAATATCGAGCGCGTCAAGGCGCTGGGCGGCGGCATTGCGGTCCAGCACCGCATGGCGTTCCAGGGGGAATATTTCGCCGACCGCTACGGCATCGAAGCCACCAAACATACGCCGCCGGTAGCGAAAATGCTGGCGGCCGAGCTGCCGGTCGGGCTGGGCACCGACGCTACCCGCGTCGCCAGCTACAACCCGTGGACGGCGCTGTACTGGCTGGTCTCCGGCCGCACCGTCGGCGGCATGGCGATGTACGACGACAGCGCCCGGCTGGATCGCGAAACGGCGCTGATGCTGTGGACCCAGGGCAGCGCCTGGTTCTCCACCGAACAGGGCAAGAAAGGCCAGATCAAAGTCGGCCAACTGGCGGATTTGGCGGTGCTGTCGCAGGACTACTTCAGCGTGCCGGAAGAGCAGATCAAAGGCATCGAGTCGGTAATGACGGTGGTGGACGGCAAGGTGGTCTACGCCGCCGGCAGCTTCTCGCCGCTGGCGCCGCCGCCGCTGCCGGTGCTGCCGGAGTGGTCGCCGGTCACCCAGGTGCCGGGCCATTACCGCTCCGCGCCGCCGTCGGCGGCGGCCCGCGTCGGGGTAGTGAGCCAGGCGCACCAATGCTGCGGCCCGTGCGGCGTGCACGCGCACCAGCATGACATCGCGCGCCGCTCCAGCATCCCGGTGTCGGACGAGAATGCCTTCTGGGGCGCTTTCGGCTGTTCGTGTTTCTCGTTCTAAGTTATCAAGCCAATAACTTATTATAAAATTAATTTAATAAGCTATTAAGCTGGCAATGTAATAAATTAATGGCGCTGTCCGCGGAGAGCGCCATTTTCTTTTCAATCGCGGTTGATCTCCAGCCAGCGCCGCTGCTCGGCGGAGGCGGCTATCGCGTCCAGCACGCACGACACCTTCCAGCCCTCTTCAAAGTCCGGCCACATGCGATCGCCCGCGGCGATGCCGTTGACCAGATCGCGGATCTCTACCGTCTTCTGATCGTTAAAACCAATGCCGTGCCCGGCGCTGATGCAAAACGCCGCATAGTCCGGGTGCTTCGGCCCCACCAGCAACGTCTTGAACCCCTGCCGCTCCGCCGGTTCATCGTGTCGATACAGCTTCAGTTCGGCCATCCGTTCCTGGGTATAACTCAGCGTGCCTTTGGTGCCGGTAACCACATAGGTCAGCCCCATCTTGCGCCCGCAGGCGATGCGCGACGTTTCGATAGTGCCCATCGCCCCGCCGGCGAAACGCAGCAGCGCACTGGCCTGATCTTCGTTTTCCACCGGATGCATACGCGACGGGTCTTGCGGATCCGGCCGCTGTTTGATCACGGTCTGCATATCGCCACAGACCGCCACGATATCGCCCACCAGGTAGTGCGCCATATTGACGATATGCGCCGCCAGATCCCCCAACGCGCCCAGCCCGGCGCTGGCGCGGCGGCAGTGCCAGTCGATCGGCGTGCGCGGGTCGGCCAGGTAATCCTCATTGTGGGTGCCGTAAAAATGCACCACCTCGCCGATTTCGCCGTTGGCGATGATCTCGCGCGCCAGCTGGCTGGTGGGGTTCTTCATGTAGTTGAAACCCACCAGCGTTTTCACCCCTTTGGCGCGGGCGGCCTGCACCATCTCCGCCGCGTCGGCGGCGTCCAGCGCCAGCGGTTTTTCCGAATACACGTGCTTGCCGTGGCGGATCGCCGCCAGCGCCATCTCTTTGTGCAAGAAGTTGGGGGCGCAGATGTCCACCACGTCGATCGCCGGATCGGCCACCAGCTGCCGCCAGTCGCCGGTCGAACGCGCAAAGCCGAACTCGGCCGCGCGCTGCGCCGCCAGCTCGGGCGTCACCTCCGCCAGCATTTCCAGCACCAGATCCCCTTTAAGGGGAAATACCGTGGGGGCCTGCGCATAAGCGATAGCGTGACAACGCCCGATATAGCCGGTGCCGATTAACCCAACGCGTACCTGTTTCATCATCCTCTCCCGTGACTGAAATCTTGCCTGAAACCCGGCGCCCTGAGTGAAACGCGCCAGCTGATAACGGTTTTATATGGAATATAAATTTCAATAACAAGCGCGCGAAAAAAGAAAGTTAGGATTCGTGATGTCGTTCATGAAACGTTGACAGGATGATGCAAAAAGGAAAATCCGAACACGGCGTTGCCGTATCCGGATAAGGTAAAATGAACCATTTATTTCATATTAAGGTAAACCGTTGGCACCGTGCTGAACGTAGCCAGGGCGTTGCAGCAGGCGCTGCTGATAGGCCGCCAGCGCCGCATACTCCGGCCGCTCGAACGGCGTCATCAGCCAGCGGTTGAGCGACAGCCCCAGCACCACGTCCGCCAGCGTGAAGGCAGCGCCGGCGGCGTAAGGGCCGTGCTGCGCCAAATGCGCATCCAGCAAGCCCATCAGCCGATTCCACTCGCGCTCGGCGGCGGCCAGGCTGGCGGCATCCTGGTAATCCGCATGCCCGCGCACACGCGACATGAACACATAGCGCCAGGCGCCGTTCAGATCGGTGGCCTGCCAGTCCATCCACATCTCCACCGCCGCGCGCGCGCCGGGTTCCTGCGGCAGCAGATCGCGGCGCCCTTCCCGCCCCGCCAGATAGCGGCAAATGGTGTTCGATTCCCACAGCACCCGTGCGCCGTCGATCAGCACCGGCACCAGGCCGTTGGGATTGAGCGCCAAAAACTCGGGTTCCTGCGTGGAGCGAAAGCCGCTGCCCCAGTCTTCCCGTTCCAGCGTCAGCCCCAGCTCATGGCTGGTCCACAGCACCTTGCGCACGTTGATCGATGAGGCTTTGCCCAATAATTTCAGCATCCGCTTTCCTTATTCTCTCCAGAACGGTTTATACCCTTCCCGCCAGGCATCCGCCCGCGTCAGGCCGATATCCGCCAGTTGCCTGTCGTTCAGCAGCAGTAACTCTCTGCGCGTTCTGCGACGCAACAAATACCAACGCCAGCGTGACCAGCCTCCCCGTCGCCACGTCGTCATGCCATCAAACAGAGCCATCTTATTATTCCCCCTGATGTTTTCGCCTTGTTGTGATGATGCGCGCCGGGCAAAAAACAATACAGATGCACGTTAGCGTTATTTTTTTCATACAGCTGCATACCAAAATGCGCTGAATGGTTTACTTTTGAGGCATCTGTACCGGTTTTTCGGTTACTTTTCCTGATGAGGGATATCTGTATGACACGCTACGCCACGCTGGCCGCCATTCTCAGCCAACGCATTCAGCAAGGGCTGTATCCGGTCGGCCACCGCTTGCCTTCGGTGCGCGCGCTGAGCCTGGAACACGGCGTCAGCATCAGCACGGTGCAACAAGCCTACCGCCTGCTGGAAGAACAGCGCCTGGTGGAAGCGCGACCGAAATCGGGCTACTTCGTGCATGCGCAGCGCACGCAGGCCGAGCTGCCCGCCATGACGGCGCCGACGCAGCGGCCGGTGGACATTTCGCAATGGGAACAGGTGCTGGAACTGGTGCGCACCCGGCCGCGCGAGGGCCTGATCCAACTGGGGCGCGGCATGCCGGACATCGCCGAGCCGACGATGAAACCGCTGATCGTCGCCCTGCGCAACGCCGCCCGTCACGGCGACTTGCGCAGCCTGTATTACGACAGCATCCAGGGCGTGACCGCGCTGCGCGAACAGGTCGCTCGCCTGCTGCTGGATTCCGGCTGCCAAATCGGCGCCGATCAGTTGCTGATCACCACCGGCTGTCAGGAAGCGATCTCGGCCGGGCTGCGCGCCGTTTGCCAACCCGGCGACATCGTGGCGGTCGATTCCCCCTGCTTCCACGGCACCATGCAAACGCTAAAGGGATTGGGCATCAAAGCGCTGGAAATCCCCACCGATCCGCTGACCGGCGTCAGCCTGGCGGCGCTGGAGATGGCGCTGGAACAGTGGCCGGTCAAGGCCGTCCTGCTGACGCCCAACTGCAACAACCCACTGGGCTACATCATGCCCGACGCCCATAAACAGCGGCTGCTGACGCTGGCGCAGCGCCACGACGCGGCGATCATCGAGGATGACGTTTACGGCGACATCGCCTATCACTACCCGCGGCCGCGCACCATCAAATCGTTCGACGAAGATGGCCGCGTGCTGCTGTGCAGCTCGTTTTCCAAAACGTTGGCGCCGGGGCTGCGCGTGGGCTGGATCGCGCCCGGCCGTTATCTGGAGCGGGTACTGCACATGAAGTTCATCGGCTCCGGCGCCACCGCCACCCAGCCGCAGCTGGCGATCGCCGACTTCATCCGCGGCGGGCACTATCTGAAGCACCTGCGGCGCATGCGCGCCCGCTACCAGCAAAACCGCGACCGCATGACCGATCTGATCCTGAAATACTTCCCGGCCGGCACCCGCGTCAGCCGGCCGCGCGGCGGTTTTATGCTGTGGATCGAACTGGACGAGGCGTTCGACACCCTGCGGCTGAACCGCCATCTTGAACAGCAAGGCGTGCAAATCGCCGTCGGCAGCATTTTTTCCGCCGCCGGCAAGTATCGCAACTGTCTGCGCATCAACTATGCGCCGACGCTGACGACGGAGATCGAACAGGCGGTACAACGGGTCGGCGCCACCATCCAGGCGCTGATGCCGACCGACAGTTTGGCGCAATCGGATTAAATCTTGACGCGATCGGATTATCGGCGCACGGACAGGCTGTTTTAGAGTAATGCCTTCTCTTACCACTGGCAGGCAACAACCATGAGCAGCGATCAAATTCCGGTTTCCAACGCGTTGGCGGTGCGCCTCGCGGCGCAAGGCGTCGATCTCGAACGGGTCGGTCAGTTAGCCGGCTTGCCCGCCGGGCTGCTCAGCGAGCGGCGCGTAAAAGTGCGGTTGACCACCCACCAGTTCTTCGCCGTCTGGCGCGCCCTCGCCCAACTGAGCGACGATCCCGCCTTTGGTCTGCGGCTGGGCGGCGACGTCGCGCCGGAGCATTACGATATCGCGTCAGTCGCCGCACTGCACTCCGCCACGATGGGCGAGGCCCTGCGTAAAGTCGCGCGCTACAAACGGTTGGTGTGCCCGGAAGAACTGATGCTGGAGGAAGATGGCGACAGCGTTCGGCTGCATACGCGTTGGACGATGATCGAGGACCATACGCCGGAATTGCTGATAGACACCATGTTCGCCTCTATCACCACCCTGTGCCGCCGTGGCACCGGTTTACCGCTGCAGCCCAAGGCGCTTGAGGTGACCCGCCGTCGCGATCCCCACTCACCGCTGCTGCGCCACTTCGGCTGCCCGGTGCGATTCGACGCGCCGCTGGACGTGCTGGTATTTGACCGTGCGCTGATGCAGCAGCCGCTTATCACCCACGACCAGGACATGCTGGCGCTGCTGCTGCCGGAGCTGGAGGCCGAGTTGGCCGAAGCGCGCGCCGAGCAAGACTTGCCCACAAAGGTGATGACGATCCTCGGCCGCAGCATGCGCGGCCAGCGCCCCAGCGTCAACAGCGTGGCCGCGGAGCTCTATCTCAGCCCACGCACGCTGCAGCGCCGTCTGCAACGGCACGGCTACAGCTACCAGCAGTTGTTGGACAAAACCCGCCACCGCACCGCCTGCCGCTTGTTGGCGGAGACCGATCTTGAGCCAGGGGAAATCGCCTTTGTGCTGGGATTCGAAGAGCTGAATTCGTTCAGCCGCGCCTTTATTCAGTGGGAAGCGCTGACGCCCAGCCGCTGGCGCATGCAGCGCACCGCCGGCCAGTGGGAGAACAGAGCATGAAAGTGATTATCTTCGGCGCCAGCGGCATGGTGGGCCAGGGCGCGTTGCGGGAATGCCTGCGCGATCCGCGCGTCAGCGAGGTGCTCAGCATCGGCCGTCGTCCGGTGGCGCAGAGCCACGCCAAGCTGCGCCAGCTCTCCCTGCCCGATCTGCGTGATCTGTCGGCGCTGGAGCCGCAGCTCGCCGGCTATGACGCCTGTTTCTTCTGCCTGGGGATTTCGTCCGCCGGCCTGAGCGAAGCCGAATATCGCGCGGTGACTTACGATCTGACGCTGGCCGCCGCCCGCCCGCTGGCGAGACTGAATCCGACGATGGTCTTCCTCTACGTTTCCGGCGTCGGCACCGACAGCAGCGAACGCGGCCGCAGCATGTGGGCCAGGGTCAAGGGCGCCACCGAAAACGCGCTGCTGGCGCTGCCGTTCCACGCGGTGATGTTCCGCCCCGGCGCCATTGTGCCGCTGCACGGCATTCGCTCCAAAGTCCGCGCATACGATCTGATTTATCGGCTGTTCAAGCCGCTGTGGCTCGGCGCATTGCGACTGTTTCCCGCGCAGGTGAGCAGCACCGAACGAATCGGGCTGGCGATGCTGGCGGTGGCGCGCCGGGAAACGGCCTTGCGCATCCTGGAGCCGCCGCAGATCAATCAACTGGCGACGCGCTGAAATACCGTCATCAACCGCACCGCCGCCAATACTCCGCCACCCGGCGGCGCAGATGCTCGATGCCCTGCGGATGCTCAATAAACTGCGCCACCGGCATCATCCGCCAGCGCTGGCCTTCGTCGCCGAAGCGAATGGCGGCGATCTGCGCCGGGGCGATCTCGCCGGCCATAAACCAGGTCGGCGGGGAGCCGGGCAAAATGCCGGCGTAGCGCCGCCGCCAGACAACCTGACGCTCGGCGATCGCCACGCCGAACTCTTCCCGCGTTTCCCTCTGCACGCACTGCAGCGGCGTTTCGCCGTTTTCCCGCCCGCCGCCGGGCAGATCCCACTGACCGGGCCACGGAATGCCCGGCTTGTCGTCCCGTTGGTAAACCAGCAAGAGACCGTCGCACAGCAGCGCGATCTTGGCCCCGCCAAACGCCTCGTCCGTCATGATTTCTCCGCTCCCGGCCCCATCGCCTTTGACTGAACATCATACTTCATCCCCGCGCGGCCTGGTGTATAGTGAAAATCCGTTTTCACAACAGGCGAACAATGACGATGAACTCTCCGTTTCTGGTGACTCCCCAATGGCTTGCGCAACATATCAACGATGAAAATCTGGTGGTGATCGACGTTCGGATGTCGCCGGTCGGGCTGACGCCGAAAAAAGACATGCTTGCCGAGTTCGAACGCGGCCATATCCCCGGCGCGGTCTATTTTGATATCGACGACGTGGCGGACAAAAACACCGCGCTGCCGCACATGTTGCCGACGGCGGCGGAATTCGCCGCGGCGGCGGGCCAATTGGGCATCAGCGAGCGCGATACCCTGGTGATTTACGATGAGGGCAACCAGTTCTCCGCACCGCGCGGCTGGTGGACTTTCCGCAATTTCGGCGCCGAGCACGTTTATGTGCTGGATGAAGGGCTGAACGGCTGGACCGCGCTGGGGCAAGCGCTGGAAACCGGCCCGGCGCAGCCTGCCCCGCAGACGTTTAACGCCCGGTTCAACGCCGACGCGGTGGTGGATATGCGGCAAGTGGAGCAAGCGTTAGGCACGCCGGTGCAAATTCTCGACGCGCGCGCCGCGCCGCGCTTTTATGCCGAAGCGCCAGAGCCGCGCCCCGGCCTGCACCGCGGCCATATTCCCGGCAGCATCAACATTCCGTACGGCGAGCTGCTGGAAAACGGCCGCTTCAAATCGTTGGAAGCGCTGCGCCAAACCTTCAGCGACAAGGGGGTGGACATCAACGGCCCAATCATCACCAGCTGCGGCTCCGGCGTGACGGCGGCGGTGCTGGCGTTTGGCCTGCTGTCGCTCGGCGCGCCGCAGGTCAAGTTGTATGACGGTGCCTGGAGCGAATGGGGCCAGCTGAGCGGCAAGCAGCCTATCGCCCAAGATTAAGTTTCGATCCGCTCGACCACGATCTGCGCCAGCCGCTGCACGGCGGCCGAAGGCTGATCCTCGGCGCGGTGCAGCACCACGCCGAGTTGGCCGAGAGCGGGCAGCAGATCGGGGGCCAGCGGCGACAGGCCGGGCGGCAAGCCCGCCGCCGTGCGCACCGTAACGCCCAACCCGGCGCTCACCGCCGCCCACACGCCGTTCAGGCTGCGGCTGCTAAAGGCGATGCGCCAGGGTATGCCGGCGCGATCCAGCGCCTGCGTCGCCGCGCTGCGCATCAGACAGGGCGCGTCAAACATCACCAACGGCAGCGGCTCATCCCCTTCTCGCCAGGGCGCCAGCGCGAAGCCGGACGACGCGATCCAGTGCAACTGCCGCTGCCCCAGCGCCTGATGAAACGGCGTGCTCAGACCGCCATCCCACGCCAGCGACAGATCCAGCTGGCCTTTCAGCACCCAGTCGATCAGCTCGGCATTACGCGCGATGCGCGCCTCGATCCTCACCTTTGGATTGGCGCGCGCAAAGCTGCCCAACACCTGCGGCAGAAACGTCTCGCCGAAATCCTCCTGCAGCCCCAGCCGCACCGTGCCCTGCAGATCCAGCCCGCGCACCGCGGCGGCGGCTTCGTCATTAAGCTCCAGCAGGCGGCGCGCGTAACCGAGCAGGGTCTCCCCCGTCTCGGTCATCACCATGCCGCGCCCGGCCTTGCGCAGGATCGGCGCGCCAACCTGCTGTTCCAGTTTTTTCAGGTGGGCGCTGACCGCCGACGTCGAGCGCCCCAGCCGTTCAGCCGCCTTGGCGAAGCTGCCCAGCTCGACGCCGGTGACGAAGCTGCGCAAATCCTCGAGATCGAACGTTATTCGCCCCATGCTGACCATCCTGATTTTCTGAACCATCAATCAAAATAATACCGATTTTACTGATAAAGATGGCGTGTCACGCGCTCCGGGTCAATGTCTTTCCGGAGAATCCTTATGCTCGCGATGCAATACCGTTTTACCCTGCCCGCCGGTTCCGCCCCTCTGTCCGCTCCCTTTGACCACACTGCGCCGCGGGTTGACAGCTCAATGTGATATTGATAATCATTATCAATATTGCATATTCATTTGCGGCTCGCGGGATGCGGGCCGCTCTCCGGGGTCAACCGTCATGTCGTCATCACCAATCACACCTTACGCCACCACCTGCTGCATCGTGGGAGGCGGCCCCGCCGGGCTGATGCTCGGCTATCTGCTGGCGCGGGCGGGGATCGACGTGACGGTGCTGGAGAAGCACGCCGATTTCCTGCGCGATTTTCGCGGTGACACCATTCACCCGTCGACGCTGGAAGTCATGCATCAACTGGGCCTGCTCGACGAACTGCTGACGCTGCCGCATCAGCGCGCGGAATCTCTGCACGCCGAAGTCGCCGGACGCGACATCAAGCTGGCGGATTTCACCCGCCTGCCGACGCGCTGCAAATTTATCGCCTTTATGCCGCAGTGGGAGTTCCTCAACTTTTTGGCCCAGCAGGCCGCCGCCTTCCCCAACTTCAGGCTGCTGACCTCAACGCAGGTTCACCAGCTGCTGTACGACCGCGGCCAGGTGTGCGGCGTGCTGGCCGACACGCCAGAAGGCCCGATCCGCGTGCGCAGCCAGTTGGTGGTCGGCACCGACGGCCGCAACTCGGTGGTGCGCGAACAGGCGGCGCTCAGCAGCCGATCCTTCGGCGCGCCGCGCGACGTATTGTGGATGAAGCTCAGCAAGCAGCCGGGCGATCCGGCCTGGTCGATGGGCCACACCGGGCCGAAACAGAACTTCATCATGATCGATCGCGGCGACTACTGGCAGTGCGGTTACTCGATCGACAAAGGCAGCTTCGATGCGATCCGCCACAGCGGGCTGGAGAAATTTTTGCTGCACCTCGCCGAGGTGGCGCCATTCCAGGACGATCGCCTGCAGGAGATCGTCGAGTGGGATCAGGTCAAACTGCTGAGCATTCGCATCGATCGTCTGGATCGCTGGGCCAAACCGGGGGTGCTGTGCATCGGCGACGCCGCGCACGCCATGTCGCCGATCGGCGGCGTGGGCGTCAACCTGGCGATTCAGGACGCGGTGGCCGCCGCCAACGCCCTGATCCCGCCTCTGCGCCAGCATCGGCTGCAGCTGAAGCATCTGCTGAGCGTGCAGCGCCGGCGCGAATTCCCCACTCGCGCCATTCAGTTTTTGCAGATCAAAATGAGCCAGCGCAAGCCGGGCGAACGCCGCGCGGCGGGCGGCTCGCGCTTGATCGCCCGCGTCGGCAACAGCCGCTGGCTGCCGCGCCTGTTCGGCCGCATCATCGGCTTGGGTTTTCGCCGTGAAACACCGCGGCATCTGTCCAACGAAACCTGCCCGCCGGAATAGCATTGGTGATTTTTTCATCGCGCCGTATAATGGTTAAATCGAACGATTTAATTAACTGGAGCGATTAAATGTACGCACTCACCGCGAACGAGGCCAAAACCCAATTCGGCGATTTGCTGCTCAAGGCGCAGCGTGAACCGGTGCAAATCAATCGCAACGGCAAACCGGTCGCCGTCGTCATGTCTGTAGAAGATTACCAGGCGCTGGAAGATCTCAAATTAAGCGCACTGCAGCAAAAAATCGCGCAGGCTACCGCCGAGGAAGACGCCGGTAAGGCGGTAGACGGCGATGCCTTCTTCAACCGTCTGCTCACCGATGAAACAGACTGAGATGCCCGCATTTCGCCTCACCCCGCAGGCCCAACAAGATCTGCTGGCTATTCGTCATTTCACCATCGAGCACTGGGGCCAAGCGCAATCTCGCCGCTATCTTGAGCAGTTGAGAGAGGTCATGCATCATTTGGCAGATATGCCGGAAGCGGGTAAAGCTCACTTCCACGATCTGGGCGAAGAGATACGCAGTTTTCCTTACGCCAGCCATAGGATCTACTACCGCAACCGCCCTGCCGGCATCACCGTTCTCGCCATTCTGCATCAGGCGATGGTGCCTCACCGGCATCTGGAACAACGGCTGTAATTTTTCTTACTCAAAGGGGCACTGATGTTCACCGTTCGTCAGGCATTGCTGGAAGATTTAACGCAAGTGCGCGATATCGGCATCCGCACCTACCGCGCCCACTTCGGTGAGCTGTGGCGCTACCCGCACGAGCTGGAGGCCTTTCTGGCGGAGGATTTTTCCGTCTCCGCGCTGGAACGGACGCTGCGCGATCCCGACGTATGCTGGCTGTTGGCCCATGAGGATGACGCCCTCGTCGGCTATGCGCGGGTGAACTTCGACAGCCTGCTGGCACCAACCGAGCACATCGGCGCAGAGCTGCAGAAAATCTATTTTCTGCCGGGCCATGCCGGCAACGGCTATGGCCAGCGCCTGTACGAACAGGTGCAGCAGCGGGCTATCGACCGTCGGCAAAAAACGCTGTGGCTGGAAGTGCTGCAACGTAACACCCGCGCCCAACGTTTTTATCAGCGTCAAGGATTGAGCATTTGTGGCGAGACCTGCTACACCAGCGCCCAGGGCTCGATAGGCATTTGGTATATGAGCAAGGCGCTGTAACCGCGCCCCGCTCCGCCGTCGTTTAGCGCGGCTCCCGCTGCAGCATCAGGAACAGCAAGGCAAACGCATTGGGCGCCAGGTAGATCAGCGCCCCCAGCTGCACCGCCAGCGGATCCTTCTTGGCCTGCCAGGCCATAAACCAGTCGCCGGCGACCACCATAAAGCCGACGCCCCACACCGTTATCGCGCAAAGCGCCCCCAGCATCGCCCAGACTTTACCCTTGGCGAAAGCGGCGTAAGGGCCTTTCAATCGCCCGATCATCAACGCCACGCCCGCCGTCGCGAATAGGCCGGCCAGCGTTTCCAGCGCGGTGATGACCGCCAACCCCAACATGCAGGCCCAGTCGGCGCTGATCGCGCGCCACATCAGCCCCGGCGTTTGATAAGTATCCTGCATGGCGAGCAGCGGCCCCACCGCATTGCGCGCGGTGCCGGCGAAATCCGCCGTATTGTTCAACAGGCTAAACAGCCCCCACAGGGCCGGAAACAGGGACAGGACGATGCAACCGAGGCGTGACACAGTGATTTCGTTCATGATGATGTTAGCTATCCATGGCAAGGGATTAATAAAGAACGCCTTTTAGATTAATCCATAACATCAGCAAGGAAAAACAACGGCACGACTTTCAGACATGCGGCTCCCATTTTTTCGTTCAAATCGCCACCAGCGCGCGGACGCCGTCCTGTTCCATAGCGCTGCCGGCGCCGCGCTGCACGATGCTGCCGCGCGACATCACCAGATAGCTGTCCGCCAGGTCGGCGGCGAAGTCATAGAACTGCTCCACAAGCAGGATCGCCATATCGCCCCGCGCCGCCAGCTGTTTGATCACCGCGCCGATCTCCTTGATCACCGAAGGTTGGATCCCTTCCGTCGGTTCGTCGAGGATCAACAGCTGCGGTCGGCAGGCCAGCGCCCGGCCGATCGCCAGCTGCTGTTGCTGCCCGCCGGAAAGATCGCCGCCGCGCCGATCCTTCATTTGCCGCAGCACCGGAAACAGTTCATAGATCGGATCCGGCACCGCGCGCGCGTCGGCGCCGGAAAAACGCGCCAGCCCCATCAGCAGATTTTCCTCCACCGTCAGGCGCGGAAAAATCTCCCGCCCCTGCGGCACATAGGCGATGCCCGCCTGCACCCGCTGATGCGGCTTTTTACCGGTGATGGTTTCGCCCCGCCAACGGACGCTGCCGCTGCGCGCCGGGATCAGCCCCATCAGGCATTTCAGCAGCGTGGTCTTGCCCACGCCATTGCGCCCCAGCAGGCAGGTCACCTCGCCGATGCGCGCCTCGAACGACAGGCCGCGCAGAATGTGGCTGCCGCCGTAATACTGATTCAATTCCTCTACCTGCAGCATGATTACGCCTCCTCAGCGCCCCAGATATACCTCAATCACCCGTTCATCGGCCTGCACCTGCGCCAGCGATCCTTCCGCCAGCACCTGCCCCTGATGCAGCACCGTCACGCGATCGGCAATGGTTTCCACAAACCCCATGTCGTGCTCCACCACCATCAGCGAATGCTTGCCCGCCAGCTCGCGGAACAGTTCAGCGGTGTAGTCGGTTTCAGCGTCGGTCATGCCGGCCGCCGGCTCGTCGAGCAACAGCAGGTGCGGTTCCTGCACCAGCAGCATGCCGATCTCGAGAAACTGTTTCTGTCCGTGGGACAGCAGCCCGGCGGGCCGGTGGCGCTCATGCCCCAGCCGCAGGGTCTTCAGCATCTCGTCGATGCGGTCGCGCTGTTCGCTGCTTAAACGGGCGCGCAGGCAGGCCCATACCGACTTGCGGGTTTTCTGGGCGATCTCCAGATTTTCGAACACCGTCAGCGCCTCGAACACCGTCGGTTTTTGAAACTTGCGGCCGATGCCCGCATGGGCGATCTGCATCGGCGCCAGCCGGGTCAGATCGACGGTCTGGTCGTAAAACACCCTGCCGCTGTCCGGCCGGGTTTTGCCGGTGATCACATCCATCAGGGTGGTCTTGCCGGCGCCGTTGGGGCCGATCACGCAGCGCAGTTCGCCGACGCCAATGCGCAGCGACAGATCGGTCAGCGCGCGAAAACCGTCGAAGCTGACGTTGACGTTGTCGAGCTGCAACACCGGATCGGTTTGCTGCCGGTATTTGTCCGCCGGCAGCGGATGGGTAAACAGTTCGTCGGTCACTTGCATCGCCTTCATGAGGATTTCCTCCGACGCAGCAGGCCAATCACCCCTTTGGGCAGAAACAACGTGACGACGATAAACATCAGGCCGAGGAAAAACTGCCAGTATTCGGGAATGGCCATGGTGAACCAGCTCTTGGCGCCGTTGACGATGCCGGCGCCGAGCAGCGGCCCCACCAGGGTGCCGCGCCCGCCAAGGGCTACCCAAATGGCGGCCTCGATCGAGTTGGTCGGCGACATTTCGCCGGGGTTGATGATGCCGACCTGCGGCACATAGAGCGCGCCGGCCAGCCCGCACAGCACCGCCGACAGCGTCCAGACGAACAGCTTGAAGCCCTTCGGATCGTAGCCGCAGAAGGTCAGGCGGTTTTCCGCATCGCGCACCGCGGTCAGCACCCGGCCGAACTTGCTGCGCGCCAGCGCAAAGCCGATGGCCAGGCTGGCGGCCAGCAGCAGCACCGTCGCCAGGAACAGCGCCACCCGCGTGCCGGCGGCGGTGATGGGAAAGCCGAGCAGCGTGGTGAAACCGGTAAAGCCGTTATTGCCGCCGAAACCGGTCTCGTTGCGAAAGAACAGCAGCATGCCGGCATAGGTCAGCGCCTGGGTCATGATCGAGAAGTACACCCCTTTGATTTTCGAGCGAAAGGCGAAGTAGCCGAACAGGAAAGCCAACAGGCCCGGCACCAGCACGATCAGGCACAGCGCCCAGGCGAAATGCTGGGTGCCGCTCCAGAACCACGGCAGCTCGTTCCAGGAGAGGAACGCCATAAACGCCGGCAGCCCGTCTCCCGCCGCCTGCCGCATCAGGTACATGCCCATGGCGTAGCCGCCGAGCGCGAAGAACAGCCCGTGGCCGAGCGACAGCAGCCCGGCATAGCCCCACACCAGATCGAGCGCCACCGCCACCACCGCGTAGCACAGGATCTTGCCCGCCAGCGTCAGGGTATAGGTGGACACCGCCAGCGGATGACCCGCCGGCAACAACGTCATGAACGGCATGACCAGCAGCGCCAGCAACGCCAGCCCGCCGATGCTCAACGCCAGCCGGGGCGCTTTCTGCACGCCGGTTACGGTCAATGGTTGGCTCATCAGTCAATCACCCTGCCCTTAAGGGCGAACAGCCCCTGCGGACGCTTTTGAATAAACAGAACGATCAGCACCAGGATCAGGATCTTGCCCAACACGGCGCCGATCTGCGGCTCGAGGATCTTGTTGACGATGCCGAGGCCGAAGGCCGCCGCCACCGTCCCCGCCAGCTGGCCGACGCCGCCGAGCACCACCACCAGGAACGAATCGATGATGTAACCTTGCCCCAGCTCCGGCCCGACGTTGCCCAACTGCGACAGCGCCACCCCGCCAAGCCCGGCGATGCCGGATCCCAACCCGAAGGCCAGCATGTCCACCCGCCCGGTGGGCACGCCGCAGCAGGCCGCCATCGCGCGGTTTTGCGTCACCGCGCGCACGTTCATGCCGAGCCGGGTCTTGTTCAGCAGCAGCCAGGTCAACGTCAGCACCAGCAGCACGAACGCGATCACCGCGATGCGGTTCCACGGCAACACCAGGTTCGGCAACAGCTGCACGCCGCCCGACAGCCACGCCGGGTTGGCGACCTCGACGTTCTGCGCGCCGAACAGCACCCGCACCAGTTGGATCAGCACCAGGCTGATGCCCCAGGTGGCCAGCAGGGTTTCCAGCGGCCGGCCGTACAGGTGGCGGATCACCGTGCGCTCCAGCAGCATGCCGATCCCGGCGGTGATGGCGAACGCCACCGGCAGCGCCGCCAGCGGGTAGAGCGCCAGCCACTGCGGCGCAAATTGCTGAAACAGCCCCTGCACCAGATAGGCGGAATAGGCGCCGAGCATCAGCATTTCGCCGTGCGCCATATTGATGACGCCGAGCAGGCCGTAGGTGATCGCCAGGCCGAGCGCCGCCAGCAGCAGGATCGAACCGAGCGACAGGCCGCTGAACGCTTGGCCGAGCAGATCGCCGATCATCAGGCGGTGCTGCACGCGCTGCAGGCTGCGCTGCGCCTCGGCGCGCACCGCGGCGTCCGGCTCATTGGCCGCGTCGGTCAAGGCTTGCAGCCGCGCGCGGGTTTCCGGCTCGCCCGATTCCCCCAGCAGCCGCACTGCATTGAAGCGCACCTGCGGGCTGGCATCGGCCAATTGCAGGTTCGCCAGTGCAATGCTCAGCGCGTCGCGTACCTGCGGGTCTTTCTCCTGCGCCAGCCGCCGGGTCAACAGCGGCAACTGCTCGCCCTGCGCCTCGCGCTGCAGCGCGGTCGCCGCCTGCAGCCGCACCGCCGCGTCCGCGCTGACCAACCGCTGCGCCGACAACGCGTTGGCGATCAGAATGCGCAGCCGGTTGTTCAGCCACACTTTCTTCGGCTCGCCAACCGGGGCCGCCTCGCCTTCAAGCGGCAGATAGCGGTCGCCCTGGCGGATAAAGGCGCGTTTCGCCCCGTCGATCGCCACGCTTTCCTGCTGCAGCCCCTGCAGCAACGGCAGGCGAGCGGCGTCCGGCTCGGCCGCCCACGCCTGCAGCAGTTTGGCCTGCTGCGCGCGAGTGGCCGCCGCGAACTCATCGGCCGGCCCGGCCTGCGCCAGCAGGGGCCAGGCGCACAACAGCCACAGCCCGGCGCGCAGAGAGGATAAAAACGGAGATTGCATCAGCTGCCTCTTCTGTTGGGCCGGCGCGCGTCGGGCCGCGCCGGCGCTGAGTGACGTTACTTGCCGCCTTTCACCGGGTAATCCGGCTTTTTGTCGTTGCCGGCGATATACGGACTCCACGGCTGCGCGCGCACCGGCGCCTCGGTCTGCCACACCACGTTGAACTGGCCGTTGCCCTCGATCTCGCCGATCATCACCGGCTTGTGCAGGTGGTGATTGGTCTTGTCCATGGTCAGCGTGAACCCCGACGGCGCGGCGAAGGTTTGCCCGGCCATCGCCGCGCGCACCTTATCGACGTCGGTGGTGCCGGCCTTTTCCACCGCCTGCGCCCACATATGGAGGCCGACGTAGGTGGCCTCCATCGGATCGTTGGTGACCGCAGTGGCGTAATTCGGCAGATTGTGCGCCTTGGCGTAGGCTTTCCACTGGCTGACAAACTGTTTGTTGGTCGGGTTATCCAGCGATTCGAAGTAGTTCCAGGCCGCCAGGTTGCCCACCAGCGGTTTGGTGTCGATGCCGCGCAGCTCCTCCTCGCCGACCGAGAAGGCGATCACCGGCACGTCGGTGGCCTTGACGCCCTGGTTGGCGAGTTCTTTGTAGAACGGCACGTTGGAATCGCCGTTGATGGTGGAGATCACCGCGGTGTTGCCGCCGGCGGCGAACTTCTTGATGTTGGCGACGATGGTCTGGTAATCGCTGTAGCCGAACGGCGTATAGACCTCTTCGATATCCTTGTCCTGCACGCCTTTGCTGTGCAGGAAGGCGCGCAGGATCTTGTTGGTGGTGCGCGGATAGACGTAATCGGTGCCCAACAGGAAGAAGCGCTTGGCGCCGCCACCGTCCTCGCTCAGCAGGTATTCCACCGCCGGGATCGCCTGCTGGTTCGGCGCCGCACCGGTGTAGAACACGTTCGGCGACATCTCTTCGCCTTCGTATTGCACCGGATAGAACAACAGTCCGTTCAGCTCCTCAAACACCGGCAGCACCGACTTGCGCGACACCGAAGTCCAGCAGCCAAACACCGCCGCCACCTTGTCCTGGCTCAGCAGCTGGCGCGCCTTTTCGGCGAACAGCGGCCAGTTGGAGGCCGGATCTACCACCACCGGCTCCAGCTTTTTGCCGAGCACCCCGCCTTTGGCGTTGATCTCGTCGATGGTCATCAGCGCCACATCCTTCAGCGGCGTCTCGGAAATCGCCATGGTGCCGGAGAGCGAACTCAGAATACCGACCTTGATGGTGTCGGCGGCCTGCGCGCTCCAGGCCAGGCCCAGGCCGACAGCGGCGGCGGATAGCGCAAAAGCTTTGATAAAACGACGACGTTGCATAGTTCAAACTCCTGATGTGTGTGAAATCAAAATCGTTACGCCGAGCGCGCAGGCTGCTGAGCCCGCGCCTGGTGCAACATGTGCAGCGTTATTTTTCGCACTTCTGCCTTGCTGACGGCGATGTGCTCGCCGAGCAGCGTTTGCGCCGCCCCGCTTTGCCGCTGCAGGATCGCCTGCAAAATGGCGGCGTGCTCGCGGTAGGTGGCGTCCACCCGCGCCTGCTGGGTGAAATCCAGCCGGCGAATGATGCGGATCTTTTCGGTCAGTTCGCGGTGAATGCGCGCCATTTCGCCGTTGCCCGCCGCGGCCACCAACGCCTGATGAAACTGCTCATCGTGCTGCGACACCGCCTTGCCGTCCGCCAGGCGCGGCGCTTCGGTCCAAAAACGGCTCAGCGCCGCCAGCGCGTCCGGCGTTTCCCCGGCCGGGCGTTCGCACAGCCGTTTCACCGCCTCTTGCTCCAGCACGATGCGCAGGTCGTACAGCTCTTCGAAGTAGGCGAAGTCGAACGGCCGCACCTGCCAACCGCTGCGAAACAACACCTCGACATAGCCTTCGCGCTCCAGCCGAAACAGCGCCTGACGCACCGGCGTGCGGCTGGCCGCCATGCGCTGCGCCACGTCGCTTTCGCTGAAGCGATCGCCCGGCAGCAGGCGAAACTCGAAGATGTCGGCCTTGAGCTGCAGATAAATGCGCTCCGCCAACCCTTCCGGGCGCGCCTTGTGCTCTCCGTTGGTGATTTGCATCATCGCTCCTCCGTTCAGACCGCCTTTTCCAGCCACAGCAGGGCGTCGCCCGGCCCGACCGGCCGCCCCTGCCGGCAGCTGATGCGTTTAACGATCCCGGCGCGCGGCGCGGTGACCGCCAGCTCCATTTTCATCGCCTCGACCACGATCAGCGGCTGCCCGGCCGCCACCGCCTGCCCCGGTTCCACCAGGATCTTCCACACGCTGCCGTTCAGATCGGCGCTGACCAAATCGCCGTCGATGGCGTCTTCTTCCTCCGGCGGCAACAGCTGCGCCTCGGCCTCGTCGTCATCGCTGCGCCAGCGCGCCACTTCGGCGCTGAACGCCTGCTGCTGGCGATGCTGGAAGTCGGCGATCGCCTCGGCGTTGTCGGCCAGGAAACGGGTGTAGGCGGCGAAGTCGAACTCGCTCTCTTCGATGCGCACCTGCATGCGCCCTTCACGGAACGCTTCGCGCTGCTCGTCCAGCTCTTGCTCGCTGACCGGGTAGAAGCGCACCTGATCGAAGAAGCGCAGCAGCCAGGGCTCACCGGCGGTGAACTGCGGGTTTTTGAGAAACTTGTTCCAGATCGGCAGCGTGCGCCCCACCAGTTGGTAACCGCCCGGCGAATCCATGCCGTAGATGCACATGTACATGCCGCCGATGCCGACCGTCCCTTCGGCGGTGTGGGTGCGCGCCGGGTTGTATTTGGAGCTCAGCAGGCGATGGCGCGGATCGAGCGGCACCGCGCAGGGCGCGCCGAGGTAGACGTCGCCCAGCCCGAGAATCAGGTAGCAGGCGTCGAACAGAATGTCGCGCACCTGCTCGCGTCGGCTCAGGCCATTGATGCGCTGAATGAAATCGACGTTGTTCGGCAGCCAGGGTGCCGAGGCGCGCACCGTCTGTTGATAGCGATCCACCGCCCCCAGCGTGGCCGAATCCTCAAACGCCATCGGCAGCCACACGGTGCGCGTCGGCACCTTCAGGCGGCTGACGTCCCCCAGCGCCCGTTCGCGCGCCAGCAGGCGCTGCAGCAGGTCGGCCTGGCTAATCTGCCGGCTGTCGTAGCGGATCTGCAGCGAACGCACGCCCGGCGCCAGCTCCGCCACGCCCGGTATCGCCTCCTCACGCAGCGACTGCATCAGCAGATGAATGCGCAGCCGCAGCGCCAGATCGAGCACATTGTCACCGTACTCCATCAAGATGTAGCCGTCCCCCGCCTGGCGATACGCCACCGCCGGGCGCCCTTCCGCCGCCGGCAGCGCCGCCAGCACCGCGGCGGAAACGGTCTCCGCCGGGGCCAGATCCGGCGGCGGCAGGGTGATGGCCTTCACCGCCGCCAGCGCTTCGATGCTGCCGAGCTGCGCCTGCTCCAGCGACTGCGCCTGCCGGAAACCGATCGGATGGAAACGGATGCGGTCGCCCGGCTTCACCTGCCCCACTTTCCACAGTTCGGCCTTGGCGATGGTCACCGGGCAGACGAAGCCGCCGAGGCTGGGCCCGTCGCGGGTCAGGATCACCGGGAAGTCGCCGGTGAAGTTGATGGCGCCGATGGCGTACTCGCAGTCGTGCACGTTGGAAGGATGCAAACCGGCCTCGCCGCCGTCCTCCCGCGCCCACTCGGGCTTCGGCCCCGACAGGCGCACCCCGAGGCGGTTGGAGTTGTAATGCACCTGCCAGTCGGTGGCGAAGAAGGCCTCTATCGATTCAGCGGTGAAAAAGTCCGGCGCGCCGTGCGGCCCGTACAGCACGCCGATGTGCCACTGGTCGCCGTAGTGCGGGATCAGGCTGTCGTCCATCGCCTGCGGCGCGGCGATCGGCGCCGGCGTGGTGCTGGCCGCCAGCGCCGGTTGGGCGATCGCCAACATGTCCGCCACGCGCAAGGTGCGCCCGGCGTGGCCGCCGAACTGGCCCAGCGCGAAGGTGGAGCGGCTGCCGAGATACACCGGCACGTCAAAGCCGTTGCGTACCGCCAGATAGGTGCGGCAGCCTTGCGTGGCGCGCCCCAGCGTCAATACCTGCCCGGCCCGCACCGCGATCGGCCGCCAGTAGGAGACCGCCTCGCCATCCAGATCGGCCGGGCAGCTCGCGCCCGTCAGCGCGATGGTGGCGTCGCAGTGAAAGCGCAGCGTCGGCCCCTGCAGGGTAAACTCCAACCCGGCGGCCGCCGGGTGGTTGCCGACGATGCGGTTGGCCAGCCGAAACGCGAAGTCGTCCATCGGGCCGGACGGCGGCACGCCGATGTCCCAATAGCCGAGGCGGCCGGGATAATCCTGCACGCTGCTGTAGGTGCCGGGTTGCAGCACTTCGAGGCAGTGCGGCTGGAAACGCACATCGTCCAGCAGGCGCGTCCAGACGTCGCCGCGCTGAAATTGCGGCGTGGCGATCACCTGCCGCAGATAGTCGAGGTTGGTGGCGATGCCGTGCAAACGGGTCGCCGCCAACGCCACGCGCAATTTTTCCAACGCCTGTGCCCGATCGGCGCCGTGCACGATCAGCTTGGCGATCATCGGGTCGTAAAACGCCGACACTTCGCTGCCGGTCGCCACCCAACCATCGAGGCGCACGTCGTCAGGGAAATGCACCTCGGTCAGCACGCCGGGGCTGGGCTGGAAGTTTTTCAGCGGATCTTCGGCGTAGAGGCGCACCTCGATCGCCGCGCCCTGCGGCGCGCGTTGCAACGCCACCCAATCCAGCGCGTCGCCCGCCGCCACCTGCAGCATGCATGCGATCAGATCCAGGCCGGTGACCATTTCGGTGACCGGGTGCTCGACCTGTAAGCGGGTGTTCACCTCCAGGAAATAAAACTCGTCGCGCGCGGCGTCATAGATAAACTCTACGGTGCCGGCGCTGCGGTAATTCACCGACTCGCCCAGCGCCACCGCCGCCCGGTGCAGCGCCTGGCGGGTCGCCGCCGGCAGATGCGGCGCCGGGGTTTCCTCCACCACCTTTTGGTTGCGCCGCTGCAGCGAACAGTCGCGCTCGCCGAGCGCCGCCACCCGCCCCTGGCCGTCGCCGAAAATTTGCACCTCGACGTGGCGCGCCCGATCGACGAAGCGTTCGATAAAGGCGCCGGCGTCGCGGAAGAACTGCTCTCCCAGCCGTTTGACGCTGTCGTACGCGTCGCGCAGCGCCGCCTCGTCGTCACAGCGCGTCAGGCCGATGCCGCCGCCGCCGGCGGTGCTTTTCAGCATCACCGGGTAGCCGATGCGCGCGGCGGCCGAGACCGCCTGCTCAACGCTCTCCAGCAAGCCGGTGCCCGGCGTCATCGGCACCCCGGCCAACGCCGCCAGCTCGCGCGCCCGGTGCTTGAGGCCGAACTCGCGCATCTGCGCCGCCGTCGGGCCGATAAAGGCGATGCCCGCCGCTTCGCAGGCGTCGGCAAACTCGGCGCTCTCGGACAAAAAGCCGTAGCCGGGGTAGATCGCCTGCGCGCCGGTGGCCGCGGCCGCCGCGAGGATCTTGTCGATGCGCAGGTAGCTGTCGGCGGCCTTGTCGCCGCCGAGCGCCACCGCCCTGTCGGCCTCGGCGACGTGCGGCGCATTGCGGTCGGCGTCGGAATAGACCGCCACGCTGGTTACGCCCAGGCGTTTCAGGGTGCGAATGGCGCGGCAGGCGATTTCGCCGCGGTTAGCGATCAGTACGGTAGTAAACATGTTCATGCCCCCTTAACGCTGGCGAGATAGTCGCGCCAGCCGCCAAACTCAGTGATATCCGTGGCACCTTCCAGCGCCCAGGCTTCGCAGATAAACCCCTTCACCCGCCGGCCGTCCGCCAGCAGCAGCGTGCCGATGCCCAATGGCGCCGGAATTTCCGCCACAAACTCCCCGAAACGGGCCAGCGGGATGTCCCACAGCTCAACGTGGATCGCCGCCCCCTGAGCCGCGCGCGCCAGCCCCGGCTTCGGCGGATCGGTATCGGCCAGCGCATACAGGCGATAGCAGGGGGCGGTAGCGGTTTGCTCCACCTGCACCGCGTCGCGCTGTGTCAGCTGGACGTTGAGCGGCATGCCGCTAAGGTGAGCGCCCACTACCGCCAGACGCACGTGCCCTGTGGACGGCGCAGGCACAGGCTGCGGCGGCAATGCCCGACCGATGGCCCCGAGCGGCAAGGCGCTTTGCCGTTGCCAGCGCAGGCCAAACGCCGCCAGCGCCCGGTCATGCCAGGCGGGCGCAATCAGGGTGATGCCCGCCGGTAGACCGTCTTCGCGCAGCGGCCCCGGCAGCGCCAGCGCGCTCAGATCGGCCAGGTTGGTGAAATTGGTGTAAGTGCCGAATTGCGAATTGAACAGCACCGGCTCCTGCGCCATCTCCGCCAGGGTGCGAATAGTGGGCGCGGTCGGCACCACCAGCGCGTCGAACGGCGCCAGCCGCTGGGCGATTTGCCGCGCCAGCTCGGCGCGCAGGTATTCCGCCTTGTAGGCGTCGCAGGCGCTGTAACCGAGGCCGTTGCCGACGATGCCGCGCACCACCGGATCGATAGCCTGCGGGCTCGCTTCCAGCACCTGCTCAATGGCCACCGTGCGCTCCGCCACCCAGGGGCCGTAATACAGCTGTTCCGCCAGAGTGCGAAACGGCGCGAAATCGAGGGGTTCCAGCGTGGCGCCGCCCGCCTGCAGCTGCGCCAGCGCTCGGTGAAACGCCCGCTCGGCCTGAACGTCGCCGAAAAACTCCAGCTGGGCGGGAACGGCGAAACGCGGCGCGGCGGGGATATCCGCCGGCGCGGTATGCGGATCGGGGCGGGAATACGGGTCTGCCGCGTCAAAGCCGCTCGCCAGTTCCGCCACCAGCGCGGCATCGGCCACCGTCAGCGCGAAAACCGACACCGTATCGTTCAACCGGCAGGCCGGCACCACGCCGCGGTTGGACAACCGCCCCTTGGTCGGCTTCAGCCCGACGATGTTGTTGAACCCGGCGGGCACACGCCCCGAACCGGCGGTGTCGGTGCCGAGCGCGAACGGCACCAGGCCGCGCGCCACCACCGAGGCGGAGCCGGAGCTGGAACCGCCGCTGACGTAGCGGCTGTCGAAGCTGTTGACCACTGCGCCATACGGTGAGCGAGTGCCTACCAACCCGGTAGCGAACTGGTCGAGGTTGGTTTTACCAAGGGCGATCGCCCCGGCGGCGCGCAGGTGGGCGACCACGGTGGCGTCCGCCGCGGCCTGATAGGTGAACGCCGGGCAGGCGGCGCTGGTCGGCCAGCCGCCAACGTCGATATTGTCTTTGATGGCGAAGGGCACGCCGAACAGCGGCAGGCGGCTGAGATCGCCGGCGACCGCCTCGAGCCTCTGTGCCAGCTGCCGATACTGCTGCTCGCGCTGCGCCGGCGTAGCGAGATACAGCCAGGCGTTATCGTCTGGGTTCAGCCCGGCGACCAGCGTTTCGATCGTCGCACTGACGCAGGCAAGGCGCTCGCCCGCCGGGCGGGTTTGGTAATGGTGTTGCCATTCACTGAGGGTAAAACCGCACGCTACAACAGGTTCGCTCATCGACTGAATTCCATCTGGTACACAAGATGGGATTCAACAGAGCAACCGGCGTGCCAATTTTTAATCTCATGATTTCAATAAATTATAATTAAAACTTATGACAGCGGCGGCAAACGGGCTGCACCAGCGGCGCGCAGCGGGAGAACAAAAAGAGTGCAATGGCGGGATGACGCAGAGGAAAAACCGGGGCGACGACACTCGCCGCCCCGCAGGCCGATGGGGATAGGTCAACCGCCAGCCGCAAGCTCAGTACCTACCATGTGGTGAGCGCTACCCTTCTCCAGGTATTGGCCGCCGTGCAAATATAAAAGAACGTGGAGTCTGCCGACCATTGGCCTATTTTACCGGGTGCAACGGCCGAAGCGGGGACAGCAACTCTGACACCTACAGGATCTCCGTTCACGTTCGCTGAATCATAAATATTCAACACTTTTATGTGGCCGGAGGAGAATTGGTTATTCGGCCCACCAATAGGATAAGCGCCGTTACCGGCCGGATAGATGCCATTATCCGCAACCGTTAACTGCTTGGTGTACAACCCGCTCCATTTAAATGAGGGTTGTCCTAAGGCGGTCGCGATATCCTTCTGCGGCGAAAAATCCGCCGGGGAGATGGATACGCCGCTGCTGGTCGTATTGTTATTAGCGCCAAGCGTAAACTTAGGTGCAAAACTAATTAAAGAAGCCCCGTCCTGAGCCAACCTGACGCCCGGTTCAAACCCCTGAAGGTTATTGCCTGGAGAAATGCCGCCAAAGTAATGGTAGCTGGTACTCCCTCCTTTGGCGGCATAGAACAGGTTATCGGAGCCGTCCTTGATACCATGGAAAATGGCCGGATAAGCGCCATGGCTGGCCCTGTCCGCCAAGGACCACGGAAGTTGCCTAGGAGCCATATCGGCGATTGCCGCGTTGGCGAATCTTGTCGTATTGCTCAGCATGTTATCAAACACAAATGCCGCCGCGATGCCGTTTACCGGTTCTGCAGCCACATTGTAAGTGGTATTACCCACGTTATAGAAACCGCCCCGACATTCAAAGGTGCTTCCATCACTCTGAAGAATAGTTTCACCTTCGCAAGTAAACTGCCCCAGGATGTTATCGGTGTTGGTTCGGGTGAGTTTGATCGCCGTAGCGCCGACGCCGCCGAACAGGTGGATATAGCAGAAACCGTTGTACCACGTTACGCTGTTGGCGTTTCCTCTCAACTCCAGCCCCACGCCGGCATCCGTATTTGTGCCACCATCGCCCGGATTGCCGGAGACCTTGATCTGACATTGAATTTCATGGAACCCCACGCCGTGGAAGGAGCTATCCCCGCCATTGCTTTCCATCAAGATGTTCGACAAGCCACGGTGGAACCGGCAAGAGTGAAAACTGACGAACTCGGTAAACGCACCGGCATAGCCGTTCAACAGATGTAAGTTCACAAAAAACTTCATAATCAGCAATCTTTCATGCCGCATGAAACAGGAACCATTGATCCGATAGCCGGTGCCCGTATATAACGCGCCCTTGGCCGGCGTAATCATCACATCGCTGATATATCTGTTGGTATGGATCCCGGAACAGCCTTTCGACTCAAAACACGCATGATCATTAGACGTCGGCTTAAAGAAGAATTTCGTACTAATCCAATTTTCACCCTCTATCGCAATGCCTTTATCTCCGGTGTAGTTTTCTCCCCCTAAATTTAAGGTATCTGTAATGTAATAGTTGCCGGCAGGAACATAGAGCTTCTTGCAGCCTTGGCTAATCGCATAAGCGATAGCCTGTTTAAACGCCTGCGTATCATCCGTACCAACGCCAGCTGTATCATTCCAATCGCCCTTCGCGCCGAACATCTGAGGGGTAATGTGGGGCACGCCTTCATTCGGGAAGGAATACTGAATGAGTTGATTGCCCGTTACCCCTGCAAGCGTAGAGAGAATCGGTTTAAAAGCGCAATCCCAGACGTTCTTGCCAATGAGAGTCGTTTCGTCAAATGCCCCGCCTAACTCCAGCGCCCGAGCGGGAGAAGCAAGTTTAATCACATTCCCTTCAATAATGGCGTTTTTCCCATTCAAGAAACGGATATAACCAAACCCAGAGTCCGTGACCCGATTGCCGGAAAACACCGTACGGTCGCCGTACAGCTTGATCCATACCTGGCTGCTGGTCCATCCGGAGTTGGTTATCTTGTTGCCGGTCATCACGCAGCTATTGGTGAACAGGGCAACCTTGCAATTATTGATAATATTGCCTGAGAGGGTCGCCTCCGTTGCGGCAATGCCATTGAAGGCCGAGGAATTGGAGGTGCCGCAGAAATTTAAAAAATTATCTGCGATAACGGACTCAGCGACAGAAATATCGTTATTGCCGTGATAGTCGATGCCATTCTCAACGGTATCTTCAACGTGATTCCCGATAATTCGTGAATTATTCGTAGGGATTTTGGTGGGGTTATTCACTAAGGAATAGTCGATCTGAATGCCGAACCTTTCGATCGTTTTGATGTAGTTATTAGAGATATTAATGTCACTGATTCCACCCAGCGAAATGCCATAGCTGGTATTAACAATATGGTTATTGGCAACGGTCAGGTTAGTGAATGAATGAGGCGTACCGGTCACTTCATTATTCAATGTCACCCCGCCCCCTCTTTGCGTATGCCCGGCCCCAGCAGGTTTAGCGGGTTTATGTCCATCATGAATATGATTGTTCACAATCAAGATGTCATAAGCATCTCGGTTCACGCCCGTTTTCAGCAAGATCCCGTCACCCTGATGATTCGTCAGTTCGTTATTCTGGATTGTAATATGGCGTCCGCCACGAACGGCGATAGGTTCTTCACCCAGATCTTTAAGTAAATTGTTCTCAAGGGTAACTGACGTACAGTCAGAAAGGCCCAAAGCATCGGTATGCATGCTGATGACGCAATTTCTCACGGTGAAGTTTTCACAACGGGTGAAAGCCATGCCGGTACACGCGCGAGTGGCATACCACCAAATAGGATCTGCATCTTTCTGAGTCACCTTTCTCGTGATCCTCAGATCTTCCACGATGAAATTCGACTGTTCCACGGTATTAAAAATGTTGATTTGAGGCGTATCGTCATCCAGGTGAATTTCACCACCGCCATAAATATGGCAGTTGCTGGGGATCTGTAGAGACTGCCAAGCCGAACCCAACGTCAACCGATAGACATTCGCCATTCTGACCTGGCGTTTTTTCATCGAGTTAGCGGCGTCAATCGCCACTTTAGCGAACATGGCGCTAACAGCGTCTCGATCGTCAGCCAGGCCATCGCCTACGGCGCCGAACTGCTCAGGGGTATATTCAGCGAATTCGCCGCCGTCATTGACCTGAGCGGCGACATTTTTTGCGTTGAGCTGCGGATCTTCTTTTGACATTTGAGCCATTGAATTACTCCTCTGGATTTTACGTTTCAATCGACATTGAATTGAACGAACCCTAAAAAAGTAACCGGATGGGCGGCACGCCCTCCATCGATGGCGGGTGGCTGAGGGCCAGTACAACGAAGGCAGGAGGGAGGAGACAATAAAAAAGGCGCAACCTTGCGATTGCGCCTGATGTTCGGTGAACGCTGCGCGTTACTCGCCGCGAACGCGCTGCGCCAACCCTTTGAGGAAGTAGCGCAGCATCTGATCGCCGCACGGGCGGTAGTTCTTGGTGCCCTCTTTGCGGAACAGCGCGCTCAGCTCCGGCTTGGAGATGCGGAAGTCCACCGCGGTGAAAATCTGGTGCATGTCGGTGTCTTTCAGCTCGAACGCCACGCGCAGCTTTTTCAGCACCAGGTTATTGGTGATCGGCAGTTCAACCGCCGGCGCCGGGAACTTGTCGTCCTTGCCGCGCTTGAAGAACACCAGGCCGTTGAGGAAGTGCGCCATCACTTCGTCAGGGCACTTCTCGTAGCCCGGCTCGCCTTCTTTGATCACGTAAGCGTCCATCGCCGACACCGCCACCTCGAAATCGTCCAGTTTGATAATCTCGACCATTTTGGCGTTGTTAATGCTCAGCATATAGCGCACGCTGCGCAGCACGTCGTTGTTCATCATGGGATTGCATTGCCTTTACTTGTCTAACGGGGACGTGCGCATTGTAAAAAAATGCCCCATACCCAAAATAATTGGAGTTGCATCGCGGCGGCAAATTTGTAAGCCCCCGGAGCATAGTTAACTATGTGACCGGGGCGCGCAAATGCAGCCAACAAAGAGGCAGCTCCAAGTATGACGGGTATGGCCGCACACCTTGAATGTGCGGCAGTATAGGGATCGGCAAGGGGTTTCTCAATCGATTTGGCTTTTTTGCTGATACAGCGGGATATCTTCGCCGATGATGTACTTGTTGCGCAGCAGCGACGAGACCTTGTCCATGATCATCACCACCACCACCAGGATCAGGGTGATGAACATCACTACGTCCCAGTTCCACAGCCGCATGTTCTCCGCATACACCAGGCCGATGCCGCCGGCGCCGACGAAGCCCAGCACCGCCGCAGAGCGGGTGTTGGACTCGATCTGGTACAGGCTGAGCGCCAGGAAGGTGGGGAACGACTGGGTGAAAATGCCGTAGCGGTGCTTCTGCAACCCGTTGGCGCCCACCGCCGTCAGGCCGCGGCTGGGGGACTTGTCCACCGCCTCATGGCCTTCGGCGTACAGTTTGCCCAGCAGCCCGACGTCCTGCATCACGATAGCCAACACCCCGGCGAGCGGCCCCATGCCGACGGCGCGCACGAAGATCAGCCCCCAGATCGCCATGTCGATGCCGCGCAGCACGTCCAGCAAGCGGCGCACCAGCACGGAGATCGGCCGCAGCAGCGGCGTCGACATCACGTTGCGCGCGGCGAAGAACGACAGCGGCAGCGCGATCAGCGACGCGGTGATGGTGCCGGCGAACACGATGGCGATGGTGATGCCGATCTGCTGGAAGTAGTACATGAACGGCCAGTTGACGAAGTCGTGCCAGACGAACATGCGCAGGAAATAGCGCCCCAGCTGCTGGCAGCCGTTGATAAACTGCGGCCAGCTAATGCCGAAGACCAGGAAGAAGAACACGTAGTACAGCACGATCGCCAAGGCGATCAGGCCGACGGTGCGCAGGTAGCGCCCCTGCTGCGCGAAGATCGCCTGATGCTGCTGTTTCAACTGGCGCAGCGTTTCCGCCGATGCCGGAGTGCCCGCTGTCATTTTGCCCCCTCCACCACGCGCTTGCGCAGCTCGCCCGACACGTAGTCGAGCACGGAAACCACCACGATGATCAGCAGCAGCGTCATGCTGACCTGATCGTAACGGTCGAGTTTAATGTTGGTCATCAGCTCCTGGCCGATGCCGCCCGCCCCCACCAGCCCCAAAATGGTCGACTGACGGAAGTTGATCTCCAGCCGCATGAAGCTGTAGGAGAGAAACACCGGCTTCACCTGCGGCCACAGGCCGAAGCGCATGCGCTGCAGCGGCGTGGCGCCACAGGCCGCCAGCCCGCGCACCGGTTTGTTGGAGGCGGTTTCGATCGATTCGTAGAACAGCTTGGTCAGGCTGCCGATGGTGTGCAACGCCAGCGCCAGGAAGCCGGGAATGGCGCCGATGCCGAACGCCATCACGAACATCACCGCCCACGCCAGCTCCGGCATGGTGCGCAAAAACGCCACCAGCGTGCGGATCGCCAGCCGCACCGAGGCCGGGGTATAGGTGTTGCCGGCCGCCAGAAACGCCAGCACGGTCGCCACCAGCACCGAGAAAATGGTCGCCGCCAGCGCCAGCTGCAGGGTCTCCCAGATCAGCGGCAGCTGAATGTTCAGGCGATAGCCCCAGTAGGCCAGCGAGCCTTCGGTACGCCCATCGGCGAACAGCAGGTTCCAGTGCAGCGTCGGCACGGTTTCGGCCAGGTAGTCGAAGAAGTGCGGAATAGACACCCAGACGGTGTGCAGGTTGAACTCGGCGAGGTTGCCGGCGCCCAGGTACAGCACCACCAGCCCGAGCGACCACAGCAGCGCTTCGCGCTTTTGCTTGCTGCGGATCCGTTGGTAATAGTGTGCGAAATCGGTATTCAAAACAGGTCTTCCATCGTTATGGAACAAGGGGTTCAGCATGCTGAACCCCTTCATTCGGGCGGCCGAGGCAGCCGGGAATCAACGGTCGCCTTTGGTCAGCTCGCGCTTCATATCGATGATGGTCTGGTATTCCGCCAGGGTGGTGTCGCCGATGTGCTGTTTGCCGCCCATCGCTTTGATAAAGCACGCGTGATCGTCTTTATCCAGCTTCTTGATGGCGGTGACCACTTTGGCCTTGAAGTCGGCCGGCAGCGAGTTGCTCACCAGGATCGGGCCGTTCGGGATCAGCGGCGACTGCCAGATGATGCGGATCTGTTTCATCAGGTCCGGATGATCCATGCGGATCATGCGGGTGAACGCGCCGCTGGTGTAGCCGGTGTTGTAGTCGCCGATCATCGACGCCCAGGTCACCGCGCCTTCGAACTGGCCGTTCAGCACGCCGAGGATGTCCTGCTCGTGGCCGCCGGAGAAGGTGACACTGGAGAAGGTGTTGTTGTATTTGTTGTCGACCGTGCCGCCGAACAGCTTTTTAAACGCCTGGTTCGGGATCAGGAAGCCGGAGGTGGAATCCGGATCGGCGAAGCCGATGGCCTTGCCTTTCAGGTCTTCCAGTTTCTGGTACGGGCTGCCGGCCTTCACCACCACCACCGAGTGGTAGCCGCGCGACTGGTCGACGTCGTCAACCGCGATGCCGACGATGTCCACCGCTTTCGGATCCTTGATGTAGACCGAAGCGAACGACGACGGCGACATGCTCAGCACCAGGTCAATCTTGCCGCCCAGCAGGCCCTGGATCACGCCGGAATAGTCGGATGAGTTGCGCAGCTTGGTATCGACGTTCAACTCTTTATCCAGAAACTGCTTCACGCACTGGTTATCGCCAATCTGCTGGGTGGCGTTCTGGCCGCCGAGAATGCCCAGGTTCAGCTCTTTCGGCGCATCCGCTGCGGCAGCATTAAATACCATCATCGTGCCGGCCATCAGGGTGGTCAGACTCAATACTTTTTTCATTAGGTGTGCCTTGTGTGTAAAGGGTAAAGGTCAAAAGTGCTTCAATGGATCTGATTGGCTTCCTCGCCATACAGCTGGTGCAGGATCCGTTCGTTCAGTTGCGAAGGATGCCCGTCAAACACGATCTTCCCGTGGGCGATGCCGATCACCCGCGAGCAATACTCTTTCACCAGTTCGACCGAGTGCAGGTTCACCATCACCGCGATGCCGTCTTCGCTGATTTTCTGCAGCGCATCCATGATGCGGCGGGTGTTTTTCGGATCGAGCGACGCCACCGGCTCATCGGCCAGCAGGATTTGCGGGTTTTGCATCAGCGCGCGGCAGATGGCGACGCGCTGCATCTGGCCGCCGGAGAGGTGCTCGGCGCGCTGCAGCGCGTGCGGCAGCATGTTAAGCCACTGCAACAGCTCGATGGCGCGAGCGCGGTCGGCGTCATCGAACAGTTTGAAGAAGGATTTCAGAGTGGAAGTGTGGCTCAGGCGGCCCAGCAGCACGTTGGTCATCACGTCCAGCCGCGGCACCAGGCAGAAGTCCTGGAAGATCATGCCGCAGCGCGCGCGCCATTGGCGCATCTGGCGGCCGGCAAGCTGGGCGATATCCTGCGCCACGCCATCGTCTTCGAAGTGCAGCATCTCGCCGCAGCTGGAAGGAATGGTGCCGTTGAGGGTATGCAGCAACGTGGACTTGCCTGCGCCGGAGCGGCCGATCACCGCCACGAATTCGCCGGCGTGCAGATCGAAATTGATGTCATCCAGCACGCGCTGCTGCGCTTTGTAGGCCTTGCCGAGCCCCTTTACCGATAACACTTTGCGGGATGCGGCGGCGTGCTGCCCTGGAAAGTCGTGCTGCGCCAATTTTAACAGTGCCTGAGCCATATGATTTCTCTGGTTTCAGTGGCTAATCATTATGGGCACCTATTAACGGATAAGTTTATGACAGTGGGATGATGGTTTTATGGCCGGGGCGTGACGCGTGCCGCCCCGGCGTGCGCATCATTCCAGGCTAAAGAAGTCCAGCCCCAGCGCCGCCTTGACCTGCTGCAGCGTCTGCTGGCTGACCTGATGCGCGCGGCGGGTGCCATGCTGCAGGATGCGCGTCAGCTCGCCTTTATCGGCGATGAATTCGGCGCGGCGGGTGCGGATCGGTTCGAGCAGGCTCTGCAGGCAATCCTCCAGCAGCCGTTTGATTTTCACGTCCCCCAACCCGCCGCGCCGATAGTGCGCCTTCAGCTCCGCCAACAGCGCTGCGTCTTCGCAGAAGGCGTCCAGATAGGTGAACACCATGTTGCCCTCCACCCGGCCGGGATCGCTGACGTTGAGATGGCCGGGATCGGTGAACATGCTCATCACCGCCTTGTGCACCTCGTCGGCGCCGGCGCCAAGCTGAATGGCATTGCCGCGCGATTTCGACATTTTTCCCTGCCCGTCCAGCCCCGGCAGACGCCCGACGTTGCTTAACAACGGCTGGCACTCCGTCAGCACCGGTTGGCCGACGATGTGGTTGAAACGCCGCACGATCTCGTTGGTTTGCTCCAGCATCGGCAGCTGATCCTCGCCGACCGGCACGTGGGTGGCGCCGAAGGCGGTGATGTCCGCCGCCTGGCTGACCGGATAGATCAGAAAACCGGCCGGCAGGCTGCGGGCGAAATCCTTCTCGGCGATTTCGCTTTTCACCGTCGGGTTGCGTTCCAGCCGCGCCACGCTGACCAGGTTGAGGTAGTACATCGTCAGCTCGGCCAACGCCGGCAGCGCCGACTGCAGGCAAATGGTGGTCTTGTGCGGATCGATGCCGACCGCCAGATAGTCGGCCACCACGTTGAGCACGTTGGCGCTGATTTTTTGCGGGTTGTTGCCGTTGTCGGTCAGGCCCTGCAGATCCGCCACCATCACCGTTTGGTTATGCTGGTGCTGCAGTTCGACGCGCTGGCGCAGCGAGCCGACGAAGTGACCTAAATGCAGTGGGCCGGTGGCGCGATCGCCGGTAAGAATGGTGTAGCTCATGGCAGTGCTCCTGAAGGTCTGTAGACCGCCGGATCAACGCCACAAAAGATAATGCCGCCAAACCGGCGGCATTAAAAAGAGATGTGAATACTCGTGCCGCCTCAGAAGAGGCGCCACCATGACTGATTGTGGGTGGAGTGCATCGATATATTCATGCCATCAAGGTATACCCGCAGCGGCAATGCGTCAATAGCCCGCCGCCGGCGCGTAAGACGGCGTTACACTCCGGCATTTGCGTTCCTGGCCCGGCGCGCTAGGGTAAAACCTTCAACCTGAAAAAGGAGCGCATGATGAAGATCGGATTTGCCGGACTGGGTGGGATGGGCAGCGCCATGGCGGCTAACCTGGTGAAGGCGGGATTTGCGTTGACGGTATGGAACCGTTCGCCGCAGGCGGCGCAGCCGCTGGTGAGCGCCGGCGCGCGGCAGGCCGAACGGCCGGAACAGTTGGCCGATGCCGACGTGCTGATCACCATGCTGGCCGACGATGCCGCGACGCAACAGGTGGTGGTGGACAGCGGATTGCTGCAGCGGATGAAACCGGGCGCGCTGCATATCAATATGGCGACTATCTCGGTCGAACTCGCCAAACGCCTGACGACGCTGCATGCGGAACACGGCATCGGTTATCTCGCCGCGCCGGTGCTGGGCCGGGTCGACGTGGCCGCCGCCGGCAAGCTGAATATTCTGGCGGCCGGCGATAGCGAGCGGCTGAAGCAAGCGCAGCCGCTGTTCGATGCCCTCGGCCAGAAAACCTGGCATTTCGGCGCCGATCCGGCGCAGGCCAACGTGGTCAAAATCGCCACCAACTTTACGCTGGCCAGCGCCATTGAAGCGATGGCGGAAGGCAGCGCGCTGGTGCGCAACCACGGCGTTTCCGGCGCCGACTACCTGCAGATGCTGAGCAGCACCGTCTTCGCCGCCCCGGCCTATCAGGGCTATGGCGCGCTGATCGCCGCCGAGAAGTATTCACCCGCCGGATTCCGGCTGGCGCTGGGGCTGAAGGACGTCGGGCTGGCGCTGGCCGCCGGCGCCGACAGCCATACGCCGATGCCGTTCGCCGGGGTGCTGAAAGACAATTTCCTCGACGCGATGGCGCAGGGGGATGCGGATCTGGACTGGGCGGCGCTGGCCAAGGTGGCGGCGCGGCGGGCGGGCCTGAAATAACGAACGGGGGCCTCGGCCCCCGTTTCTTCGTTCTCAGAACACGATGTCCGCCGCGGGAACGGCGCGGATCGGCACGCCGAAACTTTCGATATTCGACAGCGTCTCGTTATGGTGGGTGCGGATCAGCAAACCGTCGGCATAGGGTTTGTCGTGGCAGGTGTGGGCATCCGCGGCCAGCGTCACCGGATAACCGTGCGCCGCCGCGCTGCGCACCGTGGTGTCGATGCAAAACGGCGTGGAGTAGCCGCAAACCACCAGCTGCGATACGCCGTTGGCGATCAGTAACGCGCCGAGCGAAGTGCGCAGGAACGAGTCCGGCGTGGTTTTATCTACCCGATGGTCGCCTGGCGCCACCTTCAGCGCCGCAAGCACTTGCCAGGCGGCGCTGCCGTGCGGCAGTTCGTCGTCCGGCGTATGGTGCTGAATCACGATCACCGGCACGCCCGCCCGGCGGGCGCGCTCGCTCAGTTGGTTGATGCGCGCAACGGTGCCCGCGGCATCCGCCGGCGGCGGCGTAAACAACCCTTCCTGCACATCGATAATCAACAGCGCGCTGGTCATGGCGGCTCCCGAAGAGAAGATAAGTGGCGTCAGCACACCGGCTGGCGCGGGCGGAAAATATGGTCGACGCCCTGCTCGCGCAGCCTGTGCACCAGATCATGCCCGCCATTCGGCGTGGCGTGCGCCAGCTGGCGCTCGGCGGTAAACACCGGGCTGGCCCAGAACAGATTCACCGGGTCGCCATACTGCTGAGGCAACGTCAGGTGCGCGTGATGCGGGTAGAAGGACGACGATAAAATATAGCCTTCATAGCCCAACGGCGCCACGTCGGACTCCAGCGTATGCCCTTCGCCGATCCAGGTCAGCCGCGCCCAAGGGGCGTGAGCGAAACCGGCCAGCGCGCTGGCCATCTGCACCGCGTTGTCTTCGGTCATGTATTGGCTGTCGATGGCGATCGCCATCTCCATGCGGCGATAGCGCGAAGCCTCATCGTTGAACAGGATCTCCACCCACGGCATCGGCCGAATGCTGACGCCCATGGTGAGGAAGTAATAGATGCCGTCGCGCTCGTGCTGAGTGATGGCCATCGGCGGCCACTTGCCCTGATCGATGGCGTAGTATTTTACCGAAGGGCCGAAATGCTGCTCATAGCGCGCCTGAAAATCGCGCTGCATCTTCGGCCACGGATTGCCCTCTTCACGCTGCCAGCTGCGCCAGAACTGGCGGGTGCTTTCCGCCTGCGCATATTGCGTGTTGGTCGAGGCCGAACCGAGCGGATAGGCCAACGGGCTCTCCTTGATGCAGCTGGCCGAATAGCACACCGAATGGTCGATATACAGGCTCCAGCCGGGGATCACCGCCAGCAATTGGCCGTAATACCACAGGGCCGCGCCGTCGTCGCTTTCGCTCCACACCACCCTCAGCCCTTCCGGGTTCAGCGGCGCTTCCCCTTCCAGGTTGCGGCAAAATTCCGCCGCCAGCATCGGCGGCTGCCCCTGCTCCAGCGCGGCGCGATCTTCCTGCAGCGGCGCGGCGGCCAGATTGCGCAGCCAGCAGGCGCGCACCTGATAGCGATCGCTGTAGGCTTCGGCGGGATAAATGTAAAAATAGGCTGCCCTGCTCCCTTGCTGAACCACCGCGACCAGCGTCTGGTTCTCATTGCTGACTTCAGCAAGTACGTATGACTCGTTCATATCACCTCAATAGGGTCAGGGCGCGGCAGAATCGGCTGCGCGCAAAAAATGGAATGTGGCTTTGCCCTCAAGTGTAAAACGCATTACTGGCCGGATCACCCGTAAAAGTCTCAAAAACGGCCGTAAACGAAGATAAACAAAGGTTAATTATAGCGGCTGCGGCTCATGACGGCTGAGTGATGCGCCGCACCGCGCGCTGATAGGAACCGTTGCGCATCGACGCGCCCAGCACTTTGCCGAGGCCTGCAGCCCCCGTTCGCACCAACCGCCGCCGCAACGCGCCCGGATGAAAGCCGAACTGCCGCTGCGCCCAATCGGGCAACAGATCGATGCCCGCCTGCATCACCACCCCGCCGAGCGGGCGCGCCAACACGCTCGGCGCCGGCGCCTTCAGCAGAATGCGCGCCACCTCTTGGGTGCGTTCGTCACAGACCAGCTGCGGCCGCATCGCCTGCAGATAGTCGTCTACCTCCGCGCAGGACTGAGGGATAGCGGTCGCCCCCAGCGCGGCGGCCACGCGCGCCGCTTCGCGATAGTATTGATCCTGCAAATCGCGGGAAAGATGCGGGTTGCGGTAGAGCAGGTGGCTGGCCAGAAAACGGCTGCTCTCCGCCACGTGCACCCAGGTCAGCAGCGCCGGATCGCTGGCGGCATAGGGCGTGCCGTCGCTGCCGACGCCGGTCACCCGCAGGTGGATGGCTTTGACTTTGGCGATCAGCCGCTCCGCCTCGGCGGTCGGGCCGAAGGTGGTGACCGACACGAACTGGCTGGTACGGCGCAGGCGGCCAATCATATCGTCGCGGAAGTTGGAGTGATCCCATACGCCGGCCAGCGCCAACGGGTGCAGCATTTGCAACAGCAAGGCGCTGACGCCGCCGCACAGCATCGGGGTGAAATCGCGGTGTACCTGCCAGATGACCGACTGCGGGCCGAACAGCCCCGGATCGCCGGGCGGATTCTCAAAATCGACGCCGCCGAGCGCCAACCCGGTCAGGCTGAGCACCTGTTTTTCTATCGCTGCGCGTACCGCTTCCATCCTGCCGCCCTCTTGCTCATTCAGCGGCCAGTGTATCACGCGGCGAGCGCCTCATTGCGCCCTGCGGCGGTTGAAAGCTTTAACTTACTGAATTACAGTTGTTATACCGCTTGCAACCAGGCGGGCCTATTCGATCCACTGCAGAGGCGCTTTGCAGGGCGTTAACCCACGTTAATTCGGCACTAACCCCACAAAACCTCTATCTAGTTTCTTTTCCTTCAACTTAGATAGCAGAGAGTTCGATGATTACCATCAGAGCACGCGCGGCGGAAGACAACGCGCAATTGGCAGATATCTGGCTGCGTTCGGTGCGCGCCACTCACCACTTTTTAACCGAAGACAACATCGCACAGCTGTTCCCGCTGGTGCTGAACGACTACCTGCCGGCGGTCAACGTTTGGGTGGCCGAAGAGCAGCCGGGGCATCCCTGCGGCTTTATCGGTCTGAACGGCAACAAGGTGGAGATGCTGTTTATCGATGCCGATCAGCGCGGCAAAGGCGTGGGCAAAGCGCTGCTGACCCACGCGGAAACGCTGCACGATGAGCTGCAGCTGGACGTGAACGAGCAAAATCCGCAGGCCAGCGGCTTCTATCGCCACTACGGGTTTGTCATCACCGGCCGCTCGCCGCTCGACGGCCAGGGCAACCCGTTCCCGCTGCTGCACATGAAGCTGGACAAACGCTAGCCCTCCCGCCGGCCGCCCCGCGGCCGGTTTTCTCTCCCCCTGTTTCACCCACTGTTTTATATATCAAATCAGAATAAGTAATAGAATTTACATTCTTCCTGTCACTATAAACCCTCGGTAGGATTGCCCGGTATTCACCCGCAACAGAGATTCCGTCCGCCACTCCCTGCCGGGTTGTGCCCCGCAGAAAAGCCGAACGATCCCTGTCCGGCGCACCGCGCTCTGGACGGAATGCTGTGAAGTATCGATAAGGATCCGCTTCGCTATGATCGTTCTTTCGAACGTTTGCAAAACTTTTGACAGCGCACAGGGCCGCGTCGTGGCGGTTGACGACGTCAGCCTGGCGATAGAAGCCGGGCAAATTTACGGCATCATCGGCTACAGCGGCGCCGGCAAAAGCACGCTGATCCGCCTGCTCAACGGCCTGGAAAAGCCCACCAGCGGCCGCATTGACGTGGGCGGATTCGATATCGCCCGCGCCAAAGGCAGCCACCTGCGCCAGGCGCGGCTGAAAATCAGCATGGTGTTTCAGCACTTCAACCTGCTGTGGTCGCGCACCGTCAGCCAAAACATCGCTTTTTCCATGCAGATAGCCGGCGTCCCCAAGGCGCAGATTGCCCCGCGCGTGGCGGAACTGATCGCGCTGGTTGGCCTGCAGGGGCGCGAAAACGCCGACCCGTCGCAGCTCAGCGGCGGCCAGAAACAGCGCGTCGGCATCGCCCGCGCGCTGGCCAATAACCCGAGCGTGCTGCTGTGCGACGAGGCCACCTCAGCGCTCGATCCGCAAACCACCGACGCCATTCTCGACCTGCTGCTGGCCATCAATCGCCAGTTGAAATTGACCATCGTGCTGATCACCCACGAAATGCACGTGGTGCGCAAAATCTGCCACCGCGTGGCGGTAATGGAAAACGGCCGCATCGTCGAAGAGGGGCCGGTGCTCGAGGTGTTCACCCGGCCACAGCAGCCGATCACCCGGCAGTTCGTCAAACAGGTGTCGCAGTATGCGGACACGGCTGAGAGCTTCAACCCGCAGCTCACCGCCCACCTGCCGGGGACGATCTTCAAGCTGACCTTCGTCGGCGAACAAACTCATCAGGCGGTGATCGCCGAGGTGATTCGGCGCTATCCGCTCACCGTCAACATTCTGCACGGCAAGATCAGCCACACCCTCAACGGTTCGTTCGGCGAACTGTACATCCACGCCGAAGGCAATGAACAACACGTCGCCGACATGCTCAGCCTGCTGAACGAAAGAGACATCGCCGTCGAGGTTATCCAACATGATTGAATCCCTGTTCCCCCACCTGCGTCTGGACCAACTGTGGGACGCCACCTGGGAAACGCTGTACATGACCGGCATCGCCGGTTTGGCCACGCTGGTGCTGGGCATCGTGCTCGGCGTGCTGCTGTTTTTAACCTCGAAGGGGCAGTTGCTGCAAAACCGCACGGTCTACACCCTGATCTCCGTGCTGGTCAACGTCTTCCGCTCCATTCCGTTCATCATTCTGATCGTGCTGCTGATCCCGTTCACCAAATCGCTGATCGGCACCATTCTCGGCGCGGACGCGGCCCTGCCGGCGCTGATCGTCGGCGCGGCGCCGTTCTACGCCCGGCTGGTAGAGATCGCGCTGCGCGAGGTCGACAAAGGGGTGATCGAGGCGGCGCGCTCGATGGGCGCCAAAAACCGCACCCTGATTTTCCGCGTATTGCTGCCGGAGAGCTCGCCGGCGCTGGTTTCCGGCATCACCGTCACCCTGATCGCGCTGGTGAGCTACACCGCGATGGCCGGGGTGATCGGCGCCGGTGGCCTGGGCAACCTGGCCTATCTGGAGGGGTTCCAACGCAACCACAGTGACGTGACGCTGGTGGCGACGCTGACGATTCTGCTGATCGTTTTCGTCATTCAGTTCATCGGCGACACCCTGACAAGAACGCTCGATAAACGTTAATTAACCAAGGAAAACGATGATGAAAAAGCACCTACTGATGTTGGCTTTCGCCTCCGTCGCCACCCTAGCCTCATTTGGCGCCACGGCAGCGACCAAGCTGGTGGTCGGCGCCTCCAACGTGCCGCACGCCGAGATCCTCGAACAGGCCAAACCGATACTGGCGAAGGAAGGCATCGATCTGCAGATCAAGCGCTTCCAGGACTACATCCTGCCGAACACCGCGCTGGCCAGCCACGACATCGACGCCAACTACTTCCAGCACGTGCCTTACCTGAACTCGGTGCTGAAAGACCACGCCGACGACAAGAGCTACGACTTCGTCAGCGCCGGCGCGATCCATATTGAGCCTATCGGCATCTACTCGAAGAAGTACAAGAGCCTGAAAGATCTGCCGGAAAACGGCAAAATCATCATGCGCGACGCGGTGGCGGAAGAAGGCCGCATTCTGTCAATCTTTGAACGGGAAGGCGTGATCAAGCTGAAGCCAGGGGTGAGCAAGGTGGATGCACGCATCGCCGACGTGGTGGAAAACCCGAAACACCTGAAGTTCCAGGCTAACGTTGAAGGCGCGCTGCTGCCGCAGATGTACAACAACAACGAAGGTGACGCCGTGGTGATCAACGCCAACTACGCCATCGACGCCGGGCTGAATCCGACCAAGGATCCGATCGCGGTCGAAAGCGGCGAAAACAACCCGTACGCCAACATCATCACCGTGCACAAAGCCGACGTGAACAAACCGGAGATCGTGGCGCTGGTGAAAGTGTTGCACTCCAAGCCGATTCAAGACTTTATCCGCGAGAAGTACCAGGGCGCGGTGATCCCGGTCAATCAGTAGTGGGTTAAATGGCCCGGTAAAAGCCGCAATGCCGCTCACTTAAGCCTGAGTGGCATTTTTTTATCCAGCCTCTGGGCGTTCTGTGCAGGGGAATTGCCGTAAATGTCCCGCATTTCTCTGTGGCCAATATGAACGGCAATTGGAGGGGCCGATGGCGCGGCCCCTCCACCCGCGCCTTCGCTTAACACCATCTGTCCGCTACGCGGATACCCTCGCCGCGTCTGCATTGTCGGGCGGGTCGGCTGCGACAAACGTCCCTGTTAGTCTCGCCTCAACCGGCCTTCCCTGGCCGGTTGCCCCTGACAACGCCGCCTTGCTCGGCAGCCGGTGATGCGCGCTAAAGGTCAATACCCGAGCTGGCAGCTACCGGGAAATCTGCCGCTGATGAGGTTATGGCAGAGAAGTTGGAGATGAGCGCGGTGTTGGGCGCCCTTGAAGACGCCGAACGCAGGCATAGCGCATTAGGAGAAACCGCCATGGACGGCGGTTTCAGGTGAGACAGGCAGGGACGCCTGTCGCAACCGGCCTCAATGCGCTATGGCGGAGAGAGGACAAATCTGCCTGGAGCAGATTTGAACGCTGCTTGCAGCGGCCCCGAAGGGGCGAGGCCCAGGGATGGGCTGAGTAACGTTGGCAAAGCCAACCGTCTGATAGGGCAAAGGCGCGGGTTGCCAGGGGCTGCGCCTTCGGCCCCTGGCTCGGTCGAGGTGCGTGAGCCACATGGGGCATATCACTTTTATCGACCGAAAATGTCACGAACGCCTGCAGAAAAACGCTAACTGATCAGCATTGCGGTAAAAACCGGGCCTGTTTCTACACCTTATTGCCAATCTGGCTGAGCCGCGGCCACACCAGCATCAGCGCCTCCAGCAACCGCAACAGATCGTCCCGGCTTGCCCCTTCTCGCGCCTGCACCGACATGCCTTCAATGGTGCAAATCACGTATTTCGCCAGCAGCGCGGTATCGGTTTTCGCCAGCAGCTCGCCCTGTTGCACCTTGCGATCGAAGCAGGCTTTCAACGCCGCTTCCTGCGCATGATGCTTTCTGCGCAGCATCTGGGCGACGTCATCGGATGCCGACGACAGCGCGGCGGAGGCGCACACCATGAAACAGCCTGACGGCGTGTCGGGGTCGGTAAATACCTCGGCGGAAGAACGCACGTAGGCTTCGACGATCTCGGCCACCGGCAGATCCTGCTCCAACAGTTGGTTAGTGCAGGTGGTGTATTTTTGCAGATAGCGTTCCACCGCCGCGCGGAACATCCCTTCTTTGTTGCCGAACTCGGCATACAGCGTCGGCGCCTTGGCGCCGGTCACTTCCACCAGATCGGCCAGCGAGGTGGCTTCATAACCGTGCCGCCAGAACAGATCGAGCGCGCTTTCCAGCGCCCGGTCGCGATCAAATTGTTTGGGTCTGCCACGGCTTTTCTTGCCGCAGACCGCTTCATTGATGCTCATCGTTCCTCTCCTATCCCGCTCCACAGCAGGCTTAGCACAAATAACTTAACGATCATTATAAAAAAATATTGCGCCCTCGTCGAGAACCGATTAGCATTTAGTTATCGATCGTTAAGATAATTTAGCGAAGCGGATTAAACCCCCTCTATTTACCGTTATCGGAAAGGAAATAATATCATGAAAAACTTAAAATTAACTTTAGCAGCTCTCACTCTGGCCAGCGTTTCCTTCGGCAGCTTCGCCGCTGATTTGGTCCAGAACCAACCGGCAGACCAGCAGAAAGTGGGCGTCATCACCGTCAGCGGCGCATCCGATCTGACCTCGCTGGAAAGCAGCCTGGCCGCCAAAGCCGATCAGGCTGGCGCCAAATCCTTCCGCATCATCGGTGCCGGCGGTAACAACCAACTGCACGGCACTGCAGAAATCTATCAATAACAACGTATTAAGCCAACAGGTTGCCTGTTCTTTTGCTCACAACGCCAGGGCGTAAAAAAAATTAATTAACGAGCATTAAAAAAATACTTGCAATCTGTCAAACCGGCACCTAATATTAAATTATCGATCGTTAATTAATTTAACGACCTTACAAAACAAACATCGTAAAGAACACTGATAGGAAATAAGACCATGAAAAACCTGAAAATGACCATCGCCGCCATCGCACTGGCTTCCGTCTCCTTCGGCAGCTTCGCCGCCGAACTGGTCAACGCTCAACCGGCCGATCTGCAAAAAGCCGGCGTCGTTACCGTCAGCGGCGCGTCCGACCTGAGCAGCCTGGAAAACAAACTGGCGGCCAAAGCCGACGCGGCGGGCGCCAAATCCTTCCAGATCATCGCCACTACCGGTGACAACAAACTGCACGGCACCGCGATCATCTACAATTAATGGCCGGATCGGCAATCGTGCAAAAGGGCGGCTCAGGCCGCCTTTTGTTTGCTTTAACGCCAACGTTCTGTTGTAAGCTGTAGCGACCTCTTCCCGCTGAGCCGAGCAACGCCATGACTCCCCTGCTGTTTCACAAATATCACGGTCTGGGCAACGACTACCTGGTATGCCATCGTTCGGTCGCCGATCGCCTGAGCCAGGAACAGATCCGTCTGCTGTGCCACCCGCATTACGGCATCGGTTCCGACGGCCTGCTGATCGACAGCGGCGACGCCGTCAATCCCACCCTGCGCATCATCAACCCGGACGGCTCCGAAGCGGAGAAAAGCGGCAACGGCTTGCGTATCTACGCGCGGTATCTGTTCGACAGCAAGCGCGTGGCGCATCAGCCGTTTCTGGTGCATACCGCCGGCGGCGACGTGCGTTGCCAGGTGGCGGAAGACGCGCATCAGATAACCGTGGAGATGGGGCGCGCCAATTTCAGCCCGGCGGCGCTGCCGGCCTTGATCGATCTGCCGGAGGCGCTGAACTATCCGCTGCCCCTGAAGGAGGAGACGTTAAGCGTTTCGCTGGTGTCGATGGGCAACCCGCACTGCGTGGTGCCGGTGGAAAAACTGGATCTGGCGCAGGTGCATCGGCTCGGACCGCAGATTGAGCGCCATCCGCTGTTCCCGAAACGCACCAATGTACAACTGGTGGAAGTGGTCGATCGCCAGACGCTGCGCATCGGCATCTGGGAGCGCGGCGCCGGCTTTACCCTCGCCTCCGGCAGCAGCAGCTGCGCCGCCGCCAGCGTGATGCGCAAGTTGGGGCGAGTCGGCGAGCGGGTTAGTGTGCGGATGCCGGGCGGCGAACTGCAGATCGCCTTCAGCGGCGATTTTCAGGTCAGCATGCGCGGACCGGTGCATAAAATCGCCACCCTGACGCTGGACGAAGACTGCTTTGCCGGCGGCGCGGGGCTGTTTACGGGATCCACCCCAGCAGCCTGAACCACAGATAATCCAACGGCACCAGCAGTGCGAAGCTGAGCGCGGCCAACAGCAGGCACAGCTTTAGCCCTTCGCGCGCCGGCACTTTGCCCATCCCCATCGCCACCACGATCGGCGAGGCCTGATACGGCAACAGCGGCGTGGCGTAACCGATCACCTGGGTCATCAGCACCGTCAGCAGCGGCAAGCCGCTGCCTGCGGACAACGCCTGCGCCAGCGGGGTAAACAGCGCCGGCACGCCGTTGGCGGTCACCACGAAATTCAACAGCGCGGTGATCCCCACCAGCGAACCGAATGCGGTAAACGGCTTGCCGTGCAGATCCGGCATCATCGCCAGCAGCGCGCCGCCCAACCGATCGCCGAGCCCCGAGTGGCTGACCAATGCGGTCAGCCCCAGGATCCCCGCCACGTAAATACAGGTGCGCACGTTGACCCCGGCGGCGAACTGCTCGCCGTTGAGAAAACCGATGCGCGGCAACAGGCAGAAGCAGGCCGCCGCCAACCCTATCCAGGCGGGGGCGATGCCGTGCCAGCTGTCGGTCATCCACAACAGTACCGTAATGCCCAACAGCGCGATCAGCCGCCACTCGGCGGCACTGAGCGGCGTTTGCCCCGCCTCGGTCGCCACCGGCTGCGGCCGGGCACGGAACAGGCCACAGATGCACAGCGTCAGCAGCGCGCCTTTGGCCACCCCGAGCACCGGAGCATGCAACAGCAGATAAGAGAGATATGCGAAGTGGCTGCCGTAGGCGCTTTCCGCCGCGCCGCTCATCACCAGGTTAGGCACGTTGGCCGGCAGGATGCTGGCGGAAAGCTGGAAGGTGCCGAACCCCACCGCCAGCGCCAAACCGATGCGGCCGCGCGAGCCTTCCGCCAGGCCGGCGCGCTCGGCCAACGCCATGACGATCGGCATCAGCAGCGTAATCCGCCCCATATTGGAGGGCATGACAAACGCCAACGCGTAGCTTATCGCCACCACGCCGCCCACCAGGCGCGGCCAGGAACCGGCCAGGTGCGGCAAGAGCCGGTTGGCCAGGCGATCCGCCAAGCCGGTGCTGCGGATGGCGGTGCCCAGCACGAAACCGCTGAGCACCAGCCAGAATGCGGAAGACGCGAAACCGGAAAAGGTCACCGCGGCGGGCGCCAGCTGCAACACCATCACCGCCGCGAAGAACAGCAGCGCGACCAAATACTCCGGCAAGCGGGCGCTGGCCCATAGCGCGATGACCACCAGCGTGACCAGCGCGGACAGCGCCATCGGATCCCCCAACATAGTTTCCTCCCTGATAAAACGTTGTGATTGTTATCAAACGGTTAACAGGGTGGCACAAGGCGCGGGCGTTAACCTTGAAACCGCTCACATATCGTCGTTCTGCAGATTTTTCAGCATGCACACATTGCAGCCGTGGTGGCCGGTATTGCCGCGCCGTTCCGTCAGCAGCGTGAAACCCAGCGCGTAATATAACCCGATCGCCTCTTTCAACTGTTCGGTGGTTTCCAGGTAGCAGTAGCGGTACCCCGCCGCCCGCGCCGCCTTCAGCGCCTGCACCACCATATAGCGCGCCATGCCCAGCCCGCGCGCGCCGGGTTTGAAGAACAGTTTTTGCAGTTCGCAATAGCCGGGCTCTTCGCCGGCCAGCGGCGCCATGCCGACGCCCCCCACCACCAGCCCGTCCCGCTCCAGCACCCAGTAGCGGCCGCCGTTGTCATGATACAGGCCGGTCAGCCGATCGAGATCCGGATCGTGCAGGCTGACCCCTTCCATCTTGTCCATGCCGTACTCGCGAAATACCTCGCGAATGATCGCCGCCATCGCCGCATCGTCGCGCTCGGCGATCGGCCGCACCCGCAGGTTGGCGTCGCGCTGTTTGCGCGCGCTGCGCAGCGCCGCAGTCATCTTTTTCATCGCCGCAGTGGTGCTCGCCAGCTCATCGTCGTCCAACTGCGCCAGCGCCGCCTGCATAAAGCCGTCGGCGTCGCTCTCGATGCCGGCCAGCGCCTTGCCGCCCTGTTTACTCAGCCGATGCAGGTTGTGCCGCCTGTCATCCGGATGATCCACCGTTTCTATCACGCCGGCGGCCACCAGGCTGCGCAGCGCCCGGCTGGCGCTGGCCTTGTCGATGCACAGCCGGGCCGCCAGCTCGGTGACGCCCAGCGGCTGCTCGCTGACTTCGATCATCAGATGGATCTGCAGCGGCGAAAAGCGCGAGCCGTTGCTCTGCTTGTTCAACATGCCGAATTCTCTGACCAAATTGCGCGCCAATGCTCTGAAATCCCTGATGTTCACAATTGATATCCCCAATTAGCTACCGATAAAAAATGAGATTTAGTTGATAGTGTTACCTAATTCTCACTACCTTAACGGATCATCAAACCGCCATGAACCCCGGTATAACAGAGGAGCTGATGCAAAACGTTACATTACCCAATACAGTAAACTGATTAATTCAAAAAAATCAGAATAAAAATTCATTAATTTAATGTTGATAAAACAATAAACCAGTTAAAAAACATACAATCGTGAAAAAATCTGCGGATGAGAGAAGAAATCGATATCAATCCATTGCATTACAATAGGTTAAAACAATGTTAATAGCGGCATTAATGCCGATATCTTGTTGTAATTTGTTACATATTCATGGCAGGATCGCGGCGCTTCCATAACGGCGACAACGCTCGTTATGGAAACATCGGGCACGGGTTGCTCCCGCGCCGTTTTATGCTCATGGAGAGATCGCATGCCAATGAAAAAATCACTCGCCGTCTGTTCCGTCGCCCTTTCCGTCACTTTGCTGGCGGGCTGTGCGACCGAATCCTCCCGCTCTTTGGAAGTGCCGAAAGTGGCTTCCTACAACACCACTTATCAGGGCCCACGCAGCCCTATCGCCGTCGGTAAATTCGACAACCGCTCCAGCTACATGAATGGCATCTTCTCCGATGGCGTCGATCGGCTGGGCAATCAGTCCAAGACTATCCTGATCACGCATTTGCAGCAGACTGGCCGTTTCAACGTGCTGGATCGCGCCAACATGGAAGAGTTGAAAACTGAAGCCGGCATTAAAGGGAAAGCACAAACGCTGAAAGGTGCCAACTATGTGATTACCGGCGATGTCACTGAATTCGGCCGCAAAGAAGTCGGCGATCATCAGCTGTGGGGCATTTTGGGCCGTGGTAAATCACAGGTCGCTTACGCCAAAGTTAATCTGAACGTCGTGAACGTACAGACCTCAGAAGTCGTCTATTCCTCTCAGGGCGCCGGTGAATACGAACTGTCCAATCGCGAAATCATCGGTTTCGGGGGCACCGCCAGCTACGACTCCACCCTTAACGGCAAGGTGCTGGATCTGGCCGTGCGTGAAGCCGTCAATAACCTAGTTACCGGTCTCGAAAACGGCGCATGGCGCCCTGCTAACTAACGGACTAGAGCAGAAAGATGATAACTAAAAAAATGGGCGGGGCGCTGTTTGCAGCGACTCTGTTGGCCGGCTGCGCCGCGCCGAAAACGCTTTACAATTGGGATGGCTACCAAACTTCTCTTTATCAATACTACCAGCAGGATGGGCAAAGCCCTGAGCAGCAGATCGCTACGCTGAAAGAGATCGTCGAGAAATCCCGCGCCAAGGATAAAGCCGTACCGCCGGGGCTGCATGCGCAACTGGGGCTGCTGTACAGCAAAACCGGCAACGACGGACAAGCCATGAGTGAATTCAACACGGAAAAAGCGCTGTTCCCGGAATCGGCATCGTTTATGAATTTCCTGATGGCCAAGGATAAGGGGAGCTTTAAATGAAGCGTGTACTCACTTTCCTCAGCGTTACCGCCATCCTGTTGCTGAGCGGCTGTGCCAAGCAAACGCCTTATGACTATGCGGCATTCCATGAGAGCAAGCCGAAGTCGATCCTGGTCTTGCCGCCGGTTAATCAGTCGCCGGATGTCAAAGCCAGCCACAGCGTGCTCGCCAGTGCAACCTTACCGCTGGCCGAAGCCGGTTATTATGTGCTGCCGGTCGCTGTAGTGGAGGAAACCTTTCTGCAAAACGGTCTAACCAACGCCAACGACATCCGCGCCGCCAGTCCGAAAAAACTGCACCAGATTTTCGGCGCCGACACCGTGCTGTACCTGGATGTCACGCAATACGGTACCAGCTACATGGTGATCAGCAGCGAAACTCGCGTTACCGTAGCCGCTCGCCTGGTTGACCTGCGCAACGGCAAACAGCTGTGGGCCGGCACCGCCACCGCATCCAGCAACGAAGGCAACAACAATTCAGGTGGCCTGCTGGGCATGGTGATCAGCGCCGCGATTTCACAAATCGCGGATACCATCAGCGACAAAGGGTTCGACATTGGTGCCATCGCCAACACTCGCCTCCTGTCGGCAACAGGTCAGAACGGCGCCATTCTTTATGGCCCGCGCTCACCTCATTACGCCAGCCAGCGTTAAGCAGTCTCTCGGGCGGCCTTCTCGGGCCGCCTATGCCAAACTTGTCCCTTTTGCCAAAAGTAGCCCATGCTTTAACTGCTCCTTTCCTTCTGGCTAACCGGGACGCTGGCTCATGACGAAAAAAACCACCCTGCTGCAATTCTTCCACTGGTACTACCCCGACGGCGGCAAACTGTGGCAGGAGGCCGCCGAACGCGCCCCGCACCTCGCCGAACTGGGCATTACCGATCTGTGGCTGCCGCCCGCCTACAAAGGCGCTTCCGGCGGTTACTCCGTCGGTTACGACACCTACGATCTGTTCGATCTGGGCGAGTTTGACCAGAAAGGCAGCGTGGCCACCAAATACGGCGACAAGGCGGCGCTCGAACACGCCGCCACTGCGCTGCGCGAACACGGCGTGGGGGTGCTCTACGACGTGGTGTTCAACCACAAGCTCGGCGCGGACGAGAAAGAACGGGTGCACGTGTTCAAGGTGGACGCCAACAACCGCAACGACATTGACGACCAGGGCTTCGACGCGCTGGCCTATACCCGCTTTACCTTCCCCGGCCGCCAGGGCGCGCATTCCGAGTTTATCTGGGATTACAAATGCTTCAGCGGCGTCGATTACGTTGAGCAGCCGGACGATAAAGGGGTGTTTAAAATCGCCAACGACTACGGCGACGACGGCTGGAACGATCAGGTCGACGACGAGAAAGGCAACTACGACTACCTGATGGGCGCCGACGTGGAGTTCCGCAATACCGCCGTGACGGAGGAGCTCAAATACTGGGCGCGCTGGCTGCTGGACACGCTGCCGTGCGACGGCTTCCGCCTCGACGCTGCCAAACACATTCCCGCCTGGTTCTTCAAAGAGTGGGCGGATCACGTGCGCGACAGCGCGCAGCGCGATCTGTTTATCGTCGCCGAATACTGGTCGCACGATCTCAGCGCGCTGCAACAATACATCGAGTTGGTGGACGGCAAAGTGATGCTGTTCGACGTGGCGCTGCACCTGAAGTTTCATCAGGCGTCAAAACAGGGCGACGGCTTCGACATGGCGCAGATCTTCACCGATACCCTGACCGCCGCCGATCCGGCCCACGCGGTGACGCTGGTCGCCAACCACGATACCCAGCCGCTGCAATCGCTGGAGGCGCCGGTGGAACCCTGGTTCAAACCGCTGGCCTACGCGCTGATCCTGCTGCGCGAACAGGGCGTGCCCTGCGTGTTTTACCCCGACCTTTATGGCGCCAGTTACCGCGATAAAGGGCGTGACGGCGGCGAGTACCCGATCGACATGCCGGCGATCCCGGAGCTGGAGAAGCTGATTGCCGCCCGCCAGCGCTTCGCCAACGGCCCGCAAACCGACTACTTCGACGACAGCCACTGCGTGGCCTTCAGCCGCGCCGGCACCGCCGACGCCCCCGGCTGCGTGGTGGTATTGACCAACGGCGGCGAAAGCGGCAAGACGGTCGCGCTCGGCGCCGATCTGGCGCGCACCGCCTGGCGCGATTTCCTCGGTAACCGCCAGGAGGAAATCACCACCGACGACCAGGGCAGCGCCCATTTCCCGGTCAACGCCGGCAGCGTCAGCGTCTGGGTGCCGACAGGCAGCCTGTGAACGCCCGCCGCCGCGCAATGATGCCGCGGCGGCAAAACTAATGTTTGCCTTTCGGGTCTAACTTACGCTATCAACTGCGCAAGCCATTCACACCGGAGCCTAAATAGGGTACAAGGCTGCATGAAAATTCCAAAACGACTCCAGCCGCTGGTGGATGACGGGTTAATCGACGAAGTCATCCGCCGTTTGAAAAGCGGCAAAGAAGCCGACGTGTTTATCGTGCGCTGCGGCGATGAGATCCGCTGCGCCAAAGTGTACAAAGAAGCCGAGAAGCGTAACTTCAAGCAGGCCGTGCACTACCAGGAAGGGCGCAAGGTGCGCAACAGCCGCGACGCGCGCGCCATGAACAAAGGCTCCAAATTCGGCCGTCAGCAACAGGAAGAAGCCTGGCAGAACACCGAAGTGGACGCGCTGTATCTGCTGGCCAGGGCCGGGGTGCGGGTGCCGCAGCCGGACATCTGCCTGGACGGCGTGCTGCTGATGGAGCTGATCACCGACGAGGAAGGCCTGGTGGCGCCGCGTCTGAGCGATGTTATCCTGACGCCGGAACAGGCGCGCGCCGATCATGCTCTGATGATGAACTACGCGGTGCGCATGCTGTGCGCCGGCTTGGTGCACGGCGATCTGTCGGAATTCAACGTGCTGATGGATAAAGACGGGCCGGTGATCATCGATCTGCCGCAGGTGGTGGACGCCGCCGCCAACAACCACGCCAAAAGCATGTTCGAGCGCGATATCGACAATCTGGCGGAATATTACGGCCAATTTGCGCCGGAGCTGCGCGACAGCCAATATGCCAAAGAGATCTGGGCGCTGTATCAGGAAGGCACGCTGACGCCGGACAGCGTCCTCAGCGGCCGATTCAGCGAAATCCAGAAGCGCGCCGACGTCGGCTCGGTGCTGGAAGAGATCCAGGCCGCCAGCGAGGAACATCAGCGCCGCCTCATGGCGCGCAACGCGGAAGAGTAACGCCCGCGCTACTCGACGCGAAACACGTCCGGCCGCTGCGGGGTCGCGGCTTCGTGATAGATATCCCCCAGATAGCCGGCGATCTCCTCTTCGCGCAGATCCGCCGGCAACACGATATCGTAGCTGGGGGCATATTTGCGCTCCGGCAGCGTCACGCGGAACAGCCGCCATTCGTCCCCGATACGCTTCACGCCTACCAGGCGGCCGAACACGTTAAAAATCATCATCCGCCATTCCCCTTTTCGTCGCTTTCAGGCTATAACACTGTGATGCCGCCGCAGTGAAAAGGAAAGCGCATGAGTGAAAAAACGCCCCAGTTCTGGCGCGACCCGCAGTTGCCTTTTGTCGAAGCGCGCGCCATCAATGATGGCCGCAAAGTGTGCTACAGCCTGCACAGCCACGAATTCTTTTCCATCGGCGCCATCACCGGCGGCGTCAGCACCTATGTCAACGGCGAGCGGCGCATGCAGGTCGGCGCCGGCGATGTGGTTGTCATCAATCCGCAGCAGGCGCATGCCTGCAACCCGATCGCCGACCGCCGTTGGTCATACATCATGTTCTATCTCGATCTCGCCTGGCTCGGCGCGCTGCAGCAGGAAATGATGGGCGGCGACGGCGACCGCTTTGTCCCCTTCAGCCGGCCGCTCAGCCGCGATCCGGCGCTGTTCAACGGGCTGAACCAACTGTACGCGCTGCTGACGAACGCGCAGTGCGGCGCGCTGGAAAAACAGATCGCCCTGGTGGAGTATTTCAGCACCCTGCAGCTCGCGCTGGGCAGCGGCCGCCAGCCGGAGACGCCGCCGCACCCCCGACTGGAAGCGGCGGCGGCGTTTATCGACGCGCACTGCACTCAGTCGCTGACGCTGGAAGACATTTGCCACGCCGCCGCGCTCTCGCCCTCCTACCTGATCCGCGCCTTCCGCCAGCGCTACGGCATGACGCCGCACGCCTATCTGGTCAATCGCCGCGTGCAGCACGGCCATCGGCTATTGAAAAGCGGCCTGCCGATCGCCGCGGCCGCCAGCGAAAGCGGCTTTGCCGATCAGGCGCACTTCCAGCGCACCTTCAAACAGCTGCTGGCCGCGACACCCGGCCAGTATCAAAAACCCTCCGCCAACAGATAGCAGGCGCTGGCCGCCAGCAACGCCGCCATCACGCGATTGAAGCGTTGTACGTTGCGCGCCTGCCTGAGCAGGCTGCGCAACATCGCGCCAACGTAAGCCCAGCAGGCCACCGAAGCATAGCAAATCACGAAGTAGAGCCCGGCGAACTGCCACAGCAGCCGGATGTCGCCGTCGCCGACAAACGCCCCGAGGCTGGCCACCGACGCCAGCCATGCCTTGGGGTTCAGCCATTGCATCAGCGCGCCGTACCAACAGGAAGGCGCCTGCGCCTCGCCGTTGCCCAGCCTGCCGTCGTCAAACGCCAGCCGGTAGGCCATAAACAGCAGGAAGGCCACGCCGGCCCATTGGATCAAGCGGGTCAACGCCGGCCACAGGATCAGCAGTTGGTGCATGCCCAAACCCAGCAGCACCAGCAACAGGGTAAACCCCAGCGTGGCGCCGAACACGTGACGCTGGGTCGCGCCAAAGCCGAACTGCGCCCCGGCGCTCAATGCGACGATGTTGACCGGGCCGGGCGTGATGGAGGCCGCCAGCGCAAATGCGGCCATGGAAAGGTAGATATTATTCATGAGGGCACCTGAGGAAAAATTCACAGGCGCCAGAATGCCGGGCCGCGCCGACAACGTATTGAACAGAATTGCCCTGTTAGGTTTAGCGCACCGCGACGGCCCGTCGGCGCGGCAACCCGAAGGTATTGACCGCCATGCCGGCCAGCACCAGCAACGCGCCGCCGAACTGCGCCGGCGACAGCGCTTCGTCCAGCAGCAGCCAGGCGGCGAACAGCCCGACCAGCGGCACCAGCAGCGTCAGCGGCGCGACGCGCCAGGTTTCGTAGCGCCCCAGCAGGCTGCCCCATACCGAATAACCGAACAGCGTGGCGGCGAACGCCAGATAGGCAACCGCCAGCCAGGTGCCGACCTGCACATGGCTCAGGCTGGCCAACACCGCCTGCGGGCCGTCGAACAGCCAGCTGCAAATCAGGAACGGCAGTACCGGGATCGGCGCGCTCCACACCACCAGCGACAAAATGTTGCGCTGCGGGAAACCGGCCAGGATCTTCTTGTTGGTCAGGTTGCCCAGCGCCCAGGAGAACGCCGCCGCCAGGGTCAGCAGCAGGCCCGCCAGGGGGACCGCGCCGCTGCCCGGCTTATGCAGGCTGGCCTGCGCCAGCGCCAGCATGCCGCCGCTGGCGATGGCGATGCCGACGAAATGATTCACGCGCAGCTTTTCGCCCATCAGCACGACACCCAACAGCAGGGTGAAGAACACCTGCGCCTGCAACACCAGCGAGGCCAACCCCGCCGGCATGCCCACCTTGATGGCGACAAACAGAAAGGCAAACTGCGCGAAGCTCATGGTCATGCCGTAGAGCAACAGCCATTTCCACGGGATGGTCGGGCGCGGGATAAAGAAGATCGCCGGCAACGCCACCAGTAAAAAACGCATCCCGGCCAACAGGAACGGCGGCATCCCCTGCAGGCCGAACTTGATTACCACGAAATTCACGCCCCAGATCACCACCACCAACAGCGCCAACAGCCGATCGCGCAATGTCATCCTCGCCCCGCTTATCCCATTGAAAATTCGCTTTGCCTTGCAGGTTACAACCAAACCGGGCGCATGGACACCGGCAAACGCCGGCGTTTATTCCGGCATCAGGCCGATGAAGGTGGTTTTCTTGCGCGGGCCGGTCATCAGCGCTTCCAGCTTCTCCACGCACTGCAGATAGTGTGGGGTCTGCTTGTGCGCCGCCACCGCCTGCTCGTCGCGATAGGCTTCGTAGATGTAAAACCGCGTCGGAATATGCTCATCCTGCAGCACGTCGAAACGCAGGTTGCCCGGCTCTTCGATCGCCCCCAGATGATTGGCGCGGAAAACGTCGATAAATTCGTCGATCTTGTCCTGTTTAACGTTGATCTCTACCAATGTGACGTGCATGACAGCTCCTTGTTTAAACGGTGCGCCGCAGCATGGCGCTTTCCAACCATAGGTTTATTCCCGTCGATTGCCCTGCCGCAACGGCAATTTTGCCGCCTGGCTCACAAATCGCACCGGCGATGCCCACCCCGCCCCCGGCGAGGGAAGACGGCGGCATCTATAGTTACTATTCCTCCCCCTGAGAGCATAGGCTATGGATAACTACTTGATGGCGCTGGACGCAGGAACAGGCAGCATTCGCGCGGTGATCTTCGATCTGGCGGGCAATCAGATCGCGCACGGCCAGGCCGAGTGGCAACACCTCGCGGTGCCGGGCGTACCCGGCTCGATGGAATTCGATCTCAACCGCAACTGGCAGTTGGCCTGCCAGTGCATCCGCCAGGCGTTGCAGCGCGCGGGGCTGAGCGCGCAGGCGATCCGTGCGGTAGCCTGCTGCTCGATGCGTGAAGGCATCGTTCTGTACGATCGCAACGGCGTGCCGATCTGGGCCTGCGCCAATGTCGATGCGCGCGCCAGCCATGAAGTCAGCGAACTGAAAGAGTTGCACAACCACGGCTTCGAACGTGAGGTCTACCAGTACTCCGGCCAGACGCTGGCGCTGAGCGCCATGCCGCGCCTGCTGTGGCTGGCGCACCACCGGCCGGACATCTATCGCCAGGCGGCGACGCTGACCATGATCAGCGACTGGCTGGCCTACATGCTGAGCGGCGAGCTGGCGGTCGATCCTTCCAACGCCGGCACTACCGGCATGCTGGATCTGACCAGCCGCGACTGGCGGCCGGCACTGCTCGATATGGCCGGGCTGCGCGCCGATATTCTGTCGCCGGTGAAAGAGACCGGCGTCGTGCTGGGGCGCGTCACCGAGCAGGCGGCGCAGGAGAGCGGGCTGCTGCGCGGCACCCCGGTGGTGATGGGCGGCGGCGACGTGCAGCTCGGCAGCCTGGGGCTCGGCATCGTGCGCGCCGGGCAGACGGCGGTGCTCGGCGGCACCTTCTGGCAGCAAATCGTCAACCTGCCGGAACCGGCCATCGATCCGGAAATGAACATCCGCATTAACCCTCATGTCATTCCCGGCATGGCGCAGGCGGAATCCATCAGCTTCTTTACCGGCCTGACCATGCGCTGGTTCCGCGACGCTTTCTGCGCCGAAGAGAAACTGCTGGCGGAGCGACTGGGGATCGACGCTTACAGCCTGCTGGAAGAGATGGCGGCCAGGGTACCGCCGGGCGCCTACGGCGTGATGCCGATCTTTTCCGACGCCATGCATTTCAAAACCTGGTATCACGCGGCGCCGTCGTTCATCAACATGTCTATCGATCCTGAACGCTGCAACAAACAGACGCTGTTCCGCGCGCTGGAGGAGAATGCCGCCATCGTCTCCGCCTGTAATCTGGAGCAGATCGCCGCCTTCTCCGGCGTGCAGGCCCGCTCGCTGGTGTTCGCCGGCGGCGGTGCGAAGGGCAAACTGTGGAGCCAGATCCTCAGCGACGTCACCGGCCTGACGGTGCGGGTGCCGGTGGTGAAAGAAGCCACCGCGCTGGGCTGCGCGATCGCCGCCGGGGTCGGCGCCGGGCTTTACGCGTCGCTGGCCGAAACCGGCGAGCAGCTGGTGCGCTGGGAGCGCGAGCATCAGCCGGATCTCACCAACCATGCGCGGTATCAGGAACAGAAAGAAAACTGGCGGCGAGTCTACGCCGATCAGCTGACGCTGGTGGATAGCGGCCTGACCACCTCATTGTGGAAAGCGCCGGGGCTCTAGCGCCGCGCGCGGCCCGGTCATAACCTTATACCGTTTTATTCCTTTCCCCTCGGCTCCCCTCGGCGCGGCGCAAGCCGCGTTTTAACTCGCTGCCGTCATTGTTCCCCCTCAGAAACAGTGTAACCACCGCAGATGGATTTATCTGCGCCTTCAGCCTGCCGTAGATTGTGACTTTGATCACGCCGCGCCCCGAGCGCGGCCTGCGCATTCACCTGAGAAGAGCGGCATTATGCTGAATAATAAAGATAACCCTGCATCATCCCCGTGGCCGGCGATCTTCTCGCTGACGGTCGCCTGTTTTGTCATGGTCACCACCGAGTTTTTGCCGATCGGCCTGCTGACCAACATCGCCCCTTCGCTCGGCGTCAGCACCGGCACCGCCGGGCTGATGGTGACCATGCCCGGCATCGTGGCGGCGGTGGCCGCGCCGGTATTGAGTCTGGCTTCCGGCCGGCTGGACAGACGCCTGCTGATGCTGGGGCTGTCGTTGCTGCTGATGGTGTCCAACCTGGTGGCGGCGCTGGCCGTCAACTTCCCGATGATGCTGCTGGGCCGCGTGCTGCTGGGCATCTGCGTCGGCGGCTTCTGGTCGTTCGCCGCCAACTACGGCCGCCATCTGGTGCCGGAAGCCAGCCAGGGCCGCGCCACTGCGCTGATCCTCAGCGGCATCTCGGTCGGCGCGGTATGCGGCGTGCCGGCCGGGGCGCTGATCGGCGATCTGTTCGGCTGGCGCGCCGCCTTCTTCGGCGGTGCGGCGCTGGCAGTCGGCGTCCTGTTGGCGCAGCTGCGTTTGCTCACGTCGGTACCGCCTTCCCGACCGGTCACGCCGCGCGATCTGGTGCTGCCGCTGCGCCTGCCGATGGCGCGCATCGGCCTGATCGCCATCGTGCTGCTGTTCATCGGCCACTTCGCCGCCTATACCTATCTGCGGCCCCTGCTGCAGCAGGTGTTCGTGCTCAGCCCATCGGCAATCTCGCTGCAGCTGTTGGCCTATGGCGCCATCGGCCTGCTGGGCACCTTTCTCGGCGAGCGTCTGGCGGAACACAGCCTGCGCGCCACCTTCATACTGATCGCCGCCATGCTGGCGGGCATTTTGATCGTTTCGCCGCTGCTCAGCGGCCTCGCCGGCGCCACGCTGATGGTGCTGGTATGGGGGCTGGCCTTTGGCGCCGTGCCGGTCTGCGCCACCAACTGGATGTTCGCCGCCGTGCCGCAGGCGCCGGAAGCCGGTCAGGCGCTGTTGGTGTGCGTCATCCAGATCGCGCTGGCCTCCGGCGCACTGCTGGGCGGCGAGGTGGTGGACTGGCAGGGCGTCAGCAGCGCCATGCTGTTCGGCGGCGCGCTGATCCTCTCCGCCACGCTGGTATTCGGCCTCAGCTTGCGCTCCGGCGCGATTGGCGCTAAACAGTGTTAATCATTATCTATCTGCAGAAACATGCCCCGGCCAGCGCCGGGGCATGGCGTTGAGAACCTATGGACCATCATTTGCTCGCTATCCGGGTATTTAACCGCGTCGTGGAAACCGGCGGCTTTACCCGCGCCGCCGATTCGCTGGGCATGCCGAAAGCGACGGTCACCAAGCTGATCCAAAATCTGGAGGATCACCTGCAGACCAAACTGTTCCAGCGCACCACCCGCAGCGTGTCGGTCACCCGCGAGGGCGAATGCTATTACCAGAATACGGTGAAATGGCTGGCGGATTTGGAGCAGATGGAGGGCTGTCTGACCGAGTCGCAGAATTCTCCGCAGGGCGTGCTGCGCATCGATACCGGCAGCGGCACCGCCCGCCAACTGCTGTTGCCGGCGCTGCCCGGCTTTTTGGAACGCTACCCGCAAATCCAGATCGATCTCAGCATCGGCGATCGCGTTATCGATTTGATCAGCGACAGCGCTGACTGCGTGATCCGCAGCGGTCCGTTGGCCGATTCCAGCCTGATCGCCCGGCGTCTGTTCGATCTGGACTGGGTCAGCTGCGCCACCCCGGCCTATCTGGCGCGCCACGGCACCCCGCGCCATCCGTGCGATCTGGAACAGGGTTTTCCGATGGTGCACTACCGCCATCCGGTCAACGACCGCATCCATCCGCAACGCTATGTCGAGCGCGGCAAAGAGATCGCCATCCAACAGCGCTACCCGGTCAGCATCAATGAAGGCAACGCGCTGCTGGCGGCGAGCCTGGCCGGCTTGGGCATCATCCAGATCTATCGGTTTATGGCGCAGCCGCACCTCGAGCGCGGCGAACTGGTCAGCCTGCTGCACGACTGGCAGCCGCCGCCGGAGCAGATGTACGTGGTCTACCCGTCCAATCGCCACCTCAGCGGCAAGCTGCGGGCGTTCATCGACTGGGCGGTGGAGACGTTTGACAGCGGCAAGATGAGCCGCACGTTGTAGCCGCACGCACTGTGGTATTATTGGCGCATATTGATTTCCGACGGACGACCACCATGGCCTATATCCCCAAAAACTATGCGAAGCTGGAAACCGGCTACCGCGAAAAAGCGCTGAAACTGTTCCCTTGGGTATGCGGGCGCTGCTCGCGCGAATTCGTTTATTCCAACCTGCGCGAGCTGACGGTGCACCACATCGATCACGATCACAGCAACAACCCGGAAGACGGCAGCAACTGGGAAATGTTGTGTCTGTATTGCCACGACCACGAACACTCGAAATACACCGAGGCCGATCAATACGGTTCGACGGTGGTGGCCGGTGAAGATGCGCAAAAAGATATCGGCGTCGCCACCCACAACCCGTTCGCCAACCTGAAGGCGATGATGAAGAAGTAACGCCATCGACAGCTTAATGAGCCACTAACTTATTAAGCTGTTAAATTAACAAAAGGCTCTTCCGTTCCGCCACTTCCCAGAGAATTCCTACTTACCCATCCGGTCCATTCACCGCAAAATAAGCTGCGCAGTTAACAACATACTGGCTTGGCAAGCCGCCGCAGTTGGTGCATATTGTTCGCGAGTTGTTCTTGTTAACCTGTTTGATTATCAACCTAATAAGCACATTAACTTAATAAGTTACCCGCTTAATAACTTGAGAGATGGCAGCATGATTGTTCTGATTGGCTCGCAAAAAGGCGGCGTCGGCAAATCGACGAAAGCAGTGAATATCGCCGGGTATCTGATTCTTAAGCAAGGTAAGACGGCGATCATCGTCGATGCCGACGACCAGAAATCGATCATGACCTGGTACAACGACCGTCAGAACGTCGAGGGGCTGCCGCACATTCCGGTGGTGGCCGCGTCGGGTAAAATCAAGGAAACGCTGCTGGAGCTCGATCGCCATTACGACTACGTGATCGTCGATACCGCCGGCCGCGACAGCGCCGAACTGCGCTCCGGCCTGCTGGCCGCCGATCTGTTCCTCTCGCCGCTGCGCCCTTCGCAGATGGATCTCGACACCATCGGCTATCTGTCGGAGATGTTCTCCACCGCGCAGGAATACAACGAGAAGGTCAAAGGCTACATCGTATTGAACATGTGCCCGACCAATATCTTCATTAATGAAGCCAACGAAGCGGCGCAGGTGCTGAGTGAATACCCGGAGTTCACCCTGGTGAGCAATCGCCTGTGCGACCGCAAGATTTACCGCGACGCCTGGGGTGAAGCCATCACCGTGCACGAAGCGAACAATGAAAAGGCGCAGACCGAAATTGAATGCCTGGTGAAAGAGGTGATCCTGTGAAGAAACGCACCCCCACCCACCGCATGTCGGAAGACGAATTCATCAACAGCGCCACCTCGCATACGTTGCCGGTTGCGGCGCCCGCGCCGGAAGCCAAGCCGGCCGGCCGCAAGCGTACTTATAAGGCGATCTCCGTCAGCCTGACGGACAACCACATTGAGGCTATCGATGAAGTGATCGTGCAGGCGGCGCGCAACGGCATCGTGCGTATCACCCGCTCCGACATCATCAAACTGGCGATCGACGGATTGGCGGAGAAAAGCGAAGCGCAACTGCTGGCGCTGCTGAAAAAACTCTGACCGCACGGCAGCCGCCGGCTGATCGAGCCGGCGGGCCGTTATCATCTAGAGTTCCCCGCGACCTCGCACCGGTAGTCCTGAATTTCACCGGCCGACCCCAGGTTGAGATCGGTCAACTTCAAACGGTTTGCCAACAGCAGCATCTCACCCTGCGGGCTGACCGCCAGCGCCAGGCCGTAATTGCCGATGCTGTCGCCCTGCTCGACCACGTAGTTTTGCAACAAGCGGAAAGGATCTTCCTGGGTTAAATCGGTGCCCGCCAATTTTCTGGCCAGATATTGATGGCCGACCAATTTCACCGCCAGAGGCCGCCACTGTTGATCTAATTGCTCAGCCTGTTCCCCCAGCGCGTTATAGGCATCCTGGCGCAAGCAGGCAACGTGAATATGCAACTGATTTTGAGAGCGGCCATATTTCGAATTGACCGCCAGAGAAACCCATGCGTCTTTTAACGGTTTACCCAGCTCGCTGGATATATGTTCGCGGTTATTCCAGGCCTGGGCGAAATAAGGCGGCGTTCGATCCGCTTGCAATATCGGGCTCTCGATGCCGCTGACCTTTTCGGTCGGTATCACCAGATCGTGGTAAGGGCCCTTGCTGTCCTTAAACAGCACATATCCCTCGGTTAAATCCACCTTTAAGCAGGGCGCAGGATCGTGGTTCTGCTGCTGATTGGGCACGCACTGTTGGCTGACTATCTGCCACAGCGCATTCGGATTGCCGCGCCCGAAGAACCACCACAGCACCGCCGCCAGCAGCAAAATGACAAGCAAAATAATTAATAGTCTGAAAAGTCTTTTCATCGCGACTCCCTGTTTATCTATTCCATACCGAAAGGAGCGCCAGCATAAACCAAGGCTCCGGCATCGACCAGAATATTATCCTTAATGTCACCTTTTATTGACGTCTTGTTAGCAATGGATAATTAAAAATAAGCCTCCACCTGAGTAATTTAAGGTAAATTAATACCGTGGGTTGAATATGAGTGTGATATAAGCAGCCGGGACTCTTTTTATATAAGGAACCGATAAGATGCCAACGATGGGCAAATCCCTGCATTATCTCGACGTAGGTTCAGGCTTTCCATTGCTGCTGGGCCACAGCTATCTGTTCGATCTGAATATGTGGGCGCCGCAGTTCGAAGCGCTGGCTAAACGCTACCGCCTGATCGTACCGGATCTCTGGGGCCACGGCGATTCACCGGCGCTGCCACCCGGGCGAAACAGCCTGTCGGATATCGCCGCCGATCATTTGGCGCTGATGGATCATTTGGATATTGAAGAGTTCGGCATCGTCGGCCTGTCCGTCGGCGGCATGTGGGGCGCCGAACTGGCGGCGCTGGCGCCGGAGCGGGTGAAAGTGCTGGCGCTGCTGGACAGCTACCTGGGCGACGAAACTCCAGAGGCACGGCAGCGCTATATGGGCATGCTGGCCGCCGTGGAACAGGCCGGCGCCATCGCGCCGCCGCTGCTGGAATATATCGCCGCGCAGTTCTATTCCGACGAAGTGCCCGCTGCGCTGTCGCAGCCGTTGCTGGCCCATCTGCAAAGCCTGCCCGCCGAGCGCCTGCGCGAAAGCATCGTGCCGCTGGGCCGGATGATCTTCGGCCGCCCCGACAAGCTGGCGCTGCTGGAACACATCACCGCCGCCAGCATCGTCATCACCGGCGCGCAGGATAAGCCGCGCCCGCCGGCGGAAGGCCAGCGCATGGCGGATCTTCTCGGCTGCCGACATGTGCTGATCCCCAACGCCGGGCATATCAGCAACAAGGAAAATCCGGCGGCGGTCAATGAAACGCTGCTGGCGTTTCTGGCCGAAAGCACCACGCCGCTGTTTTGGTAAGTGCTCCGGGCCGCCAGGCCCGGACCTGCCATGCCATCGCTCAGACGACGTGGCTATCGCCATTTCCCTGACCGAACTCCCCCAGACGCAACCAGCGGTAAAGCTCCGCATCGCGCTGAAAATGCATCTTTCTCATCACCGCCCGTTTATGCGTGCTCACCGTCTTGATGCTGACCCGAAGCCGACGGGCAATGGCGGTCGGCGTCATTTCCCAACTCAGGTAACGCATCACTTGTTTTTCCTGCGGCGTCAGTGGCAACGGCTGGCACCAGGCGCAACAAGAAAAACCGCAGGCGCCGCCGGTTCGGCCTTTTATCACCCGCGCTACCGTGTGCAACAGCTTTGCGACGCCTTCATTGCGGTACACCCTGCCCGCTTCCCTCAGGCACCCCGAAATGGCGCGAATGCGGGCTTCTCTGAGATCGTAAACGGCGAGATAAAGGGCGTGAGGAGCATGGGGAGGATGGCAAAAACGCGCCACGTCGCCTTTGGCGATCGCCTGGAACACAAGGTCGGCATTCATCGGCTCGCTGCAGCGCGCCTCGATGCCACGTTCACTAAAATAGTCGCTCAACGCCCGATACGCCCCGGCAACAAAAAAGCGGTCGATATCCAGGAAGGCGATATTGATGACCGTGTTCACGCCGTTTCCCTCCGCGCGAAAACAAACCGGCAAAACCGGCCGGCGTTGAGCCTGCTGCGCCCATCCAACGTAACGAGCAGCAGCGTCAAAACCGCCCATTGGATGAGCGACAGCCCGAACGGGTAGGAAAACTGCGCGCACAGCAGCAAGGGAATGCCGCTCGCCGCCAACGCGGCCTCTTCCCCGGCGGCCGGGCTGTGCAAGCGGGCGGCGATGCGCTCCCGTCGCCATGTTTGGCGCACCAGCACCGCCACGCCCGCCAGCAGGCACAACATGCCCGCCAACGCAACGACGCCGCCTTCTATCCACCACAGCAGGAGCTCATTATAGGGTTGCCGCGCTGCGCCTGCCCGCGCCACCGCGGGCAGCGCATGGGCCTGTAAATGCTCAAAGCCATGCTCGAATCGGCCATAGCCCCATCCCAACCAGGGCCGCTCTACCACCAGCGCCAGCGAATCAAGCAGCGTATCGCAGCACGGCGCGGCATTCGACAAGCGAACGCCGGCGTTCAATTCATCCGCCAATATCGCCAGGCAGAATCCCAATGCCGTCATCAGCAGCGCGAGCACGCAATGCAGCGGGTATCTGCGCACAAACATCAGGGTCAACAGCGCGGCACCCAATAGCACGCTGAGACAAACGGTCTGCGATGCCCCCCACCCCAGCGCGGCGGATAAACCGATCAAGAGCAGCAGCAAGAGTAAAATACGCCATCGCTCGTTATCTCGGCGCAACATGCGGAACCGAGGCAACACCGTCAGACCCCATCCCGCCAATAATCCGCTCGCCAATAAACTGCTCGCGGCATCCGGCCAACGCCCCCCGCTGCCGGCATAGCCTGCCGCCGCCTCGGCCGGGGAGGAAAAAAGCCAAATGCCTCCCACGGCAGCGGCTAATACCAGCGTATAGATAAACGCAATACGCACGTGTTGCATGACCCGATATTGCAATAGGATAAAGTAAATAATCCAACTGCCAAACAGGCAGGCCATTCGCCCGACGGTAAGCACGCCCCACTCGGCACGAGAATAAAAAAGGGGCAGCAGCAATATCACCGCGCCCAGCGCAAAGAAAAAACACGCAGGGGTCATCCCCCACGCTTTTCGCAAAAAAAGGAGCGCGCCGCCGACGCCCAATAAAGCAAACAGGACAACCCCAATCACAAGAGAATATGGAAACGTCAGCGAGAAATAGTTCATATCATAGTGATAAATATAGCCACCCAACAAAAGCAATACGCTGACATAGACCATCACCATGAACTTTAAACATGGAATAGACATAATAATTTCATCCAAATGTATATATCTGAAAAACCATCAGAAAAGGCTAAGCCATTTTTCAATTGCAATAAAAGAAATGCCTGTCAGCAACACCAGCCCGGTAACTATCGCCATCACAATCCCGACAGATTGAATAGCTTCAAAAAGCTTTCGCCTGTAGCGTAAAAGCGTCCAGTTTCTTTTAAACATACCTTTTCCTCTTGGCCATTCAGGCTTCAAGCAAAGAGAGCCCGCAATTTAAACGTGGATTACCGGCAAAATCCTGTCGCATTCCCCAGCGAGTTCCATAGTATCGCCGCAGCCAAAATCAAGATATATGTATTAAATTTAACCATAAAAACAGTTTTTAATTCCTATAAATAATAAAAATAAGGAATTAAAAACCAAAAAAAAGAAAACCTAATATTATAAAACTGGCGACACCCGTACGTTTGAACTTTCGCCAAAAATTTCACAACATGAAAAAATCGCCATCATCTTGACGGGTGAAAAATAATAGATAACTCTGTCCTCGCTAAATTTCGCCGTCGCTATAAGGGCAAGCAGCACATTATGGAATACGTCATTAATCAGATGATTATTTTCTCACCTGCCGAACGCGCATTGTTCATCATCAATGAACGGGAATCTTTTATGCCGTTATCTAACCCTGCCACCCGCTTGTTGTTAGAGTTGGTTACCCATCATAAAGAGATGCTCACCCGCAGGCATTTGATGCAGCGGGTCTGGGAAGATAATGGCTTTGTGGGTTCAAACAATAATCTGAATGGTTGTATCAGTGAGATAAGAAAAGCGCTTGAGTCGCTGGCGCTGGATCCGCAAATCATTATTACCATCCCCAAACTGGGGTTCATTCTTGAAGCGGAAATTACCTCATGCGAAAACATGCGCTCACCGGACAACCAAAAAGCGGTTATTCCCACCCTGTTGACCCGGGCCGGCGCACTGTTAAAACGGCGTGGGAATATCTGCCAGGCAAATAAAGCGCCCTTTGCCGCAGCATTGATGATGATTGCGTGCTTTAGCCTCGTCTGCGCTTTATTGTGGTTCAACCGGCCGGTTCACGCGTTCAAAAACGCCAGGGTCGATTTTTTTTATCGCCATGAGCAGTGCAACGTTTTTACGTTGGAAACCGCCGCGCTGAACGACCGGCGTGAAACGCAAGCGCAAATTGCCGCTGCATTGAAAGCTGAAGCGACCGACTGCGGCACAGCGCCCGCCGATCTGTTCTACACCAAAATCGCCAACCCCAATCTTCCTTTTCAGGTCACCTTCATCGCCATCTGCAATCTGGCGCAACCCGGTCAATATGGCCGGTGCCGCACGATCAAAAACACCGACGGTATGACGCCATGAACAAAAAAACACGCTTTATCGTCGGCTTGTTATTGCTGATGGCACCCCTGGCAAGCCAGGTCGCCCAGCTGTCGCACCATCCTAAAACCTTACTGCGTTGCGAAGCGGAGATCACCGCGCGCAACCGCCATGGCCCAGCCATGGAGCCCGCTGCGGTTTTAAAAGCAAAGATGTATTTTTTCCTCTACCACAACGGCACTGGCTTTATCAGGCTCAATGGTTTTATCGAGCGACAAGAAAAGACCTATGTGCTGAACCGCGAACTTCACTATGTGTATGACACCCCCGGCGATGAGGCGGCTGAAGAGGATGGCGGCGGCGATGGGTACACGCTGCGATTCGCCGCCGACCGTAAACATGCCGGAGATACGGTTCCCGCCCCCCTTTGGGCGACCTTTTTGCAGTCGGAAGATCCCCGAATCTCCTACCATGTCGCCGTCGAACACGTACTCGGCAATCTGTATGTGGTCAGTACGCTTCAAAGCCCGACCTTTGTCTGCCGGCGTTATTAGGCTATGCGTTGCGAGTGTTGCCTATCGGAAGAAAAGCCCGCAAGCGGCAGCCATTTCAGCGGTTAATTGAACGCGCCATGCGGCTGTAGGTGTGGCGCACGCCGCGAATCGCCACGCTGTAGGCGAAGATGTTTTCCGGCAGCGCCAGCCCCAAATAGCCGGTATCGCCGATATGGTGCAGATCCGCGCCGGCCATTTTGCTCATCAGCGCAATCTGCCGCACGGTCTGCACGTCGGCCCCCTCTTGCGAGGTGCCGATCGCCGTCATCGCCAGCGCCCCCTGCCGCTGGGCAAAGGCGATCAGCGCCGCCACTTTCTCCTGCGACATGCCGGGAATGGTGCCCGGCGCCGGCAACAGCACGATATCCGCACCGTTCTCCACGAACAGCGCGATGTCCTGCTCGCCGATCAGTTGGCTGCCGCTTTCGCGCACAATGCCGGCGCCGTGCATTTTGCCGGTCACCAGCACCATCTCGTCGCCCACTTCCTCGCGGATCGCTTTCAGCGCGGCGGCAATCGCCTGATTGCTGACGCCGTTGTTCGGGTTGCCGGTCAGCACCAGCATGCGCGCGCCGAGCTGATACAGCTTGCGCGCATTCTCGGCGGTGGCGGCGCGGCCCGCCGTCATCTGCCAAAAGTCGTTATGTTCGCTGGCGAAAGCCGGATCGACGGCCTCCAGGTTCACCCCGATCACCCGCCCGGTCAGGCGCTGCAGCGTGCGCAGCGCCTCCTGCGGCGGAACGTCGGCGGGCAGGCCCGCGATATGTGGACGATCGACGTCGAACAGGTTCAACAGCAGCAGGTCGGCGCCCTGGCTGGCCGCCAGTTCGGCGTTGGTGACGTTATTGAGCAGCGGCTGAGTGACCGCGATGGTTTCGCTGACCAAGATGCGCCCTTCGCTGGCGCGGATGGCATAGAGCAGGTCGGCTTTGCCGATATCGGCCAGATCGCTGGCGCTGCAGTCCAGATAGCGTTTCATGAGGCAAGCTCCGATGACGTTAGCGGGAATGGATGCCCCCTCTCCCACCGCCGTGAAAGAGGGGGAAAAGGTTACTTCAGCGTAAAACTTTGCGCCTGCACGTTGTCGGAGTCCAGGCCGACGAACACGTTGAATTTGCCCGGCTCCGCCCCCCATTTCAGGCTGGCGTTGTAGAACTTCAGATCGTCTTCGCTAATCGGCAGCTCAACCTGCTGCGACTGGCCGGCCTTCAGCGTCACTTTCTTGAAGTTGCGCAGCTCTTTCACCGGCCGGCTGACCGAGGCGGTCACGTCCTGCAGATACAGCTGCACCACCGTGGCGCCGTCGTACTTGCCGGTATTTTTCAGCGTGACGCTGGCGGTTAGCTTGCCGTTGCGCGCCATCGTCGGGCTGGATAACTTCAGATCCGACAGGCTGAAGGTGGTGTAGCTCAGGCCGTAACCAAACGGATACAGCGGGCCGTTCGGCGAATCGAAGTAGCGCGAGGTGTACTTGCCCGGGTTCTCCTTGCCGAACGGCCGGCCGGTGTTCAGGTGGTTGTAGTACATCGGGATCTGGCCGACCGAGCGCGGGAAGGTCATCGGCAGCTTGCCCGACGGGTTGTAATCGCCGAACAGCACGTCCGCCACCGCGTTGCCGCCCTCGGTGCCGCTGTACCAGGTTTCCAGCATCGCGTCCGCCTGCTCGCTCTCCCAGCTCAATGCCAGCGGGCGGCCGTTCATCAGCACCAGCACCAGCGGCTTGCCGGTGGCTTTCAGCGCGGCGATCAGATCGCGTTGGCTCTGCGGGATCGTGATGTCGGCGCGGCTGGAGGCCTCGTGCGCCATGCCCTGCGATTCCCCCACCACCGCCACCACCACGTCGGCCTTGTTCGCCGCCTGCACCGCTTCGTCGATCATCTGCTGCGGCGAACGGGTATCGAACGCCACCGCAGGCTCATACTCGTTCAGATAATCGATGATGCCTTTATCCTGCGTGACGTTGGCGCCCTTGGCGTACAGAATGCGCGCCTTGTCGCCCACAGCCCGCTCCAGCCCCTCGCGCAGGGTGACCGACTGCTTGACCACCCCGGCGGCCGACCAACTGCCCATCACGTCGCGCTGGCTGTCGGCCATCGGCCCGACCAGCGCGATGGTCGCCTGCTTGCTCAGCGGCAGCGTCTGCTTATCGTTCTTCAGCAGCACCATCGTCTTGCGCGCCACCACCCGCGCTTCGGCGCGGTGCAGACGGCTTTCGGCGTTGGTGTCCTGCGGATCGGAACCCGCCGGGCCCAGATGCACGTAAGGATTGGTGAACAGCCCCATGTCGTATTTGGTGTTCAGCACGTCGCGGCAGGCGCGGTCGATATCGCTTTCAGACACCAGTCCGTCCTTCACCAGCCCCGGCAGGTATTTGTCGTAGAACTCGTCGCTCATGCTCATGTCGACGCCGGAGGTGATCGCCAGGCGCACCGCGTCGCGCGCGTCGGCGGCCACGCCGTGCTTAATCAGTTCCTTAATCGCGCCGTGGTCGCTGATGGTGATGCCTTTAAAGCCCCACTGCTCGCGCAGCAGATCTTTCAGCAGCCACGGGTTGGCGGTGGCCGGCACGCCGTTCACCGAGTTGAGCGACACCATCACTCCGCCGCTGCCGGCGTCCACCGCCGCTTTGTAAGGCGGCAGATAGTCCTGATGCATGCGCAGCGGGCTCATGTCGACGGTGTTGTAATCGCGGCCGCCTTCGACGGCGCCGTACAATGCAAAGTGCTTGACGCTGGCCATCACCGAACCGGGTTTGGCCGGATCGCCGTTCTGGAAACCGTCGACCATCACCTTGGCGATTTTCGAGACCAGCCAGGTGTCTTCGCCGAAGCCTTCGGAGACCCGGCCCCAGCGCGGATCGCGGGTGATATCGACCATCGGCGCGAAGGTCATGTTCAGGCCGTCATCGCTGGCCTCTTGCGCCGCGACCCGGGCGCTGAGCGCGATGGCTTCCAGATCGAAGCTGGCCGCCAGCCCCAGGCTGATCGGGAACACGGTGCGCTGGCCGTGCACCACGTCATAGGCGAAGAACAATGGGATTTTCAGGCGGCTGAGCTGCATCGCCTGATCCTGCATCACCCGGATATCCGGCCGGGTAACGGTATTGAAGATGGCGCCGATCTGCCCTTTGCGGATCCCCTCGCGGATCGCTTCTTTCGGGTTATCCGGTCCGACGCTGATCAGCCGCAGCTGGCCAATCTTCTCTTCCAGCGTCATCTGCTTCATCAAATTGGACACGAAGGCGTCGCGCTGCTGGGCGTGAATACCCTGCGTTATCGGCGTTTCCTGCGCAAAAACCGGGCTGAGGGCCAGACCGGACAACATACTCACCACACAAAGCCATTTCATCTTGTTTTATCTCAGGCGTGTTTCCGCCGCCAACGCCGCGGAGTTTAATCGGAGTGAAGAAACAGTTTGCCACACTCTGTTTCATCGCCAAGGGAATTCGCATCGCTAATGTTTACAAAGCATTACAGGTTATCGGCAGGTAATTCTGCAGCCGGGCGCGGCTGTCGGCGGCCTCCGTCGCCAGAAAATCGATCAGCGCGGTTAACGTCGGCGGCGCCACCGTGCGTTCAGGATAGACCAAATAATAGGCCGCGCCGCTGCTGACGCAGAGCGGGAACGGCGTTACGATGCGCTGCGCCTGAATATCCTCCTCCAGCAGGCACAGATCGCCGATGGCGATGCCGAATCCCTGCAGCGCAGCGCTCATCGCCAGATCGAGGGTATCGAAATGCTGGGCCTTGCCGGACGGCAACGCATCGGCGCCCGCCGCCTTCAGCCAGCGCAGCCAGTCGCGCCGATCGCGCGTCGGGTGCAGCAGGGTTTTGTCCGTCAAGTCCGTCAACCGGGCTGCCGGCGGCAGGAACGTCGGCGTGCAGACCGGCGTGAGGATTTCGTCGAACAGCAAGTGCGCGGTCAGCTTTTTACCCGGCGGCCGGCCGAATACCACCGCGGCGTCAAACTGCTCGGTACTGAAATCCAGGCCGTGCGACACCGAGGCGGTCAGCTCGATATGCATGTCCGGCCGTTCATTTTGCAGGCGAATGATGCGCGGCAGCACCCAGCGCATGGCGCAGGTCGGGCATTTGATGCGCAGCGCCCCCGGCGGAGCGGCGGCCCGCGTCAGGGCTTCATCCAACTGCCCCAGCGCCTGCTGTACCGGCGCCAGCAGCTGCGCGCCCTGCGGCGTCAGCGCCAAACCGCGCGCCTGACGGCTGAACAGCGGATAGCCCAAGCGCTGTTCCAGCCCGAGAATTTGCCGGCTGACCGCCCCCTGCGTCAGGTGCAGCTGCCGGGCGGCATGGGTAAAGTTGAGGCGTTGCGCCACCACCACAAAGGTTTTCAATACGTCGAGCGACGGCAGGGATATCGGCATAGCGTGCCTCGATTAGGTATGATCGTAGTGCATGGCAAGTATGACAAACTTTCCCTTGTCCGCCTACGCCGCCTGATGCTTAATCGCTCAACACTTCCCTGTTTGCCTGGAGCCCATCATGCAGAGCGCCTGCTCATCCCGCTCGAAGCTGCCGGACGTCGGCACCACCATCTTCACCGTTATTGGCCAACTCAGCGCCGAACATCAGGCCCTCAACCTGTCGCAGGGCGCGCCCAACTTCGCCGGTGACCCGCAGCTGATCGAGGCAACGGCGCAAGCCATGCGCGCAGGTCATAACCAATACGCGCCGATGAGCGGCGTGGCGGCGTTACGTGCTGCTCTGGCGGAAAAAGCTGAACGATTGTATGGCGCGCGCTATGACGCCGACGAAGAAATCACGGTGATCGCCAGCGCCAGCGAAGGGCTGTACTCGGCGATCAGCGCGCTGGTGCATCCCGGCGACGAGGTGATCTATTTCGAACCGGCGTTCGACAGCTATGCGCCGATCGTGCGCCTGCAGGGCGCCACGCCGGTGGCGATCAAACTGTCGCTGCAGGATTTTCGCGTCGACTGGGATGAAGTGGCCGCCGCCATCAACGGCAAAACGCGCATGATCATCGTCAACACGCCGCACAACCCGACCGGCGCGGTGTTCGACGCGCAGGATATCGACCGCCTGACCGCCCTGACCCGCGACACCGACATCGTGATCCTGTCCGACGAGGTCTACGAGCATGTGGTGTTCGACGGCGATATTCACCACAGCATGGCGCGCTACCCGCAGTTGGCGGAACGCAGCGTGATCGTGTCGTCGTTCGGTAAAACCTATCACGTCACCGGCTGGCGCGTCGGTTACTGCCTGGCGCCGGCGGCGTTGATGGACGAGATCCGCAAGGTGCACCAGTTCATGGTGTTCTCCGCCGATACGCCAATGCAGCACGCCTTCGCCGCCGCGCTCGCCAACCCGCAGAGTTACCTGGGGCTGGCGGCGTTTTACCAACAAAAGCGCGATCTGCTGGCCAGCGCCCTGCAGGATTCGCGCTTTGAGCTGCTGCCCAGCCGCGGCAGCTTCTTCATGCTGGCCCGCTTTAGCGGCTTCAGTCACGAAAGCGACAATGATTTCGCCGTGCGCTTGATCCGCGAAGCGAAGGTGGCGACGATCCCGCTGTCGGCGTTCTACAGCGACGGCACCGATACCGGCCTTATTCGGCTGAGTTTTTCCAAAGATAACGAGACCCTGCTGGAAGGCGCGCGCCGCCTGAGCCAGGTGTAATTTTTTGTCCGACCATGGGAAAGGGGCACTGCCTATGAAAGCTTTGAAAACGCTGTTCGCCGCCGGATGCCTGCTGGCCGCCGGCTCTTCTCTGGCGGCGGAAAACAGCCTGCGCTTCGGTCTGGAAGCGCTGTATCCGCCGTTCGAATCCAAATCCGCCAGCGGCAAACTGGAAGGGTTCGACATTGAACTGGGCGACGCGGTGTGCGCCGCCGCGCAGTTGCAATGCAGCTGGGTGGAAACCTCGTTCGACAGCCTGATCCCGGCGCTGCAGGCGCGCAAGTTCGACGCCATCAACTCGGCGATGAACGTGACCGAACAGCGGCGCCAGGCGATCGCCTTTACCGACGCCATCTATCAGGTGCCGAACCGCCTGATCGCCAAGGCCGACAGCGGCCTGCTGCCGGACGCCAAAGCGCTGGCGGGCAAACACGTGGGCGTGCTGCAAGGCTCGATTCAGGAGATTTACGCCAAAACCCATTGGGCGCCGGCGGGCGTGGATGTGGTGTCTTACCAGGATCAGAATCAGGTGTATCTCGATCTGGCGGCCGGTCGGCTCGACGCCACGCTGGTGATGGCGCCCTCGGGGCAAAGCGGCTTCCTGTCACAGCCGGACGGCAAAGGCTTCGCCTTCGTCGGCGAGGCGGTGCGCGACGACAAGATCCTCGGTGAAGGCATCGCCTTCGGCCTGCGTAAAGGGGATGAGGCGCTGAAGAAGAAACTGGATGCCGCCATCGCCAAAGTGAAACAACAAGGCACGGTGACGGCGCTGTCGAAGAAGTATTTCGGCGATATCGACGTGACGGTGAAGTGATGGACGGGGGCGGCACCGCCGCCCCCTGCCGCGTTTAGCGATCGAACACCGAACTGTTCAGCGCGCGATCCTGCTGGTGGCGCTCCAGCGCCAATTCGATCAGGCGCGTGATCAGCGCCTGGTAGCTGACGCCGCTGGCGGCCCACAGCTTGGGATACATGCTGATGTTGGTGAAGCCCGGCAGCGTGTTAATCTCGTTGATCACCACCTGGTTATCCGGCGTCAGGAACACATCCACCCGCGCCAACCCGAAGCACTCCAGCGCGCGGAACGCCTTCAGCGCCACCTCACGGATGTGGTCGCTCACTTCCGGCGCGATCGCCGCCGGCACCACCACCTGAGCGCCCTGCTCATTGATGTATTTGGTGTCGTAGGAGTAGAAAGCGTCGCTCAGCACGATCTCGCCGCACACGCTGGCCTGCGGATCGTCGTTCCCCAGCACCGCGCACTCGATCTCGCGGCCGACGATCGCCGACTCCACCAGCACTTTATGATCGAAACTGAAGGCCAGTGCCACCGCCGCGTCAAACTCGGCGCGGTTCTCCACCTTGCTGACCCCGACCGACGAGCCCTGGTTGGCCGGCTTGACGAACAGCGGCAGGCCGAGGCGCTCGCTCAGTTGCTCAAACGTGAACCCGGCGCGGTTGGCGCGCGTCAGGGTGACGAACGGCGCCACCGCCAGCCCGGCGTCGCGCAGCAGGCGCTTGGTCACGTCTTTATCCATGCTGACCGCCGAGCCGAGCACGCCGGCGCCGACGAACGGCATATTGGCCATGCGCAGCAGCCCCTGCAGCGAGCCGTCTTCCCCCAGCGTGCCGTGCACGATCGGGAAGATGACGTCGAGCTGGCCCAGCGCGCCGGCGCTGCCCGCTTCGATCAGCTGCTGTTTTTCCTGGCCCGGGATCAGCGCCACGTTCTTGTTCGAGCGGTTCAGCGCGATCAGCGCCGGGTTCTCGGCGTTGAGCAGGTAGTTGGAGGCGTCGTTGATGTGCCACTGCCCCTGTTTGTCGATCCCCAGCAGCGTGACGTCAAACTTCTCTTTGTCGATTGCATCCACAATGTTTTTGGCCGACTGCAGCGACACCTCATGCTCCGCCGATTTACCGCCAAAAATCACCCCAACACGTAGTTTAGTCACGCCTTAAATCCTTCTGAAAAATCATGGCAAAAAAGTCGTTCATCACAATAAACGCATTGCCTGGCGGCGGCAATCGTTGTTGCCAGAATCTTCTTACGCCACAGAATGCCACATCGCGACCATCCAAAACGTATACACTTCGTATATCGTTCATTTATGGAGACGCCGATGGGCATCGTAAAAATTTCGGACGCGCTGCATGACGATCTGCGCCTCGCCAGCCTGACCATGACGCGTTCGATCAACGCGCAGGCCGAGTACTGGATCAAGATCGGCATGCTGGCGGAGTTCCATCCGGAACTGACCTACCCGCAACTGGTAAAAAAAATGATGAAAGATAATGCGCTGACGCTGAAGGAGATTGTCGGGTGAAACAGATTGTGATTAAAACGCCGGAAGAGATTGCCAAAATGCGCCATTCCGGCGCTCTGCTGGCTAAAGTGTTTGCTATGCTCGATGAGGTCATCGTCGAAGGTATCTCCACCATGGAGATCAACGACCGCGCCGAGGCGTTTATCGTCGAAGAACTGAAGTCGCGCCCGGCCAGCAAAGGGCAGTATGATTTCCCCTATGTGCTCAACACATCAATCGACGAGGTGGTATGCCACGGGGTGCCGTCGGCCAGCAAAATCCTGCGTTCCGGCATGATTGTCAACGTGGACATCACGCTGGAAAACGGCGGCTACATCGCCGACTCCAGCAAGATGTACTGCATCGGCCAGGTGACGCCGCTGGCCAAACGGCTGGTGAACAACGTCTATGAATCGATGTGGCAGGGCATTCGCGCGGTGAAACCGGGTGCCACCCTGGGCGATATCGGCCACGCCATCCAGCGCCACGCCGAGCAGGCCGGCTACAGCATCGTGCGGGAGTATTGCGGCCACGGCATCGGCCGCGACATGCACGAAGAGCCGGCGGTGCTGCACTACGGCCAACCCGGCAGCGGCATGGCGCTGCAGGAAGGCATGGTGTTCACCATCGAGCCGATGATCAATCAGGGCGACCGCCGCATCAAGCAGAAGAAAGACGGCTGGACGGTGGTGACGCGCGACAAAAAACTGTCGGCGCAGTGGGAACACACCGTAGCGGTCACCGCCGACGGCGTGGAAATCCTGACGCTGCGCGACGAAGAGCGTCGGGCCGGCTACGCCGAACGCTACTAAATCCGCAAGTCATTAGCTTAATAAGCTAATGGCTTGATAAGTTATTTAATTGATAGCCTCTTAGCTGACTGCGCGACACTCCGGCGCCGCGGTTAAAGCGACGGGGATGACAGGGAGACAGGCAGCATGCAGTCAGGCAATCAGGCGTTTCTCAACCAGCTTAAGGACATCGTCGGCGGCCCGCAGTTGTTGACCGGCGATCGCAACACCGAGCGCTATCGCAAGGGGTTCCGCTCCGGCGAAGGCCAGGCGCTGGCGGTGGTGTTTCCCACCAGCCTGCTGCAGCTGTGGCGCATTTTGCAGGCCTGCGTGGCCGCCGACAAAATCGTCATCATGCAGGCCGCCAATACCGGCCTGACCGAAGGATCGACCCCCAGCGGCAACGACTATGATCGCGATATCGTCATCGTCAGCACCCTGCGCCTCGACCATATTCAGGTGCTGGACAACGGCAAGCAGGTGGTCGGCTTTCCCGGCAGCACCCTGCACCACCTCGAGAAATTGCTCAAGCCCTACGGCCGTGAACCGCATTCGGTGATCGGCTCTTCCTGCATCGGCGCCTCTGTTATCGGCGGCGTGTGCAACAACTCCGGCGGCTCGCTGGTGAAACGCGGCCCGGCCTATACCGAAATGGCGCTGTACGCCCAGTTAGGGGAAGACGGCCAGCTGCGCCTGGTAAACCATCTGGGCATCCGGCTTGGCGACACGCCGGAAGAGATCCTCACCCGGCTGGAAAAAGGCGACTATCGCCCGAGCGACGTCGAATACGGCGAGCTGCGCGCCTCGGATAACGAGTACGCCAGCCGGGTGCGCGACGTCGACGCCGACACCCCTTCCCGCTTCAACGCCGACAAACGCCGCCTGTACGAAGCCTCCGGCTGCGCCGGCAAACTGGCGGTGTTCGCGGTGCGGCTCGACACCTTCGAGAAAGAGGGCAAAGAGCAGGTGTTCTATATCGGCACCAACGACACCGCGGTGCTGACCGAACTGCGCCGCCACATGCTGAGCAAATTCGAAAACCTGCCGGTGGCCGGTGAATACATGCACCGCGATATCTTCGACATCGCCGAGGTGTACGGCAAAGACACCTTCATGATGATCGACAAGCTCGGCACCGATCAGATGCCGCGCTTCTTCACCCTGAAAGGCCGCATGGACGCCAGCCTCAACAAGCTGCCGCTGCTGCCGCACAACCTGACCGATCGGCTGATGCAGGGCCTGAGCCATCTGGCGCCGAGCCACCTGCCGAAACGCATGAAGGAATACCGTGAACGTTTCGAACACCATCTGCTGTTGAAGATGGCCGGCCCCGGCGTGGAAGAGGCCCAGCGCTACCTGACCGACTATTTCGCCCAGGCCGAAGGTGCCTTCTTCGCCTGCACGCCTGACGAGGGCAAAAAGGCTTTCCTGCACCGCTTCGCCGCCGCCGGCGCCGCCGTGCGCTACCACGCGGTGCACGCCGACAAGGTGGAGGATATTCTGGCGCTGGACATCGCCCTGCGCCGCAACGACACCGACTGGTTCGAAACGCTGCCACCGGAAATCGACAGTCAGTTGGTGCATAAGCTGTATTACGGCCACTTTATGTGCCACGTCTTCCACCAGGACTACGTGGTGAAAAAAGGCGTGGACAGCCATGCACTGAAAGAAAAGATGCTCGAGATCCTCAACCGGCGCGGCGCCGAGTACCCGGCGGAGCATAACGTCGGCCACCTGTACCACGCCAAACCGGATCTGCAAGCGTTCTACCGCACCGCCGATCCGACCAACAGCTTCAACCCCGGCATCGGCAAAACCAGCAAACGCAAAGGCTGGGCCGAAGCCCCCCGCTAAACGCCGCACAATCGGCCCGCCGCCCACCCGGCGCGGGCCTCACCGCCCCTGCCCGCCTCGTCGTGACCTTTCCGCTTATAAAGATGCATTTTTATTGCAACTTATAAAATTCCCGATTACCATTCATCGCAAATGAGAATTAATTACAAAGCTGTCGTGACGGATACATGACATCCGCCGTGGCATTCACCGCGAACTTAATGAGAAGGAACCTACCATGAGTCAGACCCTCGATTCCGCCCAGCTATTGGCCGCGCTCGATAAAGTGATGGTGATCTCCACCACCGATCTGCAGGGCACCATCACCTACGTCAACGACCTGTTCTGCCAACTGACCGGCTTTTCCCGGGAAGAGCTGGTGGGCCAGCCCCACAGCATCGTGCGTCACCCTTCCGTGCCGAAAGCCATTTACAAAGCAATGTGGGACACCATCAAGGCGGGCGGCATCTGGACCGGCATCATCCCGAACGTCGGCAAGGGCGGCGTGCTGTACGTGGTCGACACCACGGTGCAACCGCTGTATGACGCCCAAGGCAATATCGAGGCTTATATCAGCATCCGCCGCGTAATTAACGATCTGATGACCGACTTCGAATCGGTGGAATTCGCCAAAGAACAGTTCGACAACCACTACGACAAGTAACCGCTATGGCCGACATTATCGAACGCATCCTGATTGGTTACGGTTCGGAGTCGGGCAACGCCCGGGCGCTGGCGATGCGCCTGGGCGAGCAAAGCAGCCTGCAACCCTACCGCCCCGTCGTTAAAGAACTCAACGCCATCCAGCCCGCCGATGTGGGCGAACGCGACGCCCTGTTGATTGTCTCGAGCTCATTTGGCGACGGCGAACCGCCCGCCAACGCCGAACGTTTCCCCGACGCGCTGGCGCAATGGCCGGATCGCCACCGGTTGCGCTACGCCATCTTCGGTCTCGGCGACACCGCTTACCCGCATTTCTGCGGGTTTACCCAGGCGCTGGATGCGCGCCTGACGCAATACGGCGCCCGTGCCATCATCAATCGCGTTGACGCCGACGTTAACGTCGAACCGTTCTTCACCACCTGGCTAACGACGCTGGATAAGGTGCTGGCCGGCGATGCCCAGGCGGGCCGCGATTTGCATCTGCGCGTTACCGCCTACGGTGAAGACCATGCGTTCAACGCCGCCCTCCTCGAACGACGGCCGCTTAGCGCACGCACGCCGCAAGCCTGGCATTTGCGGCTGAATATCGCCGGCAGCGGCATCGTTTACCGGGCGGGGGATACCGTCTATCTGTTGCCGGAGAACGACGAAGGATTATTGATCCGGCTGGCAGAGTGGCTCGGCAGGCCGGAGGCCATCGACGCGCTGCGGCGCCGGGAGCTGCGCCAGATCAGCAAAACGACGCTGCGCGAACTGGCGCAGTTGGCCGACAGCGAAGAGCTCAAAAGCCTGCTGAAGATCCGTCAGCGCAAATCCCTGGAGAGTTATCTGTACGGCGCCGATCTGCTGGACGTGCTGCACGATTTTTGCCCGCCGCACGCGATCACGCTGGAGAGCCTGTTGGCGCTGCTGCCCATTTGCCTACCGCGCGCCTACTCCATCGCTTCGGCAATGCGGGAAGAGAGCCTCGATCTGTGCGTGCGCGACGTGCGTTATGAACGCGGCGGCCGCACGCGGCGCGGCGCGGCGACCGGCTGGCTGCTCAAGCACCCCGGCCCTTTCCGCCTCTTCTGCCGCGCCAACCCCGGCTTTTACCTGCCGCGCGACACCGCCTTGCCGGTGCTGCTTATCGGTACCGGTACCGGCATCGCACCGTTGATTGGCTTACTGCGCGAAATGGCCGCCCAGGGCGAACGGCGTGAAACCGTCCTGATCTTCGGTGAGAAAAGGCGCGATGAAGACTTCCTGTATGGCGAGGAGTTGGTCACGCTGAACGCGACGGGCGTACTCACACGGCTCATCACGGCATTCTCGCGCGACGCCGCCGACAAGTATTACGTGCAACACGCCATCGACGATCACGCCGATGCCGTCAGCGGCCTGCTGCAACGGGGCGCGCATGTCTACCTGTGCGGCAATCGTCAGTATCTGGAACATGCCGTGGCGACGGCGCTGGAGCAAGCCTGCGGGGCGGAAAACCTGTGGCAGACGCTGATTGAACAGCAGCGGCTGCACCTGGAACTCTATTGAGACAGGGCGGCGTTCACCGCTCCGCGCGCAGCAGCAAGGAGACGATGAACGCGCCCCCCAGCCCCGCCGTAATGATGCCGATGGGCAGCTCCTGATTGGGGATCAGGCTGCGGCTGAGCATGTCGCCGCCGGTCAGCAGCATCGCCCCCAGCAGGCCGCACATCGGCACGGACAAGCGGTGGCGCACACCTACCAGGCGCCGGGCCAGATAAGGCACCATCAGCCCGACAAAACCGATCACGCCCGTCAGCGAAACGAGAAACGCCGTAGACAATGCGCAGCACAAAAAGGTCTCGGTGCGCAGGCGCGCCACGTTGACGCCCATCGAATGGGCGGTTTGCTCACCCGCCAGCAGCGCGTCCAGCGCCCGCCAACGCAGCGCCGTAAACCCGGCCAGCAGCGCGAAACTCACCAGCGGAATGAACAGATTATCCCAACGCGCCAACCCCAAGCCGCCCAGCGACCAGAACAACACTGAACCGGCCGCCCGCTGATCGCCGGAAAAGACCAGATAGCTGGTGAGCGCGCTGAACAAAAATGAGACCGCCAGGCCGCAGACGATAAGCTGCTCGGCGCGTCTGACCCGGCTGACGCGAAACAGGATCATCACCGCCAACGCGGACAGAATGCCGCCGACGAAAGCGGACAGCGGCAACGTCAGCGCCCCCAGCGCATCGCCGAAGCGCGTGATGACCAGCACCGCGCCGGCAGCGGCGCCGGAGGAGAGCCCAAACAAAAAAGGATCGGCCAGCTCATTGCGGGTGGTGGTCTGCAGCAGCGCGCCGGTCATCGCCAGCCCGGCGCCGGTCAACGCCGCCAACAAGGCCCGAGGCACGCGCAGTTGCACGACGATAGTGTCCAGCATGCCGGAAAGCGGCGCCGAACCTATCCCTAACGCCGCCAACGCCTGCCGCCATGACAGCGCGACGCTGCCCAATTGCAGGCTCCAGACCATTAATCCGCACAACGTCAACAGCGCCAGCGGCGCGAGCACCATAAACCGCCGTGTCGGCGAGTTCATTCAGCCTCCGGCGCGTACAGCGCCCGCGCCAGCTTTTCCACCGCGCCGATATTGGCCGGCCCCGGCGTCAGCTCCGCATACTGCAGTTTCAGATAACGATGGTGCCGTACCGCAGGCGTCAACTTCATCAACGGATGAGACTCGAGGAAACGCCGCAGCGCCTCGGCGCCTGACCCGGTCTGGTAATCCAGCAGAATGATGAAGTCGGGTTCCGCCGCCGCCACCGCCTCCCAGGATGCCGTCGTCCAGCTCGCCGCCAAACCGTCCATCACGTTGCGGCCGCCCGCCGCTTCGACAATCGCCGTCGGCATGGCGTATTTACCGCTGGTAAAAGGCTTCTCTTCTCCCGAGTCATACACGAACACCTTGAGCGGCGCCTGACCCGCCGGTCTGGCGGGCAGCGCGGCTAATCGGCGGCGCCAGCCCTCAACCAGCGCAGCGGCCTCTCGCTGCTTGCCGAAAATCTTGCCGAGCTTCAGCTCATCGTCATAAAGCAGGTTCATATCGGCCTTCTGCGGCCGGCCGCCGGCCTGTACGCAGCTCTCGCTCAGCACCAGCGTTTTGATGCCGAACGGCGCGAGCGTCTCCGGCGTGACGTCGCCGCCGATCTTCATGCCGTAATTCCAACCGGCGAAGAAAAAGTCCGGCTGCGCCGCCAGCAACGTTTCCAGAGCGGGATACTTCGGCGCCAGTTCGGGAATGGCGCCCATCGCCGCCTTGAAATCAGGCGTCAATTTGTACCAGCCGGTGATGCCGGTCAGCCCGACGATCCGATCCTGCAGATGAAGCGCAAAGGCCATCTCGGCCATATTGATGTCGTTGATGACGGCGCGCTGCGGCGCCTGATTGAAGGTGATCGGCTTCCCGCAGCTTTCTACGGTGACGGGAAATTTTTTAGCCGCTGCCGCTCCGCCGACCAACAGCAGGAGCAAGGGGAATACGCGTATGTTCATGTTTCTCTCTGGTTTATCAAGCGCAATGGGGAACTTCAAAAATACGCAGCGTTTTCCCGCTGACGGGATGCGCCACGCTGAAACTGTGCATGCCGAACACCGGCAGAATTACCGGGGTTTGCAACACCGCCGCGGGCGAGCCGCAGGCCACCTGGCGGCTTTCGTTGAGCACCAGGATCCGATCGGCGAACGCCTCCGCCACGGGCAGGTCATGCAGCACCGCAATCACGGCGATAGCTTTATGTTTTACTAACGACAGCAGCGCCGAACGCCCGGGGGGATCGAGGTGATTGGTCGGCTCATCCAACAACAACAGGTCGGGAGACTGCGCCAACGCCCGGGCCAACGCAGCGCGCTGACGCTGGCCGCCCGAGAGCCGCCCCAACGGGTGGTGCCTGAGCGGCGCCAGACCGGTTTCCCCGATGATCTCGTCAACGATGCGTTTTCCCGCCGCGAGCCGTTCGCCATGCGGCAAACGCCCTAACGCCACATAGTCCTCCAGCGACAGCCGCAAATCCGGCAGATCGTTTTGCGCCAGAAAGGCGATGCTTCTGGCGCGTTCCGCCGCCGACAAGCCGGACAAAGCGCGCCCTCGCCAGTAAATCTCGCCGCTGTCCGGCCGCGTTTCGCCGATCAGCGTGCGCAACAGGCTGGATTTGCCGCTGCCGTTAGGGCCGATAACCGCCAGCTTCTCACCGGCGCGCAGCGTGAAATGGATGTTGTCGAGTATCGAGGCCCCGCCGTGGCCGGTCAGGCTAACCCCATCAACATGGAGGATGTCGTGAGCTGAATTCATCATGCGCTAATTGTTACATTATAACATATCAATATTTTTATCACGATTGCGCGCCCTCTGCAAAAACGAATCGTAAAGTCTCTTGCCGCACGCATGACGGGAAGCGGCGGCGGGGAGCCTACCCCCTTGCGCCTCGCGCTGGCGTTAAAACTGCGTTTTTGCAGCAACATAGCACACCTTTAATTTAATGATAATGATTTTCATTATCATTTATGATTCTGTGATTTTCGGTTGCACGCCACGCTGAACTTGGCTATGTTTGAAGCGATTGGTTTCATTCACGGTTTTCTGGAACTCACATGACCTACCTTGCGCACAGCACAGATCCGACAAACGCGACCGTTCCGGCCGTCGTTTTGCTGTGTGCTTCCTCCGCACCACCCGCCGTTTTCTCTGTCGTTTCTGCGGTTGCCGCTTACCCGCCACGCATTGTGGTCGTGCGCTAAGCCACACCGACTTTTTACCTCCGGCTTATGTTGATTTGTTGCGTTCAGGCGTAGACCGCCGCGCGCGCCGGAGCCTGTAATTTTCACGACAGGTGAAATTGATATGCGATTACCTTCTCTCTGGGCCAATGCCGGCCTGGCTACGCTGTTCGTCCTGCTTTGGAGCAGCGGCGCGATCTTCTCCCGTTGGGGGTTGGAGCACGCCTCCGCCTTCGCTTTTCTGTTCTTCCGCTGCGTCATCGCGCTGGCGGTGCTGTTGGCCATCGGCCTGTGGCAGCGCCAGTGCCTGCCCGCCGCCGGCACCCGTCGGCGCGTCGCGTTGATCGGCGTGCTGATGATCGGCAGCTATCAGATCTGCTATCTGCTGGCCCTCGAACGGGGCATTACCCCCGGCGTGCTGGCCACGCTGCTTGGCGTACAGCCGATCCTGACCCAGTTCATTACCGAACGGCGCTGCGCCGGGCTGCGCGCGCTCGGGTTGGCGCTGGCGTTGGCGGGGCTGACGCTGGTGGTGTACCAAAGCCTGATGGTGGCCCATTTCTCGCTGAGCGGCATGCTGTTCGCCTTTATCGCCTTGGGCTGCATGACCGCCGGCACCCTGCTGCAAAAGGGCATGACGCAGCCGCCGCTGGCGGTGTTGCCACTGCAGTATGCCGTCGGATTATTGATGTGTACGCTGGCACTGCCGTTTGAGCCGCTGCGGGTCGAATGGCGGCCTGAGTTCGTGCTGCCGCTGCTGTGGATGGCGGTGGTGATCTCGGTGCTGGCGACGTTCTTGCTGTATCGGCTGATCCAGCGCGGCAACCTGGTGCAGGTGACCAGCCTGTTCTACCTGATCCCGGCGGTCACCGCCCTGCTGGATTATCTGCTGCTCGGCCACGCGCTGGCCGCGCTGAGCCTGCTGGGCATGGTGGGCATCGTGCTCGGCGTGATGCTGGTTTTCCGCCGCGCATAGCCTAAAAACAAAAGCCCCCGCGCCGTTCCACCGGCGCGGGGGCGATAACAACAACCGTTAACTCAGAACAACCAGGAACCGTACCCCCACAGCAGCACCGTCACCCCAAGCAGCAGCTCGAGCAACAGAATGCCGATGGCGAAGGTCGAGCTGGAGAAGATGAACCCTTCCTTACTGTCGATATTCAGGAAGTGCGGGATCCCCAGATTCAGCAGATAGCCCGAATAGCACAGGCCGATAATGCCGACAAACAGACACAGCCAGACGACCGGATAAAGCGCCACTACCCCGCTGAGGAACATCGGGGTCGCCACGTAGCCGGCGAACACCATGCAGCGATGCAGGCTTGGGCGCGATTCATAACGCCGCGCCATCCAATGAATGACTTTCCCCATGGCCGCTACGCCTGCCAGCATCAGCAGGTAGAACGCCACGGCGGTATAAAACGCGGTAAACATGTCGAGCCTGATGGCATGTCCCTCGCCGGAGAGCCAGCCCAACTGGGTGGTGCCGATAAAGGCGCAGACCACCGGGATTGCTGCCAAGAGCAACACGTGATGGGTGTATAGGTGCGAGACGCTTTCATTCTCGCTTTTGATCTGTTCGAACTCGGCGCTGGGATGCGCCAGAAGTCCCCAAACATGACTGACCATGAAACACCTCCTATCTCGCCGTAGGCCGCGATCGGCGAACGAATTTCACACCTCTGACGGACAGCTACCCGTGCGAGGATTGCGGCCACGGGGCTCTCTCCCCTGTACTAATTATAGTCTTTTGGCGAAAAAACGTGCGGAAAGCGAAAGGCGCGGCGCTTTGTCTTATACTCCCCCCATTAAACCCAGGCTGTGAGGAAGGTTATGTCATCCGCTATCATCACCCGCCAGGCGGGGATCGTCGACGTCGACGCCGGGCGCAACGTCACCGTGGTAGAACCCTGCAATCTTTACGGCTGCCGGCTCGGCGACGATGTCTTCGTCGGCCCGTTCGTCGAGATCCAGCGCCACGTCAGCATCGGCGCGCGCAGTAAAATTCAGTCGCACAGCTTTATCTGCGAATACGTTACCCTCGGCGAAGCGTGCTTTGTCGGCCACGGCGTTACCTTCGCCAACGATCTGTTCAAAGACGGCGCGCCCAACGCCGATCCGGCCAGCTGGGGGCGCACCTGCATCGGCGATCGGGTGTCCATCGGTTCCGGCGCCACGATCCTGGCGGTGACGATCTGCAGCGACACGGTGATCGGCGCCGGGGCGGTCGTGACCCGCGACATCACCCGCAAGGGGATCTACGCCGGCAACCCGGCGCGTCTGCTGCGGGAGCTGCCGTAATGAACCCGGCCATCCGCATCGCTGCCATTGAGACGTTGCCCGACGATTATCTGGCCCGCGGCGATTTCAGCTTCACCATCGCCTGTTACGCCCTGCCGCAGTTCGACAGCCCGGTGGACAGCTGGCCAACCCGCCCGGTGGCGCCGTTTCGCAAACGCTATCCCCTGGCGCCGTTCGCCAACGAAGACAGCGTGACCTTCCTGGCTTATCGCCAGAACGATGCCGTTGGCCACATCACGCTGAGCAAAAACTGGAACGGCTACACCCTGATCGACGAGATCGCCGTCAGCGCTGACGCGCGCCGCCAAGGCATCGCCGGGGCGCTGCTGGACTGCGCCAAACAGTGGGCGCGGCAGCAGGAAACCTCAGGTATGATGCTCGAAACGCAGAACAACAATCTGGCGGCCTGCCGCTGCTACCAGCACTATGGGTTTATCCTCGGCGGCATCGATCGCTTGCTGTATCGCGCCGAACCGGAGATCGCCGATCACGAAATCGCGCTGTTCTGGTATTTGCCGTTCAATAGCGAAATCGGTTACTGATTTATCGATTGCCATTGAGGTTATGTTTACTTTTTAACCCCTACCATCGGATGAGAACTGTTATCACTTACTCTGATAAGCCAGCGACACCCATGGAGGGCCGTATGAACAAGAACAAGGCTGTTTTACTGATGTTAGCTATCGCCATGAGCGGATGCGCCGATCGCCCCACCGCCGTCACCCCCGCAACGCCGCCGACCGACGCCGCCGTTTCGCCGCCGAACCTGCAACCGCAGATGGATGACAGCACCCGCAGCAAGCTGCGTGAGATCCTCGCGCTGCGCGCCGGTTGGCCCGCCGCGCAGCCGCATGGCCGCACCGTCGATTTGATTTCGCGCGAATTCCTCGGCACGCCCTATCTCGCCAACCGCCTGATCGGTTCGCAGAGCACGCCCGAGCAGTTGGTGATCGACTTCCGCGGGCTGGATTGCTTCACCTACATCGATTATGTCGAAGCGCTCAGCACCGCCCGCAGCGAAGCCGAGTTCGTTCAGCGCCTGGTGGACATCCGCTATGTCGACGGCAAAATCGCCTTCCCGCAGCGCAAACACTTCTTCACCGACTGGGCGCAGCGGCCGAAAAAAGTGGCCGAAGACATCACCGGCCAGCTCAGCCCGCACGCCGTCAGCCTCGTGAAAAACCTCAATCAGAAAGCCGACGGCGGCAGCTACCTGCCCGGCTTGCCCGTCGTGCAGCGCAGCGTGACCTACATTCCCAGCGACCGCGTCGACGACAAGGTGCTGGCCCAGCTGCGCACCGGCGACTACATCGGCATTTACACCAACCTCGCCGGGCTGGACGTGACCCATACCGGCATCTTCGTCATGACCGACAACGGCCCGGTGCTGCGCAACGCCTCATCGCGCAAGGCCAACATGCAGGTCGTCGATTCGCCCTTTATGGATTACGTGATGGCCACGCCGGGCATCGTGGTGCTGCGTTCGCTCAGCCGATAATCCCCCCATCGCATAACGGCTATAAGCTATAGCCGTTTATGCTGAACGAGCGTTTGACTTCATCGGCGGTTCAGGCTTAGCTGTAAGAACAAAAACCAACTGATTTTATTGTTCTTTTCAGGGAGAGTTCGATGACCTTACGCTGGCATATCACCCCTCTGGCGGCGGCCTTCGCCGCCGTATTGGCGCTTCAGGGCTGCGATCAAAAAACCGACCAAAACCATATCAAAGTCGGCGTCATCAACGGCGCGGAACAGGACGTGGCAGAAGTCGCCAGGCAGGTGGCGAAAGAGAAATACGGGCTGGACGTCGAACTGGTCGGTTTCAGCGGCTCGCTGCTGCCGAACGACGCCACCGACAAAGGCGAACTGGACGCCAATGTGTTCCAGCACCGCCCGTTCCTCGAACAGCAAAACAAAGATCACGGCTATAAGCTGGTGGCGGTCGGCAATACCTTCGTCTTCCCGATGGCCGGCTACTCCAAAAAGATAAAATCGCTGAAAGAGTTGCCGGACGGGGCGGTGATCGCCATTCCGCTCGATCCGACCAACCTGGGACGCGCCCTGCTGCTGCTGGAAAAAACCGGGCTGATTAGCCTGAAGCCTGGCAAAGGGTTGCTGCCTACCGCGCTGGACATCAGCGCCAACCCGCATCATTACCAGATCATGGAGCTGGAAGGCGCGCAGTTGCCGCATGTGCTGGACGATCCGAAGGTCACCGTCGCCGTCATCAGCACCACCTACATCAACCAAACCGGCCTGTCGCCGACCAAAGACGGCATCTTCATCGAAGATAAAGACTCGCCGTACACCAACATCATCGTCACGCGCGAAGACAACAAGGACGCGCCGAACGTGCAGAACTTCATCAAGGCCTATGAATCGGATGAAGTGGCCAAAGCCGCCGAAAAAATCTTCAACGGCGGCGCGGTGAAAGGCTGGTAATGCCAGGCAAACCGCCTCAGGGGCTCTCCCCAAAGAGCCCCTTCCCGCTCATCATCGCCTTTTCTTATCTCACCATAAGAAAACCCGATTTATCCCGGCGACGAGCAGCGCGCATAATGGCGTTTATCCGCTGATTTTCAAGGTAAACAGACACGTGACAACGCTCTCCGCCCCCGTACTCAGCCTCCTCGATGCCACGCCGGACGATATGGCCGCCGTGCTGCGTATTTACACCCAGCACGTGCTGTACGGCGCGGCCTCATTTGAAGAGCAGCCGCCGACGCTGGCGGAAATGCAGTTGCGCCTGAGCAAGGTGCGGGAGGCCGGCCTGCCCTGGCTGGTGGCGAAAAGCGCAGGCGTCATTGTGGGTTACTGTTATGCCACGCCTTATCGCCCCCGGCCGGCTTACCGCTTTACCGTGGAAGACTCGGTGTACATCGCCGAAGGGCAACAGGGTAAAGGCATCGGCAGCGCGCTTCTGAGCGCCTTGATCGTCCGCTGCGAACAAGGCCCCTGGCGCCAGATGCTGGCGATCGTCGGCGATTCCGCCGCCAACCGCGGCTCATTGGCCTTGCATCAGTCACTCGGCTTCACCAGTGCAGGGACGTTAAAAGCGGTGGGGTTCAAGCTGGGGGAATGGCGCGACACGCAGATTATGCAGCGCGCGCTGGGCGCGGGCGACAAGCGCCGCCCGTGAAGGCATGACGACGCACGATAGAGAGATAGCGTCTATAGTGAAGAATGATTTCATTAAGTTAGCGCCAATCGCGCCCCACCTTTAACCGGTAAGGAAAAAGCCAATGAAAATTATTCTGTGGATTGTCGCCATCATCTTCATCGTGGGTTTGTTGACGATTACCGGCGTTCTCAAACTGATCTTTTAATTCGTCTGATACGTCCCGCCCCTCCCGGGGCGGGACTTTTCATCAAGCCTTGAAACGCGCGCGCACGGCGCCCAGCGCCGACACCACCGCCAGCACGACACCGCCGGCCACCAGTCCGAACGCCACGTTCAACAGCGCCGGGATCACCCCCTGCAAAAGATGGCCAAACGTCGGCACCACAGTGGTGTACGAGGCCCAGTCTTCGAACAGATGATGCACCGGCGGCAAACCGTGGGTCAGAATACCGCCACCGACCATAAACATGGCGACAGTGCCGACGATCGACAGCGTTTTCATCAGATAAGGCGCGGCGCGCACGATGCCGCTGCCGATGGCGCGCGCCACCGCGCTGCCTTTGCGGCTCAGATACAGCCCCAGATCGTCCAGCCTGACGATGCCGGCGACAATGCCGTACACGCCGAGCGTCATCACGACGGCGATGCCGCACAAGACGATCACCTGCTGGCTGAAGGTGGCGCCGGCGACCGTGCCCAAGGTGATGGCGATAATCTCGGCGGACAGCACAAAATCGGTGCGTATCGCCCCTTTCACCTTGCGCTTCTCATAGGCTGCGGCATCCTCATTGGCGCCGGGCCCGTCCGATTTTTCCTCCTGCGCCGCCTTGCCGTGGCTCAGGCTGTGAAACACCTTTTCGAACCCTTCGTAACACAGGTAGGCGCCGCCCACCATCAGCAGCGGCGTAATCGCCCAGGGCGCGAAGGCGCTGATCAAGAGCGCCAACGGCACCAGGATCGCCTTGTTGATCAGCGAGCCTTTGGCGACGCTCCACACCACCGGCAGCTCGCGGTCGGCTTTAACGCCGGTGACCTGCTGCGCGTTGAGCGCCAGATCGTCCCCCAGCACCCCGGCGGTTTTTTTCGCCGCCATCTTGCTCATTAAAGAGACATCGTCCAGCAATGAAGCGATGTCGTCGATGAGAGTGAGTAAGCTACTTCCTGCCAAAATGATTCATCCTTTTACATTCACATTTATTATTTGTTTAGCATAGCGGTTAAGCGCCATGCAGGGATATAGGATGAGAGAGGAAAACGCCAGGCCAGCAATGGCCACCCCGCGCCGACGTTAAGCCCCCTCGCCCGCCGGCCCCTCATCGGATCCGGTAGCGGCCGCACGCGAGATATGTTGAAGGACAAGGCGATGGGCATCAAATACGCACGATAAATGCGTGCTGCCTTCAAGCAAACCAAAGGCGGTTTGGGCGTTGCCATGCTGTTCGACGAAGCGCTGCATCGCTTGCGCATTGAACAACTCATCCTGCGCTGCCGCCAGCAGCAAGGTCGGTAATCGCAGCGCCGCCAGTTGCCTGGCCGGGGCGCGAGGCGTCAACGCGTTAGCCATATTGACGCTGTATTGGCAGACAAAATCGGGGGCGGCGGCCAGCACAGCCGGGGGAAAATTCAGGCTGACCGCCCGAACGTGCCCAAACCAGCGCCCGCCGCTGAGCGCATTGGCGACAAACGGCCATTGTCGCACCTGCGCAAAACGGGCCGTCGCCGCCAGATCGCGGGCCATCCCGGAAAATGGCCCCAGCTCGGGCGCCAGCATGATCAGGCTGTCCGCCTGCTGTTCGCCAGGGTAACGGGTCAGGTAGTTGAGCAACATGCCGACGCCGCTCGAATGGCCCAGCAGGTGCCTGCGCGCCAACGGAAACCGGCGGCGCATTTCCGCCAGGATGACATCGACATCGCGCCAAATACGCTCAGGCCGCTCAACCGTCCCCCGCTCTCCCGTGGAATCGCCATGTCCGCGGATATCCACCAGACACACCGCGAGCGTCGGCTCGGCGGCCAGCTGGCGCGCAAGAACGTCATACCCGGCGGCGCTGTTCACCCCGCCGCCGTGATAAATCACGATCGCGTCTTCACTCTCGGCTGCGTGCCGATACAGACGATAGCTCAACCCCTCGACGCAACCGGACGACATGTCCACATGCCCGCCCGGCCACTCGCCGTAAGACTTCGCTTGCTCAACATAGCGGTCAAAATCAATCAAAGCGCACCTTTCCATGATGTTGTCGGAATTGCCCACGGCAGAATTCCTTACCTGTAACAACCCGAGTTTGAAATCCCGCCGATCTATTGCCTTGAGGGTAATGCCTTTCTGATTCAAGGTATGAACGATATCCTACAGATCCTTGATACTGCGAGCCAACCGATTGACACGAGTGACCATCAATGTGTCGCCTGGCTGCAGAAAATCCAGTAACAGTTGCAATTCAGCCCGATCATCCCGGCTGCTGCCACTGGCTTTTTCTTTCTGCGCGAATGAAACCGTAAAACCAAGATGAGACAAAAACAGCCCAAATGAAACAGAAAAACAGTCTCACCAGACTGCGCGTTTTGGGTGCCCAAAAAAAGAAGCCCGGCGTTAAGCCGGGCTGAAAAAGTGAGAGGTTTTGGCGTTCAGGCTTTCCTGAAACCTGGCTTGCCGTTTTTGGCGCGCCATTCTTTTATTCTCTTAGCTATTGCTTCAGGGGTTGCTTCAGCATCCGATGGTGCGTAATAGATCAGATCCGTTCCTTCTGGATGCTCTGTAATCTTCTCGAAGTGTTCCAGAAGAATATCTAGACGATCATCTGTTTCAGCAACATTCTCTTTGAAGATTTCTTTCAATAATGAAATAAATTCAGCTTCGCTGTATTCAGTAATATCATTCTTAAGGTCCATCATTTACCTCCTTTATGAATATCAACATGCCGTTTCGGTGTCATAACTCGCAAATTGTCTATATTGTAAACATCACCACCTTTGGATATCTCATTTACATGATGAATTTCAAAAGAGGTTCGCTTACCGGCGGCATCCAATTTACGTGCTTTCGGTGCCTTACCTACAGCCATACGGCTACGATTAGGAACAATGAATTGCTTGCTTAATGCAGAATCTTTACTCACTTCCTGCCAGAATGCCTTTCGGAACGAATCAAAGTTCGCAAATTCACGACCACGCAATGTATCCGCAATCTGACGGGGGACTGGCGCGCCAAGTTCCTGCCCCGCTTTGTTCAACCAGCCCTCACCCACTTGTTCTCCCTTACCACTCACTTTACCCGGCATGTCACGCGGACTGCTCAGCATGACATAAATTGCTTCTACACCCGTCCCGGTCGCGTCCGGCTGCCAGTAGATAAAATCCTGCAGCGGCATGTCGTCTGCCGGGAAAGTCGTCGTGACGATACTGTCGGCCTGCTTTATCTCCGTACCGGTATGCACCGGCGTTACCGGCGCTGCAGGCGCAGGATTGCCGGTATGCCACGGAACCGACGGGGCGGTGCCCGGGTTTATCAAAATGATTCGCCCCGGCGCACCGGCGACCGCCGGCAAGGTTATCCGATCCAGGCCGGTTTTTTCATCGCGAACCGGCCGATACACCGGCACGGTAGCGGAGATGCCGCCTGTTCCGGTTTTGACCAGTATTACCTCTTGCTGACGGTCATTCCCCCGGCGAATAAACCCGCGCACTGGCAAATCGACCGTGGTCATTTCCGGCTGGATCTGTGTTTTCCCTGCGGCAACCAGGCTGGCCGGAACGGTAAACATCTGTGTCAAATCACGACCCAGCAATTTATCAATATCGCTCTGACTTTCACCGGCTTTCCCCGGCCAGAATCCGACAACGAAGGCGCCGACTGCCGGAGCTACCGCACTGAGCGTGGCAACCCGGGAAACTTCGACGGCGCCGCGCCACACGGCACTGGATACCCAGCCGGCCAGCTCACTGGCGGTGGTCATCACACTGTTGCCCCATGTCGATAATTGTACCATACCGCCCGCGCGGTTGAGCACCATGACCCCGGCCGTGGCCAACGCGGCATTGGCCGCTTTTATCATGTCGGGTGTATAGACCGGGGCGTCCAGTACGCCGGCTTTGGCGAACAATGCTTTCCGTACAGCCTCAGCTTTGCGGGCCTCTTCGGCTTTGCGGGCTTCCTCTTCCTTCTCGCGCAGTTCACTTTCTAAATGTTCAATATTTTGTTTAGCTGCGTCAATTTCTAATTGTATTCTCTTCTCCTCTTCCAGTTTGTTACCCATCTCTTTTCTGGTCAATGATTGCTGCTCCCTAACCCAGGGCGTAGGTTTTTCTCTAGAGAAGAACCAGCTTTCATTATTCAGTTTTAAATATTCCTGATGTACTTTCCTTTTATTAGCTTCGTTTCGAAGAATGGTAAGACGTTCTTTACTTACCTTTAATTTGCTAATAATTACTTTTATACTTGCTCTCTCGAATTCACTAAGTTGACTGCTTTCAGCTTTCTTGCTTAATGCATCAATATCCTTTTGAATTTCTTTAATTTGGTTGTCAATCTCATTGACTTTATTAGCGTAAAACTGAATGGCTTTGTCCGAATCCTCACGATAACTCTCTTTCGCTTCATTGCTGAATGGCCTGATATCATCATCGTCAGGATCAAAAGCACTTATCGGTTTATTAATATCGGAAATTTTTTGATCCCAGATATGGGTAATACTACTCAATTCCTTCTGTCTATCAGGTAAACCCTCGCCAACCCATGCTTCTACAACCATATTGCCATCTGATAAGTCAAACCCTCGTTGCCACCCATGCCCACTCCAATGGTATCCCATTGAAGTCATTACATCGCGTTCATACTGCGTTGTATCTTCATATCGTGCCATAATCCGATCCCTCTTCAAATAGAACGATGTAATCGATGCGCTGCCGAGCTGCGAATAACGCAGACATTACCGACCGGGAAGCAGCTTCTGCATTGACACCGCCTTGACGCTCCCTTCCTTTACCATCACCGTAATTAAATCCATTCATCATTGAGTTCCTTTCCGTCATCGTGTTGTAAGCGTGGTACTCACCTGTAAAGGCGCTGAGAGGCATTCAGTGCTAACCACCCCAATATTATTAATCAGGCGCGCTCAATGCCTTTTTCCAAGGCAACCAGTCGTCTTTCAAAAGCCTCTCGCTCTGTTTCGCGCAGTGAGCGTTCTTCCTTAAGCGCTTCAACCAGCAACGCCACTACGCCATTGATATTGATGCTGCGGGCATCTTTCAGCACGCTGCCGTCATTGAGTTTCAGCTCGGTCTGGGTCACGGATTGGGGGAGAATTTCTTCCACTTCCTGTGCAATCACGCCCGCTTCCGGCACGCCCTGTTTGAGATAGGTGTAACCGCCGATATGGGTCAGCTTGTCCAGGGCGCCGTCAATCGTTGTGATATCGGTTTTCATGCGGACATCTGAGCTGCTGTTCCAGACGCCATTGGTGTAGGCATGGCCATCATTGCGGAATTCATACCAACCATCAGCGCCGCCATTGGCCACGTGCAACGCGAGCATGTGATGTTTGCCGATGCGCTCATAATGGTACAAATCGGCTGACAGGTCGCCAGCACCCTGTATATGCATCCCGTTGGTAATGCGGTCTGCATTATTGTTTACATTCTGGTTACCGGTCGCCCAAATCCATCCATTAACATTACGCTTAATCAGTTGTCCTACTGACAATTCGGCATTCGGCCTGACCTGGAGTTCGTTCCAGTTTCCCTGCCAGTCGCGGTAAGAGAGCAGGCCATAATCCTCTTTGCCGGCGACCACGCGTGACCCCATCAACATGGCCGTAGTGACGTTACCGCTGGTGAAGTCGGTATGTACGGCAGCCGCATCATAGACCTGCCCGTTGATAAGCGGGGCTGGGCCGGTGGTCGCGGTGGAGATGCCGGCATTATGCGACACCATCGCCCCGCCGGAGATATCTACGCCGTTGCGCAGAGCCACCCGACCGGAAACCAGATTGAACGAGAAGGGGCGCAGCGTATTCCACTGCCCGTCCTGGGCCTGCCCGTTTGGTGTGGTCAGGGCATAAAAATCTTTGCCGTCGTTACGCAACATCACGCCGGTGTTGCCGTTGGCCAGTCGAAAGCCGTTGGCAGATTTTGAGACGATTTCATCGTCGCTGATGACCCGTTTGCGAAGGGTGGTGAGTGATTTAAGTTCGGTGATGTCGTCGTTGACGCCACTCTGTACTTGGGCATTTTTCTTTTGTTCAGCCATGATAATTCCTCAGTTTATTAATAAGTTCCTGCCATGGAAATGGCGCATGCTAACGCTTGACAGACAGTTAACGACGCCGTGAATTCAAGGCGAAGATGTCGACAAAAAACACAAAAACTGTATGTATGAACAGTAAAATAAGCGCATTAGAAATTGACATCAAATGATAATCACTATCATTTGATGTGTAGTGGATGATACAAGAAAGAAGAACTGATGACCCCTAGAAAAAACAATTCAACCTATTGATTTTATTTAAATTTCCTAAAAAAATCACTTGGCGGTATTTACTGTTCCGATACTCCCTTAACCCCGATATTTGGCTGATCTTTAAAAGCGACAAAACTTTCGAGGGTTCCGGCGTAAAAACCCATCATCATGACCGGAGTATTGATTGAGTCGCATTCTTGTTCAGGAGAAAGACAGCTCCTGCGGCGAACACAGAAGAAAGTTTGATTTGCAGTTATTGTGGGCGACGGCGGATAAATGCGAGCCCCTTGTAATGTAATGACAAGGGGCTCGCAGCATTTTTCATTTGCAACTAATGTGAGCCGAAAAAACGGTTAAATGCGAATCGGCGGGATTTCAAACGCGAGTCGTTACACTTGGTATCAGGGCAGATCGCCCGCCGGCACATTGAGCTGCCAGGAAAGGCCGAAACGATCGTTGAGCCAGCCGAAACGGGCGCTGAAGCCATAGTCATCAAGCGGCATCAGCACCTTGCCGCCCTCCGCCAGCCGATGGAACGCCCGCTCCAACGCTTCTTCGTTAGGCAGGTTGATGAACAGCGACACCGCCGGGGTAAAGCTGAAGTCATGGCTGATCGGGCTATCGGTAAACACCAGGTTCTGCCGATCAAAATCGATGGACGCATGCTTGATCAACCGCCGGCCGTCCGGCGTCGGATCGTAATGCTGCACCTGCATGAGCCGAAAACGCTCGAACACCTGGCTGTAGAGATCGATCGCCCGCTGCGCCTCTCCCTGGAACATGACAAAGGTCGAAACCTGACTCATAACATCCCCTCCGGCAAACGTTGTGGTATTAATGGAGGATAGCGGATTACCGTTGAAGCGGCGGAAAGGAGCAACCATGAGCATCATTCATCGCCTGGCGCAGCCGGACGATCTCAACGGCCTGTTAGCCTTGTATCGCGAGCTGCGCCCGCAGGACGCGCCGCTGCGCGCCGACGATGCGCGCCGTACCCTGCAACGCCTGTTGGACGATCCGGCGATCCGTCTGGTGGTGGCGGCGAAAGAAGAATACCCGATCGCCACCTGCATGCTGGCGCTGATCCCGGGGCTGGCGCATCAGGCGCAGCCGTTCGGCGTCATCGAACACGTGGTGACAGCGGAGCCCTACCGCGGCCACGGCGTGGCGCTCGCCATGATTGAGTACGCGCTGCAGCTGGCCTGGCGCAAAGGCTGTTACAAGGTGATGCTGTTGTCGGGGCAGCAACGCACCGGCGCGCACCAGCTCTACCTGAAAGCGGGCTTCGACGGCGATCGCGAGCGGGGATTTGTCATCAGACGGCCCGAGGGCCGATAGCGGCCCGCCGCAAACGGGCGGACCGCCAGGCGGGTTATTCGCTGTCGTTCTTCGCCAGACGGGCGTCTTTTTGGCGGCGATAGTCACGCGCGGCAGCCGGGATCGGCGTCACCTTGCCGGTTTCAATCCAGCTGCGCAGCCGGTTGGCGTCGGCGAAGTGGGTGTATTTGCCGAAGGCGTCCAGCACCACCAGCGACACCGAGCGGTTGCCGATCACGGTACGCATCGCCAGGCAGTGCCCCGCCTGGTTGGTGAAGCCGGTCTTGGTCAGCTGAATGTTCCATTTCGGGTTGTACACCAGGTGGTTGGTGTTGCGGAACGGCAGCGTGTAGTTGGGATCCTTGAAGCTGGCCATGCGTTCGGTGGTGGTGCTGAGCTGGCCGATCAACGGATATTGCTTGGTGGCGATCAGCAGTTTGGTCAAATCGCGCGCCGTCGACACGTTATGAATAGAGAGCCCGGTCGGTTCCACATAATGGGTATTGGTCATGCCGAGCGCCCTGGCCTTGGCGTTCATCGCTTTGATGAAGGCGCTGTAGCCCCCCGGATAGTGGTGCGCCAGGCTGGCGGCGGCGCGGTTTTCCGACGACATCAGCGCCAGCAGCAGCATATCCTTGCGGCTGATTTCGCTGTTCAGCCGCACCCGCGAATACACCCCTTTCATCTCCGGCGTCTGGTGGATGTCCACCGACAGCATCTCGTCGAGCGGCAGGTGCGCGTCCAGCGTGACCATGGCGGTCATCAGCTTGGTGATCGAGGCGATCGGCACCACCTCATCCGGGTTACGCGCGTACATCACCTTATGGGTTTGCATATCGACGACCATCGCGCTGCCGGAAGCCAGCTCCGGCTGGGCGGCGTGCAGGGCGGCGGCGTTATCGCTGGCCAGCGCGCGCGGCGCAAAGCCCGCGCCCGTCTGTAAAGCGAGCAGAGTCAGAACCAAAACACGTATTTTCACAGGCATTACTCTGAAATGGGGGCTTGAACTCAGCGAATTATATGTGAGGGTTCAGCGCTTGGCACTGGGATTGTATGGCGGATTTGTGACAAATTCTGTCGGCCGAAAATCGGTACAGCCCGCGGGTGCTCTGGGATGAACGCCCGCGGGGAAAAAGTTACAGTGCCGGCTGCCACGCCGACTGCGGCAACAGGTACAGCCCCGGCGTTTGCCGCGCTCCCGCGCCGACGATATGGCCGATGCCGGCCGCCATCACCGCCAGCGTGACGTCGAAGGCGTTAAGGCTGTCGCCATAGCCGGCGGTCAGGTTGAACATCGAGCCGTTGGCCAGCAAATAGACCGTCTTTTCATTCAGTTGGTAAGCATTCACATAAGGCATCGGCTCGTGGTGCGGCAGGCTCTTGAGGAAGCCGACATCGATCTCTTCGGCCACGTGGCCGACGTTGAGGATAAATACGCCGTCCTGCGCCTGTTGCAGATGCTGCGCCGAGAGCACGTTTTTCGCGCCGGTCGCGGTGGCGATAACGTCCGCCTGCGCGACCGCGCTCGCCAGATCCACCACCTGCCAGCCGTCATAACGCGCCTGCAGCGCACGCGCCGGATCGATTTCCGCCACCATCACCTGGCCGCCGTAGGCTCTGGCCGCGGCCGCCGTGCCCTGCCCGACCAGGCCGTAACCGATCACCAGCACGCGCTTCTCGTGCAGCGTCAAATGGGTGGTCTGGAAGAAGGTATGCCAGGCGGTCAGCCCAACCATGTGCCGGTTATGCAACCCTTCTTTCACCGGCAGATCGTCCCAGTTGAAGATCGGGTAGCGCGGCGCCACGCCGTTCAACCGGCTGATGCCTGATCCGGTGGCCTCCAGCCCGGCGACGATCTGCGGGCCGTTCGGCGATTGGTGCAGACGGGTGGTCAGATCCGCTCCCATTTCGCACAGGTGAGTCGGCCGCCAGGCCAGCGCGCGATCGAAAGATTCCGACCATTCGCCGGCGCTCATATCGCGCCAGGCGTAAGCCTGCGCGCCCCGCCGTTCCAGCCAGGCCACCACGTCGTTCTGTACCGTGGTGGGATTGCAGGTGGTCAGAAAGATCGCCGCGCCCTTGTCCAGCAGGCCGGCCACCAGCGGCGCCATTTTCAGATCCAGGTGCATATTGCACGCCAACCGCACCCCGTGCAGGTCCGGCAACGCCGCCACCGCCGCCCGGGTGCGCGGCATATGACGCATCGCCCAGCTCAATTCGCTCTCAAAATCCTGATACATCCGTTGCTCCTCTGATGCGCCCCGCCGCCAGGCGTGGCAAAAAAGTTATCCCGCGCGGCCAAGCCGGCGGATCGCCTGCGGCGATAGGCCAAATACGCGGATAAACGCCCGCCTCATACGCTCCGGATCGCTGAACCCCACCGAGCGGGCGATCGCCTCCAGCGGTTCGGCGCTCTCTTCAATACGCCCTCTGGCCGCCTCTACCCGCAGCTGCTCGATCACCTTGGCCGGCGTCTGCCCGGTTTCGGCGCGAAACAGCCGGCCGAATTGCCGCTCGCTCAGGCAGGCGGCGTCGGCCAGATCCGCCACCGACAGCGGCAGATGCAAATGCTCGCGCGCGTACGACAGCGCGGTGCGCATGCGATCCGACGACGGATTCAGCGCCAGCAGCAGTGAGTACTGCGACTGCCCGCCGGGGCGGCGGTGATAGACCACCAGTTGCCGCGCCACGGCCGCCGCCAGGGTGGCGCCCAGATCGTCTTCGATCAGCGCCAACGCCAGATCGATGCCGGCGCTGATGCCGGCCGAGGTCCAGATATCCCCGTCGCGAATGAAGATGCGGTTGCTGTCGACGCGAATGCGCGGGTAGTTCTGCTGCAGCCGCGCCGCGTGATACCAATGAGTGGTGGCGCGCTTGCCGTCCAGCAGCCCGCAGGCCGCCAGAATAAACGCGCCGGTACATACGCTGGCGATGCGCCGCGCTCGTCGGCTTTGGTTGGCCAGGAACGCCGCCAGCGCCGGTGATTGCGCCGCCATCACGTTGCCGCTGCCGCCGGCCACCACCAACGTATCGAAACGCTCGTCGCCGCACGGCTGCGTGGCGATTTCCACCCCGGCCGAGCTGGCGACCATGCCGCCCTGCGGCGAGATCGCCACACAGCGGTAGGCCGGCGGGTCGGTGAACTGGCTGACGTTATCGAACGCCGCCAGCGGCCCGGCAAAGTCCAGCAGGTTAAAGCCGGGAAAAACCACAAAACCGATCGTTTTCATGATGGCGCTTTTTGAGGGTTATCTGTCATATCAGCCAAAAACAGGGCGGCTATTATGACCCAGGTCCAACGATAAAAATGAGGCGAATATCATGTCTGAATCACTCGTGATTGTATTTCCCATCTATCAAGGCGTCACCCAGCTCGACTTCACGGGCCCCTTGCAGTTCCTGCGCCGCATGCCGGGCGCGGAAATCGTCGTCGCCTCGGTAGACGGCGCGGATGTCGAGTCGGAAGGCTTGCACTTCACCCAGCTGCGCCCGCTGCCGGAGATCGCGCGCTGCGACGTGCTGTGCGTACCGGGCGGCAGCGGCTGCACCCAGGCGCTGCAAGATGAGGCCTTCATGCAGCAGATCCGTCGGCTGGGCGCCGATGCCCGCTACCTGACCTCGGTGTGCACCGGTTCGCTGATCCTGGCCGCCGCCGGTCTGCTGCAAGCCAAACGCGCCGCCTGCCACTGGTCGATGCGCGACAGCCTGAAGCTGTTCGGCGCCGTGCCGAGCTCAGCGCGCGTGGAGCGCGACGGCAATGTGATCAGCGGCGGCGGCGTCACCGCCGGCATCGATTTCGCGCTGGCACTGATCGCCGAACTGCACGGCGAAGAGACCGCCCAAATGATCCAGCTCTATCTGGAATACGCCCCGGCGCCGCCGTTCGAGGGCGGCACGCCGGAACTGGCCCCGCCGCACATTTACGCCAGGGTACAGGCGCAGATGGCGGAGAACCTGCAGCGGCGCAGAGCGTTGGTGGCCCAGATCGCCCAAGGTTAGCAATCGGGCGTATACTTGCCCTTATGCGTCAGCCACATAAGGAGTAAGGAATGACCGATTTAGCCCACTATATTACGGACTACGGTTACTGGGCGTTGTTTATCGGCTGCCTGGCGGAAGGGGAAACCATCACGCTGCTGGGCGGCATCGCCGCTCATGAAGGGCTGTTGCACTGGCCGTGGGTGATCGCAGTGGTGGCGCTGGGCGGCATGATGGGAGACCAGCTGCTGTACTTCGCCGGCCGCCGGTTTGAAGGCCGCGTCATCTCGCGGCTCAAGGGACAGGAAAAGCGCATCGCGCGCGCCAGAAGGCTGATCGCCCGCCACCCGATGCTGTTCGTTATCGGGGTGCGTTTCATGTACGGTTTCCGCATCATCGGCCCGGTGTTGATCGGCGCCAGCCGCCTGCCGCCGTCGCGCTTCGTGCCGTTGAACATCCTCGGCGCCATTTTATGGGCGACGATCTTCGTCATGCTCGGTTATTTTGGCGGCCAGGCGATCGAACGCTTCGTTACCGGCTTCGACAAAAAGCTATCCAGCCTGCTGTTTGTCGCGCTGGCGATCGCCGCCATCCTGCTGGTGCGTTTCTGGTGGCGTAAACGCCACCCGGAGTAAGCAAACGCAGCGGGCGTCAGCTTTCCTGCGGCGCCTCGCGCATCAGCGCGACCAGTTCGCGCGCCGCTTTGTCCAACGGGCGATTCTTAAGCCAGATCAAATGCATCGGCAAGCGCAGCTCGTTCTTGGTGTTTTTGAACTTCAGCCGCACCAACCGCCCCTGCGCCAGCAGCGGCTCGGCCAACGACAGCGGAAAATTGCCCCACCCCAGACCCGCTTCCACCATGTTCAGCGCCATCGGCAGGCTGTCGGTGCGCCAGTAAGCCTCCGCCACCTGGGGACGCAGATCGCCGATCGGCAGATCGCGACTGGCCACCATGATCTGCCGCACGTTGACCAGATCCTCGAGAAACAGCTCGCCCGCCGCGCCGTCCAGCGCCGGGTGCTGCGGCGACAGCATCGCCACCAGTGACTCCGCGCCCACGAAGTGGAACTGTTCCGCACTGTTGACGTTCAGCCCGCCGAACGCCAGACAAACGCCGATGCGCCCCTCGTGCAGCATGTGCAACACGTCGTCCTGCGGCGCGCTGAGCACTTCGATGTTCAGCAGCGGATAACGTTGCGACAGCGTTTTCACCGCTGCCAGCAGGCCGGCGCCGTTGATATCCGACGCCACGCCGATCGAAAGCCGGCTCTCCAGCCCCTGGGACAGTTCGATGGCGTGCACCTGCAGCTGCTTGAGCTGCCCGGCGATCAGGCGGGCGTGCGGCGCCAGGGCCAGCGCCAGCGCGGTCGGCGTCGGTTCACGGTGAGAACGGTCGAACAAGGCGAAACCGAGCTCCGCCTCCATGTTGGCGATGGCCATGCTGACGGCGGAGGGCACGCGCCGCAGCGCGCGGGCGGCGGCGGAAAACGAGCCGCGATCGAGCACCGCCAAAAACAGTTCGATGTTGTCGCTGGAAAAATTCATTGTTCAACCTGTCAGATTAACTGACAACTCCTGACTTTTTCTATCAATGTGATTGACGTTATCTTAGCCGCCGTCGCCACAGAGGCAACTAAAAACAGATCGGGAGAAAACGATGCAAGGCGTCAAACGCAAACTGGTGTATGTCACCGCTTATGAAATCATCGGCATGGCGATCTCGGCGCTGGGGCTGGCGCTGCTGTCGGGCCACGCGCCAAGCAGCACCGGGCCGCTGGCGGTGGTGATCACCACCCTCGCGGTAAGCTGGAACTTTATTTACAACTATGTATTCGAGTGGTGGGAAAGCCGCCAGGTGTCGCGCGCCCGCACGCTCAAACGCCGCATTTTGCACGCCGTCGGCTTTCAGTTGACGCTGGTAGTGTATCTGATCCCGCTGATCGCCTGGTGGATGGGCATCACGCTGTGGCAGGCGCTGCTGCTGGATATGGCGTTGATCGTCATCATTCCTTGTTATACCTTCGTGTTCAATTGGGCATTCGACAAGCTGTTCGGCCTGCCCGCATCGGCTCTGCCGGCCAGCGAATCGGCCTAAGACTCGTTACGCGCCCACCGACCCGCTGCTGATGCCATTTTCTGCGCGGGTCGCCATTTCCTTTCCCCTTATTTCTCACCGCGAAATATAAGAACAACACCCTGTAATTTGCACGGTAATTATTATTTTGTGATTTTAATCACTTTTTATTCCTCGATATTTCCGTCTTGATAAAACATCACATCTTTTTGAATAATATATCCTTTTATATTTGGATTAAAAAATAAACACACTTGTTCACGTTTTATGCGCAGTATTTTTTGCCACCATTACGGAGAAAAGGTAGCATGCTTCGCCGTTATTTTAATGATGGCTGTATACACAATAAACAGCGGAATGATGCCACGACCTCATTCTCATGACGATTGGTCATAGCAATCGTTTGCTCTCGGTAAGAGCAGGGTTAACATAGACAGGTAAACAGGACGGATAATGCACTCACAAAAACAGTCTGCGGATGAAAAACACGCCGCCAGAAGACGCTGGCTAGACTCTCATGAATCCGGTTATCACAAAAGCATGGGCAACCGGCAAATCCAAATGATCGCCATCGGCGGCTCCATCGGCACCGGCTTGTTCCTCGGTACCGGCGGCCGTCTCGAACTGGCCGGGCCGGCGCTGGCGCTGGTCTATCTGGTGTGCGGGATCTTCTCTTTCTTCATCCTGCGCGCGCTGGGCGAACTGGTGCTGCATCGCCCTTCCAGCGGCAGCTTCGTTTCTTACGCTCGCGAGTTCCTCGGTGAAAAAGCCTCTTACGTCGCCGGTTGGATGTATTTCCTCAACTGGGCGATGACCGGCATCGTCGACATCACCGCCGTGGCGCTGTACATGCACTATTGGGGCACCTTCGCCGACGTGCCGCAGTGGCTGTTCGCCCTCGGCGCGCTCGGCATCGTTGCCACCATGAACATGATCGGCGTGAAGTGGTTCGCCGAGATGGAGTTCTGGTTCGCGCTGATCAAGGTCGCCGCCATCGCGTTGTTCCTGATTGTCGGTGTCGTCTTCCTCGGTACCGGCACGCCGGTGGCCGGCCACACCACCGGCATGCACCTGATCACCGAAAACGGCGGCATGTTCCCGCACGGCCTGCTGCCTGCGCTGGTGCTGGTGCAAGGGGTGATCTTCGCCTTCGCCGGCATCGAGCTTATCGGCACCGCCGCCGGCGAGTGTAAAGATCCGGCCAAAATGATGCCTAAAGCGATCAATAGCGTGATCTGGCGTATCGGTCTGTTCTACGTCGGCTCCGTGGTGCTGCTGGTGCTGCTGCTGCCGTGGAACGCCTATCAGGCCGGCCAAAGCCCGTTTGTCACCTTCTTCAGCAAGCTGGGCGTGCCTTACATCGGCACCATCATGAACATCGTGGTGTTGACCGCCGCGCTGTCCAGCCTCAACTCCGGCCTCTACTCCACCGGCCGCATCCTGCGTTCGCTGGCGATGGGCGGCTCCGCGCCGAAGCTGATGGCCAAAATGAGCAGCCAGCAGGTACCTTACGCCGGCATCCTGGTCACCTGCGGCATCTACGTAATCGGCGTGGTGCTCAACTATCTGGTGCCGTCGCAGGTGTTCGAGATCGTGCTGAACATCGCCTCGCTGGGCATCATCGCCTCCTGGGCGTTTATCATCGTTTGCCAGATGCGCCTGCGCAAAGCCGTGCGCGAAGGCCGCGCTCAGCCGGTGTCGTTCAGAATGCCGGGCGCGCCGTTCACTTCGTGGCTGACGCTGGCGTTCCTGCTGATCGTGGTGGTAATGATGGCCTTCGACTACCCGAACGGCACCTGGACCATCGCCACCATTCCTGTGTTGGCGGTGCTGCTGGCGCTGGGCTGGTTCGGCCTGCGCAAACGCGCGCAGGAAGTGAAGCTGGAACAGCAGGCTCACGAAGAGCAGAACCCGCACTGAATCGACAAACCGCCCTCCGGGGCGGTTTTTTTTATCCGCTATAACCGCCCGTAGAACGTCATTCTGGCGCTTTCCGACAGCATCACGTCCGGCTGCGCATTGTAGGCCAGCACCACCAGCATGCGCGTGGTGTCGCCTTCGGTCGGCGTCACCCGGTGCATGGCGTTGCGCCCGCGAAACAGCACCAAATCCCCCTCCTCCATCGCCAGCTGTTTGACCGCCCGCTCGCCGTCCAGCACCTGCGTGACCCCGGCATAGTTCATCTCGCCGCGATCGGCGTCGCGCAGGTTCTCCACGTATTCGAAGCGCCCACCCGCCTGCGGTTTCTGGATCAAGAGCGTGATGGCGAACGAGGAGTTGTCAAAATGCCAGCCCAGCTCCTGGCCGGTGTGGGCGTAATGCAGGTTGATCGACGACAGCCGATCGGCGTAGGGATAGAGCTGCGCCTCGTCAAGCACCGCGCACAGGAACGCGCGAAACGCCGGAGCGTCGTACAACGCGCGCAGCGGCGACTGCGGCGGAATATCCTCGTCGGTAATGCAGCCCTTGGACGACACCACCAGCCGGTTGCGCGCATGGTCGGCCGGCAGCGCGTCGTCCTGCGGCCGTAGATACACGTTGTGTTTGCTGGTGGCGTAAAACGCCGCATGGTGCTGTTCGGCGCCTTCCAGCCGCACCGTCGCCAGCGCGGCTTCGCGCAGAAATCCCGGCAGCACCAGCGCGCCGGCGCGCGCCAGCGTTTGCCGGCAGCGGACGCGGAACGCGGCGTCGTCGATGGGATGGGCGGACAGATCGATAATATCGGCAAGTTGCGGCATGACGTTCCCCTCGTGTGCGAAAGCCGGATGCCTCCCACTGTAGCGAATGCCGCATTGCCGCCATAACAAAAATACGTTATGGATAAGCTAACGAATTCTTAGCGATAAGCCCTGCTCATGCACTCACCGTCCCGTGCGCGCTTGCCCAAGCTGAGCGCCATTCTGGCGTTCGAAACCGCCGCTCGCACCGGCAGCCTGGCCCGTGCGGCGGATGCGTTGGCGCTGACCGCCGCCGCCGTCAGCCAACAGATCCGCCAGCTCGAACAACATCTGGGCATCACGCTGTTCATTCGCGCTAAAAGCGGCGTCACGCTGACCGAACAGGGCGCGGACTACCTGGCCTACGTGCAGGAGGCGTTTGAAACGCTGCGCGTGGCGCAGCAACACGTCGAACGCCAGCGCGGCAAACAGGCGCTAACGGTGTTCGCCCTGCCGGCGCTGGCGTCTAAATGGCTGAATCCGGCGCTGGGCGACTGGCTGGCGCAGTGCCCCGACGGCGATCTGCGGCTGCACGCGACCCATGCGGCGGTCGATTTCGCCCATTCGGCGGCGGATTTCGCGCTGTGCTTCGGCGATCAGGATTACCCACTGCTGGAAAAGGTGCAGCTGTTTCAGGATCGGGTGCAGCCGGTATGCAGCCCGGCGCTGCGCGATCGCGGCGACTGGGCGCAGCTGCCGCTGATCCACGTCGACTGGGGCAAGGAGAGCCAGTTTCTGCCGGGCTGGCACGAATGGTTCACCGTCGCCGATCGGTCGCCGCCGCCGCGCCGCGGGCTGACCTATAACCTGACCTCGCTGGCCATCGACGCCGCCGTGCAAGGACGCGGGGTGCTGCTCGGCCAGCGGCGGCTGATCGCCCGTGAACTGGCGGAAGGCCGGCTGGTCACCCTGGCCGAACCGGCGCTGCCACTCAGCAAGCCCTACTACGTGGTTTACCCGCCGCGCACGCTGGAAAAACCCGGCGCCGCGGCGTTTTTGGGCTGGCTGCAAGCACTCGCCCTCGCCGCCAGCACCTAAAATCCGCAACGTGATGTTTGCTGGCGTCAGACACAACCCTGGACGCTTAATGCCCTCGCCTTAGCCTGTTAATTTATTCCTGCCGACCGGGATCATGAACGGGCTCCCTCTTCGGTCACAATGCCACTTACTTAAGCCTCCGCCTCTGCAACTGCCACATATTGCATCGGCCTCTTATCGTACCAAATGAGGGTTATTCCATGATTTCATTAAATGATTATGCCAATCTGCGCAACTATGCCGGCAGCGAAACCGCAGTGATGCTCGAAAACCGCTACCACCATGGCGTATTTACCCGAGACGACGCGGATTCCACCAGTCAGGATAACGGTGTTACCCTGCTCGTCGACGCGCAAAACCGCCGCTGGAAGCGCATCATCAATGACGGCGATTACAGCATCGATTGGTGGCACCTGCCGGGCGATGAGCTGGATTACTCTCTGACCATCACCCGCGCTTGCAACTTCTTGCAGGTCAAAGGCGAAGAGTGGTGGCAACTGCCGATCCCGACGACCCCTGCGGGGATTACTCTGGTCGGCCCCGGCGGCGTACGCCCTTGTAAAACCACCGCCAACCTGAAGCTATGGAAAAACGCCGTCGATTTTAAGGGCACCATTCTTGATTTCAGCAGCGCGGCCAATATCGAGTGCGTACGCGTGCAATACTCTTTGGGTGCGCCGGCGATTTACAACCTGCGCATCGTCGGAGCGCCCGGCGCGGCGGCCAATCTGCGCGGCCTGTGCGTCTACAGCGATGCCTCGAACATGCACGGCCTGCCGGCCTGCCAACTGCTGGTGCAAAACGTCTGGCTGACTAACCTGCACAAGGGCATCGTCTTCGGCAACAACGCCTATATTCAGAGCTGGCACAGCATCATGGTGCGCGGTTGTGTCTGGCCAATTTGGTCGGAAACCACCGCCAACGCCGGCGAAAAAATCGTCTTCTACAAATGCCTGTTCGGCGACAGCCGAAACTACTATCAGGGCGTGCATACTTTGGCCTTCCGAGATTGCTCTTTCGATTACAGCGGCTTTAACAATGAAACCGAACAGTTGGCCAATACCGATTACGGCTTGTTTGATCTCAAAGGCGGCACGCTTGACTTTAAAAACTGCCACTTCGAATGGGGCAACGCCAACTGCCGCAACTATCGACCGGTATTTACCAGCGACAACGGCGGCACGGTAAAAATCAAAGACAGCCAATGGCACAGCGTGATGACTAACAACACCGATACCGGCAGCAAGGTGCCTTATCAATACGTTGAATATTTCTACTTCGATAAATCCAGCGATCTGAGCGGAAAATGTTATATCGATGGGTTCGATCTGGTGAACGCCGACATTAAAAAAGGCTGGTCCAACAACCACATCGAAATGAAAAAGATCGTCGCGCCTGGCTATGTCAACATGTGGCGTCTGCTCTATCTGGGCGATGGCGTCAACCATCTGCCGGAACCCACCTGGAAAGAGAGCAGTGCGCTGGCGCTGAATAATGTCTACGCCTTCGGCGGCGCACGCGTTTCGCAAACGGAAACCGCCGATTTGGCAGTAACGCTGCAAAACGGCGTGCTCACCGCCACCACCAAAACGGCGACAACGGCCGACAAGCGCATCGAGATCTACTTCCCGATCGCGAAAAACGATCTGGTGCTGTGGCGCGCCACGTTGGCAAACCTAAAAGGCCAGAACAGCCTTGATGTTACAATCGGCACCTACCAAGGAAAGTATGTGCTGAACGGCGATGCCGGCGTCACCACCTTGCTGGAAAAAGTCTGTCAGTGGGGCCGCACCGGCACAGTCACCCCGACCACTTCAGCAACGATGACCTCGGATCGCATTACCGCGCTCGACGTTGCCGAGTATTTGCCGCTGCCTGAGGGCTACGTTAATTACGCCCGCATCGCCATCGTGCTGAAAAACTTTGTCGGCAGCGCCGCTCAGCCAACCTCGGTGGACATTACCAAACTGCTGTGTCAAAAGATCGACATCGTCTCCCGCAACCCGCATAAATCCTGGTAACTGCACAGGCCCCATCAGGGGCCTGTTTTTGTTAATGCGTGGAATAACCGCCGTCGATGCAGTAGAACGCGCCGGTGGCTTTCCCGCTATTTCTTTCCTGTCCTGTTTTCAACGCATCCAACTTGGGATGCGCTTCATGACTGAAGATCGCCTGCGCCACGAAACGACACTGCATTCGAAGAGGAACGCCGCGGCGTTTTTGGGCTGGCTGCGGGAACTGGCCCAACGCTCGGCATAGCGTTCAGGTTTTGGCCATCAGCTCGCCCAGCAGCAGGTTCGTGGCGCGCGGTTGGTACACTTCATTGCCTGCACCGGGGGTGAGCGTCAGCTCGCCGATATAGAGCCTGTCTTGCGTCAGGTAGAAATCGACCCGGCAGTAGTCCAGATCGGCGGCAACGGCTTGGGCGACCTCAATCATCTCATCCCAAAAGTCAGGCTTCGCGTGCAACGTGTTGATCTGGGGAATATCTTTCTGGGTAAAAAAGCAGTGATGCGCATGGCGGTCCAAAAACTCCAGCGACGTCGGCTCCGGGCCGCCCCGCAGCAACTCCACGAACAGATAAGGCTGGCTGCCGTTAAAAACATGCACTTTATAGTCGATCAATTCACCGTCGCGTTCGATGTCCAACAGGTTTTCAACCACAATTTGCAGTGGGATCTTCGCATAGTGCTTCTCACGAAAGCGCTTCCAATACGTTATTTTTGACCATTTCTTGAGAGTGCTTGCAATCTCATCATAACTCACTCGCGCTTTATCTCTGACAATCTTAACTTGCTGCGAGGCATTATTTGTTTTGATAACAAAAGATTGAGGCAACGACAAATAGTCTTGCTTAGTGAAGTTCTCCGTTATCATGATGACCGGCGTTAGGTATTTTTCCGAAACGCGACTGGATATATAATCCCTCACCGCCACCTTGTCCGCCAACAGGCTGAACTCTTCGCGCGGGTAGCGCATTCTGTGGTAAATCCTTTCGGAAAAACTTTTAGGATTCAAAAAGTTAACAAAGCTTCCGTGAACAGAATAATGCGACAGCTGATAATAAATAAAGTCAGGCGAAACCTTATAGAGGTATTTTACGAATTTTCTCATTCCGTTGATTCATCCATTAATCCAACATAACAAAAGACCCAGCTAAAGTTTAAATGCAATTGACTTCAATTGTAAAATATAAAAAAAGCCTTGGTGATTATTAAAGGATAAAAAACGGAATAATCCTATATCATAAGGTATTCAGGGAAGCGTCAGTGAAACTAAAGATCATAGACTTCAGCATAATAAGAAACGCTTCCTGGATGATAGCGGAAAAGACGGTATCAATCCTCGGCGTTATATTCATCACCGCCTACATGGCCAAATATATTGGGCCGGAAAGCTTCGGAAAGATTACCTTTGCCACGGCGATTTTCGCCATTACCCAAACGTTGGCGCTGCTGGGGTCGGACACCATCCTCTTCAAACGCATTAGCCGTAATCCGCGCTCCGGCGCAGCGCTGATGTTCTCCACCAACCGGCTGAGGCAAGCCTGTTTCCTGGCCTTTTCTGCGATCATCTTGCTTTATACCGGGCTGCGGGAAGACTTCACGACCTTTTACTTTTGCGCCGCCACATTCCTGGCCTCGTTTTTTTCACTCAAAGACGTCTTCGCCATTTACCATGACGCCCGGCTGGAATCGCGTTTCAATACCCTGGCCAACGTGGCCGGCTTAGCCAGCGCATTGTTGGCTCGCTGGCTGATCGTGTTTTTTGATCTGCACCTGTACTTTCTGGCCATCCCTATCGTGATGGTGTACCTCATCCCCTATCTGATCCGTCATCACCTTTATCATCGCCGCCATCCGGGCTTTTCGGCCCCCGGCCGTATTCGGCGCAAATATGTGCGCTATCTGCTCGCCAGCGGCCTGCCGTTGGCAGTATCCAATGTTTCCATCGCCATCTATACCCGGCTGGCGCAGCTGTTTTTGATGTGGTTCGTTTCCGCCGCGGTGCTGGGCATTTACTCGGTCGCCATTACCCTGGCGACCGCCTGGATGTTCGTTACCGATGCCGTCATCACCTCGTTCTTCGCGAAAATATTCGCCTATCGGCGCGAAGACGCGATGCGCGCCGCGGCCAAACTGAATGGGTTGGTGCTGGCCATCGCCTTAGCCATCGTCGCCGGGATCGTTTGGCTGGGCAAACCGGTCATCGCACTGTTGTACGGCGAGCAATACCTGGCGGCCTATGCCGCCATGGGGGTGTTGGCCGTCGCCACCCTGCTCTCCGCCCTGGGGACCGTGGCCTATAAATACATCGTGCTGTTTTCCGGTTATGGCTTCCTTTCCCGCAAAATGTTGTTGGTGTTTATCATTAACATTCCCCTGTCATACGGCCTGATTCGGCAATACGGCATGATGGGCGCCGCTTACAGCACCTTGCTGACCGAACTGCTGTCATTGACCGTACTCAACTATCTCTTTCAACGGGGTGCCGTACTGAAAATGCATCTGCGCTCACTGAACCCGGCGCTTTACCTAAGACGCCCGTCGGGAAAATAATCCGGCTGCCGTGGCGCAGCACGTAATGCGCTCACAAACGCCGCAAAGCCCGCTATTTTATGCCTACTTTTTCTCATGCGAGACACCCTGTGGATACCCAACGCTACCTGCAGCATATCGGCTTTGCCGGCGCCGCCCGCCCCGATCTCCCCACGTTGCAACAGCTGCACCATCGCCACATGCTGAGCGTACCGTTCGAGAACCTGAGCATTATTTATCATCAGGGCATTCAGTTGGCGCCCGAAGCGCTGTTCAGCAAGGTGGTGGAGCGTAACCGCGGCGGTTTCTGTTATGAGCTGAACACGCTGTTCGCCCTGCTGCTGCGGGAGATCGGTTTCAAGGTGAGCTTCATCTCCGGCGAGATCCGCGCGCGCGACGGCCATTTCGGCCCGCCCTACGACCATCTGGCGCTGCGGGTGGATCTGGCGGAGCAGGCCTGGCTGGTGGACGTCGGTTTCGGCGATTCCTTCCTGACGCCGCTGAAGATCGTCGCCGCCGAGCCGCAACCGCAGGCCAGCGGCACCTTCCACCTGGAGCGGGAAGGCGAGTATTACCTGCTGGAGCGCCGCAACGGCGACCAACGTTCGCATGCCAAAACCCTGTATCGCTTTACCGTTCAGCCGCGCGAGCTGCACGAGTTCGACGAGATGTGCCGCTTCCACAGCACCTCGCCGCAGTCGCACTTCACCCAGCGCCTGGTGTGTTCACGGCCGACGGACCACGGCCGGGTGACCCTCAGCGACATGAAACTGATCGTGACCGAAGATCACCAGCGCCACGAAACGACGTTGCATTCGGAAGAGGAACGGCGCGCCGCGCTGTGGCAGCATTTCGCCATCGATTTGGATCGTTGACGGCGCCGGCGGCGCCCTTTTATTACAATTCTGTTACATCGATTGCATAACCGCGCTTGGCTGATTGCCAGCACCGCAGCGGCAGGCATCATAGGATCATGATTCGGCAACAGAGTGCGAAAATGATCCGTGTGATACTGGTGGATGACCATGTGGTGGTGCGCTCCGGCTTTGCGCAATTGCTCAGCCTCGAGGACGATCTCGACGTGGTGGGGCAATACAGCAGCGCGGCGGCGGCCTGGCCGGCATTGCTGCGCGAGGACGTCAGCGTCGCGGTGATGGACATCGCTATGCCGGATGAAAACGGCCTGAGCCTGTTGAAGCGCCTGCGGGCGCAGAAGCCGCAGTTTCGCGCGATCATACTCAGCATCTATGACTCCCCCACCTTCGTGCAGAGCGCGCTGGATGCCGGCGCCAGCGGCTATCTGACCAAACGCTGCGGGCCGGAAGAACTGGTGCAGGCGGTGCGCTCCGTCGATATGGGCGGCCATTACCTGTGCGCCGACGCGCTGCGGGCGCTGCGCGGCGGCGAGCAGCCGGCCACAGCGCTGGAAGCGTTGACCCCGCGCGAGCGCGAGATCTTCGATCTGCTGGTCAAAGGCGACAGCGTAAAGGAGATCGCTTTCAAGCTCGATCTCAGCCACAAAACGGTGCACGTGCATCGCGCCAACGTCCTGGGCAAGCTGCAATGCAGCAGCACCATTGAACTGGTGCATTTCGCCCTCGACCATCAGCTGCTGGCGGGGCATTGATGTCGCCCCGCTTCCGGCCCTGGGTTATCTCGCTGTTTATCCTGTTGGCCTGGGGCAGCGGCTGGCTGATGCTGTGGACGCTCGGTTTCTACCTGACCCACAACGGCAATCAGGCGGCGCTGTTTCTGCCTCACGGCGTCTATCTCGCGCTGCTGATCCTGCTGGCGCGCCGCTATTGGCCCGCCCTGATAATACCGCCGGTGCTGCTGCTGTTCTGGCTGCACGGCGAACGCCTGCTGAGCGGCTACAGCCTGCTGGCCGCGCCGTTCATCACCCTGCTCCCGGCTCTTCTCGCGCAACGGGTCTGGCGCCGTTTTCCGCTCTACTGGCAACGGCTGACGCTGCTGCTGGCCACAGTGACCGCCGCCTCGCTGCTCAATACCGCCCTGCTTTCACCTTTCGCGCAGAGCCCGGCGATGCTGCTCGGCCTGGCGTCGTTTACCGGCGGTGTTTTGTTGACCCCGTTCGTCTACCTGATCTTTGAATTTCTGCGCCAGCAGCACCGCTACCATCTGCTGGGGCTGGACACCGCCAACCCGCCGCTGCGCGCGTCCTTAATCATCTGGTGCAGCCTGTTTTTCGTTATCGGCATCGGTACGCAGATGGTGCTGTCGCCGGAAATCGAGCGCCTGCTGCTGATCGTGGTGTTTTTGCCGAACGTGGTGATGGCGTGGAAGTTCGGTTGGCAGGGCGGCGTGCTGTCCGGCCTGCTCGGCAGCATGATGATCACCCTCGCGCGGCAGGTCGGCGTGGGGTTCGGCAATCTGGTCGAGCTGGAAATCTTTCTGGCGACGCAGGCGCTGCTCGGCATCGGTCTGGGCATCGCCATCAGCCGTCAGCAGCATCTGGCACAAAACCTGCACCACTATCGCCGACGCCTGGAAGAAGAGTTGGCGACGCGGCGGGCATTGACCGAAAAACTGATCCACACCGAAGAAGACACGCGAAAGAACCTGGCGCGCGAGCTGCACGATGAAATCGGCCAGAACATCACCGCCATTCAAATTCAGTCGCAGCTGGTCAAGCGGGCGCGCGATCCGGCGCAAACCCAGGCCGCCGCGAACCAGATAGGCGATCTCGCCCGGCGCATTCATCACTCCACACGCCAGCTGCTGCGCCAACTTCGCCCGCCCGCGCTGGACGAGCTGGCGTTCAAAGACGCGCTTCACCACCTGCTGAGCGAATTCGCCTTTAGCGAACGGGGCATCCGTTGCCGTTTCGACTACCGCCTGATCGACACGCCCGCCGGCGAGACGGTGCGCTTCACCCTCTACCGGTTGCTGCAAGAGCTGCTCAACAACGTGTGCAAACACGCCGAGGCCAGCGAAGTCGCCATCGTTTTGTATCAGCAAGGCGCCATGTTGCACCTCGAGGTACGGGACAACGGCGTCGGCATCCATGCGGGCAACGCGCCGGGCTTCGGCATTCAGGGAATGCGCGAACGGGTCAGCGCGCTCGGCGGCGAACTGACGCTGGAAACGCAGCGCGGCACCCGGGTAATTGTTAACCTGCCCACAAATTTGCAACAAACCGCCGACTAACTAGGAAAAAGTCTTAGCCACTCCGGACTTTATCTCATCCCCTTTCCTTTTCACCTTCTTATAGTCAGCACCAGGGAGGCGGCTATGCAAGCACGCTCGGCATCTGAAATCGATCATCGTTACCGCGCGCTGCGCCCGCGGCTGCTGCTGTACATGGTCATCGGGTACGCCGCCTTTTACCTGACGCGCAAAAGCGTGAATTACGTGCTGCCGGCGCTGCAAACGGATTTGGGGCTGGATAAAGGGGACATCGGCCTGCTCGGCTCGCTGTTTTATCTGAGCTACGGCCTGTCGAAATTCGTCGCCGGGTTGTGGCACGACGGCCATGGGCAGCGCGGGTTTATGGGGATCGGCCTGTTCGCCACCGGTTTGCTGAACGTGGCGTTCGCCTTCGGCGAATCGCTGACGCTGCTGCTGGCGGTCTGGGCGCTGAACGGCTTCTTTCAGGGCTGGGGCTGGCCGCCCTGCGCGCGGCTGCTGACCCACTGGTATTCGCGCAACGAGCGCGGCTTCTGGTGGGGCTGCTGGAATATGTCGATCAACCTCGGCGGCGCGATTGTGCCGCTGATCAGCGCCTTCGCCGCCCAGCGCTGGGGCTGGCAGGCGGCGATGTTGATCCCGGGGGCCGTCAGCATGGTGCTGGGCATCTGGCTCACACGGCAGCTGACAGGCACGCCGCAGGAAGAAGGCCTGCCGTCGGTCGGCCAGTGGCGCCACGATCCGCTGGAGCTGCGCCAGGAACAGCAAAGCCCGCCGATGGGGCTGTGGCGAATGTTGCGCACCACGATGCTGAAGAACCCGATGATCTGGTTGCTCGGCGTCTCTTACGTGCTGGTCTACCTGATCCGCATTGCGTTGAACGACTGGGGCAATCTGTGGCTGACGGAAAGCCACGGCGTCAACTTGCTCAGCGCCAATGCGACAGTGATGCTGTTCGAGATAGGCGGCCTGCTCGGCGCGCTGTTCGCCGGCTGGGGCTCGGATGTGCTGTTCGGCGGGCAGCGCGCGCCGATGATTTTGCTGTTCACGCTCGGGCTAATGGTTTCCGTCGCCGCGCTGTGGCTGGCGCCGGTGCATCACTACGCGCTGCTGGCGGGCTGTTTCTTTACGGTGGGCTTTTTTGTCTTCGGCCCACAGATGCTGATTGGCCTCGCCGCCGTGGAATGCGGGCACAAAGGCGCCGCGGGCTCCATCACCGGCTTTCTCGGCCTGTTCGCCTATCTGGGGGCGGCGCTGGCGGGCTGGCCGCTGTCGCGGGTCATCGAAGGCTACGGCTGGTCAGGCATGTTCAGTTTGCTGTCGATCGCCGCTGTTCTTATGGGTTTATTGCTGATGCCGCTGCTGATGGCGAGCGTTACCACCTCTACCGAGAGAAGGATAAAACAATGAAAAAAACGTGGGTCACTACCCTGATAGCGTCCGGCATCGCGCTGGCGACCCTGAGCGGCGCCGCGCACGCCAAGGGCCGCCTGGTGGTCTACTGCAGCGCCACCAATGAAATGTGCGAAGCGGAGACCAAAGCCTTCAGCGAGAAATATGACGTGAAAACCGCGTTCATCCGCAACGGCTCCGGCAGCACGCTGGCGAAAGTGGACGCCGAGAAGAAAAACCCGCAGGCGGACGTCTGGTACGGCGGCACGCTCGATCCGCAATCCCAGGCCGGTGAAATGGGGCTGCTGCAACCGTACAAATCGCCGAATCTCGACCAGGTGATGACGCAATTCCGCGATCCGGCCAAGCTGAAAGGCAACTACTCCTCGGCGGTCTACGTCGGCATTCTCGGCTTTGGCGTCAATACCCAGCGCCTGAAAGAGAAAAACCTGCCGGTGCCCAAGTGCTGGAAAGACCTGACCAAGCCGGAGTACAAAGGCGAGATTCAAATCGCCGATCCGCAAAGCTCCGGCACCGCCTACACCGCACTGGCCACCTTTGCCCAACTGTGGGGGGACGATCAGGCGTTCGCTTACCTCAAACAGCTGAACGCCAACGTCTCGCAGTACACCAAGTCCGGCATTGCCCCGGCGCGCAACGCCGCCCGCGGCGAAACGGCGATCGGCATCGGTTTCCTGCATGACTACTCGCTCGAAAAAGAACAGGGCGCGCCGCTTGAGCTGATCTCGCCTTGTGAAGGCACCGGCTACGAAATCGGCGGCGTCAGCATCCTCAAAGGCGCGCGCAACCTCGACAACGCCAAGCTGTTCGTGGACTGGGTGCTGTCGAAAGAGGCGCAGGAGCTGGCATGGCAGAAAGGCAAGTCCTATCAGATCCTGACCAACACCACCGCCGCTACCTCGCCGAACTCGCTGAAGCTCGACGACCTGAAGCTGATCAACTACGACATGGACAAATACGGCTCGACCGAGGTCCGTAAGGCGCTGATCAATAAATGGGTCAGCGAAGTCAAGATGGGTAAATAAGCCCACATTCTGCGCCTGTTGCCGGGTAAGCCTCACGGCTTGCCCGGCCTGAACATCCGGGAAACTTATGTCACATACACATGCACTCCATCTCGTGAAAAAACGAGATGCGATATCCCTTTGGGTTTTGCTTGGCTGGCTGGCGTTCGCCCTGCTGCCGAGCTGGAGCCTGGATTACGGCCTGCTGGAGTCCACCGGCGAAGAGATCCTCGCGGCCTACGGCTGGTCACACCGCAATATCAGCTGGCTTTGGTGCCTGCTGCCGAGCCTGCTGCTGCTGCGCCCTTACGCTGCGGCGGGCCGTGAGCAGCGGCGCCGCCACGCGTTCGATGCCGGCTGGGCGCTGCTGTGCATGGCCTTTATCGTCGTCAGCGCCACGGTGGCGGGACGCGGTTTAGGCTACGCCACCCTGGTGCAGTTGACCGCGCTGGGCGCCATCATGACGCTGGCGCTGACCCGCCTCGACTGGCTGGGCGGCGACCGTTTCGTTATCGGCGCGCTGGTCACCATCGTGGCGCTGATCGGCGTCTTCATCGTTTGGCCGAGCATCGCGATTTTCATTCCGATGTTCACCGACCAGACGGGCGCTTTCGCGCCGCTGGCCTTTATGAACGTGCTGTCGCAGGCGCATATCATTCAGGTGATCCTCAACTCCATCGCCCTGTCGATCGCGGTGGGCGCCGGCTGCACCTTTTTCGGCCTGGTGCTGGCGATTTACACTACCCGCATCGCCAAGCGTAGCGCCATTATCGGCCGCATCTTCTCCATCTTGCCCATCGTCACGCCGCCGTTCGTCGTCGGCCTGGGGGTCACGCTGATGATGGGGCGCTCCGGCTACGTCACCGAGTGGATGGTGGCCTGGTTCGGTTTGACCAACACCAACTGGCTGTACGGCTTTACCGGCATCTGGCTGGCGCAGGTGCTGGCGTTCACGCCGATGGCGTTCATGATCCTCGACGGCGCGATCAAGACCATTCATCCTTCGCTGGAAGAAGCCTCCTACACCCTGCGCGCCAGCCGTTGGCAAACCTTTAACGGCGTGTTCGTGCCGCTGCTGAAACCGGCGCTGGCCAACGCGTTTCTGATCGTGGTGGTGCAATCGCTGGCCGACTTCAGCAACCCGCTGGTGCTCGGCGGCAACTTCGACGTGCTGGCGACGCAAATCTATTTCTACATCACCGGCTCGCAGCTCGACTATCAGGCCGCCAGCACCCTCGGCGCCTTCCTGCTGCTGTTCTCGCTGCTGGTGTTCTGCATTCAGTATATGTGGATCGGCAAACGTTCCTACGTCACCGTGTCCGGCAAATCGTATCGCGGCGACGTGCAGCCGCTGCCGGTCACGCTGGTGTGGGGCGTGATCGCACTGCTGGCGGTGTGGGTAGCCTTTAACGCCCTGCTTTACGGCAGCATTTTCTACGGCAGCTTCACCGTCAACTGGGGAGTGGATTACACGCTGACGCTGGATAACTTCATCAAACTGTTCGGCCAGGGCATGAGCGACGGCGCGTGGCCTTCGCTGCTCGACACGCTGCTGTACGCCGGGATCGCCGCGCCGATCACCGCCGCGTTCGGCCTGCTGATCGCCTGGATCGTGGTGCGCCAACAGTTCAAGGGCAAAAAGACCATCGAGTTCACCACCATGCTGTGCTTTGCGGTGCCGGGTACCGTGGCCGGCGTCTCTTACATTCTCGCCTTTAACGGCGCGCCGGTGTACCTCACCGGGACGGCCGCCATCGTGATTATTTCGATGGTGATGCGCAACGTGCCGGTGGGCATTCGCGCCGGGATCGCCGGGCTGGGCCAGATAGACAAATCGCTGGACGAAGCCTCGCTCAGCCTGCGCGCCGGCTCGCTGCGCACCATTACGCACATCCTGCTGCCGCTGTTGCGCCCGGCGATCCTGTCGGCGCTGATCTACAGCTTCGTGCGCGCCATCACCACCGTCAGTGCCATCGTCTTCCTGGTCACCCCCGATACCCGCGTGGCCACCGCCTACATCCTCAACCGCGTGGAAGACGGCGAATACGGGGTGGCGATCGCCTACGGTTCAATTCTGATCGTGGTGATGCTGGCGATTATTTTCCTCTTTGACTGGCTGATCGGCGAGGCACGCATCTCCCGTTCAAAAGCCAAAAACCAGGCGTAATGGAGCCCATGATGAGCCAGAAAAATTTCGTTGAACTGCGCAACGTCTCCAAACGGTTCGGCAGCAACACGGTGATCGATAACATCACGCTCACCATCCCTCGGGGGCAGATGGTGACGCTGCTCGGCCCTTCCGGCTGCGGCAAGACCACCATTTTGCGCCTGGTCGCCGGGCTGGAAAAACCGAGCGACGGGCAGATATTCATTGATGGCGAAGATGTCACCCATCGTTCCATTCAGCAGCGTGACATCTGCATGGTGTTTCAGTCTTATGCCCTGTTCCCGCACATGTCGCTGGGGGAAAACGTCGGCTATGGGCTGAAGATGCTCGGCATCCCGCGCGCCGAAGTGAAAGCGCGCGTGCAGGAAGCGCTGGCGATGGTGGATCTGGCGGGGTTCGACGATCGCTATGTCGATCAGATCTCCGGCGGCCAACAGCAGCGCGTGGCGCTGGCGCGCGCGCTGATCCTCAAGCCGAAAGTGCTGTTGTTCGACGAGCCGTTGAGCAACCTCGACGCCAACCTGCGCCGCAGCATGCGCGAAAAGATCCGCGAGCTGCAAAAGCAGTTTGATATCACGTCGCTGTACGTCACCCACGATCAGAGCGAGGCTTTTGCAGTCTCCGACACCGTACTGGTGATGAACAAGGGGCATATCATGCAGATGGGCTCGCCGCAGGATCTCTATCGGCAGCCCGCCTCGCGCTTTATGGCTAGCTTTATGGGGGACGCCAACCTGTTCCCGGCCAGCTTCAGCGCCGATCATGTCGATATCAGCGGCTATCGCCTGCCGCGCCCGGCGCATTTTGCCGCCCAGGGCGCCGGCACGGTGGGCGTGCGGCCGGAAGCGATCACGCTGAGCGAGCATGGCGATGAAAGCCAACGCTGCGAGATCCAGCATGTCGCCTACATGGGGCCGCAGTATGAGGTGACGGTGGCGTGGCACGGGCAACAGATCTTGCTGCAGGTTAACGCCACCCGCCTGCAACCGAACGTCGGCGAGCAGTATTATCTGGAAATTCACCCCTACGGCATGTTTATGCTGGCGGACGCGGCATAGTCGGCCTCACGCTTAAGGGGTAGAATAACGGCCATCCCGTACGGGATGGCCGAAAATAATCGCCAAAAACACCGTATTTATCTATTTTTACAATTCCACCCAAGTCCTTGTTCAACCGAGAAATAAATATATCCGCATTCATTAAAAAATAACTACCTGGGCCACCAAGGGTGATATTTTTATTTAGATGGGGTAAGCTTAATCCCGCAGTAGAAATTATTTAACGGCCAACTCAAGGAGAAATTCATGAGCAACAATGCAAATGCACAGGCGCAGCTGGATAATTTACGCAACGTCGCTTCCCAGCTGAAGGAAATGCGCCACTACGCGCAGTCGAATATCGAGACGCTCTCCGCACACTGGCTGGCCTTCGATCAGGGGGAATGCAAAAATAAGGCATTCGCCGAAGCCATTAACGACCTATTGAATAAACAGGGCGCCTGCCTGGAAGGGCTGGAAAAAACCATTCAGGATATCGAGATAGAATTAAACCGTCTTGATAAAGCCGCCTGATAATGCCGATTTAAATAAACCCGCCACGCGCGGGTTTATTTTCAGCTGCGGCAGATGACGCGCGCAATATCCCCGGACGTCGTCAGCGCGCGTATTTCGCTGAACAGTTCAGTTGCTTCATCATATTCTTTACGCAAATAACCCAGCCACTGTTTAATGCGCGCCACGTGATACAGGCCGGTGTCGCCCTGCTTTTCCAGATGGACGTATTTTTGCAGCAGCTCAACCACCTGCGGCCAGGGCATGCGCGGTTCGTTATATTTCACCACCCGGCTCAGGTTCGGCACGTTGAGCGCGCCGCGCCCCAGCATGATGGCGTCGCAGCCGGTCGTCTGCAGGCAATCCTGCGCGCTCTGGTAATCCCAGATCTCGCCGTTGGCGACAACCGGGATGCTCAGCCGCTGACGGATCTCGCCGATCGCCGCCCAGTTGATGCGATCCGCCTTGTAGCCGTCCTCTTTGGTGCGACCGTGCACCGTCAGTTCGCTGGCGCCCGCCTGCTGCACCGCATCGGCGATTTCAAAGCTGCGATTGGAAGAGTCCCAGCCCAGGCGCACCTTCACCGTGACCGGCAGATGGGCCGGCACCGCCGCGCGCATCGCTTTGGCCCCCTGGTAGATCAATTCCGGATCTTTGAGCAGCGTCGCCCCGCCGCCGCTGCCGTTCACCAGCTTGGACGGGCAGCCGCAGTTGAGATCGACGCCGTAAGAGCCCAATTCCACCGCGCGCGCGGCGTTCTCCGCCAGCCACTGCGGGTACTGCCCCAGCAGCTGTACCCGCACCAGCGTGCCCGACGGCGTGCGGCTGGCGTGACGCAGCTCCGGGCACAGCCGGTAGAACGACTTGGCCGGCAGTAGCTGATCGACCACGCGCAAAAATTCGGTGATGCACAGATCGTAGTCGTTCACTTCGGTGAGTAACTCACGCACCAAAGAGTCGAGAACGCCCTCCATCGGAGCCAATAATACGCGCATGACCAATCCCAGCTAAAAAAAGACCCGCAATGATACGGGTGAATGCCCGCGCCAGACAAGCCTCTGCGGGCATTAAAAACGCCATCAGCCCAGCCGACGGATCGGTTGACCGGCGAGAAACGCCGCAATGTCCTCGACCGCCTCGGTGAAGTAGGCGCGGTAGTTGTCGTCCGCCACGTAACCCACATGCGGCGTCGCCAGCACGTTGGGCAGTTGACGAAACACATCGTCGGCCGGCAGCGGCTCCGTCTCGAACACGTCCAGCCCGGCGCCGGCAATCTTCCGCTGTTGCAGCACGTCCACCAGCGCCGCCCGATCGACGATCCCCGCGCGCGAGGTGTTGATCAGGTAAGCGGTGGGTTTCATCGCCGTCAATTCGTCCCGCCCTACCAGCCCGCGGCTGCGATCGCTCAGCACCAGGTGAATGGAGACAAAATCGCTCTGCTCGAACAGCGCCCGTTTGGACGGTGCCAGCAGGGCGCCCTCCTGCGCTGCCCGTTCCGCCGTCAGGTTCTGGCTCCAGGCCAGCACCCGCATGCCGAACGCCTGTGCCACCTTGGCCATTTGGCCGCCGATCTTGCCCAGCCCCAGCAGCCCCAGCGTCTTCCCCTGCAGCGTGACGCCCAAGCCCAGCTGCCACGGGCCGTTGTTCCGCAGCCCGGCGCTTTCCGGCACGATATGCTTGGCCAGCCCGAGCAGCAGCGCCCAGGTCAACTCCATCGGCGCCGCCGACCCGCTGCTGGTGCCGCACACCACCACGCCGCGCTCGGCGGCGGCGGCCAAATCGATAGCGGCATTGCGCATGCCGGAGGTGATCAGCAGCTTCAGCTGCGGCAGCCTCGCCAGCAGCGAGGCGGTTATCGGCGTGCGCTCGCGCATGATGACCAGAATGTCGCATTCCTGCAGATGCACCGCCAGCTCCGCCTCATCGGCAAAGTGCGCGCTGATGGCGGACACCTCCACCCGATCGGCCAGCGCCGACCAGTCCGCCATGTTGAGCGCCACCTGCTGGTAATCATCAAGAATTGCGCACTTCAATTTCATCTCCGTCTCCTGGAATGTAGGGATAGCCACCGTCCAGCCTAGTACGAAAATGCCGTTCCGCCAGGCAAAAAAAAAGCCGCCCATACAGGCGGCTTGCTTTTGCGCAATCGGGCTTATTCGGCCGGTTTGCGGTTGCGCGGGCGACGCGAGGCCGGCGCGCCGGAACGGCGCTGGCCGTCACCCTGCGGGCGAGCGTTGCCGTTACCGTTGCCACGGTTTTCACGCTGGCCGCCGTTGGCGTTACCGCTGCGCTGACCGCCGCCGTTACCGGAACGCTGGCCACCGCCGTTGCCGCGCGGCGCGCCGCGTCCGCCGCCCTGGCGGCCGTTGATGATCGGCTCGGCCTTGATGGTCGGATCCGGCTCGTAGCCCGGCAGTGCAATGCGCGGAATTTCACGCTTCAGCAGACGCTCGATGTCGCGCAGCAGCTTGTGTTCATCCACGCACACCAGCGAGATGGCTTCGCCGGTACGCTCCGCGCGGCCGGTACGGCCGATGCGGTGCACGTAGTCTTCCGGCACGTTAGGCAGCTCGTAGTTCACCACGTGCGGCAACTGGTCGATATCCAGACCGCGCGCCGCAATGTCGGTCGCCACCAGCACGCGGATGCGGCCGTCTTTAAAATCGGCCAGCGCACGGGTACGGGCGCCCTGGCTCTTGTTGCCGTGGATCGCCGCGGCGGTGATGCCGTCTTTGTTCAGCTGTTCCGCCAGGTGGTTGGCGCCGTGCTTGGTGCGGGTAAAGACCAGCACCTGTTTCCAGTCGCCTTCGCCGATCATCTGCGACAGCAGTTCCCGCTTACGCTTCTTGTCGACGAAGTGCACGCTCTGCTCGATCTGCTCGGACGCGGTATTACGGCGAGCCACTTCCACCGAGGCCGGGTTATGCAGCAGTTTGTTGGCCAGCGCCTTGATGTCGTCGGAGAAGGTTGCGGAGAACAGCAGGTTCTGGCGCTTGGCCGGCAGCTTGGCCAGCACGCGGCGGATGTCGTGGATAAAGCCCATGTCCAACATGCGGTCCGCTTCGTCCAGCACCAGAATTTCGATTTTGGACAGGTCAACCGCGTTCTGATGTTCCAGATCCAGCAGACGCCCCGGCGTCGCCACCAGGATATCGACGCCGCCGCGCAGCTTCATCATCTGCGGGTTGATGCTCACGCCGCCAAACACCACCAGCGAACGCAGGCGCAGGTGTTTGCTGTAGGCATCGACGTTTTCGCCGATCTGCGCCGCCAGCTCACGGGTTGGCGTCAGGATCAGCGCGCGCACCGGGCGACGGCCTTTGACCGGATGGTCATGCTTGCTCAGCAGCTGCAACAGCGGCAGGGTAAAACCGGCGGTTTTACCGGTGCCGGTCTGGGCGCTGGCCATCAGGTCACGACCTTCCAGCACGACAGGGATAGCCTGACGCTGAATGGGCGTCGGTTCGCGATAGCCCTGTTCTTCAACAGCGCGCACAATTTCAGCACTTAAGCCGAGGGTTTCAAATGACATAAAGAGAAAAACTCCAGATCCCCCCTAACCTAACAGTGTTCGGTGCAGTTTCCTGGGAGGATGATCAGACGGGGCATTAAGCATGACCACGAGGGATTGGCACAAACTGCAGTGCACCAGGCGGCGATTGTAACAGAAGTCGCGCAATAAAAAGCACTTTTACGTGCAGAGAGCACAATCTGCCGTAAATTCAGCATTATCTGAAGTCGGTCACATAACTCATTGTGGTTAGCGGTTGCGTTTTAAACAATCTGGCATAAAGTTAATCATATGATTGATTAACTTTGAGCGTGACCTATGCCAGCTTCCGTCCCTCATCAGGCCGCCGGCCGGGCGCGCGGCGAGCAAACGCGTCGGCAACTGCTCGCCGCGGCGACCGACCTGTTCGGTGAATATGGCCTGCAGGGCGCCACCACCCGCGATATTGCCCAGCGCGCCGGCCAGAATATCGCCGCCATCACCTACTACTTCAGCTCCAAAGAGGGGCTGTATCTGGCCGTGGCGCAGTCGCTCGCCGATTTCATCCAGCAGGCATTCGCCCCGCTGGCCGAAGAGGTCGATCGCTTTGGGCAGCAGCCTGCCGCACAGCGATCGCCCGACGCGGCGCTGCGTTTGCTGCAGCGTGGCCTGCTGGCCTTCAGCGAGCTGATGACCCAGCCGCACACGTTGAATCTGAGCAAAATCATGTCGCGCGAACAGCTTGCCCCAACCGACGCCTACCCGCTGATCCACCGCCAGGTGATCGCGCCGATGCACGAACGGCTGTGCCGCCTGCTGTCGGCCGCCACCGGCATCGACGAACGCGCTGCCCGCCTCGTGTTGCATACCCATGCGCTGATCGGCGAGGTGCTGTCGTTCCGCGTAGCGCGGGAGACCATCCGCCGTCAGGCCGGCTGGCAAGAGATTGGTGAGGGCGAAGCGGCGCAAATCGCGGCGGTGCTGAGCGAGCATATCGAGATTTTAGTTATTGGGCTGCGCCAACGTCACGGCGCGTAAATTCAGGCAGGGAGTGTTATGAACAAAAAACGCAGTGCCTTGATCGTGTTGTTGATTCTGCTGATCGCGGCCGTCGCTTACGGGGTATGGCATTACCAACAACAGCAGGATAAGCCGCTGACGCTGTACGGCAACGTCGACATCCGCACGGTCAACCTCGGCTTTCGCGTCGATGGCCGCCTGGCGTCGCTGACGGTGGATGAAGGCGATAGCGTTCAGCCGGGCCAGCTGCTCGGCAAACTGGACGATGCTCCCTACCGCAACGCGCTGCAACAGGCCGAAGCCAACGTCGGCAGCGCGCGCGCCAAACTGTCGCTGCTGCAGGCTGGCTATCGCAGCGAAGAGATAGCCCAGGTGCAGTCAGAAATGGCGCAGCGCCAGTCCGCTTTCGCCTACGCCGACAGTTTCCTGAAGCGCCAGCAAGGGCTGTGGGCGAAAAACGCCACCTCCGCCGACGCGCTGGAGGATGCGCGCACCGCCCGCAATCAGGCGCAGGCCAATCTGCAAGCGGCGAAAGACAAACTGTCGCAATACCGCAGCGGCAACCGCCCGCAAGAAATTGAACAGGCCAAGGCCGAGGTGGCGCAAAGCGAAGCGGCGTTGGCGCAGGCGCAATTGAACCTGCAAGACGCCACGCTGCTCTCCCCTTCCGCCGGCACGGTGCTGACCCGTGCGGTAGAGCCGGGCACTATGCTCGGCGCCGGCGGCACGGTGTTCACCCTGTCGTTGACCCGGCCGGTGTGGGTGCGCGCCTACGTCAACGAAACCAGCCTGAACCAGGCGGTGCCCGGCACCGAGCTGGAGATCTATACCGACGGCCGCCCCGGCAAGCCTTACCACGGCAAGATCGGTTTCGTCTCACCGACCGCGGAATTCACGCCGAAAAGCGTTGAAACGCCGGATCTGCGCACCGATCTGGTGTATCGCCTGCGGGTGATCGTCACCGACGCCGACGATGCGCTGCGTCAGGGCATGCCGGTCACCCTGCGCTTCGCCAAACCCTGAGGCCGGCCATGGAACAGGCGCACACCATCGAGTTGGCAGGGCTGGAAAAGCGCTTCCCGTCGCTTGAGAAACCGGCGGTCGCCAGCCTGACCACCACCCTGCGCAGCGGCGCGGTCATCGGGCTGGTCGGCCCGGACGGCGCCGGCAAAACCACCCTGTTGCGCATGCTGGCCGGACTGCTGAAGCCCAGCAGCGGCAAACTGCGGGTCGCCGGGCTGGATCCGATCGGCCAGGATCGCCAACTGCATGCGATCCTCGGCTACATGCCGCAGAAGTTCGGGCTGTATGAGGATCTGACGGTGATGGAGAACCTGACGCTGTACGCCGATCTGCGCGGCGTCACCGGCGATCTTCGCCGCCAGACCTTCGAACGGCTGCTGAAATTCACCGATCTGACCCGCTTCACCGAGCGTCTGGCGGGCAAGCTGTCCGGCGGCATGAAGCAAAAACTGGGACTGGCCTGCACGCTGGTGGGCGAACCCCAGGTGCTGCTGCTGGACGAACCGGGCGTCGGCGTCGATCCGATCTCGCGCCGCGAGCTGTGGCGCATGGTGCACGAGCTGGCCAATGACGGCATGTTGATCCTGTGGAGCACCTCTTATCTCGACGAGGCCGAGCAGTGTCGCGAAGTGCTGCTGCTCAACGAGGGCGAGCTGCTGTTCAGCGGCGCGCCGCAGGATCTGACCCAGCGCATGGCCGGACGCACGGTATTGATCGCCGCGCCGCCCGGCAGCCATCGATCGTTGCTGCAGCGGGCGATCTGCCTGCCGGCGGTCACCGACGGCGTGATCCAGGGCAAGTACCTGCGCCTGATCCTGAAAGAAGGCGAAGATCATCGGCAGCTGCTGCAGACGCTGGATCTGCCGGACGCCGAACTGGACGAAGCGGATCCGCGCTTCGAGGATGCGTTTATCGATCTGCTCGGCGGCGGCCCCAACCATCGCTCGGCGCTGGCGGAGATCATGCCGACCGTTGACGGCAAAAGCGGTGAAACGGTGATCGAAGCGGTGCAGTTGACCAAGAAATTCGGCGATTTCGCCGCCACCGATCACGTCGATTTTCAGGTACGGCGCGGCGAAATCTTCGGCCTGCTCGGCCCGAACGGCGCCGGCAAGTCCACCACCTTCAAAATGATGTGCGGCCTGCTGGTGCCGTCCGGCGGCAAGGCGCTGGTGCTGGGGATGGATCTGAAGACCAGTTCCGGCAAGGCGCGCCAACGCCTCGGCTACATGGCGCAAAAATTCTCGCTGTACGGCAACCTGACGGTGGCGCAGAACCTGAAGTTCTTCTCCGGGGTCTACGGCCTGAGCGGCAAGGCGCAGCGCGACAAAATCGACGAGATGTCCCGCGCCTTCAACTTCGCGCCGATCCTCGATCAGACGCCGGATGCCCTGCCGCTCGGCTTCAAGCAACGCCTGGCGCTGGCCTGCGCGCTGATGCACGAACCGGATATTCTGTTCCTCGACGAACCGACCTCCGGTGTCGATCCGCTGACGCGGCGCGAGTTCTGGCTGCACATCAACGGCATGGTCGACAAGGGCGTCACGGTGATGGTGACCACCCACTTTATGGACGAGGCGGAATACTGCGACCGCATCGGCCTGGTGTATCGCGGCAAGATCATCGCCGCCGGCACGCCGGACGATCTCAAACAACAGGTAGCGCGCGACGACAACCCCAACCCCTCGATGGAACAGGCGTTTATCGAACTGGTGCAGGGCTACGACGAGGAGGAACCGCGGTGAGCGACAATCGAGCCCCAATCGACGACGGCGGCTTCTCCTGGCGCCGACTGCGCGCGCTGTGCCTGAAGGAGACGCGGCAAATACTGCGCGATCCCAGCAGCGGCCTGATCGCCTTCGTTATCCCGCTGATGCTGCTGTTTATCTTCGGCTACGGCATCAACCTGGACTCCAGCAAGCTGCATCTGGGCATTCTGATGGAGCAACAGAGCGAAGACGCGCGCGATCTGGCCCAGGCGTTCGCCGGTTCGCCCTATATCGAACCGACCATCAGCGACAACCGCCGGCAGCTGATCCAGCAGATGCAGGCCGGCACAATCCGCGGCCTGGTGGTGATCCCGGTGGATTTCGACCAGCGCATGGCGCGCCCGCACGACAGTGCCCCCATCCAGGTGATCACCGACGGCAGCGAGCCGAACACCGCCAACTTCGTGCAGGGCTATGCCCAGGGCGTATGGCAAGTTTGGCAGCAGCAGCGCGCCGCCGATCGGGGGAGCAACGACAAGCCGCTGATTGACGTGCAGATGCGCTACTGGTTCAACCCGGCGGCCATCAGCCGGCACTACATCATTCCCGGCGCCATCACCATCATCATGACGGTGATCGGCGCCATTCTCACCTCGCTGGTGATCGCCCGCGAATGGGAGCGCGGCACCATGGAAGCCCTGCTCTCCACCCAGGTGACGCGCAGCGAGCTGCTGCTCTCCAAGCTGATCCCGTATTATTTCCTCGGCATGATCGCCATGGCGCTGTGCATGGCGGTGGCGATCTGGGTGCTCGGCGTGCCCTATCGCGGTTCGCTGCCGATCCTGCTGCTGATCAGCAGCCTGTTCCTCGCCAGCACCCTCGGCATGGGCCTGCTGATCTCCACCCTCACCCGCAACCAGTTCAACGCGGCGATGGTGGCGCTGAACGCCGCCTTCCTGCCGTCGATCATGCTGTCCGGCTTCATCTTCCAGATCGACAGCATGCCGGCCATCGTACGCGCGGTGACCTACATCATTCCGGCGCGCTACTTCGTCAGCACGCTGCAAACGCTGTTCCTGGCGGGCAACGTCGGCACCGTGCTGCTGATCAATCTGCTGTTCCTGATCGCTTCCGCCGTGGTGTTCATCGGCCTGACGGCCTGGAAAACCCAGCGTCGGCTGGATTAAGGAGAAAGAGTGATGTTTCACCGTCTGTTGACGCTCATCATCAAGGAAATGCAGGCGCTGCTGCGCGATCCGCAAACCCGCGCCATCCTGATCATGCCGGTGATCCTGCAGGTGCTGCTGTTCCCGTTCGCCGCGACGCTGGAAGTCACCAACGCCACCATCGCGGTCTACAGCGAGGACAGCGGCCAGGCCTCGGTGGAGCTGACCCAACGCTTCGCCAAGGCCAAAGCCTTCTCCCATGTGCTGCTGCTGCGCAATCCGCAGGAGATAAAGACCACCATCGACAACCAGCGGGCGCTGCTGCTGATCCGCTTCCCGGCGCAGTTCTCGCGCGATATCGCCACCGGCAACACCGCGCCGCTGCAGCTGCTGCTCGACGGGCGCAACTCCAACAGCGCGCAGATCGCCGCCAACTACGTACAGCAGATCGTGCAGGAATATCAGAACGAGCTGCTCGGCAAGCGCGCGAAACCCAACAACAGCGAACTGGTGGTGCGCAACTGGTATAACCCGAATCTGGACTACAAATGGTTCGTGGTGCCGTCGCTGATCGCCATGATCACCACCATCGGCGTGCTGATCGTCACCTCGCTGTCGGTGGCGCGCGAACGTGAACAGGGCACGCTGGAACAGCTGCTGGTCTCGCCGCTCACCACCTGGCAGATCTTTATCGGCAAGGCGGTGCCGGCGCTGATCGTCGCCAGCTTCCAGGCCAGCATCGTGCTGTTGATCGGCATCTTCCTGTATCAGATCCCGTTCGCCGGATCGCTGCTGCTGTTCTACGCCACCATGTTGATCTACGGGCTGTCGCTGGTCGGTTTCGGCCTGCTGATCTCGTCGCTGTGCGCCACTCAGCAGCAGGCGTTTATCGGCGTGTTCGTGTTCATGATGCCGGCGATCCTGCTCTCGGGGTATGTCTCGCCGGTGGAGAATATGCCGGTGTGGCTGCAGGATCTGACCTGGGTGAATCCGATACGCCACTTCACCGACATCACCAAGCAGATCTACCTGAAGGACGCCAGCTTCAGCATTATCTGGCGCAGCCTGTGGCCGCTGCTGGTGATCACCGCCACCACCGGCAGCGCCGCCTACGCGCTGTTCCGCCGCAAGATCGCATAAAAAAAGCTCTGCATGTCACATGCAGAGCTTTTTGATCGCCAAATACCCTAAGGCTTGAAAGACAAGGGATTTAGCGGCGGTTGCCGAAAATGCGCAGCAACATCAGGAACAGGTTGATGAAGTCGAGATACAGCGTCAGCGCGCCGACGATGGCGTACTTGCGGAAGCCGTCTTTATCATCGGCGTTCAGCTGCTCGCCCATCGCCTTGAGTTTCTGCGTGTCGTACGCGGTCAGGCCGACGAACACCACCACTCCGATGTAGGTAATCGCCCACATCAGCGCGGTGCTTTTCAGCCAGATGTTCACCAGCGAAGCCAGCACGATGCCGATCAGCGCCATGAACAACATGCTGCCGAAGCCGCTCAGATCGCGCTTGGTGGTGTAGCCGTACAGGCTCATGGCGCCGAACATGCCGGCGGTGACCACGAAGGTGCTGGCGATCGAGCTGTAGGTATAAGCGATGAAGATGCTCGACAGCGTCAGCCCGGTCAGCGCCGAGTACAGCATGAACAGCGAGGTGGCCACCGCGCCGCTCAGGCGGTTGACCATGCCGGAAATCACGAACACCAGCGCCAACTGGGCGATGATCAGACCGAAGAAGGTGATCTGACTGGAGAAGATGAAGTTGAGGATCGCGGGCGTATTGGCCGCATACCAGGAAACGAACGCCGTCAGCAGCAGACCGCAGGTCATCCAGCCGTAAACCTGCGCCATGTAGGCCTGAATGCCGCTGTTGGCACGTTCGACGATTGAACCATTAGAGCGTGGATATCGGTCCATGACGGTTACCTTTTGCGTTGTAAACAAGATTCCGAAGCCCCGTAAACGGGGCTTCGCCTGCTATAAGCGTACCACAGAATAGGCCGCGCGAAAGCGGCAAAGGTCTTGATTTGTTTCCGCTGTTGACGCGTTATTTAGCCGCGTCGTGCCAGCGCTGCGCGGCCTCGCGATCGCTGTCGCGAGCGTCCACCCAACGATCGCCCTGGCCGGTCGCTTCGCGCTTCCAGAACGGCGCGCGGGTCTTCAGGTAGTCCATGATGAACTCGCTGGCGGCGAACGCCATGCTGCGGTGCGCGCCGGTCACGCCAACGAACACGATCTCGTCGCCGGGATACAGCGCGCCAACGCGGTGGATCACCGTCACGCGCTGCAGCGGCCAGCGGCTGCGCGCCTCGGCCACGATCTCCGCCAGCGCCTTCTCGGTCATGCCGGGGTAGTGTTCCAGCGTCAGCGCGCTGACGTCGTCCCCAAGGTTATGGTTGCGCACCTTGCCGGTGAAGGTCACCACCGCGCCGTCGGCGTCGCACTGCGCCAGCCACTGATACTCGTCGCCGACGTTGAACGGCGCTTCGCCCACGCGAATGCGGGTGTTTTCCATGCTTACCCCCCGGTGACCGGCGGGAAGAAGGCCACTTCATCGCCGGCGCGCAGCGGATGATCCGCCGCCACCAGCGACTGATTGACCGCCGCCAGCAGTTTGCCGGACTCCAGCGCCAGCGCCCAGCGATCGCCGCGCGCACACAGCGCCTGGCGCAGCGCCTCGACGGTCGGGTAATCCGCCGGCATCGACAGCGCGCCGGTGCCCACCAGTTCGCGCACCTGCGCGAAAAAAAGAATATCGATCATGCGTTCACCTTAAAATCGCCGGATTTGCCGCCGCTTTTCGCCAGCAGGCGCACCGGGCCGATCACCATGTCTTTCTGTACCGCTTTGCACATGTCATAGATGGTCAATGCCGCCACCGAGGCGGCGGTCAGCGCCTCCATCTCGACGCCGGTTTTGCCGGTCAGCCGGCAGCAGGTTTCGATGCGCACCCGGCTGTGCTCCGTTTGCGCCTCCAGCTGCACTTCGACTTTGCTCAACATCAGCGGGTGGCACAGCGGGATCAGTTCCCAGGTGCGTTTGGCCGCCTGAATGCCGGCGATGCGCGCCGTGGCGAACACGTCGCCCTTGTGATGGCTGCCGTCGACGATCATCGCCAACGTGGCGGGCAGCATCTCGACGAAGGCTTCGGCGCGCGCCTCGCGCACCGTTTCGGCCTTGGCGGAAACGTCGACCATATGGGCTTCGCCGGCGGCGTTAATGTGGGTTAGCTGTGTCATGACTCAGGGCTTCTTTAAATGGGGCTGGAAGTTGCACGGGCGATGGCGCGCGTCCAACTGCTCTTCGATAATCCGCTCCCAGGCGGTGCGGCAGGCGCGGGTGGAGCCCGGCATGGCGAAAATCACCGTGCGGTTGGCCAGGCCGGCCAGCGCGCGCGACTGGATCGTCGCGGTACCGATCTCTTCGTACGACACCATGCGGAACAGTTCGCCGAACCCTTCCACCTCTCTGTCGAACAGTGGCAACAGCGCTTCCGGCGTGTTGTCGCGCGCGGTAAAACCGGTGCCGCCGGTGATCAGCACCGCCTGCACGTTGTCATCGGCGATCCACGCGGAAACCCGTGCGCGGATCTGGTAAATGTCATCTTTGACGATGGCGCGATCCACCACCTGATGGCCGGCTTCCTGCGCCGCTTCCTGCAGATATTGGCCGGAGGTGTCTTCCGCCGTGCCGCGGCTGTCGGACACGGTCAGGATGGCGATATGCGCCGGAATAAACTCGCTGCTCGCATGGCTCATGGTTCAATAAGCTCCTATTGGCTGTCAGCCGCCGATAAACGACAGGTTCTGGGTGATCCCACTGTTACCCTGATGCAGGAAATGGGTCTGCTTCTTGCTCAGTAGCCCGCTCTGAATGCGCGCCTTCAGCGCGTCGAGCTGGCCGTCGTCCGCCAGCAGATCGCGCAGGGGCACCCCCTGCTCGCCGAACAGGCACAGATGCAGATTGCCGATGGAAGAAACGCGCAGCCGGTTGCAGCTGGCGCAGAAGTCTTTTTCATACGGCATGATAAGACCCACCTCACCCTGGTAGTCCGGGTGGCTGAACACCTGCGCCGGGCCGTCGCTGCGGCCACGCGCCTGGCGCTGCCAACCCTGCTGCTCCAGCTGCAGGCGAATCACTTCGCCGGAAACGTGGTGTTTGCGAAACAGTTCGCCCCCCTCGCCGGTTTCCATCAGTTCGATAAAGCGCAGCTGGATCGGCCGATCCTTGATCCAGGCGAGAAACGCGCCGAGTTGCTGGTGATTGACGTCGCGCATCAGCACGGCGTTGACCTTGACCTTGCTGAAACCGGCGCTGAAGGCGGCGTCGATGCCGTCCATCACCTGGCGGAACTTGTCCTGACCGGTAATGGCGTGAAACTGGCGGGGATCCAGACTGTCGATGCTGACATTGATCGCCGTCAGACCGGCGTCACGCCAGGCGGCGACGTCGCGCGCCAGACGGTAGCCGTTGGTGGTGACCGCCAGCGTGCGAATGGCCGGATTTTCCCGCACGGCGGCGATGATCTCGGTAAAGTCGCGGCGCAGCGAAGGCTCGCCGCCGGTCAGGCGCACCTTTTCGGTGCCCAGTTCGGCGAACGCGCGGCTGACGCGGCGGATTTCATCCAGCGACAGGAAGCTTTTCGGGCTGCCGCTCGGCTTGTAGCCGTCGGGCAGACAGTAGGTGCAACGAAAGTTGCACACGTCGGTGATCGACAAGCGCAGGTAATAGAACTTGCGCTCATAAGCATCAATGAGTTGCGGTACCATAACACCTTTCCAAAGTCGGGAGATGCGAGCGTTTCCCCTCTGCACCCTGGTGGCTGACTTCGCCACGGCCCAGGCGCCATATCGTTCCGGATGAACAACGTAGGCGCAGGGGCTAGGAGTTTGATTTCTCTTCCCGCTACCTTGAGTAGCCGGAATGAAACCGTGGTTTTCAGCAGAATTCTAGCGCTAATCGGCAACGATAGCCAACGCGTTAATTCGCTATATAACTGTCTATACAGCGTTTTTAGACGCCGCGTAATCGGGTAAACCATGATAAACATCGCTTACGAGGGCGAATTGACCAGAATCACGCAAATGGCACTCTTTATCCCCTAAATGATGGGCGTCGCCTCCCGACGGCAAGCCCGCTCACCCCAGAGGCAACGTCAAGGATAACGGGTATATCGCGTTTTTACGCCGGATCCGCTACCTTATGCGGGCAGTTCAGCCCCTTTGTAAGGAAATTTATGCGTAATCGTACCCTGGCCGATCTCGACCGCGTGGTGGCGTTGGGCGGCGGACACGGCCTGGGCCGTGTGATGTCGGCCCTGTCGTCCTTAGGCTCCCGCCTGACCGGCATCGTTACCACCACCGCCAACGGCGGTTCCACCGGCCGCATCCGCCGTTCGGAAGGCGGTATAGCCTGGGGCGATACCCGCAACTGTCTCAACCAGCTGATCACCGAGCCGAGCGTCGCCTCGGCGATGTTCGAATACCGCTTCAGCGGCAACGGCGAACTGGCCGGCCATAACCTCGGCAACCTGATGTTGAAAGCGCTGGATCATCTGAGCGTGCGCCCGCTGGAAGCGATCAACCTGGTGCGCAGCCTGTTGAAGGTGGACGCGGCGTTGATCCCGATGTCGGAACAGCCGGTGGATTTGATGGCGCACGATCACGAAGGCAACCATGTTTACGGTGAAGTGAATGTTGACCAACTGACTCATATGCCGCAGGAGCTGATGCTGTCTCCCCCGGTCAACGCCACGCGCGAAGCGCTGGACGCCATCGCGCAGGCCGACGTGATCCTGATTGGGCCGGGCAGTTTTCTCACCAGCCTGATGCCGCTGCTGCTGCTCGACGATCTCACCCAGGCGCTGCGCCGCAGCAGCGCCAGCATGATCTATATCGGCAACCTCGGCCGCGAGCTGAGCGTGGCCGCCGCGGCGCTGTCGTTAAAGGACAAGCTGACGCTGATGGAAGAGAAGATCGGCCGCCGGATGATCGATGCGCTGATCGTCGGCCCGGCGGTGGACGCCAGTGAAGTGCAGGATCGGGTGGTGATTCAGCAACCGCTGGAAGCGAGCGACATCCCTTATCGCCACGATCGCCAGCTGCTGCGCCAGGCGCTGGATCAAGCGCTGGTGGAGCTGGCCGACCGCCGTTGACCGAATTTAACCGTCTCGCCCGCGCAGCCAGGGATTATCGCTGGCTGGGGCGGGATGGCTGACCATATCGATATACAGATCTTCCACCTCTTTACGCGCCCAGGGCGTGCGACGCAAAAATTTCAGACTGGACTTGATGCTCGGATCGCTGCGGAAGCAGTTGATGCGAATGCGCGCACCCAGCTCGGACCAACCGTAGTGATCCACCAGTTTATTCAGCAGTTGCTCCAGCGTCACGCCGTGCAGCGGGTCTTTAGACTGGTGTTGGCTCATGTTCGGTACTCTTCGTGGTCAAATCGGGCCGCACACCATAACAGCTTTGACGCGGCCGACAAGGAATTTTGACGCCCACAGCGCGGGCGCCGTCCAACGGTCAGGAAATCGCGATGAACTGCTCGCGCAGCTGGTGGATCTCGTCGCGCAGCGCAGCCGCCTGCTCGAACTCCAGATTTTGCGCATGGGTATACATCTGCGCTTCCAGATCGCGGATTTTCTGATCCAGCGCTTTCGGCGTGAGGTTCTGCAGCTGAGCGCCGCTGTCCGCCGCCTTGCCCCTGCCTTTCCCCTTGGCGCGGTTGACCGGCTGGCCAATCTGCAGAATGTCGCCGATCTTCTTGTTCAGCCCCTGCGGCACGATGCCGTTGGCTTCGTTGTAAGCCTGCTGCTTGGCGCGCCGCCGCTCGGTTTCACCGATCGCTTTGGCCATCGAATCGGTGATGCGATCGCCATACAGGATCGCCTTGCCGTTCAGGTTACGCGCCGCGCGGCCGATGGTCTGGATCAGCGAACGTTCGGAACGCAGGAAGCCTTCCTTGTCGGCGTCCAGAATCGCCACCAGCGACACCTCAGGCATGTCGAGCCCCTCACGCAGCAGGTTGATGCCCACCAGCACGTCAAACTCGCCCAGACGCAGGTCACGAATGATTTCGACGCGTTCCACGGTGTCGATATCCGAGTGCAGGTAGCGCACGCGCTCGCCATGCTCTTCCAGGTATTCGGTCAGGTCTTCCGCCATGCGTTTGGTCAGGGTGGTCACCAGCACGCGCTCGTTGATCGCCGCGCGCTTGCGGATCTCGGAGAGCAGATCGTCCACCTGAGTAGCGACTGGCCGCACTTCCACGATCGGATCCAGCAGCCCTGTCGGGCGCACCACCTGGTCGATCAGATCGCCGCCGGATTTCTCCAGCTCATATTTGCCCGGCGTGGCGGAAACATAGATGGTCTGCGGCGCCAGCGCCTCGAACTCCTCGAAGCGCAGCGGGCGGTTGTCCAGCGCCGATGGCAGGCGGAAACCGTACTCCACCAGCGTTTCCTTGCGCGCGCGGTCGCCCTTGAACATCGCGCCGATTTGCGGAATGGTGACGTGGGATTCGTCGACCACCAGCAGGCCGTCCGCCGGCAGGTAATCGAACAGCGTCGGCGGCGGCTCACCCTCGGCGCGCCCGGAAAGGTAGCGCGAGTAGTTTTCGATGCCCGAGCAGTAACCCAGCTCGTTCATCATCTCCAGATCGAACTGGGTGCGCTGTGTCAGGCGCTGCTCTTCCAGCAGCTTGTTGTTGGCCAACAGCACCTTGCGGCGGTCCGCCAGATCGACCTTGATCTCTTCCATCGCCTGAATGATCCGCTCGCGCGGCGTCACGTAGTGCGACTTCGGGTAGATGGTAAAACGCGGCACCACCTGCTCAATCTGCCCGGTCAGCGGATCGAACAGCGACAGCCGCTCCACTTCGTCGTCGAACAGCTCAACGCGCAGCGCCAGCTCGTCCGACTCCGCCGGGAAGATGTCGATCACCTCGCCGCGCACGCGGAAGGTGGCGCGCTGGAAAGCCTGATCGTTGCGGGAATACTGCAGCTCCGCCAGCCGGCGCAAAATGGAGCGCTGATCGATGATCATGCCCTTGGTCAGATGCAGCATCATCTTCAGGTAAAGATCCGGATCGCCCAGGCCGTAGATCGCCGACACCGACGCCACCACCACCACGTCGCGCCGCTCGAGCAGCGCCTTGGTGGCGGAAAGGCGCATCTGCTCGATGTGCTCATTCACCGAAGCGTCTTTTTCAATGAAGGTGTCGGAGCTGGGCACGTAGGCTTCCGGCTGGTAGTAGTCGTAGTAGGAGACGAAGTACTCCACCGCATTCTCCGGGAAAAACTCTTTCATCTCGCCGTACAGCTGCGCCGCCAACGTCTTGTTCGGCGCCAGCACCATGGTCGGCCGATTCAGATCGGCTATCACGTTGGCGATGGTGAACGTTTTGCCCGAGCCGGTTACCCCCAGCAGCGTCTGGTGCGCCAGGCCGTCTTCCAACCCCTCTTCCAGTTTGCGGATGGCTTCCGGCTGATCGCCGGCCGGTTTGAAATCAGAATGCAGTTTGAAAAGTTTACTCATTGCTCGGCTACCCTGTGGAGATGCGCGCGCTCAGGCGGCCAGCCGGCTCTACGCCGGACGTGACCCCTAATTATGGAAAGTGTCGGCGATTTGCGCCAGTGCCCATGATACTGGATATAAAACCAGCTTCAAGCGGATTCGTCGCTGCGCCCGGCAGCGCGGCAACGCCGTTGCACCGTGAGGTTACAGCGGGGTGACATTTTTATTGTCAATAACAGATTTATCCCCAGAACTTGCCGAAAATTAACTTATTGATAGCACCGCGGCGAAAAATCACACATAGAAACCCGATCAATTCCCTGGCGTCTTGATTTTAGTTAATTTATTGATAATTAATAGTTTTAATAAAAAGACGAGATTGCGGACAAAGCGAACAGAACCCGCGTCGGCTCTCGCTTTACAGCGTTTTTCTAAATCTAATGCACAAGGTTATCCACAGGAATAGTGGATAACTCTCACCGCCCCGCCCGTGGCGGGAGTTACAGAAAGAAAGCTTTTCGCCCTTTACACTCGCCAAAATGGCTTTTTTAGTTATTTTTTCATAAAAATATCGCTTTGTTTATGCCGATTAATACTAAAAATCCCCATTGCCAAAATCGCATTGCCCCCTTTCACGCCGATCGCGCTTGACGGCGGCGCAACGCCTTGCACCACGCCCACGCCGGAGAGCACCACAAGAGTGCAAAAAACGTCCGGGTTAACTTCCCGGCGTATTTTCAGGCCGCCGCGGCAGAGCGCGTCGGGCCTGACAGGCGGTTAACAAAGCGATAACACTCCCCCTTTTCGGCCAGTGGCAAAACTGGCCTGGGAGTTGCTTTATCTTCCCGCGTGCGAACGAGGCGCGACAGCATAATGCGCTGCCGAATGCGGCGTGCAGCCGCCGCCTGGCTATGCCTCGTAAAAGCGCGAGAACGACACCAAGTCGTCATAAACGTCGTTTTTCACGACATATTGACTGTCTTTCCGTCCACCGCAGACATTGCTCAGGTGAATCGGAGGGACGGCATTTTGTTCCGGACATTGCCACACTCGGGAAATCAACCGCCAATGCGGCCTTTGCAGCACCCCACCAACGAGTGGAACGGGCGCCTATGTCTATGAGGAGAATGCCACATGCTGAGTCTGAGATCGGTCAATCAATTTTACGGGCAAAATCATACCCTGTGGGACATCAACCTGGAGCTGCCGCGCGGCCAGTGTACCGTGCTGCTCGGGCGCAACGGCGTGGGCAAGACCACGCTGGTCAACTGCATCATGGGGCATTTGCCGGTGGTGAGCGGCAGCATGACCTGGCAGCCGGCGGATCAGCCGCCGCAAAACCTGCTGCTGCAACCGATGGAGCGCCGCGCCGCACTCGGCATCAGCCACGTCCCGCAAGGGCGGCAACTCTTCTCGCAGCTGAGCGTGGAAGAGAATCTGCAAGTGGCGCAGATGGCCGTGCGCGGCGCCCCTTACCGCATTCCGCCGCTGATCTACAGCCTGTTTCCCAATTTGCGCCAGATGCGCACCCGCCGCGCCGGCGATCTGTGCGAAGGCGCTCAACGCCAGTTGGCGATTGGTCGTGCGCTGGCGCAGGAGCCGGCGCTGCTGATCCTCGACGAACCGACGACGGGCGTACCGCCCTCGATCGCCGCCGACATCGGCAACGTGATCCGCAGGCTCAACTATGAGTTGGGCATGACCATTTTGCTGGTAGAGCATCAGCTGCCGTTCGTGCGCCGGGTGGCGGATCGTTTTTGTCTGCTCGATAGCGGGCGCACCGTGGCGCACGGCGCGCTGGCGCAGCTGGATGAGGCGCTGATCGGCGCCGGGCTGGCAGAGTGAGTGCTCGGGTTAGCGATTAGGTTGCTGTTGTATCAGTCACGGCCGGTCTGCGCCCAATAGGCATGGGCCGGCCATCTTTTCATACTCGATAGGGGTCACACCGACACCATAATATCGAGGGATGTAAGCATGACAGACAACAACGCGGCATTTATTCAATACGCGGATTTGCGCAACAAAAACTGGAGCCTGCAGGAACGTCTTAATATTGAAGGTATTTACGTCAGTTCGCGCGACGAACTGGTCGGCGCACAAGACTTTATCATCAAAACGTTAAAACGCCCTGCGATTGTCAGATTCGCCGCGCCTTTTGCCCTTTGGACGGCGCCTAAAACCGATATCAATGTCGGATTCGTCTATATCGACGGCAACGGCGTCAACGTCACTACCGAGATCCCCAACGGCACGGAAAGCGACCATAACTATTTCCTGCGCTGCTATACCAGCAACGGCGCGCTGGATAACAACGTTCCTATTCGCCCGGCGCCTATCATGAAAGATTTCACCGTAAAGGGCATCGGCGCCAGGATTAACAACAGCAAAGATGAAACGACGATCGAATACACCTATATCGACGGCGTCCGTTTCGATTCGCCTGAAGGCCCGCAGGGCAACTTTTCCGTCAATAACGTCTATATTTCCGGCTTCTACTACGGCCTGTACTACGGTACCAATGCCTATATCGCCCACCACTACGCCTGTGAAGTCATTCGCTGTTTTGAGTGCCTGCATATGCCTTCAACGAACAGCGGCGCCCAAAACTTCGGCGAAGGCATCAACTTCTTCGGTGGCACCCTCGGCAATTCCCAGGGGCTGGCCGTTCGCAACGCTAACCCCAACGGCGCCTTCCGCCTGTTCGGCACTTCGATCGACTATGCCGGCTCGATTGCCGACGTTGAGGCCGGTAGCATTGAATTGCATGGCTGCCATATGGAATTCAACAACGGTAATAGTCCGCTCACGGAAATTCCCTTCCGTTGCAGCGCCAATCAAAATGCATCGCTGTTGATTCACGGCGGCGAAATCATCGTCGCCGGCGGCCGACTGGCGCAAGCGTCGCTGTTTTACGCCGAGGCCGGCAGTAGCGGGATTATCGTCGACAGCGTGAAGTTCTATGGCGTACGAACCGCCAGCGGCCGCTATTTCAGCGGTACCGGCGACTTTGTCATCGTCAATAGCCGACTGGATGGCGGTGGGGGTGGCGCCGGGATCCAGACGCTGGTCGGCGCCGTGAATAACAAGTTAAAAGACGGTGAGTTCGCCTTTTCCGCTAAGCCGTTTGGCTGGGAAGTGACAGGCGGCACGATCAGCGAGCCCTTTACCTCAGACGCAGTGACTATCAGTATCGAAGCCGGCGCGGGCGTCAACGGCAGCAATGCCCTGAAAGTGACCAAGTTGGGCAACGCCAATACCAACGCCGGAGTGAGAGTGATCGTGCCCGCCGCGCAATATGAGCAGCTGGGCGCCTGTTTTACCCTGAAAACGGTCAACGGCGGTACCGGCAATCTGTTCGCGACGCTGCAATATGCCTGTATCCAGGACCATGCGGACAACGGCGTCTCGCTCGTCGCCAAAGCCGCGCCGGCAGCCTGGGACGCCGTCTTGAAAGCCGATGCTTACGCCGAGTACACCGAATATCGTTTCAACGCTAATCGACGAAAAGTCCCGGTCTGGGCGACCCATGTCATCCTGACGTTCAACCTGTTTGCCCTGGCGAAAAATGGCGTGCTTTATCTCGATAACGCCTGTATTACCGCTATGTAAAAGCCAACGCCGGGTCATAAGACCCGGCGTTGTGATTCATCAGCCAGAACCTCTCACTGCGCCAGCAAGCTGATATCCAGATACTGCCCCAGCGGCGCCCGTTCGGCCTGCGGCAGGTGCGGGATTTCGCCCAGCAGCGGCGCGGGCAGCATACGGCGCAGCGTGGCCAGGTATTCCTGATGCCGCCGCCCCGGCGGCGCCACGTCGTTGGCGATCCAACCGGCCAGCGTCAGCCCGGCCTGTTGCACCGCCTGGGCCGTCAGCACCGCGTGGTTGATGCAGCCCAGCTTGATGCCCACCACCAGGATCACCGGCAGTTGCTCTTGCCGCACCCAGTCGGCGAAGGTGTACTGCGCCGACAGCGGAGTAAACCATCCGCCGGCCCCCTCGACCAGCACCCAGTCGGCGCGCTGCTCCAGCCGGCGCAGGCCGTCGGACAGCCGCGCCGCGTCGATCGGCCGGCCTTCATCGGCGCTGACGATATGCGGCGAGGTCGGTTCGGCAAATACGTAAGGGTTCACTTCGTCGTAATCCAGCGCCACACCGCTGTTGGCCTGCAGCGCCAGCGCGTCGCCGTTGCGCAGCCCCTCGGCGGTCATCTCGCAGCCGGAGGCCACCGGCTTATAGCCGGCGCTGCGGTAGCCCGCCCGGTTGGCGGCCTGCAGCAAGGCGCTGCTGGCGACGGTTTTCCCCACTTCGGTGTCGGTGCCGGTCACGAACCAACGTTTACTCACGATAAATCACTCCATAAGCCAGATGATAGCTGAGCGGGAACTGCCCCTGCCGACACGGGTAAGCCGCCTGCAGCGCGGCGAGGCGGCCGCGTGACATCAGGCCGCCCTCGCGCCCCTGATGCAAATGCGTCGCCCCGATGCCCTTGAGTGAACGCATCAGCGTCATCACGTCCGGGTAGTTCAGGATACGCAACTCCGTCACCAGTTCGTGTCGATAGGCGGCGCAGGCGGTGCGGATCTGCGTCAACGGCAAAAAGGCGTTCACGTGACGTTCGCCGTCCACCTGTTGCCAGGCGTCCCCCAATTCCTGCAGCGAGCCCGCCGCCAGCGTGGAAAACAGGATCACGCCGCCGGGACGGGTCACGCGATACAGCTCTGCCAGCGCGGCAGGCAGATCGCTGCACCACTGCACCACCAGGCTGCTGAAACAGATGTCCATCGCCGCATCGGGCAGCGGCACCTGTTCGATATCGCCCAGCAGATAATGATGTGCCGCCTGCCGTTGGCGGGCGACGTCCAGCATGCCCGGCGCCAAATCGAGCGCGGTCACCCGTTTGCCGCGCTCACGCCACATACGGCTGAAATAGCCGGTGCCGCAGCCGGCGTCCAGCAGCCGTTCGCCCGGGTGGGAACTCCCCATCCCCAGTAAGCGCTCGCCAACGTCACGCTGCAGCTCGGCGGCGGCGTCGTAGCTGCCGGCCGCGCGGCTGAAGGCCGAGGCGACCGCCTGTTTGTTCACGGTGTCATTGGCTGACGTCATTCAGCACCTCCAGCAGGCGATCGATATCCTGCGGCTGATGCTCCGCCGTCAGGGTAATGCGCAGCCGCGCGCCGCCCGGCGGCACAGTCGGTGGGCGGATGGCGCTCACCCACAGGCCGCACTCGCGCAGGCGGGTCGCCAGATCGAGCGCGCGCTGATTATCCCCCATCAGCAGCGGCTGGATGGCGGTGTCGGAATCCGTCAGGGTCAGCGCCAGCGGCGCCGCGCCCTGGCGGAAACGCCGAATGTTGTCCTGCAGCCGGGCGCGCAGATCATCGCCCTCGCGAATGCAGACCAGCGCCGCCTGCAGCGCGCAGGCCTGCGCCGGCGGCATCGCGGTGCTGTAGATCAGATGGCGGGCGAACTGCAGCAGATACTCGGCGGTCGCCTCATCGCACAGCACCGCCGCGCCGCTGACGCCGAACGCCTTGCCGAAGGTCGCCACCAGCAGTTCAGGGCGCACGCCCTGCTGCCAGCAACTGCCGCGGCCTTGTTCGCCGCGCACGCCGATGCCGTGGGCGTCATCCACCATCAGCCAGGCGCCCGCCGCACGGGTTAAGCGATGCAGCTCCGCCAACGGCGCGCCGTCGCCATCCATGCTGAACACCCCTTCGGTCACCGCCAGCCGCTGCCCGTCGCAGGGTTTGACCAGCAGATCCGCCAAGGCCTGCGGTTGATTGTGCTGGAACCGGCGCAGCTCGGCCGGCGACTGCGCCGCCGCCTCCTGCAGCGAGGCATGGCTGAGACGATCGGCCAAAATGCGATCGCCCTTTTGCATCAACGCTGCCAGCACCGCCTGGTTGGCGGCGTAGCCGGAGATGAACAGCAGCGCGCGCGGATAGCCGAGCCACGCCGCCAGTTGCTCTTCCAGCGCCTGATGCGCCGCGCTAAAACCGGTCACGTGGCCCGAACCGCCGCTGCCGACGCCGTAACGCTGCGCGCCCTGCTGCCAGGCGGCGATCACTCGCGTATCCTGGCTCAGCCCCAGGTAGTCGTTGCCCGAGAAGTTCAGATAGAGACGATCGCCGAGCCGGATCTGGCGGCCATTGCCGCCCTCGGTGGTCTGTCGCCGGCGGTAGGCGGCGTTCAGGCGCCGCTCAGCCAGCGCCTGCTCGATGCGTTGCTGCCAGCTCATCACGGCGCCGCGTTGTAAAACTCGGCGGTATCGGCGTTCAGCAGTTGCTTGGCCAGCACCTGCTGTTGCTGGTTGTCGCCGTGTTCGGTTGCGGTCTGCTGCGGGTTGAGCCCCAGCTTGCGGAACAGCTGCAGGTCTTTGTCTTCTTCCGGATTCGGCGTGGTCAGCAGCTTGCAACCGTAGAAGATCGAGTTGGCGCCGGCCATGAAGCACATCGCCTGCGTCTGTTCGTTCATCTGTTCGCGGCCTGCGGAGAGACGGACATAAGAAGATGGCATCATGATGCGCGCCACCGCGATGGTGCGGATGAAATCAAACGGATCGACGTCATCGTTATCCGCCAGCGGCGTGCCTTTCACCTTCACCAACATGTTGATCGGCACGCTCTCCGGTGGTTTTGGCAGGTTGGCCAGCTGCACCAGCAACCCGGCGCGATCGCGCACCGTTTCACCCAGCCCGACGATGCCGCCGGAGCACACTTTGATGCCGGCGTCGCGCACCTTGTCGAGCGTATCCAGGCGCTCCTGGTAGCTGCGGGTGGTGATGATGCTGCCGTAGAACTCCGGCGAGGTGTCGAGGTTATGGTTGTAGTAATCCAGCCCGGCCTCCGCCAGCCGCTCGGCCTGGGTGCCATCCAATGTGCCCAGCGTCATGCAGGTTTCCATGCCCATCGCTTTCACGCCCTGCACCATTTGCTGCAGATAAGGCATATCGCGCTCGTGCGGGTTCTTCCACGCCGCGCCCATGCAAAAACGGGTCGACCCGTTCGCCTTGGCCTTGCGCGCCGATTCCAGCACCTGCTCGACCTGCATCAGCCGCTCCGACTCCAGGCCGGTCTTGTAGCGTGAGCTCTGCGGGCAGTATTTGCAGTCTTCCGGGCAAGCGCCGGTCTTGATCGACAGCAGCGTGCTGACCTGCACCTGACGCGGGTCGAAGTGCTGGCGGTGTACGGTTTGCGCTTCGAACAGCAGTTCCAGCAGCGGTTTATCAAACAGGGCCTGGGCTTGCCCTACTGTCCAGTGAATGCGGTCGGCCATCATGGCGTCTCCAAAACGAAAAAGTGTCGCCAGTTTAAATATTGTGGATATACTGTCAACCAATCTTAATCCAATTTGGTTTACAACAATGTCTGTCACCGCTTCCGACCTGGCGTTTGACCAACGCCATATCTGGCACCCCTACACCTCCATGAGCCGCCCGTTACCCTGTTACCCGATCGAATCGGCCAGCGGCGTCGAACTGCAGCTGGCGGACGGCCGGAGTCTGGTGGACGGCATGTCCTCCTGGTGGGCGGCGATCCACGGTTACAACCATCCGCGCCTGAATCAGGCCGCCAGCCAGCAGTTGGAGAAGATGTCGCACGTGATGTTCGGCGGCATTACCCATCCGGCCGCCATCTCGTTGTGCCGTCGGCTGGTGGAAATGACGCCGGAAGCGCTGCAGTGCGTGTTCCTGGCGGACTCTGGTTCGGTGGCGGTAGAAGTGTCGCTGAAAATGGCGCTGCAGTACTGGCAGGCGCGCGGCGAGCGCCGGCAGCGCATCCTGACGCTGCGCCACGGCTATCACGGCGATACCTTCGGCGCGATGTCGGTCTGCGATCCGGACAACTCGATGCACAGCCTCTATCAGGGGTATTTGGCGCCGCACCTGTTCGCCACCGCGCCGCAGTGCCGCTTCGACGAGGAATGGCGTGAAGAGGATATCGCGCCGTTCGCCGCGCTGCTGGAGCAGCACGCCGGTGAAGTGGCGGCGGTGATTCTGGAACCGGTGGTGCAAGGCGCCGGCGGCATGCGCATCTACCATCCGACCTATCTCAAGCGGGTGCGCGAGCTGTGCGATCGCCATCAGGTGCTGCTGATCGCCGACGAGATCGCCACCGGTTTCGGCCGCACCGGCAAGCTGTTCGCCTGCGAGCACGCGCAGGTGGTGCCGGACATTCTCTGTCTGGGCAAGGCGCTGACCGGCGGCTATATGACCCTTTCCGCCACCTTGACTACCCGCCATGTGGCGGAGACCATCAGCAACGGCGCGGCCGGCTGCTTTATGCACGGGCCGACCTTTATGGGCAATCCGCTGGCCTGCGCCGTGGCGGACGCCAGTCTGGCGCTGCTGGCGGAAAATCGCTGGCAGGCGCAGGTGAGCGCCATCGAAACCCAGTTGAAGCGGGAACTGTTGCCGTTGGCGGCGCTGCCGAAGGTGGCCGACGTGCGGGTGCTGGGCGCGATTGGGGTGGTGGAGATGCGCGAACCGGTGGATGTCGCCGAGCTGCAGCGCGGGTTCGTCGAGCGCGGGGTATGGATCCGGCCGTTCGGCAAGCTGATTTACCTGATGCCGCCTTACATCATCGAAGCGGAACAGCTCAGCCGCCTGACCGCCGCCGTGGCCGACGCCGCGCGTTAATGCCTTACCAATGCTGGTCCAGATAGCGGGCCAGCAATCCCAAACACAGCAGCCACAGTAAAATGATCATCGCCGCCGCCATGCGGCCGGTGGGATTATCGACGCGCTTTTGCGCCTTCTCGCGCAGCTCGGCCATCAGCGGTTTGGGGATCAGGCGCACCGCCAGCATGATGCCCAACGGCACGATGATCACATCGTCCAGATAGCCCAGCACCGGAATAAAATCCGGGATCAGATCGATTGGTGAGATCGCATAGCCGGCGACCAGCAGCGCGATCAGCTTGGCGTACCACGGGGTGCGCTTATCACGGGCGGCCAGCCACAGCGCGTAGATATCGCGCTTGATGCCTTTGGCCCAACGGCGCAGCCAGCCGAACCACGGCGTGCGTTTTTTCAGTGAAATCATGATTACTTCATATAAGAACGTAAAACGGTCATCAATTGCTCGATGTCCTGCTCGCGCTGCTGCGGCGTAGCGTCCGCGGCAGCCAGATGTTCGCGCACATGCCCTTCCAGCACCTGCGCCATCAGACCGTTGACCGCGCCGCGCACCGCCGCGATCTGCTGCAGAACAGCCGAACATTCGCCGCCGCTCTCCAGCGCGCGCTCCAGCGCTTCGGCCTGCCCTTTAATGCGGCGCACCCGCGCCAACAGCTTCTTTTGATCTCTGTGGGTATGGCTCATCATTTCCGCCTGATTGTTATTTACTATACTGGGGTATAGTATATTTCAGCACACTATCTTTTGCTGAGGAACTTCACCATGACGTCTCACGCGCCCGTTTTGCACCGCGAGCACAGCCACGTTTTTGACGATGGTAACCCATTGGCCGAAAGAAACACCAGATGGGCGGTGATACTCACCGCCAGTATGATGGCTATCGAGATCGCCGGCGGCTGGCTGTTTAACTCGATGGCATTGCTGGCCGACGGCTGGCACATGAGTTCGCACGCGCTGGCCCTGGGCCTGTCGGTGCTGGCTTACGGCGCCGCACGCCGGCTGGCCAAGGATCGCCGCTTTAGCCTCGGCACCTGGAAGATCGAGGTGCTGGCCGGTTACACCAGCGCGGTGTTGTTGGTGCTGGTGGCGGCGCTGATGCTGTTTCAGTCTGGGCAGCGGCTGCTGAATCCCAGCCCGATTCATTACAACGAAGCCATCGCCATCGGCGCGATCGGGCTGGCCGTCAACCTACTCTGCGCCTGGCTGTTGCGCGGCGGCGGCCACCATCATCATCACGGGGATGACCACGACGACACTCATCATGACCTCAACCTGCGTTCTGCCTATGTTCACGTGCTCGCCGACGCCGCCACCTCGGTGCTGGCGCTCGTCGCGCTGTTCGGCGGCAAGCTTTGGGGCGCCGCCTGGCTCGATCCGCTGATGGGCATCGTCGGCGCGGCGATGGTGGCCGCCTGGGCCTATAGCCTGATGCGCGATAGCGGAAAGATTTTGCTGGATGCCGAAATGGACGCCCCGGTGGCGCAAGAGATCCGCCAGGCCCTGGCCGCTTCCGGCCACGCGCTCACGCTGACCGATTTGCATGTAGGCCGCATCGGCAAAGGAAAATATCATTGCGTCCTCGCCCTGAGCAGCGCCGATCGCACCCTCACCGCCGATCGGGTGCGCCAACTGTTGGCCGCGCATCCCGAACTGGTGCATGTCACCGTCGAGATCAACCGTCCGCCGCTGGCGCAAGGGGTTGTATTGTTCCACCGAAAAGATCTAGCTTAAGGGTCCGCGTTTATCGACAACTGGGAGTCATTATGGCTTTTCGTTTGTACAGCAACGATCTGCAGGACGGCGGCACAATGCCGCAGACGCAGGTCTTCAACGGCATGGGCTACCGCGGCGATAACCTGTCGCCGCACCTGGCCTGGGACGGCGTGCCCGCCGGCACCAAAAGCTTCGTCGTCACCCTGTACGATCCCGATGCCCCGACCGGCTCCGGCTGGTGGCACTGGGTGGTGGCCAATATTCCGGCCGACGTGCGCGAGCTGCCGCAGGGCGCAGGCTCCGGCAAAGCGCCGCTGCCGAGCGCCGCGCTGCAAACCCGTACCGACTTCGGCTCGGCCGGTTACGGCGGCGCCGCGCCGCCGAATGGCGAACGCCACCGCTATCAGTTCACCGTGCATGCGCTGGACGTGGAAAGCATTGAGGTGGATGAAGGTTCCAGCGGCGCGTTGGTGGGCTTTAACGTGCATTTCCACAGCCTCGGCAGCGCCACGCTGACGGTGATGTTCAACTGATTGATCTCCGCCCATAAAAAAGCGCGGCTCAACCGAACCGCGCTTTTCTGCTCTGCCCGCCGAATTACTTCGCCAGCACGCTTACCCACATCGGGCCTTTGCCCACCGGATAACGCGCCAACATAGTCAGCTGACCGCTGGCCTGATCAATTTCATGCACCGCGATGTGATCGGACTTCTGGCCGGACGAAATCACGAAGCGGCCGCTGTGATCGATATTGAAACCGCGCGGTTGCGCTTCGGTCGGATAATAGCCGACCACGCTCAACGTGCCGCCGTCTTCGGAGACGCTGAAGAGGGTCAGAATGCTGGCGGTGCGATCGCTGGTGTACAGGAAGCGGCCGTTCGGCGTGATATGAATGTCCGCCGCCCAGCGGGTGCCGTCGAAATCGTCCGGCATGATATCCAGCGTTTGCGTCACGGTGTATTTGCCGCCGTTTTCCGAAATGGCCAGCACGTCCACCGTGCCGTTCAGCTCATTGACGCAGTAAGCGAACTTGTCGTTGTGGTGGAACGCCATATGGCGCGGACCTGCGCCGGCGGCGATATCCACCGCGTCCTGCGCGTGCGGCGTCAGCTGGCCCGCCAGGCTCAGGTTGAACAGGCGGATGCGGTCTTCTTTCAGGCAAGGCACCAGCACCAGCTGGTTGGTCGGATCGATGTTCGCCGAGTGCGGCGCGGTCAGGCCGTCGATCTGCTGAATAGGCGCCGTGACCACGCCGTCGTGGCCGATCGGGCTGATGCTGGCGCAGTTGCCGCTGTAGGAGGCGGAGAACAGGTAACGCCCCTGCAAATCGGTGGAGATATGGGTCGGGCTGCCCGGCAGCGGCGCCATGCCGGCCTGCTGCAGCGTGCCGTCCGCCTCGATGCGGTAGCTGACGATGCCGAACGCCGGACGTACGCCGACGTACAGGTGGGTCTTGTCCGGATGAAGGGTCATCGGCTGCACCTGGCCCGGCACATCAACGGTTTGCAGCAGCGCCAGCGCGCCGGCATCGTCCAACTGCCAAACGTGGATCTGCTGGCTCTCCGGGCTGGCGACATAAACGATTTGCTTCATGTGTTCTCCTTGCAAAGGGTAAAAGAGGAACCGGTTTCAGGCCGTTCGATTGTCCCTAGCTTACCGCACATCCGTCGCATGGCAACCCTGCTTAGCACCGGAAGCTCACGCGGTTTTCTCCATTGGCTATCCGGTGTACCATCGGATTAATTTTATGGCTAACGATAACGAGAACCCTATGAGCTACCGCGTCATCGCCCTCGATCTTGACGGCACCCTGCTGGACAATCAAAAACGCATCTTACCGCAGTCGCTGGAAGCGCTGGCGCAGGCGCGCGCCGCCGGCGTCCAGGTGGTGGTGGTCACCGGCCGCCATCACGTCGCCATCCATCCGTTCTACCAGGCGCTGCAGATTGACACGCCGGCCATCTGTTGCAACGGCACCTACCTGTATGATTTTCAGCAGAAAAAGGTGCTGGCCGCCGATCCCTTGGCGAAGGAGCAGGCCAAACAGGTGCTGCAGATGCTCAAACAGACCGACATTCACGGGCTGATGTACGTTGACGACGCCATGCTGTATCAGGAACCGAGCGGCCACGTGACTCGCTCGCTGGCCTGGGCCGAAACCCTGCCTGCGGCGCAGCGCCCGACGCTGCTGCAGGTCGGCAGCCTGGCGCAGGCGGCCGACGACGCGCAGGCGATCTGGAAATTCGCCACCTCGCACGCCGATATTCCGGCGCTGCGCGAGTTTGCCGACACGGTGGAAAAAGAGCTGGGGTTGGCGTGCGAATGGTCCTGGCACGATCAGGTGGATATCGCCAAAGGCGGCAACAGCAAAGGCAAACGCCTGCGCCAATGGGTGGAGTCGCAGGGGCTGAGCATGGATCAGGTGGTGGCGTTCGGTGACAACTACAACGACATCAGCATGCTGGAGGCGGTCGGTTTGGGCGTGGCGATGGGCAACGCCGATGACGCGATCAAGGAACGCGCCGATCTGGTGATCGCCGATAACCTGCAGCCGGGCATCGCCGAGGTGATCCGCACCCGCGTGCTGTAGTCTTTTCGCCCTCCCGCCGGGAGGGCCCGCCTTAACGGCTCTCGCGGCTGATCGACACGCTTTTCACCTGCGCGTACAGCCACTGCCCGGGGCGGATCGCCAGTTCGTCTCGCGCCCAGGGCGTGATGCGCGCCCACAGCACGTGTTCCCCGACCGCCAGCTTCACTTCCACCTGCCCGTCCACGTCCAGACACTCGCTGACCTTGGCCGGCAAGACGTTGCGAATGCTGCTGTTGACCGGCGGCTGCAGCACCAGCGAGACGTCGGCGGCATTGATGCGAATGCGCAGCTGAGTGCCCAACTCGGCGTCGATGCCGCTGACCCACAGCCGCTGATCGCCGAGCGCCAGCGCGGTCATGGCATAACGTTGATGATGCTCAATCACGCTGACGCGCAGCACGCTGCTCTGATCTTCACGTTGCAGCCACGGCCGCAGCGCGCTGCTGGCCCAGACGGCTTCCAGCCCGCCGAACGCGCGCACCTCGCCGCGATCCAGCACCAATACCTGCTCGGCCAGGCGCAGGATCTCGTCCAGGCTGTGGCTGACATAGAGGATGGGGATGTTCACGTCCTGCGCCAACCGCTCCAGATACGGCAGCAGCTCGCGTTTGCGCGGCAGATCGAGCGAGGCCAGCGGTTCGTCCATCAGCAGCAGTTCCGGCGCCGTCAGCAGCGCGCGGCCGATCGCCACCCGCTGTTTTTCACCGCCGGAGAGCGTCAGGGGCAGTCGATTAAGCAGCGGCCCGATGCCCAGCAGCTCGACGATGGTGTTGAACTGCGCGCGCATGCCAGCCGCCATGCCGTACTGCAGGTTGCCGCGCACCCGATAGTGCGGGAACAGGCGCGCATCCTGAAACACATAGCCGATACGGCGCTTTTCCGGCGGCAGGCAGAGGCCCGCGGCGGTATCCACCAGCGTGCGGCCATTGAGCGCGATGCGCCCCTGCTGCAAACGGGTCAGGCCGCCGATGGCGTTGATCAATGAAGTTTTACCCGCGCCGGACAGGCCGAAAATCGCGGTGATGCCCTGCGCTGGCAAATCGGCGCGGACGTTGAGATTGAGGTCGCCCAGTTGCTGCGAGAAATCCAGCTCCAGCATTTACACCCCCATCCGTTTGCGGCCCCAGCGGGCCAGCCATTCGGACACCATCAGCGAAGCCAGCGACAGCACGATGGCGATCACGCACAGACGCGCGGCGGCGGCCTCCGCCCCCGGCGTTTCAATCAGCGTATACATCGCCAGCGGAATGGTGCGGGTTTCCCCGGGAATGTTGGAGACGAAGGTGATGGTGGCGCCAAACTCCCCCAGCGAACGGGCGAAGGCCAGCACCACGCCGACAATGACGCCGGGCAGCGACAGCGGCAGCGTGATGGTGAAAAATACCCGCCACGGATTGGCGCCCAGCGTGCGCGCCGCCTGTTCCAGCCGGGTATCCACCGCCTCCAGCGCCAGCCGAATGGCGCGCACCATCAGCGGAAACGCCACCACCGCCGACGCCAGCGCGGCGCCGCGCCAGCTAAAGCTGAAGCTGAAGCCGAACCAATCGTACAGCCGCTCGCCGATGACGCCGCGCCGCCCCATGGCGATCAGCAGCAAATAACCGACCACCACCGGCGGCAGCACCAGCGGCAGGTGAATGACGCCATCGAGCAGCGCCTTGCCGGGAAAACGGCAGCGCACCAGCACCCAGGCCATCAGAATGCCGAACGGCAGGCTGCAGACTACCGCCAAACCGGAAACTTTCAGGCTCAGCTCAACCGCCTGCCACTCGTACTCGCTCAGAATCATTTACGCGGGGTGAATCCATAATGTTCGAAAATAGCGGCCGCTTCCGGGCTCTTCAAATAGGTATAGAAAGCGCTGACCGTCGGATTTTGACGATCTTTCACAATCGCCATCGGATATTCAACCGGTTTGTGGCTGTCTTCCGGGAACACGCCCACCACTTTCACCTTGTCGCTGGCGACCGCGTCGGAACCGTAAACGATGCCGAGCGGCGCTTCACCGCGCTCCACCAACGCCATCGCGCTGCGCACATTGTTGGCGCGCGCCAGTTTAGGCTCCAGCGCGCGCCAGGCGCCCAGATGCGCCAGCGCCTCTTTGGCGTAGATGCCGGCCGGCACGTGATCCGGATCGCCCACCGCCAGGCGGCCGCCGTTCAGCAGTTTGGCCCAATCGGTCTGCTTGTCGATGGCGATCTTGTCTTGTTTATCGTTCTTGGCGGCGATCAGCACCAGTTCGTTGCCCAGCAGCGTATAGCGGGTGTCTTTCACCATCTGCTGCTTGTCGATGGCGTAATCCATCCACTGTTGATCGGCGGAGATAAACAGATCGGCCGGGGCGCCCTGCTCAATTTGGCGCGCCAGCGTCGAGGACGACGCGAAGGAGGAAACCACCTGCACGTCCTTGCCTTTTTGATACTGGGTGGCGATGTCCTGCAGCGCGTTGGTCAGCGACGCGGCGGCGAACACGGTGATCTTTTCCGCCGCCGAGGCCTGAGTCACCAGGCCCGATGCCAACACGATCCCGCCAACCCATTGGGTCCATTGCTGTTTCATTGTTTTTCTCCGCAAGTTAACGTGCATTATCACTCTTCGTTATATAAAAAATAATATAACGTTGCGCGAAAGCTTGTCATGCGGTTTATCGGCAAAGCGTGAGATAACTTGAGGAATGCCCGCCGGGCGATGCCGACGGGTATCGGGATGGGGAACGGTCAGTGCTGGGTGCGGTTTTCTTTCGAGCGGCCCACTTTGGAGAAGACGTTGAACACTTCGCCAAAACCGTAGATCAAGCCGAGAATGAGCGCCATGACCACCGGCACCATCACCACGGCGAATAACAGACTTTTCAATAATTCCAACATGATAGCCTCGCTTAACTGCCCATTGAGCGGCAAATGCCTTTCACCGCATATCGGGTTATTCTAACCCAAAAAATCGCTAAAACCGGAGTTATTTTAGCCAGCGAGGCGAAATTATGATCGGCCAAACGTGCCCTTTGGCGCTTTGCCGCCAAATCGGCGACAATACGATTTTTGCCGCCGACAGGATGCGCTATGCAGGCCGAAATTCTTCTGACTCTCAAACTCCAGCAAAAGCTGTTCGCCGATCCGCGCCGCATCGCGCTGCTGAAACAGGTACAGCACACCGGCTCCATCAGCCAGGGCGCCAAACTGGCGGGCATCAGCTACAAAAGCGCCTGGGACGCCATCAATGAGATGAACCAACTGGCGGAACAAACGGTGGTGGAACGCGCCACCGGCGGCAAAGGCGGCGGGGGCGCGCATTTGACGCACTACGGCCAACGGCTGATCCAGCTGTACGATCTGCTGGGCCAGGTGCAGCAAAAAGCCTTCGACGTGCTGCAGCAGGACGATCTGCCGCTCGATAGCCTGCTGGCGGCCATCTCGCGCTTCTCGCTGCAAACCAGCGCACGCAATCAGTTTTTCGGCACCGTGATCGAACGCGACCACCAGCAGGTACAGCAGCATCTGGCGATCCTGCTGAACGACGGCAGCACTCGCCTGACGGCGGCCATTACCCAGCAAAGCGCCGATCGGCTGCAGCTGACGCCCGGCAAAGAGGTGCTGGCGCTGATCAAGGCGCCCTGGGTGCGTCTGAGCGTCGATGCGGCCGATAACGCCGACGCGGATAATGCGCTGGCGGGCGTGGTGGCCGGCATTCAGCCGGGCGCCGAACACAGCGAGGTGCTGGTGACGCTGGCGGGCGGCGAAACCCTGTGCGCCACCCTGACGACGGCGGAGCTGCAGCGCCTGCAGCTGAGCGTCGGCGACGCCGTACACGCCCTGTTCAACGCCGATCGGGTGATTGTCGCCACGTTGTGTTAAGCGCAACGTGATGTTGCGTTTTTGTTGATTGACATCACCCTGCAATGCGCCTATTTCTAAGGCAAATAATTGCAAAAAAAGGAACAGGTGATGTCGTCGTTGCACATTTCGCAAGGTTCATTCCGCTTGAGCGATACCCGCACCCTGACGCTGGACGCGCTGGCGATCCAAGCCGGTGAAAGCTGGGCCTTCGTCGGCGCCAACGGCAGCGGAAAATCCGCCCTGGCGCGCGCGCTGGCCGACGAACTGGTTCTGCTGCGCGGCGAACGCCGCAACGACTTTCAGCATACGGTGCGCATCTCCTTCGAACAGTTGCAAAAGATGGTCAGCGACGAGTGGCAACGCAACAATACCGATCTGCTCAGCGCGGACGAAGACGACACCGGCCGTACCGCGGCGGAGATCATTCAGGAAGAGGTGAAAGACGCCGCGCGCTGTGAGCGACTGGCCGCGCAATTCGGCATTACCGCCCTGCTGACGCGCCGCTTCAAATACCTGTCTACCGGCGAAACGCGTAAAACCCTGCTGTGCCGCGCGCTGATGCCACAACCCGACCTGCTGATCCTCGATGAACCTTTCGACGGGCTGGACGTGCACTCGCGCGCGCAGCTCGCCGCGCTGCTGAGCGAGCTTTCCGCCCAGGGACAGACCGTGGTGCTGGTGCTCAACCGTTTCGACGAAATACCGGATTTTGTCCGGCAGGTGGGCGTGCTGGCGGACTGCACCCTGACCAACCGCGGGCCGCGCAGCCAGGTGATGGCGGACGCGCTGGTGGCGCAGCTGGCGCACAGCGAAAATCTCAGCGGGCTGGCGCTGCCGGAAACGGAGGATCCGACGCAAAAAGAGGCCCTGCCGGCGGATCGTCCGCTGATCGTCCTGCGTGACGGCGTGGTCAGTTATAACGATCGGCCGATCCTCAATCATCTCGACTGGCAGGTTAACCCTGGTGAACACTGGCAGATCGTCGGCCCAAACGGCGCCGGCAAATCCACCCTGCTCAGTTTGATCACCGGCGATCACCCGCAGGGCTACAGCAACGATCTGACGCTGTTCGGCCGCCGCCGCGGCAGCGGGGAAACCATCTGGGAAATCAAACGCCATATCGGCTACGTCAGCAGCAGCCTGCATCTGGATTATCGCGTCAACACCAGCGTGCGCAACGTGGTGCTGTCGGGGTTCTTCGATTCGATCGGCATTTATCAGGCGGTCTCGGATCGCCAGCGGCAGCTGACCGAGCAGTGGCTGGCGCTGCTCGGGCTCGACGGCGCGCGCGGTGACGCCCCGTTCCACAGCCTTTCCTGGGGCCAACAGCGGTTGGCGCTGATCGCCCGCGCGCTGGTGAAGCACCCGGCGCTGCTGATCCTCGACGAGCCGCTGCAAGGGTTGGATCCGCTCAATCGCCAGCTGGTGCGCCGCTTCATCGACGTGCTGATCGGCCAGGGCGCCACGCAGCTGCTGTTCGTTTCGCACCATGCCGAAGATGCGCCGCAGTGCATCACCCACCGCCTCAGCTTCGTGCCCGACAGCGAGGGCGGCTACGGCTATCAACACCAGCGGCTGGAGGCGACCTCCGTCTGAAACGCGGCGTAAACATATCCGGCAACACTTCACCGCAGCACATCACATTTGGCCTTTTATCATAGAAAGAAAGAAGGCCATTTTCTGGAGACGCCATGTCCGCTGCGTTGATTATCATCGACCTGATCGAGGATCTTATCGGGCCCAAAGGCCGCGCCAACCACTGCCGTGAACAGGTTGCGGCGACCCACCTGCTCGCCAACGTCAATGCCGCCGCGGCCTACGCGCGGGTGCGAAAAATCCCGGTAATTTGGGTGCGGGTGGGATTCGCCGACGATTATCATGACATCCCGCCTCACTCGCCGCTGTTCAACCATCTCAAGCAGATCGGCGCGCTGCGGCTAAACGGCCCGGGATGCCGCTGGGTGCCCGAACTGCACCAGGAAGAGACCGATCTGCAGTTTGAAAAAACGGCGGTTAGCGCCTTCTCCGGTAACAATTTGTTAGCCTGGCTGCGGCAACATCGGTGCCACCATTTGCTGCTGGCGGGCATCAGCACGCCGCTCGCCATCGAAAGCACCGCGCGTCAGGCGCACGACGCCGGCTTTCAGGTGACCGTATTACACGATCTGTGCGCAGCCCCTACGCAGGAGATCCACCAGCAGAGTCTGGATACCCTGCAAAATCTGGCCGAAATCACCCGTTCGCAGGCCTGGATGAGAGGCTAACCCGCTTCGCCGCCGGTTGTGTCAGCCGGCATAATGCACGAATGCATCACTGCCCCGACCTTTAGCGTCATTCTGGTGTGCTACTATCCGCTTTAGCGCTCAATTTCGCCATCATCGCACGCCGCAAAGGCGCTGAGCGCCGTGTACATATTTAAGGGATATATTATGTGGGGCGTACTGGCTGCTTCGTTATTTTTCTTGCCGTTTAACCGGCTGATAGCCTGGGTGATCCTGGCCGCCTCGGCGGGCATGGGGCTTTATCATGGAGTGCTGACGCCACTCAGCCTGGGTTGCCTGTTGGCCATTGTGGCGCTGGCGGGGCTGCGTCATCATTTTCGCGCGCAGCGTAATCTGGCGATCGCGCTCGAAGGGTTGGTGATCGCCGGCTGCGTGGCGCTGTTCTTGCATCTGGTGCCGGGCATCCACAACCAGCTGATGATCGACGGCGAAAAAGCCGGCCCGCTCAGCGCGCCGTTCACCATGTATTACAACTTCGACAAGGCGATGGTGCCGTTCCTGCTGTTCGCCTGCTTGCCCACATTGTTTTCCGCCGAACGCGGCGGCAACGGCGGCAAGGCGGGCTGGATTGCGCTGCTGCTGGCCGTGCCGGCGCTGTTGCTGCTGGCGGTAGCGCTGGGCGGCTTAAAAATCGAGCTGCATGCGCCTGCCTGGATCCTGCCCTTCGTCATGGCGAACCTGTTCTTCGTCTGCATGGCCGAAGAAGCGCTGTTTCGCGGCTACCTGCAGCAGCGCCTCAGCCAGTGGCTGGGGGCCTGGCCGGCGCTGATTGTCGCCTCCCTGGTGTTCGGCGCCGCGCATCTGGCGGGCGGTACGCTGATGGTGATCTTCGCGACCCTCGCCGGGGTGATCTACGGCCTGGCGTGGATGTGGAGCGGCCGTCTGTGGGTGCCGATTCTGTTCCATTTCGGACTGAACCTGACCCATCTGCTGTTCTTCACCTACCCGCTGTATCAGCATCCCTAACGTCTGACGCCGGCAGAGAGCGCTTCTCTGCCGGTGGCTGGATGAAAACGCTATCACAAGCGCCTCACCGCCCCGCCATCAACCGCTTTGCACGCTGCTTTACGCCGCCTGTCCGGCGCTTTTCACCGAAGTGTAAACGATTCCATTTTTCGCGCTGGATCACCTTTTTATCGCTGTAGCCATGCTATCTTTTTGCGCATTGACCACTCCCTGTTCAGCAATGGGCGTATCAAGACGGTAATTGGAAGCGATTACACCCTCGTCGACGCCAAGAAGGAACCGTATGACGGAATTTAACCCTATCGACCATCCGCACCGCCGCTTTAACCCGCTGAGCGGCCAGTGGGTGCTGGTCTCACCGCATCGCGCCAAGCGCCCCTGGCAGGGCCAACAGGAGAGCGTCCCCACGGCAACGCTGCCGACGCACGATCCCGACTGTTTCCTGTGTCCGGGCAACGCGCGCGTCACCGGCGATCGCAATCCGGAATATCGCGGCACCTATGTCTTTACCAACGATTTCGCCGCGCTGATGAGCGATACGCCGCCGGCGCCCGACAGCCACGATCCGTTGATGCGCAGCCAGAGCGCGCGCGGCGTCAGCCGGGTTATCTGTTTCTCTCCCGATCACAGCAAGACCCTGCCCGAACTGACGCTGCCGGCGCTGGAGCAGGTGGTCGCCGCCTGGCAGGCGCAAACCGAGGAGCTGGGCAAGCACTACCCCTGGGTGCAACTGTTCGAAAACAAAGGCGCGGCGATGGGCTGCTCCAACCCGCACCCGCACGGGCAGGTCTGGGCCAACAGTTTTCTGCCGAACGAGGCCGAACGCGAAGATCGCCTGCAACACGACTATTTCCGGGAACATGCCTCCCCGCTGCTGCTGGACTATGCGCAGCGCGAGCTGGCCGCAGGCGAACGCATCGTGGTGAACACCGAACACTGGCTGGCGGTGGTGCCCTACTGGGCCGCCTGGCCGTTTGAAACGCTGCTGCTGCCGAAAACGGCGGTGCAGCGCATCACCGATCTCAGCGCGGCGCAGAGCCGCGATCTGGCGCTGGCGCTGAAGAAGCTGACCAGCCGCTACGACAACCTGTTCCAGTGCTCGTTCCCCTATTCGATGGGATGGCACGGCGCGCCGTTCAATGGCGCCGACAACCGGCACTGGCAGCTGCACGCCCATTTCTATCCGCCGCTGCTGCGTTCAGCCAGCGTGCGCAAATTTATGGTCGGTTACGAGATGCTGGCGGAAACCCAGCGTGACCTGACCGCCGAACAGGCCGCAGAGCGTCTGCGCGCCGTCAGCGATATTCATTACCGTGAAGCCGGAGCCCAAGCATGAGCCTGAAACCGCTTACCCATTCCCTGTTTACCGAACACTTCGGCTATGCGCCGGCGTTGACCATCCAGGCGCCGGGGCGGGTGAACCTGATCGGCGAGCATACCGATTACAATGACGGCTTCGTGCTGCCCTGCGCCATTGATTACCAAACCGTTATCGCCTGCGCCAAGCGCGACGACCGTCAGATCCGCGTGCTGGCCGCCGATTATCAGAATCAGCAGGATCAATTCTCGCTCGACGATCCGATCGTCAGCCATCCCGACCAGCGCTGGTCCGACTATGTCCGCGGCGTGGTGAAGCACCTTCAGCGCCGTAACGCCGATTTCGGCGGCGCGGATCTGGTGATCGCCGGCAATGTGCCGCAGGGCGCGGGGCTCAGCTCCTCCGCCGCGCTGGAAGTGGCGGTGGGCCAGGCGCTGCAGGCGCTCTATCAGCTGCCGCTGGACGGCGTGGCGCTGGCGCTGAACGGCCAGGAGGCGGAGAACCAATTCGTCGGTTGCAACTGCGGCATCATGGACCAGCTGATCTCCGCGCTCGGCCGGCGCGACAGCGCTCTGCTGATCGACTGCCGCTCGCTGGAGACCCGCGCGGTGCCGATGCCGGACAGCGTGGCGGTGGTGATCATCAACTCCAATGTGCAACGCGGGCTGGTGGACAGCGAATACAACACCCGCCGCAAACAGTGCGAAGAAGCGGCGCGTTTCTTCGGCGTCAAGGCGCTGCGCGACGTCAGCCCCGAACAGTTTGCAGCGCGTCAACATGAGTTGGATCCGTTGGTGGCCAAACGCGCGCGCCATGTCATCAGCGAGAATGCCCGCACGCTGGCGGCGGCCGATGCGCTGGCGGCCGGCGATCTGCAACGCATGGGCCGGCTGATGGCGGAGTCCCACGCCTCGATGCGTGACGACTTCGAAATCACCGTGCCGCCAATCGATCGGTTGGTCGAGATTGTCAAAGCGATCCTCGGCCCGCGCGGCGGCGTGCGCATGACCGGAGGCGGCTTTGGCGGCTGCATCGTCGCGCTGATGCCGCAGGACCTCGTGGAAACGGTGCGCGCCGCCGTGGCACACGAGTATCCGCTGCAAACCGGCGGATTGCGGGAAACGTTTTACGTCTGCCAGGCTTCGCAGGGGGCCGGCACATGCTGACGGTGAGCACGGAAGCGGCGCCCGATGGGCAGCCTTACCAGCTGACGCGGCTGCAAAACGTCGGCGGCATGACCGTCACCCTGATGGACTGGGGCGCCACCTGGTTGTCCGCGGTATTGCCGCTCACATCCGGCGAAAAACGCGAGCTGCTGCTCGGCTGCCGCAGCGCCGCGGACTATCAACGTCAGGGCGCCTATCTGGGCGCCACCGTTGGCCGTTACGCCAACCGCATCGCCAATGCCAGCCTGCCCATCGACGGTAAATCCCATGCGCTGCTCGCCAATCAGGGCGCGCACCAGTTGCACGGCGGCCCCGACGGTTTTCATGCCCGCCGCTGGCGCCGGGTACAGCAGGATGCGCACCAGGTCTGCTATGCGCTGCATTCAGCGGATGGCGATCAGGGCTTCCCCGGCAATCTCAACGTGCAGGTTTGCTACCGCCTGACCCCCGATAATCGTCTGGAAATCAGCTATCTGGCGCAGGTCGATCGCCCCTGCCCGGTCAACCTGACCAACCACGCCTATTTCAATCTGGACGGCCCCGGCACCGACGCCCGCGCCCAACGGCTGCAGCTGTTCGCCGATCGCTATCTGCCCGTCGACGCCGAGGGCATTCCCTGCGCCGAGCTGACGCCGGTGGACGGCAGCGGCATGGATTTTCGTCAACCGAAAACGCTGCTGCAGGATTTCCTGCGCGATCGCGACCAACAGCGGGTCAACGGCTACGATCACGCCTTTCTGTTGCACCGCATCTGCGGCGCGCTGGAAAACCCGGCGGCCCATTTATGGTCCGCCGACGGGCAGGTGCAAATGAGCGTGTTCACCGACGCGCCTGCGCTGCAACTCTACAGCGGCAATTTTCTGGCCGGCACGCCGGCGCGCGACGGCGGCAGCTATGCCAACCATGCCGGCGTGGCGCTGGAAAGCGAGTTTTTGCCGGACAGCCCGCACCATCCCGAGTGGCCGCAGCCGGATTGCTGGCTGCAGCCGGGGAGCCGCTACCACAGCGCCACGCATTATCAGTTTTATCCTATCTAACCCGCCATGCCCCTCGCCGTGCGGCCGGGGGCGATTTGTTATAAATGCTTACCTTTTAGCCCTATCCCCCCGCCGGCGCCCACCTTCCCTTATTCCAAAGCGCGCACTACACTCAGGCTACCGTGATAAGCACAACGCCTTGTGCAACGTCACAATTTTCGGCCGATGGCGGCCAATCAATAGCTGAAGGAACACCTATGCGTCTGATTACTGCACTTCCATTGCTGGCGGGCTTAATGCTGAGCACCAATCTGATGGCGGCCGACGCGACGACGGCGACGAAAACGCCTTCGCCGGCGCAGGCGGCCCAACAGAAACGCATGACCGATTGCAACCAGCAGGCATCCACCAAGTCGCTGAAAGGCGCGGACCGCTCCACCTTTATGAGCACCTGTCTGAAATCCGAAGGCGCCGCTGCAACGGGCAAAACCCTGACGCCGCAGCAGCAGAAGATGAAAAGCTGCAACGCCGACGCCAAGACCAAGGATCTGAAGGGCGACGCGCGTAAAACCTTCATGAGCAACTGCCTGAAAAAATCGGCCTGATTTTCCCTCTGCCACGGCGCGTCCGAAGCGATTCCGACGCGCCGTTTCTCCCCCTTCCGCCTCAGGCTGAACGATTCAGCTTTTTCCTTTCTCCAGCCCTTACTTTGCGGCAAGAAATTGGCTATGGTTAGACACTATCGATTGCCGAGCCCCGGCCCGCGGCAATATAATGATTTTCGTTATCATTGAAATGTCAGATTATTAAGGAGTTAAGCTATGGCTGTAACTAAGCTGGTTCTGGTGCGTCACGGCGAAAGCCAGTGGAACCAAGAAAACCGCTTCACCGGTTGGTATGATGTTGATCTGTCCGACAAGGGCCGCACCGAAGCGAAAGCAGCAGGCAAGCTGTTGAAAGAAGAAGGTTTCACTTTCGACTTCGCTTACACCTCCGTACTGAAGCGCGCGATCCACACCCTGTGGAACATCCTCGACGAGCTGGATCAGGCCTGGTTGCCAACCGAAAAATCCTGGAAGCTGAACGAACGTCACTACGGCGCGCTGCAGGGTCTGAACAAAGCGGAAACCGCTGAAAAATACGGCGACGAGCAGGTGAAACAATGGCGTCGCGGCTTCGCGGTGACCCCGCCGGAGCTGACCAAAGAAGACGAACGTTACCCTGGCCACGATCCGCGCTACGCTTCGCTGAGCGAGCAAGAGCTGCCGCTGACCGAAAGCCTGGCGCTGACCATCGATCGCGTTATCCCTTACTGGGACGAAGAAATCCTGCCACGCATCAAGAGCGGCGAACGCGTGATCGTTGCGGCGCACGGCAACTCGCTGCGCGCGCTGGTGAAATACCTGGATAACCTGAGCGAAGACGAAATCCTCGAGCTGAACATCCCAACCGGCGTGCCGTTGGTGTATGAGTTCGACGAGAACTTCAAGCCAACCAAACGTTACTACCTGGGTAACGCCGATGAGATCGCTGCAAAAGCGGCGGCCGTGGCGAACCAGGGTAAAGCGAAGTAATTTCGCCGGTTCACGAAAAAGCCCCCGGTTTTCACCGGGGGCTTTTTTATTTCTGCTGCGCCATCGCCTCATTCACCGCATCCAGCCGTTCCTGCATCGCCGGATGAGTGCTGAGCCAGGCAGGCAGCGCCCAGTCATCGGTCTTTTCTCGTTCAGGCGCCTGTGCCAACGCGCGGTAGATCGCCGCCATTTCCGCCAGCGAACGCCCCTGGCGCTGCATTTCCGCTATCGCAAACGCATCCGCCTCACGCTCCATCCCGCGAGAAAACTGCATCTCATTTACGAAGGATGCGGACTGCAGCAACGTGTCGCCGATGCCGCTGACGTCACCCGTCATCCACATCAGCGTCAATGCCACCAGTGACGAGCGCACCAACATGCGCATCGGATGGCGATAAGCGTGATGCCCCATTTCGTGCAGCATCACCGCCGCCAAGCCATCGTCGTTTTTCGACAAGGTGACCAGGCTATCGCTGAGCACCAGCGTGCCGTCCGGCAACATAAAGGCGTTCGGCGCACCGGGCGCCGCCATCAACTTCAGCGAGAGCGGCGTGCGCTCTTGGCGCATGTCGGCCGGCATCACCTGCCGGAACAGCTGCTGCAGCGCCCGTTGCCGCTCGGCCGGCAGTGCCGAGGGCGCGAAGCCACTCTGCTCCAAGAACGTCTGCGTATGTTCGCCCAGCTTCTGTTCCACCGAGGTGGGGATGCGCATGGCGATCTCGCTGCTCGCCCACGGCAGCACCACGTAAACGTAAGCCACTACCGCCAACAGCGTCATCAGCAGCGCCAGGGCGACGCCGCGTTTATGGCGTTCCAGGCGATGCACCCACCCCGGCGAACGGCGCTGATAGAACCAGCGGCGAAAGGCCGCATCGTCGTCGGGCACAAAGCGCCCGCCCCCCTTGAAGGTGAGCGTCAGCGGAATATTGCCCAGCGCGGCAGAAACGGTGATGTCCGTCAGCGGGATGTAACGCTGTTCATCCTGCCGCTGCAACGTCACGCCTTCGCCGCTTTCGTTCACCAGCAGACGAGCCGCCTCACGTGCGGCCCGTCCCGGCAACTGATAAGCGCCTTCAAGGATCATCGGCGCCTCAGAAGCTGCCGCCCAGATCCAGCGCCTGCACCGCTTCTTCGGCCACCGCGCTGTTGGCGGTTTCCTGATGCGCCGTAATGTCCAGCAGCGCCAGATCGCCTTCAACCGCCGTGCACGCCGCCAGATAACGGGCATGACGCACTTCCGCCACCGGCGCCGCCAAACCGAGCGAGAACAGGGTAATCAGGGTATTGGTGATCAACAATCCCATGTACGGCAGCGTTTTCATTGAGGAATGCAGCTTGATGTCGCCGTTCAGCCTTGCCTGGTTAAACAGGTAGTTGCGTTGGGCGACAACCTGGTAGCTGCTGGCCACCAGGGCGCCGATCAGCAGCACCACCATCATCAGCAGAAGGCTGCTGATATTGTCCAGCACCAGCACATCGATGGCTTCGTTGGTCAACATGCCCATCAATACCATCTGATAGAGGGTAAAGAAGAACGAACCGATGCACACCAGCGCGACCAACATGAACGGCAGGAATATGAGCAGGCCGATCAAGGCAAATTTGATAAAGGCCGATTTCTTCAGTTCGGCAATAAACGGCGTGTTCCCGAAAAACAGGTTATTAACGTACAAATCATGCTGCAGTGCGCTAATAATGCCGTTTACCGCCGCAAATGCCGGCACGGCCAAAATCAGCGTCAGCACCAGCATAAATGCGATGGCGTTGATGCTGCCAAGACCGCTGCCAATGCCGAGCAAGACGATCAGACCGACATACAGTCCGATAATCAGCAATAACGGGCAGAACAGCAAAGCCCAATAGGCGCGCCCGGTGCGGCAGACATAATTAAAGCGCACGCCGCGATAGCTCGACATAATCGCATTGTAGCGCCAGCTGCGGATAACAATCCACGGCAACAGGGCAAGCAATACCAGCAGCGCCAACAGCCCCAGCAATGGCGTCACCGCCAGCAGGAAATAAAATACGATGATGCCGCCGATCACCAACAGCCGTCCTTTCAGAATTTGCAGCGGCTGCGCATGATAATCGAAACGATCGCCGTCCAATTCCGTGTTGCCGTAAAAATAGCGACGACGACGCACCGTCGCCCAGGCGGAATAGATGCCCAGGGTCAGAGCGGTCAATAACGCGTTGACTAACCAAATAGCGAAGTACTCACCACCTTTCCCATGGAATTTAATCCGGTGCAACCCCAGCGGCTGCGAGGTATTGTTTGTCATAATTCTTTCGTCCTGAAAGGAATAGGTCATACCACTCCCCACTTATTAGGCCTGCGGGGTTTATGGAATAAAAAAAGCGTCTTATATAAGCACAATGCCGAGAGCGGTGACAATTATTCTTTTATTAAATAGGAATAATGCGAATACGGCCGCTTAAAGATTTAATAAGCCTATTGACTGTAGGCCTTAAATTGACAGGAGATATAAAATTTTAAGGTAAATAGAAAAAGGGCCCGCTGACGAGCCCCTTCTTTACGCGATTAACCGCGGCGCGCTTTCACCGCCGCCGCCAGATCGCGCAGCACGGTTTCGGTATCCTGCCAGCCGATGCAGCCGTCGGTGACGCTCTTGCCGTAAACCAGCGGCTCGCCGCTTTCGAGGCTCTGGTTGCCTTCCACCAGGTGGCTTTCGATCATTACACCGATAATCGCTTTTTCACCGCCGCCAATTTGCCCGCAAACATCGGCGCTCACGTCCATCTGTTTTTTGAACTGTTTGCTGCTGTTGGCATGGCTGAAGTCGATCATCACCTGCGCCGGCAGCCCCGCTTTGCTCAAACCGGCTTTGACGTCCTTCACATGCGCCGCGCTGTAGTTTGGCTCTTTGCCGCCGCGCAGGATAATGTGGCAGTCACCGTTGCCGCTGGTGTTAACGATCGCCGAGTGGCCCCATTTGGTCACCGACAGGAAGCAGTGCGGCGCGCCGGCGGCGTTGATGGCGTCGATCGCCACCTTGATGGTGCCGTCGGTGCCGTTCTTGAAGCCGACCGGGCAAGAGAGACCAGAGGCCAGTTCACGGTGCACCTGCGATTCCGTGGTGCGCGCGCCGATGGCGCCCCAGCTCATCAGATCCGCCAGGTACTGCGGCGTGATCATGTCGAGGAATTCGCCGGCGGCCGGCAACCCGCTGTCGTTGATCTCCACCAGCAGCTTGCGCGCCAGGCGCAGGCCGTCGTTGATGTTGAAGCTGTTGTCCATTTGCGGATCGTTGATCAGGCCTTTCCAGCCCACGGTGGTGCGCGGTTTTTCGAAGTACACGCGCATCACCACTTCCAGCTCGCCGCTCAGTTCTTCACGCAGCGCCAGCAGGCGCCCCGCGTACTCTTTGGCGGCTTGGGTATCATGGATGGAGCAAGGGCCAATCACCACCAGCAGGCGATCGTCGCTGCCACGAAGGATATTGTGAATTGCGCTGCGGGCCTGGGACACCGTCTTTGCCGCGCGTTCAGTGGCCGGGAATTTCTCCAGCAGAGCCACCGGCGGCAGGAGTTCCTTAATATCATTAATGCGTAAATCGTCGTTTTGGTAATTCATAGCTTTTCCATTCGGTATCGAGGGGTCTTTCGCAGTGCGTAACGGTGTAGATCCCAACAATCTAGCCTGTGAGAATGGCGCTGTAAATCACCTTTGCCCCCCGCCGCTGGAACCGCCAAATTAACAGCAGATTGTGCTGTTTCATCAGGGGAGCGCAGAGCCTCCTTTTTCGCTATGCTAGCGATCGGAATATAAAGCGACCCGAGTTGAACATGCCTTCTCTGTTATTAGTTGATGACCACCCGGTGGTTCATGTCGCACTGGAAGCGGCGCTAATGAAATCATCCCGCCCCTACCGTCTGCAGGCGGCGCAGGACGACGTCCAGGCGCTGGCTCTGCTGGCCGAGACCGCTTTCAGCCTGGTGATCCTGGATATCGGCCTGCCGCAGGTCGACGGGCTGCAGCTGTTGAAAAAAATCCGCCGACGCTATCCGCAACAAAAGATCCTGATCTACACCGCGCAGGAAGCCGATGTCTATGCGCGCATGGCGCATGCCGCCGGCGCCGACGGTTTCGTCAATAAAGGCAGCTCGCTGGCGGAGTTGGTGCAGGCGATCGAACAGGTGCTGGACGGTGAAATCAGCTTCCCCGCCGCCGCGCTGGCCGAAGAGGCGCCGACGGCGGACGGCGGGCTGCTCACCCCTAAGGAGCTCGAGGTGCTGGGCTTGCTGAGCCAGGGGCTGTCCAACCTGCAGATCGCCGACCGGCTGCACATCAGCAACAAGACTGTCAGCACGCACAAAAAAAACATCCAGCGCAAAACCGGCGCCGGCAACCTGCTGGAACTGGTGGCGGTGTTTAAAGAGCTGGCGCCATGATGCGCCGCGCCCTGCTGCTGCTGATCCTGTGGTGCGGCCTGGCGCAGGCGGCGGAGCCGGTGCGCTATCAGCTGGTCAGCAACCTGAATACCCCCGAGAATATGCTGATCGTCGGCGAGAAAAATCCCTGGCGCGATCGCACGCTGCGCGTCGGCATCATCAGTGAGAACACCAGCCCGTACAACATCATCGTGGACGACGATCTGTATGGGCTGAACGCCGACTACCTCGGCTATATCCAGCAGGTGACCGGCATCCGCTTCGCCATTTACGGCTTCGCCGATCTGACCCAGCTGGAACAGGCGCTGCACGACGGCAAGGTCGATCTGCTGTACGGCATCCCGCAGAGCGAAGCGCTGCACGGGCTGGAGATCTCCCAGCCTTACTACATCAGCAACCTGCGCGTATTGCGCGATCGCAGCAACGATAGGCCGGTGATGCTCAATTCCGCCAACGCCCGCGTCGCGATCGGCGCGCTGACCGACATGCAGTCCGGCGGCGCCCTGCAGGCGGTGGCGTCGCAGATCCAGCGCTACGACAACAACCTGCAGGCGGTCTATTCGCTGCTCAACGGCAGCAGCGACTACTTTATCGCCGACGAGGCCAGCGCCAGCTTTATCATCGACCAGTTGCAGCTCGGCCAGCTCTATCAAATTGAAAGCAACGAGAACCTGGGCAACCTCTCCTTCGTGTTCGCCGCCGCCGACCCGCGCCTGATAGACACGCTGGACACCGCCATCGCCGACGCGCCGATGGAACTGATGAATGCCCTGCAGAGCCGCTGGAGCAAAAAGATCCCCAGCTACCTCGATACCGGCAATGCCGATCTGACGACGATGGAGAAGAATTGGGTGGCGAGCCACCGCGTGGTTTACTATGCCGCCATCGAGAACAACTTCCCGTTCGCCTACCGCGGTTCCGACGGCCAGCCGCGCGGCTACGCCATCGATATTCTCAACATCATCGCGCAAAACACCGGGCTGCGTTTCGCGCCGCTGTGGGCGCGCAACGCCGAGCAGGCCGATCAGCTGGTGCAATCCGGCCAGGCCAGCTTCCGCGCCGCCCTGCCGCTGGCGCGCGGCGTCAAGGCGCGCTATGGCGCCAGCATGCCGATCCACCGTTCGCTGTGGGGCGTTTACGTCGGCCAGTATGCCAACGGCGTCTCGACCTGGAGCGATCTGGCCGGCAAGCGCATCGGCGTGCTGCAGGGCGATTTGGCTCAGGGGCTGGTGCCGGAGCAGGAACAGGCCGTCAGCTTCGCCGACAGCAAGTCGATGTACGACGCGCTGGCCAACGGCCAGTTGGATGCGCTGGTGGATAACGTCATTTCCGCCAACTTTTTGGCGCTGTCGCGCTATTCCGGCGCCATCAAACTGGCCTTCGCCGCCAACAACATCCCCTATCCGGTAGCCTTCGGCGTACGCCGCGATCAGCCGCTGCTGCTGGCGATCCTCGATAAGAACCTGATGCAGATCCCGGCGGATACCCTGCAATCGCTGCGCGACGAGTGGATCGTCGACCGCAGCAACCTGATCGACGCGGTGAACGACAACCGCATGCCGCCGCAGACCACCTGGCTGCTGGCGCTGTTGGCCGCCGCCACCGTGCTGCTGTTGGCGCTGACGCTGCGCCGTTTCATGCTGCAGCGCCGTGAAAAACGCGAACGCGAAGAGCTCGAGCAGGCGCGCCGCCGCGCCGAAGCGGAAAACCGCATGAAGAGCAAATTCCTCGCCACCGTCAGCCATGAACTGCGCACGCCGATGCACGCCATCCTTGGCCTGCTGGAACTGGAGCTCAAACGCCAACCTGCGCCGGAAGGCCTGCCGGTGATTTACAGCTCGGCCTCATCGCTGCTCAACCTGCTCAACGACCTGCAGGATCACGCGCGGCTGGAAACCGGGGCGTTGACGTTGGCGCCAAAACCGGTGGCGCTGCGCCCCTGGGTCGCGCGCATCGACGCCCTTTACCGGCCGCTTATCGGCGAACGGCCGTTGACCTTGAGCGTGGTGGCGGATCCGGCGCTGCCGGAGGCGGTGATTATTGATGGTGAGCGTTTACTTCAGGTGGCTAACAACCTGATAAACAACGCGATAAAGTTCACGCCGCGCGGCGCCATTCAGGTCGACGTCGGCTGGCGCGCACAGGATGAACGGCGGGGAGAGTTGCAGCTAACGGTGAACGACAGCGGCTGCGGCATCGCCGCCGATGAGGTAGGCAAGCTGTTTCAACCGTTTTACCGCGCGCGCGGCGCGCAACGCATCTCGGTGCAAGGTACCGGTTTGGGCCTGTCGATCTGCAAAGAAATCGTCGAACAGATGGGCGGCCGCATCGAGTTGCACTCGCAGCCGGGCGTCGGCACCCGCGTCGAGGTCGCGATACCGGTCGAGCTGAGCGGCGCCGCGACGGCTGGCGCCCAGGAGGAGCACACCTTTGCTCTGCCGTCTTCCGCCTTGCGTACCGCGCTGATCGACGACCATCCCACCAATTTGTTGTTGCTGGAACGCCAGCTGCGCCACTTCGGGCAGCAACCCGCCCGCTTCGAACAAGGCTATGCGCTGCTGAAGGCCCAGCGCCGACAGCCGTTCGATCTGCTGTTTATCGACTATAACATGCCGCGCCCGGACGGCCTGACGCTGGCCAGGCTGATCCGGCGCGACGAACAGCGGCTGCAGCGCCCACCTTGCCGCATCGTGCTCTGTTCGGCGGACGTGCAGGAGTTTACCCGCATCCCGCCGGGGCTGGTGGCGATCGATCACTTCCTGACCAAGCCGATTTCGCTGACGGCGATCGGCCAGGTATTGGCTCAGCAACCGCAGGCTCAGGAAGAAAAGTCAGTCCTTACTGACCTACGGCAAACGCTGGCCGACATGGCGGGCGGCGATCGCGCCATGCTGCAGCGGCTGGCGCAGACGCTCGGCGATACGCTGCGGCAAGACCGGCAGCGGCTCGCGGACGCCGTCGCCGCGAACGACTGGCCTCGCCTGGAGCAGGCGGCACATCGCATCAAGGGCAGCCTGCTGATGCTGCAGCTGCCGGAAGCCGCGCAGCTGTGCCAACAGCTGGTGGATACCGCACGTCGGGGCGAGCTTGCCGCCGCCGCTTATACTAAATTAAAGGCGTTAGTGGCGCAGATAGAACCGGAGCTGGACGCTCTGCTCGCCGCCGCCCCCTCTTTCGCTATGCATAAGGATGAATAATGTCGGACACTCCACACATACACCTGCCGAAAGACAGTAATAGTAAACGCCTACTGACCGCTTTTTTAGTCACCGCCGTCTTTATGGTGGCCGAGGTGGTCGGCGGCCTGTTGTCCGGCTCGCTGGCGCTGTTGGCCGACGCCGGCCATATGTTGACCGACGCCGCCGCGCTGCTGGTGGCGCTGATGGCGGTGCACTTCTCCCAGCGCAAACCCAACGCGCGCCACACCTTCGGCTACCTGCGCCTGACCACGCTGGCGGCCTTCCTCAACGCCGCGGCGCTGCTGGTGATCGTGGTATTCATCCTGTGGGAGGCGATACGGCGTTTCTTCGAACCACAGCCGGTGATGGGTACCCCGATGCTGATCATCGCCATAGCGGGGCTGCTGGCGAACCTGTTCGCCTTCTGGCTGCTGCATCGCGGCAGCGAAGAGAAAAATATCAACGTGCGCGCCGCCGCGCTGCATGTGCTGGGCGACCTGCTCGGCTCGGTGGGCGCTATCGTCGCGGCCATCGTTATTCTCGCCACCGGCTGGACGCCGATTGACCCGATCCTGTCGGTACTGGTCTCCTGTCTGGTGCTGCGCAGCGCCTGGCGGCTGCTGAAGGAGAGCTTCCACGAGCTGCTGGAAGGCACGCCGCAGGAGGTCGATATCGCCAAGCTGCAAAAAGACCTGTGCCTGAACATCCCGGAAGTGCGCAATATCCACCACGTACACGTCTGGCAGATCGGCGAACAGAAGCTGATGACGCTGCATGCGCAGGTGATCCCGCCACATGACCACGATGGGCTGTTGCAACGCATCCAGGCTTATCTGTTGCAACACTACAAGATCGGCCACGTGACCATTCAGATGGAGTACCGGCACTGCGAGACGCCGGACTGCGGTATCAATCGGGCGCCGGAGCCGAGTGAACACTCACATGCCGAAGCGCATTCGCACCTGGGGCATCGCCACTAAGCCAGGAGGGCGCCATCACGGCGCCCTCTGCGTTGTTACGGAGCGGAAGATAACGGATTGGAATGGTTGCGCCCGGCGCTCTTGATCCACAGCCAGGAGCCGTTCAGCGCAATCAGCGTCAGAATGACGTACTCCAGCGCCATCGCGTAAACGCCCTGGTAAGCGAAGATCGCCACGCTGATGACATCGATCACCACCCACAGCAGCCAGTTTTCCACGTACTTGCGCGTCATCAGGATCATCGCCACGATGGACAGCACCATCATCGCCGAATCCCAGAACGGGAAGGCGTCCGGCTGCAGTGTCGGCATCTGTACGTTCAGCCCCAGCCCTTGCATCACCGCCACCGCAATCTGCGTCAGCCAGGCGAACACGCGGTCGATGTTAAAGGTCATCAGGCCAATGCCGATGACGCACACCGCCGCCCAAGCCAGTGCTTTCGGCAGCGGCAGCCAGCGGATCTGCAGCTCAGCCTGATTATCCTGCGTCTGGCGGCTCCAGGCATACCAACCGTAAATATTGGCGCCGAAGAAAAACAGCTGCAGCAGCAGGCTGGCGTACAGCTGGATCTGGAAGAAAATCACCGCGAACAGCGTGACGTTGATCAGGCCGAACAGGTAGTTGACGATTTTTTCCTTGCTGGCGTACCAGATGCACAGCAATCCGAACAGGGTGCCGATGGCTTCGATCCACGACAGATCGTAACCGCCCGCGCCAAGCGGAATGTGCACCAAAATATTGCTGGTACTGAAGAAGCTCATGAGGTCATCCTTTTAAACGGTTAAGCGTTGCCTTTAACCTGCATCTTAAGCTGAGCGGCGAAATCCAGCATGCGGTTCAGCGGCACCAGCGCCTTTTCACGCAGCGCGGCGTCCACGAGGATCTCATGCTGTGCGCCCCCTTGCTCCAGACCTTCGGCAATCGCCTTCAGGCCATTCATCGCCATCCACGGGCAATGCGCGCAGCTGCGGCAGGTCGCGCCTTCTCCGGCGGTCGGCGCTTCGAACAGCTCCTTGTCCGGACAGGCCTGCTGCATCTTGTAAAAGATACCGCGATCGGTGGCAACGATCAGCTGTTGATGCGGCAATGTTTTCGCCGCCTGAATCAACTGGCTGGTAGACCCCACCGCATCCGCCAGCTCCACCACCGCCTGAGGCGATTCGGGATGCACCAGGATAGCCGCCTGCGGATAGAGCGCCTTCATGCGCCGCAGCGCCTGAGTCTTGAACTCGTCATGGACAATGCAGGCGCCTTGCCAGCACAGCACGTCGGCGCCGGTCTGCTTCTGCACGTAGCTGCCGAGATGGCGATCCGGCGCCCAGATAATTTTCTCGCCCAGGCTATCCAGATGCTCGATCAGTTCGACGGCGATGCTGGAGGTCACCACCCAGTCGGCGCGCGCTTTGACCGCCGCCGAGGTGTTCGCATAGACCACCACGGTGCGATCGGGATGGCTGTCGCAAAACGCATGGAACTCCTCTTCCGGGCAACCCAGGTCAAGCGAACATTCGGCAAACAGGGTCGGCATCAGCACCTGTTTTTCCGGGCTGAGGATCTTGGCGGTCTCCCCCATGAAGCGCACGCCGGCCACCAACAACGTGGAAGCCGGATGGGCGCTGCCGAAGCGCGCCATTTCCAGCGAATCCGCCACGCAGCCACCGGTTTCTTCCGCCAGCGCCTGGATTTCCGGATCGGTATAGTAGTGGGCGACCATCACCGCATTGCGCTGCTTGAGCAAGGTTTTGATCTTTTCGCGATAAAAGGCTTTTTCCGCTACGTCCAGCGGTACCGGTTTGGGCGGGAAAGGATACACCGCCGCGTTGACATCAAACATTTCACTCATCGCTGCAATCTCATGCTAGGCTGGGCGCCTGCCATTTGAATATCGCCTGCCGCAACGCCCTTAGTTTTATATACTAAACAAAATACCTAAAATTGCGCGAAAAGTCCGCTGATATTTTCAAATTTGCGCACTTAGTGTTTAATAGATTAAAAACACTGGAATGAGCCGCGCAGAACACAGCGGATAATGGCCTGGCGAAGACGCATAACGCCCAGGGAAGACCCGGATGCCGATTGGCGCAGAGTTGAAACGAGAAAGCAGGGATTCAGGTTGGGGTGCTGCAGAGGTGAAAAAAACGCCAAAAGGCGCTTTTCTCTGAATTGGTGGGTCGTGCAGGATTCGAACCTGCGACCAATTGATTAAAAGTCAACTGCTCTACCAACTGAGCTAACGACCCGCAGTGTGGTGGGTGATGACGGGCTCGAACCGCCGACCCCCTCCGTGTAAAGGAGATGCTCTACCAACTGAGCTAATCACCCACTGCTGTGGTACTGCTATTTTTCACATCCTGCTCTATCAAAGAGTGGTGAGTCGTGCAGGATAACTCGGCCTTTGGCCTCGCCCTTCGGGCCATCACCGGAGTGATGTTGTCTCGCTTTGCGAGACTCGAACCTTTACGGTTATCCGTCTATTTCATAGACGGCCCCTTCGGGCCAGCGCAAGCGCTGTTCAAAAGCGTAAACGCTTTTGTCTCATCCTGACGATTTAACACCTTGCTCTATTAAAGAGTGGTGGGTCGTGCAGGATTCGAACCTGCGACCAATTGATTAAAAGTCAACTGCTCTACCAACTGAGCTAACGACCCACTGATGTGGTTTACTGCTGATGGCGAATAGGCTACAAAAACCGACTCGCGGAAAACAAGGATGGGGATGTTCAGGACAACTCGACGGGTACTCGACTCGGACCTTTACTTTGCCACATCAAACCGATTCTGAAGCTACCATTCTCTAAGAATGGTGGGTCGTGCAGGATAACTCGGCCTTTGGCCTCGCCCTTGCGGGCCATCACCGGAGTGATGTTGTCTCGCTTCGCGAGACTCGAACCTTTACGGTTCTCATCCTTTACGATTCTCTATCGCAGCCATTCTCGAAGAATGGTGGGTCGTGCAGGATTCGAACCTGCGACCAATTGATTAAAAGTCAACTGCTCTACCAACTGAGCTAACGACCCATAACAGTGGTGGGTGATGACGGGCTCGAACCGCCGACCCCCTCCGTGTAAAGGAGATGCTCTACCAACTGAGCTAATCACCCACTGTTGTGGTTACTGCTACTTCAGAAATTGGTGGGTCGTGCAGGATTCGAACCTGCGACCAATTGATTAAAAGTCAACTGCTCTACCAACTGAGCTAACGACCCAATTTCCCTGCCGCTTTAACATCTTGCAAGATGTCTTGGCAACGGCGGCATATATTACTAATTTATCTTGGCAGCGCAACCTAAATTTTTTACCGATGCGTTCAACTGCTTGTTCTTCACGCGAATGAGCCCAGAAATCGGTCAAATCGACTAACTTCTGGGCTCATTTTTCTAACCGTTAACCGCCTACGCGACTTTTCGCCTGCTTGGCCGCCGCACTGGTTGGGTATTGTTTAATCACCTGCTGGAACACGGCCTTGGCTTTATCGGCCTGCCCTTTTTCCTGCATGATAATACCCACCTTGTACATGGCGTCCGGCGCCTTCGGTGATTTAGCGTAATTCTTCACCACCACCGCAAAATAATAGGCCGCATCGTCTTTTTTACCCTTGTTGTAGAACAACTGGCCCAGCCAATAGTTGGCGTTGGGCTGGTAAGTAGACTTCGGGTACTGTTTTACGAAGGACTGAAAGGCGGAAATCGCCTGGTCATACTGTTTTTTTTCCAGCGCCAGAGAAACAGCGGCGTTGTAGTCGCTGTTCTCATCACCGCCGCTCGGCGTTGCAGAAGCGGCTGCAGGCGCGCTGCTGCCCGCATCGGAAGATGCGCCTGCGGCTGCCCCGCCGGCAGCGCCCGCTGCCGCAGAGGCGCTCTGAGCGCCGCCCTGGCTGAGGCTATCCATCTGTTGATAGATTTGCTTCTGGCGTTCAACGACCTGATTCAACTGATACTGGCTTTCCTGGATTTGCCCACGGAGAGAATCAATGTCGCGTTGATTGTCAGAGAGTTGTTGCTGGAGTTGGTTTAAAAGCTGGCCTTGAGCATTGCTGATGCGCTCAAGCGAGGTGACGCGGTCTTCGACCGAGCCGGAGCCGACATTACTGATTGGCGCTTGGGCAGTAGCGGCCCAAGGGGCCGCTACGCCAACCAGTAACGACAGACTCAACAGGTGACGTCTGAAGTTACTGTTCATGCGATTCTCTTAGTAAACCAGAACGGCACGACGGTTTTTAGCATAAGCCGCTTCGTCGTGGCCCAGTACTGCTGGTTTTTCTTTACCGTAAGAAACGATAGAGATCTGGTCAGCGGAAACGCCTTTACCCTGCAGGTACATTTTAACGGCGTTAGCACGACGCTCACCCAGAGCGATGTTGTATTCCGGCGTGCCGCGTTCGTCAGCGTGGCCTTCAACGGTCACTTTGTAAGACGGGTTGTTACGCAGGAATGCAGCGTGCGCGTCCAGCATCTGAGCGAATTCGGAGCTTACGTCATACTTGTCCAGGCCGAAGTAAACGATGTTGTTCTTCTGCAGTTCTTGCATCTGCAGACGAGCTTGTTCTTCGGAAGACAGGTTGCTGCTGCCGTTTTCCATACCAGTGCCGGCGCCAGCGCCCATACCAGATTGGTCGTTGTTCGCGCTTTTGTTAGAACTACAAGCTGCTACAGCCAGAACTGGCAGTGCCAGCAGAAGCCCTTTCAGCACTTTGTTCAGTTGCATTTCTTTGATCCTTTTATAGTTTGCCATACATATTTACACATGCATCACAGATACGGCGACCAGGCAGGGAATTTGACCTGTCCATCAGTTGCCGGAAGACGCGCTTTGAAACGCCCATCAGTTGACACCAACTGCAGCACGGAGCCCATACCTTGCGTGGAGCTATAGATCACCATGGTGCCGTTTGGCGCAATACTAGGCGTTTCATCCAGGAAGGTGCCGGTCAAAACCTGAACGGCGCCTGATCCAAGATCTTGTTTGGCGATGTGTTGTGCACCACTGTTGGTGCTGACCATCACCAGGAATTTACCATCGGAGCTGACTTCAGAATCCTGGTTCTGAGAGCCTTCCCACGTCAGACGCTGTGCGGCACCGCCGCTGGCGCTGATTTTATAAATCTGCGGACGCCCGCCCTGGTCGGAGGTAAACGCCAGAGACTGGCCATCCGGGAACCAGGTCGGTTCGGTGTTGTTGTTGCGGCCATCGGTCAACTGCGTGATCTGGCCGGAGCCGAGGTTCATCACGTAAAGGTTCAGGCTGCCGCTCTTGGACAGCGCGAAGGCCAGCTTGCTGCCGTCCGGCGAGAACGCCGGCGCACCGTTGTGGCGCGGGAACGAAGCGATCTGGCGGATCGCGCCGTTAGCCAGGGTTTGCACCACCAGCGCGGAACGGCCGCTCTCGAAGGTCACGTAAGCCAGTTTGCTGCCGTCCGGCGACCAGGCCGGCGACATCAGCGGCTCAGGCGAACGGTGCACCGTGAACTGGTTGTAACCGTCGTAATCCGCTACGCGCAGCTCGTACGGGAATTTCCCGCCGTTGGTCTGCACCACGTAGGCGATACGGGTGCGGAACGCGCCCTTGATGCCGGTCAGCTTCTCGAACACTTCGTCGCTGGCGGTATGGGCAGAATAACGCAACCACTGTTTGGTCACTTTATACTGGTTCTGCGCCAATACGGTGCCCGGCGAACCCGAAGTATCCACCAACTGGTAGGAGATCAGGTAGCTGCCGTCGGCGCCTGGTTGAACCTGACCGACCACTACGGCGTCGATGCCCAATGCAGTCCAGGCCGCCGGCGTCACTTCAGACGCGGAGGTCGGTTGCTGCGGCATGCGCGCCACGTCGATCGGGTTGAATTTGCCGCTGTTGCGCAGATCCGCGCCGACAATCTTGCCGATATCTTCCGGCGGCGTGCCTGGGCCCGCCCATTTAAACGGCACCACGCCAATCGGGCGAGCGGAGTCGACCCCTTGGGTGATTTCAATGCGAACTTCCGCGTGCAACACGGACGCCCACAGAATTAAAAAACCTAGCGCTACTCGAAATGCCTGCTTCATCTCATCTCCCTTATCCAGGCGGGATGCCTGCGATAAATTAGCAGAATTTTAACAAACCAACTCACGTAAAACTACATAATCCCTGTTGGTTACCTTAGTACATCCCTGTGATCTTACTCAGCTCAAACAACCATTATTCCGGCCTGAACGTAAGGGGAGCATTCTTAAACACCTCATACACCGCCTGGCTTGGCGGTTTCGGGATCTTCGCCTGTTTCGCCGCGGCTATCGCCGCCTGACACAGTGCCGGATCGCCCCCTTCAGATTTAACGTCTACCAGAAAACCGTCCGGCGCCAGCTTGATTCGCAGGTCACATTTACGGCCCTTGTACAGATCCGCATCGTAGAACTTGCTTTGAATCGCAGCGGTAATCTGGCCAAGATAGCCATTGATTTCCGCCCCGCTGGCCCCAGCCGCTTTGGCATTGCCCTGGCCAGCCGGTTTACCGTCACCCTTCTGCTTGCCACCACCTTTCGGCGCGTTCTTGCCGTCCGCCAGGCCACCAAACAGGTCATCAACTTCCGCCGATTGCTTGGCAGCCTCGGCGGCGGCTTTTTTCTTCTCTGCAGCGGCTTTCTTGGCTGCCGCAGCTTTCTCAGCGGCGGCCGCTTTCTTCTCTGCCTCGGCGGCAGCCTTCTTCTCGGCTTCCGCTGCGGCTTTTTTCTCGGCTTCAGCAGCCGCTTTCTTCTCCGCGGCCTCTGCAGCTTTCTTTTCTGCCGCGGCGGCGGCGGCTTTCTTCGCCTCTTCCGCCTGTTTCTTGGCGGCGGCGGCAGCGGCCGCTTCTTTCTTGGCTTCCGCTTCGGCTTTCTTCTGCGCGTCCGCCTGCGCCTTGGCGACCTTGTCCGCTTCGGCCTTCGCCTTGGCGGCGGCGGCTTCGGCGACCTTCTGTTGCTCTTGGGCCTTCGCAGCGGCGGCTTCCGCCGCTTTTTGCTGCTCGGCGGCCTGCTTCTGCTGCTCCGCCGCCTTCTGCTGTTGCTCAGCCTGCGCCTTGGCGTTCTGCGCGGCTTTCTCCTGCGCCGCCAAACGCTCTTTCTCCAGCTCTTTCAGGCGCTGCTGTTGCTCCGCCTGCTTCTGCTGAAGCTCTTCGGCCTGCTGCTCCGCTTTTTTCTGGCGCTGCTTCTCGGCACGCTGCGCATCGTTGCTCTGCTGCTGCTGGCGGTTGTACTGCTCCACCACCGCGCCGGGATCGACCATCACCGCGCCCACCACGGTGCCATCACCGCCACCGCCGGCGCCCATGTCGACCTTTTCCTGCAGCGATCCCCAAATCAGCAGGGCAATCAATATGAAGTGCAGAACGACCGAAACAATAACGGCGCGGTTCAGCTTATCGTTTTGCTCAGTTGCCTTTACCAAAATAGATTCCCAAAAACTGGTGTTGCTTATACGGGGTTCCTGGGCCGCAGCGCAGGAACCGGGTTGCCGTTCGCCTTACGGTCAGATCGGCTGGGTCATCAGCCCCACGGAAGCCACGCCCGCCTGATGGAGAATATTCAATGCCTTGATAATCTCATCGTAAGGGACTTCCTTCGCACCGCCGATCAAAAAGACCGTTTTCGGGTTAGCCGCCAAACGCGACTTGGCTTCGGCCGCGACTTGTTCAGGCGGCAGCAGCTCCATACGGTTGTGATCCACCACCAGGGTGTATTGACCTACGCCGGAAACCTCGAGGATCACCGGCGGATTGTCATCGCTGGACACCGTTTTGGAATCGGTGGCGTCCGGCAGGTCAACCTCCACGCTCTGCGTGATGATTGGCGCGGTTGCCATAAAGATCAGCAGCAGCACCAGCAACACGTCGAGCAGCGGAACGATGTTAATTTCGGACTTCAGCTCGCGCCGACTACGTCCACGTACTCTCGCCATGCTACCTCCTACTTATTTGCTGTCGCTGGAGAAGGCCTGACGATGCAGAATAGCGGTGAACTCTTCCATAAAGTTGTCGTAATTCTGCTCAAGCTTGTTGACGCGCTGGTTGAGACGGTTATAGGCCATTACCGCCGGGATGGCGGCGAACAGACCGATCGCGGTGGCGATCAGCGCTTCGGCGATACCCGGCGCCACCATCTGCAGCGTGGCTTGCTTCACCGCGCCCAGCGCGATAAAGGCGTGCATGATCCCCCACACGGTGCCGAACAGGCCGATGTACGGACTGATCGAACCGACGGTGCCGAGGAACGGAATATGGGTTTCCAGCGTTTCCAGCTCGCGGTTCATCGAAATGCGCATCGCACGCGACGCCCCTTCGATCACCGACTCCGGCGCATGGTTGTTGGCGCGGTGCAGGCGGGCGAACTCTTTGAAGCCGGAATGGAAGATCTGCTCGGAACCGGTCAGGCTATCGCGACGCGCCTGACTTTCCTGGTACAGACGGGAAAGCTCGATACCGGACCAGAATTTGTCTTCAAAGGCTTCGGCGTCACGCGTCGCCGCATTGAGGATGCGGGTGCGCTGAATGATGATCGCCCAAGAGGCTACCGAGAAGCATATCAAAATCAACATGATAAGCTTAACCAGCAGGCTCGCCTTCAAGAATAAATCTAGGATGTTCATGTCAGTCACTGCTTAAACTCCGCGACAATAGACTTAGGAAGCGCTCTTGGCTTCATTTGGTGTGGATCAATACAGGCAATCAGGACATCTGCCTGGCTCAGTAGGGCCCCGTCAGAATTGACAATGCGTTGAGCAAACGTGAGAGAAGCCCCGCGCAGAGAGGTGATTTCACTCTGGACCTCCAGTTGCTCGTCGAGACGAGCCGGAGCCAGATAATCCACCGTCATGCGCCGGACGACAAAAGCGACTTGTTCACTGAGCAGCTGCTGTTGATGAAAGTTGTGCTGACGCAGCATCTCTGTGCGCGCTCTTTCAAAAAAGGCGACGTAGCGGGCGTGATAGACCACACCACTGGCATCGGTATCCTCGTAGTAAACGCGAACCGGCCATCGAAACAACGTATTACTCACTCTACTTCCCAGCAATGCAATTTAACGCTGCTACTATACGCAAGACAGATCGGGTTGGGAATGGGTTACAAGATGGGAATGAAAATAATTATGGGCCGTGAGGGCCCATAACGTGGGGACATCGGGGAGATTATAAAGAAACGTAAAGTAATCCTGCGCACAAGATCACAATTGCAGGAAGCGGCGCGAAAAAAGCGCGCCAGACGCTGCGCTGCGGGCGGAATCCGAAGCCGTGGATCACTCCGGCGCATACGGCCCAAATCAGCAACAGCCCTTCCCAAATCTCCAGCGAGCTGGTTTTGGCGGCGAAACGCGTCGGATCCCAGAACACGCACCCCGCCAAAATCAACGCCAGCACCAGGGAAAGGGCCCGAACCGGGCCCTTGTCGGTGACAGCGTACAGCTTGTCAATCACGGACGAGCTCATTACTTACCGTCTTGCTGAGCTTTGGTCGCTTCGCTCTGCTCAAGCGCCAGCGCCGTGATGATGCCGAAGGCGCAGGCAAGAAGCGTTCCGAGAATCCAGGCAAAATACCACATGGTTTAGCTCCTTATCCTTAGTACAGCGAATGCTTGTTGTTTTCGATGTAGTTCTTGTCGAGACGACCGAACATTTTGTAGTACGACCAGCTAGTGTACGCCAAAACGATAGGCACGAAGATCGCCGCCACGACGGTCATCACTTTCAGCGTCAACAGGCTCGACGTCGCGTCCCACATGGTCAGGCTGACGTTAGGCACGGTGCTGGACGGCATCACGAACGGGAACATGGTGACCCCGGCGGTGAGGATGACGCAGGCGATGGTCAGCGACGAGGTGACGAACGCCAGCGCGCCTTTCTCCAGACGCGAGAACAGGATGGTGAACAACGGCAGCACTACGCCCAGTGCAGGCAAGGCCCACAGCAGCGGATACTTGTTGAAGTTGATCAGCCATGCGCCGGCCTGATGCGCCACTTCTTTACGCAGCGGGTTGGATTCCGCCATGGTGTCCAGCGCCGAAGTGATCACGTAGCCGTCGATGCCTTTAACCAGCCACACACCCGCCAGCAGGAAGCATACCGCCATGATCAGCGTCGCGATCTGCGCTGCGGCGCGTGACCGCAGGTGGATCTCGCCGGTGGTGCGCATCTGCAGGTAGGTCGCGCCCTGAGTGACCAGCATGGTCAGACTGACCACGCCTGCCAACAGACCGAACGGATTCAGCAGTTGGAAGAAGTTGCCGGTGTAGAACAGACGCAGGTATTCGTCCACATGGAACGGCACGCCCTGCAGCAGGTTGCCGAACGCCACGCCGAATACCAACGCAGGCACGAAGGAACCGATGAAGATGCCCCAGTCCCACATGTTGCGCCAGCGGCTGCTCTCCAGCTTGGAACGGTAGTCAAAACCGACCGGGCGGAAGAACAAGGCCGCCAGCACCAGGATCATGGCGACGTAGAAGCCCGAGAAGGCCGCTGCGTAGACCATCGGCCAGGCGGCGAACAGCGCGCCACCGGCGGTGATCAGCCACACCTGGTTACCGTCCCAGTGAGGGGCGATGGAGTTGATCATCACCCGGCGCTCGGTATCGGTTTTACCGATGATGCGCACCAGGATGCCGACGCCCATGTCGAAACCGTCGGTGACGGCGAAGCCGATCAGCAGTACGCCAACCAGCACCCACCAGATAAATCGCAGTACTTCATAGTCAAACATACGTGGACTCCTGTTTAGCGCGCTTCCTGCACGGCGGCAGTCGGTTGTTCAAAGTGGTAGCGGCCGGTTTTCAGGCTGCTTGGACCCAGACGCGCAAACTTGAACATCAGGTACATTTCAGCCACCAGGAACAGGGTGTACAAGCCGCAAATCAGCCCCATCGAGAACAGAATGTCGCCCGCGGTCAGCGAAGAGTTGGCGACTGCGGTCGGCAGCACCTCACCAATCGCCCACGGTTGACGGCCGTATTCCGCCACGAACCAGCCGGCTTCCACCGCGATCCACGGCAGCGGCAAGCCATACAGCGCCGCACGCAGCAGCCATTTTTTCTGGCCGATGCGGCCGCGCACCACGCTCAGGAAGGACAGACCGATAATCAGCAGCATCAGCACGCCACAGGCCACCATGATGCGGAAGGCGAAGTACAGCGGCGCCACGCGTGGAATGGAGTCCTTGGTCGCCTGCTGGATCTGCGCTTCCGTCGCGTCGCTGACGTTCGGGGTATAACGCTTCAGCAGCATGCCGTAGCCCAGGTCTTGCTTGGTTTTGTTGAATTCCGCACGCACCGCAGGATCGGTATTGCCGCCGCGCAGCTCTTCCAGCAGCTGGTAGGCTTTCATGCCGTTGCGGATGCGCACTTCATGTTGCGCCAGCAGATCTTTCAGGCCGGTGACCTGAGTGTCGGTGGAACGCGTGGCGATCAGGCCAAGCGCATACGGGATCTGAATAGAGAAGGAGTTTTCCATCTTGTCCTGATCGGGGATGCCGAACAGGGTGAAGGACGCCGGCGCCGGCTGGGTATCCCACTCCGCTTCGATGGCGGCCAGTTTGGTTTTCTGTACGTCGCCCATTTCGTAACCGGATTCGTCACCCAGCACGATCACCGACAGCACCGCAGCCATGCCGAAGCTGGCGGCGATGGCGAAGGAGCGTTTGGCGAAAGCGATGTCGCGGCCCTTCAGCAGGTAGTAAGCGCTGATGCCCAGCACGAACATGGCGCCGGTGGTGTAGCCTGCAGCCACGGTGTGAACGAATTTCACCTGCGCAACCGGGTTAAGCACCAACTCGGAGAAGCTGACCATCTCCATGCGCATGGTTTCGAAGTTGAAATCCGACGCGATCGGGTTCTGCATCCAGCCGTTGGCGACCAGGATCCACAGCGCGGACAGGTTGGAGCCGAGGGCCACGAACCAGGTTACCGCCATGTGCTGCACCTTGCTCAGACGATCCCAGCCGAAGAAGAACAGGCCGACCAGCGTCGATTCAAGGAAGAACGCCATCAGACCTTCGATGGCCAGTGGGGCCCCGAAGATATCGCCGACGTAATGAGAGAAATATGACCAGTTAGTCCCGAACTGGAACTCCATGGTCAAACCGGTGGCCACACCCAGAGCAAAGTTAATCGCAAATAACTTTCCCCAGAATTTGGTCATGTCTTTATAGATTTGTTTGCCAGACAGGACATATACCGTTTCCATAATTGCCAGCAAGAACGCCATACCGAGCGTTAATGGGACAAATAAGAAATGGTACATCGCCGTTAAAGCAAACTGTAAGCGCGACAGTTCGACAATATCAAACATCTTGACTCCTTGCTCCTCGCAGGAAGACTCCGACACGCGGTTATCGGCACGCTTCTTTCAAAGCCGCCAGTAACGCCCCGCAGTGAATGCCCTTAAACACAACAAATTTGATCCAGCTTCTCCGCTTTCAACCGCACACTCGGCCAATAGCCCGCACGGGCCGTCGACAAGCACGCCACTGAAAACCGACAACGGGTAACAAATGCAACAAGATCAACCATCCATAATCACAACATGGATGATACTCGCCCAATCCCACACAATAAATAGGTTTTTACGTGACGTGGGTTGGACTTTTGGTTACAGGTCAAATCTTAGCCGAAAGAGGTACTTCGGCCTAATTTGATCTGAGACAATTTAAGCCTATCCGCATATTATTTCCATATTCATCAGCACATTTCGCATAATTTTCTTAGGGTCATGTTGCGCAATGGTTTAATTGTTTTTTAATGATATTTTTGTGTTAAATAAATGTAATTCAAAAGAGCCGCCATTGTATTATTACGCACTTATTATGCGACATAATTAACCTTTTATTTCCAATAAGCCGTGACAGTGATAGCAGTCACAAAACAACAAATCTCTCTCCAATATTAGTCTATTTCTCGCAATGGGATCGTAAAGGTTGCGATTTTGTAGCAAAATGACCACTTATGTTAAAATTGCATTGAGTGACAATAACTTATGAAAAAAATCATCTTTGCCTCTGTCTTGGGACTCTCGGGAAACGCCATGGCCGCCGAAACGGTAAATATCACCCTGTTGGGCACCTCCGATCTGCACGGCACTTTCGTACCCTGGGACTACGCCAGCGACACGGAAAACCTGGCGGGCAGCCTGAGCCAGATAGCCACCCAGATCAAAAAGGTGCGCGCCGAACAGCCCAACCTGATTCTGGTGGACGCCGGCGACACCATCCAGGGCAACTTCGTCGAAACCTTCAAACAGGAGGCCATCAGCCCGATGATGCTGGGCCTCAACGCGCTTGACTACGACGTTTGGGTGATGGGCAACCACGAATTTGACTTCGGTCTGCCGGCGCTGGCCACGCCGCTCAAACAGTTTAAAGGCGCGGCGCTGGCGGGCAACATCGTCTGGGACAGCGGCAAACCTTATCTGCCGGCCTATACCATCCTTGAACGCCAGGGCGTGAAGATCGGCATTATCGGCATGGACACGCCGATGACTGCGGAATTCGCCAAGGGCACCGATCGCATCAAAGGGCTAAACTTCACCGATCCGGTACAGGCGGTGAAACAGGTCATCAGGCAGATCGACGGCCAGGTCGACGCGATCGTGCTGGTCGCGCATATGGGCATCGACAACGAGAACCAGCGCCCCGGCACCGGCGTGGCGGACATCGCCAACGCCAACCCGGAGCTGGCGGCGATCGTCGCCGGCCACATGCATGTGAAGATCGACAAAGCGGTGGTGAACGGCGTCATCATCACGGAGCCGGATAAGTACGGTCGCGCGCTGTCACGCATTGACCTGCAATTTGAACGCCGCGATGGCAAATTCACGCTGATCGACAAAAACAGCTACACCTATTCCATCAAGGGGCTGGCGCCGGACAGCGCCATGCAGGCTCTCTACCAGCCGTATCATGACATTTTGCGCGCCAACGCCAACCGAGTCGTGGCGAAGCTGAGCGGCAGCGATCTGGTGCCTGCCGACGAGTTCCGCGGCATTCCTCAGGTACACGTTCAGGATACCGGCATCAGTGAGTTATTCCAGCAGGCCGCCCGTCACTATGCACCGCTGGCGCAGGTGATCGCCCTGCAGATCGACAACGATCGCGCCAAACTGGATGTCGGCGATATCAAGGCCAAGGATATCGCCTTTAACTACCAATACGCCGGCGGCGAGATCACCGTTTATCAGCTCAACGGCAAAGCGCTTAAACGCTACATGGAGTGGTCTGCCGATTATTTCAATCAGCTGCAGCCGGGCGACGTCACCTACAGCTTTAACCCGGCGCGGCGCTCGTCCAAATATTCCACCAACGATTTCTTCGACGGCGTCACTTACACCATCGATCTGCGTCAACCGGCCGGTTCACGCATCGTCAGTCTGCGCCTGGCAGACGGCACGCCGGTCACCGACGACATGCCGATCCGCCTGGGCATGAACAGTTACCGTATGGGCCACCTGACGCAGAAGGGCGGCGCGCTGGAGGGGCAATCCTTCCCGGTGCTGTTCGACAGCAAAGCGCAATACGGTGAAGAAGAAGGCACCATTCGCAACCTGACTCTGCGCTACCTGACGGAAGTGAAACACGGCCAGTATCAGAGCGTGCCGCCGCAGCGCTGGAAGCTGGCCGGCATGGCGGGATACGAACCGCAGCGGGCGATCGTCAAACGGCTGCTCAATGAAGGCGTTATCCAGGTGCCGACTACCGACGACGGGCGCTACACCAACGTCGCCTCGATCAACGTCAAAGACGCGCTGTTCAACAATGCCGACGATTACCGCACCGCCCTCACCTCGCTGGAGCAACAGCGGCAAACCGCCGCCGATCCGGTGCGGCAGCGCCGCCTGCAGGATCGGATCGCGCTGATCAAAGCACTCAACGATTTCTGATCTTCACCCATAAAAAAGGCCACCCAATGGGTGGCCAAACATGTCGAGATAGTGTTATTTCGTACTCAATGCTTAGCGCTTCAGCACCGCTTTTACCGCGTCGCCGATGTCCGCCAGGCTGCGGACGGTTTTCACGCCCGCCGCTTCCAGCGCAGCAAACTTCTCGTCCGCCGTGCCTTTGCCGCCTGCGATGATGGCGCCCGCGTGGCCCATGCGTTTGCCTTTCGGCGCGGTCACACCGGCGATGTAACCCACGACCGGTTTGGTGACGTGTTCTTTGATGTAAGCTGCCGCTTCTTCTTCAGCGCTGCCGCCGATCTCACCGATCATCACGATCGCTTCGGTCTGCGGATCCTGCTGGAACATCTTCAGGATATCGATGAAGTTGGAGCCCGGGATCGGGTCGCCGCCGATGCCTACGCAGGTGGACTGGCCCAGACCGGCATCGGTGGTTTGTTTCACCGCTTCATAGGTCAGGGTACCGGAGCGGGAAACGATGCCCACTTTGCCCGGCAGGTGGATGTGGCCAGGCATGATGCCGATTTTGCACTCGCCCGGGGTGATCACGCCTGGGCAGTTCGGCCCGATCATGCGCACACCGGCTTCGTCCAGTTTCACTTTCACGGTCAGCATGTCCAGAGTCGGGATGCCTTCGGTGATGGTGATGATCAATTTGATGCCGGCATCGATCGCTTCCAGAATGGAGTCTTTGCAGAACGGCGCTGGAACGTAGATGACGGAGGCCGTCGCGCCGGTCGCTTCAACCGCTTCGCGCACGGTGTTGAACACCGGCAGACCCAGGTGCTGAGTGCCGCCTTTGCCCGGGGTGACGCCGCCAACCATTTTGGTGCCGTAAGCGATAGCTTGTTCGGAGTGGAAAGTCCCCTGGCTACCGGTGAAGCCCTGGCAAATTACTTTGGTGTTTTTATCGATTAAGATGGACATTATTTACCCTCCACTGCTGCAACAACTTGCTGAGCCGCATCAGTCAGGCTGGTCGCAGCAATGATATTCAGACCGCTGTCCGCCAGTTTCTTGGCGCCCAGTTCGGCGTTGTTCCCTTCCAGGCGCACAACGACCGGGACGTTAACGCCCACTTCAGCCACTGCGCCGATGATGCCGTCAGCGATCAGATCGCAACGTACGATACCACCGAAGATGTTAACCAGAACCGCTTTCACCTTGTCGTCGGACAGGATGATTTTGAACGCTTCGGTCACGCGCTCTTTGGTCGCGCCACCGCCAACGTCCAGGAAGTTGGCCGGTTCGCCGCCGTGCAGTTTAACGATGTCCATGGTGCCCATCGCCAGACCGGCGCCGTTCACCATGCAGCCGATGTTGCCGTCGAGGGCAACGTAGTTCAGCTCCCACTGAGCCGCACGGGATTCACGCTCGTCTTCCTGCGAAGGGTCACGCATTTCACGCAGTTCAGGCTGACGGAACAGGGCGTTGCCGTCGGCGCCCAGTTTGCCGTCCAGGCACACCAGATCGCCCTGCTTGGTGATCACCAGCGGGTTGATCTCAACCATCGCCAGGTCGCGCTCCAGGAACAGCGTCGCCAGGCCCATGAAGATCTTGGCGAACTGGCTGACTTGCTTGCCGGTCAGGCCCAGTTTGAAGGCCAGTTCACGACCCTGATAAGGCTGTGGACCCGCCAGCGGATCGATGGTCATTTTGTGGATCAGTTCCGGGGTTTCTTCCGCCACTTTCTCGATTTCCACGCCGCCTTCGGTAGACGCCATGAATACGATGCGACGGGTCGCGCGGTCTACAACGGCGCCCAGGTACAGCTCTTTATCGATGTCGGTCGCCGCTTCTACCAGGATCTGGTTAACCGGCTGGCCCAGCGCGTCAGTCTGGTAAGTCACCAGACGTTTGCCCAACCAGGCTTCCGCGAAGGCACGGATATCTTCTTTGCTGTTGACGACTTTAACGCCGCCCGCTTTACCGCGGCCGCCAGCATGAACCTGACATTTCACCACCCACGGGCCGGAGCCGATTTTGGATGCGGCTTCTTCTGCTTCACGCGGAGTGGTACAGGCGTAACCGGTTGGTGCCGGCATGCCATACCGAGCAAACAGCTGTTTTGCCTGATATTCGTGTAAATTCATGATGTTCTATCCATTCAGTTCTGAAGGTTTTTAGCCGGACCATTATTACGCGGTAAACCGCATGGTTTTCCGGCCACATAGCACAGAGTGCGGGCGCGGCATGCCGCGCCCGGCAAGGGTTACTAGACGTCCAGCAGCAGACGAGCCGGATCTTCCAGCATCTCTTTGACCGTCACCAGATAACCGACGGATTCTTTACCGTCGATCAGGCGGTGGTCATAAGACAGCGCCAGATACATCATCGGCTGGATCACCACCTGACCATTGACCGCCATTGGGCGATCTTTGATGGCGTGCATGCCCAGGATGGCGCTCTGCGGCGGGTTGATGATCGGGGTGGACATCAGGGAGCCGAATACGCCGCCGTTGGTAATGGTGAAGTTACCGCCGGTCAGCTCTTCCACGGTCAGTTTGCCGTCGCGGCCCTTAACGGCCAGCTCTTTGATTTTCTTTTCGATGTCAGCCATGCTCATGGCGTCCACATCGCGCAGTACCGGCGTCACCAGGCCGCGCGGAGTAGAAACCGCGATGCTGATGTCGAAGTAGTTGTGGTAAACCACGTCGGAACCGTCGATCGACGCGTTCACTTCCGGGAAACGCTTCAGCGCTTCAACCACCGCCTTGATGTAGAAGGACATGAAGCCCAGACGCACGCCGTGGCGTTTCTCGAAGGCTTCGCCGTACTGCTTGCGCAGATCCATGATCGGCTGCATGTTGATTTCGTTGAAGGTGGTCAGCATCGCGGTGCTGTTTTTCGCTTCCAGCAGACGCTCGGCGACGCGTTTGCGCAGGCGGGTCATCGGCACGCGTTTTTCGCTGCGGCCGGCCAGAGCAGGCTGCGGCGCGGCTTCAGCGGCGGCTGGTTTGGCAGCCGCGCCGCCTTTGGCCAGGTGCGCTTCCACGTCTTCACGCGTAATGCGGCCACCCACGCCGGTGCCTTTGATGGCGCCGGCATCGAGATCGTGTTCAGCAATCAGGCGGCGAATCGCCGGGCTGAGCGCGTCATTGCTTTCTTCTTCCAGGCTCGCGGTCGCGCGCTGTGCAGGCGTGGCTTCTTTCTCCTGGCTCTTCTCAGCGGTCGGCTTGCCGGAGCTGTCGCCCGGACGGATGCGGCCGAGCAGCTGGCGAGACAGTACGGTCGCGCCCTCTTCTTCCACGATAGCATCGAGAATACCCGCTTCACTGGCCGGCACTTCCAACACCACTTTGTCGGTTTCGATTTCAACCAGGACTTCGTCACGCTGAACGCTGTCGCCCGGTTTCTTGTGCCAGGTGGCTACGGTCGCATCGGCAACCGATTCAGGAAGGTCAGGAACCAGAATATCTACGCTACTCATTTAGCTTTCCCTTAAGTTTTTTATCATCTGCTTGCCGGCCCCTCGGCCGGCAAGCGAGCGAACATTAGTCAATATTCAGCGCATCATTCACCAGAGCCTGCTGCTGCTTCTGGTGTACGGACATATAACCCACCGCCGGAGAGGCGGAGGCCGGACGTCCTGCGTAACGTAAAGAAGCCCCGAACGGCACCACTTCACGGAAGTTGTGTTGGCTGCAGTACCAGGCGCCCTGGTTCAGCGGCTCTTCCTGACACCAGACGAAGTCATGCACGTGCGAGTATTGCTCCAGCACGGCCTGCACGGCCTGATGCGGGAACGGATACAGCTGCTCGATGCGCACGATAGCCACGTCTTTCTGCTCGTTCTTGCGACGCTGTTCCAGCAGGTCGTAGTAAACCTTACCGGAGCACAGCACGACGCGCTTGACCGCTTTCGGATCTAAATCGTCGATCTCGCCGATCGCCGGCAGGAAGGTGCCATTGGCCAGCTCGTCCAGCGAAGAGACCGCCAGCGGGTGACGCAGCAGCGACTTCGGCGACATCACCACCAGCGGACGACGCATACCGCGCAGCGCCTGACGACGCAGCATGTGGTAAACCTGCGCCGGCGTGGACGGGACGCACACCTGCATGTTCTGCTCAGCGCACAGCTGCAGATAACGTTCCAGACGCGCGGAGGAGTGCTCTGGGCCTTGGCCTTCATAGCCGTGCGGCAGCAGCATCACCAGGCCGCACATACGGCCCCATTTTTGCTCGCCGGAGCTGATGAACTGGTCGATAACAACCTGCGCGCCGTTGGCGAAGTCGCCGAACTGCGCTTCCCAGATGGTCAGCGTGCGCGGTTCCGCCGTGGCGTAGCCGTATTCGAACGCCAGCACCGCCTCTTCAGACAGCACGGAGTCCCAGACCTTGAATTCGCCCTGGCCGCTGTGGATATTCGCCAGCGGAACATAGACCGAACCGTTTTTCTGGTTGTGCACCACCGCGTGACGGTGGAAGAAGGTGCCGCGGCCGGCGTCTTCGCCGGAGATGCGGATTGGAATGCCTTCATCCGCCATGGTGGCGTAGGCCAGCGTTTCGGCGGCGCCCCAGTCGAACGGCTTGTTGCCCGCCGCCATCTCGGCGCGGTCAGCGTAGATTTTCGCCACGCGTGACTGCATTTCGATCGCTTCCGGCACGGTGCTGATGCGGCGGCCCAGTTCCTGCAGACGCTTCATCTCAACCTTGCTCGGGTACTCTTCGTCCCACTCGTGGTTCAGGTACGGCGACCAGGTGAAGGAGTGCAGATTCATCGGACGCCATTCTTCAACCACACAATCGCCGCGGTCGAGCGCATCACGATACAGGTTGACCATTTCCGTGGCATCTTCCAGGCTGGCCACTTTCTGTTCGGTCAGAACGTCAGCGTAGATTTTGCGCGGCGTAGGGTGTTTCTTGATCTTCTGATACATCACCGGCTGGGTGGCGCTCGGCTCATCGGCCTCGTTGTGCCCATGGCGACGGTAGCAGACCAGATCGATCATCACGTCACGCTTAAAGGTGTTACGGAAATCCAACGCCAGGCGAGTGACGAAGGCCACGGCTTCCGGATCGTCCGCGTTAACGTGGAAGATCGGTGCCTGAACCATTTTGGCGATGTCGGTGCAATATTCGGTAGAGCGCGCATCCAGCGGGTTGGAGGTGGTGAAGCCAACCTGGTTGTTGATGACGATGCGCACGGTGCCGCCCACTTCGTAGCCGCGAGCCTGAGACATGTTCAGGGTTTCCTGAACCACGCCCTGGCCGGTAATGGCGGCGTCGCCGTGGATGGTGATCGGCAGCACCATGTTGCTGCGCGCTTCGTCCAGACGATCGCGACGGGCGCGAACCGACCCCATGACCACCGGGCTGACGATCTCCAGGTGCGACGGGTTGAACGCCAGCGCCAGGTGAACCATGCCGCCTTCGGTTTCCACGTCGGAGGAGAAGCCCTGGTGATATTTCACGTCACCGGTGCCGAGGTGTTCTTTATGCTTGCCGGCGAATTCGTCGAACAGATCGGCCGGCTTTTTGCCCAGCACGTTGATCAGCACGTTCAGACGGCCGCGGTGGGCCATGCCCAACACCACTTCGCGCGTGCCGTTCTTGCCGGCGTGGCGCACCATCTCTTTGAGCATCGGCACCAGCGCGTCGCCGCCTTCCAGCGAGAAGCGTTTGGCGCCCGGGAATTTGGCGCCCAGGTAGCGCTCCAGGCCTTCCGCCGCGGTCAGCTCGTTCAGGAAACGGCGTTTTTCGTCGGCGGTAAAGCTGGCGCGCCCCACCACCGACTCGATGCGCTGCTGGATCCAGCGTTTCTCTTCGGTGTTGGTGATGTGCATGTACTCAGCGCCGATCGACCCGCAATAGGTCTGCTTCAGCGCGGCGTACAGATCGCCCAGCTTCATGGTTTCTTTGCCGATGGCGAAAGAGCCCACGTTGAAGGTTTCCTGGAAATCGGCTTCGGTCAGGTTGTGGTAAGCGGGATCAAGGTCAGGAACTTGCTCGCGCTGCCACAGGCCGAGCGGATCGAGGTTGGCATGCTGATGCCCGCGGAAGCGGAAGGCGTTGATCAGCTGCAGTACCTTGACCTGTTTGGCGTCGGTTTCCGGATCGGTGATGGTGGTGTTGTAGCGCGCGGAGTCTTTCGCCAGGCGGCGGAAGTAATCGCGCGTTTGAGAGTGAAGCTGATCGGGTTTGACACCCGCGGTTGGTAGCTGTTGAAAAATGGAACGCCAGCTATCTTCAACGGAACCCGGATCGGTTAAGAAGTCTTCATAGAGCTGCTCTATGTAAGACTGGTTCGCGCCCGCCAGATAGGAGGAATCCAGCCAGGCCTTCATTGCGCCGTTCTGCATCATGATCCCTTAAGCTTTGAAGCTTTAGTTTTCGCCGTGGTTAACATAATTACCGTGATGAATACGGTTTGCCGTAAAACGGTTCACTCGACGTACTTGCGGCCATGTCGGCCCGATACGTTCTGTTATGGACCTTGCGGTCCCTTACAAGGAACCTCTAAAAACCGGCGGAAGAACCAGGCTGCATAGCGCCGCAGCCGCGGGTCAGTTTTTAGAGGTTCCCTCCCCTATGGGACGTGCGCCGGAAAAGAGCCCGGCGCAGCATCTCATTCCGTTTATGCGCCGCGTTGCAGCAGCATGGACTTGATATGCCCGATCGCACGCGTCGGGTTCAAGCCTTTAGGACATACACTGACACAATTCATAATGCTATGGCAGCGGAAAACACTAAAAGCGTCGTCCAGATCATCTAAACGTTCTTGCGTTTCCGTGTCACGGCTGTCGATCAGGAAGCGATATGCCGCCAACAGACCGGCTGGGCCGATGAACTTGTCCGGGTTCCACCAGAACGATGGGCAAGAGGTCGAGCAGCAGGCGCACAGAATGCACTCGTACAGACCGTCCAGCTTGGCGCGCTGTTCCGGCGACTGCAGGTGCTCACGCGCCGGCGGATTCTTGCCGTCGTTCAGCAGGTATGGCTTGATCTTTTCATACTGGGTGTAGAACTGCCCCATATCCACCACCAGATCGCGCACCACCGGCAGCCCCGGCAGCGGACGGATCACGATCTTGCCGTTGCCTTTGCGCAGCGACGAAACCGGGGTGATGCACGCCAGGCCGTTTTTACCGTTCATGTTCAGGCCGTCGGAACCGCACACGCCTTCGCGGCATGAGCGACGGAACGACAGGGTCGGGTCTTTTTCTTTCAGCTGGATCAACGCATCCAGCAGCATCATGTCACGGCCTTCTTCCGCTTCCAGGGTGTAGTCCTGCATGTGCGGGGCATCGTCGACATCCGGGTTGTAGCGATAAATGGAAAATTCGAGTTTCATCTGTCGATCTCCGCAATTAGTAAGAACGCACTTTCGGCGGGAATGCCGGGCGCAGCTTCGGTTGCATGTTCACTTCGCGGCGCGTCATGCTTTCCGATTGCGGCAGATACAGCGAATGGCACAGCCAGTTGGCGTCATCGCGTTCCGGATAGTCGAAGCGGCTGTGTGCGCCACGGCTCTCGGTACGGAAGTTGGCCGACACGGCGGTGGAATACGCGGTCTCCATCAGGTTATCCAACTCCAGGCATTCGATGCGCTGGGTGTTGAACTCGCTGGAGGTATCGTCCAGGCGTGCGTTCTTCAAACGTTCACGGATCACTTTCAGTTCTTCCAGGCCCTTGGCCATCGCATCGCCTTCGCGGAATACCGAGAAGTTGTGCTGCATGCAAGACTGCAGCGCTTTGCGAATCTCGACCGGGTCTTCGCCGGAACGGGTGTTGTTCCAACGGTTCAGACGATCCAGCGAGGCTTCCACGTCGGAGTCGCTGGCGTCACGGCTCACGCCCTGCTCTTCCAGCGATTCCTGCAGGTGCATGCCGGCGGAACGGCCGAACACCACCAGATCCAGCAGCGAGTTGCCGCCCAGGCGGTTGGCGCCGTGCACCGATACGCAGGCGATTTCGCCCACGGCGAACAGCCCCGGGATCACCACGTCTTCGCCTTTCTCGTTCACGGTCAGCGCCTGGCCGGTCACCTTGGTCGGAATGCCGCCCATCATATAGTGACAGGTTGGGATAACCGGGATCGGCTCTTTCACCGGATCGACGTGCGCGAAGGTGCGGGACAGTTCCAGAATGCCCGGCAGACGGGATTCCAGCACCTCTTTGCCCAGGTGATCCAGCTTCAGCTTGGCGTGCGGGCCCCAAGGACCGTCGCAGCCGCGGCCTTCGCGGATTTCGATCATGATCGAACGGGCAACCACGTCGCGGCCCGCCAGATCTTTGGCGTTCGGCGCATAACGCTCCATGAAGCGCTCGCCGTGTTTGTTCAGCAGGTAACCGCCTTCGCCGCGGCAGCCTTCGGTCACCAGCACGCCCGCGCCGGCGATGCCGGTCGGGTGGAACTGCCACATTTCCATGTCCTGCACCGGCACGCCGGCGCGCAGCGCCATGCCGACACCGTCGCCGGTGTTGATGTGGGCGTTGGTGGTGGACTGGTAAATGCGACCTGCACCGCCGGTCGCCAGCACGGTGGCCTTGGCTTTGAAGTAAACCACTTCACCGGTTTCGATGCAGATAGCCGTGGTGCCGACCACCGCGCCGTCCTGGTTTTTCACCAGATCAAGCGCATACCACTCGGAGAAGATGGTGGTGTGGTTTTTCAGGTTCTGTTGATACAGGGTGTGCAGCAGCGCATGGCCGGTACGGTCGGCTGCGGCTGCGGTACGTGCCGCCTGCTCGCCGCCGAAGTTCAGCGACTGGCCGCCGAACGGGCGCTGATAGATGCGGCCGTCGTCCAGACGAGAGAACGGCAGCCCCATGTGTTCCAGTTCCAGAATCGCTTCCGGGCCGGTTTTACACATATATTCGATGGCGTCCTGGTCACCGATATAGTCGGAACCTTTCACCGTGTCGTACATATGCCATTCCCAGTTGTCCTCGTGGCTGTTGCCCAGCGCGACGGTGATGCCGCCCTGTGCGGACACGGTATGGGAACGGGTCGGGAAAACTTTGGACAGCAGGGCACAGGTCGAGCCCGCTTGGGAAATTTGCAGCGCGGCACGCATGCCCGCACCGCCGGCGCCGATTACGACGGCATCAAACTCTCTGACTGGCAGTTTCATTTAAGCACCCCACACTACGATTGTTCCGTACAGTAAATAGACCAGCAACGCGACCACGACAGCCAGCTGCAACACCAGGCGAACCGCCAGCGGCTTGACGTAGTCCGTCAGCACCTGCCACAGCCCGATCCAGGCGTGAACCAGAATCGACAGCAAGGTCAGCAGAGTGAACACTTTCGTAATGGAAGTGGCGAAGAAACCGCGCCAGATGTCATAAGTGAGTTCCGGAGCCGTGACGAAAAAGCCCAGGATATACAGGACGTACAGGGTGATGATGATAGCGGAAGCGCGCAGCAGCAGCCAATCGTGCACGCCGTTGCGCCCTAATGCAGAAACGTTGTTTACCATACGAGGACTCCAGCCAGAACTGACAGCACGACGGTCAGACCGATCGCCACCTGGGCGGAACGGGTACCGGCGGCCAAACTCTCTTCGATGTAGCCAAAATCCATTAACAAGTGACGGATGCCACCGCAAATGTGATAGGCCAGCGCCGTGAGGATGCCCCAGAATATGAATTTGACGATGAAGCTATTCATGATGGCGGCCGCCTGCAGGAACCCCTCTTGGGAAGAGAGTGACAGGCCCAGCAGCCAGAGGAGGATACCCACGGCAACGAAGGTAATTACGCCAGAGACTCGGTGTAAGATAGACGCTATCGCAGTTACGGGGAACCGGATCGTTTGCAGATCCAAGTTGACAGGTCGTTGTTTTTTCACGTATTTGCCCACACAGCTCTTATTATTTTCCTTCCTCCGGGCCTGGGCGGGGATCAGACAGCGTTAAGAGCCTAAAACCCTTACACGTCACGCGCTCAAACATCAACATCCTCTGTGCTCAAACGGCGCGCATTTATAACGCTGGGTGCTCCTACTTCAGGGTAATCCGGAGACCTGGCGGCAGTATAGGAGGATCACATTCTGATTACAATTCTCATACAACCGCTTTGATAACATTTCCCCCGAACAGTGATTCAGATCACGGATTTCACAATTAGTGCAAAATTAATTATCTGATTTGACAAGAGATCAACATTTCCATTACATATAGGGGCACAAACGGTCCTATGATGCGCTACGGGTCAGCAGATACACTTCCCCCCGGGTTCGAGTTATGCAACAGTGTATTTGGCGAACCTATCCCAATAGCCGTTGTTTCCCGCTCGATTTTGCCGGCGTCAAAAAGCAAATAAAGCAAATAAAAACAGTTTATTGGGATAGGTTCACATCTCTTCGAACAGCTCATAGGTAAGATTAACAGACTATAACGAATTACTCTGAATCGTTAACAACTGGTCACCCGTCTCGTTCGCCTGGTCAGCACTCTGTACCCTACCCGCGCACAGTTGCGCAGTCGCTCACAGAGTTAGCGTCCGCACCATTTTTTGCGGGCAACCTGCAGAGATTTAAGGTATTTCAGTTGTTAGTGGTTTTTAAAATAAGGCGCTAAGGAGACAGTAAATGACTGATAAGAAAGCGACGCTAACCATTAACGACAGCGAAGCTCCGATCGAACTGGGCGTATTGACACCGACACTGGGCCCTGATGTCCTCGATGTCCGCGCTCTGGGTTCCAAAGGTTATTTCACATTTGATCCCGGCTTTACCTCCACCGCTTCTTGCGAATCCAAGATTACCTTCATCGACGGCGACAAAGGCGTGCTGCTGCACCGCGGCTTCCCTATCGAACAGCTGGCGAAAGAATCTTCCTACCTGGAAGTGTGCTACATCCTGCTGTACGGCGAGACCCCGACGCCGGAAGAGTTCGAGACCTTCAAAACGACCGTTACCCGCCACACCATGATCCACGACCAGATCACCCATCTGTTCCGTGGCTTCCGTCGCGACTCGCACCCGATGGCGGTGCTGTGCGGCGTGACCGGCGCGCTGGCGGCGTTCTACCACGATGCGCTGGACGTCAACAACGAGCGTCACCGTGAAATCACCGCGTTCCGTCTGCTGTCCAAAATGCCGACCGTGGCCGCGATGTGCTACAAATACTCCCTGGGCCAGCCGTTCGTTTATCCGCGCAACGATCTGTCCTATGCCGGCAACTTCCTGCACATGATGTTCGCCACCCCGTGCGAAGAGTACGTGGTGAACCCGGTGTTGGAACGCGCCATGGATCGCATCCTGATCCTGCACGCCGACCATGAGCAGAACGCCTCTACCTCGACCGTGCGCACCGCCGGCTCTTCCGGCGCCAACCCGTTCGCCTGCATCGCGGCCGGCATCGCCTCCCTGTGGGGGCCGGCGCACGGCGGCGCCAACGAAGCGGCGCTGAAAATGCTGGAAGAGATCAAGACCGTCGATCACATTCCGGAATTCATCAAGCGCGCCAAGGACAAGAACGACTCCTTCCGCCTGATGGGCTTCGGCCACCGCGTGTACAAGAACTACGATCCGCGCGCCACCGTGATGCGCGAGACCTGTCACGAAGTGCTGAAAGAGCTGAACAAGAAGGACGACAACCTGCTGCAGGTGGCGATGGAGCTGGAGCACATCGCGCTGAACGACCCGTACTTCATCGAGAAGAAACTGTACCCGAACGTCGACTTCTACTCCGGCATCATCCTGAAGGCGATGGGCATTCCTTCTTCCATGTTCACCGTGATCTTCGCCATCGCGCGCACCATCGGCTGGATCGCGCACTGGAACGAAATGCACGACGAAGGCATCAAAATTGCCCGTCCGCGTCAGCTGTACACCGGCTATGCCGAGCGTGATTTCAAATCCCAGCTGAAAACCAAGTAAGCCGCTTCCCCGGCTGAAACCGCACAGCGCCGCCCCTTCGGGCGGCGTTTTTTTTGCTTATTTCTGACAGCCCGGGCACCAATAAAACGGCCGCGACGACAGCTCGGTGCGCACAATCATCGCGCCGCAGCGCTCACAGGGCTCGCCGCTGCGATGAAACACCTTGAAGCGAAACAGCGCGCCGTGATGGCGGTTCTCATCCGCCTGCCCGCGCGTCTGATAGGAAAGACGCGGCACCGCCAGCAGCGCCTCCGCCAGACGCCAAAGCGCTTCCGGCGCCAGATCCTGCGGTTTGTGCTGCGGCGCCAGTTCGGCCTGCCATAGAATTTCGGCGCGCAGATAATTGCCCAATCCGGCGAGAAACGCCTGGTCGAGCAGCATGCCGCCCAGCTGCCTGCGGCGAAAACGCGGCGTCAGCAAACGCTCCTGCACCTCATCCACCGTCAACGACATCTCCAGCACGTCGGGGCCGATGCGTTGCAGGAACGGGTGCTGTTCTATCTCCTCGCGCGGCCCGACGGTGATGTCGGAAGCGCTGTAGAGCAATATTGCGCTGCGAGAGGTTTCCAGGCGCACCCGCAGATCGCGCTTGGTCTCCGGCGTCTCTCCCGCCGCCGCCACTTTCCATACGCCGTACAGCTGGTTATGGCTGTACATCGTCAGCCCATTGGAAAAGTGGGTCAACAGCGCCTTGCCGCGCGGCTCGATGGCGACGATGCGCTCGCCGAGCAAACGCTGACGGTAGTGCTTCAACTGGGGAAAAGCGAAATCGACGGCGGTCAGCGGCTGATCGATCACCGCCGCCGCCAGTTTGTCCGCCGCCCGGCGGATCTCCGGTCCTTCCGGCATAGACCACTCCTTGCGTAGACCCGGCGCAGCCCGATGCGCCGGGGATTCTCTTGATTAATGCGTCGCGCCGCCCACCACTTTCAGATCGTGTTCCACCTGCAAAGCGATGGAAACGGCCAGCTCCAGCGCAAACAGCACCGTCGAAGCCGCCATGCTCGGCGCGCCGGGGTGCGCCGCCGCCTGCTCAGGCAGATACGGGATATGGATAAAACCGCCCTTCACCTCGCGTTGGCCGCTCAAACGGTGCAGCAGCCCATACATCACATGGTTGCACACGTAGGTGCCGGCAGTCTGCGAAACGGCGGCCGGAATGCCAGCCTCGCGCATCGAACTCACCATCGCTTTGATCGGCAAGGTGCTGAAATAGGCCGCCGGACCGCTGGCGACGATCGGCTCATCCACCGGCTGCTGCCCCTGATTGTCGGGAATACGCGCATCGTCGACGTTGATCGCCACCCGTTCAATCGTGATATCGGTGCGGCCGCCGGCCTGGCCGATAGCCAACACCATCACCGGCTGCACCTCGTCGATCGCCGCATTGAGCGCCTCCAGCGCCGCGCCGAACACGCACGGCAGCTGGCGCGCCACGATGCGTGTGCCGACCAGCTCCATATCATTGAGCTGCTTCACCACTTCCCAGGAGGGGTTGAGGCGCTCGCCGCCAAACGGCTCAAAGCCGGTAATCAATACTTTTTGCATCCTTACTCCTACAGGAACATCAGGAAATACAGCAGGAACACGTTAACCAACAGCAGCAGCACGCCGGTCGGCACCTGCGCCTTGATCACCGCATTCTTGTCCGGCAGCTCCAGCAGCGCCGCCGGCACGATGTTGAAGTTCGCCGCCATCGGCGTCATCAGGGTGCCGCAATAGCCGGAGAACATGCCGATCGCCGCCATCACCGCCGGGTTGCCGCCGTGCTGCAACACCAGGATCGGAATGCCGATGCCGGCGGTAACGATCGGGAAGGCGGCGAAGGCGTTGCCCATCACCATGGTCAGCACCGCCATACCGATAGCGTAGACTGCCACGGCGATAAAGCGGTTATCGACCGCCAGATACTCCTGGGTCAAATGCGAGATCGCGGTGCCAACGCCGGCGACGGTAAACAGCAGCCCCAGCGTGGCAAGGATCTGCGGCAGAATGAACGCCCAGCCGATCGAATCCAGCAGGCGCCGCGCTTCCTGTATCGGCTGCAGGGCCTTCTCATGGGTCATTTTCACCGCGATCGCCAGGCCAATCAGGCAGCCGACGGTCATCGAGAACAGGGTAATTAGCGTCGCGTGGTTACCGCTGCCGAATACCGCGTTTTGCAACGCCGGCACGTTGTTGAACAGCAGCACGCCGACCACCGTCACCACCGGGATCGCCAGCGCGGGAATGAACAGCTTGTTGCCCAGGCGCTTGGCGCTCGCCTCGCGCTCCTGCGGCGTCCGCTGGTGATAGCTGCCGAGGCGCACGCCGCCGAAGCCGGCAATCAGGGCCATCACCACCACCACCGCGCCAACGATGATATGCAGCATGCGTTTTTCGTTACTGCCCTCGCCCAGTACATCGCCCAGCAGGCGATAAGTCCAGTCGCCGACCAGGAATACCAGGCCGTACAGCCCCCAAAACAGCCCGGTGGTGATGCGGCGCGGGTTGGCGCGATCGCGCAAGGACATCACCGCCACAATCAGCAGCACCGCGCCGGCCAGCCAGTAAAGGTATTGTTGCTGGAAGTTCATCGCGCTTCCCCCTGCGTCTTCAGCGCCGCCTGATTCAGCTGCGCCAGCTCGGCGCTCAGCTGTTTATCCATCCGATACAGCCGGAACGCGTGGATCAGGAAAGCGAAAATGGCGGTCGGAATGCCCCACAGCGCGATATGCAGCGGCTCGGTCTGAATGCCGCCGGACTCCAGCATAAAGTTATGCATGAAGATGATCGCACCGAAGGCCACGAAGATATCCTCGCCGAAGAACAGCCCGACGTTGTCGGTAGCGGCCGACATGGCGCGCAGGCGGTGGCGGGTACGCTCCGGCAGCTCGCCGTAGCGGTTTTCCGTCGCCCCTTCCGCCATCGGCGCCAGCAGCGGCCGCACCATCTGCGGATGCCCGCCCAGGCTGGTCAGCCCCATCGCCGCGGTGATCTCGCGCACGAACAGGTACACGATCAGCAAACGGCCGGCGGTGGCGCTTTTGATCTTGGCGATCCACGCCTGCGCCCGCTCTTTAAGCCCGTGACGTTCCAGCAGGCCGATCACCGCCAGCGGCAGCAGCAGGATCAGCGGCAGGTTTCGGGTATTGAGAAAACCCTCGCCGAGCTTTTCCAGAATGACGTCCAGCGGCATCAGCGCCGCCAGACCGGTGATGATGCCGGCGGCGATCACCACCAGCACCGGATTGAAACGCAATACAAACCCGACCACGATCGCGGCGATGCCGATCAGTGGCCAGAGATTCACGGCCTGTTCCATAGTCTTCCCTCGATATTTTCTAATAATTTTTTTGTTTGTGATGTTGTGTCTTGCTTTACTGCTCTGCGCTGACGCGGATGCCCTGTTGAACAAAACTGTCCCGCAGCTTGCGCGCATACGCCAGCGCATGCTCGCCGTCCCCGTGCAGGCAGACGGTCTCCGCCTGTACGGCGGTCCAAACGCCATCGACGCTGCGCACCCGGTGATGGCGCACCATCTCCAGGGTTTGCGTCAGCGCCTGTTCGTCATCCTCGATCAATGCCCCCGGCAAACCGCGCGGCACCAGCGTGCCGTCGGCCTGATAACCGCGATCGGCGAACACCTCCTGCCGGGTGGTCAGACCGAGCCGTTGCCCGGCGCGGATCAGCTCGCTGCCGGCCAGCCCCACCAGCCGCAGCGCCGGATCGACCGCCTGCACCGCCCGGGCGATGGCTTCCGCCAGCGCCGGCTCAACCGCCGCCTGGTTGTACAGCATGCCGTGCGGCTTAACGTGCACCATCACCCCGCCCTCGGCGCGGGCGATGGCCGCCAGCGCCCCGAGCTGATACACCACCTGCGCGTACACCGTTTCCGGCGGCAGTTGCATGCGAGTGCGGCCGAAATTCTCCCGATCGGGAAAACTCGGGTGGGCGCCGATCGCCACGCCGTACTGCAATGCCCAGCGCACCGACTGACGCATGGTCTGCGCATCGCCGGCGTGGAAGCCGCAGGCGATGTTGGCCGAACTCACCAATTGCAACAGCGCCTGGTCGTTGGCGCAGCCTTCGCCGAGATCGGCGTTCAAATCAACGATCATGTAACCCCCAGGCAATCTGTCGAAGGAAAAGATCCTGCTCGGCCTTGGCGCGCTGCGCCTCGGCCAGTGAACAGAGAACGAAATGGATCGGTTCGCCGAGACGGATCTGCGCCAAATGGTAAAGATCGGCTTCGATCACGCAGGCGATGCGCGGGTAACCGCCGGTGGTTTGCGCATCGGCCATCAGCACGATCGGCTGGCCGTTGTGCGGCACCTGCACCACGCCGGGCAGCAGGCCGTGCGAAAGCATCTCGCGGTCGGTGGTGCGCTCCAGCGGCGTGCCGCCGTGCAGGCGGTAGCCCATGCGGTTGCTCTGCGGGCTGAGCTGCCAGGCGGTGCGCCAGAACGTGTCCTGCGCCTCTTCGCTGAATTCAGCGTACTCCGGCCCCGGCAGCGCGCGGATGCGGTTGGTGAACAGCAGTTGCTTCACGCCGCAGCGGTGTTGCGGCAGCGCGGTGGATTTACCCAGCGGCAGCCGATCGCCGTCCTTCAGATTACGGCCTTCGTGGCCGCCAAAGGCGGCTTTCATGTCGGTGCTGCACGAGCCCAGCATTTCCGGCACGGCAATGCCGCCCGAGATCGCCAGGTAGCTGCGCATGCCGCGTTTCGGCGTGCCCAGCGCCAGCCGCTGCCCCTTTTTCACCGGGTAGCGCCAGCCGGTCCACAGCGGCTTGCCGTCCAGCTGCGCGTCGCAGCCGGCGCCGGTCAGGGCGATCCAGCCAGGGCGGGTAAACTCGGCGCTGAACTGGCCGAGGGTGATCTCCAGCCCGGCGGCCTCAGGCGCATTGCCCACCAGCAGGTTGGCGATCTTCAACGCCGGTTGATCCAGCGCCCCGCCGGTGCTGATGCCCAGGCGGCGGAATCCCTCGCGGCCCAAATCCTGCACCGTGGTATAGATGCCGGCACGCAGAATAATCAGCATACGCCCTCCTTCTGCGGCACGAAGCGCACGTTATCGCCCGGGCGCAGCAGCGTCGGCGGCATTTCATGCGGATTGAACAGCGCCAGCGGCGTGCGGCCAATCAGCTGCCAGCCGCCGGGCGTCACCAGCGGATAGATGCCGGTCTGGCCGCCGCCGATGCCGACGGAACCGGCCGCCACCGCCAGACGCGGCTCAGCGCGGCGCGGCGTCGCCAGTTGTTCCGGCATGCCGCCCAAATAGGAGAAACCCGGCTGAAAGCCGAGGAAATAGACCACGTAGGCCGCCGCCGCGTGGCATTCCACCACCTGCCGCGGCGTCATGCCGGTATGGCGCGCCACTTCATCCAGATCGGGGCCTTGCTCCCCGCCGTAGACCACCGGAATATCCACCTGGCGCGATTCCGGCGTCAGGCTCTCTTTGCTTTCCCAACCTTGCTGCAGCAATGCGAGCATCGCTTCGGCGTCGGCCTGCGGCGTATGCAGCAACAGCGTCAGGTTATTCATCCCCGGCACCACTTCCCGCACGTCGGGGTGGTGATTCAGCTTTTCCGCCAGCGCCCAGATGCGCTGCTGGCTCGGTAAGGTCACCGGCGGCGACAGTTCAAGCACTACCGCTCTTTCACCCAACAGGTAATAACGTGCTTGTTGCACCCTTATTCTCCTTATTATTATCGCGATGAAAAACACACCAGTTATGCGTGACGCGGCCCCGGCTGTCAATAGAACGCAACCATAAGGAAAATAAGGAAATAGCGCGGTAAAAGGATTCAGCCGGCGCACAGGCCGGGCTGGATCCGGGGAAGAAAAAAATCAGGCGGGATTCGGGATATCGATAAAGGTCACATCAAAGCCGTGGTGCTGCGCCAGCCAGTCGCCCAGCGCCTTCACGCCGCCGCGCTCGGTGGCGTGGTGGCCGGCGGCGAAGAAATGCACGCCCATTTCGCGCGCGCTGTGAATGGTCTGCTCAGACACTTCACCGCTGATGAACGCATCGACGCCGAAGCGCGCCGCGCTGTCGATAAAGCCCTGGCCGCCGCCGGTGCACCAGGCCACCCGGCGAATGTGCTCAGGCGCGTTATCGCCGCAGTGCAGCACCGCGCGCCCCAGCCGGCTTTCGATACGCTGCTGCAGCGCTTCGCCGGTCAGCGGCTGTTCAAATTCGCCGTGCGGCACCAGCGGCTCGACGTCGCCAATCACCCGAATGCCCAGCGCCTGCGCCAGCTGCGCGTTGTTGCCCAGCACCGGATGCGCGTCCAGCGGCAAGTGGTAGCCGTACAGATTGATGTCGTGGGTCAACAGCGTTTTCAGGCGGTTGCGCTTCATGCCGCGCACCGCCGGCGCCTCGTTTTTCCAGAAATAGCCGTGATGCACGATGATCGCGTCGGCCTGATGCGCCACCGCGGCGTCCAACAGCGCCTGACAGGCGGTGACGCCGGTCACGATGCGCTGCACGTGCGGGCGCCCTTCCACCTGCAATCCATTGGGGGCATAGTCCTGAAACGCCGCGGCGTTCAGTTCCGTGTTGATCAGTTGTTCCAGATCGAGGTTACGCATTCTCTTCTCTCTTCATAGTCAAAATGTCTGCCGGTCGCCCTGCGCCATCAGGATGAATTTCACCCCCAGATCGTTGCCCTGCGCCAGCTGCTGCGCAATGGCGGCGCGCGCGTCTTCGCCCTGCTTCAGGCTCGGTTTGATGTGGCTGATCACCACCGGCAGACCGTTCAGCGAGCCTTCGCCGCCGCTGTACTGCGTCAGGTTCTTCAGCTCCTTCAGCAGCCAGGCCGGCGTCAGATGGCCGTACAGATGTTTGTCCTCCACCCCGTTAGGGTAAGAGGTTTCGATAATCATGCCCTTGAGCTTTTTCTGCTCGACAAGCGGCCCCAGCACGCGCCACACGGCATCGAGATCGCGCGACTGCTCCACCTTGTCCGGCCCGGTATCGCCGAAGTAGGCGAAGAACTCGTTGCCGTTGGAAATCAGCAGCATTGACGACGGGTAGCGATCGTGGCTGAGCGGGTACATCACGCCGGTCAACCCGGTCAGGCCGAGGGTAAAGCGCTGCTGCGGCCGCACCGTTTGCAGCCGGTAGGTGCCCAGCCGCGAGCCGTTGCCGGCGTCGGTAAAGTTCGGCCAGGCCTTCCAGTTGAAGTAATGGTTGCGCAGGGTCAGCACGGTGTCCGCCTGGGCGTAAACGGTTTTTTTATTATCTTCGGGCGAGCCGACGATCAGCCCCGCCACGTGGTCCAGATGGCCGTGGCTGATGAAATAGCCGCCGATCAACTGCCGGAACACATAGCCCTGCGGCGTGTAAGGCGCGGCCAGCTCGGGGGTCACCTGCGGGAAACTGCCCTTCTCCAGCCCTTTGGCGATGCCCGGCAGCAGCGAGCCGGCGTCCAGCGCCACATACTGCGGCTGATTATCGCTGCGGATCAGATAAGAGGTCAGGTTGCCGTCGCTGACGCCGCCGTCGACGCCCAGCGCCACCACGTCAAAGCCGGCGATCGCCAGCGCGGAATAGCCGCTCAGGCACAGGGCCAGCACCTTTTTCATCATTACGTCGCTCCTTGCAGTTGCCTCAAGACTCTCCCCGTTTCGCCGCCTCGAACGCCGCCAACGTCTCCACGCGGGCTTGTTTGTGATCGACGATCGGCAGCGGGTAGTTCAGCGTACGGCGCTGCTTTTCCGCCCAGCGGTGGGGGTAATGGATGTCATTGTCGGGCACATCCGCCAGTTCCGGCAACCATTTACGGATGAAAGTGCCTTGTGGATCAAAACGTTCACCCTGGGTGGTCGGGTTAAAGATGCGGAAATACGGCGCGGCGTCGGTGCCGGTGGAGGCCGCCCACTGCCAGCCGCCGTTATTGGCCGCCAGATCCCCGTCCAGCAGTTGCGACATGAAATAGCGCTCCCCGGCGCGCCAGTCGATCAGCAGATCCTTCACCAGAAAACTGGCGCTGATCATGCGCAGCCGGTTGTGCATCCAGCCGGTAGCGTTCAGTTGGCGCATGGCGGCATCGACGATCGGATAGCCGGTTTCGCCCCGCTGCCAGGCCTGCAGCTTCGCCGCGTCAGCGCTCCAGCGCACCTTGTCCGTCCAGGCGATAAAGGGACGATGGCGGCACAGCTCGGGGTAGGCCACCAGCAGGTGGCGATAGAACTCGCGCCAAATCAACTCGTTCAGCCAGGCGAAAGCGCCGCTCTCGCGATCTTCCAGCAGCTGCGGGCATTCGGCGCGCAGGCGGTTAAAACACTGGCGCGGCGACAGCGCGCCGATCGCCAGATAGGGCGACAGGCTACTGGTGCCGGCGATGGCGGGCAGATCGCGCTGCCGAAGGTAATCTTGCACCTGCTCACGACAAAAGGCGCGCAGCCGCTGCAGCGCGGCCTCCTCGCCGGCGGGATAATCATCCCCGATGTCCGCCGCGGGATAATCGAACGCCGCCGGCGCTTCAGGCGCAGGCAACGCGCCATCGGCACGGATCTTCGGCGCCGGCAGGCAGCTCACTTCGGACTCAGTCAGGCGCTGAATGAAGGCGTTGCGAAACGGCGTATAAACCTTGTACATCTCGCCGCCGCCGGTTAGCACGCTGCCCGGCGGCAACAGCAGACTGTCATCAAAACCGTGGCACGTTACCCGTCCATTCAACTGCTGCTCCAGCCGCGCATCGCGTCGCCGTTCATTCAGTTCGTACTGGCGGTTGTAAAATAGCGCGTCCACCTGCTCTCGCCGGCAATACTCCGCCAGCCAGTCGATCGACGCGGCAAAGTCCGTGCCGGCATGGCAATGCAGCGCAATGCCCTTTTGCGCCAGCGCCTGCTGTACCGCCCGCAGGCTGGCGTGGATCAGCGCCGCCTGCCGCGGCGCCATCTCATGTTCCCGCCACTGCTGCGGGGTGGCGATAAACACCGCCAGCACCCGGGCTTTGGGATCGCTGCAGGCAGCGTGCAGCGCTTTGTTGTCGGTGATACGCAGATCGTTACGCAACCAGACCAGATGCGTGGTCATAAAATTCCCTTGTCAATCAATGGCCGTAACGCAAACGCAGCGCCTCCGGATAAGGTTCGAAATAGCGTTGTTCCGCCAGATAACTGTCGGGGTATTCCGCCATGTAATGCTTAAGCAAGGCGATCGGCGCCAGCAGCGGCTGCATGCCCTGCCGGTAGCGGTCGATCAGGTGCGCCAGCTCCTGGCGCTGCGCCGCGCTGAGCTGGCGGCGGAAGTAACCCTGCACGTGCATCAGCACGTTGGTATGGTTGCGGCGCGTCGCCTTGTGCGCCAACAGCGCCATCAGGCGGCTGCGGTACTCCACGGCGAAGTCTTCCAGCGAGTCCCAGCGATGAATGTCGGCGACGAAACGCCCCAGTTCGCGGTACGCCGGCTGCGAATGCGCCAGCAGCGACAGCTTGTAGCGGCTGTGAAACGCAATCAGCCCGCCGCGGGTCAGCCCCTGACGCCACAGCATGTTCAACTCATACAGCGCATACACTCGCTCGATAAAGTTTTCCCGCAGCGCCGCATCCTGCAAACGCCCATCTTCTTCCACCGGCAGCCACGGCATCTGGCGCAGCAGCTCGGCGGTAAACAGCCCGACGCCGTTTTTACGCGAGTCCTTGCCGTTCTCGCTGTAGACCCGCACCCGCTCCAGGCCGCAGCTCGGCGACTTGGCGCAGACGATGTAACCGCACAGGTGCTGCAACGCGGCCACGCGCTGCGCGGAGAAGCCGCGCATCTCCTCGGTCAGATCCACGCCGGCGTCGTTGCTGTAGCGCATCGCCGGCCACGGCTGCGCCTGTTTCACCAGGCGCAGCGCCGGGCGCGGCGTGGGCAGGCCGATCGCCATTTCCGGGCATACGGGCTCAAAGCGCACATAGGGCGCCAACTGTTCCACCGCGAAGGCCAGCCGCTTGTGGCCACCGTCGAAACGCACCGCGTCACCCAGTAAACAGGCGCTGATGCCGATAGGGATCTTGTCACTCATACCGTTCTCTCGTGGTGTTGGTCGATGGGGAAAGTGTAGAAGAATGGCTTGCCAAATACGACCTTGCGCTTGACGGCAGCGGGCTCGGGGCATAAAAAAACCCCCGCCGCAGGGCGAGGGTTTTCGTGAATCGACAGTGGCTCAGTAGAAATCGCAGGACGCCAGTTCCGCCTGCTGCAGCCAGACCGGCTTATCGCTGGTTTTTGACCAGACGCGGTGCAGGTAGCTGTAAAAACGCCCGCGATCGCTGCGGAACAGCATCACCGGCAGGGCCAAAATGCCCGCGATCACCACTGCGCTGCGGCGCAGGAGAATCCGATGCAGTGAATAAGCGTGATAGGTCGTAGACATGCGAACCTCCTTAAAAACGCCTGCCGTTGATTTGTCAGGGAAAACGGCGTGGGCGTATCAAATGAACAATCGGTAATTTGGTAACTGGACAAAATTTTAGCGCACTTGATGAAAGTTTACTACTCATCCGACCACTAAATCGCACAAAAAATCGCTAATCACCGCGGCGATTCGTAATTTTGTTACAGCCAGGTTAATTTTTAACTTAACATGGGTTACGTTGTGGTTATTATCCGGTTCCTGCTTCCACGCCGCTGCCCTTGCTTATTCACTCATCAGGCGCAATCTCGCCGCCAACCTGCTGGTTGAAATGCTCAATTTTTGCTGAAATTTCAGCCATTTTTATACTTTTTTTACACCCGCCTGCGCGATTTTTTCATCTTCTTTCTACCCCGCTCCCTACACTGCCTCTATCAAAAACAACACCTCTGGAGGTGTCCCGTGAGTTTCAGCGTTATTGGTGGTGCGCTGTTGGTTCTGCTGCTGTTGGCCTATCTGGTCTACGCCCTGTTTAACGCGGAGGATTTCTGATGGCGGCTTCAGCCTTTTTACTGATCGCCAGTTTCCTGCTGGTGCTTCTGCTGCTGGCCCGGCCGCTGGGCGGTTTTATGGCGCGCCTGATCGAAGGTGAGCCGCTGCCTGCGCTGCGCTCAGTGGAAGCCGGCGTCTGGCGCGCCTGCGGCATCCGCCCCACCGAGATGAATTGGTGGCAGTACGCGCTGGCGATCCTGGCGTTTAACCTGCTCGGCCTGGCGCTGCTGTTCGCCCTGCTGATGGCGCAGGGCTCGCTGCCGCTCAACCCGCAAGGCTTCCCTGGCCTCTCCTGGGATCTGGCGCTCAACACCGCCGTCAGCTTCGTCACCAACACCAACTGGCAAGCCTACAGCGGTGAAAGCGCCCTCAGCTATTTCAGCCAGATGGCCGGGCTGGCGGTGCAGAACTTCGTTTCCGCCTCCACCGGCATCGCCGTGGCCTTTGCGCTGATCCGCGCCTTTACCCGCCGCGCCGGCAAGACCGTCGGCAACGCCTGGGCCGATCTGTTCCGCATCACGCTGTATGTGCTGCTGCCGATCGCGCTGCTGATCGCCCTGTTCTTCGTCAGCCAGGGCACGCTGCAAAACTTCCTGCCTTACCTGCACGTCACCACGCTCGAAGGCGCGCAGCAGACGCTGCCGATGGGGCCGGTCGCCTCGCAGGAAGCGATCAAGATGCTCGGCACCAACGGCGGGGGGTTCTTCGGCGCCAACTCGGCGCACCCGTTCGAAAACCCGACCGTGCTGACCAACTTCGTGCAGATGCTGGCCATCTTCCTGATCCCTTGCGCGCTGTGCTTCTCTTTCGGACAACTGGCCGGTGAAAACCGTCAGGGCCACGCGCTGATCTGGGCGATGGCGCTGATCTTCGTGGTGGCGGTGGTGGTGGTGATGTACGCCGAGCTGGCGGGCAACCCGCACCTGAGCGCGCTGGGCGCCGACAGCAACATCAATATGGAAGGCAAAGAGTCGCGCTTCGGCATTCTCGCCACCAGCCTGTTCTCGGTGGTGACCACCGCCGCGTCCTGCGGGGCGGTCAACGCCATGCACGACTCCTTCACCGCGCTGGGCGGCATGGTGCCGATGTGGCTGATGCAGATCGGTGAAGTGGTGTTCGGCGGCGTCGGCTCCGGCCTGTACGGCATGCTGCTGTTCGTGCTGCTGACGGTGTTTATCGCCGGTCTGATGATCGGCCGCACCCCGGAATACCTGGGCAAGAAAATCGACGTTTACGACATGAAGATGACCGCGCTGGCGATCCTGGTCACGCCGACGCTGGTGTTGCTGGGCAGCGCGCTGGCCATCGGCACCGACGCGGGCCGCGCCGGCATCCTCAACCCGGGCGCCCACGGCTTCAGCGAAGTGCTGTACGCCCTGTCCTCCGCCGCCAACAACAACGGCAGCGCCTTCGCCGGGTTGAGCGTCAATACGCCGTTCTACAACCTGCTGTTGGCCTTCGCCATGTTTGTCGGCCGCTTCGGGGTGATCCTGCCGGTGCTGGCGATCGCCGGTTCGCTGAGCGCCAAACAACGCCAACCGGCGGGCAACGGCACCCTGCCGACCTATGGGCCACTGTTTATCGGCCTGCTGATCGGCACCGTGTTGCTGGTGGGCGCGCTGACCTTCGTGCCGGCGCTGGCGCTGGGCCCGGTGGCCGAGCATTTGCAGCTTTGGTTGGCAAACTAACAGACGTCACAGAGAGAGAATAAGAGATGACTCGCAAACAACGCGCGCTGTTTGAACCGGCCCTGGTGCGCACCGCGCTGATCGATGCGGTGAAAAAACTGGACCCTCGCGTTCAATGGCGCAACCCGGTGATGTTCGTGGTGTATATCGGCAGCATTCTGACCACCGCCATCTGGCTGGCCATCCTCACCGGCCAAACCGACGGCGCCGCCGCCTTTACCGGCAGCGTCTCCCTGTGGCTGTGGTTCACCGTGCTGTTCGCCAACTTCGCGGAAGCGCTGGCCGAAGGCCGCAGCAAGGCCCAGGCGGAAAGCCTGAAGGGCACCAAGAAAACCAGCTGGGCGAAAAAACTGGCCGGCCCGCGCCGCGACGGCGCCACGGAGAAAGTGGCCGCCGAAAGCCTGCGCAAGGGCGATATCGTGCTGGTGGAAGCCGGCGACACCATCCCGTGCGACGGCGAAGTGCTGGAAGGCGGCGCCTCGGTAGATGAAAGCGCCATCACCGGTGAATCCGCGCCGGTGATCCGCGAGTCCGGCGGCGACTTCTCCTCGGTCACCGGCGGCACCCGCGTGCTGTCCGACTGGCTGGTGGTGCAGTGCAGCGTCAACCCGGGGGAAACCTTCCTCGATCGCATGATCGCCATGGTGGAAGGCGCCAAACGCCGCAAAACGCCGAACGAAATCGCGCTGACCATCCTGCTGGTGGCGCTGACCATCGTGTTCGTGTTGGCCACCGCCACCCTGTTCCCGTTCTCGCAATACAGCGTCGAGGCGGCCGGCAGCGGCAGCGTGGTCACCATCACCGTACTGGTCGCGCTGCTGGTTTGCCTGATCCCCACCACCATCGGCGGTCTGCTGTCCGCCATCGGCGTGGCCGGGATGAGCCGCATGCTCGGCGCCAACGTGATCGCCACCAGCGGCCGCGCGGTGGAAGCCGCCGGCGACGTGGACGTGCTGCTGCTGGATAAAACCGGCACCATTACGCTGGGCAACCGTCAGGCTTCGGAGTTCCTGCCGGCGCCGGGCGTGAAAGAGCAAGAGCTGGCGGACGCCGCTCAGCTGGCTTCGCTGGCGGACGAAACGCCGGAAGGCCGCAGCATCGTGGTGTTGGCCAAACAGCGATTCAACCTGCGCGAACGCGATCTGCAGGCGCTGAACGCCACCTTCGTGCCCTTCTCCGCCCAGACCCGCATGAGCGGCGTCAACGTGCAGGAGCGCATGATCCGCAAAGGCGCAGTGGATGCCATTCGCCGTCACGTCGAATCCAATCAGGGGCACTTCCCGCGGGCGGTGGACGATCTGGTGGAAAGCGTGGCGCGCACCGGCGGTACACCGCTGGTGGTGGCGGAAGGCGCCCGGGTGCTGGGCGTGGTGGCGCTGAAGGATATCGTCAAGGGCGGCATCAAGGAGCGCTTCAATGAGCTGCGCAAGATGGGCATCAAAACGGTGATGATCACCGGCGATAACCCGCTGACCGCGGCGGCGATCGCCGCCGAAGCCGGGGTGGACGACTTCCTGTCGGAAGCCACGCCGGAAGCCAAGCTGGCGCTGATCCGCCAGTACCAGGCGGAAGGCCGCCTGGTGGCGATGACCGGCGACGGCACCAACGACGCCCCGGCGCTGGCGCAGGCCGATGTGGCGGTGGCGATGAACTCCGGCACCCAGGCCGCCAAAGAGGCGGGCAACATGGTCGATCTGGATTCCAACCCGACCAAGCTGATCGAAGTGGTGCACATCGGCAAACAGATGCTGATGACGCGCGGCTCGCTGACCACCTTCAGCATCGCCAACGACGTGGCCAAATACTTCGCCATCATTCCGGCGGCCTTCGCGGCCACCTATCCGCAGCTGAACGCGCTGAACGTGATGCATCTGCATTCCCCGGCCTCCGCCATCATGTCGGCGGTGATCTTCAACGCCCTGGTGATCGTGTTCCTGATCCCGCTGGCGCTGAAAGGGGTGAGCTACAAACCGATGAGCGCCGCGGCCTTGCTGCGCCGCAACCTGTGGCTGTACGGAGTCGGCGGCCTGCTGGTGCCGTTCGTCGGCATCAAACTGATCGACCTGATCCTGGTCGCGCTGCACGTCGCCGGTTAACCATTGAGGGTAATGAACATGACTTATTTACGACCTGCGCTGGTGATGCTGATCCTGCTGACGCTGATCACCGGCATCGCCTATCCTCTGCTGACCACCGGGCTGGCGCAGCTGCTGTTTCCGGGTGCGGCCAACGGTTCGCTGCTGTACCGGGGCGACAAGGCGGTCGGCTCCGCGCTGATCGGCCAGAACTTCACGCGCCCCGACTATTTCTGGGGCCGCCCATCGGCCACCGGCGATTCGGCCTATAATCCACTGGCCTCTGCCGGCAGCAACCTGGCGGCCACCAACCCGGCGTTGGATAAGGCTATCGCCGAGCGCGCAGCGCAGCTGCGCCAGGCCAACCCTGCGATGAGCGGCCCGATCCCGGTCGATCTGCTGACCGCCTCCGGCAGCGGGTTGGATCCGCAAATCTCGATCGCCGCCGCACAGTATCAGCTGGCACGGGTCGCGGCGGCACGGCATCTGCCGCCGGAACAGATCGCCAAACTGATCGAAGACAACACCGATCGGGCCACGCCCAACTTCATGGGGGAATCGGTGGTGAACGTACTGAAGCTGAACCTGACGCTGGATGCGTTGAAGTAACGCGCCGTATTCAGCATAGTGATAGGGTTCGGCATGCCGAACCCCTTTTTGCTTGGTAACACAAGGAATTGTCATGGTCGAAGAAGAACAGCAGCGTCCCGATCCCGATAGCCTGCTGGCGCTGGCCAATGAAAAACCGCGCGGCCGATTGAAGGTATTCTTCGGCGCCTGTGCCGGCGTGGGCAAAACCTACGCCATGCTGCAGGAGGCTCAGCGTTTGCGCGCTCAGGGGCTGGATGTGCTGGTCGGCGTGGTGGAAACCCACGGCCGCAGCGAGACCGCCGCCCTGCTCGACGGCCTGGCGCTGTTGCCGCAAAAGCGCATCCAGCATCGCGGGCGACTGGTGCATGAATTCGATCTTGACGCCGCGTTGGCGCGCCATCCAGCGCTGATCCTGATGGACGAACTGGCGCACAGCAACGCCCACGGTTCGCGCCACCCCAAACGCTGGCAGGATGTGGAAGAGCTGCTGGACGCCGGCATCGACGTGCTGACTACCGTCAACGTGCAACATTTGGAAAGTCTGAACGACGTGGTGGGCGGCGTGACCGGCGTGCGGGTGCGCGAAACGGTGCCCGACCACGTGTTTGACGAGGCCAGCGAAGTGGTGCTGGTCGATCTGCCGCCGGACGATCTGCGCCGACGGCTGCACGAAGGCAAAGTGTATATTCCCGGTCAGGCCGAGCGCGCCATCGAGCATTTTTTCCGTAAAGGCAACCTGATCGCCCTGCGCGAGTTGGCGCTGCGCCGCACCGCCGATCGGGTCGATGACCAGATGCGCGAGTTTCGCGACACCCAGGGGCGCGAGAAAGTGTGGCACACCCGCGACAGCATTCTGCTGTGCGTCGGCCATAACAGCGGCAACGAAAAGCTGGTGCGCATCGCCGCCCGGCTGGCGGCGCGGCTCGGCTGCCACTGGCATGCGGTCTACGTGGAAACCCCCAAGCTGCACCGGCTGCCGGAAAACCAGCGCCGCGCCATTCTGCGCGCGCTGCGGCTGGCGCAGGAGCTGGGCGCCGAAACCGCCACCCTGGCCGATCCGTCCGAAGAGCGCGCAGTGCTGCGCTACGCCCGCGAACATAACCTCGGCAAAATCATCATCGGCCGCCGCAGCGAGCAGCGCTGGAAGCTGCGCGGCAGTTTCGCCGATCGCCTCGGCCGGCTGGGCCCGGATCTCGATCTGGTGATCGTCGCGCTGGACAGCGACGCCGCACAGCCGCCGCCGGGCAAGGAGCACGACGGCCGCAGCTTCAATGAGAAATGGCGCATGCAGCTGCGCGGCTGCGCGGTAGCGGTGGCACTGTGCGCGCTGATCACCCTGCTCTCGCAGTGGCTGCTGCCGGGCTTCGATCAGGCCAACCTGGTGATGGTCTACCTGCTCGGCGTGGCGATCGTCGCGCTGTTCTTCGGCCGCTGGCCATCGGTGCTGGCGGCGGTGATCAATGTCGCCAGTTTCGATCTGTTCTTCGTTCAGCCCGAATGGTCGTTCGCCGTCAGCGATATGCAGTATCTGCTGACCTTCGGCGTGATGCTCGCCGTCGGCATCATCATCGGCAACCTGACCGCCGGGGTGCGTTATCAGGCCAGGGTGGCGCGCTATCGCGAGCAGCGGGCGCGCCATCTGTACGAAATGTCACGCGGGCTGAGCCGCGCGCTGACCGTGGCCGACATCGCCAATACCAGCCGTCATTTCCTCTCCAGCAGCTTCCAGGCGAAAACCGTGCTGCTGCTGCCGCAGGAAGACGGCCGGCTGCAGCAAATGATCGGCGAGGAAGGCGGGCTGCTGTCGGTAGACGAAGCCATCGCGCGCTGGAGTTTCGATAAAGGCTTGCCGGCCGGCGCCGGCACCGACACCCTGCCCGGCGTGCCTTACCAACTGCTGCCGCTCAATACCCCCAAACAGACCTTCGGCCTGTTGGCGATCGAACCCAACAACCTGCGCCAGCTGATGGTGCCGGAACAACAGCGGCTGCTGCAAACCTTCGCAGTGCTGATCGCCAGCGCGCTGGAACGGCTGCACCTGGCGCGCAGCGCCGAAGCAGCCAAGCTGGACGCCGAACGCGAACAGCTGCGCAACTCGCTGCTGGCGGCGCTGTCGCACGATCTGCGCACCCCGCTGACCGTGTTGTTCGGCCAGGCGGAAATTCTCACGCTGGACCTGGCGGCCGAAGGTTCCAATCACGCCACCCAGGCCAGCCAGATCCGCCAGCAGGTGCTGAGCACCACCCGGCTGGTGAACAACCTGCTGGATATGGCGCGCATCCAGTCTGGCGGTTTCAGCCTGCGCAAAGAGTGGCAGTCGCTGGAAGAGATCGTCGGCGCTTCGCTGCATATGCTGGAGCCGCTGCTCAGCCAGCATCCGATCGAGGTCGATCTGCCGCCGGAACAGATCCTGGTCAACTGCGACGGCAGCCTGCTGGAACGGGTGTTCACCAACCTGTTGGAAAACGCCAATAAATACGCCGGCGCCGAGGCCACCATCGGCATTCGCGCCCGCACGCTGCCCGAGTGGCTGGAAGTCGAGGTCTGGGATAACGGCCCCGGCATCCCCGCCGATCAGCTGCAGCTGATTTTCGACAAGTTTTCACGCGGCAATAAAGAGTCGGCGATCCCCGGCGTCGGCTTGGGGTTAGCGATTTGTCGTGCCATTATTGAAGTGCATGACGGCCGCATCTGGGCGGAAAACGGCGCCAACGGCGGCGCCAGCTTCCGCTTCGTGCTGCCGCTGGAAAAACCGCCCGAGATCGACGGCGACGCCTTCGATCTGTAATCAACGCAGGGGAAACGTGAGCATAACGCCAACCAACATTCTGATTGTTGAAGATGAAAAAGAGATCCGCCGCTTCGTGCGCACCGCGCTGGAGAGCGAAGGCCTGCGGGTGTTTGAAAGTGAAACGCTGCAGCGGGGGCTGATTGAGGCCGGCACGCGCAAACCGGATCTGATCATCCTGGATTTGGGGTTGCCGGATGGCGACGGGCTGAGCTACATCCGCGATCTGCGGCAGTGGAGCGCCATTCCGGTGATCGTGCTGTCGGCGCGCAACGCCGAAGAGGACAAGATCGCCGCGCTGGACGCCGGCGCCGACGACTACCTCAGCAAGCCGTTCGGCATCGGTGAGCTGCTGGCGCGGGTGCGGGTCGCGCTGCGCCGCCACTCAGCTAACCAACAGGAAAGCCCGCTGGTGAGCTTTTCGGCGATTACCGTCGATCTGGTGAATCGCCGGGTGCTGCGCAACGACGAAGATCTGCATCTGACGCCGATCGAGTTTCGCCTGTTGGCGGAGCTGCTGGCCAACGCCGGCAAGGTGATCACCCAACGCCAGCTGTTGAGCCACGTCTGGGGGCCGAATTACGTGGAGCACAGCCACTATCTGCGCATCTACATGGGCCACCTGCGGCAGAAGCTCGAAGCCGATCCGGCCCGGCCCAAACACCTGCTGACCGAAACCGGCGTCGGCTATCGCTTCATGCCTTAACCCCGGCGGGCGCGGTTTGCCGCGCCTTTACGCCGCCGGCCCCTTCTTCAATCCGACCATAAATTCTTTAAACGCATCGCGCAGCGGAGCGAACACCGGGTGTTTGCGGTTTTCGATCATCACTTCGGAGAACAGCTTCAAGCCTACGGCGAAGGCCGCGCTCTGCTCGGGGCCGAAGTTCAGATCGTCACGCGCCCGGATGCGTTCGACGATATCGAGAATATCGTCGTGGTTGGTCACTTCAAAACTCAGCGGCGCTTTCTCGACGGGATTGCCCTGGCGATCGCTCAGGGCTTCAACGGTAATGTTAAAACGGTGGCCGGGCATCAGTTCTTCTCCTGCTGCGTGGGTTGAATATGCATTTCGCTTTCGATCGCCGCCACGGCGGTCAGCAACGCGGCGTTGATGCGCTCCACCTGCTGCGGCGTAAGATCGGCGCGCATCACGTTGCCGCGCAGCAGGCTGCGCAGACGGTTCATGGCGTCGTAGATGCCTTCCGCCAGGTTGCCGTGCCGATGACGCTCGCGGCCGGCGCCCGCCAGACGCGCCAGAATGACCTCAACCACCTGTTGATGCTTTTGCAGCTCGCCCTCGCCCGCGGCGGTGATGCGGTAGCTTTTGCGGCCGTTGCCGGTGGTGAGCGGCTCAAGGAAATCCTGCTCTTCCAGCAGCGTCAGCGTGGGGTAAATCACCCCCGGGCTCGGCACGTACAGGCCGGATGACGCCTCCTCAATCGCCTTGATCAGCTCATAGCCGTGGCTGGGCTTGCGCGCCACCAGCGCCAGCAGTACCAGACGCAGATCGCCGTGCTCGAACAGACGGTGACGCCCGCCCCGGCCGCCGCGCCCACCCCGGCCGTGCTCTTCGCCTTCGCCGCCGAAGTGATGGCGTCCACCGCGATGACGGCGGCCCTCTTCGCATTCATGATGGTGGTGATGCCGGTGTAAACCTAATCGATGAAACATAGGGTGATACCTCGCTTTAACAGTGAACATCAATACGAGGTTGTTTAGATATATCTAAACAGCGTCGATGACGCTAATCTAGATCGATATATCTAAATGCGCAAGCGTGCGCCGGTAAAAAGATATATCTAAATTGCAGGCATAAAAAAAGCGCTGTAAAAACAGCGCTTTTTATCAATCAAGAAAAGTGATTAGTTGGCGGAAGCCAGCACTTCGCTGACGATCTCGACCGCTTCGTGCTCAATCTTCTCGCGGTGCTCCGCCCCGAGGAAGCTCTCGCAGTAGATCTTGTAAGCCTCTTCGGTGCCGGAAGGACGAGCCGCGAACCAACCGTTGTCGGTCATCACTTTCAGGCCGCCGATCGACGCGCCGTTGCCCGGCGCTGCGGTCAGACGTGCGGTGATCGGGTCCCCGCCCAGCGTACTGGCCTTGACCATCTCCGGCGACAGCTTGGACAGCGCCGCTTTCTGCGCATGGGTTGCCGGCGCCTGGATGCGGTTGTAGCTTGGCGCGCCGAAACGCTTGGCCAGATCGTCATAGTGATGCTGCGGGTTCTCACCGGTTACCGCGGTGATTTCAGCCGCCAGCAGGCACATGATGATGCCGTCTTTGTCGGTCGACCACGGCTGGCCGTTGAAGCGCAGGAACGAGGCCCCGGCGCTCTCTTCGCCGCCAAAGCCCAGGCTGCCGTCGAACAGACCGTCCACGAACCACTTGAAGCCGACCGGCACTTCCACCAGCTTGCGGCCCAGATCGGCCACCACGCGATCGATCATCGCGCTGGACACCAGCGTTTTACCCACCGCAACATCGGCGCCCCACTGCGGGCGATGCTGGAACAGGTAGTTGATGGCTACCGCCAGATAGTGGTTCGGGTTCATCAGACCCTTCGGCGTGACGATGCCGTGGCGGTCGTAATCCGGATCGTTGGCGAACGCCAAATCGAATTTGTCGCGCAGCGCCAGCAGGCCGGCCATCGCCGACTCCGACGAGCAGTCCATGCGGATGATGCCGTCGTGATCCAGGTGCATAAAGCGGAACGTCTGATCGATGGAATCGTTCACCAGCGTCAGATCCAGCTTGTAGTGTTCCGCCACCCGCTGCCAATAGGCGATGCCGGAACCGCCGAGCGGATCCACGCCCAGCTTCAGGCCGGCGCGTTGGATGGCCGGCATGTCGACCACCTCCACCAGCCCTTCGACGTAAGGCTGCACCAGATCTTTGGCGTGCAGGTGGCCGCTGTTCCAGGCCTTGTCCAGCGACTGACGCTGCACGCCTTTCAGCTGCTGCGCCAGCAGTTCGTTGGCGCGCTTTTCGATCACTGACGTCAGGTTGGTGTCAGCCGGGCCGCCGTTCGGCGGATTGTATTTGATGCCGCCGTCTTCCGGCGGGTTGTGGGACGGCGTAATGACGATGCCGTCGGCCTGCGCGCCGCCGCGGCGGTTGTGGCACAAAATGGCGTGCGATACCGCCGGCGTTGGCGTGAAGCCGTTGTTTTCCTGCACGATCACATCGACGCCGTTAGCGGTCAGCACTTCCAGCACGGAAATAAAGGCCGGCTCGGACAGCGCATGGGTGTCTTTGCCCACGTAGCACGGGCCGGTAGTGCCCTGCTGATGACGAACTTCGGCGATCGCCTGAGCGATGGCGAGGATGTGCGCTTCATTGAAGCTGTGGCGCTGCGCGCTGCCGCGGTGGCCGGAGGTGCCAAACTTCACCGCATGTGCGGCATTGCCGGCTTCCGGTTGCAGCACATAGTACTGCGACGTCAGCTGGGCTACGTTGATCAGATCGCTTTGACGGGCGGGCTGCCCGGCACGTGGATTATTCGCCATCGACATATCTCCCTCATCCCTGTCGGTGACCGGGCAAATACGTCGCGCACGGCCATCATGACGGGCTGTTCGCTAAATTAGACGGTACCGCAAACTTTCTCGATCAGTTCCGCCGGGAACTGCATCGCCTGCATGATGTGTTCGATCATGCTGCGTTTGCGGCCGGTATTGGTATTGGTGATCACCCAGTAAGGGGTGCCCGGCACATGCTTCGGCTTGGTATGCGTGCCGTTGGCCAGCAGGGTCTGCTGATCGCCGGCGAAATAGGTGCGGGTACGGCCGGTCAACGCCTCGGTGGCGGCGGCAAAACCGGCGGCATCGAGGGTGTACAGCGTGGACAGCACCAGCATGAAACGGTTGACCGCTTTGTTCTGCTCGGCGTATTCATCCGACAGCAGCAGTTCACGCACGGCGCGTACGCGATCGCGCGGGCGCTGAACCGGCGCCGCTTTTTCCGCTTCGACGGACGGCGACGCACTGGCGGCAGGCAACGCGCGCACCGGCTGACCGGCGGTGAATTTCAACATGCGGCGTAAAATATCGGACGCGCTTTCACCGATGTGTTGCGTGTGGCTGGCAATATAACGGTAAAGCTCTTCGTCGACTTCAATAGTTTTCATCTTTATCCAATACTGTTTTTTCTACTTAGAACCTGAAGCCAGATCCTGCATTCAAGCCATGGGATTATAAGGTTAAAAGCGCTGGGGCGAACACAACAATGTGCCTCCGGACGGCAAATGCAGACTAATACCTATAGCCAGCACTGCCAAGCCCGCGCCGCGAAAATTCCGCATGATTCATCGTGCGATTCAATCATGATACCCTAATCTGAATCTCTCTCAGTATGAACTTCGCCATGAAATTACATTATCAACTGCTGGCCGCCGAGTCAGACGCACTGCCGGTGCTGCTGATCCACGGGCTGTTCGGCAATCTGGACAACCTGGGCGTGCTGGCGCGCGATCTGCATCAGCGTCACAGCGTAATTAAGGTCGATCTGCGCAACCACGGCCTCTCCCCGCGCGCCGACGAGATGAACTACCCCGCGATGGCGCAGGATCTGCTGGAGCTGCTCGACGAACTGCTTGAGAAAGCGATCGTCATCGGCCATTCGATGGGCGGCAAAGCGGCGATGGCGCTGACCGCCATCGCGCCCGAGCGCGTCGCCAAGCTGATCGTCATCGACGTCGCGCCGGTGAATTACCAGACCCGACGTCACGACGAGATTTTCGCCGCCCTGAAGGCCGTTAGCGCCGCCGGCATCACCCAGCGCCAGGCCGCCGCCCAGCTGATGCGCGATTACCTGCAGGAAGAAGGCGTGATCCAGTTCCTGCTGAAATCCTTCCATAACGGCGAATGGCGCTTCAATCTGCCGGTGCTGATTGAACGCTATGATGACATCACCGGCTGGCAGGACGTGCCGGCCTGGCCGCACCCGACCCTGTTCATTCGCGGCGGCCTGTCGCCGTACGTGCAGGACAGCTACCGTGCGGACATCGCCCGCCAGTTCCCGCAGGCCCGCGCGCACGTCGTTGCAGGCACCGGCCATTGGGTGCACGCCGAAAAACCGGAGGCGGTGCTGCGCGCCATCCACCGTTTCCTCGACGAAGCCTGAAAAATACGCTCACCTGGCGAAAAAACGCGCTAAAGATAACGGCTTAGCGCGTTTAGCCCGCAGTTAGGCATTGTCGCCGCTCCATCTGCTGGGGTAATATGGCGCGCTATAATTTTGCCGCCGCGCCAGCGCGTTCGCGAACGCCGGTTCGGCGGTAAATTTGGGTTAGGGTTTATTGGCCCGAAGTGTGTTAACCGATGCCTCCGGAAGCGTGCGAGCGCTTTTTGATGCAAACTCCCTTGCAGTACCGCTACCTATGGCAAAAGAACAAACGGATCGCACGACGCTGGATCTGTTCGCAGATGAACGCCGTCCGGGGCGCCCGAAAACCAACCCGCTTTCCCGCGATGAACAGCTTAGAATCAATAAGCGCAATCAGTTACGGCGCGATAAAGTGCGCGGATTGCGGCGCGTAGAGCTGAAAATCAACGCGGATGCGGTGGACGCCCTGAACAAACTGGCGGAACAGCGCAACATCAGCCGCAGCGAACTCATCGAGCAGATGCTGTTGGCGCAACTGGCGGAAGAACAGCCGGAACATTGATCTCTTCGGCCGCACGCGCGGCGCGGCGTTAAGGACAACGCCGGATCGACCACGCTTTTCTTCATCCTTCGGCATCGCATAAATGCGATAAAACCCCGGCGCCACTTTCTGGCATGATACGCATTTACCGGTAAGAGACTGCGCCTGTCGGCGCCCGCCACCGTGGCGAAAGGCTCTTGCCATGGCATCATTTTAATCGGCGGCAGTGCCAGCGCCGAGTAATGCAATTAATTGAATTTAAAGGTTATACGCGATATGGCTACTGTAGGCATTTTCTTTGGCAGCGACACTGGCAATACCGAAAACATTGCCAAAATGATCCAGAAAATTCTCCAGAAACAGTTTGGCGACGACGTCTCTGAAGTGCACGACATCGCCAAAAGCAGCAAAGAAGACCTGGAAGGGTTCGATATCCTGCTGCTGGGTATCCCGACCTGGTACTACGGTGAAGCGCAGTGTGACTGGGATGATTTCTTCCCGACGCTGGAAGAAGTCGATTTCAACGGCAAACTGGTGGCGCTGTTCGGCTGCGGCGACCAGGAAGACTACGCGGAATACTTCTGTGACGCGATGGGCACCATTCGCGACATCATCGAACCGCGCGGCGCGGCCATCGTTGGCCACTGGCCGACCAAAGGCTACCACTTCGAAGCCTCCAAAGGCCTGGCGGACGACAACCACTTCATCGGTCTGGCGATCGACGAAGACCGTCAGCCGGAGCTGACCAACGAGCGTGTCGACGCCTGGGTCAAACAGATCGTCGAAGAGCTGAGCCTGGCCGATATCGTCGGCTAAACGCCGGGACTGGCGAAAGGTTGAACAAAGGCCCTGTAAAGTGCATAGTGTGCCGACAGGGCCGTCATCGGCAACAGGGATTGCTGCGATAGAAGCTACAGATTTGTAACTTCCCACCCCGTCACGGTAGACTGAGATATCGGTTTATCCCATCCATCAAGGCGTTGCATGCAAAACATGCAATAGTGCAATTATATCTTTGTTAACAACCGGCGGTTTCCATTTAGTACAACCGGTTCTATAATGAGACGCATTAACTCTTTGTGCCGACCGATGCCACAGGCGAGTACGCCTCAACTTGATTAGCATAGTAACAGGACTGAATTCGCATGACCGACAACAACATCGCATTGAAGAAGGCCGGCTTAAAAGTCACGCTTCCGCGACTCAAAATCCTGGAAGTACTGCAAAATCCGGAATGCCATCACGTCAGTGCGGAAGATTTGTACAAAAAACTGATTGATATGGGCGAAGAGATCGGGCTGGCGACGGTTTATCGCGTACTGAACCAGTTTGACGATGCGGGCATTGTGACACGTCACAATTTCGAAGGCGGCAAGTCCGTGTTCGAGCTGACCCAACAGCATCACCACGATCACCTGATTTGCCTGGACTGCGGCAAAGTGATCGAATTCAGCGACGAATCCATCGAAGTGCGCCAGCGTGACATCGCCAAGCAGCACGGCATCAAGCTCACCAACCACAGTCTGTACCTGTACGGCCACTGTGAAACCGGTGACTGCCGCGAAGACGAATCGCTGCACGACAAGAAATAAGCCTCACCGGCTATGAGAAACCGCCTCATCTTGAGGCGGTTTTTTTATGCCCGCCGTGCAGCAGGCAAAAAAATCCCCGGACAAGCCGGGGAAAAATCATGTCATGAAATATCACAATTGCAGCGGCACAGCGACTCCACGTACTACTCTCACCACAACGTCCGCCCTGCGCCGACACGCGCGGGCGAACGCATTCCCCCTTTGTTATGATGCGGCCCGCCGCCAAAACTGCGGGCCGCACCGCCCTTCTTAGACCTTCTCGGCGCGGCTGTAGCGTTTGCCGTCCGGGCTGACCGAGCGCACCTGTACTTCGCCGGAGACCGCAGGCTTGGCCCTGGCATCATAACGCTGCCATTGCTTACCGCCGTCGGTGGAGTACTCGATGCCCAACCCCGGCAGCGCGATATTCGCCTCCAGCTTGCCGCCCGCCACGCGCGCCCCCGGCACCGGCAGACGGTAAGCGACGCCGCCTTTGTCCAGCTTGGCCAGTTCTCGTTGGCCCAGGATATTGGCGAAGCGCAACCAGTCTTTCTCCAGCGCCTTGGTGTCGACAAAGTGGGTTTCCCCGCCTTTGTATTCACGGCCGGCGCGATAGTCCTGCTCCCAACCGGCTCGGTGCCAGGCGCGCTCCGCCACCGACAGCGCGCGTGGGAAGATCATGTATTCCATCTGCGGGTCGGTGCGCTGGGTTTCGCTCCACAGCTGAGCGGAAAGTCCATATGCCCCCGGCCACGGCTTGTCGCTCTTGGCGTTGAAGTGGTTGCCGTCTCGGTCAACCGAGGTTTCCGCGTTCTGCGGCATGTTGTCCGGCGCGAAGCTGAACACCTTGCGCTCGTCGCTGAAGCGGGTGCCCCAGTAGTAACCGCGCTCGTCCGGGTTCACCTCGTAAGGGAAGTCCATATAGACGTAGTCCGGGTTGGAGACCACCACTTCATACCCTTTGTTGGCCCAGTCGTTGACGCTGTCGAAACCGCCCCAGTACAGGGTGTCCCAGAAGTTGACCCCCACGCGCGAGGTGGCGAACGCCTTCGAACTCTCGGCGTCTTTCAGGCCGTCTTGCCAGGCCTGCATTCTGTCGATGCCGTGCGCCTTCACCAGCTTGCTGACCTCTTGGCCGAAGTAGCTCGGCAGGTGCTCCATGTCGGCCACTTTGCCCTCTTTGATCATCACCTGGCACACCTGAGACTTGGCCCACGGCTTGTCTTCATTGCTCTGGTCAATGATGCCTTTACCCGGTTCCGGTTTCGCCTTGTCGGTGTAGCCGGCACCCAGGCGGATGTTTTTCGCTTCGTCGCCGCCAAAGTGCCAGGTCTTAATCGGCTGGCCGGCTTCTTTATGCATCTGGGCAATCTCGCCAATCACCTTGTCGACAAAGCGCTGGGAGGAATCCAGGCACGGGTTCAGGTAACTCTGACGGTTAAAGAACTGCACCGAGGTGGTATTGGAGGTATCGGTCGGATCCACCAGGCGGAACTCGTTGGCCTCCTGCTCTTTGCCGGCGGCATGCAGTTTCTTGTAGCGCGCTTCCATCGAGACCACCGCCGCGCGGGCGTGCGCCGGCATGTCGATCTCCGGGATCACCTCAATCTGGCGCGCCTGGGCGTATTTGATGATGTCGATGTAGTCCTGACGAGTGAAGAAACCGCCGTAGACATCCGGCCCCTGGCCGTACTGCGGCAGCAGGCAACTGGTTTCGCTCAGATCGTGGCAGCGCTGGCCGCCGACTTCCGTCAACTCAGGCAAGCCGGGAATTTCGATACGCCAACCTTCGTCATCGCTCAGGTGGAAGTGGAATTTGTTGAGCTTGTAAGCCGCCATCTGATCCAGCAGGCGCAGCACCGCATCCTTCTTATGGAAGTTGCGCGCCACGTCGAGGAAAATGCCGCGATACTGGAAGCGCGGCGCATCGCTGGCGTCGAGCGTGGCGATCTTGCCGCTGCCGTCGGTCGGCACTAACGACAGGATAGACTGCAACCCGTAGAACACCCCGGCCTGATCGAAGCCAATCACCCGCGCCTCTTTCTTGCCGATCTTCAGCTCATAAGCGCCCGGCACCGCCATCGCGCCTTTAAACTTGCCCGGCTGGATGTCGGTCTTGATCGGGTAACCGTTGGCCTGAACCGGCACGCCCAGCAGCGCGAAGCGCTGGTTGACGACATCCGCCGCCGGCTTGACCAACGCACTCAGATCCGGCGATACCCCTTTGCGCAGATCGGCGTCCTGCGCGTGCACTTTCACCTGCATCGGCGTCGGCACGATCTGGCCGCGCAGCGCGCCGACGGGCAGCGTCTGCAGATCGGCGTTGCTGACAAAACGCGAAGCCGGCGTCATCAGAATATTTTTGTCGTCCTTGGTGCGCTTCCACTGATCGCCGGTAAACGGCGCCACAAACTGATCCAGATTTTCGGTGTCGGTATTCGCCAGCATTTTCGGCTTGGCGTCGCCGGAAGTGGCATACCAGCGGGGCAGGAAGTCGTTTCTGAACAGCTGCCAGTATTCGGCGACCACCGGGATTTCCACCGCCTTACCGGCCGGGAAACCGCTGAATTTGGCGGTCGGCTCCAGCTTGTACAGATCGCCAGTGAGGTGAGCGATCTTGAACTGATCGTTGTCTACCCGCAGAGTCTGGCGCGGGCTGTGGAAATAAATGATCCAGTCTTTGCCGTCGATCGCCTGCCCGTCGTTGCTCAGGGTGAACAACACCCGGTTGCATGAGGCCCAGTCTGCGCCCAGCGCCGCGCAATCCACGCCGTTTTCCCCGGCGCGGTTATCCAGCATTTTCACGTTCAGCTTCAGTTGGCTCAGCTGATCCACCAGCTGTTGATCGGCCATGGCGCTCCCCATGCCGTCCAGGAATCCCATCGTTGCCGTCAAGGCGGCCAGTGCGCTCAGTTTGAATGCGTTCATCTTCTCGTCCTTCTTAATTATTGTTATCGCGAATTTCTTGCCACAGCTTGCCGCACTTGGCGTCGTAAGCCTGACCGTTACCGCTGTGAACCGCCATAATGCAGTTCTGATAATCCATCACCCGTACCGTTTCCTGCGCAGCGAACTGCTGGTGCTGTTTCTCTTGTTTCAGCACGTTCAGTACCGCCTTGCACGGCTGCAGACGCTCCGGCGAGCCTTCCGCGGTATTGATGCAGGCGCTGTAAGCCTGTTTCAACTTGGCGTCTTCCGGCGGCGCGGCGGGTTGCGCACAGGCGCTCAGCGCCGCAGCGGCCGCCAACATCAGCATGATTTTTTTCATCGTTGAATTCCCTTAACTGCCCCGGCGGCGAGGCCGGGGAACGCATCAGAAGATGGTGAATGGCGCGATGACCATGAACTTGACGTCTTTCTCGTCCTGGAAGATGTTGCCGTAACCGCCGCCCCAGCTCGGAATGTTGGTGTGGTTGTCATACTGGGTGTAATGCAGCTTGAGCAGCGTGCCCTTGGCTCGCCCTTCCTGGATGGTGTACATCGCGTCCAGACTCCAGGCGCTCTCTTTCAGGCGCTGGCTCTGATCGTAGATCGGGTTGGTGCTCGGCTTGGCGTCCCACGCGTAAACGTAAGAGCCGCCGACCGCCATGCCCGGCAGGTTCCAGTTGCTGAGGTCATACATCACGCCGGCATACACCGCTTTTTCGCCGTTGGCGTTAAAGTCGGAGCGGTTATCCCACCACACGTCCAGGCGACCGTTTGACGAGGCGTAGGTCGGGGTCATACGTTGCAGGAAGAAGCCCTGATTGCCTTCCGCCTTGACCATGGTGCCTTCCAGACGCCAGTTGAACTGGCCGGTGGTGTAACCGAAGGTCAACGCCTGCAGCCAGGCCAGGCCGTCATAGATGCTGTTCGGATCGTTCTTGTTGCTGATGCGGTCTTCCGCGCCATAGAACTGGTAACTGGTGGTCAGCGGGTTGCCCAGCAGATCGAATTTGTAAGACGCCTTGGTGAAGTACTGATTCACGTACCCCTGGGCCTGGCCGTAAGCGGCTTCCAGCACCAGGTCGTTTTTGAAATCGTACTTGGCGCCCAGCGAGTGCAGGTAGGAGACACGGGTTTTCTTATCGTTCTGGCGGAAGTCGTCCATCTCGATATGCCACGGCGCTTTGTATTTGTCGGCCCACATGTAGGAGAAGCTCAACGCGCCGGCATCGCCGTAGTCGAACTTGGCGCCGGCTTCAGCCCCCTGATAAGTGCCCGGCATAAAGCTCCAGTGCGGCGCCAGCAGGGTTTGGCCGCTCGGCTGAATATAGCCGGCGCGCGCCCAGACCGGGCCGTATTTGAATTTGGCGGCGGCTTTGTACAGGCTGATACCGCCTTTGTCACCGGAGTAGTCTTCGTCGTAGGTACGGTTCTTCGAGGAGAAAGCGATTTCGTTCGGGTGACCGCTGGCGCTGGATTCAGCCAGTTCGATGGCGGTAAAAGTGCCGACATCCAGACCGAACATGTCCCAGGCGTAGCCCGACGCGAAATCCAGGCTCAGGTTGGCGGTAGAGTGGGACAGGTTGGTGGTGTATTGATTGTAATCCTTGCTGTCCGGATTGAGATCTTTACGGTCACGCTCACGTTGCCAGTAATAAATGCCGCCGGTCAGCGTGGAATCCTCGATAAACCCTGCGGCTTTCGCCTCAGGCGCCATGGCAAACCCTGTTCCTAACAGCGCGCCCGCGACTGCGAGCGCCAGCGTTTTACGCTGAGCACCGTGCGTACCCATATTGAAATTCCTCTTTGACTTAACTTAAAAGTTGCAGCCGCCTGTGTTCACCACTGCCCTGCACGACTGCCAATAAAAAACCCGAACGGGTAAAAAATATTGCCGACGAGATGTTATTCCCACAGCACTAATTGCTACAGACAGACTATTTTTCGCGACGCGAATTATCAAATGAAAAATGCGGAAGATTTGTCAAAGTATGACAAGGAGCACATATCGGTGATAATTTGTTACGCTGGCATTCATGGAAGGTGTCGAATAAAAAATTCAATTAAATCAGAATAAATACGGATACCAGGTCAACCAGAGACGATTAATGGTTTCAGCCTGACTAAATCCGTCAGTCAGGAGATAAAATTTGAGAGCGCTCTCTAAATGAAATTAATTCGCATCACGAATATATAAGTAAAGATTAAGACTACTAAGCCCAATATAAGAAAACTTATTGATTAACGCACCGCAGTTAATTAAACGCAGCCCGGAAAAACGTGGCGGGAATAGATGATTTACTCAATAGCAGGCATAAAAAAGCGCGGCCTGAGCCGCGCTGATACATTAATTTTCGAGGCGATTAAGATTAGCCTTCGATTTTCGCCCAGGTGTCACGCAGACCGACGGTGCGGTTAAACACCAGGTGCTCAGCCGAAGAGTAATGGCTGTCGGCGCAGAAGTAGCCTTCACGCTCGAACTGATAGGCTTTCTCCGGCTGTGCGGCCGCCAGACTCGGCTCAACGAAACCGTGCTTGATCACCAGCGATTCCGGGTTAATGGTGGAGAGGAAGTCCTCCGCCGCGCCCGGGTTAGGCACGCTGAACAGGCGATCGTACAGGCGAATTTCCGCCGGCAGCGCGTGCGCCGCAGACACCCAGTGGATCACGCCCTTCACCTTGCGGCCGTCGGCAGGATCTTTGCTCAGCGTTTCCGCATCGTAGCTGCAGAAGATGGTGGTGATCTCGCCGGCTTCATCTTTCTCGACGCGCTCGGCCTTGATCACGTACGCGTTGCGCAGACGCACTTCTTTGCCCAGCACCAGACGCTTGTACTGCTTGTTGGCTTCTTCGCGGAAGTCGGCGCGATCGATATAGATCTCACGGCTGAACGGCACATCGCGGTTGCCCATTTCCGGCTTGTTCGGGTGGTTAGGCATGCTGACCATTTCCACCGCATCGCCCATATTCTCGATGACGATTTTCACCGGATCCAGCACCGCCATGGCGCGCGGCGCGTTCTCGTTCAGATCGTCGCGGATGCAGGATTCCAGCGCCACCATTTCGACGTTGTTGTCTTGCTTGGTTACGCCGATGCGCAGGCAGAACTCGCGGATCGAGGCGGCAGTATAACCGCGGCGGCGCAGACCGGAGACGGTCGGCATGCGCGGATCATCCCAACCTTCGACGATCTTCTCGGCCACCAGCTGATGCAGCTTGCGCTTCGACATGATGGCGTATTCGAGGTTGAGACGCGAAAACTCGTACTGGCGCGGGTGGCAAGGAATGGTGATGTTATCCAGCACCCAATCATACAAACGGCGGTTATCCTGGAATTCCAGGGTGCACAGCGAATGGGTGATCCCTTCCAGCGCATCGGAAATGCAGTGGGTGAAATCGTACATCGGGTAGATGCACCATTTATTGCCGGTCTGGTGGTGTTCGGCGAACTTGATGCGGTACAGCACCGGATCGCGCATCACGATAAACGGCGAAGCCATATCGATCTTGGCGCGCAGGCAGGCGGCGCCTTCGGCGAATTCGCCGTTGCGCATCTTCTCGAACAGCGCCAGGTTCTCTTCCACGCTGCGACCGCGGTACGGGCTGTCTTTGCCCGGCGCAGTCAGGGTGCCGCGGTATTCACGGATCTGCTCCGGCGACAGTTCGTCGACGTAGGCCAGCCCTTTGCTGATCAGCTCCACCGCATACTGGTGCAGCTGATCGAAATAGTCTGAGGAGTAACGAACGTTGCCGCTCCACTCAAAGCCCAGCCACTCCACGTCGTGCTTGATAGACTCGACGAACTCGATGTCTTCTTTCACCGGGTTGGTGTCGTCGAAACGCAGGTTGCACTGGCCCTGATAGTCCTTGGCGATGCCGAAGTTCAGGCAGATGGACTTGGCGTGGCCGATATGCAGATAGCCGTTAGGCTCCGGCGGGAAACGGGTATGTACCGACGTGTGTTTCCCCGACGCCAGATCTTCATCGACGATCTGACGGATAAAATTGGTTGGGCGGGCTTCAGCCTCACTCATTTCACTGTTCCTCAATGCAAAGCGCTACACATAACCGCCTATGATCCAACAAGCCACGTCTGGAAACAACCGTTTGTTTCATGAAAAATGCGGCGCGTTGCACCATCGGCGCGCAGCGCACCGCCGTGGGGCGAAACGGGATAAAAAAAGCGGGAAGAGATCGCTCTCTTCCCGCCAAGTCGGGGCAAACTCCGCCATGATGCGTGTTCGGCCCCAGGCACTACTCAGGTAAAAACAGCCTTATTTCTGGATCTCATACAGCTTGGTCTGACCGGCGACCACAGAGCCGCTGGCCAGCGCCGCCAGGCCGGCGTACTCGTCAGAGTTGCTGACCACCACCGGGCTTATCATCGAACGCGCATTGGCATTCAGGTAATCCAGATCCAGTTCCAGAATCGGTTGACCGGCTTTCACTTCCGCGCCCTCTTCCACCAGGCGTTTGAAGCCCTGGCCTTCCAGCGCGACGGTGTCGATCCCCATGTGCACCACGATCTCGGCGCCCTTGTCGGTTTCCAGGCAGAATGCGTGGTTGGTATTGAAGATTTTCACCACGGTGCCGTCAGCCGGCGCCACCACGATCTTGTCGGTCGGGCGAATCGCCAGGCCGTCGCCTACCGCCTTGCTGGCGAAAGCTTCGTCCGGCACCTGATCGAGCGCCACGACTTCACCGGTCACCGGCGCCACCAGCGTTTCAAACGCGACTTTCGGTGCGTTCGGTACCGCCTGCGGTTTGGCTTCCGCGGCAGGCGCCGCCGCCGGGGCCGCCGCTGCCGCTACCGGGCCGGCGGCAATCACGTTGCGCATTGCGCTGGCGATAAGTTCAGCACGGGTGCCGACGATCACTTGCACGCTCTGCTTGTTCAGACGGATAACGCCGGATGCGCCGAGGCGTTTCGCCAATGCGTCGTTCACCAGCGCGGAGTCTTTCACGTTCAAACGCAGGCGAGTGATGCAGGCATCGATGCCGGTCAGGTTGTCGGAACCGCCGATCGCACCGACGTAGCGACGGGCCAGGGTGGTGGTTTCGTTCTCGTCTTTACCGGCGTTGCTGTTGACGTTGACGTCATAACCGTCGGTTTCGTCACCGGCAACCGCCAGCTCGCGACCCGGGGTCATCAGGTTGAACTTATTGATGGTGAAGCGGAACACCACATAGTAGATAACGAAGAACACCAGCCCCTGCGGGATCAGCATGTACCAGTGGGTCGCCAACGGGTTGCGCGACGACAGCACCATATCCACCAAACCGGCGCTGAAGCCGAAACCGGCGATCCAATGCATGCTGGCGGCGATGAACACCGAGATACCGGTCAGCACGGCGTGGATCACGTACAGCACCGGCGCCACGAACATGAAGGAGAATTCCAGCGGTTCGGTAATACCGGTAAAGAAGGCGGCGAAAGCGGCCGCCAGCATGATGCCCGCCACTTTGGCTTTGTTCTCAGGACGCGCGCAATGGTAAATGGCCAGCGCCGCCCCCGGCAGACCGAACATCATGATCGGGAAGAAGCCCGCCTGATAACGGCCGGTGATGCCGACAACCGCTTTACCGGCTTCGATCGACTGCTGGCCGCCAAGGAAGTTCGGAATATCGTTGATGCCGGCCACGTCGAACCAGAACACCGAGTTCAGCGCGTGGTGCAGGCCGACCGGGATCAGCAGGCGGTTGAAGAAGGCGTAAATGCCCGCGCCGACCGAGCCCATTTTCTGAATGTGTTCACCGAAGTTCACCAGACCGTTGAAGATCACCGGCCAAATGTACATCAGGATGAAAGCCACCAGGATCATCAGGAAGGAAATGAGGATCGGCACCAAACGGCGGCCGCTGAAGAACGACAGCGCCTTGGGCAGCTCGACGCCGCTGAAGCGGTTGTACACTTCGGCGGAGATGATGCCCACCAGAATACCGACGAACTGGTTCTGGATCTTGCCGAACGCGGCGGGCACCTGATCGAGCGGGATCTTCTGAATCATCGACACGGCGGCCGGCGAACAGAGAGTGGTCAGCACCAGGAAGCCGACGAAGCCGGTCAACGCGGCGGCGCCGTCCTTGTCTTTGGACATGCCGTAGGCCACGCCGATAGCGAACAGCACCGACATGTTGTCGATGATAGCGGAGCCGGATTTAATGAAGAAAGCGGCGAGCGCGTTGTCGCCGCCCCAACCAACAGGGTCAATCCAGTACCCGACGCCCATCAAGATGGCGGCGGCGGGCAGCGTGGCGACCGGCACCATCAGCGCCCGTCCCACCTTTTGCAAATAACTAAGAATGTTCACCTTTTCCCCCTATGTTGTCCGCGGACGGACCCTATTAGTAGTTTATTTGAAGCTCTCACTACCTTTTTAGAAACAGCGCTTGGCACGTATCACTCATGCCGAGTGTAAAAAATTTATTTTGTATCGCAAATTAAAACCTCCCTTTTTGTGATAAATATCACCAAAAAGTAGTCTTTACCTCCCAGATTGCTGGCCATCACACAAAACTTATTTTATCATTCAAAAAATCAACCGAACGGACGATTCACGCGAGAATCATAAAGCTGGGTTACGCTTACGACTCCCGCAGGCCCGTACAGTATAGCTTTAGTTTACTTATCCCAAGAGGTGTTAGATGAGACTTATCCCACTGAAAGATACCGCACAAGTCGGCAAATGGGCCGCGCGTCATATCGTTCAACGCATCAACGCATTCAAGCCAACCGCAGAGCGCCCGTTTGTTCTCGGCCTGCCCACCGGCGGCACGCCGCTGGAAGCCTACAAACATCTGATTGCGATGCACAAAGCAGGTGAAGTAAGCTTTAAGCATGTTGTGACTTTCAACATGGACGAGTACGTTGGCCTGCCGCAGGAACACCCGGAAAGCTATCACACCTTCATGTACCGCAACTTCTTTGATCACGTTGATATCCCTCGCGAAAATATCAACCTGCTGAACGGCAACGCCGCGGATGTCGACGCCGAGTGCCGCCAGTACGAAGAGAAGATCAAGTCTTACGGCAAAATTAACCTGTTCATGGGCGGCGTGGGCATCGACGGCCATATCGCGTTCAACGAGCCGGCTTCGTCCCTGGCTTCGCGCACCCGCATCAAAACGCTGACCGAAGACACCCGCATCGCCAACTCGCGCTTCTTCGGCGGCGATGTCAGCCTGGTGCCGAAATATGCGCTGACCGTCGGCGTGGGCACGCTGCTGGACGCGGAAGAAGTGATGATCCTGGTCACCGGCCACGCCAAGGCGCAGGCGCTGGAAGCCGCAGTGGAAGGCAATATCAACCACATGTGGACCATCAGCTGTCTGCAGCTGCACGCCAAAGCGGTAGTGGTGTGCGACGAACCGGCCACCATGGAGCTGAAAGTCAAAACCGTCAAATATTTCCGCGAGTTAGAAGCGGAAAGCGTTAAAAGTCTTTAATCTTTGCAGGGGGCTACGATGTTCGCTTTAACCCACGGCCGAATCTATACCGGCCACGACGTACTTGATGACCATGCAGTCATTATCGCTGATGGGCTGATCGAGAAAGTCTGCCCGGCGGCTGAATTGCCCGCCGGCATCGAAACGCGCGACCTGGGTGGCGCCATCCTGGCCCCCGGGCTTATCGACGTGCAGCTGAACGGCTGCGGCGGCGTACAGTTCAACGATTCGCTGGAAGCAATCTCGGAAGAAACGCTGGAGATCATGCAGCGCGCCAACGAGAAATCCGGCTGCACCAGCTATCTGCCGACGCTGATCACCAGTAGCGACGAATTCATGAAGCACAGCGTCGACGTGATGCGCGCTTATCTGAAAAAGCACCAAAACCAGGCGTTGGGCCTGCACCTGGAAGGGCCATACCTCAGCCCGGTGAAAAAAGGCACCCACAATCCGGCGTTCATTCGCAAGCCGACCCAGGAAATGATCGATTACCTGTGCGCCAACGCCGACGTGATCACCAAAGTGACGCTGGCGCCGGAAATGGTTGAGCCGCACTTTATCAAGCAGCTGACCGAGGCCGGCATCGTGGTCTCCGCCGGCCACTCGAACGCCACCTACGATCAGGCTCGCACCGGTTTCGCCGCCGGCATCAGCTTCGCCACCCACCTGTACAACGCCATGCCTTATATCACCGGCCGCGAACCGGGGCTGATGGGGGCGATCTTCGATACGCCGGAGGTCTATACCGGCATCATCGCCGACGGCCATCACGTGGCCTGGGCGAGTATCCGTAACGCCAAACGCCTGAAAGGTGATAAATTGGTCTTGGTAACCGATGCCACCGCGCCGGCGGGTGCAGATATTGACCAATTTATTTTCGCCGGTAAAACAATATACTATCGGGATGGGCTGTGCGTGGATGAGAACGGCACCCTGAGCGGTTCCGCGCTGACCATGATCGAAGCGGTGCGAAACAGCGTCGAGCATATCGGCATCGCGCTGGACGAAGCGCTGCGCATGGCGACGCTGTATCCGGCGCGCGCCATCGGCGTCGATCACCGTCTGGGCACCCTCGAAGCCGGCAAGGTGGCTAACCTGACCGCCTTCACCCGTGATTTCAAGATCACCAAAACGCTCGTTAACGGTAACGAGGTTTAATTCAATGAACAGCGAGTAAAATTATTGATGAGCACTGGCGGACAAGCACAAATAGGGAACGTTGACTTAGTCAAACAACTTAACGGCGCGGCAGTTTACCGCCTGATCGACCAGCAGGGCCCGATCTCGCGCATTCAGATTGCCGAACTCAGCCAGCTCGCCCCCGCCAGCGTCACCAAAATTACTCGCCAGCTGCTGGAGCGCGGGCTGATCAAAGAAGTCGATCAGCAAGCCTCCACCGGCGGCCGCCGCGCGATCTCCATCGTGTCGGAAACCCGTCATTTCCATACCGTCGCGGTGCGTCTCGGCCGCCACGACGCCACCATCACCCTGTATGACATGAGCGGCAAGTCGCTCAGCGAAGAACACTATCCGCTGCCGGAACGCACTCAAGAAACGCTGGAGAATGCGCTGTTCGCCGCCATCGCCCAATTCATCGACGCTAACCAGCGCCGCCTGCGCGAGCTGATCGCCATCGCGGTGATCCTGCCCGGCCTGGTGGATCCGGCGCTGGGCGTGGTGCGCTACATGCCGCACATCAGCGTCAGCAATTGGGCGCTGGTGGACAACCTACAGCGGCGCTTTAACGTCACCAGCTTCGTCGGCCACGACATCCGCAGCCTGGCGCTGGCGGAGCACTACTTCGGCGCCACCCGCGACTGCGAAGACTCGATTCTGGTGCGCCTGCACCGCGGCACCGGCGCCGGCATCATCGTCAACGGGCAGATTTTTCTCGGCAACAACGGCAACGTCGGCGAGATCGGCCATATCCAGATCGATCCGTTGGGGGAACGCTGCCACTGCGGCAACTTCGGCTGCCTGGAAACCGTGGCCGCCAACGCCGCGATCGAACAGCGCGTGCGCCAGCTGCTGAGCCAGGGCTACCCGAGCAAACTGACGCTGGAAGACTGCGGCATCAACGCCATCTGCAAGGCCGCCAACCGCGGCGATCTGCTGGCCAGCGAAGTGATCGAACACGTAGGCCGCTATCTGGGCAAAGCGGTGGCCATCGCCATCAACCTGTTCAATCCGCAGAAGGTGGTGATCGCCGGTGAGATCACCGAAGCGGACAAGGTGCTGCTGCCGGCGATCCAGAGCTGCATCAATACCCAGGTGCTGAAGGACTTCCGCAAAAATCTGCCGGTGGTGACCTCCGAACTCAATCATCGCTCGGCGATCGGCGCTTTCGCCCTGGCCAAACGCGCGATGCTCAACGGCGTGCTCTTGCAGCGATTGCTGGAAAGCTGATCCGCCGCTTCTGGCAGGCGTGTTATCGTCACCCTTCGCCTGCCGTAATCATGAGAAACAGCGACAAATGAAAATCAAAAACGTTATATGCGATATCGACGGCGTGCTGCTGCATGACAATACGCCGGTGCCCGGCGCCGACCTGTTCCTGGCGCGCATCCAGGAACAAGGCATGCCGCTGGTGGTGCTGACCAACTACCCATCACAGACCGCACAGGATCTGGCGAACCGCTTCGCCGCCGCCGGGCTGGAAGTGCCGGAGAGCGCGTTCTACACCTCGGCGATGGCCACCGCCGATTTCCTGCGCCGCCAGGAAGGCAAAAAAGCCTATGTGGTCGGCGAAGGCGCCCTGATCCATGAGCTGTACAAGGCCGGTTTCACCATCACCGACATCAACCCCGACTTCGTGATCGTCGGTGAAACCCGCTCTTACAACTGGGACATGATGCATAAAGCCGCCTACTTCGTCAGTAACGGCGCGCGCTTTATCGCCACCAACCCGGATAGTCACGGCCACGGCTTCTCGCCGGCCTGCGGCGCGCTGTGCGCCCCCATTGAGAAGATCACCGGCCGCAAGCCGTTTTACGTCGGCAAGCCCAGCCCGTGGATCATTCGCGCCGCACTGAACAAAATGCAGGCGCACTCGGAAGAGACGGTGATCGTCGGCGATAACCTGCGCACCGACATTCTGGCGGGCTTCCAGGCCGGCCTGGAAACCGTGCTGGTGCTGTCCGGCGTCTCCACGCTGAGCGACATCGAAACCATGCCGTTCCGCCCGAGCTACGTCTACCCTTCCGTCGCCGATATCACCATCTTCTGATGCGGCCATGGCGGCCGCCCGGCCGCCATTATTTCCTTCTCCCTCAGCGTCAGTTTGAATTTAATTCGTTCATGGCCGTAAAAGGTTTCAGCCTGCCTGCGTTAAAAATCCTCATTATAACGTTACGCCCCGCCAATAGCTGATATTGCCGGCGAGCGAAAAACCCTTACCCCTAATTAATGAGGCTACCATGAGCACAAATAACACTATTAATGCCGTCGCCGCCGATGACGCGGCCATTATGCCGTCTATCGCCAATAAAAAGATCCTGATGGGTTTCTGGCACAACTGGGCCGCCGGCGCCAGTGACGGCTATCAGCAAGGCCAGTTCACCAATATGAACCTGACCGACATTCCCGCCGAGTACAACGTGGTGGCCGTCGCCTTTATGAAAGGCCAGGGCATCCCAACCTTCAAGCCTTACAACCTGTCCGACGCCGAGTTCCGCCGCCAGGTGGGCGTGCTGAACAGCCAGGGCCGCGCGGTGCTGATCTCCCTCGGCGGCGCAGACGCGCATATCGAGCTGAAAACCGGCGACGAAGACAAGCTGAAAGACGAGATTATTCGCCTGGTGGAAGTCTATGGCTTCGACGGACTGGATATCGATCTGGAACAGGCGGCGATCGGCGCCGCCAATAATAAAACCGTCTTGCCTGCGGCGCTGAAAAAAGTAAAAGACCATTACGCCGCCCAGGGGAAAAACTTTATTATCAGCATGGCGCCGGAATTCCCATACTTACGTGAAAATGGCACCTACCTGGATTATATCAGCGCCCTCGAAGGCTATTACGACTTTATCGCGCCGCAATATTATAACCAGGGTGGCGATGGCCTTTGGGTTGAAGAAATTAAAACCTGGCTGACCCAAAACGACGATACCAAGAAGGAAGACTTCCTCTACTACCTGACGGAAAGCCTGGTTACCGGCACCCGCGGCTATGCGAAGATCCCGGCGGCGAAATTCGTCATCGGCCTGCCGAGCAACAACGACGCCGCCGCCACCGGCTACGTGATCGATAAACAGGCGGTGTATAACGCTTTCTCGCGTCTCGACGCCAAAAACCTGTCGATCAAGGGCCTGATGACCTGGTCAATCAACTGGGACAACGGCAAGAGCAAAGCCGGCGTCGCCTACAATTGGGAGTTCAAAACCCGCTATGCGCCGCTGATTCAGGGCGGCGTCACCCCGCCGCCGGGAAAGCCTAATGCGCCGACGGCGCTGACGGTCGCCGAGCTGGGCGCCACCTCGCTGAAACTGAGCTGGGCCGCCGCCACCGGCGCCTCACCGATCGCCAGCTACACCGTCTACCGCAACGGCAACCCGATCGGCCAAACCGCCGGTCTGTCGCTGGCCGACAGCGGTCTGACGCCGGCAACCCAGTACAGCTACTTCGTTACCGCGACCGACACCCTGGGCAATACCTCCCTGCCGAGCAGCGCGCTGGCGGTCAAAACCGCCAATGACGGTACGCCGCCCGATCCGGGCGCGCCCGAGTGGCAGAACAACCACAGCTACAAAGCCGGCGACGTCGTGAGTTATAAAGGCAAGAAATACACCTGTATTCAGGCGCACACCTCCAATGCCGGCTGGACGCCGGATGCCGCGTTCACCCTCTGGCAGCTCATCGCCTAATCGCTAATCGATTGCCGGTCAAACTGGCCGGCAATCCCGCCATCACGCTAAAAATTGCATAATCGACAATTTTTTACGCCGATAACTGAAAATCCGTTAAAAACCTCAGCCACGCAAACAACTATTTCTCAGCGCATGGCTAAAACGCTTGCATCCTCTGCAGCTTTTGGCGCATTTTCATAACCACAGCGCAGCAAAACCGCATTATCGCTGATAAATCGGCAATGCTGCCCATAACAGTAAAAACAACATCACAGTCATAAAAGCCCGTTAGGAGAGTTGTATGTGTTCTATTTTCGGTGTGCTCGATCTGAAGTCCGATCCCGTTGAACTGCGTAAGAAAGCGCTGGAGCTGTCACGTCTGATGCGCCACCGCGGCCCGGATTGGTCCGGCGTTTACGCCAGCGACAAAGCCATTCTGGCTCACGAACGCCTGTCGATCGTCGACGTCAACAACGGCGCTCAACCGCTGTACAACGCTGCGCACACCCACGTTCTGGCGGTCAACGGCGAAATTTACAACCATCAGGCGCTGCGCCAACAGCTGAGCGACCGCTATGCCTTCCAGACCGGCTCCGACTGTGAAGTGATCCTGGCACTGTATCAGGAGAAAGGACCGGAGTTCCTCGACGATCTGCAAGGCATGTTCGCCTTTGCCCTGTATGACACCGAAAAAGACGCCTACCTGATCGGCCGCGATCACCTGGGCATCATCCCGCTGTATATGGGCCATGACGAACACGGCAACCTGTACGTTGCCTCGGAAATGAAAGCGCTGGTGCCGGTGTGCCGCACCATCAAGGAATTCCCGGCCGGCAGCTACCTGTGGAGCCAGGACGGCCAGATCCGCGAATACTATCGCCGCGACTGGTTCGATTACGACAGCGTCAAGGACAACGTGACCGACGCCGCCGCCCTGCGCACCGCGCTGGAAGAGTCGGTGAAAAGCCACCTGATGTCCGACGTGCCTTACGGCGTGCTGCTGTCGGGCGGGCTGGATTCCTCGGTCATTTCGGCGATCACCAAGAAGTACGCCGCGCGCCGCGTGGAAGATCAGGAACGCAGCGAAGCCTGGTGGCCGCAGCTGCACTCCTTCGCCGTCGGGCTGGAAGGCTCGCCGGATCTGCGCGCCGCGCAGGAGGTGGCCAACCATCTGGGCACCGTGCACCATGAGATCCACTTCACCGTCCAGGAAGGCCTGGACGCCATCCGCGACGTGATTTACCACATCGAAACCTATGACGTCACCACCATCCGCGCGTCGACGCCGATGTACCTGATGTCGCGCAAAATCAAGGCGATGGGCATCAAGATGGTGCTGTCCGGCGAAGGCGCGGACGAAGTGTTCGGCGGCTACCTGTACTTCCATAAGGCGCCGGACGCCCGCGAATTCCATGAAGAGACCGTACGCAAGCTGCTGGCGCTGCACATGTTCGACTGCGCGCGCGCCAACAAGGCGATGTCCGCCTGGGGCGTCGAAGCCCGCGTGCCGTTCCTGGACAAGAAATTCCTCGACGTGGCAATGCGTATCAACCCGAAAGATAAAATGTGCGGCAACGGCAAAATGGAAAAACACATCGTTCGCGAATGTTTCGAGTCCTATTTGCCCGCCAGCGTGGCCTGGCGCCAGAAAGAGCAGTTCTCCGACGGCGTCGGCTACAGCTGGATCGACACGCTAAAAGAGGTGGCTGCGCAGCAAATTAGCGATCAACAGCTCGAAACCGCGCGTTTCCGCTTCCCGTACAACACGCCGACGTCGAAAGAAGGCTACCTGTACCGCGAAATCTTCGAGGAGCTGTTCCCGCTGCCGAGCGCCGCCGAATGCGTGCCGGGCGGCCCATCCGTCGCCTGCTCGTCCGCCAAGGCCATCGAGTGGGATGAATCGTTCAAGAAGATGGACGATCCTTCCGGCCGCGCCGTCGGCGTGCACCAGGCCGCCTATAAATAATCGCGCGGCATTTTCCCCGGGGCGGGCCTTTTGGCCCGCCTTTTTGTTGCCTTTTCCGCCCGCCAACTGCCTGAATTGCCGATTTTATCGCCATAATGTTCACAACCCAGACAAACGGCGCTTCCGGGCGCTTTTTCGGGAAAAAACTTGTTGACGCAAATCGGTCATATACGCATAATGCGCCCCGCAACGCCGATGAAGGCAAAGCAAAAAAAGAGGGCTACGTAGCTCAGCTGGTTAGAGCACATCACTCATAATGATGGGGTCACAGGTTCGAATCCCGTCGTAGCCACCATCTCTTTTTTGTATTTGCGGGAGTGGCGAAATTGGTAGACGCACCAGATTTAGGTTCTGGCGCCGCAAGGTGTGCGAGTTCAAGTCTCGCCTCCCGCACCATTTCTCTTCATCGTCGGCGCAGTATGTTGATGGGGTATCGCCAAGCGGTAAGGCACCGGTTTTTGATACCGGCATTCCCTGGTTCGAATCCAGGTACCCCAGCCATATTCTTTCGGGAACGGGGTTTCAACATAAGATTTGTTTGCAGGTGGGGTATCGCCAAGCGGTAAGGCACCGGTTTTTGATACCGGCATTCCCTGGTTCGAATCCAGGTACCCCAGCCATAACAAACTGCTTGCAAATCAAAGAAGTAAAAAGTAACATCGGCTACGTAGCTCAGCTGGTTAGAGCACATCACTCATAATGATGGGGTCACAGGTTCAAATCCCGTCGTAGCCACCATAATTGGGGTGTCGCCAAGCGGTAAGGCTCTGGTTTCTGATACCAGCATACCCAGGTTCGAATCCTGGCACCCCAGCCATATTTAGAAAAGCCCGCTTCGGCGGGCTTTTTGCTGTCTGCCGTTCAGCCAACCTTAAATAGGCCCAGCCACCGCTGAGCCCTGTCGGTTACAATCCCAAGGCGTACTTCAACGCATGCTCTTTCAGCTTGCCCGCCCGCTGCGCGGCCATCAGCGCCAGATTGCGCGCCACGGTCAGCGGCGCCAGGTTATTGCTGAAGGCGGTATAGAACAGATCCATGCCGCTCTGCATCAACAGATTGTCGGTACGGCGGCGACGTTGATAGCGCAGCAGCACCGCCTCGCCGCTCCAGTCTTCTCCCTGCTCCCGCGCCTCGCTCAGCACGTTCAGCAAGGCATCCACATCGCGATACCCCAGATTGACGCCCTGCCCGGCCAGCGGATTGATGGTATGCGCCGCATCGCCCAGCAGCGCCAGGCCCGGCAGCACGTAGCGCTGCGCATGACGCCGCGTCAGCGGGAACGAACCGGCGGCGTGCACCTTGGCCGGGCCCAGTCGCGCCGGAAAAGCGGCGGCGATCTCACGCTCCAGCTGCGCCGGCGGCATCGCCTGCAGTTGGCGAATGCGCTGCGGGCTGTCATACCACACCAGCGACGCCCAGCTGTCGTACAGCGGCAGGAAAGCGCGCGGCCCTGACGGGAAGAAGCGCTGCCAGGTCACATCCTGCTGCGGTGCGCCGGTATCGACGGTGATCAACATGCACGCCTGACGATACTGCCAGCCGTTGGTGCCGATCGCCGCCAGCTTGCGCACCTGAGAGTTGGCGCCGTCGGCGCCGACAACCAGGCGCGCCTGCAGCGTTTCATCGCTGTCCAGCGTCAGTTGCCAGGCCTTGTCCGCCCGCTGCAGCGATTGCAGCCTGGCGGGGCACAGCAGCGTCAAATTGGCGCACTGTGCGAACTGCTGCCACAGCGCCAGCTGCAAAATGCGGTTTTCCACCATAAAGCCCAACTCCGGCAGCCCCAGAGATAGCGCATCGAACGCCACGCGCGACGACGCCCATTCCCAGGTCTCCAGCCGGCGATACGGCGCCGTGCGCATCGCCGTCACGGCGGGCCAGGCGCCGAGCTGTTTCAGCAGCCCCACCGAGGTGCAGCCGATAGCGGAAATGCGCAGGTCCGGCGGGCTTTGCGCCTCGAACGCCTGCGGCGCCTGATGTTCCAGCAACGCCACCGACCAGCCCGCCTGAGCCAGGCCCAGAGCCGCCGCCGCGCCGACCATGCCGCCGCCCACCACCACCGCGTCGTACCGATTTTGAGATGTCTTCATATTGGCTATGTTTTCTATGTGAATGCTCGCCATCCCACCCGACATGGCGTTTTGCGCAGTGTACCGGATTTTCGCTCCGGCTTCAGGTGGCATGCCATTTTCCCCCGCGCTGGTCACAACGGCGGCAAATGATTACAATACGCGCCCTGCATGTCGCGTAACGCAACTTTCGCTCCGCACTGAGTAATGGCAAGTCAATGACGAAAAAACTACATATCAAAACCTGGGGCTGCCAGATGAATGAGTACGATTCATCGAAAATGGCCGACCTGTTGAACAGCACGCACGGCTTCGAGTGGACCGACAACGCCGAGGAAGCGGACGTGCTGTTGCTGAATACCTGCTCGATCCGTGAAAAAGCGCAGGAAAAAGTTTTCGCCATGCTGGGGCGCTGGCGCTTGCTGAAAGAGAAGAACCCGTCTGTCATCATCGGCGTCGGCGGTTGCGTGGCCTCGCAAGAAGGCGAACTGATCCGCAGCCGCGCGCCTTGCGTCGACGTGGTATTCGGCCCGCAGACCCTGCACCGCCTGCCGGAAATGATCAACCACGTTCAGGGTACCCGCAGCCCGGTGGTCGATATCAGTTTCCCTGAGATCGAAAAGTTCGACCGCCTGCCGGAGCCGCGCGCCGAAGGCCCGACCGCGTTCGTGTCGATCATGGAAGGCTGCAACAAATACTGCACTTTCTGCGTGGTGCCATACACCCGCGGCGAGGAAGTGAGCCGCCCGAGCGACGACGTGCTGTTCGAAATCGCCCAACTGGCGGCGCAGGGCGTGCGCGAAGTCAACCTGCTCGGCCAAAACGTCAACGCGTACCGCGGCGCCACGCATGACGGCGATATCTGCTCGTTCGCCGAACTGCTGCGCCTGGTGGCCGCCATCGACGGCATCGATCGCATTCGCTTCACCACCAGCCACCCTATCGAGTTCACCGACGACATCATCGCGGTGTACGAAGACACGCCGGAGCTGGTCAGCTTCCTGCACCTGCCGGTGCAGAGCGGTTCGGATCGCATCCTGACCATGATGAAACGCGCCCATACCGCGCTGGAGTATAAGGCGATTATCCGCAAGCTGCGCAAGGCGCGCCCGAACATCCAGCTCAGCTCCGACTTCATCGTCGGTTTCCCGGGCGAGAGCCAGGCCGACTTCGAACAGACCATGAACCTGATCGCCGACGTCAACTTTGACGTCAGCTTCAGCTTCATCTATTCGTCGCGCCCCGGTACGCCAGCGGCGGACATGGTTGACGACGTCAGCGAAGAAGAGAAAAAACAGCGGCTGTATATTCTGCAGGATCGCATCAACCAGCAGGCGCTGCAGTTCAGCCGCCGCATGCTCGGCACCGTCCAGCGCATTCTGGTGGAAGGCACCTCGCGCAGAAGCGTGATGGAGCTGGCCGGGCGCACGGAGTGCAACCGTGTGGTAAACTTCGAAGGCACGCCCGACATGATCGGCCAGTTTGTCGACGTGGAAATTACCGAGGTGCTGACCAACACCCTGCGTGGCGCAGTGGTGCGCACCGAACAGCAGATGGATCTGCGCGTACATGAATCCCCGCAGTCGGTGATCGCCCGTACCCGCAAAGAAAACGCGCTGGGCGTCGGCATTTACCAGCCCTGACGCCGCGGCGGCCCGCCTTATCGCCGCCCGTTCGCGCTACTCCTTACCGTTTCTCCGCCGGGCGTCCGCGCCCGGTGATGTTCTTTTTTTATTTTTTATTGTTGAAGAGGCGACATAACATGCAACTCCCACACTGCCCGAAGTGCAACTCCGAATACACCTACCAGGACAATGCCCTGTTCATCTGCCCTGAGTGCGCCCACGAGTGGAGCGACAGCGCCCCGGCGGAAGATCAGGACGCGCTGATCGTCAAAGACGCCAACGGCAACCTGCTGGCGGACGGCGACGCGGTCACCGTGATCAAGGACCTGAAGGTTAAAGGCAGCTCCTCGATGCTGAAGATCGGCACCAAGGTGAAAAACATTCGTCTGGTGGAAGGCGATCACAACATCGACTGCAAAATCGACGGCTTCGGCCCGATGAAACTGAAATCCGAGTTCGTGAAAAAGAACTGATTCTCGGCGGCCTTGTCCTGTGATGACGCGGCGGGCTTTGCGCCCCGCCGCGTTTTTTCCTTATCTTCCCTTGAATTCCGCCGACGGCGCACAGATAGATCAGCGGTAAACTTGCGCCGTTGCGGCGCACCATGAATAATTCAAGAAAGAGAGTATTCAGGCTCGCCCTGAACGCGCGCGTCCCGGACGCGCTATGTGACATCAACCAGGCCCGATGTGACCTAGAGGAATAGTTTGAACGTCGCAACACAAGAAATTATGTTGGAGCCCGCAGACAACAAGCGTTTGCTCAGCCTGTGCGGTCCGTTTGATGACAACATCAAGCAACTCGAGCGCCGATTGGGCATCGAAATCAATCGTCGCGACAACCGCTTCAAGCTGGTCGGCAAAAACCTGTGCGTGGTCGCCGCCGCCGATATCCTGCGCCATCTGTACGTGGATACCGCGCCGATTCGCGGCGTGATCCCGGATATCGATCCGGAGCAAATCCATCTGGCTATCAAAGAGAGCCGGGTGCTGGAACAGGTGGCGGACAGCGTGCCGGATTACGGCAAGGCGGTCACCATCAAAACCAAGCGCGGCATGGTGAAACCGCGCACGCCTAACCAGGCGCAGTACATCGCCAACATTCTCGATCACGACATCACCTTCGGCATCGGCCCGGCCGGTACCGGCAAAACCTACCTGGCGGTCGCCGCCGCGGTGGATGCGCTGGAACGCCAGGAAATTCGCCGCATTCTGCTGACCCGTCCCGCGGTCGAAGCCGGCGAAAAGCTGGGCTTCCTGCCGGGCGATCTGAGCCAGAAGGTTGATCCTTATCTGCGCCCGCTGTACGACGCCCTGTTCGAAATGCTGGGCTTCGAGCGCGTGGAGAAGCTTATTGAGCGCAACGTGATCGAAGTCGCGCCGCTGGCCTATATGCGCGGCCGTACGCTGAACGATGCCTTTATCATTCTGGATGAGAGCCAGAACACCACCATCGAGCAGATGAAGATGTTCCTGACGCGCATCGGCTTCAACTCTAAGGCGGTCATCACCGGCGACGTCACCCAGATCGACCTGCCGCGCAACCAGAAATCCGGCCTGCGCCACGCGGTGGAAGTGCTGTCGGACGTAGAAGAACTGAGCTTCAACTTCTTCCACAGCGAAGACGTGGTGCGCCACCCGGTGGTGGCCCGCGTGGTCATCGCTTATGAGGCCTGGGAAGCGGCCGAACAGAAACGCAAAGACGCAATTGCCGAACAACGTAAGCGCGAGGCGCTCGCCGCCTCCGAGCAGGAGACACCATGAGTCAGGTGATTTTGGATCTGCAGATTGCCTGTGAAAGCAGCGATGGCCTGCCGGATGAAGCCACGTTCCAGCGCTGGCTGGAAGGCGTGCTGCCGCAATTTCAGGAAGAGGCCGAGGTCACCGTACGTCTGGTGGACGAAGCGGAAAGCCACGAGCTGAACCTGACCTATCGCGGCAAAGACAAGCCGACCAACGTGCTCTCTTTCCCGTTCGAGGCCCCGCCGGGCATCGAGCTGCCGCTGCTCGGCGATCTGATCATCTGCCGCCAGGTGGTTGAACAGGAAGCGATTGAGCAAGGCAAGGCGCTGGAGGCCCACTGGGCGCATATGGTTGTCCACGGCAGCCTTCATCTGCTAGGGTATGACCACATCGAAGACGATGAAGCCGAAGAAATGGAGTCTTTGGAAACCGAAATCATGCACGGACTGGGCTACCCTGATCCGTACCTGGCGGAAAAAGACCCCGTCTGACGTCAGCCGTTTACCTTACAGCCCCTAACGGGGCTGTCGCTGACGCCCCTTAACTCTGACATGAGTGACAGTAACGAAAACGCCATGAGCGACGACCATTCACAAAGCAATGACAGCCCCAGTCCCAAGAAGGGGTTCTTTACTCTTATCCTTAACCAGCTGTTCCACGGCGAGCCCAAAAACCGTGGCGATCTGGTCGAGCTGATCCGTGATTCCGAACAAAACGACCTGATCGATCCCGATACCCGCGACATGCTGGAAGGCGTGATGGATATCGCCGAACAGCGCGTGCGCGACATCATGATCCCCCGCTCCCAGATGGTGACGCTCAAGCGCAACCAGACGCTGGAAGAGTGCCTGGACGTGATTATCGACTCCGCCCACTCGCGCTTCCCGGTGATCAGCGAAGACAAAGATCACATCGAAGGCATCCTGATGGCCAAGGATCTGCTGCCGTTCATGCGCGCAGACTCCGAGCCGTTCAGCATCGACAAAGTGCTGCGCACCGCGGTGGTGGTGCCGGAAAGCAAGCGCGTCGACCGGATGTTGAAAGAGTTCCGCTCCCAGCGCTACCACATGGCGATTGTCATTGACGAATTCGGCGGCGTGTCCGGCCTGGTCACCATCGAAGACATTCTGGAACTGATCGTCGGCGAGATCGAAGACGAATACGACGACGAAGACGATCTGGATATCCGCCAGCTCAGCCGCCACATGTACACCGTACGCGCGCTGGCACCGATCGAAGACTTCAACGAAGCCTTCGGCACCCATTTCAGCGACGACGAGGTCGATACCATCGGCGGTTTGGTGATGCAAGCCTTCGGCCATCTGCCTGCGCGCGGGGAAACCATTGAAATCGAAGGTTACCTATTTAAAGTTGCCATGGCAGACAGTCGACGTATCATCCAGGTTCATGTAAAAATTCCGGACGACTCTCCACCACCGAAACTGGAAGATTAAATCCAACATGGCTAAAGCCTCATTACTTGAACGCCAGTGGGTTCGCGCCCTGCTGGCGCTGTTGTCAGGTGCCGGCGGGACGCTGGCGTTCTCGCCCTACGATTTCTGGCCCGCGGCCATCGTCTCCCTGTTCGGCCTGCTGGCCGTTACCCTCAATCGCACCACCAAACAGTCCGCCCTGCTCGGCTTTGTCTGGGGCTTCGGGTTGTTCGGCAGCGGGATCAACTGGGTGTATGTCAGCATCGCCGATTTCGGCGGCATGCCCTTCGCCGTCAACGTATTCCTGGTGGCGCTGCTCGCCGCTTACCTGTCGCTGTATACCGGGCTGTTCGCCGGGCTGCTGACCCGCCTGTGGCCGACTAACCGCTGGTGGCGGCTGGCCATCGCCGCGCCGGCGCTGTGGCAGGTCACGGAATTCCTGCGCGGCTGGGTGCTGACCGGCTTCCCATGGCTGCAGTTCGGCTATAGCCAGATCAACGGCCCGCTGAAAGGCATCGCGCCGCTGCTGGGCGTCGACGCCATCACCTTTGTGCTGATGGCCATCGCCGGCCTGCTGGTGTACGCCGTCAATCAGCGCCGCCTCTCGGCGGCGGTGATCGCCGCCGCGCTGCTGCTGTTGCCATGGCCGCTGCGCCAGCTGCAGTGGTTTACTCCGCAGACGGATAAAGCGGTGAATGTCGCCATGGTGCAAGGCAACATCGCTCAATCGATGAAATGGGATCCGAAAGCGCTGGTCAGCACGCTGCAAACCTATCTGGACGAAACCCGTCCCTACATGGGTAAGGCACCGATCGTTATCTGGCCGGAATCCGCCATCCCGGATTATGAAGCCAATCAGAACGGCTTCCTGACGATGATGGACGACCTGATGCGGGCGAAGAACAGCAGCCTCATCACCGGCATCGTCGACGTGCGCGCCACGCCGCAGGGCCAGCAAATCTACAACAGCGCCATCGTGCTCGGTGAACCGACGCCGTACAGGTACCCGGCCAACGATCGCTACAACAAGCACCACCTGGTGCCGTTCGGCGAGTTCGTGCCGCTGGAGACGCTGCTGCGGCCGCTGGCGCCGTTCTTCGACCTGCCGATGTCCTCCTTCAGCCGCGGCGACTACGTACAACCGCAGCTCAGCGTACGCGGCTACAACCTGACGGCGGCCATTTGCTACGAAATCGTGTTGGGCCAGCAGGTGCGCGATAACTTCCGCCCGGACACCAACTTCCTGCTGACCATCTCCAACGACGCCTGGTTCGGCCACTCCATCGGCCCATGGCAGCACTTCCAGATGGCGCGCATGCGGGCGCTGGAACTGGGCCGGCCGCTGCTGCGCAGCACCAACAACGGCGTCACCGCCGCAGTGGACGCGAACGGCGACGTGATCGCCGAGATCCCGCAGTTCACTCGTCAGGTGCTTGAAGTGAAGGTCACACCGACCACCGGCGTCACGCCTTACGCGCGTTTCGGCGCCGCGCCGCTGTGGGTGATCACACTGTTGCTGGGCGGTTGGGCGCTGATGTTGGGCCTGCGCCGCAAATAGTCCTCTTCGCCGGGGCGCGCCCGCCGCGCCCCGCGTTTCCGTAAACGTTCCCCCACCTCGGTCAGAAAACGTCGTTAAATCAACGCGACTGGCACACTCCTTGCTTTATCTAAGGTGACATCGCACGTCGGTTAACTTTTGCTGACGTTTTGTCGCACCCGTGCACATTTTGGAGGCACCGAACGCACCATGCAGGTGCGTCGGGGTTTGATTGCATTGATTTGGTGCGCGCGGCGTCTCAAAAAATGAAACATTTTAGTTTCAAGATATTCACAATCGGTTATTTTTTAACGGCTATCCGTTCTAAGACTATCTTTATAACCTGAGCAATAAATAGTCGATTTAAACCTGACGCTCTTTAGTCAGAGCCACCACAACAGCAAAGGAGTTGGACCATGCAAATGCGTAAATTGGCGTTATCGTTACTGCTGCTCGGTATGGCAGGTAGCGTGGCGCACGCGGAAGACCTGACCGGTACGCTGAAGAAAATCAAAGACAACGGCGTTATCGTTGTCGGCCACCGCGAATCGTCTGTGCCCTTTTCCTACTACGACAACCAGCAAAAAGTTGTGGGCTACTCTCAGGACTACTCCAACCAAATCGTTGAAGCCGTTAAGAAAAAGCTGAATGCACCGAATCTGCAGGTGAAAATGCTGCCGATTACCTCGCAGAACCGCATCCCGCTGCTGCAAAACGGCACCTATGACTTCGAATGCGGCTCTACCACCAATAACGTAGAGCGCCAGAAACAGGCCGCCTTCTCCGACACCATCTTTGTGGTCGGCACCCGCCTGCTGGTGAAGAAAGGCTCCGACATCAAAGACTTTAAAGACCTGGCCGGCAAACCGGTGGTGGTCACCTCCGGCACCACGTCCGAAGTGTTGCTGAACAAACTGAACGACAGCGACAAAATGAACATGCGCATCATCAGCGCCAAAGACCACGGCGACTCCTTCCGCACCCTGGAAAGCGGCCGCGCGGTGGCCTTCATGATGGATGACGCCCTGCTGGCGGGCGAGCGCGCCAAAGCCAAGAAGCCGGATCAATGGGAAATCATCGGCACGCCGCAGTCGAAAGAAGCCTACGGTTGCATGCTGCGTAAAGACGATCCTGAGTTCAAGAAACTGGTCGATGACACTATCGCCCAGGCGCAAACCTCCGGTGAAGCGGCCAAGTGGTTTGATAAATGGTTCAAGCAGCCTATCCCACCGAAAAACCTCAACATGAACTTCGAGCTGTCGGACGACATGAAGCAACTGTTCAAAGCGCCTAACGACAAAGCGTTGAACTGACTCAATAGAATAAAGCCGGGGCGGCCGCCAAGCCAAACCGGCCCAGTTGATGACTGGGACAGACAGGAATGAGGGGGGCCGTTCCCCTCCCTCATTTTCCCCAAGGCGCGTCACCGATCTCCGCACACAACAAGCCAGCCCGACTGGCCGCGCAGCGATCGGCGCCTATCAAGTCATCACTTTTCGGCGCCCTGCGCCCGTTTATCGGAGTTTGTTATGTCAATAGATTGGAACTGGGGTATCTTCCTGCAGCAGGCCCCGTTTGGGAACACCACTTACCTCGGCTGGATCTGGTCCGGCTTTCAGGTCACGGTGGCCCTCTCCGTCTGTGCATGGATTATCGCTTTCTTCGTCGGTTCGCTGTTCGGTATCTTGCGTACCGTGCCCAACCGCTTTCTTTCCACTCTCGGCACCTGTTACGTCGAACTGTTCCGTAACGTGCCGCTGATCGTGCAATTCTTTACCTGGTATCTGGTGATCCCCGAGCTGCTGCCGGCCAATATCGGCACCTGGTTCAAGACCGAGCTGGATCCCAACGTGCAGTTCTTCGTCTCTTCCATGCTCTGTCTGGGGCTGTTTACCGCCGCCCGCGTTTGCGAGCAAGTGCGCGCCGCCATTCAATCCCTGCCGCGCGGCCAGAAAGCCGCCGGGTTGGCGATGGGCCTGACGCTGCCGCAAACCTACCGCTACGTGCTGTTGCCGAACGCCTACCGGGTTATCGTGCCGCCGATGACCTCGGAGATGCTCAACCTGGTCAAAAACTCCGCCATCGCCTCCACCATCGGCCTGGTGGACATGGCCGCACAGGCCGGCAAGCTGTTGGATTACTCCGCACACGCCTATGAATCCTTTACCGCCATTACGCTGGCTTATATCGGCATCAACGCCGTGATCATGCTGTTTATGCGTCTGGTCGAAAAGAAAGTGCAGTTGCCTGGCAACCTGGGGAGTAAATAATGTACGAATTTGACTGGGCGTCGATCGTCCCAAGCTTCCCTTATCTGCTGCAGGGCATGGCGATCACGCTGAAGATCACCGTGACCGCCATCGTGGTCGGCATTCTGTGGGGCACCGTGCTGGCGGTGATGCGTCTGTCGCCGTTCAAGCCCATCAGCTGGTTCGCCACCCTGTATGTCAACCTGTTCCGCTCGGTGCCGCTGGTGATGGTGCTGCTGTGGTTCTATCTGGTGGTTCCAAGCTTATTACAACAGGTTCTAGGCCTGTCGCCGAAAACCGATATTCGCCTGATCTCGGCTATGGTAGCCTTTTCCCTGTTTGAAGCGGCCTATTACTCGGAAATCATCCGCGCCGGTATCATCAGCATCTCGCGCGGCCAATCCTCCGCCGCGTTGGCGCTGGGCATGACGCATTGGCAATCCATGCGGCTGGTGATCCTGCCGCAGGCGTTCCGCGCCATGGTGCCACTGCTGCTGACCCAGGGCATCGTCCTGTTCCAGGATACCTCGCTGGTTTACGTACTGAGCCTGGCCGACTTCTTCCGCACCGCATCGACCATCGGCGAACGCGACGGCACCCAGGTTGAAATGATCCTGTTCGCCGGCTTTGTCTATTTTGTTATCAGCCTCGCCGCCTCGGCGCTGGTAAGCTATTTGAAGAAAAGGACTGTTTGATGATATCCCTGAAAAATGTTTCCAAGTGGTACGGTCACTTTCAAGTGTTGACCGATTGCACCACCGAAGTGAAAAAAGGCGAAGTGGTCGTCGTCTGCGGTCCTTCAGGCTCCGGCAAGTCCACCCTGATCAAAACCGTCAACGGCCTGGAGCCGATCCAGCAGGGAAGCATCCTGGTGAACGGCACGCCCGTCAACGACAAGAAAACCAACCTGGCGCAGCTGCGCGCCAAGGTCGGCATGGTGTTCCAACACTTTGAACTGTTCCCGCACCTGTCCATTATCGACAACCTGACGCTGGCGCAGGTAAAAGTGCTCAAGCGCGACAAGACCGCCTCACGCGAGAAGGGCCTGAAGCTGCTGGAACGCGTCGGCCTGTCCGCCCATGCCAACAAGTTCCCCGGTCAGCTCTCCGGCGGCCAGCAACAGCGCGTCGCCATCGCCCGCGCGCTGTGCATGGATCCGATCGCCATGCTGTTCGACGAACCGACCTCGGCGCTCGATCCGGAAATGATCAACGAAGTGCTGGACGTGATGGTCGAGCTGGCGAACGAAGGCATGACCATGATGGTGGTGACCCACGAAATGGGCTTCGCCCGCAAGGTGGCGAACCGCGTGATCTTTATGGACGAAGGCAAAATCGTCGAAGACCGCAACAAAGACGATTTCTTCAACAACCCCGAGTCCGATCGCGCCAAGGACTTCCTCGCCAAGATCCTGCACTAAGTTCTCGCTATGCGCCCCGCCAGGGGCGCATCTTTTCTCCCGGCACGAAAAGCGCTTGTATCTCCTCGTTTTTGATCCGATGCTCGCCGGATAACAAACAGAGGAGAAAGAACATGCCCCGCCCTATTATCATCGATTGCGATCCCGGCCTCGACGACGCCATCGCGCTGGCTATGGCGCTGCGCTCGCCAGAGCTGGACGTCAAAGCCATCACCACCTCCGCCGGCAACCAGACGCCGGAGAAAACCCTGCATAACGCGCTGGGTCTGTTGACCCTGATGCAGCGCGAGGACATCCCTGTCGCCGCCGGCGCCGCTCGCCCGCTGATGCGCGAGCTGGTGATCGCCGACTATGTCCACGGCAAAACCGGCATGGGCAACACCCACCTGCCGACGCCGACCCTCAAACCCGATCCCCGCGGCGCCGTCGAGCTGATCGCCGACCTGCTGCGCGCCAGCCCGCAGCCAATCACCCTGGTGGTGACCGGCCCGATGACCAACATCGCCCTGCTGTTGGCCCAGCATGCCGAGCTGAAAAGCCGTATCGAGCGCATCGTATTTATGGGCGGCGGCATGAATGCCGGCAATACCACGCCGGTGGCGGAATTCAATATCTTCGTCGATCCCGAAGCCGCCGAGATGGTGTTGAAATCTGGCGTGCCGCTGACCATGGCCGGGCTGAACGTCACCCATCAGGCGCTGGTACTGCCGCAGGATATCGAGCGCATTCGTCAGATAGCCAATCCGGTCGCGCAGGCGGTGGCGGAGATGCTCGATTTTTACCTGCCGCTGTATCTCAGCCACCCGCGCGGCCTGCCTGGCGCGGCGATGCACGATCCCTGCACCATCGCCTGGCTGCTGGCGCCGCAGCTGTTTACCGGCGTTGAACGCTGGGTCGGTGTGGAAACCAAAGGGGAGTACACCGTCGGCATGACGGTGGTGGACTATTTCCAGCAAACCGGCAACGCGGCCAACGTGGAAGTGCTGACCGGCATCGATCGCGCAGGCTTTATCGATCTGCTGGCCGAGCGCGTCGCGCGTTATTGAAGAACCTCTCGGGGCGCGCTCGCGCCCTCATTCAACTTTTTTGATTTAACTCAGCGAATTTTTGCGCTATCACTGTTGATGGCTTGTCTCTACCATGCGTTTACACCGATTGACATCGTTACCAATTACACTTCGCCTGGAGATAAGCCAATGAGCCGCGTACTGGTCCTGAAATCAAGCATTCTGGGTGAATATTCCCAGTCTGGAAAATTAGTCGATTTTTTTGTTGAACAATGGCGTGAAGCTCATCCGGAAGACACTTTCACCGTGCGCGACTTGGCCAACCCAACGCTGCCGGAGCTGGATGGCGAAGTGATGGCCGGCTTTACCGCCGGCGACAAACCGTTGACGCCGCATCAGCAAAGCACCCTGGCGCTGTCCGATGAGCTGATTGCCGAGCTGAAGTCGCACGACACGCTGATCATCAGCGCCCCGATGTACAACTTCAACATCCCGACGCAGCTGAAGATCTACTTCGATCTGATCGCCCGCGCCGGTCAGACGTTCCGCTACACCTCCGCCGGCGCCGAAGGGCTGGTGACGGGCAAGAAAGCGATCGTCATCTCCAGCCGCGGCGGCATCCACGCCGACACGCCGACGGATCTGATCACCCCGTACGTGAAACTGTTCCTGGGCTTTATCGGCATCACCGACGTTGAATTCGTGCTGGCGGAAGGCTTCGCCTACGGCCCGGAAGCGGCGGAGAAAGCCGCCCAGGACAGCCGCATCGCGGTCGCGCAGAAAATCCCGGCCGGCGTCGCCGTCCCGGCCAGCGCACCGGCGCCGGCAAACGTCGCCCAAGAAGCCGTCAGCGGCGGTTTCCTGAGCAACCTGCTGAAGAAACTGTTCCGTTAACGGTAAACGTCAGCGTCCCCCGCCGCGGCGGGGGACGTCATCAGGGTTCAAATGGCCGACGCTGGAATTGGTCGTGACCGCATTTCGGGCAGAGCGGCAGCACTTCCGGCGTGTAAAACGCCAGGTGGTAGTGACACTGCTCGCAGACCAGATTGCCCAGCCCCACCACTTCACCGCTGTGGTACACGCCGTGGTGGCTGACATCCTTGAACACCTCGCGCCACTCCAACTGGGTTTTATCGGTGATATCCGCCAGTTCCTGCCACAGGCTCTCCTTAATCACCCGCATAAACACGCTGTCGGTAAACTCGTCCCGGCTTTCCTGATAACTGCGGGCGAACTCTTCCAGATCGCGCCGCACCGCCTGCGTTACCTGCCGCACCTCGTCGCGCGTCAGATCTTCGGCCTCGTTCAACCGCCGCTCCGCGCTGGCCACCAGTTCGTCGATATCGCGTTCGCCGTTTTTCAGACGTTCGGTCAGCGATGCCACCAATTCGCGGTAATACTGAGCAACCTTGTTCATAGACTCTCCTCGATAAACGCTGCGCCGGACTTGGCCATGGGGATACCCTTAAGCTACTTGTTCTTATTTTAGCCGTAAATGACTGATGTCACTTGGCAAGACGCGGGATCCGCAGGTTGTGAGCCGCGTCATGGCGGCGTTTTTTTTAAATGCGCCGAGTCAGGCGCTTGGAGTTGTTGCCGGGAGGTCTTATCAGCTATGCTATGCGGATCTACGAATACTAAATGTTCATTGCGTTGCCTCTGACCGGGGCAACGGTTTACACCTACAGGACCACCGGCCGCCATGCAAGAGCAATACCGTCCAGAAGACATAGAATCGAACGTACAGCTTCACTGGCAAGAGAAGCAGACTTTCAAAGTTACCGAAGACGACAGCAAGGAAAAGTACTACTGCCTATCCATGCTGCCTTACCCGTCCGGCCGACTGCACATGGGCCACGTTCGTAACTACACTATCGGCGACGTGATCTCGCGCTATCAGCGCATGCTGGGCAAAAACGTACTGCAGCCGATCGGCTGGGATGCGTTCGGCCTGCCGGCGGAAGGCGCAGCGGTGAAAAACAACACCGCGCCGGCCCCGTGGACCTACGACAACATCGAATACATGAAGAACCAGCTGAAACTGCTGGGCTTCGGCTACGACTGGGATCGCGAAATCGCCACCTGCCAGCCGGAATACTACCGCTGGGAACAGTGGTTCTTCACCAAGCTGTATGAAAAAGGCCTGGTCTACAAGAAGACCTCGGCGGTGAACTGGTGTCCGCACGATCTGACCGTGCTGGCCAACGAACAGGTTATCGACGGCTGCTGCTGGCGCTGCGACACCAAGGTCGAGCGTAAAGAGATCCCGCAGTGGTTCATCAAAATCACCGCCTACGCCGATCAGCTGCTGAACGATCTGGACACGCTGGAAAGCTGGCCGGAGCAGGTGAAAACCATGCAGCGCAACTGGATTGGCCGCTCCGAAGGCGTGGAAATCACCTTCGACGTGGCTGGCAGCGAAGAGAAGCTGACGGTTTACACCACCCGTCCCGACACCTTCATGGGCGCCACCTACGTGGCGGTCGCCGCGGGCCACCCGCTGGCGCAACAGGGCGCGCGCAACAACCCGGCGCTGACCGACTTCATCGACGAATGCCGCAACACCAAAGTGGCCGAAGCCGAAATGGCGACGATGGAGAAGAAAGGCATGCCGACCGGCCTGTTCGTTGTCCATCCGCTGAGCGGCGAGAAGCTGCCGGTGTGGGTCGCCAACTTCGTGCTGATGGAATACGGCACCGGCGCCGTGATGGCAGTACCGGCGCACGACCAGCGCGACTGGGAATTCGCCACCAAATATGATTTGCCGATCAAACCGGTGATCCTGAACCTCGACGGCAGCCAGCCTGACGTGAGCGCCGAAGCGATGACTGACAAAGGCGCGCTGTTCAACTCCGGCGAGTTTGACGGTCTGGACAACGAAGCGGGCTTTAACGCCATCGCCGACAAACTGGTCGCCAAAGGCGTCGGCCAGCGCAAGGTCAATTACCGTCTGCGCGACTGGGGCGTTTCCCGTCAGCGTTACTGGGGCGCGCCAATCCCGATGGTGACCCTGGAAGACGGCACCGTGATGCCGACGCCGGAAGACCAACTGCCGGTGATCCTGCCGGAAGACGTGGTCATGGACGGCATCACCAGCCCGATCAAGGCCGACCCTGAGTGGGCGAAGACCACCGTCAACGGCCAGCCGGCGCTGCGCGAAACCGACACCTTCGACACCTTTATGGAGTCCTCCTGGTACTACGCGCGCTATACCTGCCCGCAGTACGACCAGGGCATGCTGGATCCGGCCGCCGCCAACTACTGGCTGCCGGTCGATCAATATATCGGCGGCATCGAGCACGCCATCATGCACCTGATGTACTTCCGCTTCTTCCACAAGCTGATGCGCGATGCGGGCCTGGTGGATTCCGATGAGCCGGCCAAGCGCCTGCTGTGTCAGGGCATGGTGCTGGCCGACGCCTTCTACTACACCGGCAACAGCGGCGAGCGCGTCTGGGTATCCCCGGTTGACGCCACCGTCGAGCGCGACGACAAAGGCCGCATCATCAAGGCCACCGATCCGCAAGGCCGTGAACTGGTCTATGCTGGCATGAGCAAAATGTCGAAGTCGAAGAACAACGGCATCGACCCGCAGGAGATGGTGGAAAAATACGGCGCGGACACCGTGCGTCTGTTCATGATGTTCGCTTCACCGGCAGAAATGACGCTGGAGTGGCAGGAATCCGGCGTGGAAGGGGCTAACCGCTTCCTGAAACGCGTATGGAAACTGGCCTACGATCACGTGGAAAAAGGCGCGGTGCAGCCGCTGGACGTGGCGTCGCTGAACGAAGAGCAGAAAGCGCTGCGCCGCGATCTGCATAAAACCATCGCCAAAGTGACCGACGATATCGGCCGCCGCCAGACCTTCAACACCGCGATCGCCGCCGTGATGGAGCTGATGAACAAACTGGCCCGCGCGCCGCAGGAGAGCGAGCAGGATCGCGCGCTGCTGCAGGAAGCGCTGCTGGCCGTCGTTCGCATGCTGTATCCGTTCACCCCGCACGTGTGCTTCGCCCTGTGGCAGGCGCTGGGCGGCGAAGGCGACGTGGACACCGCGCCATGGCCGGTTGCCGACGAGCAGGCGATGGTCGAAGACTCCAAGCTGGTGGTGGTGCAGGTGAACGGCAAGGTTCGCGCTAAAATCACCGTATCTGCCGATGCGACCGAAGAGCAAGTGCGCGCGCGCGCTGCCGAAGAGCATCTGGTGGCTAAATATCTGGACGGCGTCACGATTCGCAAAGTGATCTATGTTCCGGGCAAACTGCTTAACCTGGTTGTGGGTTAACACAAGGAGGAGTTGTGCGACAACGTATTCTGACGCTGTTGCTGGGGTTGGCGGTGCTGGTCACCGCCGGCTGCGGTTTTCACCTGCGTGGCACCACGCAGGTGCCTAATGAAATGAAAACGCTGATCCTGGACAGCGCCGACCCTTATGGTCCGTTGACGCGCGCGGTGCGTGAGCAATTGCGTCTGAACGACGTGACCATCGTCAGCGATCCGAAGCGTAAAGACGTGCCTTCTCTGCGCATCCTCGGTGCGACGGAAAGCCAGGATACCGCCTCGATCTTCCAGGACGGTAAAACCGCCGAGTATCAGCTGGTGCTGACCGTGCAGGCCCAGGTGCTGCTCCCGGGCCACGACCTATATCCGCTGTCGGTGAAAGTGTTCCGTTCGTTCTTCGACAACCCGCTGACCGCGCTGGCCAAAGACTCCGAGCAGGAGATCATTCGCCAGGAAATGCGTGAGCAGGCGGCGCAACAGCTGGTGCGCAAACTGCTGACCGTGCACGCGGCGGAAGAAGAAAACCGGCAGAAAGCCGCTGCCGTCGGCGAACGAGCGGCAAGCCAAACCGCACAATGATCCGCATTTATCCGGAACAACTTGCCGCGCAGCTCCGAGAGGGGCTGCGCGCTTGTTATTTATTGAGCGGCAATGAACCGCTGCTGCTGCAGGAAAGCCAGGATCTGCTCCGGCAGGCCGCGCAACAGCAGCAGTTCAGCGAGCACTACAGCATTTCCCTCGACGCCCACACCGACTGGGACGCCATCTTCGGCATCTGCCAGGCGATGAGCCTGTTCGCCAGCCGCCAGACGCTGCTGCTGATTTTCCCGGAAAACGGCCCGACGGCGCCGATCGGTGAACAGCTGACCAAGCTCGCCACCCTGCTGCACGACGACATCCTGCTGATCCTGCGCGGCCCGCGCCTCACCAAAGCGCAGGAAAACAGCGCCTGGTTCAAGGCGCTCAGCCCGCACGGCGCCCTCGTCAGTTGCCAGACGCCGGAGCAGGCACAGCTGCCGCGCTGGGTCGCCACGCGCGCCAAGGCGATGAAGCTGGAGTTGGACGACGCGGCCAATCAGCTGTTGTGCTACTGCTACGAAGGCAACCTGCTGGCGCTGTCGCAGGCGCTGGAGCGGCTGTCGCTGCTGCACCCGGACGGCAAGCTCACCCTGCCGCGCGTCGAGCAGGCGGTGAACGACGCCGCCCACTTCACGCCGTTCCACTGGCTGGACGCCTTACTGGCCGGCAAGAGCAAGCGCGCCTGGCATATTTTGCAGCAGCTGCAGCAAGAGGATGTCGAGCCGGTGATCCTGTTGCGCACCCTGCAGCGCGAACTGCTGCTGTTGCTGACGCTGCAGCGCCGCATGGCGTCCGCGCCGCTGCGCACGCTGTTCGATCAGCACAAGGTCTGGCAGAACCGCCGCCCGCTGGTCACCCAGGCGCTGCAACGCCTGTCCGGCGCCCAGCTGCAGCAAGCGGTACAGCTGCTGACGCAAATCGAGCTGACCCTCAAGCAGGACTATGGCCAGTCGGTCTGGCCGGAACTGGAAACCCTGTCGATGCTGCTGTGCGGCAAACCCCTGGCCACGAGTTTTACCGATGCCCACTAATCCGGAACACCCCACCGTATTGCACGCGCTGTTTGGCGGCACCTTTGATCCGATCCACTACGGCCATCTGCGGCCGGTGGAGGCGCTGGCCGCAGAAGTGGGCCTGAATCGCGTTACGCTGCTGCCTAACCACGTGCCGCCGCACCGCCCGCAGCCCGAGGCCAACGCACAGCAGCGCTTGAAGATGGTCGAGCTGGCGATCGCCGGCAATCCGCTGTTCGCGGTCGACGATCGCGAACTGCATCGCACCACCCCCTCCTACACCATCGAGACGTTGGAAACGATTCGTAAAGAGCGTGGCGCCACCCAGCCGCTGGCGTTTATTATTGGCCAGGACTCGCTGCTGACGCTGCATAAATGGCATCGCTGGCAGGCGCTGTTGGACGTCTGCCATCTGCTGGTGTTGGCGCGCCCGGGCTATAACGATCGCATGGAAACGCCGGAACTGCAGCAGTGGCTGGAACGTCATCGCACCGCCGACCCGGCGCTGCTCAGCCGCCGCCCGCACGGCCATATCTATCTGGCCGATACGCCGGAGCTGGAAATTTCCGCCACCGAGATCCGCCAGCGCCGCCATCAGGGCCTCAACTGCGACGATCTGCTGCCGCGCCCGGTGCAGCGCTATATCGAGTTGCAGGGTTTATATCGCTAGCGAAAGGTGCGTGATATACTGCGCCGCTATTTTTCAGGTATCCGCTGAAAACCCCGGAAACCTTAGCTGGCCGGGCAGTCACCAGTTAGCTGGCTTTCAGCGGCAGCCTGCCGAAACCTTTATCCGGTTACGCCGCGGCGCGCGTATGTTGCCCGCCGCAGCCGACTGAACAGAACACACCCGAGGGGGAACCTTTGCAAGGTAAAGCGCTCCAAGATTTCGTCATCGATAAAATCGATGACCTCAAAGGCCAAGACATTGTCGCTCTGGACGTACAGGGCAAATCCAGCATCACCGATTGCATGATCATCTGCACCGGCACGTCGACTCGCCACGTGATGTCGATCGCCAGCCACGTGGTGCAGGAATCCCGCGCCGCGGGCATGGAGCTGTTTGGCATGAAAGGCCAGGAAGCCTCCGACTGGACCGTGGTCGATCTGGGCGAAGTGATCGTGCACGTGATGCAGGAAGAAAGCCGTCGCCTGTACGAGCTGGAAAAACTCTGGAGCTAAGCGGTGAAACTGCAATTGGTGGCGGTCGGCACCAAAATGCCAGACTGGGTGCAAACCGGCTTTATGGATTACCTGCACCGCTTTCCCAAAGATATGCCGTTTGAGCTGACCGAGATCCCGGCCGGCAAACGCGGCAAAAACGCCGACATCAAACGCATTCTGGACAAGGAAGGCGAACAAATGCTGGCGGCGGTGGGCAAAGGCAACCGCATCGTTACGCTGGATATCCCAGGCACGCCGTGGGAAACGCCGCAGCTGGCGCAGCAGCTTGAGCGCTGGAAGCAGGATGGCCGCAACGTCAGCTTGCTGATCGGCGGCCCGGAAGGGCTGGCGCCCGCCTGCAAAGCCGCTGCCGAGCAGAGTTGGTCGCTTTCTCCGTTGACACTGCCGCATCCTTTGGTGCGCGTCCTGGTGGCCGAAAGCCTCTACCGCGCCTGGAGTATTACTACAAATCATCCTTACCACCGGGAATAGCCGGTGGTGACCGTGACAGAGTGAAATAAAGCAGCGGGATGAAAATAGAACGTAACCCTTTTCGCGACTATACGGCTGAATCCGCCCTGTTTGTACGCCGCGCCCTGGTGGCGTTCTTGGTCATCCTGGTGCTGTCCGGCATCCTGATCGCCAACCTGTATAATCTGCAAGTGGTCCGCGTCGAGGATTACCGCACCCGCTCCAACGAAAACCGCATCAAGCTGGTGCCCATCGCGCCCAGCCGCGGCATTATCTACGATCGCAACGGCACTCCGCTGGCGCTCAACCGCACCATTTATCAGCTGGAACTGATGCCGGAAAAGGTCGACGATCTCAAAGCCACGCTGCAGGCTCTGCGCCCGGTGGTCGACTTGACCGATGACGACATCACCAATTTCGAAAAAGAGCGCAAGCGCTCGCGCCGTTTCGTCTCCATTCCGGTGAAAACCGCGCTGACCGAGGTGCAAGTCGCCCGTTTTGCGGTCAATCAGTTCCGCTTCCCGGGCGTGGAAGTGAAAGGCTACCAGCGCCGCTACTATCCCTACGGCTCCGCCCTCACCCACGTCACCGGCTACGTGTCGAAGATCAACGACCGCGACGTCGAGCGGCTGGACAAAGACGGCAAACTGGCCAACTACGCCGCCACCCACGATATCGGCAAGCTGGGCATCGAACGCTATTACGAAGACACGCTGCACGGCAAAACCGGCTATGAAGAGGTCGAGGTCAACAACCGCGGCCGGGTGATCCGCCAATTGCACGAACAGCCGCCTTCCGCCGGTCAGGACGTCTACCTGACGCTCGATCTTAACCTGCAGCGCTATATCGAACAGCTGTTGGTCGGCAGCCGCGCCGCGGTGGTGGTGAGCGATCCGCGCACCGGCGCCATCCTGGCGATGGTCTCCAACCCGAGCTACGATCCGAACCTGTTCGTCGACGGCATTTCCAGCAAGGACTATCAGGGGTTGCTGAACGATCCGAATCGCCCGCTGATCAACCGCGCCACCCAAGGGGTCTACCCGCCCGCCTCGACGGTGAAGCCTTATATCGCGGTGTCGGCGCTGAGCGCCGGGGTGATCACCAAAAACACCGTGGTGTTCGATCCCGGCTGGTGGCAATTGCCCGGCTCGGAAAAACGCTTTCGCGACTGGAAGAAATGGGGCCACGGCCGCCTGAACGTCACCAAGGCGCTGGAAGAGTCCGCAGATACCTATTTCTACCAGGTCGCTTATGACATGGGGATCGATCGGCTGTCGACCTGGCTGACCAAATTCGGTTACGGCCAGTACACCGGCATCGATCTGTCCGAAGAGCGCTCCGGCCTGATGCCGACGCGCGAATGGAAGCAGAAACGCTATAAAAAACCGTGGTATCAGGGCGACACCATTCCGGTAGGCATCGGCCAGGGTTACTGGACCGCGACGCCGATCCAGATGGCCAAGGCGCTGAACACCCTGATCAACGACGGCACCGTCAAAACGCCGCACCTGCTGCAGAGCACCCGCATCAACGGCGCGCTGGTGCCGTTCAAACAGGAAGAAAACACGCAGATCGGCGATATTCACTCCGGCTTCTGGGAAATTGCCAAAGACGGCATGTACGGTGTGGCCAACCGTCCGAACGGGACGGCGCGCAAATACTTTGCGGACGCGCCTTATAAAGCCGCGGCGAAATCGGGTACCGCACAGGTATTCGGCTATGAAACCTACAACGCCCACAAACTGGCGGAGCACCTGCGCGATCACAAACTGATGACCGCCTTCGCACCGTTCAACAACCCGACGGTGTCGGTCGCCATCATTCTGGAAAACGGCGGCTCCGGTCCGGCGGTGGGGACCATCACCCGCCAGATCCTCGACCACATTCTGCTGGGCGACAACAATACGCAATTGCCAAGCGAGGCCCCGCTGCCGCCTGGCGTAGAAGGTGACTAAGGTAGAACATGACTGAAAGCCAACAAAAAGGCTCGATCTGGACCAAAATCCACATCGACCCGACGTTCCTGCTGCTGATCCTGGCCCTGTTGGTCTACAGCGCCTTCGTGATGTGGAGCGCCAGCGGCCAGGACATCGGCATGATGGAGCGCAAGATCGGGCAGATCGTCATGGGGCTGATCGTGATGGCCGTCATGGCGCAGATCCCGCCGCGCGTGTACGAAAGCTGGGCGCCCTATCTGTATATCTTCTGCGTGATTTTGCTGATCCTGGTGGACGCCTTCGGGCAGATCAGTAAAGGCGCGCAGCGCTGGTTGGATCTCGGCGTAGTGCGCTTCCAGCCGTCGGAAATCGCCAAGATCGCCGTGCCGCTGATGGTGGCGCGCTTTATGAACCGCGACGTTTGCCCGCCTTCGCTGAAAAACACCGCCATCGCGCTGGTGCTGATCTTCCTGCCGACGCTGCTGGTGGCCGCGCAGCCGGATCTGGGCACCTCTATCCTGATCGCCGCTTCCGGCCTGTTCGTACTGTTCCTGTCCGGCATGAGCTGGAAGCTGATCGCCGTCGCCGCCGTCGCGCTGGCGGCCTTCATCCCGGTGCTGTGGTTCTTCCTGATGCACGGCTATCAGCGCGACCGCGTCATGATGCTGCTCGATCCGGAGAGCGACCCGCTCGGCGCCGGTTATCACATCATTCAATCCAAGATCGCCATCGGCTCCGGCGGCCTGTCCGGCAAGGGCTGGCTGCACGGCACCCAGTCACAGCTGGAGTTTCTGCCGGAGCGCCATACCGACTTTATCTTCGCCGTCCTGGCCGAAGAGCTGGGGCTGATCGGGGTACTGGTGCTGCTGGCGCTTTACCTGCTGGTGATCATCCGCGGGCTGATGATCGCCGCCAAGGCGCAAACCACCTTTGGCCGCGTCATGGTCGGCGGCTTGATGCTGATTTTGTTCGTTTATGTCTTTGTTAACATCGGTATGGTCAGTGGCATTTTGCCGGTAGTTGGCGTACCTTTGCCTCTGGTCAGTTACGGGGGTTCGGCGCTGATAGTGTTGATGGCCGGTTTCGGCATCATCATGTCGATCCACACGCATCGGAAAATGCTGTCTAAAAGTTTATAAGAGGTGAGTAATGCGTAAGGAATGGCTTTGGATCGGCGTCGCGGCGGTGTTGCTCTCCGCCTGTACCGCCCCGACCACGGAACAGCAAGCCCCTCCGCAGCCGTACAACGGCCCGGTGGTGGAAATCGGCGGCGTCGAGCCTCAATATGAACCCTATAACCCTAATAACATGCAGGATTATAAGGTTAATGGCGATACTTACCGCATCGTAAAAGATCCGCAGAACTTCTCGCAGACCGGCCTGGCGGCCTGGTATGGCGAAGAGGCCAACGGCAACACCACGGCGCTGGGCGAGCAGTTTGACCCCAACGGCCTGACGGCGGCGCATCCGACCCTGCCAATCCCAAGCTATGTGCGCGTCACTAACCTGGCCAACGGCCGTCAGCTGGTGGTGCGCGTCAACGATCGCGGGCCATACACCAAGGGCCGCATCATCGATCTGTCGAAAGCCGCCGCCGACCGCCTCAACCTGTCCAACAACACCAAGGTCAAGGTAGATTTCATCAACGTGGCGCCGGACGGCACGCTGAGCGGCCCCGGCACCATCGGCACCATCGTGGCGAAACAGAGCTACGCCCTGCCGGCACGCCCGGATCTCGGCTCCAGCGGCATGGGCACCCCTATTCAACAGGAGGCGCCGATCGCCAGCGGCGCGGCGGTGCGCCCGATCGATAACAGCACCCTGCGCACTGACGACAACAGCTCCCCTGCAGCCGGCGGCAATGCCGCCAACGGCCGCAGCGGTTTCCTCGGCGCGCCGAGCGCGGTGCCGGCCGGGGTGCTGGAAGGTTCCGAACCTGAAGCCGCCGCGGTAGCCGCACCGGTCGCGGCCGGCGCGGCGGCTGTCGGCACGGCTGCCGCCGCCTCTTCCGGCGGCTACGTGGTGCAGGTCGGCGCGCTGAGCAGCGCCGAACGCGCCCAGAGCTGGCAACAGAGCCTGAGCCAACAGTTTGGCGTCCCGGGCAAAGTGGCGGCCAACGGCAACGTTTACCGCGTCCAGCTTGGCCCGTTCAGCAGCCGTCAACAGGCGGCCCAGCTGCAGCAACGCCTGGCGAGCGAAGCGCAACAACAGTCTTTCGTTACTGCTGCACCCTGAGCGTTAAGCCCGGCGGGCATTCACGGCCGATAAGCGGTTATTTAGCTGAAACATTTTCTTGCAGCTAAAAGGGCACTAACCGCAATTAGTCAGATGAATGGGTAATGCCTGCCGGGATCGCATCTGCTATAGTGTGGCTCGTTTTTTAACTTTACTTTCACGGATGTTGTAGTCCCGATCATGAAACAAGTAACTTCTTTTCGCTTAATCAAAAGCATCGCCCTCGGCACCGTTATCGCAATGAGCGCAGCCTCCGTTGCGCACGCCGATGACGTTAACATCAAAACCATGATCCCAGGTGTCCCGCAGATCGATGCGGAAGCGTACATCCTGATTGATTACAACTCCGGCAAGGTGCTGGCCGAGATGAACGCCGATGCGCGTCGCGATCCGGCCAGCCTGACCAAAATGATGACCAGCTACGTCATCGGCCAGGCGCTGAAAGCGGGCAAAATCGGCCAGGACGATCTGGTGACCGTCGGCCAGGACGCCTGGGCGACCGGCAACCCGGTGTTCAAAGGCTCCTCGCTGATGTTCCTGAAGCCGGGCGATCGCGTGCCGGTCTCCAAACTGACCCGCGGCATCAACCTGCAGTCCGGTAACGACGCCTGCGTGGCGATGGCCGACTACGTCGCCGGCAGCCAGGACGCGTTCGTCAACCTGATGAACACCTACGTCAGCAAGCTGGGCCTGCAGAATACCCACTTCCAGACGGTGCACGGCCTGGATGCGCAGGGCCAATACAGCTCGGCGCGCGACATGGCGCTGATCGGCCAGGCGCTGATCCGCGACGTGCCGGAAGAGTACGCGATCTACAAAGAAAAAGAGTTCACCTTCAACAATATCCGCCAGATGAACCGCAACGGTCTGCTGTGGGATAACAGCCTGAACGTCGACGGCATCAAAACCGGCCATACCGACGCGGCGGGCTACAACCTGGTGGCTTCGGCGACCGAAGGCCAAATGCGCCTGATCTCCGCCGTGATGGGCGGCCGCACCTACAAAGGCCGTGAAGCCGAAAGCAAGAAACTGCTGACCTGGGGCTTCCGCTTCTTCGAAACCGTGGCGCCGCTGAAAGTCGGTAAAGAGTTCGCCTCCGAGCCGGTCTGGTTCGGCGATGCCGACCGCGTTGAGCTGGGCGTGGACAAAGACGTTTACCTGACCATTCCGCGCGGCCGCATGAAAGACCTGAAGGCCAGCTACGTGCTGAACACGCCGGAAATTCACGCGCCGCTGGCGAAAAACCAGGTGGTGGGCAGCATCAACTTCCAGCTGGACGGCAAAACCATCGACCAGCGTCCGCTGGTGGTCATGAACGAAGTGAAAGAAGGCGGCTTCTTCAGCCGCATCGTGGACTACATCAAACTGATGTTCCACCACTGGTTCGGTTAACGGTTGAAACGGGCGAAATCGTCCCCATATAGTGAATAACACTAACTCCCGCCCCGGCGGGAGTTATACTTTATAGATTAGCTAGCACTCTGGAGCGCACGCACATGCAAAAAACTAAACTGAACGAACTGCTCGAATTCCCTTGCTCGTTTACCTACAAGGTAATGGGCCTGGCGCAGCCTGAGCTGGTTGACCAGGTGGTTGAAGTGGTGCAGCGCCATGCGCCGGGCGATTACAACCCGCAGGTCAAGCCAAGCAGCAAAGGCAACTACCACTCCGTCTCCATCACCATCAATGCCACTCACATCGAGCAGGTCGAAACCCTGTACGAAGAGTTGGGCAACATTGAAATTGTTCGCATGGTGCTGTAATTCCAGCATAAACCCCTGCTTATCAACCCGGGATGGCGCAGCGTCTTCCCGGGTTGCGCATTTTTGGTCAGCGAAAGGCTGGTCGCAGGCCGGAGCGCCCGGTATAATGGCTTTACCACTTCTGTAACCTGACGATGACTCTTTTGCAACCAGACAAGATCATTTTGCGTCAGCTGGGGTTGCAGCCCTACGCGCCTGTATCCCAAGCCATGCATAACTTCACCGACAGTCGTACCGAGACCACGCCGGACGAGCTGTGGCTGGTGCAGCATCACCCGGTGTTCACCCAGGGTCAGGCTGGCAAAGCCGAACACGTGCTAATGCCCGGCGACATCCCGGTTGTCCAGAGCGATCGCGGCGGCCAGGTGACCTACCACGGGCCGGGTCAGCAGGTGATGTACGTGATGGTCGATCTGAAACGCAACAAGGTCGGCGTACGTCAATTGGTCACGGCGATAGAAGATACGGTTATCAACACCCTCGCCCACTTCCGCCTCACATCGCGCGCCCGTCCGGATGCGCCCGGCGTGTACGTGGGGGAGCAGAAAATCTGTTCGTTGGGTTTGCGGATCCGCAAAGGCAGCTCATTCCACGGCCTGGCCCTGAATGTGGCGATGGATCTCAGCCCCTTCCAACGCATCAACCCTTGCGGTTACGCCGGTATGCAGATGACGCAGGTCAGCGCGCTGGCGCCCGGCGTTGGCATTGAAGACATACACCCAATCCTGGTACAGGAATTTGTTCATTTACTCGGCTACCAGACGGTCGAGCTTCGTAACTGGAACCTGCACGATTATGAGTAAACCAATTCAGATGGAACGCGGCGTCAAATACCGCGATGCTGACAAAATGGCGCTGATCCCGGTCAAAACGGTGGTCACCGAACGGCAGGAGCTGTTGCGTAAACCCGAGTGGATGAAGATCAAACTGCCTGCCGACTCAACGCGCATTCAGGGCATCAAAGCCGCGATGCGCAAGAACGGCCTGCACTCCGTCTGTGAGGAAGCCTCGTGCCCTAACCTGTCCGAGTGTTTCAACCACGGTACCGCCACCTTTATGATCCTCGGCGCCATCTGCACCCGCCGCTGCCCGTTCTGCGACGTGGCCCACGGCCGCCCGATCGCGCCGGACGCCAACGAGCCGGAAAAGCTGGCGCAAACCATCGCCGACATGGCGCTGCGTTACGTGGTGATCACCTCGGTTGACCGCGACGATCTGCGCGACGGCGGCGCTCAGCACTTTGCCGACTGCATCTCCGCCATCCGCGCCAAAAGCCCGAACATCAAAATTGAAACGCTGGTGCCGGACTTCCGCGGCCGTATGGACCGCGCGCTGGAGATCCTCACCGCCACGCCGCCGGACGTATTCAACCACAACCTGGAAAACGTGCCGCGCGTCTACCGCCAGGTGCGTCCGGGCGCCAACTACGAATGGTCGCTGAAGCTGCTGGAGCGCTTTAAAGAAGCGCACCCGGATATCCCGACCAAATCCGGCCTGATGGTCGGCCTGGGCGAAACCAACGCGGAAATCATTGAAGTGATGCGCGATCTGCGTCGCCACGGCGTGACCATGCTGACGCTGGGTCAGTACCTGCAGCCGAGCCGCCACCACCTGCCGGTGCAGCGCTACGTCAGCCCTGCCGAGTTTGACGAGATGAAAGAAGAAGCGATGGCGATGGGCTTCACCCACGCCGCTTGCGGCCCGTTCGTGCGTTCGTCTTACCACGCCGATCTGCAGGCCAAAGGGATGGAAGTGAAATAACGCGTAATAGTTTGTTACGCTATAGACGGCGGAAACGCCAAAAAACGGATGTCCGCAAGGCATCCGTTTTTTATTGCGCGCAGTCAGACGGGGTTAAACGTCTTTCTTTTCGACGCTCTGCTGAGCGGACTGGCTTTCGGCGGCGTTGTTGCCGGCGGCCGGCGGCGTGCTGTCATCGCCCACGGCTTTTTTAAAGCCTTTCAGCGCCGCGCCAAGATCGGCGCCGAGCGTGCGCAGTTTGCTGGTGCCGAACAGTAAAATCACCAACACCGCAATCACCAGAAGTTTGGTAATGCTGATACCTTCCATACTCACCTTCTTATCATAGAGCGCTGCGTGAACAGCGAGAAAAACTGACCTTGCCTGCGAATATTTAGCGACTTTCCTTTGGCTCGCACAACCGCAACATGTAACAGAGTGAGATCGGTCGCAGTAATGCCACAGGGCCTCTGGACGTGAATCCCAGACTATTCTTAGTTTATCACCCGCATGATACGCTGCCATGATACTCATCAGGGAGATGCCGGATGTATATTGCCCCACCCATTTTCGATGCCCGAAAATCCGGCCTCAGCTTCGCCAAACGCACCTACCTGCCCCGCGCCGTCGGTCTGGGGCTCGGCTTTATCTGCGTCTGCGCCGCGCTCTATCCCCTGGCTCCGCCCGCGGCGGTCTGGCTATTGCTGGCCTTTCACGGCTTTCTCTGGCCGCATCTCGCGTACCGCCTGGCCTGCCGCGCCCAAGATCCGTTCAAAGCCGAAATTCGCAACCTGCTGATCGACTCCGCTTTCGGCGGCTTCTGGGCGGCGATGATGGCGTTCAACGCGCTGCCGCCATCGTCATCCTGTCGATGATGAGCATGAATAACATCGCTTCAGCCGGCAAAACGCTGTTTGTAAAAGGATTGGCCATGCAACTGGCCACGGCGGCGTTCACCGCAGCGCTGCTCGGCTTCCCGTTTCACCCCTACAGCACGCCGTTGCAGGTCTATCTGTGCCTGCCGATGATCTACCTTTACCCGACGCTGCTCGGGCTGGTGACTTACCGCACCGCCAAGCGGCTGGCGGAAAAGAAACAGGAGCTGCAGCGCATCAGCACCCGCGATGGGCTGACCGGCTTATACAACCGTCGCCACTGGGAGCATCTGCTGCATCGTCAGTTCGACAGTTGCCGTCGCTACCAGGATAAGGCCACGCTGATCCTGATGGATATCGACCGCTTCAAAACCATCAACGACACCTTCGGCCATGCTTTGGGGGATGAGGCCCTGGCGGCGCTGGCGGAAGAGCTGCTGATCGGCTTGCGTAACGTGGATATCGTCGGGCGCTACGGCGGCGACGAGTTTGGCGCGGTGCTGCCGAACACCAACGCCGAGCAGGCGGAAATCGTCCTGCGACGCATCCAGCAGCGGCTGGACGCGGTCAGCTTCAAGGAGGCGCCGCAACTGCGGCTGCAGATCAGCGCCGGCATCGCCAACTACCACCCCGCGTTGGGCGGCTATCTGGACTGGCTGAAAACGGCCGACAGCGCGCTCTATCGGGCGAAGCAAAACGGCCGCAACCGGCTGGAAACGGCAGTGCCGCCAGGGGAGTAACTTACTAGCTTAATGACTTGGCAAAATACTTCGGCGCTTCAACAAAGCCTTCGCGCAGGTAAAACGCATGGGCCCGCTCGCGGCGACTGTGGCAATGAACCTCCAACCGATCGCAGCCGCGACGGTGCGCCAGCGCCTCTCCCTCCGCCAACAACCGCCGCCCCACGCCCGCGCCGCGCGCCCGATCGTCGACGCAAAAATAGCTGATGCGGCCAATGTCGCCGGCCAACGCCAGCTGCGGCAGGAAATGCAGCGACAACACGCCCAGCACCTGCGCCCCGTCCGCCGCCACCAGCAGCGCCTCGTCCGGGTGCGCCAACAGTTGCTGCATGCGCTGCGTCAGAAACGCCTCGGTGCCAGGATAGCCCAACACCGTCATCAATTCGGCGATAGCGTGCCGGTCGCCCAGACGCGCCGCTCTGATTTCCATCGGTTTTACCTCGCAGGGGGTCGATACTACAAAATAGACGGCGTTAGGTGTAACATCCATCGGGTACGGTGAAAAAGGCCGTGCGGCACGCTGGAGATGACATTCCTCCCTAACCGCCTTCACAGGCTGATGATGTCTACGTAACCTCTCGGAGAGAGGCGCGTAGCGTTACGCCTGTCCCTTTCCGAGCCCGTGAATTTCTCTGTTTGAAAGGGAGTTGCCCCATGTTGAGTTCTTTACTGGCCGTCTTTATCGGCGGCGGCGTCGGCAGCGTTTTGCGCTGGGCGGTAAGCATGAAAATGAACCCGCTGAACGCCCACATTCCGCTCGGGACGCTGATGGTCAATCTGATCGGCGGTTTTATCATCGGTCTGGCGATGGCGATTTTCACCCGCATGACACACCTGGATCCCACCTGGAAACTGCTGATCACCACCGGCTTCTGCGGCGGCCTGACCACCTTCTCCACCTTTTCGCTGGAGGTGGTGTATCTGATGCAGGACGGCCGCTTCGGCTGGGCATTGGCCAACATGCTGCTTAACCTGGCCGGCTCGCTGGCGATGACGCTGCTGGCCTTCATGCTGGTGATGTGGGTCAACGGGCGCTAAGCCCTTAATGTTTCCTTAATCTTGCATGCGCATAATCTCATCCAGAACTCCTGACTGGATGAGAAATCGCTATGTTTAGCCTGCCGAAAACCACCGCCGAAACGATCGCCGTTGCGCTGTGCGTGCTGATCGTCGCCGCCTTTATCAACGCCTACCTGTTCGCCTAACCCCCCTTTCCCCGCAGCGCGCGTTCATCTTGCGTCCTCCCCATCCGTTACACTACAATTGAGAATGAACGTTCACACCCAAAATTGTGAACCCGGCTCACGCGCAGCAAAGGATCGGGCAGATGCTCTCCCCCAACGACAGTAAACAGGCCAAAGTGCAGGCGCGCCGCGATCAGATCGTCGAAGCGGCGAAAACCAGCTTCCGCCGCCACGGCTTCCATGCCGCCAGCATGGCGGAGATTGCCCAGGGCTCGCAGCTCAGCGTCGGGCAAATCTATCGCTATTTCGCCAATAAAGACGCGATTATCGAAGAGATCGTCAATCGCATCATCACCAGCAAGATGCAGCGCCTGGAAAACCTTGGCGATCACATCAACCTGATCGCCGGCACGCTGGCGGCGCGCACGCTGTTTCAGCAACCGGGCGAGAGCGAAACCGATCACATGCTGATGCTGGAAGTGACCGCCGAGGCCACGCGCAACCCGGTGGTGGCCAAACTGCTCAGCGATGCGGAGGCGCGGCTGTTTCGCCACGTGTGCCACAACCTGCAGCGGCTGTATCCCGATTTCAGCGCGGAAGAGATCGCCGCGCGGGTGGAGTTTATCGCCGTCATGAGCGAAGGCACCGGTTACCGTATCCTTACCACGCAAAAAGCCGATGCGTCCCTGCTGCGCGATCTGTATCAGCAGGCCATTTCTCACCTGTTCAGGAAATCTTAATCTCCCATGACCAAACACTTAGCCAGACAACGTCTGGTGTACGCCGTCGTGCTTGGCCTGTTGGCCGCGCTGGGGCCGCTGTGCACCGATCTCTATCTGCCCGCCCTGCCGGAAATGGCGGGCGAGCTGAATACCTCCACCGCCGCCGCACAGCTCAGCCTGACCGCCGGGCTGCTCGGCCTGGGCGTCGGCCAGCTGATTTTTGGCCCTTACAGCGACAAACTGGGCCGTATGCGCCCGCTGCTGCTGTCGCTGATCCTGCTGCTGGGCGCTTCGCTGTGGTGCGCGCTGGCGCCCACCATCGACCAATTGCTGATCGCCCGTCTGCTCCAGGGCATCGCCGGCGCCGGCGGCGCGGTGATTTCCCGCGCCATTGCCCGCGATCTGTACGCCGGCCATGAGCTGACCCGTTTCTTCGCCCTGCTGATGCTGGTTAACGGCCTGGCGCCGATCGTCGCGCCGGTGCTGGGCGGCGTCATGCTGCAGGTGATGAACTGGCGCGGCATCTTCGGCGTGCTGGCGGCCATCGCCGTGCTGCTGTTCAGCCTGTCGGCGCTGAAGCTGCGCGAATCCCTGCCGGTCGAGCGCCGCAGCCAGGGCGGCATTCTGGCGATGCTGATGTCGCTCGGCGGGTTGCTGACCCAGCGCTATTTCATGGGCCTGTGCCTGACGCAGGGCTTCGTAATGGCCGGCATGTTCGCCTATATCGGCGCTTCGCCTTTCGTCTTGCAGCAGATCTACGGCCTCAGCCCGCAGATGTTCAGCCTGTGCTTCGCCATTAACGGCGTCGGGCTGATCATTGCGGCGCAGCTGGCCAGCCGTCTCAGTTCACGTTGGGGGGAACGCCGGGTATTGAGGGGCGGGTTAACGCTGGCGGCCGTCGCATCGCTGTTGTTGCTGTTGGCCGCCGCGCTGCATGCGCCGCTGGTCGTGTTGCTGGTGCCGCTGTTCTTCTCGGTGGCGGTGATCGGCATCGTCGGCCCGACCGCCTCGTCGCTGGCGATGCAAAGCCAGGGGGACAAAGCCGGCAGCGCGTCGGCCTTGATCGGCGTGTGCATGTTCGCGCTCGGTGCCTGCGCCGTGCCGCTCACCGGGCTGGGCGGCACCTCGGGCCTGTCGATGGCGCTGATCATCGTTGGCTGCTACGCCATCGCCATCCTGCTGTTTAGCCTGTTGGCCCGCCGCAGCGACGCATAACGCGCCCAATAAAAAACCCGCTCAATGAGCGGGTTTTAAGAAATTCAGCTACGCAGCTTAGATAGCAGTAACGTTAGCGGCAGATGGGCCTTTGGCACCGTTCGTGATTTCAAATTCTACACGCTGGCCTTCAGCAAGCGTTTTGAAACCGTTGCTAACGATGGCAGAGAAGTGAACGAAAACGTCCTTGCTACCATCTTCCGGAGTAATGAAACCGAAGCCCTTGGATTCATTAAACCACTTAACGCTACCTTTAATCTTAGACATCAAACTTACCTTTAACGTGAATGAAAGACACAAAACCTGTGTCGATTACAGTACAGCAAGCAGGCAGGATTTTGTCCACCACCGCGATCACAGAAATCCGATAAAGAGTGAAAAAATCCGTGTTGTCCGGTGTAAATGAATGACACCGGTTGCAGTAAGTTACCGTTCCAGGTCAATCCTCTCCCTGCGCCAGCGAACAACGCGCGAACGCCTAAACCTGCCCCTTTCCCCCATCGTTGACGCGCCGTGCAAACACAATCGCTATGAAATATAACCAGATGGTCTTTTTGCTTCGGCGGCCCCTGCACTAGGGTTAGGGTTTATTTCCCACTGTGAGCCAAGCCTATGACCAGCCAGTTGGCAGACAAGATCATCGCCTATCGGCGTGAACTGCACCAAAACCCGGAGCTTTCCAATCACGAATTCGCCACCACCGCCCGCCTGACCCGCTGGCTGCAAGAGGCGGGCATTCGCCTTCTGCCGTTGGCGCTGAAAACCGGCGTCGTGGCGGAGATCGGCAGCGGCCAGGGGCCGATCATCGCGCTGCGCGGCGACATCGACGCCCTGCCAATCGACGAAATCGCCGACGTGCCCTTCAGTTCGCAAAACAGCGGCGTGATGCACGCCTGCGGGCACGACTTTCACACCTCGGTGATGCTCGGCGCCGCACACCTGCTCAAAGCGCGTGAAGCCGAACTGGCGGGCACGGTGCGCATCTTCTTCCAGCCGGCGGAAGAGACCTTCAACGGCGCCCGGCACCTGATCGACGCCGGCGCGCTGGATAACGTCGCGGCGATATTTGGCCTGCACAATGCGCCGGAGCTGCCCACCGGCACTTTCGCCACCCGCGCCGGGCCGTTCTACGCCAACGTCGATCGCTTCCAGATCCGCATCACCGGCAAAGGCGCCCACGCCGCCAAACCGGAACAGGGTGTCGATACCATCGTCACCGCCAGCCAGATCGTCGGCGCGCTGCAAACGCTGCCCAGCCGCAGCTTCAGCTCGCTGGAATCGCTGGTGGTGAGCGTGACGCGCATCGAAGGCGGCAATACCTGGAACGTGCTGCCGCAAACCGTCGAGCTGGAAGGCACGGTGCGCACCCACAGCGATGCGGTGCGCCGCCAGGTGCCGGATAAAATTCGCCAGGTGATCGACGGCGTTGCCGCCGCGCTCGGCGCGCAGGCCGAACTCCACTGGCAGCCGGGGCCGCCGGCGGTGATCAACGACGCCCATTGGGCGGCGTTCAGCAAAACCGTCGCCGCCGAGGCCGGCTACCGGGTCGAAGAGGCGGAGCTGCAGATGGGCGGCGAGGATTTCGCGCTGTATCTGCATCACGTGCCGGGCGCGTTCGTCAGCATCGGCTCCGCCAGCGAATTCGGCCTGCACCATCCGCGTTTCAATCCCGATGAGCGCGCCCTCTTTCCTGCCGCCCACTATTTTTCGCTGCTGGCGGAGCGCACGCTGCAGCAATTAACCCCCGCAGCGAAAAAAGCCCTCAGCAACGCCTGAATAACGTGAAATAGTATTTCCCCGACGCCGCTGATGCCGCGCCGGGGATTATTATTTTCGCTCGCCGTGATATTTGCAGTTTTCAACATTTGAATATGCTGTTTTGTTGTTTTACATCCCGACAGCGCTCATCAATAGTGAACGCATCAGACACCGCGCGCCTTTCGGCGCATGACAGGATAATCACGATGAGCGACAACGCGAATAATCAACGGCAATTACGGCTGGGCGCCATTCTGCACGGCGCCTCGGGAAATATGTCCGCCTGGCGCCACCCGGACGCCACCGCCGACGCCAGCATCAACCTCGAATTTAATATCGCCTCGGCGAAAAAAGCCGAACAAGGGAAATTCGATTTCGTCTTCGTCGCCGATGGCTTATATATCAACGAAAAGTCCATTCCGCATTTTCTTAACCGTTTCGAGCCGTTGACCTTATTGGCCGCGCTGTCCGCCGCCACCGAGAAAATTGGCCTGGTGGGCACGCTCTCCACGTCCTACAGCGATCCGTTCACCGTCGCCCGCCAGTTCGCCAGCCTCGATCACCTGAGCAACGGCCGCGCGGGCTGGAACGTGGTGACGTCGCCGCTGGAAGGTTCAGCCAAAAACTTCTCGCGCGCCGAGCACCCGGAGCACAGCCTGCGTTACCGCATCGCCGGCGAGTTTCTCGATGTCGCCAAAGGACTGTGGGACTCCTGGGAAGACGATGCCTTCGTGCGCAATAAGGCCAGCGGCGAATTTTTCCGCGCCGGGAAACTGCACACCCTCAATCATCAGGGGGAGTTCTTCTCGGTGCAGGGGCCGTTGAACATCGGCCGCACGCCGCAGGGCCGCCCGATCCTGTTCCAGGCCGGCGCCTCCGAAGACGGCAAACGGCTGGCGGCCAAGCACGCCGATGCTATCTTCACCCATCACGACACGCTGGAGCAGGCGCAGGATTTCTACCAGGACGTGAAGCGGCAGCTGGTGGAACAGGGGCGCGAACCGGACGACCTGCGCATCTTCCAGGGCGTGAGTGTGATCGTCGGCGACGACGATGCGGACGTCGAGCGCCAGTACCAAGAGACGGCCCGTCTGGTCAGCATCGAGAACGCCCTCAACTACCTTGGCCGCTACTTCGAACATTACGACTTTTCCCGCCATCCGTTGGACGCACCCTTCCCGGACATCGGCGATCTGGGGCAAAACAGCTTCCGCAGCACCACCGACGCCATCAAGCGCAACGCCCGCGAGCGTAACCTCACGCTGCGCCAGGTGGCGCTGGAAGCCGCCTCGCCGCGCCCGGTGTTCAGCGGCACGCCGGAAGCGGTGGCGGACGGCCTGCAACGCTGGTTCGACGGCGAAGCCGCCGACGGCTTCATCATCAGCGGCGGTACGCCCAACGCCTTCGGGCACTTCGTCGATCGGGTGGTGCCTGTCCTGCAACGGCGCGGCCTGTTCCGCCAGGCGTACCACGGCGATACGCTGCGCGAGCACCTGGGCCTGAAGCGTCCGTTGAACAGATTCACCCAATAATAAGATCGTTTTCAGGGATACCCGCTATGCAGAAAACCGTTACCGCCGCTCTCGTGGCGGCCTTGCTGAGCCTGACCGGCGCCGCGCAGGCGGGCACCGGCATCGATTTGCAGGCCAATGAAACCCCTATCCATGCGCCGAAAAACCCGCAGGCGATCGCCAAGCTGCCGGCCGATTTCCGCTTCGTGAAGCCGGGCCGGTTCACCGTCGCGATCGCCGCGCTCAACACGCCGCCGCTGGCGCTGTTCGCCGCCGACAACCGGCGGCTTATCGGCAGCGAAGTGGATATCGCGCAGTTGGTGGCCGACAGCCTGGGCCTGGAACTGAACGTGGTGCAAACCTCGTGGGAAGACTGGCCGCTGGGGGTGGTTTCCGGCAAGTATGACGCGGCCATCACCAACGTCACCGTCACCAAAGAGCGCAAAACCCGCTTCGACTTCGCTACCTATCGCATCGACTCGCTCGGCTTTTATGTCAAAACCGGCGGCAAGATAGCGACGATCAAACAGCCTGCCGATATCGCCGGATTAAAGATCATCGTCGGCTCCGGCACCAACCAGGAAGCCATCTTGCTGGCATGGGACAAGCAGAATCGGCAGCAGGGGCTCAAACCCTTCCAGCCGATCTACGTGACCGACGATGCGGCCGCCACGCTGGCGATCCAGTCCGGCCGGGCCGACGCCTATTTCGGGCCCAACGTGCTGGGCGCCTATAAAGCGGCGCTGAATGGCCGTACCCGGCTGGCGGGCACGGTGGAAGGCGGTTGGCCCAAGGCGGCGCACATCGCCGTCACCACCCGTAAAGGCAACGGGCTGGTGCAGGCGGTGAATGAAGCGCTGAACGGCGCGATCCGCGGCGGACAGTACGATCAGGTGCTCAACCGCTGGGGCGAGAGCGTCGAACGCCTTGCGCAGTCGGAAATCAACCCGCCCGGTCTGGGCGATTAGGAGCGCGCGATGACGCAAGACACTTTCATTCAGACGCTGCCGACCGATCCGCTGATCGCCCCGGTGATCGAGGGGCTGTTCGGCGAATATCGTCAGCGCTACGGCGACTATTTTGGTGACCAGGAACCGGAACCGCTGGACCTGTACGCGCCGCCGCAGGGCGCCTTCATCGTGCTGCTGCGCGCCGGTACGCCGATCGCCATGGGCGCCTTCAAGCGCTATGACGGGCAAACCGCCGAGCTGAAGCGTATCTGGACGCGGGGCGATCTGCGCCGCCAGGGCCTGGCGCAACGGGTGTTGCAGCAGTTGGAAACGCTGGCGCTGGCGCAGGGTTATCGCCGGCTCTATCTGACCACCGGTTTTCGCCAGCCCGAAGCGGTGGGCCTGTACCTGAGCAACGGTTATCAGCCGCAGTTCGATCCCACCGTCGACAGCGAGGTTTACAGCCGCCCGCCCTACGATGGCCGCCTGCCGTTCCGCAAAAGCCTGATTGCAGAGGACGCCTGTTGTTGCGCGTCGGAAAGGAAAATCGCCTAAGGCCCCTTTATCTGTATCAGGAGACATGACATGTCCAAACAAGAAGTCTTGAAAGTGGTGCCCGCCCGCTATCCGCTGCGGCTGATCGGCGCGCTGTTTTCGCTGTTTATTCTGGCCGCCATCGTGCAATCGGTGGCGGGCAACGCGCGCTGGGAATGGGGCGTGTTCGCCGAGTGGTTCTTCGCCCCGGCGGTGCTGGCGGGGCTGGGACAGACCCTGCTGCTGACGCTGCTCGGCACGCTGTTCAGCATTCTGTTCGGCACCCTGCTGGCGCTGGCGCGGCTGTCGCGCTCTTACCTGCTGGCGTCGCTGGCCTGGGGGTATATCTGGCTGTTTCGCTCGCTGCCGCTGATCCTGGTGCTGATCATCCTGTATAACTTTTCCTATCTGTACGACGCCATCTCGCTGGGCATTCCCTTTACCTCGGTGGTGTTCGCCAGCTACCCGACCATCGATATCCTCGGCCAGTTCGCCGTGGCGGTGCTGGGCCTGACGCTGGTGCAGTCCGCCTACACCGCCGAGATCATCCGCGGCGGCATCCTGGGCGTGGATTACGGTCAGCACGAGGCGGCGGCGGCGCTGGGCCTGCCGAGCTATCGCCGCACCTTCCGCATTATTCTGCCGCAGGCGCTGCGCTCCATTATTCCGACCGGCTTCAACGAGATCATCAGCCTGGCGAAAGGCACCTCGATCGTTTACGTGCTGGCGCTGCCGGAGCTGTTTTACACCATCCAGGTGATCTATAACCGCACTCAGCAGGTGATACCGCTGCTGATGGTGGCCACTGTCTGGTATCTGTTCATCACCACCGCGCTGTCGGTGATCCAATACTACATCGAGCGCTATTTTGCTCGGGGCGCGGTGCGCGAACTGCCGCCGACGCCCTGGCAGAAACTGGCCGGCTGGCTAAAACGTTAGGAGACCCGCATGTCTGAAGCCATTGATTATTACGCCTTGCCCGAACAGCCGGCGCGCAATCTCACCCCGGTGCCGGCGCGCGGCCTGATCGAAATCAGCAACGTCAGCAAGTTCTTCGGCAAACACAAGGCGTTGGACGACGTCAGCCTGACGCTGCAGCCGGGCACCGTGACCGTGATCCTCGGGCCTTCCGGCTCCGGAAAATCGACGCTGCTGCGGGCGATCAACCATCTCGAGCGCGTCGACGAGGGCTTTATCCGCATTGACGGCGACTACGTCGGCTACCGCCGCAAGGGCAACCGGCTGTACGAGCTGAAGGAAAAGGCCATCCTCCGGCAGCGCATCAACGTCGGCTACGTGTTCCAAAACTTCAACCTGTTCCCGCATCTGACGGTGCTGGAAAACATCATCGAAGCGCCGGTGGTGCACAAGATCCACTCCCGCGAACGGGCGAAAGCGGTTGCCTATGAGCTGCTGGATACGGTCGGGCTGCGCCACAAGGCGGACGCCTACCCGCGCCACCTCTCCGGCGGCCAACAGCAGCGCATCGCCATCGCGCGCGCGCTGGCGCTGAACCCGAAGGTGATCCTGTTCGATGAGCCGACCTCCGCGCTCGATCCCGAGCTGGTCGGCGAAGTGCTGGACGTGATTAAAGGGTTGGCGGATCTGGGCGTCACGCTGGTGGTGGTGACGCATGAAATCGGCTTTGCACGCGAAGCGGCGGATCGGGTGGTGTTTATGGTCGACGGGCAGATCGTCGAACAGGGCGACGCCAGGCAGGTGCTGGCTCAGCCGCAGCACCCGCGCACCGTTAACTTCCTCAACAAAGTGCTGTGAGCGTCGGGGCGCCGATGCGCCCCGCGCAGGAGCAGGTTAGAGGCCGGCAAAACGCCGCTTCTCGGCGGCGAAATCCAACGGGCGGATCCCCTGCTGGTTTTTGTCCTCTTCGGTCAGCAACGCCGGGGGAATAAACCAGGTCACCTCGAACAGCAGCCCGTCCGGATCGTGACCATAAATGCTTTTGTGCACGCCGTGATCCTCTTCCAACCCGAGAATGCCGCGTTCGGCCAGCTGATGGCGAATGCGCTCCAGCTCTTCCAGGCTGTCCACTTCCCAGGCCAGATGATACAGCCCGGCCGGCGGCTCATGCTCCGCCGGCGGCTCGCCGTTGGCGCGAAACACCCCGGCGCGCTGCTGGCCCAGGTTCTTGCTGAACAACGCCAAATCGTGATCGTTGTACGAGTCGGCGGCCTGGGTAAATACCGCCCGATCGGGGCTGTCGGACGGCTTCAGCTTGAAGCCCAATACCTGATGATAAAAGTCGGCGCTCTGCCGCACGTCGCTGACATACAGCACGGCGTGATTGAGACGTTTGATGCCCATCGCTATTCCTTTTTGCGCATTGAATAAAGTCAGCATGAACATAGCATGTCGCCGGGAAGCCGCTAAATGCCGTTATCGCATGACTAAATGCCGCCCGCGCAATCTGTCGCTGCAAGGCATTCCGCGCTATCATAAGCGCTGTATTGAACCTTTTTGTGAGAATAGCGATGAACGGCAAGATAACGACTTTTTTTGAAGACAAAGGCTTCGGCTTTATTACCGACGAGAACGGAGAAAATCGTTATTTTCACGTGATTAAAGTGCAAAACCCGGAGCTGATTAAGAAAAACGCGGCGGTGACCTTCGAACCGACCAACAACACCAAAGGCCCGTCGGCTTATGCGGTCAAAGTGTTGGCGCCCAGCAAATACATCATTATCGCCAATGAAAGAATCAAGATCACCAGCATCAAGTCTTTCAATACCTTCACCAAGGAAGTGCCGGTCAAAGCCGACGTGGATAAAGAGAACACCGTGCTGTCAGTCGGCCTGCTGATGAACCGCATTCGCCCGCAGTCCGAAGACCAGGCGCAGGCCATGCAAACGCTGCGCATGCTGACCATCACCACCTTCCAGAACACCACCCATACTTTCTCCGAGCACGAGATCGACATGGATGAGACCATCAAGGCGCTGAAAAGCCTGTAAGCCTCTGCGTACAGAAAATAACCAACGAAATTTGTCGTCGCCTGTGTTAGCGTGAGTTTTCATCTGACACAGGCTATTGATATGTCCGATTCCAGCAGCGTCAAAGGTTTTATCAACCGCTCCACCCAAATCGTCTGCCCTAAATGCGGCTATGTTACCCGGCAAAAATGCGCGGCAATGCTGCAAGACGTGATATTGATTTGCCCTAACTGCGAAACCCGCTTCGAGCCCAGGCAAGGCTGAAAACGGTTAGCGGAACAGGATATGCTCGACGCTGTTGCCGTTCACCACGTTGAACGACTCCACCCGATTACGCCCCTGCGATTTGGCGCGATACAGCGCGATATCCGCCATGTTCATCAACTGCTCCAGCGATTTCACCTCGTTCATCGCCAAACTGGCGACGCCGACGCTGATGGTGATTTTCAACGTCTGCTTGCCTTCCGCCTGCAGCTCCGTCTGCTCCACCAGCCGGCGCAGATGCTCCCCCAGCGCCACGCCCTGCGCCGCCAACGCGCGCGGCAGCATGATGGCGAACTCTTCCCCGCCCAAGCGGCCGAATAGCTGATCGTGCCGCAGCTCGCGCCGCACGATATGCGCGAACGACGCCAGCACCTGATCGCCGGCGCTGTGGCCGTGCGTATCGTTGATCTGCTTGAAATGATCGATATCGATCAGCAGTAACGACACCGCTTCTTTGGAACGGTGCTTGTGCTCCAACAGCTCGCCCGCTTTGCGCGTCATCGCGCTGCGCGCCAGCACGCCGGTCAGGAAATCGTGGTTGGCACTGTGCTCCAGACGCCGCATAAGCTTACGGTTGGCCGCGATGGAACTGGCGAGGATCAGCGGCCCCATCACCAGCATGGCGATACCCAATCGGGCGGACATCAGCGTGTCGAGGAAGGCATTATGGTTGTTCGGCGTTTCATACAGCACCAGGTTGGCGGAGATGCTGCTGATCTCGGACATACCGGTCAACAGCGTCAGCAACGTCACGGGGAACAGCTGGTAGCGCACCGCGCACCACAGCAGCGCCGGGATCGGGAAGGCGATCGCGCCCGGCCCGCCGATATAGACGCTGAACGCCAGCGACAGCAGCAACGCCAGCAGCGGCAGGCAGCCTTTCAAGCGCCAACGCACCTGCATGCGCAACAGCTGTTTCAACCGCGGCGCCGCCATTAGCACCGGCAACAGCAGCAGGGTCGTCGAAAACTGTTCGCTGAACCAGGCCAGCCAGGCGACCACCACCGTGTTGTTGTACAGGCTATCGTTGCGCAGCACGGACAGCGTCGACGCCACCGCCGCACCGGCCAGGCTGGCGCTGAACATATAGAGTATCGCCTGGGGTTTACCCATGCGCCGTTGAGATTGCGGCAGCATCAGCATAATGCCGTAACCGACGACGATCAGCGACATGTTGCAGGCGTTCAGCCACAGCGCCAAAGACCAGCCCTCGCCGGTGCTGAGATCGGCGGCAACCATGCCCAGATAGGTCGTGAGCCAGCCGAGCGGCGTGGCGTAAGCGGGTTTGCGCAGCAGCAGGCCGAGCAGAATCGCATTCACCGGCCAAAATAAAGAAAGCGAGCCAATCGGCCGGCTAAGAATGCCCACCAGGGAAAGTAAAAAGGCCAGCATGAAAAGATTGATGAGCTGAACCGTAAGCGGCAGGCCATGCCTGGCGTTTATTCTGGCGTTCATCGCCTCGCCCATATTTTGCTAATAACCAGAATAATAATGTGCATACTCTCTCGCCCGGCCAGTGAGGGATAATCAACCCGGATTTCAACCAAAAAAGCCAGACAAATCAATAATAAAAAGCATTAACAATTAATTAACAGACTTTTCTTAACCTAATGTGGCGGCGGTGGACTCCCCCGCATACCGTCAGAAAATAATGCTCAGCTCTGCTGACAGCATAGCGCAAAGCGTAATCGGCCGCCGACGACGTTAATTACATTAATAATATTGTGGTTATTACTCGTTGAATGATATTTGAATAACTACGTGATTATTTTCCTGCAACTGGGCCGCCCGTGCAATAACAACCCAAAAAAAGCCCGCCTAAAGCGGGCTTGCTTGAACAACAGCAAATCGACAGTTACGACACAGCCATTCATTGCATGCCTGTGCTGCCACGCAGTGTAGCGGCGAAAGCTTAAGCAGACCTTAGCAACAAAAAACCCGGCCTAGGAACCGGGAATATTTGTACGAAATGCAGCGTTAGCCCAAGCAGGCTAATAACATTTCGCAGCTTACACGCCAAATGTGCAGAGAAAATGAACGCTGCACGCGGCAAGGCCTTACGCCAGTTTGGCGGCAAAGCCCGCCACGCGCTGGCCATAGAGCTTGGCGGTCGCCAGATCGCCCGACAGCATCTCGTCCACGCCGGCATCCGACGGCGTCTGCACCAACAGCCCCACCGAACCGCCCAGGTTGTTGACATCGGTACGCTGCGCCGATTTGGTGTTGGCCGGCAACAGCCCCAGACTGACCCACAGGCCGCCATGTTGCGAAGCCAGCGTTTGCAGCGCAATCAGCGTAACCTGCTTGTCGCCGTTCAGGCTGGCGCTGTTGGTAAAGCCGCCGAACACTTTGTCCTGCCACTTGCGGCCGAACCAGGCTTTGGAGCTGGCGTCGGCGAATTTCTTGAACTGCCAGGACGGGCCGCCCATATAGGTCGGTGAGCCAAAGATGATGGCGTCCGCCTCATCCAGCTTCTGCCACGCTTCATCGCTGATATCGCCTTCCTGATCGATAGCGATCAGTTCGGCCCCTGCGCCTTCCGCCACCACTTTCGCCAAACGCTCGGTATGGCCGTAGCCGGAATGAAACACCACTACTGTCTTCGCCATAGAAATTCTCCACTCATTGCACAGAGGCGCCGACGACGCCCATCTCGCGTTCAATCTAATCAAGCGCGCAACGGCTGAATACTGAATAAAACTGACGGTGTTATTCAAAAAAATCGCGCTACGCGCCGCCGGGTATGCGCAGATAAAAAAAATCCCGCGCAAGGCGGGATAAACTTAACAGGGATGGGTAATACACTACAGGGAATGGATAACACACAACATCATCGGGTAGAGCTACAGTACCAATCCCAATGTATAGAACTGTCATCCCCGCGTAAGTTTGCTCGGCCAGATGTAACGCCGAATGGGAAATATGACATTTTTCTCAACGCACCACGAACAGCCTCGACTCGAAACCGCCGCTTTTGAAGGTGCCGGTATTGACCCACCCCGGCGGCGAACGGCCGAAGTCCTGATTGAAATCCCCGCCGCTGACCAGCCAGACCCGGCGATGGCCTTTCGCTAACGCGCTGAGGTTATCGACGTAGGTCTGCGCCGCCCGATCGTGGAAAAAGGTGCCGAAACCATAGGCATTGGGCTTGCCCGAAATGCCGTTGGGCCTGGCGGGGGTATACAGCAAGGCGCGATAGCCCTTCTTGTTGTAATACACATAGCTCAGGTAGTTGAACATGTTGCTGACCACCACCGCATCGTTGGGCTGATAGTTACTGTTGATGTAGTGTACCATCACCTTGAACTCATCTTTCTCGACCGGATAGTCGTTGCGCACGCCGCAGCCGAACAGCAGGCTGAAGAACAGCAGCAAAGAGATCCCGCGCACCCGGCTTTTCGTACCGGCGATCAGCACGCCCAATACCAGCGGAATGCCGAGCGCGGCGGAATAAAGGTAGCGATCGACAAACAGCGGCGAACGCCAGGAAATGGCGAATACCAACGTCACCGGGATCAGCATGCCGCCGAGCAGCAGCAGCGCATATTTTCTCGGCATCTGGCGCCGCCACAGCAGCAGTGAACATAAGGCGACAAACATCGCCGGCAGCAGCCAGAGAATGATCGTGGGATAGTTGCTGCCATCATGCCCGGTGAGAAAACGCCAATACATCGCCGGCAGATCGCCCCAGGCAACCTGAGGGATCCAACCGACGTCGCCGCCGACCCGCAGTTCGGCAATATGCGCCAGCAGATTGAGCAGCACCAGCAGCCAGGGAATATAGGCCACTCCAATCGCCGCATTGGCCCCCCACCACGCCGGCTGCCTGATGTAACACTCGCCTTCGCGGCGGCACGACAGTGCCAACACCACCAGCCAGTGCGCGATCAGCGTGAAAATCGTGAAGTAGTGAGTATAAAAGCTCAGCGTCATCAACAGCGCATACAGCGCCAGATAGCGGCGGTTATCCGGCGTTTTCAGCCACTTCGCCAGCGCCATGGCGGCGGCGATCGCCAGCAGCCCCATCAGCGCATACATGCGCGCCTCCTGGCTGTAACGCACCGCCATCGGCATGATCGCCATCAGCCATCCCGCGGTCAGCGCCGCCCGCTCGTTGGCCAACCAACGGGTAAAACGCATCGCCAGCGCCACCGTCATCACGCCGAACACCAGGCTCAGCGCGCGGGCCGCCATAATGCCGTCGCCAAACAGTACCATCCAGCCATGCAGCAGCAGGTAATAAAGCGGCGGGTGAACATCGAAGGAAGCATGGTACAGCAAAGCGCCCACATCATAGCGGCTGGTCAGCACGCTGGAGGCCTCGTCGCACCAAAAATACCGATCCGTTAAGGAAATACACCGCACGATCGCCGAAAACGCCACGATCGCCAACGCGTAATGTTTGTAACCGATGCCTTTTAAGCCGTTATTGCTCAAAGAAACATTCGATACCTGTTGCAGTGACATAACCGCATTCCGCCCAAGAGAACCACACAGTGTGGAGACGCAGCGTCATCATTGCCGACGGCGGGTAAATGGCGGGTAAATCGGTGCGAAAAAATCTGCGCAATCACCGCGGCGGCGCACGGCCCTCAGCGGATTTCAACGGTGATGTCCGGGTAGGCCTTCTCCCCGTCGCTGAGGTAATGCCCCAACGCCCGGTAAGCCATGACGTACAGCACGGCGGCGCCGCACAGGCACAGCAAGGTCACGAGAAAGAATCTGGATTTGCGCACGATAGGCTCCATGGGGAAATTTTCACCTATTGTAACGCGGCAAAATAAACGAAGGTTCAATTGGCGGCGGGTCGTTTGCCCTACGGCCGCTCTGTCGATCCATCAAAGCACTGGAGCGAGCTGAGCGGCAGCGTTATTGGCCATACGAAAACACGCTGCGCAGCGGGCCGACACAACGCAGCCAGGCATGCGTCATGTTCCCGGGTACGGATGGGTCTCGCGCCAGTGGTCCGCTATCTGCTGCCGCGTACAGACCCACACCCGTTCGTGTTGCTGGATATAGTCGAGAAAACGCTGCAGCGCGCGAAAACGCCCCGGCCTGCCCAGCAGACGACAGTGCATCCCCACCGACATCATCTTCGGCGCCTCCTCGCCCTCAGCGTACAGCACGTCGAAGCTGTCTTTCAGATAGGTGTAAAATTGCTCGGCGGTATTAAATCCCTGAGCGGTGGCGAAACGCATGTCGTTGGCGTCCAGCGTGTAAGGAACGATCAAGTGCGGCCGACGGCTGCCGTCGCCGCACGCCACTTCGCTCCAGAACGGCAAATCATCGCCGTAATAATCGCTGTCATAATCAAAACCGCCCTGCTCCACGACCAGTTGCCGAGTGTTGGGGCTATCGCGCCCGGTATACCAGCCGGTAGGCGCTTTGCCGAACAGGTCGGCCAGCACTTGCACCGCTTTTTGCATATGCTCACGCTCCTCAGCGATATCCATATGTTGATAATGGATCCAGCGCCAACCATGGCTGACCACATCGTATTTCGCCGCTTTGATCGCCGCGACAATCTCCGGCTGGCGCGCCAGCGCCATCGCCACGCCGAAGACCGTCAACGGCAGGCCACGCCGGCTGAACTCGCGGTGGATCCGCCAAAAGCCCGCCCGGCTACCGTATTCGTACAGCGAATCCATCGACATATGGCGCGCCGGATAGCTGGCGGCGCCGATAATATCGGAGAGAAACTGTTCCGATCCCGCATCGCCATGCAGCACATGATTCTCCGCACCCTCCTCGTAGTTGAGCACAAACTGCACGGCAATTCGCGCGTTGCCCGGCCAGCGCGCGTGCGGCGGATCTCCGGCGTAGCCTCGCAGGTCACGGGGGTAATTCTCATCGACAATGACCATTCTTCATCCCTTTAAAATAGATTTAACGACTGAAATTGACCGCTTAACGCTTTGGTTTCGGGATAGGCCAAGTCCCCTTGTTTGCTGGTCGATAACCCCAACGCCACCAGCGACTCCACCATTTTTACCGCCGCGCTGACGCCATCAATCACCGGCGCCCGCAGCTCGCGGGTCAGTTCCTGCGCCAGCGTCGCCATTCCGCCGCAGCCGAGCACAATCGCCCCGCAGCCATCCTCTTTCAGAGCGCGGATGCAGCGCTCGCGCACTTTCTCCTGCGCCAGCCCGCTGCCGTCTTCCAGCGCCAGCACCGGCAAGTCAATGGCGTGCAGCGCCGCGCAATGCTGATGAAAACCGTACTGATGCAGCAGGTGGCGGGCGATAATCAGCGTGCGCGGTAACGTGGTGACGATCGAAAAACGGGTCGCCACCATCGACGCCATATGCATCGCCGCTTCCGCAATGCCGATCACCGGCCCCTGCGCCAGCTCGCGCGCGGCCAGCAATCCCGGATCGCCGAAACAGGCGATCACATGACCGTCAACGCCCTGCCGTCGCCCCACCCTCACCTGTTCCAGCACGCCGATCGCCGCGATGGCTTCGTCAAAGTGCCCTTCAATGGACGGCACCCCGTCGCGCGGGCACACCGCCAGGATCTCGGTGCCCGGCGCGGCGGCGGTGCGCGCAGCGGCGGCGATGGTGTCGGTCATCGCCTGACTGGTGTTGGGGTTGATAACCTGTATGCAAACAGAAGACATCACGGCTCCTTGTAACCGGCGAACAGCCGGGAAAAATCGGGCAGGCTGACGCCATCGCGCTCAAAGCGCAGGCTGGCGACAATATGATCAAAATGGCGCATCAGGGCGTCGCTCAGAGGCTGCAGCGCTTTATCCCGCAACAAACCGACCAACTGCTGATGATCGTCGCAACGGCACCCCTGCCGCCACGGCGCGCCCCAGGTGGCGATGACCAGGGAAGAACGCTGGCAAAGACGCGTCACCATGTCGGTGATAACCGAATTGCCCGAGATCGCCTGCAGCTGAATATGAAAATCGGCGGAATAGCGAATCGCCGCCGGGCCGTCGTAAGCCTCATGCACCTGCTGTTCCAGCTGAATAATGCGCTCCAGTGCCGCCAGATGGGGCGCTCGACAGCGGGCGATAATATCGGGAAGGTTGGCGACCTCCAGCAGCGCGCGCGTGCGGAAGATAGCCTGCGCCTCTTCCACCGTCGGGCTGGCGACATATGCACCACGTTTGGGCTTCAGGCTAACCATTTGCACAGCGGCGAGTCGTTGCAGCACCTTACGGATGCCGGTGCGGCTCACGGCAAACACGTCGGACAACGCCTCCTCCGGCAATTTGCTGCCCGGCGGCAGCTGATGCTCGACAATCGCCGTCATCAACGCCTGATAAATGGTTTCATCTTTGTCCTGCAGCGCTGGCGCGGCCTGGAGACAATGTTCAGTATTCATTCACCCACTCCGGTTTCACCTATCGATAGCAAAATCGTATACATAACGCTCGGTTTCTGTATGCAAAATCAGCCATTGTGGCCTGGATCCTGCAATAGCCTCAGCAATCCACATAACAAGAGGAGCAGGTTTCATGCCACATTCAACACACATGCATCAGGTTTCGGCCAAAGACGCGACCGCCGGCTACAGCCCGCGACTGTGTAATGAAGATCTCGCGCCGACGCGCGACCAAAACTGGAGCTGGTACAACATTTTTTCATTCTGGATGTCGGACGTGCACAGCATGGGGGGCTATGTGGTCGCGGCGAGCTTTTTCACGCTCGGGTTGGCCAGTTGGCAGGTGCTGCTCTGCCTGCTGATCGGCATTTGCATCGTACAGCTGTGCGCCAACCTGGTGGCGAAGCCAAGCCAAATGGCCGGCGTGCCCTATGCGGTCATCTGCCGCCAGGCGTTTGGCGTCTTTGGCGCCAATATCCCGGCGGTGATCCGCGGGCTTATCGCTTTCGCCTGGTATGGGATCCAGACCTACCTTGCGGCCAACGCCCTGATGCTGGTGCTGCTCAAGTTCTGGCCGTCGCTGTCCACGCTCACCGGAAGCGGCTTCCTCGGCCTGTCGCTCCTGGGCTGGCTATGCTTCGCCACCATGTGGCTGCTGCAGGCGATGGTCTTTTGGCACGGCATGAACGCCATTAAGCGCTTCATCGATATCGCCGGGCCGGCAGTCTATGTGGTGATGCTGGCGCTGGCGGGCTGGATTGTATACAAGACCGGTTTTGACGGGATTTCCTTTACCCTGGCCAGCAAATCGCTGACCGCCGGGGAGCAGACCTGGCAAATGATCACCGCCACCGCGCTGGTGGTCTCCTACTTCTCCGGGCCGCTGCTCAACTTCGGCGATTTCTCCCGCTACGGCAAAAACATGGGCGAGATCCGCCGCGGCAACCGCTGGGGCCTGCCGTTCAACTTCCTGCTGTTCTCCATCGTCACCGTAGTGATTGTTTCCGGCACACAATCGCTGTTTGGCCACATGATCACCGACCCGATTGAAACCGTCAGCCGCATTGGAAACGATCTGGCGGTCGCCATTGGCCTGCTGACGATGATCACCGCCACCATTGGCATCAATATCGTGGCCAACTTCGTCTCGCCGGCCTTTGACTTTTCGAACTGTTCGCCGCAGAAAATCAGCTTCCGCACCGGCGGGATGATTGCCGCCGTTGGGTCGATTCTGCTGACGCCGTGGAATTTGTTTAATTCGCCGGAGCTTATCCACTACACCCTCGACGTGCTGGGCGCCTTTATTGGCCCATTGTTCGGCATCCTGATCGCCGATTTTTATCTGATCAAACGCGGCCAGGTATCCGTGGACGATCTGTTTGATGACACCCCGAAAGGCAAATACTGGTACCGCAACGGTTTTAACCCGAAAGCCATTGCCGCGCTGCTGCCGTCGGTGGCCATTGGCCTGATCATCAGCTTTATTCCGGCCCTGCACCAAGTGGCCAACTTCAGCTGGTTTATCGGCGTCTTCCTCGGCGCGACCGCCTACCGCTGGCTGGCCCGCGATGAGCGCACCGCCGTGGCCGGTCCGGCGTTCCGGGCGAAGGTGATGGCGCAAAAAGAGTAATTCCGCCCACAGCAAACTGCGTCGGAAGGGAAAAAAGCCATCCGCAACCGTGCCGCCCCGGCGTTAACGCCGGGGCGGCCGTTGTGAGCGAACCAGGCGGCCGCTGGCTTTTCACCGATACGCGGAGGAGCGCTGAGCGCCGCGTTCAAGCGCGTATTTTCGAAGCACTTCAACCCCCTATCGCATCTGGGGTTGAGGCAAATCTGCATGAAGAGACGGCGGAGTGGTGAGGGAAAGCCCGGCCAGCAAGGCGGCGATAATGACAAACAGGTGCCCTTCGGACGAGTCCAGCAGGAATGAATTGAACAGATGGCAGGCCATGTAGCTGCTGAGCACCGCAACGAACAGATTTCGGCGCGCCGGCGGCAAGCGCCAGGCGACGCGGTAGCAACTCCACATCCAGGTGATGAACACCATCAATCCCAGCAAACCGCTCTGCACCGTTTCCAACAGGTATTCATTGTGCGGATTATGCACGCCATAGCCGGTGGATGGATTGCCGTACCAAAAGCTGCCGGCGCCGTTGCCCAGCAGCGGGGATTGCTTTATCAGTCGCAGGGCTTCGCGGGCGAAGGCGGTGCGTTGCCCCATGGAGTTGTCGCAGGCCGCATAAGCCGTTTGGGCCGGGGCGAAAACGCACCCCTGAATTTGCTGGACGCCCAGCGTCAGGCGCTCCATGGCGCGATTGGGGGTCATGACCAGCATCACGACAGCCAGTATGCCGCAGGCGAGCACGGCCACTTGCTGCTTGCGCCGGAGGGTAAGCAATAACCAGATACCCATGCCAACGGCCAATGCCACATACCCGGTACGCCCCTGCACCATCAGCAGAACATTAACCGTCGCCAGCAACACCAGTCCCGCATACCCCCAGCGCCGTTTTCCGCTACAGGCAAAAGCACGCGACAACCAGACCAGCGCCGCCAGCGCCATAAACACGTTTTGGGTGATTTGCAGCTTAAACACCGTAGGGTTGTCGGGGTTCAGCCCGCCCAATGTGACATGGCCAAGCCCGCTCATGAAGCTGATGGCCAATATCGCGGCATTGGCCCACAAAAAGCCGCGGACAAATTGCGTCATCAGCCGCGAGTCGGCCAGAAAGAACAGCGCCAGCGGCAGGACATACAGCAATTTTTGGTATTTGCCGACCATTTTGGGGCCGTAGGCGTGAGCATGCGTCAGCAATGACAACGCCAGCAGCGCAAACATCAGCGCTGGCAACCAGACCAGGGGATGACAAGCCAGTGCAGCCCACTGCCGGATATCGCGCAGCCAGAGCAGACAGACGACAACCAGCCCCAGTGAGATATTCATCAGGGGATTGGAGGTCGGGAGGGAGGCTCCCAGCAAAAAGGCGGTAAACGCAAACAACCGTTGCTGAAGGGGCGTCTGTATCGACGAGGAAACTGCTGAGTTGAATAGCATCGTGGCGTACTCATTGATAAGAGAAAAAACACGGTGGAAGGCCGCGCAGGGTTAACGCTGCGCAGACCCGACGAGGGATGCCAGTTGCCTGTTAACCGCCTGTATCACATCGCCGGCCGGGATGGCCGCGAGGTAACGCTCGCGGGTATTGGTGTCAACGGCGTCCGGGGCGGGCAGCGGACGATAGTCTCCGGCCCACAGCAACGTGTGGGGCGCCTGCCACGGGGACCATCGCGCGAGGTCGCTGGGCCCGAACAGCACCACCGAGGGCGTATTCAGCGCGGCGGCCATGTGCATCGGCACCGAATCGACCCCGATAAACAGCCGCGCCCGGTCAATCAACACCGCGAGCTCCGGCAGCTCCAGACGCCCGGCCAGATTAATTACCCGCCGCGGTAACAGGCAGCGGGCCATAATGGCGCTTATCATGGCGGCTTCATCTTGCGTGCGTCCGCCGGTGAGCACCACCGTTCTGCCCTGGGCGGTCAGGTGGTTAATCACGGCGCTGAATCCGTCCACCGTCCAGGTCTTGAAAGCCCAGCGTGCGGTCGGCTGTATCAGCACAAAATCGGTCAGGTGATGGCGTCGACTGAGCCGGTCAACGTCATCCACATCAGATTGCCGCCAGGCCTGCGTCACCTGCGTGATTGTCGTGGGCAAGGCCAGTGGCGCCAGAATGCTGAGATTATTCAGCACGGTGTGCTGCGCCGGGCCGGCAACGTCGACCAGTAGCGAATGGCAGGCCCGCCAGAGTCGATTGTCGCGTTTGGGGTAGCGAAACCCCAGACTGAAGGTCGGTTTGAGAAAACGGCAATACAACGCCGCCCGCCACTGATCGGAGAGGTTGATCACCAGATCGTAATGGCCGGTCCGCAGGCTGTTCCATAACGCATATTCGCCGCGGTATTGCGCTTTCAGCCCTTGGCGCTTGAGCTCTCGATCCACGGTAAAGGCCAGATAAACATCCTGATTGCCGGCCAGCATCGCCTCGGTGCCGTCATAGACCAGCACATCGATCAGCGCATTGGGGTAGTTGACGCGCAATGTGCTGAGCACCGGCGTCATCAGCAGGACGTCGCCAAAGTGGCGCAGCTTGATGACGAGAATGCGTTGCACGCTATCCCGGTGCAAAAGCGCATTGGGCACCCGGCGATCGGGGAGTGTGGCCAGCGGGGATGCGGGGCGTTTGCCGGTGGTGCGATGGGCATTCATGGTTCGTCGCCTCAGAAAAATACAAAAGGCCGCTGCAGGGCCGAAAGAGTCCGTGAGGATAAAAATAGCGCTGCGCCACGGTTCGAAAACCCGAGAAGGCTGCAGGGAGAAAACGCCGTTCTCTCTGCCGTGCTCCCTGAACCGTCAATCTCGTTATCGCGGGAAAGCGGGCGATTAGCAGACGTTCTCGTCATGGCTGAGTACGGGGGTTTTATCCTGATAAATTGTCGAGCGCTACGTGGTATTCACCGGATGAATAAAGAGTTACCGCCGAATAATATCCTGCCCGATCTTAACGGCGACCGTGTAGCAAAGATAATTGGTTGTGCAGATCAATAAGATCTTACCGATCGTTGAAAACGATCAATCCTTTACAAATTGCAGGGTTACCGAGAAAATTCCTAACCTATTGAGGTTATTAATGTCTTTTATTGCTGCACCGTGCGGCGCGTGCTGAACTCACTCCCCGACCGGAGAGCCCGGTGCGGGAAGTGAACCATCGTTAGCGAATAAACGTGGGAGGGAGAAATAGGAGTTTTCACCGGAGGAACAGCGGCGCCGCGGCCGGATACCTAATCACTCGCCAAGCGCAGAAATTGCACGACCGTCGAAAAGCTGAGCTTTGGAGAATAGACCGGCTGGGTGAGCATAGAAATGGTACAGCGATACGCTCACCTTACACCGAACCATCTCACTGAGCATGCGAGGCAAATTGATGCGATTTTCGGAGGTTTAGTCCCAAATCTGTCCCATGATGAAATTGGAAAGACGGGATGAAAGGCATAACTCATTGATACTTAATGGCACGCCCTATAGGATTCGAACCTATGACCTACGGCTTAGAAGAAAGTGACATAAAGATTAACCTATTGTAATTAAAGGCCGCTCTGCATTCACAGTGACATGAATCGGCAAGTGATGACATATTAGTGGCGCCTTAATGGCACCGTAGTGACGTCACCAATATGACACCATCCCTACCCCTCAATCCCACCACCAGCTACCATTACTGCAAAACCACCAATGGAGCGCAGCAATGGGCAGCATCACCCTCGCCGGCCGACAGATATTCATTCTCAACGAAAACGACAGATACCCAGAACCAGAACATAATAGTCCTCAGATGTTCGCAATAAGAGAAGATGAGGAGCAGCAGCACTGGCTTTATGTTTGGCATAAAGGGCGCTGGCCCCTCGTATCAGAAACGCCGTTCGAAACCCAGGGCAAAGCCGTTGATGCAGCGTTAAAATTTGATACCGCTACAATCCCAATGCGTCCGAGGCGAAATAGTTAGAAATGCGATCGTTTTTGACGATCGATAGAGAGAAATTGATCTACAAAACCAATTTGATGGATTGATAGGCAAGCTACAACATATGGGCACTATCACAAGGAAGGCTCATGCTCATAAAATCTCTCGTCCGCCTAGCAGCATTGATGTCTGCAATTTCTATTTACACAGGCACAACCAGATGGCCAGACAGTTTGTTTATTTCTAGTATTGTCATGCTGCTCATCTGGTTGCACGCTGAGTGGGATTGGAGAAGGCAGCGCTAGTGCTGCCTGTCGCATAATTACACCCCAGTTACACCTCGCATAGCCATGATCTGCGCAACGATATCCATGTATGCAACAGCCTTACTAACATCCATATATTCGTTGTAGAACAACACTGTTCCAAGATATCCGCTAGCCGCACCACTTGTGATAGAACCGCCACCAATGTTTGAAGGGATGCCATTAAGCCTGAATGGATTAGAGGTTCCTTTTGTCCTGCTCGTTAGAGCAAAATCGGTGAACCCACCGGCATGTTGAATAATGCGCAGATTTGAATTATTCCATGTGTACGCCTTGATCATCCATCCATTATCAATTCCAACACTTACCGCTGTCAGTGCATTGGTATTTTTTGCCACATCAAACTGACCATTAGTTGATCCAGCAGCGCCAGATTTTGTCAGTCTAACGCCCTGATATGGGTTCCCACTTAAGTTAAGGTTGTTCAATATCGATGCAGGAGGGCTGCTTGACGGGATTTTCTGACAAATTATTACTGTCATGTCATCTCGTTCCATAACAGGTGTTGTAATTATATGGTTTGCGTCATTTGTCAGTACGGCTCCGACGTTATCAAATGTACCAGCCCATGTAAAATGATTACCATTACCGCTGAAGTCCTGATTATTTAGCATCTTATAGCCTGCAAGCAAGGTGGGACTTAAAAGCCCAGCTGCAGGGTTAATCACCGGCAAATCATCATTATCAACGACAGCATTTACAATAATACGCATAATCAAATCTCCGCAATTTCAATTAGGCTGATCTGCGCAATTGAACACTGTGATGTCGCAGAATTTATTTTAAGTGTGATAGAAGGAGTGCCGGCGGGGACAAGAAACTCGTAACAGAAATAACCCCATCCATCTGTTGGCGTCCCCCACTTTCTGACACCTGCGAGATGGGTTGTAGAGTCTGCATCTCCAGATAACGCATAGCACTCAAATAAGGTTGACCCCATCGTCTTCATGAATACGCCGAACTGATAACGACGGCCAGGAATTGCGGTAACGGCAAGGCTTGCAGAGTGATTCGAAAAACTCCATACATTCCCTTTTACTGCTGCGTCTTGCGTGATTGATGCTGTACCTGCCGTGGTGATCGTCCAGTCCGTGGGGTTAGTTCCATCGTTGTTTAAGAAAAGAGGGTTTGCCAGCAAATTAGCCGTTAGTCCTGCTGTAACTTGCTCATCTGCGCGTGCTGGCCAGGTCGTAGACGTCCAGTGGAGCAACCCGTCTACCATTGCTTTACCCATTGCCTTAGCACCTTCGCCCGTGGGGTGAGAGGCATCCCGGTTATAGCCAGAAATCCACCCACCAGTAAGAGGTTCCACAGTGAAACGATGGAAGTCCACTAACGGTAATCGATAAGCGCGTGCATATGCTCTCAGCCAGTTGTTGATCTTATGCTCTTTTGCTCGGCGAACGTCATCACTTTGGTTACTCTGTGCCGCCATCGTACACACGACAGGGATAATACCGGCCCACCGCAACCCCCTAAAAATTCTTTCGAATGCAGGTATAGTCTGCTGGTCGATATCAATGTCGTTATTGATGTTTATCACATCATTACGGCCGCCCAAGACTGCGCAGAATGTTGGATTGGCTGCAATTGCACTTTTGAGGTGTGTTTTCAATATTTGCTGAACAGAAAAGCCGCCAGTTGCAGAAACGCCCGTTACTCGAATTCTGCCAAGAGACTGGATCATCGCCCACGTGTAGAAGCCTTTATCGTTCAGGCATGGAGCGCGATTTTCTCCCGTGTTATTGTCTCCCGACCACGCAACGCCAAACGCTGACAATGAGTCACCAATAACAAAACAATCACCGGACAACGGGCCTCGGTGGTTGTGCAGTGGTTCTCCCAGATAGATTTTTCGCCCACTTTTCGGATCTGTAGCAAATAAAACCCTTCCGTCTGGTGTTACTTCTGCAAGAGGATAAATATCATCAGGCTCGGATTCTGCAGTGATACTTTGAGTGGTGATGCTTACTGGAGAGAATTGTTCTACGGACATACTTTTTGACTTTATGCCTCCAGGAGCGTTAATTACTCCACTGTCATCTGAAAATAGCAAACCTTTCCCTTCCTTATCTACAAACTCGAAAGGATAAACGGAATCTGATTCTGTTTTAAGCCCTTCCGTTCTACTATCTGTAGACTTTGCAAGCTCGTTTACCATGTCTAAATAACGTTTGTTTGGATATGATGTAATGAATTCCGCAATACCGTTATTATTCAGGTAATAATTAAATGCGACGACAGATAGTGTTGCATCTTGGATTGCGACACGAAACGATTTCCCTGCTGGCGTACCTGCAATGCCAGCTATGGTGCCGTCTGGATCAGTTGGTGATGTGTAATAGGTATTGGCATCTGCGATGTTCTGCACGTTCTCCGCTGCTTCTTTAGCATCGGTGGCTGCAGAAAGCGCCTGGCGGCTAAACTTAAACGCAGCATCAGCAGAATGTGCGGCGCTATCTGCAGACAGGCTGCTCTTTGCTTCGTCTGTTGCTTGTTGTGTGCTGCGGGTTCCCAGCACAATGTCTGTGCCGACGACGCCATCAACTGGCAATCCTTCAGATGACATAGATGATTCTCCGAACTGATCTTGATTGTTACCGACACATAGCCGATCATGTAGTTAGAAAAATTTACATAGATATTGGAGATTAAGTTAAGTGAATAAAAACACTCTCAAAACCATGAAAAAAATTTGTTTTTTAATTCTTTTACCCTTGGCGGTAATTAGCGGTTGCCATGATGAAAGCATAAAAACAAAACAACCTTTACCTGTATATTTACTGCTAGGACAGAGTAACATGGTAGGAATGCGATCTGATGCATCAAAGCTTCCATCCGAATTACAAAAAAACCAACCGAATGCACTTTTTTACAAAAATAACAAGTGGGTTTCAATTGCTCCTGGAGTTACCGAAGATAAGGGTTTTGGCCCTGAAATTTCATTTTCAAAGAAAATGTCTGAACATGGAAAAATCGGAATAATAAAAATTTCAGCCGGAAACACCACTCTTGAAAATGAATGGAACTCAGATAATAATGGTGAGTTGTATTTGAAAACTTTAAGCGTCATCCGTGAGGCAGAGAAAACCCAAAAAATACAAATCCAAGGGGTCTTATGGATGCAGGGAGAAAGTGATGGCTCTACAAAAGAAAAGGCAGAGGAATACAAGCACAGGCTTGAAAGTCTGATAGTTAACTTAAAAAAAGAAACTAGCAATCAAAATCTTGCATTTTCTGTTTGTAGAATAACATCGCCTATAGATCAGTTCCCATTCACTCCAATTGTAAGGAAGGCACAAGAAACAGTGAGTATTGATGGTTACTCATGGTTTGATTGCGACTCTTTATCCAAAGGCCCTGACAATCTTCATTACGATACGGATGGAATAGTAAAATTAGGTGAGCTATTTTATGAGTCAATAACAAAAACCAATCATAAGAATTAAAGATTTTAATCGAGGCCGCCCGCCAATTCATAGCCATGATTTTCGGCGGACGGCTTGAGACTCACCGTAACAAAACGAAAGCTACCACCCTATTGAAATGTAAGAATAAGAATCAATGTTTACATTATCACTAGTAGGGCTCCATGCGTTTAACTGAAATCCTGTTTTTGTATAATTAGTTGAAGTTACATATCGGTTATCACTTGTGATTTTATGAGGGATTACTATAAATGGTGTTGTATTGAATGGTATAGAGAAATTAGCAGTTCCTGTGGATGCAGAAATAACCCCGCTTCCCCACTGGATCAGGAGATTTTTTATCGTCCCTGAAATGTTCACTGGAATCGAGATGTACCCGTTTTTATCGATCACGCCAGTAAGCGATGTAAACAGCGATAAGGCGCTTCCCAACTGACTAGCCAACCCTGCAATATTCCCATCATCCAGCACATCCTGTCCGGTTTTATCGGCGATAAACTGCCCCAGCACAGCGGCCATTGTCGAGCCCTGGCGCCATACAGTGTTGAGTTCCTCGGACTTCGCTACGCCCGGACCGAAGCCCGCCGAGCGCGCCGGCAGCGCCTGATAGTCAGCATTCGGTAAAACGTTGGCGTTTGCCGCTGTGCCGAAGGGTAAAAACTCGTTCTTAGCCATGCGTTGCTCCCAGCAGTGTTCCCCAGGCGCCCTTATCGAAGCCGGAGATAAATTCATTATCGATGTCGAAGCCAAACAGCGGCCCCGACTCGGTGGTGATGGTGTAATTTTTGATGCGGACAGTTGACGGTTTGATATCCAGATATCCCAGTTCGATCACAGCTTTCATGACCGGTGTAATGCGCTCGCCGGTGATGTAAACGGACATCGTCATGTCGAAGTTATCGACGGCGAAAATCTTCGTTTTCCCGTCTGGAAAAATAATCTGGTAGACGTCACTGAGCGTCTCAGTGGTGCCGTCCCAATGGTTGGCCGCTATTTTCGCGCGTATGATGGTTCGGTAGGTGTCATCGTCCAGTTCAGTGAAGCCGCCGGCATCGAATCGCCCGCGCCACAATCCGGCATCAAAACCCAGTTCCTCATCATCCAGCGAGAAATAGACGCCGGTGATTGGCGTCGCGATCTTCCGCCCTATCCCTACCCACAAGCCAACAGCGTCCAGTTGCACGCCTACGGCTTTATCAAGGTCGAAATCGTCAATCAGCTTCGCTGTGGCGTTCTGCACGTCGATCAGGGGCTGGGTGATGAGGGAGATATGGTCGTAAAATTTCGGCTTGTGCTTGTGATAGGACGTGATGAGCTTTTGGTATTTTGTTTCACTCATGGGATCACCACCACTTCGACATTCGCCGGCGCACAGGCAGCTACTGCGTTGAACCCAATAACGACGTTTGCCGGCGCCAGGCTACCCGGTGAGGTGCCGATCTGCAGGTCGGTAATGTCGAACGTTACGCTGTCCGCGCTGCCGTTCAGGTTGGCAGGCAGGAATAGACGCGTCAGGTATACCGGATCGCCGATCTCGATTTCGTTGATGTATGCCGCAACAGCCGTTCTGATTTCCTCGCCGACCGCAGACGTGTAGCCCTGCAGCGCCTTGATCTCGACGCGCGCGTAAATATCAACGCTGGTCGGGCGGAAGAAGCTGATCGGATGCACGATGCCGTATTTGTCGGTAACGTCGATCGTGGTGGTGCCATAGGTGCCGCCGCCTGGCGTTTTCTTCGTGGCTATGGTTTTGGCGATCGCAGCCACGTCACCGCCGGCAACAACAAGCGAAATGCTGTGTGGCGGCAAGCCGTTGGCGTCTGTTACGCTGGTGTCGTTCTCATAACCACGATATCGCTCTACGCCGTCCAACGTCGCAACGGCGCCCATAATGCCATCTAGCACCGTCAGTGATGGGATAGCTACGGATTTAGCTTGGCGCTGACGCAGCTCTGCGTCCGTCTCCACTTTTCGCCCAGCGGTTGCGGCCACTGGGTTGGTTACCGACTGCCAGCCGCGCGTAGGGGTGCCGATCTCGGTAATGCTGCCGGCAGGCGCCACGATAGCGCCATCAATCTGGCATGTCGCGGTCACGGTCACCGTGCCATCAATGCCGATGACAACACTGGCAGGCAATGACCAGCTGATGCCGTTGCTGTCGCGCACTGTGCCGTTGGTAATTGGTGTGCCAACCTGTCCCACGATCCGCACATCAGCAGTGGAGCGAGACGCCGGCGTTACCGAAATGCCGTTAATTTTCACGTTGGAGGCCAGGCCGCGGCCCTGCGCCGTTGCCGGGCTGAACGAGTTATAGACGGCGATCGCCATGTTGTTAACGTCATGGATGCCGCGAGCATAGATAGCCAGCATCTGGCCGTCTTTGCTGTCTGATTCCAGATAGACGTCGTCACCGTAAATCTGTTGGAAATAACCAGTCAGCGTGTTGAGTATCGTCTGATAATCGGGCGCGCTGATCCCGCTCGCGGTCACCTTGGCCGCAAGCCCTAGCGTATCGAGATTTAGCATTATGCCTCGCTGGTTACAGTCGTTTCGCCGTACAGCGTGTTGATGGTCGCGGTGAACGTCACGCGGCGCGTATCGGGGTTATATTCCGTGGTGAATTCGAGTATTTCGATCACGCCCTGCGTGCCGAGGATCCGCTCGCGCACAGCCATGTTGTAGGCGGCTGATTTGTGCTTGCCGAGTATCGTCTCGCGATACGGCGTGCCGTCGGTCACATCGAGAAACCATTCGCCCGTCCACAGCTCAAAACGCGTTTTCACTGCCTGCGCGACCGCCTCCGGGGTGTTCTCCAAAAAGGTGTTGTCACCCTGGCCAAAGGTGTAATCGCCGTTCTCGTCCTCTTTGCGGTACTTCACTCCGGGCCTCCTGTCTGTCCGCCGCCAGTTTCTACGCCGCTGTGTTTATGCGTCTGCAGACTGATGCCACCGGCTTTTACGTCGTTGGTCACGTTCACCGGCCCCAGCATCGTCGCCGTGCCGCCATCTGCGCCCATGCCCTGCGACAGGTTGCCGTTTATCGTCACGTTGCCGTTGAGCACGATTTCCGGTGAGTTGATCTCTGTGCCCCCCTGGGCGCTGGCGGTCAGTTTTCCGGACGTGGTGACGTTAACGGCATGGCTACCTGGGTCGAGTTCGATAAATGCGGCGCCGTCGTCGGTGCGCAGCTGCGCGGTTGTAGTGCTGATACCGCTGATTTTATTCGCTTGCGACTGCGGTCCGACCATTGCGAAAGCGTCCGCAAGATGGTGCTGGCGCTGGTCTACGGGTTCCTGCACCCCGCCGCTCTGCCACCAGTAATCAATGCAGCGGTCGGCGAAAACGACAAGGCACTCATCGCCGGCGGCCACAGGAAACGTCAGCGTGACGCCTCCGCCGCGCGGGAACACGACTGGAACATCTACCAGCAGCGGCAGCGCCACCGATGACAAGGCGCCGTCAGATTGCCGCACAGAGGCTTTTACGGCCGGTTGGATCGTGGCAGTTACCGCGCCAGCGTCGAAAGACTGGATGATGCCCGGCATTGCCACCCGTAGGCTGGTACTGAGCGAATCGGCCACGGCTTTCAGCACCAGCTCGGGGGAGTCCTGGCGTTCGTTGTTCGTTACCACGTTATGCTCCTGCCCGGATAGTTGATTGGTTCAGCAGCCCCGCGCCACCCTTGGCTATACAGATCATGTCCTGATACCAGGCGTTGCCGCGCGTGTCGCCGTAATAGGCGATGTTCTTCACGATATAGTCACCGTCCATGTCCAGGACTGCCGGCTGTTGTACGGAGGCGCCCGCAGTGCTGCCAGTGGCGATCTCTTGGTTGGACAGGCCGACCTGGTTAATCGATTTGTTATCGAGGCGGATCAGCGTGTCGAGTTGGATATTCGGGTTAATCAGGCATTTCACGTTGATGCCGCCGTTAATGGTTTGCTCAGGCATACCGATCAGGCCCGTCTGCGCGTTCAGCACGATAGCATCGGCCAGATAGGCGTTTTCCGGCACCATCTGCAGGCGCCCGTTCTCATAGCGCCATGTTGCCTTGCACTGCGCCGCCAGGCTGGAAACTTCATCCCTGTGCATGCCGAACATCGGTTTACCGCGTGGTGCCTTGGTGGTGGAAAATTCCGGCGTAGCGCCGGCGACGATGTCGTAAACCCCGATCGGCTTCATCAGCGCGGTGTGTACGTCCTGCTGCGTGTACCCGGCTGCGAGCGTGGTGTTCATCACCGCGAAGTTATGCGCCTGGTCACTGTCGGCCGCCTGGATCACCACGTAGGTGTCGGTCGGGTTTTCACGCCCGCTGTAGGAATACTGGATCTGCCCGGAAAAAATCAGCCCGAAATTGTCCTGGTAGCCGGCGACAAACTTTATCTGCGTGAATTCGTTCTGCCTGATCCGGCTGTTGGTGTTCCGGCTCAGGTTGTAAATCTTGAACATCGCCGTGGCGGGGTAGCTGATGTCGGGCCTGCTGATGTTGAAGCTGATTTTCAGGCCGGATAACTCCAGCCCTTCCCCGGCATCGTTCGCCACGATAAGGCTGCATTTTCGCATCCAGTTAGTGGTCATAGGCGCCCCATAAAAAAACCGCCCGGAGGCGGTCAGTTGGTCAGAAAGTAGAGATGGGACTCAATGCCCAGGTTGGTCTGCGTCGGCGGGGCCAGCACGGCGGGATCGGACATCACGAACAGCTGACCACCAATCCCCAGATAACGATACTGCGCCAATAGGTCAGCACCTGCCACCAGCGGGATCCCCTGAATAATTGGTGTTCTGTCGTTGCTCGCGATATCCAGTACCCACCCGGCCATATCGCGCCACATCAGCGTAAGCTGGTACTGCACGCCGGCCAGTTGGATAGCGAATTGCTGAGATACCGGCGTAAGGGGGATTTCAACCAATGCCAAGGAAGCCTCCCGCAGACTTTAAAATGCTCTGCTGCTTTTCCGGTGTGGTCGGGTTTTTCAGCCCTGTGTTGCTCACGCCGCCGGTGTCCTGGGGCGATTGCATGTTTTCCGCCGGCGTGGTCGTCACCTTCTGCGTTTCGGTGATGATGAGTTCGCGCAGGGTGAGCGTCGTCATCAGCACGTTTTCGCTGGTTTTGTCGGTCAGCACCTCGATAGCGCGGATCATCATGTTCTGGTACTGCCGCTTACCGGTTGTCACGGCAAACGGCTTTTTGCTTTTTTTCAGCTCCAGCAGTTGCTGATAGACGTCCGCCGGGCTGGTGCCCAGCGATAAACCGGTACTGACGTTAAAAATCTCGGTCGTGTCGATCCCGTCTATCAGCGATCCGCCGCTGGCAAACCCCAGCTCCATCGTCACCTCGGCGGGGCGATCATACGCATGGTCGCTTGTCGGCGCGCCGAGCTCCACGGGGTGCTCGGTGATTTCCGTCGCGTCCATGTGCTTCTCGCTGATTGCCACGCTCGGCACGATAATTCCGATGCGGCGCCGCTGCTGTGAGAACAGCACAGATAAAATATCCATCAGCCCACCTGCGTTTGCATGTTGCGTGTCTGCCGGCGGTAAACGCCCTCAACCGCGTCCCCGGTCAGGCGTGCTGTTTCGCGTGGATCTCCGCCGCCCTGCACGTTGATGTTGAACACGGAGCTATTCGAGCCACCAGCGCCAACGGCCGACTGAGCCGCCTTCAGCACCATTTCCGGCGCGTAGGGGTTTTTGCCGTTCTCAATCTGCGTGATGCCATTCATCAGTGTTGCCAGCACCTGCGGATCCTGAATATTCAGCGAGTCACCCCGACCAACGCCGAGCATTTTGCTCAGCTTGTTGATATAGGCCTGGGTGTTGTTCTCGCTGGCCGGCGCAAAGCGGCTGATGATGTCCTCGACAGATTGCAGCTTCTGATAACCTGCGGCCTTTGACGTCCCGTTGTAGTACGCCTTGATCTGCTTACCCAGCGCCGCGAACCCTTCAAAAGCAGAATTGAATCGAGCAAATCGGGGTGTGGCGTGATCTTCCAGCGTCGCGCCGTTCTGGCCGACGTAGTTCAGGTTGCCGGGATTGTTGTTGCGGATGCCGCGCGGCTCGTTAGCGCCTGAGAACTGACCGCGTATCCACTGCCCAACGCTGCGCGGGTCGAAGCCTGTTTTGTCCTTAACCCAATCGGCGGCGCTGTTCGCGCTGTCGGTGACAGCAGGCAACGCGTCAGGATTTCCCTGCCCCTGGCTAAGCAACGCCTTGCCAAGCCTGCCAACCTCGCTCCAGTTTCCGTCCTTCAGCGCGTTGATGAGATCGCCGATCATCGTCATCATCTTGCCGAACTCGCCGAATTGCTTCGTTAAGTCGGCAATGTCACCTTTCAGCGACCAGCTTTTCAGGTCGATGTTCAGCAGCTTGGCGATTTCCTGCCCGACGCTGAATATGGAATCCCGAAGCTCTTTTATCCCCTTCATCGCGGCGTCGATTTCAGGCTTCCATTTCCCCCAGTTGATCAGGCTGTCGCCGCCTTCTTTCCAGACCTGATAATCGTCATAGAGCGCCACCAGCGCAGCAATGAGCGCCGTGACCATGCCGATCGGGGAAGTGAGGAACGCGCTATTCAGCATGCGCCAGGCTAACAGCAGGCCGCCCAGCACCTTAATCAACCCCTTGGTGGTATCATCCAGTCGATCCCACCACCTCATGAGATCGCCGGCGCCCTGCACGCCCCGATAAACCAGCGTCATGATGCTATCGGCCAGTGAAAGCACCTTTTTCAGCACGGCGGTGATCGTCCCCTCTATTTTGGGGAAGTTGAGGAGGATATTTTTGCGGAAGCTTTCGAGATTCCCGGCCAGTCCGCCGGCAAGATTACCGCCGATTTTGTCGCGCATGATGCCGAACAGATTCGCCAGCCCGCGCATTTGGGTCATGAACTTGTTCGACTGCTCGGCCGCTTTCTGGGAATCGAACCCTGTCGCCTGCAGCATGCTTTGATAATCAGAGGTGAATCCCTTCACACCCCGCCGCATTGCCAGCAACGTGCTTTCGTCAATGCCGAGGATCTGCGCGTACTGGTTGGCACGGTAGTACGGCATTTTCGCCAGTTTGTCGCCGACCAGCGTCACCAACTGGGCAGTGTCACGCAGATTGCCGGCCGCGTCTCGCGTCTGAATACCCAGATTACGCAGAAATCCCTCTGCGCCTGGCGTCGAACGCAGGAAGCGCGCCAGATTGTCCAGCGTGCCGTTGAACCCCTCCACGCTGCCGCCCGCCTGGCTGAAGGCATAGCCGATAGCCCTGATGTTGTTCGCCGTCGCGCCGGTGCGCTGAGACTGCCAATAGAGACGGTCGAGGCTGCTGGCGATCTTGGTCGTGAACCCGACGATGGTCAGCGCGGCCGCTTCGACTGCGGCCCCCATCTTGATCGCATTCATCGTGACGCCGGAAACCACCGATTCGAACTTGCGTCCGCCGGCCTCGTCGATGTCGAACCCCAGCGAGATCAGGAAGTCCTTGATGGTTTCAGCATTCATTTTCTGCCTGCCATTTTTTTATCAGGTAATTATTTTCCGCCTCAACATCAAGCGACTCATTCATCAGCGCAATATCAGCCAGTGACAGCGTGCCGTCTTTAAGCGACTCATAGCTGCACATGCGGGCATGTACCGGGCGCAGCAGATAACTGCGCCCCTTTGCCAGCGATTCAAGCGCTAGGCTGATCCCTGGGCCGCGTTGCTGTCGCTCACGGGGAGTGCGGGAAAAAAATCACCGAGGGAGTCCCGCACCACGTTGCCGACGATTTTCACCAGATCCAGTCCGTTGAGGTCATCGAACATCATCACACGCTGACTTGGCTCATAGATTCTTGTCCAAGCCTTACCCTGTTGGCGCTGTACCACAGACAGGCAAGCATGGTTGATCTCCGCGCGGCCTTCCCGGCTCAGCTGGCCGATGGCCTTCACCACCAGCGGAATGATCTCGTCAAACAGGCGGTTTTTATCCTCCTGCAGCGACTTCCCATTACCGGCCATGATGTCTTTCAGCAACGGGATAAGGCCGGATAAAACCGGCGCCAACGCGATAGCCACATCTTGTTGAGCGAATGCGTCAAGTTTGGCCGCGCGATACTGCACGCCCTTAATTTCAAATTCCATGCATCACTCCTTAGAAGGTGCCGAGCAGTTGATCGACCAGGCCGGCGTCAAATACCCAGGACACAGTGCCGCCGTCTTTGGCGTTCTGCCAGTCGGGGATTTTCTGGAACGCGACCGAGCGCGCGGTGCAAACATCGTTGCTGGCGCTGTTGCGCATCACGATCACGTTATTGCCCCAGGTAGCAGAAGAGAGCGACTGGGCGTTATACATCGCGCTCAGTTTCGCATTGGTCGGCGAGGTTTTGAGCAACGTCACCGTAATCGTGCCACCTTTACCGGCGTGCAGGCTGTGCATCACGGATCCGTCGGCACCGATGGTCATGGTGTTCTTCGCTTCAACCATCGTGACAGTCATGCCTTCCTCGGCGTTGCCCGAGCCATAGCCCAAATCGAATGCACCACCGGGGCCGACGATAGAGGCGGAATAATCCAAGAAGCTGTAAGTAGACATTTTTGCCCCTTATCGATTTACGTTGATGATGACGTCGGCGAAATGTACGGCGCCGGCCAATTTTATAGCGCACTGGATCACCGGTGCCTTACGTGCCTCTCGATCTGCCTGCGCCTGGCTGGCGATAGGCGGCGCGTAGGTGTAATAACCCGTGGTGAGCGTTTCACCGGTAGCCAGGTTGCCGATTGGGTCGCCATTCCACACGCCAGGTGCCATCAGGCCATTAGTGACGCCCTGCTCAAGTGAGCCGTTGACGCTGGTCAGCAAGCGCGTGATGCCAGGATCGGTCTGCGGCACTTTAGTTGTGCTGGTATAAAGCACGTTGTAGAGGTTGTTCTGCACGTAGTTCTGCAGCCAGTCGAGGCCGTGGCGCTCGTCGAAGAAATCGCCGTTGCACATCAGGCCTTCCTGGATGATCGCCGTGTCGTTGTCGTAGTTGACGAACACGTTGCAGTTTTTCGCCGTCAGCGTCTTGGCCTGCGTCTGTGTCAGCGTTTCCGCCGCAATTCCTGGCTGCTGCTTGAATTTCAGCGTGATCGTGGTGTTGTTCCCAAGGAAATTCACGGTAAACGCACGCCCGAAGATGGACGCCGAGGCATACGGGCTCGCGCTGGAATACTGAATGAAGGTGCGACCGTATTTGGCGTTTTTCAGCTTGCTGGCGATGTCGTTCTCGTTATCCAGATCCAGCACGCCGGTGTTTTGCGTGGTGTAACCGAAGATGCGGGAAACGTCATCGGACTGGATAAAGGCCGCCACGCTGATCACCTCGTCATCGCTCAGCGATGTGTCGGCGATCTGCAGGCCATACCAACCGGTAGACATGTCGGCCAGTTTGTAGATGCAGGACTGAATATTTTCAGCAGCGGAACGCGGGATAGCCAGCGCGCCGGCATTCTGCACCGCCCCCATCATTGCCGAGATGTCCGTGCCGGTCGTGTTAGCCGAACCATACCCCACCGCCGACGATGCGCCGGTCGATTTTGAGGTGATGATAAATCGGCTGTTCACTGCGTCCCACGTCACATTAGCTGTGGTCAGCTTCTCCGCTATCCGCGCGGCCACGCCGTTCAGGTTGGTTTCTGCTGAGAAATCCACGGCTGTGATCGTCTTGTTGGTGCCGTCGATGCTGATTTTCATCGCGCCATCGGTCACCGATGCCCAGGTGCTGATCGCCTGCTGCGCCGGCGTCAGAATGGCACAGCGCAACAGCGCCGCCTGGTCTTCTTTAATCCAGCGGCCGATGTACAGCGTGCGCGGCTGCGGCGTCTGCTGGAAATACAGGTTAGCGGCCTTGTACTCCGGCGCCTCCATACCGAAATCCGCGCCGACGTCGGTAATGCCAGAATAGCTGCGCATGCGCTGACTGCCGTCAATGACATCAGAGCCACCGACGATCAGCAGCGCGCCAAAGTTGCGCCCCTGTGCAGCGCGCAGCGCCATATTCACCGTCACATTGACGATGTTCGATACAGGTAAGCCCTGTGACATAGATTATTCTCCGAAGAATTGAACCGGTGCTTCCACCAGCGACTTGATGCCGTACTCGCGGATCACTTTGCGACGCAGGCGCACGGCGATGTCATACCGGCGCACCCACTGGTTGTTGATGAGTTCTGGAAGGTTGAATATCCGCCCACAGTCGAGCAGGGTCAGATCGCTGTTTTTCAGCTCGTCATTGTTCTGCGAGACAAACAGGCCATCACGGAAACGGGTTGCTACCGTCATTCCCTGCGGGCCATAGAAGCACATCAGAATATCGATGGTTTCGTGCGACCATTGTTCGGCGTTTTCAGCGCCCTGGATATACGCGGGGTTGGCATCTTCCTGTACACCGGTAATGCCGAATGCGCACCAGGTGGTGCCGTTTTTCGGTATCTGCGGTTGCGGGTCAGTCCAGCGCGGATAAACTTTGTCTTTATCCATGCCGGTGACACCACGGATCCACCGACTGATCTGGCGCTCCAGCGCTTCGTCGTAGGTTGGCCCATCACTGACCGGCGTCAGGTATCCAGGCGCTGTGCTGTCATTACTCATGGCCTACGCCTCATCAAGCAATTCACAATGAGCCTGCACAAACCCAGCGCCATAGCGCGTATACGGGTCAACCTTCGTTACACGATAGCTATACCCCTCATACGGCACGATATCGGCATCTAATCCATCACGATTACCGCGCGTAAGCCGGAATTGCGTCACGATGAGAATGGCGCCGGCAATGTTTTGCCCGGCAATCATTCGCTGCGCTTCCAGTGAGCGATCTACCGTTACCACGCCAGCAAACGGTATTTCCTGCGTGGCGTTAGTTACAAAGTTATCCTCATCCCTGCTTTGCACCTGACGTTTGCAAACCAGCGTCGCGTCGCAAAAGTCAGGGTCAAGAAGAACCTCGGTCACGTCAAGAAGTGGCATTATTTACTCCTTACCACGTAAGTGATTGAGCGCAGCAGATAGCCGTGAGCATAGAGCGGTTTGTCGCCGGGAATGCCCCTGGCGCGCCGGTTAGCCTTCGTCATCTCAGAGAGAGGGTGAAGCCTGTCACCGGCACCAATGACCGCTTTTGCGCCATCCCGCGCAATTTGGCCAGCACTTTCAAGCTCCCGCTGCGCCGCCTCCGTTTTACCGTTCAACGCAGCCACGGCCGCCGATTTCAGGTGCTCAGTGGTTCGCGGCTTGGTGTCTTCGATCCCCATATCCAGAAACGGGCGCGGTGGCAGCGTGACAGTTTGGCCGCCAAGCTGCACCGTGGCGCCGGTAGATTGCAGATAGCCGATCTCCGCGTTGTTCAGGCTCTCGCCATCTTCCCGCGTTGCGTTAGCCTCTGGGATGCCCACCAGCACATCCATTTTTGAAAGCGAGCGCAAAGACGACAGCACCGTTTCGGCATTGTCCTTCCTGACCTTGAGTCCGCTTTTCATAGCTGCCGGCCGCCTGCCCCGAACATCGTGATCAGTTGCCAGAACTCCGCACCGTAGCGCGTGTTGTTCCAGAATCCAGCATCAGGGTTAAGCGTCGCGCTTGCGTCATAGCTCACGCTGACCTTATCAACCGATTTTGATGTCTGGACACCGCTGGATGCACCGCCCGCGCCGCCGGCCGCTGCAGACCGCTGATCCTGAGCAAAGAGCGCCATGTAATGGGCCACAAATAGCTCCACCAGATAGGGGAATATTTTGGCGCCAGTAACTTTCTCGCTCAGTAGGATGTCAGCCAGGTTAAGGCGAAACTGAATCTGCGCTTCTGGGTAGGTGACGGCATCAGTGAATTGCGGGAAGTCGCGGCGAAAGTCTGCCGACGTTGGCAGTGACTTATTTCTTGGCTGCTCCATTGGATTTCTCCAGTCGTGCGGTCAGATCCGCCACCTGGGCGTTAAGCGCGGTGATTTGTTCGTTGCGCTCAACCAGGCCGGCAGCAGCTGCCTGCAGCTGTTCGGTTTGCTCTACCACCTTGTCCTTTTCAATCTCCAGAAGCCGCTGCAGTTCGGTAACCTTGCCTTCCAGGTCAGCAATGCGCTGCGCGCCGGCTTCGTCGAGATTTGGCGGGGTGAAATCACCCAATGCTTCGGTGTGCGCTTCGACAAACCAGTGAGCGGCCACAGACTCGGGAACGTTGTGGCGCCCCTTGCCGAATTCCTGCACCGAGTTATCCGCGTGAGTGAGTTTGAATGGGGTGTGTACGTGGATCGTAACCAGCTTTTCTTTTGTCATTTCGGTAATCCTTCAGGCCCCTTGCGGGGCCGTTCTGGTGATCAGATGCCGTCCACGTAGGACAGGGTTTCTTTGTACACCGGCTCAACCGCACCCAGCTTGGCGTAGTAAGTGGCGATCTGGTACAGGCCGCGATACTGAATAGGCACGCTCTGCAGAGGAACCAGCGGATAGCGGACGTATTTCTTGTCGTTGGTGTAAGCCACCATGCGATCCTTGCCACCAACACCGCGTTTCTTCAGCCATTTGACGGCCTTGATCTCCAGTGGCACGCCGTTCTGATGATATGCAATGGTGTTAACCGAGAGATAGCTCAGCATTGACATGTTGCCTGCCTCGGAAACCTTGCGGCTCGCCAGCAAAGAATACTGCTCAGGCGGAATACGCAGGTCAGAAGGCACAACGGAATAGCCAGATGCTGCCCAGGCATTCGACAAAATGCTGTTCACGCTATCCAGAATTTCGTCATTGGTGGATGCCGCCCAGGTCTTCGGCGCGTTGTTCAGCGTAACGCCGACCAGGTTGGTCAACCCTTTCAGCCCCAGTGAATCATCGCCGATGTAAACCTGCTCATCGTTGTCCATCTGCCACTTGAGCTGCATACCCTCGTATTTCTGGGTATCGATCGGACGGCCTACCTGCTGTGCTGCTGCCAGTTCAACAACAGTCCAGCCCAATTCCATGCCCCACAAGTTCAGCGGGTTGCCGTCTTTACCGATATCGACGTTCACACCCGCAATGGCGGTAGAGTCTTTACCGATCCAGTTCTTGCCGTTCGGGTTTGCGCCAGTACCGGCTGCGCCGAAACTGGTGTTTGTCCAGCTGGAAATGTCATCAGCAATCGACACGTCTTCACGCAGCTGAATATCACGGCTCCAGGTATAGCCAACCAGCGGCAAGTTCAGCGTTTGGTCGAGGCGCTCCAGCTCGCCGATGAGAAACGCACCGGAGCTATCAACGGTTGCCTGATCAAAAGTAATCATTCGTCTTTTCCTTAAATCTTCCAGGAGATTTCAGCGTTGCCGTCGGCATCGCCGGCGCCAGTGAATTCTGCGTTAGGCAGCAGAACGGTTTTGTCGGCAACCAGCGTCGCCATGAAACCGCCCAGGGGGACATTGATAGATGCATCAGGGGAAACGACGATGTAGACCGGCGCACCCTTTTTGATGGTGCTGGCATCGGAGCCAACGTTAACCGTCATGTAGCCACGCTTCATTGCATCGCCCGGGAAGTTCTTGTCGGTGCCTACCTGGCGAACCATGTCAGGCTGCGACGTGGTTGGGTAAGGACGGACATAGATGCCTTTCACTTTGTCGGCGGTGTCGCCGTCAGCCAGCGGCACAAAGAAGCCGTCTGCGTCGATCTTCCCGGCCAGACCATAAGCAGGGAAGGCATTGGCGGATTTGAGGATTACCGGCTCTACGGTCAAATCCTGCGGGCGAGAGATAGCCCCGGCAATGCCCACAGGCATCCGGTACAGGTATGCAGTCATTGTTTTATCCTTTTCGGTTAGACCAGAATTCGGCGTTCTGCTTGTTCAGGGCGGAGATGTTTTGGGGGCCAAGATTCAGGCGCTGCGCGTCACCTGTGATTTCTCGGGTATTGCGACCTTTCGCAATCTCAGAGATGGCGTTAAACGCCATGTTGACCGACTGTTTCGGCAGCTTGCTGATATCAGCGTCACCCACCACCTGGCGAACCAGCGCTTTATCAGCAGCGGCCAGCACGTCACGTTTAAAGGCGGTTGGCTTCACCTTGCGGCTGAGGTCGATACCAGGAACGATGACTTCCGCACGGTAAGCAGAATCGCCGGTAATCGTGGTTTCTTCTTCGTCTTCCTCACCGTCGCCGGTAGGCTCTTTTTTGTTCTTGTCTTCAAGGTTTTCGCCATTGTCACCAGTTGGCTTCCCTTCGAGTTTTGCCAGCAGCGCTTTCAGCAAGGTTTTGATATCGTCCTCACTGTCGCCGGTAGGCTCGCCGCCCATCTCCGGATCTTTATTCGGGAGCGGCTGCTGAGGTGAAAGATTGATGTTGAGGTTTACGCCGCTTGGCAAATCCCCCTCATCCACTGTTACGGCTGCCGGAGCAGATTCCAGCAGTTCGTTCATCGTGTCCGCGTCACCTGTCTTGTGGGCGAAACGAAGGCGCTGTAGCCAGCTTTTCTTTTGAGTTGCCATTGTGTCTCTGTCTCCAATTGCACAACGATTTCCGGCTCTGCCTTTTGGAACAAGAGCCACATGGTTTCCTGTGATATCCACCTGGTCAGCTGCGCCAGGGGCTGTCTGTTCGTACTCTGCGTCATAGCCACATGACACCTGCCGCAGACCTTCCTCGATCAACTGGATGGCGTACTCATCTTTGACGATGATGTCGGCCAGCATCAGATCGGATTGGTCACCCGTCCCGCGCCTAACGTTCTGGATATGACCATGCGCCAGCTCTTTCCAGTTCTGCGGATTGATCAGGCGAACGTTTCCTTCCGCGTCCTCCGGGTGCAGCACTGTGATGCTCATCCCTTCAAACGAAGCCAGCGTAGCAGGATCGAATACCTGCTCTGGCGAGCGCCTGACGATGATTTCCCCCGCTGCGTTCGGCTTCAGGTTCGGCAGGTCTTTGGCAGAGTAGACTTGCGTACCTGTTCGGGCGATCGGCACGTCCTTACACAGCAGTGAGCCGTCAGCCAACGCATAGCGCGTCTCACCCAGTCGGGTTTCAAAGAAATATTTCATGGGTTACCTGCTGAATGGCGGGCATAAAAAAGGCCGCTTGCGCGACCTGTATCGAGGGGGATAATTTCGCCGATTTCCGGCGTATTTAACATAATAGACCTTTTGCGCACCACGCGATCGGCACTCGATGCAAATGCGGGCTGAGAGACGTAAAACTCTCAACTTTCTCGGCTGAAAGCCCACGTTTTTCACTACAACATTTTCGCAACAATTCACCGCTATTGCAGTTCAGCGAGAATTGATAGCGAAGCCCGCATTTTTCACTTTCTCGGCCCAGGGATGTGAACTTCAGACCAGCATTTGCAATTCGGCAGACATCCGGCGTGACCGGTCATGCCGTCCAGCGTCGGCGGGTTGTGCCAGTAAACGAACTTATCCCGCATTTTTTTATGCGATGGTCGCGTGCCAGCGCCTTCAATGCGCCACCAATACCCATCAGAACCAACCGCCAGCGCTCGAGCCTGCGTCAGTGCGCCCGTGGCGCGTCCTATCTCCGTGCGGGCAATCATCTTTGCTCTACTGGCCGCTACATCACCGGACTGCATGATCATCTCGTACAGCGCGTCGGGGCGTTCGCCGTGAATCGTGGCCTGTATGGCGCGCTGCTGGATTTCTCGGACGCGATCGGCGGCTTCCAGCGGTAGGGACTTCATCAGCTGGATTTGCCGGTAAACGATATCCTGTGTCACCTGGCCGATCGGCGTGTTGCCGACTACATCCCGAAGCCCCTCGGAAATCTGCTGTGATACCGATTTCCACTGGTTCCACTCCTCGCGCTCCACCTGCAGGAACATTTTCTGACCGACCATTGCCGCCCAGTCGTCCAGCACCTGCGAGTAGTCGATGAGGTGATCGGCTACCGTGTCAGCGCTTGCCTGGGAACCATCGTAGGAGCCAGTTACGATCTGATTTATCTGACTGACTATCCCCAGTAGGCTTTTCTGATACTGGATTTCTGAACGTCGGCGCAGGGCCGGTTTCAAGTTCAGGCTCCTCATACTGCGACTGCGCATTATCGATGTCCTCATCAGTGATCGATGCACCAATGCCGGTGACGTCCGAGTTTTCTCGTAGGTCTGTCATCGCTGCCTTTGGTGTCATCAAGCCGTCAGCCAGCGCGGTGCTAATGGCGGTAACGGTATTCACCGCCACTGTCGAGCGGTCAACGTCTGACATCTGCCACAGCGGATTGAACTCAAAGGTGAAATCCTCCGGTAGCTCCTTGCCGAGTTCAGAGCGGTGCATGATGTCCAGTACCTTCCGGAGCGGCAGACGCAGGCGGCGCTCTTGCAGGGAGCTGACGCGGTCGTAGTAGTTGGCAAGGTCAGCATCACCCGTTGAGAAACCTTTCGGTGACTGACCGAACAGGCGCACCAGCGGAATGCCGACGGCGCCACTGATCTGCTCTGCAAACTGTGAAATGACGTCATCCAGCCCGCTGAAGCTGTACTGGTGCGTTTCAAACTTATCCTTGGTATCCATGAGGGTCATGCCCTCATTGCTCTGGAACTGGCGGATAAGGTCGATATTTTTCAGAAGTGCCTCAAACGCGGGGCCGCCAAGCGCGATCAGTTCGCGAAGCTTCTCCACGCTGTAGGTGCGCAGGTGTGCTTTGTAAACCAGTTGCGCAGCGCCTACCGTCGCACTATCGAATGCGGTCAGCCTGTCCCAGATGCGCTCTACAACTGACATCCCCCATTCGTTCTCGGTCATTTTCTGCTGGAATGGCAGCGTAACGCCGTCGAACCGGATCAGGCGGCTGTGATGTATCCGCCAGGCGGGAATACCCGTAGCGGTCGTCACAACGTCGTAGAATTCGGGCTTACCGAGGTCTGGCCCCATCTCTTTAATGCGGCGGGTGAGCACCGGGTTAATCATCCAGCGGTCAAGCGGGAGGATGCCCTTAAACTTGCCTTCGCCAATAGTTTCCAGACGCAGCGGCGTAAACGGCGCTTGCCCCTCGATCATGATAAAGCCAACCGCTCCGCCATAGAGCCGTGACCATTTCAGCACGTCATTCAGTGCATCCCAGATCTGCATGTTGTCCAGTTGCGACTCAATGACGCCACGGTCTTTCGCGTCAATCTCTGACGTGATGCGAATGCCTTTGCGGGTCATATCGTCAGGGATGGCGTCTACTGCCTCACCAATCACCCAGGATGAGCGATATGACCACTCAATCATCATGCGGTTGCGGCTGGTGAAGTTTGCCCGGTAAGTCGATGCTGAGTGCTGGTTAGGGGTCTGCATCCCAACGCGGGCGACAAAGTTCTCGTACCCGTCAGCGGTAGCTTGTGCCGTCCGCTTTGAGGTGGGTTTATTTCGTGCCATCAGGCCTGTCTCCCTAACAGCTCCCAGATATTCAGGGCTGAATTCATTGGCGCGTAACTGATCATCACCGAGTCGGCCAGGTTGGGCGATTTGGTGCCGTCAGGCTGTTTGTCCACAACGATTTTTCCCACCCCGTTGATTGAGTAGGTCGGCTGTGAAAGTTCGATGATGAGTTTGTCTTTGTTTTCCATCGTGCTGCTGATGGAGATTATTTCGTCGGGGTTGTACGGCATTTTTTCGACAACCGCGCGGTAGGTGTTTTGGAACAGCTTGCGCAGACGCCACCAGCTCTGCGCTTTGGCGTTGGCAAAGAAATCTTTGTTCAGTCGCGCCTGCTGACCGTTGTCGCCGCGTACTGCTTCATCGTCGGGGTCGAATACCGCGCCGCTTCCCCTGAATGGGGTCGCCAGAATCATCGGCCGGCGGGCGGCTTTACGCAGCTCGTTGATGGCGCGGGCGTCGCCGCGAACACCAGCCCCCAATCCGTCCTCGTCGAAACGGTACTCATCGATGTTGTCCGCGTCGCAGAACCCGAAAACCTTCTCAACCGACTGGTAGATATCGCTGCCGACACCTGACCACTCGCGAACGTTCTCCAGCAGGAAACCGTGGCGGGTCGAAAAGGAGTTTTTATCGCGCCCTTCGTCTGCAACGTCCATTGCGCCAAGGCGTTTACCAGTAGGCTGAATACCCAGCTTGATATGCGCATCAACAGCGGCCTGAACCCAATCGGACGGGATAAGCACGCCCTCGGCGGATGCGCTGTAGTTAAGGTCGAGCTCTTGCGCCACCACCACCGGGTTATCGATTTTGTCGCATTCCCTGCGATACCAGGCATCGTCTTTGCGCGGATCGCTGCGCCAGTGGAACGTGAACACCGGGATTTTCCCGCTGTGGCGCTTTTGGGCGAATGGGTTGGCCATGCCGTTGACCGAACTCAAATCGATACGGCAGCGCGTTGTCTGTGACAGCGCAGCATCAATCAGCAAAGGGCGCTGCAAGAATGCCGCCTCGTCCACCAGATAGAGCGTGGTGCGGTCACCGCGTCCAATGTTATCGCCAGCCTCACCTTTGATAACGGCGCCCGTATCGGGGAATTCAACGCGCATATAGGGGGCGTGTTTTTTTTCGCTCCAGCTGCCGCGAAACTCCACCGGCAACGTTTCAACAAATTTTCGCGCCTTCCAGAACAGCGCCTTTGGGTCACCGGTGCTGTCCACGTATTCCTCTTTACGGGAGCCGAAGCCAATCACCATTTCTTTGTTGAACAGGCACAGCGAACAAGCCAGCCCGATTGCCGTCCAGCTCAGCCCCATCTCACGGCTCTTTTCCGTGATGCCGTTCTCCATGTTTTCCCGTCGGGTCATAATCCAGTGGATCCACTCTTCCTGTTTGGGGAACAGCAAAAACGGGATTGTCACCGGCAGGCCGTAGTCGATGTTGCGGGGGTCGGTCGTCATGCCCCAGTCGATAATGAACTGTGCCGGGTTGGTGCGATAAAACTCACGAATAGCGGGCAGTGTTTCCGGGTTGGCCCTGATGCGCTGCAGGCGCTCCATCCGCCATTCGAACACCTGGGTGTAATCCGGGTTTTTGAAGTCGAACGGGAACGGAATAGGCATAGCTCGCTACTCTGGGAAAAATGTGTGAAAAAGGGGCTTATTTAACATAATGACCGTTACCCGCACCGGCGAAACAGCACTCACCCGCTGATTACGCTCAGTGGGTGATTTGTCAGGGTTTTCTCGTCGGATTGGTCGGAAACGGACTGCATAAACGATGCATAAAACAAGGGTGTTTTTGCATAGTCGATTTTATGGCGGAAACAGTTATTTCTTGGGACTTTGCAGTTGCGGCGAAATGGTAAGAAGTTTCGTTCAGAGACGGCTTATCGACCTTTACTTAAATGTTATCAGACATTGATTCTTTTGCTTTTTTAATGGCTTTATCCATTCTCTGCAGTGAGGCTTTCGGCTCTGGGATGCCGCGCTCCTTACAAATCTCTTTAATGAGACCGTTCGCTATTACCAGCTCTTCATATAGGCTTGCAATAAGGTCTTTTTGCTTTTGTAAATCCATAACAGCCTCGTCAGTTTTGGGGTGGTGGTGAACGGTAGGACATTGGGCCTGAGACGGCTTATCGTCTCCCTTTCCCCTCTCGGGTGGCGCTTGACCAAATGGCCCAGCCCAATGTCCTACCTGTATCAGTTTACCCCATCAGCTTGCGATATGCCTCTGCAGCCTCCTCGGCTGACATGTTGGTGTTCTCGGTTTTGATAGCACCACCACCGGGGCCGGATAGCTCTGTCTTCTTCGGCGCTTCCCAACCCATCATTTCGCCGAGCTGCTTAATCGCCGCCTTCGGGTCGTGCATCTTCAACTTGATGCCGTCCTTGCCCGTCGTCAGTTCGGCAACGGCCGCCATCGCTTCGGGGTCTTGCAACGCCGAATCGCGAAATGCCCAGGACGCTTGATAAACCGGTTTTCCCTCTTCGTCCTCGCCTATCTGGCAGTTTTTAAATTCTGCGATATCTGTCAGCGCTGTGCGGCCCATCTTCGACAAACGCTCCAGCGCTTCGGTGCGCGTCATGATTGCCTCGTTGATGGCTTCGTACTGCACGGACTTGAGGAAGGCTTGGACGTTACCATTTCTTACCATCACAGCGGCTTTCGAGTGGACTCCGTCGCCCTTCGCTTTCCCTCCCGCATTACGGTAGGCCTCCGCCTGGCGGTCGCCATTCAATAGGCAGGTAACGAATTTCTTTTGCAGCTTCGTCAGGGCATCGAAAAGCGCCTTCTGTTCTTCTGTCAGCGTCATTTCGACTCCTTGTGACTATTTTGCGAAAGTCACCTTCGTGGTGATTAGCCGTCGAATTAGTCGAGCAGCCTCCTTCTCCATCTCCTTGATGGTTTCCGCTGTTGCTGGTCGGCCAGCATATTTGCGCTCCATCATGGCGAAAATGTTGTTCACATCCGCGTTGTTGGGATGAATGATTTCGAGATTTAATCTTGCCATTCAGAACTTCCTGCTAGTTCGCTGGATGTAACCTCGGCGGCGCAGCTGACCACCACCCATGAATTCATCGTGTTTATTCTGTCAAAGGCACTCAGCGAATGCCTTCTGCAGAATTTTGTAAAACAGCCACTACCCTTTCAAATAGACTTCAGTGGCAACCACTGATTGCGCTTCTAACAGCTCAGCGCGGTTGCTGGTGACAATGGCTGTGTGGTGCGGGTGTGCGTTTTCAGCCAACCATCTGATTAACGGCCTGGCTGCATCTTCGAAGCTACCGGTAGCCCACGATTCGCCACAATCTTCATCACTACTGTGATGTTTGTTTTCCATCCTGTACTCCCTTGTCTAACTGGCGTATCGCCAGCAGTTGGTTATTAGCCTTGTCCAGCGCGGCCAGCAGCGGATCAATCCACAGCACAGCCTGGCAATAAGTCAGGGGGCCGGAGGCAGTGGCGCCAGCACCGGTTGCGTCAGCGACGATGGTATCGGCTGACATTGCGCGGGAACGTAGACGGTGCGTGTAGTCGAGCAGCCCACCAGCAATAGCGGCAGGCACAGCCAGATCGCACGTCGGCTGTTTCTTGAGGATCGTCCGGTATTCAATTTCTTTCCCCTGTGTGGCCGCGTCGGCGTTGATGCCGTACTGATTCGCCGCGTTGCTGATTTCGTTGGCGCGCTGGAACTGAAGCGCCTGTGTGGCGATTGTATTCGCCTGCAGGCTGTTATCGCTCTGCAGTTGCTTGACCGTGCCCTCCAACTTCTCCGACTTTCCCTGGTAATAGCTGGCTACCCAGCAGGCGGCCATGACAGCCACCAGCAACACAGCGGCAATTATCGTGGTCGCTCGGTTCATAGCAGAATCACTCCGACGAACAGGAACCAGCCCCAGCTATCAATACTGTGAGCGGCAAGATAACCGGCCGCTGCGAAACATACCGCTGACGGTAGATATCTCATTTATCCATCCCCCAGCAAGCCAGCTCGGCCTCTTGATCGCGCCGCAGAATCTGTCCATAGCAGTTATTAGAACGAATGCGGCAATCTCGGCCGGCGTCAAATATCCAACGGCGGATTTCGCGGCAGGCGCCAATGCGGTCGCCAGCGTTCAGTTTCTTGTAAAAGGTGGAGGTGAAGCACTTACCGGGGCCGATGTTCCAAGGACAGAATGACGCGATGCCGACTTTTTGCGGTTCAGTCAGCGTAACCTTGACGTTGCGGTCTACCCAGTCGAGCGCCTTTTTCTGCTCGTCTGCGTCAATCTGCTTGCACTGCTCAGCGGTCAGACGCTGGCCCTTCACAACCTTCTGACCGTTGACCATCGTCACACCGCCGCAAATCGTCCAGATACCAACACCGTCCTGGTATGCAGTCAGGCGCTGGCCTTCTTTCTCTTCCTGAAACTGCGACATCATCACCGGGGCAGATGCGCCGGCGGCGATCAGCGCCAACATTACAGCGCTGAGTTTTGATTTGTTCCCCATCACTCACGCTCCAACATTTCAAGCTCTTCTGTGTCGATCGTCTCCGTGCGTTTTTTTATCCAATCACGCAGAAGCCGCTCGCGCCGGCAGCGAAAGTAAGTACCGAGGGCAATACCAAACGCAGAGCAGAACATGCCGAAGATGACGCCGAGAATGATCCATTCGCTCTGTGAGAAATAATTAATGATGCCGAGGACGAATGACACTGCGCTACCAGTGTGCACGGCTCCATCGGCTGCTCTGATTAGCATTCGTGTCATCCTTACCTCCCGCCGGGCGGTTGGCGCTCATGAAACAGAAAAAGCCGCCAGTGGCAGCCTTATGGTTTGGTGGTGATGCGGATGTTTACTTCGCCGTCGCAACCGATAAGCGTCGGCTGATCAGCTGGCTCACTCTCATACCCTTCCATTGCGATATAGGCACCCGCGATAGCCTAACCAAGCGCTTCCACATCAATTACGCCATGACAGGCCGCAAGGGCATGCTTCAGAGCTTCGCGCGCCTGGGACTTCGCGCCATCGGGTAAGTGGGAAAATTTCATAGTGAACTCCAAGATGAGGGGATCAGCCACCAGCCGTAAACGCTGCCGGTAAGAGGGTGCCGTGTGTGTCGTCCGTTGGCTGGGGCTGAAATGCAAAAAGGCCACCCGAAGGCAGCCTTTGAAATTTTTGAATCCACCTTAACAATCAGACGGATTTCTAGTGTTAGAAAGATAATCACCCAGTTTTCGGAAAAAGTAAATAGCTCACGATAAAATATTGCACTATTTTTTTTACGCGCTATGCAGTTACTCGCTGCAATACCCGTTCCGCATGGCTCTCTTCGCTCTCCAGGATGCGAATTAAGCCGTCATAAAATGGCTTCACGGTTTTGTCCCAGGTCGCCGAGGAAATGGCATCCGTAACCTGTTGCACAGCTGCGTAAGCGTGTGACGCTGGTATGCGCTCATACCCACGGCCTGAACATCGCTTGCAGTCTCCTCTGACCGGAACCCCCTGCTTTGCTGTCTCTTTCTTATCAACTGCAGTACCTCTGCCAGAGCAATCACGGCAGGCCGTCGATATCTTGCCTTTCCCGTTGCAGTTTTTGCACTTAACGCGAACAACCTCTCTCAGTTTCCGACACACTTCATATTCGGAAGGTCTGAAACCCTCCACGCCAAACCGGATCGACGCTTTGACGATCTCCTTCGCCGGGAAAGGGGTGTGAACTTTATTCGTGAATACTTCGGCCTCAATGAATCCGGTACCGGAGCAACAATCACAAGCAACCTCACTCGATGCGCTGCGGGAGTAATCCAGGAAGGCAAAAACTGATAGCGCCAGAACAACGCGAACTCGTGTCTCATCCTGCAGCTTTCTCAGTGGCGCCACACGAACTGACTCAGCCATGCCCTTCTCCGCCAGCAGCATTACTGCCTTAACCTTGTCGGCATCACTGACGCCCATTTTCCCCATGAATGCCGAAAGGCCCAGCCCCGCCTGAGCCTGGCACATCCCGAATGCCGCCATCACGTCAGTACCGGTCAAAGAATCCGAAGCTGTCGCGCGCGGTGAGTCGCTAAAGGTCGGTGATTTCGGTGCGAAGTATTTTGGAATCGACTCTAATCTCATTGTTTTCTCCCACGGCTTCCTGAAGTTGCTGGCGAATTTTTTGTAATAGCTTGCTGGCTTGGCGATGAACTCTTTCCGAACGCTTGTCGGCGGTAGAGAGCAGCAAAAGCTGCTCGTTCAGATTGGCCGTGTTCAACAGTGCATCGCAGATATTCCGGTACTGCTGGCGTGTTATGGTTACCTCTTTCATGAGATAGCCCCCATGCATACCGAGTAGTCGAAGAACTGCGCGAACAAATCTGTTTGGCTCCCATGTTCGGCTTCCCAGGCCGTTGGGTCGTCATGCAAATTGCGGTGACAGGTGCGGCACAACGGGATTGTCAGGTAGTCGCTGGGCTTGGTTCCCATTCCGCCCAAACCGTGGCCGATGATGTGGTGAGGGTCATCAGCGCGGGCGCCACAGCCCAGGCACTTCTGCGATTTCACCCAGCGAGTGTATTTGCTGTCCTCTACGCGGGTAAGCTTCGGCCGCAGCATGAAAGCCTTGGGCGGTTCAGGATCCACGGTGAAGCACTTGACCGCCTGTTTGGAAATAATCGCAGTGGCCCCCGGCGTGCAGTCCATCTCGGATTCCTTGCGGGTGCCGGTGATCACCTTTGGCTCCGGTAAGTCGGTGACGGTGCGCGCGACGTCATCGGGGATCAGGTCGAATACGCCGGACAGCATGGCCCACAGCATCAGCTCAGGGATTGTCAGCTGTCCCTCAGACTTCAGGCGGTGTTTTGCTGTTGCCACCACCCAGCGCGCTGTGTTGCGAGCAGCGATTTTTTCAATCTTCGGTGATACACCCAGGCTTTGCTTGTAGCACTGTGGGCAGATGCGAACAGCTGAATGCCCTACCCGTTCAGTGTCCAAAATAGTCGCCGGCCGATCGTGTTTGCTGTACTGGCATTTGGTGAACTGCGTCGCCCAGGCCTCAATCGCGTTAACGCCACCGCAGGCGTTCGTCACGCGCTCATGCTGGAAGAAATCCTGCAGGCGCGGGTCATTGGCGATCTCATGCTCTACTGCCGGCAGAATGCCTTCAGGCGCGTCTTTGAACTCTTTCGGCAGTGTGGAAACCATCACGCGGCCTGTCATGTAAAACGCCAGCTTTTCGTCTACCGGGATCAGGGCAATACCCAGATCATGCTGTACCGCTGCTTTGACTATTGCTCTCATGATTTTTTACCCTCACGCAATCCCCTTACCTGTTCCAGTCGGTCAGCAAGGAATTTAAGCTCCTTCTCGGCTTTTTCGGTCTCAATGCGGAGGTCATTGAGTTTGAAACTGGCATTTTTAATCCGCGCTTTGCAGTTCACCTCTTCTCGCTTCAGCTTCTCCAGCCCCTGCCGGTGATCGGTTATTTCACGGCGTAATCCGCGAAGCTCCCAATCAACTTTTGTCTCTTCCGTTGTGACTGAATAGATCCAGTCGAAAGCATCAACAACAGCGCCACACTGGCGGCATGTCAGTTGACGCTGATGAGAATCCACGAGTATTTTGCTGTGCGTGCAGCGGTTAACCTTTGTCGGCTCTGCATCGACTAAATTTCGCATTTCGCGAATATCCGCGTTCTCGTCAAATCGCTTGGTGAACGACAGCACGTTATCGCTGTTGTCTGGAATATTCGGTTGATCTGTCATGCTTCAACGCCTCCTGTGCGGGCATACGCCTTAGCCAAAATTACCCGCCACTCACGGCGTGCGTTTTCTTCAATCTTGGAACTGAAACCGTGTTTTTGAACATGCTGTAGTGCCTGTTTCTCTGCCGGGTTCTCAGGCTGTAAGCCCTCAATCAGCAGGCGATCAAACGCATCATCGAAATCAATCTCCGGCGCGTCACCGGCCACCGGCTCCTGGCGCTGCTGTTCGACCGCTTCGGCCATAGCGGCTTTGTGGCTGCGCTGACGATCCCAGGCATTGGCAGCAGCAAGATAACCGCCGAACCGGACGGCATCGAAAATCATCTTGGCGCTGAGCATGTGCCCCATCTTCGGATCGCCCAGAAGCAGACTTGCGCGGTGTTCAGCCACCAGCTTCAGTTCAGCGGCGCTGTTACCGTCCGCCAGGCGTTCGGTAATCTCACGCAACGTGTCGGCACGCTTTGGCGTCCTGCCGTTGATTTTTTCATTCAGAAAATCGAGAACTTCCCCAGCCTCAGCTGATTGGTTCGCTGCTCCAGCATCGTTCTGGGGGGCTATGGGGGGTTTTTCTTTTGGGTTTAAGATTCCTGGTAGATTCCGGATCCCGTTTTTGGGTGTGTTTCCGTCCAAAAACGGGATCGTTTCGCCTTCTTTAACCATCCCGTTTTCGGGTGTCTTATCTGAAACATACCCGCTTTCGGTAATGTTCCCGTTTTTGGGTGTGTTTGCTTTCTGACTCTGAGCCATCAAACGATCCCGTTTTTGGTAATGTTCCCGTTTTTGGGTGTGTTCTGCGTCAGTGATACTTTCTTCAACGCCAACAAGACGATAGACAGGTATCTGCCGTGTCCGCCCTCTCCGCTCCCCGGTGTCCTCAATCAGCCCGATAGCAATCAAATGCTGTAGGCTCGACTGCACCGTTTTTTTGTCCAGCTCGGTAGCCTCGGCCAATGCCGGGATAGATGGGAACGCGCAGTGATCAGCACCACACATATCAGCCAGCCAAGTCAGAACAGATTTGGCCGACGACTTCCCCGTCTTTACCTTCTTGGCCCAGCGCATTGCGTCTAAGCTCATACGTCAACTCGCTTAAAATTCTCATTGAAGTTCTCGACAGACCGCATGCACTCGCCATGCTCATAACCATCACGCAGGAAAATCACTCGGTTCTCGCCGATATCCCAACGGATGACATGCACGCGGATGCCGTGGCTGTCTACGTAGTACCGATCAACCTCGCGGCTAGTCATGCAGCTCTTTCATCTCAAAGCGGCCAAGGCGCGGGTGATACCAATACTTGCTGCGGCAGGCGCGCGTTGCCGTTCGACGCACCTCGCCCAGGGCAGACATGAAATCGTCCTCTTTCGCCACCGTCGCATTCGTCAAAATTCCGCCGGGTGCGTTGAAGGGGATTTTCTTGCTGGGTACATGGAAGGCGCTGATCAACGCTCTCACCTTCCCGTCGGAAAGGCCGGATTCAGCAACCAGGTTGCGGACAGTCTGCCAACCCGGAGGAATGGCGCCGGTCGAGATTTCTTCAATCTGCTGGGTTACACCGCTCACCTGCAGCTGTAATGCGTTCATCTGGCGCTGCTGCTCGGCGGCCTTGGTCGCCATCAGAGCGATCATTTCGAGCTCGGTCATCGGTGATGCGGTTTGCACTGCGTCGAAGGTGCGTATCACCTTCAGGTTGAAGGCGGCACTGATCCACATGGCGTAGGAGTAAACCAGCTCTTTGCAGGCATAGCTGCCCTGCTCCAACCCACCGCGAATAACGCTAATTGGTTGATTTTCTTGCGAGGGGGGAATTCCTCCCTCGGTCAAAAGTTGCACAAGTTCTTGCGTTTGCTGTGTGGCGTACCAGTATTTCGGCTTATGGCGTTCCTCACCACCAGCGGCCCGATGCAAGTCATTCAGGCAGTAACGGCCAGCCGAGTCTTGACGAATGGCCGTGTCTTCGATCACAATCAGGTTGTTCATAGCAGAACTCCTATCTAGAAGAGTGTCGGCCGAGCAGCTGCAACTGTTCGGCTCTTTTTCTTCCCTGACTCCGGTTTTTCTTCCTTGGTACAGCTCGCAAGAACGTATTGGCGCGCAAGCGTGAGACAGTCGTCATAAATCATCCCCTTCCTGCTCGCCTGTGACTTCCGCCGGTAAAGGTCGGCTCCGTGTGATGCCCCCCCCTGAGCCAGCACTTCGCTGAATCCCTCTTTCACCAGCTGCTTCTTGATGTTGTCGTAAACAAAAGTGTCCAAGGCCATAAAGCCCCCTATTCCGTCTTTGGTTCCCGGATGTGCTCCAGTATCGAAAGCAACTTTTTTGCCTCATCGCCGGTCAGCACTACGTTTTGCTCGCATCCTGGAGCTGCAACGCACCCTTCAGGCAATCCAAGCTCCAACACCATCCGCGCCGCCATCTTCACGATGCGAACCTTGTCACGGCTCAACCCCGAAGGGTGGATCCCCATCCCCATCGCAAGCGGCTTGTTACCGCGCAAAATGGCCTCTTTGTGAAAGAAGCTCTCCAGCACTTCAGGTTTGCAGTTGACGCGCACTGAATTGCGACTTGTTGCGACTGATTCCATTTACAATTTTCCTAAGTTATGCGGCAGTTAGTTCAGGCCAAATCTTCTGCCAATCGTCAGGGCGGAGATCGCGGCGACTAACCTTGCCATCCGTAGCGGCTTCAATTTCTACGCAGCGGGCCGGAGATATTGAACAACGACCAGAAGCCATTTGAGACAAGTAAGAGCTTGAAACGAAAAGACGCTCTGCAAGCTTCTTCGCTTCACCACGCTCTAATTCATCGATGTATTGCTTTAGTTGCATAGGTCACCTCATAAGTTAAATGAAGTTTATTAAACACTAAACCAATCGTCAAGCATTTGCTTGTTTAGTGGTTGCTAAGCAAAATGGATGTATGGACATGACTGAAAATCGGCGTGAGCGCCTAAAAGAATGGTTCGCCGGGAAATCCCTCCCAGCGAAGGAGAAAAGCTACCTGTCGCAGCTAATGACAGGTAAGGCGTCCTTTGGGGAAAAAGCAGCCAGAAGAATTGAAGGAACTTATGGCATGCCGCCCGGATATCTTGATGATATGGCCGGCCCCAAAAAAAGAGTGTCAACTATCCCGCCAGAAAACGAATGGGGAACTGTTGACGCTTGGGACAGTAATACCCCATTACCTGATGATGAGGTCGAAGTACCATTCCTGAAAGATATAGAACTGGCGTGCGGTGATGGCAGCTATGGTGATGAAGACTACAACGGATTCATGCTGCGCTTTTCGAAAGCGACGCTTAAGCGCGTTGGAGCGCAGAAAGGCAGCGTCCTTTGCTTTCCCGCGCACGGAAACAGCATGGAACCATTGATTCCTGAAGGAACCACCGTTGCAATAAACCTGCTGGATAAGAAAATTGTCGATGGCAAGGTTTACGCTATCAATCAGGATGGCTGGAAGCGCCTGAAAGCACTTCATCGTTCGGGGCCCAACAAGGTAATAATTCGTAGTTTCAATAGCGCTGAATACGATGATGAAGAGGCGGACATAGATCAGGTGGAGATCATTGGACGCATGTTCTGGACTTCTATGCTGTGGTAATCCTCATGTTTGCTTATCTCCACCAATAAAGCTTACCACCAACAGACACCCGGCCACCGCGCCGGGTTTTTCTTAGCCCCAAAAACAATCCCCTTAGCCCTGCCAAACCAATCCTTTCACATAAATTCTGAAAACTAAATTCTCTAAACACTCAATTAGTTAACGCTTAACCTTGCTTTTATGTTTAGCATTTACTTGACGATAAAGTTTATTGTTTATTAAACTCACTCCATCGACAGCAACAACGTCACCCCAAACCACCGGGACGCTCTTTAACAATCAGGTTTAGTCACCTAGTACTGAGCAGAGAGATCTGCACAACTCAGTACCCGGCAGTCCCCAGCCCTTACGGGGGTATGGCACTAACGGCATGCAGCGGACAGGACTGGGTGACGAATTATCAACAAAGGAGATCAAGCCAATGAAGCAGTAAATCGGCTTATGGCCTACAGGCCTGCCACGCGACGACGGTGTTACAGGTCGGGTTCCCACGGCGACGCAGTGAGGGAAAGGAGGCGTAAAGCATCACTAAGTAACCGGTTAGCGCCCGGCGAACGCATCAGCAGCTTCAAATGACGAGTGGATTTACCCTGCCGCTGCCAGTTTGGGGCGGCAGGCATAAAACCACTGAGGATTAGCGATGAACACTACTCACGATATGGGCAACAACGAAACAGTAAAGACTGGCGTTTTCCCAAACGGAAACGGCACGTTTACCGCGATGACGTTCACCAAGAGCCGAGATTTTAAAACCGCAGCAGGCGCGCAACGCTGGCTTGCTCGTCAGATGGCCGACTAACAGCAGAGGGTTACACGATGAACGCAGCACAACGCCGCAGGGCATATCGCAAGCATCCAAAAGCCGGTAAAACCATAATTCTTCGCGGAGTTCCCCGCCTGGTGCTGGGGCCATGCACATTCAATAGCTACACCGGCGAAGAACGCTCCAAGCCGTCAGTAAGCCGTGTTCGCGTGCAGATGAGCGGCGGTTCAACGGCTGCACCTCTGGTTCGCAACCTAACGTACTAACACCAACCGCGCCCTACGGGGCGCACTGAATACAGCCGCCTAGCGGCTTTTTTTACGCCTACAAGTAGAGGTAAGCATGAGCTTCAGAGGAAAGGTTTGGTTTTGGATGTTGGTTTCATGCGCCCTCTTCTGGTGTGGCGTGGTTATTGGATTGATGAGGGTTATGTGATGCGAATAACCATGACGATTGAATCGCGAGATGACCTTGAAGCGGCGATGGCAGCATTGCGCCACTTCATCAAAGAAAAGCGAGTTGGCGACGGAACGTCTGATTCGTGGGGCATCGGAATCGCAGACTCCAGATACTTCTGTGTTGAATTAAAGAAGAACGGAAATTACAGCGTCAAGCAATCAAGCTGACCATCACAAAGCTCATTTCACAGTGGGCTTGATGATGTATCAGTAAGAAGACATAACCCCTCTTATCATCACTTAGGCCGCCATTGTGCGGCCATTTTTTTACCCATCGCTAAGCCAATTTACGAGTTGGTTCAGCAATGAATACCTATCAATCAGGAGTTACCCAATGCAGCAACTTGCTTACGCTGGGTGCCCGCTCATGGGCGCTCAATCTGAAACATTACTCGAAATCATCACCCGCCGAATGCGCTGCATTGGCCGGTGGTTGAAAGACACACTTAATCAGCGAGGTGAGCCATGAACAAGCCATTTAACACCGCTCAGTTCACCGCCAGAGCCGCCATAAAGCTTCGCAGTCCGGCGTTGTGGGCAATGGCTATGGTTCAGCTTAAACAAGCCTGGAGGTCGAAATGAACGCACAACAGGCCGTAGAAATTGAACGCATCGTATCGACTTTCACTGAAGAAGATAACGAAGCGGTTTATGAAGAGGTTGAGCGCCTCGATAAGCAGATGCGGATTGGTTACATGGAGAAAATGCTTAGAGAGCATCTTCCGCACTGTGAAGCCGAGACATTCGCGCTGGCTGCTGACTCATCCGAGTTTCAGGAGATAGCCA